>ENA-OUQH01000001-OUQH01000001.1-human-gut-metagenome-genome-assembly--contig:-NODE-1-length-587886-cov-21.727173_pt1 | contig 587886 bp, 489 predicted proteins | sample MGYA00237948_ERZ548828 | MGnify/ENA primary metagenome ERZ548828 (study PRJEB26490, sample SAMN05194711) | human gut metagenome | biome: terrestrial biome; feature: human-associated habitat...
CCTGCCCATAGTACGAGAGGACCTGGGTGGACGAACCTCTGGTATGCCGGTTGTCGCGCCAGCGGCACGGCCGGTTGGCTACGTTCGGGAGGGATAACCGCTGAAAGCATCTAAGCGGGAAGCCTGCTCCAAGATTAGGATTCCGTACGGTCTTGAACTGTTGTAGCCCGCATGTTGAACACGTGTTTGATAGGCCGGAGGTGGAAGCCCCGTGAGGGGTGGAGCCGACCGGTACTAACGGGCGACGGCGACACAACATTCCAATCACATGGTGGTTGGTTCCGCGTCTTTCCTGTGCTGGATCGTCCTGGACGGCAATATGCGTTGGGATGGTCACGAATACGATTTAAACGATAGGCGTTTGCCTCGCGTCCGCTAGCCGGTTCCCAGACCGCCACATGATAATTGAATGGCCGGAATGGCCGCCTTGTTTTGGCTGTCGTTCCGTGATCGCGGTTTTGCGGTGGTCATAGCCCTGGTGAGACGCCCGGTCCCATTCCGAACCCGGTAGCTAAGGCCAGGCGCGGCGATGGTACTGCACTCGAGAGGGTGTGGGAGAGTAGCACGCCGCCGCTTCAAACGTATCGGGCCTCCCGGTCGAGCCTTTGGCTCCCGGGAGGTCCCTTTTTTCATGTTCTTTTTCCGGGCTTCCCGGCGGGTTCGCGCTCCAGGAACCCCCGTTTTTTCATCACCTCCCGGACCTCCCGGCAACGCCTTTCGGGCTCGTCGAAGGTCCTTATCCGGAGTCTCCACCGGATGTCCGCTTTGAGAACCACTTTTCTCTTTGATGTTTTTTGATTTGAGATTGTGCTGTGGCACCATGGATACACCATAGGAATCATGTGCCAAGGGGATAGCTATGTTTCTTCTTCCAGATCAGCAACTCAGACGTGCCGATCGAGTGATGCGGCAACGACTTGTGCCATATGTGCACGAAACATTATCGCATTGTCAGTTACGCGCTTTTCGCCAATGAAGGCGAACCCGAACAGAGCGCCGACTTTCTTGCCCGTGTCAGGGAAAACAAAGTGGATTTTCTCGACTTCATGGTTCCTGGTGCCTGGGGCACGATATGGGGTACCACATGGTTCGAGGTTCGTGGACGTATCGACCGTGAGTCGGTCAAAGGCAGAGCCGTCGAACTGGTTGTAGATCTGGGATGGAAACGACATCGTGGCCCGGGCTTCCAAGCGGAAGGATTATGCTATCGCCCTGACGGCAGCGTCATCAAAGCGGTGAATCCAGACAATTGCTGGATTCCGCTTATCGATGCCAATGGCGTGGCGAATGTGGAGCTTGACGATGCCGGTCGTTTCACGGTATATGTCGAGGCCGCATCGAATCCACTGGTCGAAGCTGACCTGCCATTCGCGCCGATGAATCTGGGGGAGCGTGCCGACGGTCGTCCATCCGACTATGTGCTCACCACAATGGACGTGTGCGCTTTCAACCAAAACGTGTTCGACTATCTGATGGACTTGGAAACCGTCACCTCGCTGATGAGGGAACTCAAGGATGATGATCCTCGATATTGGCAGCTGGCCAAAGCGCTGCAACGATCACTCAACACATATGACGAGCGTGATATCGCCGGAACTCTGGAGCCAGCCAAGGAAAAGCTTGCCGGGGTATTATCCGAACCCGCATATTCCAGCGTCATCCATCATGTCGCGGTCGGCCATGCGCATATCGATTCCGCATGGCTGTGACCCGTGCGCGAAACCCACCGTAAAGTGGCCCGCACGGTGTCCAACGTGCTTGCCCTGATGGACGAGGATCCGGATTTCACGTACGCGATGAGTTCCGCCCAACAGTATGCGTGGCTGGAACAGGAACATCCAGACCTGTTCGCGCGCATGCTGCAGCGCATCAAGGAAGGACGATTCATTCCCGTCGGCGGAATGTGGGTCGAATCCGATAACATGCTGCCCACAGGTGAGTTGCTGATCCGCCAGATCACGTTCGGCATGCGTTACTTCCGTGAGCATCTTGGCGTGGAACCAAAAGGACTGTGGCTTCCCGACAGTTTCGGTTATTGCGGGGCATGGCCGCAAATCGCACGTCGTGCCGGTTTCGAATGGTTCCTCACACAGAAGATCTCATGGAACGACACCACGGAATTCCCCCAATGCGGCTGCGGTCGTCAACGCCAGCACCTACGGTTCCGACGTTTCGCCGATTCACCGGAACACGGCTTCCGGGCCGGTGCGTGGCACGATGATTCGACTTTCGTTGCTGTCGTCCCCGCTATACCCCGATCCGAACACTGACAAGGGCGTGCATGAGTTCGCGTGGAACGTTGTGGCGGATGCCAGTATGCCGGCTGTGCTTGACGAGGCGAACCGTCTCAACGCGGCCGTGCTGCCAGCCGTGCCGGCGTTCGATCCGCTGGCGCAGCTCAACCCGGTGGATGGCGTCATGGTGCTTGACTGGGTCAAGCTTGCCGATGACGGTTCCGGAGATCTGATACTGCGCGTCTATGAGGCGGTCGGCGGCGAAGCCCATGCGAGACTTGCCGTCAACGCCGCTTTGGGGAAGGCCACGGTACGCGAGTGTTCCATTATGGAGGATGCGCGGCTGGATGCCGAATTGCCCGCGGCTTTTGCCGACGGTGATCCGTCCGTGGCAAGAACGACGCAAGGAGCGATGCTGAGCCTGCATCCGTTCCAATTGGCCACGTTGCGCGTCAGTTGTGGAAGCGATGGTGGAAATACTGATGGGAATGAGAGCAGAAGCCTGCGATAGATGAGGAACTGGCGGCGGATGCGCTGAGCCGTGCGCCGCCTATTCCTTGGCTTGAGTCCACGCCTGAAGCTTCATACGATTGAGCTCGGTGTTGGGATCGTACGTGTCATCCAACCGCTCCTGATACATCGCGACCAGTTCTCCGCCGCGGCCCAACGCCTCCAAAGCGGCCTCACGAATCGACTCCCATTCGTACGGCACCACTTCCTCGGGGAACATGACCGTGCACTGGTTCGGTGCGTCACGCTCCACCAGATCGACGAAATTCAGCAGATCCTGCCACCGTTCGGCAGCGATCAGCCGCGCCGCGTACGCGTCGGCAAGCGGCTCGGACGTATGGTTGTCGCGCAGGAAACGATCGGCCTCCTCGGCATCGCCACTGATCCGCATCAGATCGTGCCGCAGGAACTGCACGGCATGGTCGAACTGGTTTTGCGCGGTCTGCGCGAGCTGCTGTTTGGACAGGAATGATGGGTCAAGCATGGCGAGATCGTTCAGTTCCTCGGGGGAGAGGGTAGGTGAACCGCCGGTAGTGGAATCGCCGGCAGCGCCCGTGGAATGCGTGATCGAGTTCGCGGTATCCGCGCCGTCCGCAGCGTCTGTACTATTCGTGCTATGCGCATTGTCCGCGTCAGAGGACGTATCACGAAGGTCATGCGATTGCGTTGCGGTGGCGTCGCGTGCACCCGTATCGCCCGTAACATCACTGTCGATACTGCCGACGCTGTTCGTAGTGTCGCCAGTCGTGCTGCTTGCATCGCCATTACCGGACTTCGCTGCGAAATCGCGCATCGCGGCAATGCCCTTGTTCAACGCGTCATAGGCGAACATGCGCGTATCATCCCATTGCGCGAACGACAGTCCGCAAGACAACAACTCCACCATCTGCATGGCGTTGAGCCGGAAATCCTCATTGCACGCCACCTGCGTGATCATGCGCAACGCCTGCTCGCCCGTCATCGGATCGGCGTTGCAGGCCACGGCATCCATGTACACGCGTACGGTCTGAATCAGATCTTTCAGGTAGTCGAAACCCTCGTTGTCACGGTCGGCCACATTGCCGACGAACCTTGCGGTCATCTCCACAGCTTTGGCGAGATTGCCGACCGCGTCAAGCCATCGCGTGCTGATCACCGCGTTGCCGACCACCGCGTCCACGCCGGACAGCGCCTGCGAATCGATCGAAAACGTCGGCATATCGATGCGTGGAATCTCCACGCCCGTATCGGTACGTTCCGCGGTGGGCACCATGGAGGCGAGGGCGTCGAAATACCATTGCATGGGCATGTTGATGACCACGTCCGCGTCGGAAAGATTGGCGACCGGCACATCGTTGCGTTGCGCGGCATCCTCCTGGCTTGCTTCGCGGATGAGATGATTCCACAGGAAAGTCGGCCCGTCGAATTCGGCGGAACTGAGCCATCCGTTATTGACGTAGTCGGTGAGATCGTCGGCTTCCTGCCTGCGATTGAAGCTGCCCATGCGCCCACCTTTCCGTTGCGATGCCTGTGATTGCATAGTTGCGATTGTGCCGCAACAAGTAGCCGCACCAAGTATAGGCGGCGTCGGCTACGTCTGTGGAAGAGAGCGGAAAGGGCGGAATGAGGGGGAAACGAAAATAATGACGAAAATGAGACGGCAAAATGGCCGTTCGGTAAAATCGGACTATAATCAATCGCACATAACAGAACATGTTTTCAGCGCATTCGGAAATGTTTTCCGGGTGCGCTGAACGGTTTTTGGCGCAATATGAACGGAGGGCCAACACAAGATGAACGCACGCAAACTTGGTGCGGCGGCTGGGGTCATCGCTTTGATCGTAGGTCTGTTCACGGGATGCGGTTCGACGAACAGCGCTTCCAATGCGACGTCGGACGGCGATTCGAACAGCGGCACAACCGCGACATATTCCGTGGACGGTGCCAAAGATTCCATCCGCATCGCCTCCGGCTCCGAAAACAAGGAAGTGAGCGGGGCCATCGAACAGGCGGCCAAACAATCGAAAGTGTCAGTGACCGTCGACTACATGGGGTCGTTGGACGTTATGGACGCGCTGCGCAACAAAGGCCATCACGCGGGCAGGGATTACGATGCGGTCTGGCCGGCCAGCAGCATGTGGATCACCATGGGGGATATCAAGCACGTCGTCAAGGACCAGGTCTCCACGTCCACCACGCCGGTGGTGTTCGGCGTGAAGCAAAGCAAGGCTGAGGAACTCGGCTGGGCGAATACGGACGGTACAACGAAGCCGGTGTCCACGAAAGACATTATGGATGCGGTGAAGGCCAAGAAGCTGTCGTTCGCTATGACGTCCGCCACGCAATCGAATTCCGGAGCGTCGGCGTACATGGCGTTTCTGACGGCGCTGAACGGCGGTAAGTCGGCACTCACCAAAGACGATTTGAACGATGCTTCATTACGTAAGTCCGTGAAAACCGTACTGTCGGGCGTCAATCGTTCATCCGGCTCGTCCGACTGGCTGAAGGACATGGTCGTCAACGACCCGGATACGAACGATTCCATGGTGAACTACGAATCGCTCGTCATCCAGGCGGACAAGGCGTTGACGGCGAAGGACAAGGAGCCGCTGCTGGCCGTCTATCCGTCCGACGGCATCGCGATTTCCGATTCGCCGCTTGCTTACGTGGATCGCAGGCAGGACAAAGAGGATGCGTTCAAGCGATTCAGCAAGTCGATCACGTCGAAGGATTCCAAGAAACTGTTCGAACAGGCGGGTCGTAGAACCGGTTCGGATGGCACGCTGGCGTATGCCAAAGATGCGAAGGTGAAGGATTCGTTCCGTAAGGAATGGGGCGTCAAATCGGATTCATCGGTGCTGAAAACCATCACCATGCCATCCTCCGACATCATCGAACAGGCGCTCGACCAGTATCAGACCTTCCTGCGCAAGCCCGCTTACACCTTGTGGGTGGTGGATTATTCCGGATCGATGTCAGGCAAGGGCAAAAGCGGTGCCGTGGCCGGTTTGCAGGCGGCCCTCGACACCGATCAGGCACGCGCCTCGCATATCGAGCCGGGCGATGACGACGTCAACGTGTTCATCCCCTTCAACAGCAGCGCGAAAGTGGCGCAGGTCGCGCAAGGCAAGCAAACCGCGACCTTGCTGGCCGCCAGCGAAAATCAGGTGGCAAATGGCAATGCGGACATCTATAATGCGCTGGAAGTCGCGTTGAAGAATCTGCCGTCCGACCGCGACGATTACACGGTGGCGATCGCGCTGCTGACCGACGGGCAGTCGGACACGGCGAAGCTTGACGAGTTCAAGCAGCAGTATGCGTCCGATGGCAAAGGCGTTCCGGTTTTCTCCATCATGTTCGGCGACGCGGATTCGCAGCAGCTCAACGATTTGGCCAAGCTGTCCAATGGCAAGGTGTTCGACGGACGCAACGGCAATTTGAGCGGCATCTTCCGCGAAGTGAAGGGCTACAACTGATTTGACGGTGTGGTGCTGATTGGTGCCAATGCCGCGGAAGCGGCGCTCGCCTGTGTTTGCGTTATCGTGCGCGACGTGACGGATGCGGCGCGAGTTGCTGCGTAAGCTGCTGCGCGTGCTGTGAAGTGTCTCTTTTCCCTACACGGAACGACGTGTGAAACAGTGTGTGAAACGTCTGCGCTGTGCGATAGATAAAACGGTGTTCGTGCGAGCGTGACGGTAGAATGGTGTGCTATGCCGCATAGGGCGGCCAGTCCAATTAGGCCTCTGATGAAAAGGGGGAACCATATGAAGGTTGCAAGTGGCAATGTCCTGTGGCAGCAGCGTAAGCGCAATTGGTGCCGTACGCCGTTCACGTTCACCGTGTACACACTTACCGACCGTGAGCTGAGCGTCAAAACCGGCATTCTGAACGAGAGTTTCAACTTGATCAAACTGTTCCGCATCGTGGATATCAGCGTGGAACGCACGTTCCTGCAGCGCATCTTCGGCATGAGCACGATTGTGCTGGATACGCGCGATCAGTCGTCCGGCAATGGCGTAGTGGCATTGAAGAACGTGCTGAACGGATTCGAAGTTCGCAAGGTGCTGCAGGAAGCAGTGGATGCCTCCCGTAGGGAGAACGGCATGTCGGCGCGCGAATTCCTGGGCGGTCCGGGTGGTCCTGCTGGTCCGGGATTCGGCCCGGGTCCTGACGGCCCTGGCTTCGACGGCGGTTTCGATGGGCCCGACATGGGTGGCTACGCCGACGGTCGGTGAGTGACCTTCCGTAGTTTCGGCTACTTTCAGCTCGGACGGCTTGCGTATATATGCTGTACATACAACGTATATACACAAGCCGCTTTTTATATGTTTCGATGTGTGGCTGGAGTGATTGCGGGGCTATCTCGCTTATGGATGGCGGATTTTCATGTGCGTCTGCTGGTATCTCGCTTATGGATGGCGGTGTACTGAAGTAAATCGCTTGTTTGGGGGTATGATTCATACCCCCAAACTTCGTTTTTGCTGTTGGAACCGCCATCCATAAGCGAGATAGGTGTCAGAAGGTCGCGAATTACAGGGCGGACTTGCCGGTGAGGTGGCGGTAGAGTTCCGGATCGACCGGTTTGCCGAGCTTGAGTGTGGAAATGACCACCTTCGACTCGCTGCCATCCTCGCCGGGGTTCACCGACGCGTGCACATCGTCCAATGCGACCGCGCTGCCGACGAAGTAATAGGATTTCTCCTGTTCTTCGGCTTTGCGACGGATGAAAATCGGCACAAAATGGCGATTCTGCCATTCCGGAGTACGTTCCGTTCCGTCCAGCAGCCACCGGAATTCGTTTGATTTAAGCGAACGATTGTTCTTGCTGAACCATTCGATCTCGCCGGGATTAAGGAACCGGTCGCCATACTGGCTCGCCTCATATTTAATGAAAATCGGGAGCGAGCCGGTTTCGGTGTCCAATTTGTATCCGCCGACATTCTGCGGCACCTGTTCCGCAGGCCAACCACACAGTCGCATCACATCGAACACACTGTACTTTTCTCCATACAGGAACCCATGATTCTGGCGGATATGATGCTTGCGGGACGATTCCGCCAACGCCAACGCGTTGAACAGACCGGCTTCGACGGTATCCGTGAAGAACGTGCGGAAAGTGGTCTGTTCAAGCATCGAGCGGAACTCGTCGGTCAACCGATAAGCCCCATCATCGCAGAGGCGCACCAAAGGAGTCTGCCCGAAACGTTTGCTGTTCGCGGCGATGAAATAGGAATAATCCAACGTGGCGAACGCGGAACGGCATTGCAACTCGTTACTGTCCGCATCGGGGAACAGCGCAGTCAACAACGTCTGCAAATCGACGATCGTGATCGCATGCTGTGAAGCGACCTCACGAAGCGCAGTCAGCGCATCCTCGGAACAATCCGGATCGATCCGCTGCCAATCCATACCGCACAATGCCGCCAAAACCAACAATTCGTGCGGACGCAAGCCGCGCAATTGCGTGGCGGTCAACATTTTCAGCACACCATTGTGCGCATCCGAAGTCGATTCAAGCTGTTCAAGATACGAAACGGTTGCGTTCTTGCCACGCGACAGGCTCTTCTCACGGGAACGCACGAACGACAGATAATCGTCGTTCTTCGCAGCCATCGTGAACACGAGCGACGCGTCACGGCGCGCGAAATCCATCAGCATCGGGATGCGTCCCAATTCGTACCGCATCTGCTGGTACTGCTGGCTCAGCAATTTCATATTCGACAAATCGGCGGTGTCAAGCGAGGCAAGCACGCGCTCGCGGGCGATTTTGTCGAAGCTGATGGACGAGACGCCGATGGTTTCGCGTTGCAGATTCTTACGGGCTACGTCGCGGTCGCCGGTATTGCCGTACAGTGCGATCGGAATCAGATAATTATTCGCGTAATTGCCGATGAAATCAATGACGACCACGCAATCCTTGCCGCTTGCCTTGCGCAAACCACGGCCGAGCTGCTGCGTGAAAATGATGCTCGACTTCGTTTGACGCAACATCACGATCTGATTGACGTGTGGAATATCCACGCCTTCATTGAACAGGTCGACGGTGAAAATATAGTCCAATTCGCCGTTCTCCAACTGTGCCACGGCAGTGTCGCGTTCCATCTGCGAATTTTCGCCGGTGATGGCTTTCGTGCGGTATGGCCGTTCCGCCTGCTGGTTCATCTGCTGGTTGAACAGGTCGGACAGTCGTTTCGCTTCCTCGCGTCGGCTGCAGAACACCAGACCTTGCACGGGTGTTCCGGCCTCGCTGTAGATCTGTATCTTGTCGATGATGTAGCGCACGCGGTTCGGGTCGGCGAGTTCTTCAAGCCAACGGCTTAGCTCGTTACGTTCCTGGTCGGTCATTGACTCGACCTTGACGTCTTTGCCGGCGATCTTCTCGTCGGGCGCGTCCTGAATGTATTCGTGCACCCCGTAATAGTGGAACGGGCAGAGCATGTCCTCTTCAAGCGCCTTCTGCAGGCGGATTTCGTAGGCCACGTTGTTGCCGAATAATTCGAAGATGTTCGCACCGTCCGTACGTTCCGGCGTCGCGGTCATGCCGAGCATGAAATTCGGCTGGAAATGGTCGATGACGCGTTTATACGATTCGGCGGCCGCATGATGCACTTCGTCGACGAGAATGTAATCGAACTCGTCTGCGTCGAATTGTGCAAGCGTTTCCGGACGCGACATCGTCTGCACGGTGGCGAACACGTATTTGCGATCCGATTCCTTGCTGCCACCCGAAAACAGGCCGAGTTCGCTTTTCGGGCATCCAAGCACTTTTTGGAACGATTCTTCAGCTTTCTTGAGGATCTGCTCCTGTTGCGCGATGTACAGCATGCGATTCGGTTTGACCTGCCGCACGTCGAACGCTGACAGATACGTTTTGCCGGTGCCGGTAGCGGAAACGATGATCGCACGGCTTTCGCCCTGCTTGCGTAGCTGTGCGAGATTCATCAGCGCTTCCACCTGCATGGCGTTCGGCTGAATGGTTTGCGATTGGCTTGTTTTTTCGATCGGCTTGCGATTCGGCCGTTGCGGCGCGTACTTTTTGAAGTCTTCCTCGTACAGTTTCAGCCAAGCGTCGGTGAGCGGCTTCGATTCGCTGATTTGCGATTCGATTTCCTCGCTAAGCTGTTCGGCAAGACCGCTGGTATCGGTGGTGGCGACTTTGAGATTCCACTCGCGATTGGAATTCAGCGCGTTGATGGTGAGATTCGAACTGCCGACATACGTGGAATACAGCGGCTCGTCGCCTTGCGCATGATGGAAAACATAGCCTTTGGGATGATAAGGGTAGGCAGCTGTGGCATCGTCATCGTTTCGGCTGGACCGCTCCGGCTGCCAAACTTGCACTTGAATGCCGGTTTCCCGCTGAAGTTTCAGCAGTTCCCTGAATGCTTTGGGAGAGTTGAAATAATTGAACGTCGACGTGATGATTCGACCGGCCTGATGGTCATTGTTGTCGGCGAAATCAAGGAAATACTGCTTAAGCACCTGCAACGCGCCCTGGCTGACGAATGCGACGGACATGTCGAAATCCTGACTGCGTTGCAGTTCGTCCTTGATGGCGTATTCCATGGTCCGACCGTCATGGTTGGCGATCAACGTCGGCTCGTACTGTGCGTCGACATTGTCCTTTTTGTTGATGAAACCGGATAGCAGCGCCTCAACAAGGGAGGAATGGTCATGGTCGTCCATATTGCGCATCATCAGTCGTCACTTTCGTGCGTGGCTGCCGGAAAAGCCGGAAAATCCATGGCGGAGATCAATCGCACCGCTTCTCGGTCGGCGGGCGCCCAGTCCAAAGTGGGCATTTCGGCGGGCGCTACCCAACGAATCTCATGATGCTCGGTCAGATGGGGTGCGCCGCTTATCAAATGGCACACAAACGACGTGAGCACGACGGTACCGAAATCGTAATCGTAAGAAGACGTGCACACTTCGTTGGCAACTTCGACCTCGCACAGCAACTCTTCTTCGATTTCGCGATGCAATGCCTGACGCGCCGTTTCATGCGGTTCGATCTTGCCGCCCGGAAACTCCCAGAAACCAGCCAGTGATCGGCCTTCTCCGCGTTGCGCGCACAGCACCTTGCCGTCTTTGACGATAGCCGCGCCGACGACGTTAATGGTTTTGCGCGGTGTCGGTTGCGCTGACTGTTGCGGATTCTGGTCGGTTGCCGTCATTGCTTTCTCCTGACTAATGAACAGGTCCAGGATACAACGGGGGAGATTACGCCAGGCCCGAATGGGGAGCAACTTACGCGATGGAAATCAGTCCCAATGGTGTCACTTGCATGGCCTGGTGTATCGGCAGTTGGGGAAACCGGTGCACCCGTAAAACGCGCGGGACGGGTCGGAGCCGGTGTGCCGCAATCGCAATGCCTCACCGCAATTCGGGCATTGCGGCGGCAGCTTCACGCCACGGAAGATGTTCGGACAGATCCTGTCGTGCAATTCGTACATGAAACGCGACGGACGCGACTGGTCCACCACGAAAAACAGCTTCTTTTTGCAACGCGTCATCGCCACGTAAAACAGCCGGCGTTCCTCCGCGTGCGGCATGCGTTCCACTTCCGGCAGCAGCAGGCCGAGCAGCGGCTCTTCCGGAATCGCGCTTGGGAAACCCTTCAAACCGCCGGAACAGCACAGCAGAAAAACGAAATCGCGTTGCAGGCCCTTGGAAGCGTGCGCGGTCATGAATTTGATATCCATGTCCGGTTTTTCCGGAAAAACGATGCCGCCGGTATGCTCGTCGATTTGGAACAGCCCGTCGCGGTCGTTGCGTGACAGCAGGTTCAGGTCGCTTCGGTAGCGTCCCAGCATCAGCACCGACGCGGCTTTCGGCAGTTTGCGCAACTGCTCGACGATCGCATCGAACCGTTCCTCCTGCGTGGCGCCGCCAAGTGCTTTGAGCGAATAATCCTTCTTGTCGCTTGGATTATGCAGATGCTTGACGTACAGATTGCCGTCCTGCATGACGAACTTACCGCTCGCCTCGATGAGACTCTGACGGAAACGCCTGGTGGTGGTGATCTGGAACATGCGGGTCGGTCCCCATGGCTGCCAGGTCGCGGCGAAATCGAGAATCAGATGAATGTCGCTGCCGGCGAAACGGTAGATCGACTGCCAGTCGTCGCCCACGCAGAACAGCGTGAAATCGCTCTGCTCACGCAATGCGCGGATCAGCTCGTAACGTGGCCGCGACATGTCTTGGTATTCGTCGATGAGCACGTATTTGTACGGGTGGCGGTATGCGCCGCGCCTTACGCAGCGAATGGCGTCGGTGATCATGCCGGGAAAATCGATGCCCTGGGTCGCGCGGAAATTGCCGACATACGCGTTGTACAGCGGCTCGACGAGCTGCAGCATCTCACGATTACGGCCGATATGTTTGCCGCCGCGCCTCTCATTGAGCTCGCGCATGCCGTCGATGCCGATATTGTTCTGCCGCATGTGCTGGATGATGGTCTGCGCGTTCTCGACAAGGCTTTGCCTGTACTGGTTGAAAGCGTAATCATCCGTCGGCAGTTGGAAATCCTCACGTTTCGCGGCGGCGCCATACTTGCCGAACAGCTCCTTCGACATGAGCTTGAATGCGAGCAGACGGTAGGGGATGTTCTGTGCGAGCAGCCGGTCAAACGTGTCTCGTACCACGGCGTTCGACGCATGGCCGTCGATGATGGGACGGTTGACGATGGTGGCCGCACGGCAGATTTCCAGGCCGAGACTGTGGAACGTGCATGCGCGGATCGTTTTGCCGGTGCTTGCCATGATGCGTTGCGACATTTCGTCCGCGGACGCCTTGGTGAACGACAATACGAGAATCTCTTCGGGGGTGGCGCGTTTTGTGGCAAGCAGCCATGCGATATATCCGACGATGGTAGTGGTTTTGCCGGTTCCCGCGCCCGCAAGCACGAGGGTGTTGTGACCTGCGCCGGCGATCGCGCTGATCTGCTCGTCGCTCAATTCGTGCTTTTCGATATTGCCGATGATGCCACGCGCCTTGTCGATGCGGTCGGCTGGCAACAGCGGTTGCGGGGTGAGCTTTGCAGGCCGTTGCGATTGGTGTTGCTGCGATTGACGGCGTTGCGATTGACGTTGCGGCGTGGCATGCGGTTGCAGTTGCGGTTGCGTGACTCGTCGCGCAACCTGTCCCGTCTGCTTGGTCTGTCCGGTCCGCGCAGGCTTGGCGTTGTTGGCATTCTTGGCAGAGGATTGCGTTTGCCGGGGCTGCTGCGTTTCATCTTCCGTGCCCAGCACGTACTTCAGCATCCTCAGCAATCCCATGACGCTCCTTCCATGCGTTTCCAAACCGCCGCAAGGGGCAATTATAACGTGGGCGGAGCGCGTCACGCCCACGTCATCGATCGCATCGCTACGCTTCGAACGGGTACTTAAGACCCCAATCCGCACGCAGCGAATCCATGCATTCCATGATGCGCAACGTGTCGGAATGCGGCATCTCATCGCATTCGGTACGCCCGTCCAGCATGGCCTGCGCGGCCGATGCCACCTCATACTCGTAGCCGGTCAACTGTTCGGGAACGTCATAATGCGCGGTGACGGCATGCGAGCCGTCGAACACGTCAATCGCCTCGACATTGTTGATGTTCTGGCACGTGAGATACCCCTCCGTGCCCCACACCGCGCCCATACGGTCCGAATGGCACAGAATCGAGCTTTGCGCGGTGGCCATCACACCATTCTGGTAATAGAACGTCATCGAATTGTGCGCGTCCACGCCGGTTTCATACGGTTGCATCGACGATTCAACACGTGCGATCGGCGCATTATGCATGATCATGTCGATGAAATTGATTGGATACACGCCGACGTCCAGCAGCGCGCCGCCAGCCAGCGCAGGATCGGTGATACGCGCCTTCGCCGTGGTCGGATAGCACAGATTCGCGTCGATCGCCTGCACCTCGCCGATCACGCCGGACGCGATGATATCGTCGATCATGCCACGCGACGGCATATACCGCGTCCAAATCGCCTCCGTGCACAGCATGCCGGTCTCATCCGAAACGTCCAATATCTCACGCGCCTGCTGCGTGTTCGCGCCGAACGCCTTCTCCACCAGCACGCCCTTGCCGGCGCGCATGCACAAAATCGCCTGCTCGGCATGGAAGTTATGCGGAGTGGCGATATACACAAGATTCACGTTCGGATCGGCGACAAGCTCCTCATACGATCCGTACGACACCGGAAAACCGTATTTCGCCGCGAACGCCGCTGCGCGCTCGCCATCGCGGGCCGCCACCGCGTACGGTGCGACCAGATCGCGGTACCGGTCATCCGCCGCCATTTTCACCAACGTTTCGGCCATGCTCTGCGCGATACGGCCCGCGCCGAGAATCGCCACATTGATCTGTGCCATGAAATCTCCTTGTTTTGAACTGCCTGTTTGCTACGTTGCAATGACCAGCGTACGCCACATGCGACGGCGGCACGCGTTATGCGAAAACGATTGATCGGCCCTTTTGCCATAATGGGAAGCCGTGACGGCAGAGCATCGCAGGCAGACAGCCAAACCCGGAAAAACCGGCAAACCCAAGAAAACCGGCAAACCTAGAAAAACCGGCAAACCCGAAAAATACGAGCGGGGCACGCGCAGCTACACCATGTCCCACATCCGCGGCAAAGACACATCCATCGAACGGATGGTACGTAGCTTTCTGTTTGCCAAAGGCTTGCGATTCCGCAAAAACGACAAGCGATATCCAGGCCACCCGGACGTGGTACTACCGAAATACCGTACGATCATATTCGTCAACGGCTGCTTCTGGCACATGCACGAAGGCTGTCCGAAAGCCACACGCGTGCCCAAATCGAACGTCGAATTCTGGACTGCGAAACTGCTGCGCAATCACGAACGAGACGTGAGGCAGCGCGCCGAACTCGAAGCGGACGGCTGGAAAGTCATCGTGGTGTGGGAATGCGAGCTCGGTAAGAAGGTGCGCGACGAACGGTTGGAACGGCTTTACCGCGAAATCGTGGACGATTCCGGAAGGGCGGACGATTCCGGAAGGGCGGACGATTCCGGGGAATGACAGTCGGCAGGCGGCGTTGTACGAAACGTGGTAAAAACAGGAATATGGGAAATGTTGAGAATGGCGCGCAGCCGCAGTTGTCGAAGCGCGCGCAGATTGCCAATCCGTTCCGTGCCATGGTGTTCGGAGCCATGGCCGATGAGATGATCGCCAACGGCACCGATGTGGTCAAGCTGAGCCTCGGCGAGCCGGACTTCGGCGCGCCGCCGGCCGTGCGTGACGCCATGCGCGAACAGTATGACGGCCGTCCGCTGCCGTACACCGCGGCGATGGGCCTGCCGGAACTGCGCCAGGCGATTTCCGATTTCTACAAGGAACGCCATCACGTCGACGTCGATCCGAAACGCATCGCAATCACGGCAGGCGGCTCGACGGCACTGCTGCTGTCCGCTGCGCTGACGGTCAACGATGACGACGAGGTGCTCATCGCCGACCCGTCGTACCCCTGCAATCGTGAGCTGGTACGCGCGTTCGGCGGCAAAGTCGTGGACGTGCCGACGTCCGCAACCACCCGATTCCACCTGACGCCGGAACTGTGCAAAGAATACTGGACGGACCACACTAAAGCTGTCATGATCACTTCGCCGTCCAACCCGACCGGCACCACCATCGCCTTCGACACCCTGAAAGCCGTGTGCGACCTAGCCCGTGAGCGTGGCGCATGGCGCATCGTCGACGAAACCTACCTCGACCTGGCCGACCGCGAACCGGACGGATCCGACGTGAAATCCGTGCTGGCCTGCGATCCGGACGCCATCGTCTGCTCCAGCTTCTCCAAGTTCTTCGGCATGACCGGCTGGAGGCTCGGCTGGATGGTCGTGCCCGAATACGCGCTCGAAGCCATGGACGACCTCGCCACCAACTTCTTCCTGTGCGCGCACACGCCGACCCAGCATGCGGCGCTCGCCTGCTTCACGCCGGAAACGCTGGCCGTGTGCGAGGAACGCCGTCAGGAACTGCTGGAGCGCCGCCGCATTGTGGTGGACGGTCTGGCCGAGATCGGTCTGCCGCTGGAAGTCGAACCGAACGGCGCGTTCTACGCGTATTTCAACATTTCCAGCACCGGTTTGGATGCGTGGACGTTCTGCGAGCGTGCGCTGAAGGAAGCGCATATCGCGTTGACGCCTGGCCGCGATTTCGGCGAGGCCACCGCGGATACGCACGTGCGCCTGTCGTATGCTGCCTCTCGTGAGGCGTTGCGTGAAGGTTTGAATCGGCTTGGCGATTTCGTAGCCAAGGCGCGCGGTTGAGCGGTTCCTGCTTCGCGTTTTTCGTGCTGCTGCAATCGTCGTTTGTATTGCGATTCGTATTGCAGTGAATAGTGCCCATCCTCCATTTTCTGAGGATGGGCATCTGCATTTTTGGCGGCGGATTTCAGCCTTCCGTCTGCTGCAATTCCTCCAACTGGTTTTTCGTTTTGTGTAGCTTTGCGTAGATCTCATTGCGTTGCTCGGGATTCTTGGCGCGTTGATGGTCGCGGGTGAGCTTGTCGACCTGCGCAGTGAGATGCGCGATCTGCATGCGTCGGGCGAGACGTGCATTCAAGTCGATGGGGGATGGGTCGTCCAGAATCACTTGCGAACACAGCGACTCCCACAGGGCGTCCACGGACTCGACCGTCGGGTCTGAAACGTCCAATGTGGCCTCGCCGGCGGGTTTCCATTCGGAAATGAACACTTTGGAAGTGGTGGTATGGCCCGCTCGTGCCGGCAGCGCGCGACGTACGGCGAACGCGCATTCCTGACGTGTCGTACCTTCGAAATCGGCATCGCGTACGCAGACAAACAACATTCCCGACTTGCGCTGCATCGCAATCAATTCGACGATGTCCGTCGGAACGGGAGCGTTCAATCCATGCAATCGCAGCCCAATCACCAGTATCTCCGGTACTCGTGTTCCTGCGGCGAGTCCGATATTGCGCGACTGCAGCAGCGACAGCATGGTGATTGTTTCGATATCATTGGCCAATCGTTGTTTCGTTTTGGCGGAAACCGGGATTTTCGCTACGAACAGACCTTTCGGCAACGTCGCTTTTTCTGCGGGAATCGCAGTGGAATTTGGCAGACCCAAAGTGGTTGCGGAAACGGAACCGCAGGAGGCGATCGTCATTGCTGGCCTTCTTTCGTAAGCACGCCGCAATTGTTGCGGCATTGCTTCGACTGTAGCGCATATGCATTGCGATTGCCGGCATTCGCGCGATTACTGGCGATCATTGGCGATTGGGGAATGCGATTGCAGTGCGCGACACGCCGAAGTTTGCCGATTGCCGCATGTTCGCGTATTGTTTTTTCTTGCGGTGATCATAGCCTAGGTGAGACGCCCGGTCCCATTCCGAACCCGGAAGCTAAGGCCTAGCACGGCGATGGTACTGCACTCGAGAGGGTGTGGGAGAGTAGCACGTCGCCGCACTTAAACTTTTTTTTGAATCCCGAGTTGAGCGCCGCTCCTCGGGATTTTTCATTGCGTGATTCGCCCAAGTCCAATTATGGTCCGGTTATGTGTGAAGGCGAATCCGAGGGCCACTGATTGCGGCGCTCAGGCAGCGAAAACCACCAACAGAACAATGCCGTTTCAATAAAAATGACGGGTAACGGTATGAGCCACCACCAGCCTGTGGTGCCGAATTCGTTCGCGGGCGCAATAATCCAAGGATGCGAGCCCAGCCACCCCAAGAATACGGCTATGGTTGATCCCAACGACATGGTTATTCCCAAAGGTCTGAACAAACGCATGAGCTGGAATCGTGATGCACCGAATTCTTGAAGCGTCCAGCGTAACGCTGACTGCGATTGACGGGTTGATATAGCCAATGCGGCGAATGTCAGGCCGCTGATAATTGTGGCCAAAGCCGGCATGGCAATGGCGCGTGCCATGTAGGAGCGGTAAGAGGTGGTGTCGTGTTCGGTAATGAATGCATACCCGCAACGGTTAATGATGTCAGATCGAATTGAATCGCGGACGCCGGAAGCGATTGACGGGAAATCAGTAATAACGAGAGTATGCCGGTTGCTCGGTGCAAGTCCAAGCGTCTTTGCCTGCGGTGAGTCGATTCCAAGAACCACGCCAGGCATGGTGTAATCATTGAGCAGCGAGTCGGTGCCCTCGGTGGGAACTTGTGCTGCCTGAGTTATTTTTTGGGTTGTTGGATCAATGAGAATGATACCAGCGTTACCGCCTTCGGCAATATGAACATCGTTGGTTTTACCGGCTAAAGATGAGTTGCTATCAACAAGCATGACAGTGGTTTCATTATCGGAATCTGAGTAGCAATCCGCATCGTCGGAACCATGTTGAGTGACACAATCGTAAGCATGGGAAGTCGCGGCGCGGACCAGATGCCGGGATTCATCCGGTGCCGTGAGTACAACGGCTTTATCTAGAGTCTCGGGATATTTGCCGGCAAGATAGTTCAAGTCATCCTGAGTCAAATAATCGGCGATGAACAGCCCATTATCCGAATTGCCTGTCGCTATCATCATTTGCCCGCTGAACAATGAGCTGACTCCCAAGAGCAGGAGTGCCAATGCGCATATTGGGGCAGACAAACTTCGTGTACGTTCTACCGCACTGCATTGTGCTGGCGTGCGGAAAAGCCAAGGTAGTGAAAGGAGCATAGGACCCAGAGCGCAAGCCCCCATGACCGATCCCACTGATCCGCCAAACGGCCATGCGGCTGCATGATAACGTTCTATCGCCACACAAGAAAACAGCAGAACGGCCGAGGAAGGAATGATGTACCATAATGCGTTTCTGGTTGTGATGTCATGCTTAAAGGACATGCGGAAAAACAAAACCAACCATGTCAAGCATAGCGAGCACAGCAAAATCGCTGCTACAAAAAAGATGGACAGCAGGGAAGTTGCTGATGGTTGCCATTCCCAATATTGGGCGAATATGCTGCCTATGGTCCTGTAGCTAAGACCGAATACCGCATATCCGGCTGCGATGCCGATTGCGGCTCCGGGTATTGTGCAAATAAGCAATCCTCGAAACACTGTCCATCTGCTGGTGGTGAGGGGGAATCCGCAAGCTACCAGAGCTTCTACCACAGCATCTCCGGAACACTGACCTGCTCGGAAGAATGCTGTCATTACTGCGATATGTACGCACAGCAAGCAAAGGAACAGAACTATTCCGTACCATTGGCATCCTGGCAGATCGCGAGTACGAACCGTTTCTTCGGCATTTCGTATTGTCGATTTGATGTATCCGATATTGACATTGTTGGTTGCGCTCTCTTTTGCGACTTCTCCCTGATTTACAGTAGCGTCATCGTCGGTGAGCCACATTTGTATGTTTTGGAGATTGTCTTTGGAAGACACTGCTGTTGCGTACACGGTGTTGGTGTTCGCAGCATCGACGGTGATGCCAATGAGCTTATAGTCGCTTGATAATGCGGAATCGTCACATTGCACGGTGACTATATCTCCCAGCTGGGCGTCAATTTGTTCAGCTGCGGCCCGAGACAGGGAGATTTCGTTTTTTTGCGACGGCTGATGCCCTTCGATGAGCGTGCCATATCGTGAGGGGCCTGTTAGGAAAGTTATGTCTGCGATGGTGTTTCGTGAAGAGCCGCTGGCGGAGGTGAGGCCTACTGATCCTTGTGTGGATTTGACGCCGATGGCCTTACCGTTTTGGACTTGTTGTCTGAGTTCTTCGGCTACATCGTTGCTGCCTCCTGAAATTTGATATGTGTACCCTCCGGATTGACCTGCTGCGCCTTCTTTGGCGGCCTGTACGTATAGATCCAAGCTGTTCAAGGCCACCACGGGTAGCATCGCCGACAATAATGCCACCACAAAGAGTGAGATGGTGAGCATCGGATGGAATCTCAAATATCCAGAGGTAACGTGCCTCGTGATTCCAGTGCTGTGGTAAGGCATGCCATTCATTGCTCCACCAACTTGTGATCCTGAATGCGAACAATGCGGTCACTGTGCTGCGCGACCGTAGTGTCATGCGTTGCGATTATGACAATGGATCGCTCTTTGTGGGCAATATCTGAAAGCAATGTTGCGATTGCCTGCGTATTTTCCTCATCAAGCGCGCCGGTGGGTTCATCCGCGAGAATCACACGTGGTTTCATGGCGATCGCGCGTGCGATGGCCACACGTTGCTGCTCTCCTCCTGACAATTGGCCAGCCAAATGGTTTGCATAGCCTGCTAAATGCACTTCTTCAAGCAAGTTATCGATTGTGTTGTTTTCAGCGCGGGAAGTTTCCTTAATCTTGGTTTGTCCGAGGTTCTTATGCGTCGCTTCAAACGCCAACATGATGTTTTCTCGCACGTCAAGATATGGAATGAGCCTGTAATCCTGAAATATGCGCATGCATAAAGATCCGAGAAGTTTTTTTCGATCAATGGAATTGACATTTGCGCCATCAATGGTGACGGAGCCAGTGTCCGGTTGTAAAGAACCATCCATCAAACGCAGCAAAGTGGTCTTTCCTGAGCCGGAAGGTCCCATTATTGCCGTTGTCGAACCTTCTTCGAATAATGCGCTCGCATTGTCTAAAATCAGACGTTTTCCATACGAAAACCCCACGTGGTCAAGTTCCAGCATTAAATCCCCTTTCTAATGCATCCCTGTAATTGCCATCATTTAATGCTTCTTTGGTGAGAAAAGAAAAAGAGTGTGGTGTCGCGCCAAATGTGATGCGATACCACACTCTTTCATAGGATTAACGTGGAGCGAGATCTACTCGCGCAGAACGTGGAAAACCATTAAGTCCTTGACCATTATTCACCCAATATGATGTGTAATAATCTGTGTTGGTTTTCGTGAACCAGGCCGAGTGACGATCCACGCCGATGCTAATGTCAAGTGTTACTTGAGCTTTAGTGTCGGAGCCGAGTGAGGAGCAACGACCTTTGCCACGCGTTCCGACGGCATCGTAAACCATTTCTGCGGAGCAATTGCCAGACAGGGCTTGTGCCTGCCTCGGCGTGATGAGCAATGTTGTTAAACTGCATGCGATTACAGCGACAAGAATCCAGAATAATCGCTGAACAGCATGAATGGATACTTTTTTCATGATGTCCCTTCTCTTCGTTGAACAGGGAGATTTTCTCTGTGCTTCAATGTTAATCCAATGAAGTCTCTTGGTCTGTGCCTAAACGTACAGGCTCTGTCACACGAAAGTATGTACTGCATGATGGCTGGCATTCCTAGATGAGCCATCCTTGGGATGAGCAGAGAGCAACGCATTCTGAACGGGTATGCACTCCAAGTTTGATGTATGAACGGCGTATGTAAGTTTTTACGGTTTGTTCGCTGATGTGGAGCTGACGTCCTATTGATGCGTAGGTGAATCCCCGAGCGGTCATTCGTATTATTTGAAGCTCTTTCTTGGACAATGGTGATGCTTGATCTTTTGATGTCCAATGCATTAGCTTAGGATGGTTTGAGACGCTTCCGACAGCTCTGATTATCTCTTCGATGGAATCTTTTTTGTGAACTATTAGATTAATTTGTGATGTATTCCGTGCTTCTAAACTTTCTTGCGGTAAGGAAGATGCGATTCCTACTGTTCCGATATTGGAATCGATGAGTTTGATGCGGCGTGAAAGAATGGAGTAATTAATATCGAGTAAGTCAAGATCGATAAGCATGGCTTGGGGGTGTTCGAAGTTGTCGATATTTTGTAAAACCTCTTTTCCGGATGAATATGTCCAGATGATATCAAGCGGAGCGTGTTGTCGGCGGATAAGAAAATCCAGCGCCCATAATGCTAGGGGGTCGCTATACACGATTCCCAATGAAGTTGAGTCTTTGCTTCTAGACATGACCTTATTTTAAGGTTGTAGGGGGTGTTGGGCAAGGTTGAGTGTTTTTTCTAGTTTCCTTGAGTTTTGAAGGATTATTTAGATGCTTGGCATGTGTTGAGGGGTATTCTTGCTGTACGGCAATGGTGATGATGCCGATGAACATGTGCTGATAGGTTGGCAATGCCGTCGGTTTTGGAGATGCTGTTACGAGAGAGCGCTCATGGGCACGGTGCTACCGTAAAACGCATTATCATCGATGGCGTTCGTCCATGGGCTTGGCCTTGACGACTGTTTGAACGCAATGCCCATATTGGAGGAAGTATGGCACGGTCGGGTGCGCCAGTGAAACCGCGTATAGCGCAGGCGAAGGCTGTTAAGCCTATTCGCACGTTGAAGAAAGCTAAGTCGCATCGCGTACGTAATGTCATATGCGGTTTTCTGGCTGGTATTCTGTCGATCGCGGCTTTGCTGGGCACGGTTTCGCACATACTGCCTGCTGAGATTCAAGCGTGGCCGTATGTTCCCATTATCGTTTCATTGGTGCCTTGGTTTGCGATTCTTGCAGTAATCGCGTTGGTCTGCGGTATTGTCTCGAAACGAACAATGTCGGTATTGCTTGCGATTGCAGCGATCGCTTTGCAAGTATGGTGGCAGTATCCGTTTTTCTACAATGAGACGAAGCTTCCGCGTGCCGCGATCGCGGCGGTTTCGGGAGCGTCCGCCAATACGCAGGATGATTACGCCCGTTTGATGACGTGCAACGTATTTAAAGGGCGTGCCGACGCTCAGGAAATCGTTGATGTGGTGCGTAGCGAGCGCGTGGAAGTGCTGGCATTGCAAGAAACGACCGATGCTTTCGTGGACGAGTTGAACAAGGCTGGTATTGGCGATTTGCTGCCGTATGCGCAGGTGGCAAGTTCAGACGGCGTGTATGGCAATGGTTTGTGGTCGGCAAGCCCGCTTGGTGATCCGGCTGATGATGATGTTGATTCGAGCGCGTCGTTCATGCCAGGGGCCACGGTTGCGTTCAATGATGGTCAGACGCAGATCCGTTTCGTTTCAGTGCATACCACGTCTCCGACCGATGGATATTGGCAACAGTGGAAGCGTTCGTTGGATGAGCTTGGACGGCTTCGATATGATACGTCTCGCAGGTACGTGTTCATGGGCGATTTCAATGCGACCGACGATCATACGCCGTTCCGCAATTTTTGGGGAACACGGTTTACGGATGCGGCCAAGCAGGCGGCTGGGGGATTGGTGTTCACGTGGCCTGCGAATATCAATTATGTGCCAACATTCGCGGGCATTGACCATATCGTATTGGATTCTGGCATGTTGGCCGGTCGGGTCAAATCGTTGAAAATCGATGGAAGTGATCACAAGGCGTTACTGGCAACCGTGCAATTCGACGTGTGAGAAAAGTGTCGGCGCAACTACGTATCGGCTGCGTATCCGCATAAAATAAAGTGCCCCAGATAGGAATCGAACCTACGACACCTTCTTTAGGAGAGAAGTGCTCTATCCACTGAGCTACTGAGGCAACGAGTTACCATTGTACACACAATATGGACTCGACATGACGGGTAATCGGACCTGATTGTTCGGGCTCAAGCCGTTTGACGGACGTTCCGGTGGAACGTCCGTAGGTGAGGGGAGCGGCTGTGCCGCGACGGATGCTCAGGCCAGATTGTCTTGCGTGCCTGCGGTGTTGGCCGCGGTGGCCTGCTCTGCCTGCGCGGCGTCGAGCTTGGCTCGGACCTCGCCAAGCAGGCTCTGCGCGCGCTTGGCCAACGCCTCGCCGATCTCCCACTGCCGCATGGACTGGTCGAGGTTCAGGCCGCCCGCCTCCAACGCCTGCACGGCCTGGATGAGCTTGTCGCGCGCCTCCTCGTATGGCATCTGCGCGATTGCTTCGCGTTCCTTGTCGGTCAGGCTGGATGCCGGTGCTGCTTCGTTGCTCATGTGCTACTCCTTCGTTACGGTTTTCACTTCAGACACGACGATGCCGTGCTTCAAGGTCATGGTCAGCTGGTCGCCCGTCTTCACCTTGTCCGCGTCGTCAAGCACATGCCCGTCGGCGCATTGCACCACCGCGTACCCGCGGTCAAGCGTGGATTGCGGACTCAGCGCGGTCAGCGACGCGTGCGCTTTCTCGATGGTCAGGCTCGCGTCGTCAAGAATACGGGTCAGACCGATCCGCATTCTTGTGCGTGCGTCATCAAGGAAACGCTGATGCGGTTCCAACATGGTGAGCGGCTGGGTGAGGCTTGGACGGTTCGCGTAGCCTTCGATAAGCCTGGTCTCGTTGGAGACGGTGGCGTCGATGCGCACGCGCATGCGGTCCAGGTTCACCTGAATCAGCTGCATCTGCTCATGCACGTCCGGCACGACCTTCTTCGCTGCGTCGGTCGGCGTGGAGGCCCTGAGGTCGGCCACCAAATCCAGCAGGGTCCAATCGTCCTCATGCCCGATGGCGGAAATCAGGGGAGTGTGGGCCGCCGCCGCGGCGCGCACCACGTTCTCATCGGAAAAGCCAATCAGATCTTCGAAAGCGCCGCCGCCACGCGCCACGATGATCACATCCACATCTGGATCGGCATCCAGCTGCCGGATGGCCGCTACCACGTCCGACGGGCACTGCTCGCCCTGCACGTGCACATGCGTCACCTTGAAGCCGACGACGGGCCAACGCAGACGCACGTTGGTGATGACGTCGCCTTCCGCACGTGCCTGCGGCGCGCAGATCAAGCCGATGCAATGCGGAAATTCCGGCAACGGCTTCTTGCGATCGGCGTCGAACAGACCTTCTCCCTTAAGCTTCTTGCGTAGCTCGTCGATCATGGCCTTCAGACTGCCGCCCGCGCCGGCCGCGATGATCGCGTCGCCGCGCAACGACAGCGACGTGCGCTTCATCCACACGTTCGGCTTGCCGTGGATGATGACACGGTCGCCCTGCACAAACGGCGCCGCCGCCGCGGCGAACCGTCCGAAGCCGTTGACTTCCATAGCGATGTCCTGCTGGTCGTCGCGCAGCGTGATGTAGGCGCTTCCCTGACGACGCGTGTTGATCTGCGTGATCTGCCCGGCCACCCATACGGAGGGCCAACGTTCGACCGCCGTGTAGAACTTCTCGCTGAGCAGGCTCACCGGCCAAGGGTTGTCGGCGGTGGTTTCCGACGCCAGACGGGGCAGCGGCTTCGACGTCTGCTGTGCCGTCGGTGGGTTGTAATCCGGGTTCCAAGTCATAAGTCAAGATTCCATCATCTTGCGGACAAATGGAACATATGTTCGAGTGTTGCGAATGCTCCGTGCGTGAAGATAGTACGGTGTGTGGGGCTGTGTCAAAACGACACTCCGAGATGAAATCGTTACTTTTGTCACACAAGGCAAAAAATGGCGAAATCTCGCCAAAAGTAGAATATATAGTTTCTCTAGCGGCGTGGTGACACTACATTTAGTGCCGACCTTGGCGTAGAGTGTGCATCTGTAGGTACGAACGGGCATGCGGACGAAGCATGAAACCTGGCCGGATGGGTCCGGCCCGGAAAGGAAATATACATGGAAACCCAGACTCTGGAAGGCGTTGCGACCGAAACCGAGAACGCGCCGGAAATGGTCAAGGTGCTTGTCGAGAAGCGCGACGGGCGTGTGGTCGATTTCGATCCGATCAACATCATCAGCGCGGTGAAATCGGCTTTCGCCGACCTCGACAAGAAAATCGGTCCTCAGGAGGAACGGCTGATTCGCGACATCGCCAATCAGGTCGAGGCCGAAATCAAGGACCGTTACAATGGTCCCGCCAAGATCGAAGACATCCAGAATCTCGTTGAACACGGCCTGATCGAAGATCACCTGTATGATGTGGCGCGCACGTACACCAACTACCGTCTGAACAAAGACATCGAACGTGCCAAGGCCACCGACATCAACGAAGCCGTCAAGCGTCTGGTGAACCGTGACGAGGCTCTGGTGCGCGAGAACGCCAACAAGGACTCCAACGTCTACTCCACCCAGCGTGACCTGCTGGCCGGCGCGGTGTCCAAGGCGTCCGCCTTCTCCATGCTGCCGGACGCGGTGTCCAACGCCCACATGAAGGGCGACATCCACTTCCACGACGCCGATTACTCGCCGTTCACCGCGCAGTCCAACTGCTCGCTGCCGAACTACTGGGATATGCTCGCCAACGGCTTCACCCTCGGCAACGCGCCGATGGGTTCGCCGAACAGCATCTCCATCGCCGCCACGCAGATCACCCAGATCATGAAGGACGTGGCCTCCAGCCAGTACGGCGGACAGACCGCCAACCGCGCCGACGAGCATTTCGCCGAATACGCCAAGAAGGATTACGACAAGTTCCTTGAGCAGGCCCACGAGATCATGCCCGACGATCTGCCGATCGAGATCGCCGAACGTCAGGTGCGCATGGCCAAGGCCGTCGAGCCGAAGCGCCTGCATTTCGAAAAGGACCGTCCGGCACTGCCGATGGACGAGCCGTTCGACAAGACGTCCGACCGTCTGCAGCAGCTGCGTGAGATCTGGGCGAAAATCCAGACCCGCAAGGCCATCTACGACGCCATGCAGACCATGGAATACCAGATCAATTCCAACCGTGTGTCCAACGGCCAGACCCCGTTCGTGACCGTCGGCTTCGGTCTCGGCACCGACTGGTTCGCGCGCGAAATCCAGCGCGCCATCTTCCTCAACCGCATCCGCGGCCTTGGTTCCGAGCATCACACCGCCATCTTCCCGAAGCTCGTCTTCACCATCAAGCACGGTGTGAACGCCGATCCGGGCGACCCGAACTACGACCTGAAGCAGTTGGCCCTCGAATGCGCCACCAAGCGCATGTACCCGGACGTCATCTTCTACGAGAACATCGTGAAGATCACCGGCTCCTTCAAAGCGCCGATGGGCTGCCGTTCCTTCCTGCAGGGCTGGATCGACCCGAAGACCGGCAAGGATGTCGAGGACGGCCGCATGAACCTCGGCGTGGTCACCGTGAACATTCCGCGCATCGCATTGGAATCCCACGGAGACAAGGACCGCTTCTGGAAGATCTTCGACGAGCGCATGACCGTCGCCCATCAGGCATTGCAGTTCCGCATCATGCGTTGCAAGCAGGCCACTCCGGTCAACGCCCCGACCCTGTTCCGCTTCGGCGCATTCGGCCGTCTCGGCGCCAACGACAGCGTTGATCAGCTGTTCCGCAACGAACGCGCCACCGTGTCCCTCGGCTACATCGGCCTGTATGAGGCGACCAGCGTGTTCTATGGCAAGGACTGGATGCGCGACCACGACTGGGATCCGGAAGGCAAGGAATTCGCCCTGTCCATCGTCAAGCGCATGAACGAGCTGTGCAAGGATTGGAGCACCGCGGAAGGCTACCACTACTCCGTGTACTCCACGCCGGCCGAATCGCTCACCGACCGCTTCAACCGCATGGACCGCGAGAAGTTCGGCGAAGTGGACGGCGTCACCGACCACGACTTCTACACCAACTCCTTCCACTACCCGGTGTGGCTGCAGCCCACGCCGATGGAGAAGCTCGACTACGAGAAGGACTTCCCGTACTACGCGTCCGGCGGCTTCATCAACTACTGCGAATTCCCGTGCCTGCAGGCCAATCCGAAGGCGCTCGAAGCGGTGTGGGACTACGCCTACACCATCGGCATCGGCTATCTCGGCACGAACACGCCAATCGACCGTTGCTACGAATGCGGTTTCGAAGGTGACTTCGAACCGACCGAAGAAGGCTTCAAGTGCCCCGAATGCGGCAACTCCGACCCGGACCGCTGCAACGTGACCAAGCGCACCTGCGGCTACCTCGGCAATCCGGTGCAGCGCCCGATGGTGCACGGCCGACACGAGGAAATCGCGCACCGCGTCAAGCACATGAGCGGCGAAACCGGCCATGTCACCCTTGACGACGGTTCCGAACGCGAATGGTTCGAGGAAGCCAAGTAATCAATCGCAATAATCGCAAAACAACAGGCAATTCAGGAGCAACGTATGGTAAGCAGCGCCGATCCCGCTGTGTCTCGCCGTGATTTCGCGGCCGGCGAAACCGGCCGCGGGCCGTTCATTCCGACAAACCGCGCCAGCAACCCGCGTGCCGGACAATGGACGAACGCGATGAGCCACAACATGATCGCCGACTACAAGCGGTTCCTCATGACCGATGGCGAGGGGATCCGCTGCTCGCTGTACGTCTCCGGCTGCCCATTCCACTGCGAAGGCTGCTACAACTCGTCGATTTGGGATTTCCGCGCCGGCCACGAATACAACGACCGGCTCGAAGCTCAGATCATGGCCGATCTGAGCCTGCCGTACGTGCAGGGCATCACCTTCCTCGGGGGCGAGCCGCTGCTCAACACCGGCGTGCTGCTGCCGCTTTCACGCAAGATCCGTGAGCGGTTCGGCCGCACCAAGGACATCTGGTGCTGGACGGGCTACACGTGGGAGGAGCTCATGCGCGAAGGCGAAAGCCCCGACAAGCGTGAACTGCTCGAACAGATCGATATCCTCGTGGATGGCCGGTATATCAAGGATCTGCACGATTCGCTGCTGCAGTTCCGGGGCAGCTCCAACCAGCGCATCATCGATGTACCCAAGTCGTTGGAAAGCGGGCAGGTGGTGCTGTGGTCGAAACTACACGATCAGACGCGGTTCATTCCCGAAATCTACGGCAAGGACCGCGTCGCAGGGGAGGGGACGGCTTCCTGAATGGTTTCGAACGGTTCGTGTACGGACGGTTGGAATTAGGCAAGCTGACTATATTCGTTGTCTAATTATGCGTCGTGTCGTGCGCTTTATGCGATACCGTGCCGAATTAGGCAGGGGCACAGACTACCATTACATACTTGGATAACCGGGGCAGGGCGTTCGTGTTGGCACGGACGCAACCCGGCGGATGAGAACGATAGAGGTACAGTACATGGTCGAAGCAGCAGTTACCGCAGACAACACCTGCGATACGAAGCCGTTGCGCGTAGGTCTTGACATCGGTTCCACCACGGTGAAGGCCGTGGTGCTCGATCAGACCGATTCGCTCGACGCGGTGCTCTTCTCCGATTACCGTCGCCACCACGCCAACGTGCGTGCCACCGTGGCGGGCCTGCTGGAGGACATCCACAAAGAACTTGAGGCCCGCGGCCGCGGCGACGAGCCGATTCGTCTGGCCATCACCGGTTCCGGCGGCCTTGCCTTGGCCGATAATCTCCATGTGCCGTTCGTGCAGGAGGTCATCGCCGAGACCCGCGCCATCGACGAGGAATATCCGCAAGCCGACGTCATTATCGAACTTGGCGGTGAGGACGCCAAGATCACATATCTGAAGCCAACTCCCGAACAGCGCATGAACGGTTCCTGCGCAGGCGGCACCGGCGCGTTCATCGACCAGATGGCCACCCTGCTCGACACCGACGCGGCCGGCCTCAACGACATGGCCAAGCATTACGAGACGCTCTATCCGATCGCCTCCCGTTGCGGCGTGTTCGCCAAAACCGATCTCCAGCCGCTGATCAACGACGGCGCGGCCAAGCCCGATCTGGCCGCATCCATCTTCACGGCGGTCGCCACCCAGACCATCGCGGGTCTGGCGTCCGGCCGACCAATCCACGGCACCGTCATCTTCCTGGGCGGTCCGCTGTTCTTCATGTCCGAGCTGCGCGAGGCGTTCCACCGCGCGCTCGAAGGCAAAGTCGACGAATTCATCGTGCCGACCGACGCGCACCTGTACGTGGCGTTCGGCTCCGCGCTGCTCGCCGGCGAGCCCGACCAGCTTGAGGAAGGCCAGCATTTCGAAGCACGCACCTGCGCCGACATCTTGCAGAGCCTTGAGGATTTGAAGAATCTGCCGGCCAACACCCCCACCATGCCTCCGCTGTTCCCGACCGAAGCGGATCGCGAGGCGTTCAACAAGCGCCACCACCGCGAGCACGTGCACATCGGCACTTTGGACGGCGCGCAAGGCCCGCACTTCCTCGGCATCGACGCCGGATCGACCACCATCAAAGCGACGCTCGTCAACGACGACCGCGAAATCGTATGGTCGTCGTACGCCACCAACGAAGGCAGCCCGCTGACGGCCGCCGTCAACATCGTCAAGCAGATCCAAAGCCAGCTGCCGGAAGATGCGTGGATAGCACGCTCCTGCGCCACCGGATACGGCGAAGGCCTCATCACCACCGGCCTGCATCTGGACGAGGGCGTGGTGGAGACCATGGCGCACTATCGCGGCGCGGAAATGGTTTCGCCTGGCGTCACCGCCGTCATCGACATCGGCGGCCAGGACATGAAGTATCTGGCGATTTCCGACGGTGTGATCGATTCGATCGCCGTCAACGAAGCCTGCTCGTCCGGCTGCGGCTCGTTCCTGCAGACGTTCGCGCAGTCCATGGGACTGACGATCGAGGAATTCACGCAGGCCGCGCTCAACTCCACGCATCCGGTCGACCTGGGCTCGCGCTGCACCGTGTTCATGAACTCCTCCGTCAAGCAAGCGCAGAAGGAAGGCGCCTCGATGGAGGACATCGCGGCGGGCCTGTGCTATTCCGTGGTGCGCAACGCGCTGTACAAGGTGATCAAGCTGCGCGATTCCGGCGAGCTGGGCGACACCGTGGTGGTGCAGGGCGGCACGTTCCTCAACGACGCCGTGCTGCGCGCCTTCGAACTGCTCACCGAACGTGAGGTGACCCGACCGAACATCGCCGGCCTGATGGGCGCATACGGTGCCGCGCTGACCGCACGCATGCACTATTCCGACGTGGCCGACGGTCTCGACGACGATGCGGCCGCTACGGAAGGTATGAAGACGGTCGATATCGCAGGCGTCGAGCACACCGCATCCAGCATCGTGTCCGGCAGCGACCTCGACAACCTGTCCATGACGTCCGAACGCGACGTGTGCAAGCTATGCCAGAACCACTGCAAGCTCACCATCACCACGTTCCAGGATGGCTCCCGCTACGTGACCGGCAACCGTTGCGAACGCGGCGGCGATTCCAAGAAGCAGCGTTCCGACAGGCCCAACCTGTACGACTACAAATACAAGCGTTGCTTCGCCTACCGTCGTCTGACCGACAAGAAGGCCACCCGCGGCGAAATCGGCATTCCACGCGTGCTCAACATGTACGAGAACTACCCGTTCTGGTTCACGCTGCTCACCTCGCTCGGCTTCAAGGTGATGATCTCCGGCCGCAGCTCGCACGAACTGTTCGAAACCGGCATCGAATCGATCGCCTCCGAAAACATCTGCTACCCGGCCAAACTCGTGCACGGCCACATCAAGTGGCTGCTCAACAAGGGAATCAAGACGATCTTCTACCCGTGCGTGAGCTATGAGGAGAACTTCGTTCCCAACACCGACAACCACTACAACTGCCCGGTCGTGGCCAACTATCCGGTGGTCATCGGCGCGAACATGCCCGAACTGCGCGAGGAAGGCGTGCGCTACATGCGCCCGTACTTCAACATGGCCAACCATGAGCTCATGGTGGACCGCATCGTCGAGGAATTCGCCTGGGCCAACGTGACCCGCGAGGAAGCCGAGACCGCGGTCAAGGCCGCCTACGCCGAAAACGAGGTGTTCAAGCACGACGTGCAGATGGAAGGCCTCAAGGCCCTCGCCTACATGAAGGAACACGACTGCAAGGGCATCGTGCTCGCCGGCCGCCCATACCACGTCGACCCGGAAATCAACCACGGCATTCCGGAAACCATCTGCGCGCTCGGCATGGTGGTGCTGTCCGAAGACTCCATCTGCGAACTGCAGCCGGGGGAGAAGCTCAACCTGAGCGAATTCCTCGCCGAAGGCGAAGAGGATCCCCGCAAGAAGAACGCGAACGGCTTCCGCCACGTCGACGACCGCAAGGTCACCAAGATGCCGCTGCGCGTCACCAACCAGTGGGCCTACCATGCGCGTCTGTACGCGGCGGCCCATTTCGTGGCCTCCTATCCGGGACTCGAGCTCGTGCAGCTCAACTCCTTCGGCTGCGGCCTCGACGCCATCACCACCGACCAGGTGTCCGAGATCCTGGCGGACAAGGCCGACGTGTACACCATGCTGAAAATCGACGAGGTCTCCAACCTGGGCGCGGCGAAAATCCGTCTGCGCTCGCTCAAGGCCGCCGTCGAGGAGCGTGAACGCAACAAGAAGAACGACGGATTCCGCAAGACCGGCACCGAAGCGCCGACCCCCGGTCGCCAGGTCATGCTCGACACCGTCATGAAAGCCAATCCGAAACTCACCGAAGCCGTCACGGCCGCATCCAAGCGCGCGGCGGAAAACGGCAAGGGCGAATCGCAAGAAACCGCCAAAACGCAGACAAATGGCAAGGGCGCGTCCGCACACAACTCGGCGACCCTGTCCAAGTATGCGAACCGCATCCCGTTCGGCAAGAACATGAAGGACTACACCATCGTCGCCCCGCAGATGAGCCCGATCCACTTCTCTCTGGTGGAATCCGTCATCCGCTCCGGCGGCTACAAGTTCGACATCCTCAAGCATGCCAGCCGAGAGGACGTCGAAACCGGCCTGAAATACGTCAACAACGACGCCTGCTATCCGGCCATCATGGTCATCGGCCAGCTCGTGGACGCGATTCTGGAAGGCAAATACGATCCGGACCACACCGCGCTTGCGATCACGCAGACCGGCGGCATGTGCCGTGCCACCAACTACTTCGGCCTGATTCGCAAGGCGCTGGTGGACGCCGGTTATCCGCAGATTCCGGTGATCGCCATCTCCACGCAGGGCATCGAGGACAACCCGGGCTTCACCGCCACGCCGGCTTTGCTGCATCGTGCCATCAAGGCGCTTATCGTTGGCGATCTGCTGATGAAGTGCCTGTACCGCGTGCGTCCGTACGAAGTGACACCCGGCAGCGCGAACCAGCTGTACAAGACGTGGGACACCATCGTGCGCGAGACGCTCGAACACCACGGTCGTTCCAAGACGGCACGCAAGTTCATAGGCAAGGAATACCTGCCGTATCCGACGCTCGTCAAGGAGATCGTCAAGTCGTTCGACTCGTTGCCGTTGAAGGACGAGCCGCGCAAGGTGCGCGTCGGCGTGGTCGGCGAGATCCTCGTCAAGTACCAGCCGGACGCCAACAACCATGTGGTCGACGTCATCGAATCGCAGGATTGCGAGGCCGTGGTGCCGGGCATCATGGAATTCATGACCACCCGACCGTACATTTCCGATTGGAACGAGCATTACCTCGGCATGGGCGGCAGCAAGCTCGGCTATGCGCTGATGCGCAAGGGCCTCGACCTGTATAACGCGCCGGTACGCGAGGCGGTCGATCTGGCTCACGGCAAGTTCTCGCAGGATCTGCCGATGCCTGAACTGGTCAAGAAGGCCGACGAGGTCACGTCCGTGGGCGTGCAGGCCGGCGAAGGCTGGCTGCTGACCGCGGAAATCCTGGAACTCATCGAATCGGGATGCCCGAACGTGGTGTGCGCGCAGCCGTTCGCCTGCCTGCCGAACCACGTGACAGGCCGAGGCATGTTCGGCAAGATCCGCCGACTGCATCCGGAAGCCAACATCGTGTCCATCGATTACGATCCGGGCGCTTCGGAAGCCAACCAGCTCAACCGCATCAAGCTGATGATCTCCGCTGCCAAGAAGGCGCACCGCGCAGCCGAAGAGGCGCGCAACAGCGAGAAGGCCGCTTGAATCGCCATTCTTATTTCCGTCGAACCGACGTTGGGAAACTTTCCGACGTCGGTTCGACGGTATCTGAGCCGCCAAATCGACGGCTGATTCGGCGATCGTAAAATCGATGGTCGTCGAATCGGCATTCAAATCGCCAGCCAAATCGATGGGGAATGATGGTCGGTTATCGATTTTCCGTATAGCGTAGCCTGCGTTGCGAATGGCGCTTTTCGTTAGGATGGCCACTATGACAACGCCAAAGATCACGTACGCGCACCTGCTGACCGAGCCGAATCCGAAGCATGTGGAAAGCCTTATCAAATTCTTCGAATCCGGCTGCCAACAGCGCGGCACCGGCGGTTTTGGCGTGGAAATCGAACACCTGCCGGTACATAACAGCGACGATACCGCGGTGACCTACTACGAAAGCAACGGCATTGAAGCGTTGCTCAACCGCATCCGCCCGTATTACGACGAAAACAAGGAATACTGGGAAAACGGGCGACTGGTCGGACTCGCCCGTGACGGCATCTCCGTATCTTTGGAACCGGGCGGACAGTTGGAAACGTCCATCGGCATCCTGCACAAGCCGGAGGAGCTCGCCACATTGTACGGCGCGTTCCGCCGCGAAGTCGACCCCATCCTCGAAGAACTTGGTTTCCGACTCGTCAACTATGGTTACCAACCGAAATCCAGTTACGCCGACATTCCCGTCAATCCGAAGGACCGATACAAGGCGATGACCGCCTACCTGGGACGTGTCGGACAGTTCGGTCCGTGCATGATGCGTTGCTCCGCTTCGACACAGGTCAGCATCGACTACGTTTCGGAACAGGACGCGATCGCCAAACTGCGGTTGGGCACGGTGATCGGCCCGATTCTGGCATGGTTCTTCCGCAACACCCCGTATTTCGAAGGCAGGGAGAATCCGTATCCGCTGCTGCGCCAACGCATGTGGGATTATCTCGATTTCCAACGCACGAACGTCATCCCCGGCCTGTTCGACCCGCGTTTCGGTTGGGAGGATTACGCGGTGGACGTGCTGTCCACGCCGATGATGTTCGCCGACCTGACGCACACGCCCGAAGCGCTGGCGGTGCCCGGAACCGATCTGCACCATCCGGCGTTCTACGAGAACGCGAACGACGTGTACCCGGACCGCGGGCTCAACGCGTACGAGATCAACCATGTGATCTCCACGCACTTCAACGACGTGCGTTTGAAGAACTTCATCGAATTCCGCCACTGGGATTCGCTGCCGGTGGCCCGCGCCGAGCGGCTTACTGAAATCATCGGCTCGCTGTTCTACGATCCGACGAATCTCGAACGTCTGGAAAGCTACTTCGACGGCATCCGCGAGGAGGACGTGTTCGAGGCCAAGGCGAACCTGCAGGCGCGCGGAAGCCAGGCCATCCCATACGGCAATTCGTTGGAATTCTGGCAGGAGTTCCTCGGCCTTGAGGGTGTGCTCGCCGACGAACCGGGCGACCCGAAGCATCCGGACGTCTTCCAGGCGTGACCGGCCGAGGGTCCGTCCGATGGTACGCTGTTCCATATGGTTACCGAGGGGAAAAAGCGGGTTCGTAAATCGCCCGAAGAGCGCAAACGCGAAATCATCGTGGCGGCGGGCAAGCTGATCGGCGAGAAGGGGTACTACGGCACGTCGCTCAAGGACATCGCCGACGCCATCGGCATGAGCCAGCCCGGACTGCTGCACTACATCGGCAACAAGGAGCGGTTGTTGTCGCTGCTGGTCACCGATAGCTACGACCAGCAGGGCACACCCGCCGACTTCGCCAAGTCGGGATTGCCCGGCAGCGATTCTGACGGCATGCTGTTTCCCGCATATCTGCGGTTTCTGGTCCGCTACAATGCGCAACGCCGCAGTCTGCTGCAGCTGTACATGGTTTTGGAAACTGAATCGTTCAACGCGGACCATCCACTGCACGAGTATTTCGAAAACCGACCGGATCTGACGTGGGAGCATTACTCAAAGTTCGCATGGAAATTGCCTCCGGAAGTCGGCGGATGGGATAATATGCGGCCGATCGTACGGCAATGCATCGAGGCGATGGATGGCATCCAGCTGCGGTGGACGCGCAAGCCGCCGATCGACCTGTACGACGAGTGGCTCGTCTTCGAGCGGATGATCTTCCCCTCGCCGGTGTGGGACGGATATCGGTAAGCCTTCCGAAGACATATATCTAATGGTTGTTAGTTAAGAAACGCCTGAAAATCTGCGACAGTTGACGATTTGTTTCGGAAGATATATAGTTCTTATATCTAATAACCGTTAGATATAAAAGTCGACGAGGACGATGGAGGAGTCATGGGCCGTTACGAAGCAGACCACATTCTGTTCGGCGCCGCATACTACGACGAATATCTCATGATGAAGGGTATTGACCGCATCGATGAGGACATGGCGATGATGAAGGACGCGGGGCTGAACGTCATCCGCATCGCCGAATCCACATGGAGCACCTGCGAACCGCAACCGGGTGTATTCGACTTCACCTATGTGGACCGTGCGCTCGACGCCGCGCAGCGTGCCGGCATCGATGTCATCGTCGGCACGCCGACCTACGCGGTGCCCAGCTGGCTCGTCAAGCTCGACCCGAGCGTGCTCGCGGTCACGCCGAACGGACAGGGCAAGTATGGCGCGCGCCAGATCATGGACATCGTCAACGCCACCTACCGCTTCTACGGCGAACGTGTGATCCGCAAGCTCATTTCCCACGTCGCCGACCATCCGGCCGTCATCGGCTACCAGGTGGACAACGAGACGAAATACTACGATTCCGTCTCCGAGGACATGCAGCGCCTGTTCGTCAAGTATCTGCGCGAGAAGTTCCACGGCGATCTGGACGAGCTCAACCACCACTTCGGCCTCGACTACTGGTCCAACCGCATCGACTCCTGGGAGGACTTCCCGGACGTGACCGCCACCATCAACGAGTCCCTGGGCGGCGAATTCGACAAGTTCCGCCGCGACCAGGTGCGCGCCTTCCTGCAGTGGCAGGCCGACATCGTGCGCGAATACGCGCATGACGACCAGTTCATCACCCACAACTTCGATTTCGAATGGCGCGGATACTCCTACGGCGTGCAGCCGGCCGTCGACCACTTCAAGGCCTCGACCGCCGTGGACATCACCGGCGTGGACATCTACCACCCCACCGAGGACGACCTGACCGGCAGGGAGATCGCCTTCGGTGGCGACATGACCCGCTCCACCAAGGACGGCAGGAACTACCTGGTGCTCGAAACGGAGGCCCAGGGCCAGCACGGCTGGGTGCCGTTCCCGGGCCAGCTGCGCCTGCAGGCCTACTCCCACCTCGCCTCCGGCGCCGACATGGTGGAATATTGGCACTGGCACTCCATCCACAATTCCTTTGAAACATATTGGAAGGGCCTGCTGAGCCACGACCTCGAACCGAATCCCACCTACCGCGAGGCGGGCGTGTTCGGCCGCGAGATCGCCAAACCGGAAGTGGGGGAGCGGCTCGTCCACCTGAAGAAGCACAACAAGGTGGCCATCATGGTCAGCAACGAATCGCTGACCGCGCTCGACTGGTTCCTCATCGAAGCCGGCTTCCCGTTCGGCGGCACCCTCAAGTACAACGACGTGGTGCGCAACATCTACGACGCGCTGTTCGAACTCAACGTGGAATGCGATTTCATCCCGTCCGACGCGCCGGCCGAACGCCTGGCCAAATACGAGATGATCGTGACCCCGGCACTGTACTGCACTCCGCAGGAAACAACCGACCGTCTGCGCGAATTCGTCTCCAGCGGCGGCCACCTTGTCTCCACCATGCGCTCCTTCGTAACCGACGACGAGGTGACCGTATGGCACGACCGCGCGCCGCACAACCTCACCGACGTGTTCGGCATGACCTACAACCAATTCACCCGCCCGAACGGCCACGTATCCGTGGAATTCGCCGGAACGCTCGCCAAAACCCCGGCAAGCGACGCGCAGGCGCTCATCGAACTGGTCACCCCATTCGACGGCACCGACGTGCTCGCCAGCTACGGCCACTACGCGTGGAAGGATTACGCCGCGGTGACCCGACATGGCTTCGGCAAGGGCGACGCCGAATGGATCGCCACCCTGCTCGACGCCGACACCATCCGCGCCGTCCTGCGCGAAGCCGTGGAACACGCGGGCATCGCCGATGCCGGCACCGCGCTCGCCGGACAGGTGACGGTGCGCCGCGGAACGAACGCCCGCGGCGAGCAGGTGACGTATCTGCTCAACTACTCCGCCGACGAGGTCACCATCGACAGCCCGGTGTCGGGCGATGTGGTGGTCGCTCCGGTGGTGGTGGGCACCGACGGCACCGTCGATGAATCCGCCACCGCGGCGATCGCTCTGAAGGAGGGCTCGAAGGTCGAGGTGGGCGACAGGCTGACGATCGGCCGCTGGAATGTGGTCGTCATCGCCGGCTGAGCCGCAAAGCGGTGGCGGTGCGTCGGCCCACTGGGTCAGGGGATGAGCAGGTCGATGATGGCCTTCCATTCCCCGACGAAGTCGACGTCATGCGATCCGTTGAGCCAGCGCAGCTGCAGACCCTCCATCGCGGACAGGACCTGCAGCGCGGTGCGCTCCGGATCGGCGACACCGTCGCGCTCGGCCGCGAACGCGTATTCCTTCAGCAGATTGATTTCGCGCTGTTCGAAATACTCGTGCACGGGATGGTCCTTGCTTAACGCCTCGCTTTCCAGCAAGGTGTAGAGACGGACCATCTCCGGACGGTCGGCGTTGGTCTCCACGGTTCCCGTGGAAATGGCCTTCAGCCCCAGATCGCAGTGGTATGCGATGCCGTCGTCAAGGACTTCGCCGGTCACGCTCTGCACGCCAAGATGCTCGGCGATGGCGATCTGATTGGTCCGATCGGCGTATTTGAGGGTTTCCTCAAGCAGTTGTTCTTTGGATTTGAAGTAGTAAAGGAGGCCGGCTTCGGTGATGTTCTGAGCCTGGGCCACATCGCGTATGGTGAAGCCCCAGAAACCGAACTGGGAGATGAATGAGACCGTGGTTTCGAGAATCGCCTTCCTGCGATCCTCGGCGCTCATTCGCTTTCTGGGTTTGTTTTCGGTGCGGCGACGCATATGCTCTCCTTCATCTGGTGCTTACTAAGGTACAAGAAGGGGGAGAAGAAGACGATGGAAACCCTTGGAACACGCCGGATTATCGCAGACAAACGATTTGTTATATGCTTTAACTAAGCAGTTACTAGGTAATAAAAACCGGTGACTGTGAAGCTGGATGGAACAGTGTCCGACCGGTTTTGCAAACGCTTTGAGACGGCGATGACATGACGTCGACTTGTGCCTTTGCGAAAGATGGTTTACACTGAAAACACGTTAGTTACCACATGGTAGTTAACAGATGGGGCGAGGCCGTCCCACCACCACATACACCGCTAAGGTGCGGAATCGCACACAACATAAGTTCACTACTGAAGCATGATTCGAAGGAGAGAGTTTCATGAGTGAAGCAATCGCCAGCAAGGCGGAGCGCCTTGCCGCTTACAACGCCAACATCGCCGCGGCGGAAAAGGATCCGTCGCTGTCCCCGGAAACCGGCAAGCCGCTGTCCAAGATGAACGCCGCACGTTTCGGCGCAGGCTTCCTGGTATTCGGAGTGCTGTGGATGTCCGGTCTGGGCATCGTTTCCGCAGTGCTGCTGCCCATGCACTACAAGACCATCCCGGGCGTCAACGCCGATGCGTTGGTCGGCATCGTCAACGCGTTCACCGCGGTCGCATCCCTGGTCGCCAACCTGATGTTCGGCAACTTCTCCGATCGCTCCCGTTCCCGCTTCGGCCGCCGTACCCCGTGGATCCTCTTCGGAGCCGTGCTCGGTGGCGTCACCCTGTTCCTGACCGGCACCACGCATAACGCCGTGCTGCTGACCATCTTCTACTGCGCCTGCATGTTCGGTCTGAACTGCATGATCGCGCCGATGGTCGCCATCCTGTCCGACCGCGTGCCTTCCAAGATCCGTGGCACCATGTCCGCCTTCTACGGCGCCGGCTCCACCATCGGCGCTCCGATCGGCACCATGCTCGGCGCACTGTTCATCGAAAACCTGATTCCGGGCTTCGCCGTCGCCGGCGTGCTCATGTTCCTCGGTGGCGTGGTCGCCGTGATCATCATCCCGAAGGAGCAGTCCGCAGACTTCCTGCCGAAGGACGAAGGCTCCGCCAAGGACATCCTCTCCTCCTTCCGCCCGCCGAAGTTCTCCACCGCGCATGACTTCTACAAGGCGTTCGCCGGCCGCTTCTGCATGCTCATGGCCTACCAGATGATCAACGTCTACCAGCTGTACATCATCCAGAACTACATCGGCCAGTCCGTCAAGGAATCCGCCGTCACCGTGTCCGTCGTGTCCATGATCATGATGGTCATGTCCCTGGTTGGCTCCTTCATCTCCGGCCCGGTCTCCGATCTCATCGGCCGCCGCAAGGTCCCGGTCGTCGTCGCTTCCGTGCTCTTCGCCGTCGGCATCGCCATGCCGTGGATCTTCAAGTCCACCATGGGCATGTACCTGTTCGCCGGCATCGCAGGCCTCGGCTACGCCGTCTACTCCGCCGTCGACCAGGCGCTGCTGGTGGACGTGCTGCCGAACAAGGAAGAGGCCGGCAAGGATCTGGGCATCCTGAACATGGCCACCACCCTCGGCCAGATGTGCGGCCCGGTCGTCATGTCCGCCATCGTGGTCAACCTCGGCTACAACTTCGCGTTCCCGACGTCCATCGCATTGGCCATCATCGGCTGCTTCTTCATCATGGCCATCAAGAAGGTCAAGTAAGGCAGCTGCTGTAAACCGGGGGAGACGGTCGTGCCATAGGCCGTCTCCCCTCCGCGGGACCGAATCGCCCCGCCTCCCATCCATGCCAACCATCAACGAATATCCGAATTATCAACGACGATACCAAGGAACATCATGACCACCTGGATTGCAACGACGCAAGACGACAAGCTTGCCGACCGAACCTCCGACATCGAATCCACCAACGCCACCACCGCGGCCGACCTGCAGCTCGACGGCAACGAATACCAGGCCCTGCGCGGCTTCGGCGGCTGCTTCAACGAACTCGGCTGGCTGCCGCTGCAGAACGTCAGCGAAGCCGAACGCGACCAGATCATCAAGGAGCTGTTCAGCCCCGACGAAATGAACTTCACCTTCAACCGCGCCCCCGTCGGCGCCAATGATTTCGCCGACCACTGGTACAGCTACGACGAGGTCGACGGCGACTACGGGATGGAGCATTTCTCCGTCGAACACGACGAGCAGACCCTGATCCCGTACATCCACCGCGCGCAGGAATGGCAGCCGAACATGCAGCTGTTCTCCAGTCCGTGGAGCCCGCCGACGTGGATGAAGCGCCCGAAGGCCTACAACTACGGCCGTCTCGTGCAGACCCCGGAGAACCTCAAGGCCTACGCCAAGTACTTCGTCAAGTACATTCAGGCCTACGCCGAGCATGGCATCACTGTGAACCAGCTGCACGTGCAGAACGAGGTGTTCGCCGACCAGAAGTTCCCGAGCGCCCTGTGGGATTCCGAAGCGCTCAAGGTGTTCATCCGCGACTACCTCGGACCGGCGTTCGACGAGGCCGGACTCAGCACCGACATCTGGCTTGGCACGCTCAACGGCCCGGAAGACATGGCCTGGACCGGCGGCGGCTACGGCATGACGCTCAACAACTACAACCGCTTCGTCGACAACATCCTCTTCGACGACGGCGCGCGCAAGTACATCAAGGGCATCGCCTACCAGTGGGCCGGCCAGAACTGCATCGCCCGCACGCACGAATCATGGCCGGAGATCGAGCTGATCCAGTCGGAGTCCGAATGCGGCACCGGCGACAACAGCTGGGAGTACGCGGAGTACATCTTCCATCTGATCAACCACTACTTCCGCAACGGCGCCACCGCATACACCTACTGGAACATGATCCTCGACGACCAGGATTCCACATGGGGCTGGTGGCAGAACTCCCTGTTCACCATCACCGCCGACAAGCATGAGGTGCGCCGCAATCCGGAATACTACGTGATGCGCCACTTCTCGCACTACGTCAGGCCCGGCGCGAAGGTGCTCGGCACCACCGGCCACTTCAACTCGATGGCCATCGCCTTCCGCAACCCGGACGGCACGGTGGTGGTCGTGGCACAGAACGCCCTCGACGAGGAACGTCCGTTCGCATTCGCCGATCCCGATGCCGCCGAACGCGGCTTCAAGGTAACGCTTGCTCCGCGTTCGTTCAACACTTTCGTGCTGGACTGAGCCGGAGTGATACGGCGTCGGCTCGCGCGTAATGCCGGTTTTTCCCTTTTTCCCGGCGATATGCCGATCGCCGGCGCCCTGCCCATGAGGTGCCCGCCGCGATGGATCCCCTCCATGCGCGGCGGGCACCTTTGTTTGTATTGGTGGTTTTTCTCATCCGAGCAGTCCTTCGCCGTGGGATGCCGACGAGATTGGGTTGCGTGTGGAACGGAAATGTATTACGATATAACTAAGTAGTTACTAAGTAATAGAAACTGCATGACGTACGAAGGAGTGCACATGAATCCCGACTACATCAAAGGCGTGGACCTCGGCAACTGGCTGGTGCTGGAGAAGTGGATGAATCCGGCGCTGTTCGACGGCACCACCGCGGACGACGAATACTACCTGCCGACGCAGCTCGACCCGGCCGTCTACGAGGCCCGCATCAAGACCCACCGCGCCGAATACATCAACGAACGCGACTCCGCCACCATCAAATCATGGGGGCTGAACTCCGTGCGCATCCCCGTGCCGTACTTCATCTTCGGCGACCATGCACCGTTCATCGGCTGCATCGACGAACTCGACAAAGCCTTCAACTAGGCCGAAAAATACGGCCTGACCATCCTTATCGACCTGCACACCGCGCCGATGAGCCAGAACGGCTTCGACAACGGCGGCATCTCCGGCGTGTGCAAATGGGCGCAGCTGCCCGACGAAGTCGAATTCGTGCTGTCCGTGCTCGAACGCCTCGCCAAGCGGTACGGCCATCGCCAGGCGCTGATGGGCATCGAAATCATCAACGAGCCGAACACCACCACCTCCTGGCCGATGATGAATGTGACCGAACGCTACAAGGCGGTCGACCCGGAGCTCGCCGAAGGCACCGGCCCGATCGCCTTCGACTGGCTCAAGGACTTCTACGTCACCGCCTACCACCGTCTGCGCGACGCCGACAAGGGCGCGCTGCCGACGGACAAGGCCGTGGTGTTCCACGACGGCTTCGACATCGAGCAGTGGAAGGACTTCATGCGCGGGTCCGATGGCAGGCTTGCGCCGGAATTCGAGAACGTGGTCCTCGACACCCACCAGTACCTCATGACCGCCGAAATGATGGGCTGCCCGCAGACCGTGGAAGGCTACGACGACTTCGTGAGGAATACCTATGCGCCGATGATCGCCGAGATGAGCGAATACTTCCCGGTGATTGTGGGGGAGTGGTGCCTGTTCAACTCCGTCGGCTGCGGCGTGGACACCCACGGCGGCCAAAGCGTGCTCAACGGCGAGGAAGGCGCGCAGGCCGAGACCCTGACCGCCGAACAGAAGCGCTCGCTGTACCAGGGCGTGGCCGAATCCCAGCTCGCCGCATGGAGCAAGGGCAGCGGCTTCTACTACTGGAACTACAAGCTGCTCACCGGCACCATGGTCGGCGTCGCCGTCACCGACGCCGCGTTGCATGAGAAGACTGCCGACTTCGACTTCTTCGACTACGAGGCGGGCGAGACGAAGCCGGTCGACTGATCCCGCCCATCCGGCCACGATCATTCCGAAACCCCAATCCGGCCGTGGTCCGATTCCAACCGGCCGCGTGGCTGATTGCAGGACGCATACAATGGGCCAAGGAACGTTGCGAACGGTGCGTTCCTTGGCCCATTGGGCTGAAATAGGGGTTTGGTTTGGGCTGTTTGGTTTTTGAATAGGCGGAAACGACAAGCCGGGCGAAACCCCGCACAGAAAGGCGGTGGGATGCATGGTGCTGGGCATCGACGAGCGAATCAACGGCGTGAACCTCGGTAACTGGCTGGTGCTGGAGAAATGGATGGATCCGGAACCATTCGTCCGCACTGCCGAAGATGACGAAATCTGGATGCACCGCACACACGGCGCCCTCTGGTCCGAACGGAATCTCGCCGAGGAACTGCGCCGGCACCGCGACGCCTACATCACTCTGGAGGATTTTCGCGTCATCGCCGACCATGGGCTCAATCTCGTGCGCATTCCCATACCATATTTCATCTTCGGCGACTGGCCCGGACATCCGGGCTGCATCGCATACCTCGACCGCGCGTTCCGTTGGGCGCGGGAGACGGGACTGAAGATCATGATCGACCTGCATACCGTGCCCGGCTCACAGAATGGTTTCGACAACGGCGGTCTGACGGGCGTGTGCAAATGGGCGCAGAATCCGGACTTGGTGGAATACGCGCTGAATGTGCTGGAACGATTGGCCCGCCGATATCGTGACGAGCCGACCCTACACAGCATCGAAGTGCTCAACGAACCGGTGAGCTGGTCGGTGTTCCATGGCACGTCGAATACGGCGAAGGACGTCCGCGAGGCCTCCGGCAGCACGCATATCCCACTGCGCTTTCTGAAGCGCTTCTACCGCGACGCCTACATCCGATTGCGCGCCATACTGCGTCCGGAAACCGTAATCGTATTCCATGACGGCTTCCGACTGCTCCGCTGGGGCGATTGGTTCCGTCGCGCCGGCATGTGCAACGTCATGCTCGACACCCATCAATATCTCATCGCCATGGAGGAACCGTTGTTCGCGGGACCGGCACGCCGACTGTACCTGCAATCGCGGCACCTGCCATGGCTGTACCGAATGCTGGTGGGTGCGCGCGAAATCGCCATCCGTTCGGCGGCCCGCCATATCCCTGTACTTGTGGGCGAGTGGTGCGTGGAGAACCGGTGGGCCCTGCACGGCCGAAACCGAGCGGACGCATACCGTCAAGTATCGCGATTGCAACGCGCGGCATGGGACGCATCAGCAGGACAGATCTATTGGAGCTACCAGCTTGCACGCTCCGCGAAACCGGGCAGTGGTGAGGGAAAACCGCCGCGAGATCCGCGCAACGGCGGCAATCTCGAAGCGTGGGATCTAACCCGCGTATGGCGTCATGGATGGATTCAAGCGGATGCGCCCCACGATGACGTGGCATCGGCGCCGTCAATCAACGACAATTGACGCAAAGGGCATTAGACTCGGAGTCATGGCAGAGGAAGAGACTTCGAAACGTACCCGCAAATCGCCACAAGAGCGTCGTGCGGAAGTGCTGGATGCGGCGGTGCAGCTCATCAGCGAACGCGGATTCAACGGCATCTCCATCCAGGACGTGGCCGATCGGGTCGGCATTTCCAAACAAGGCGTGCTGCGATACGTCGAAAACAAAGACAAGATGCTGGCGCTGGTATATGACGAATACTACGGGCAAACCGGCACTCCGGAGGACTTCTTCTCATCGGGCATGCCGGGCAGCGACCCATCCGCGCCGCATTTCCCCGCATACCTGCGCTACCTGGTGAAACACAACTCGCGCCGGCGCATGATGGTGCAGCTGTTCACCGTGCTGTCGGCCGAATCCCTGAACCCGGACCATCCGCTGCATGACGAATTTATGGAACGCATGGACGGTATTTGGGAGCACTATTCGAAATACCCATGGGTGGTTCCGCCGCAATTGGGCGCATGGGCCGACAGCATGCGGCCAGTGGTGCGCAAAGCCATGGAGATCATGGACGGCATCCAACTGTGGTGGCTGCGTGAGCCGGAAGTCGATTTGTGCGGCGAGTGGGCAGAAATGGAGAACATGCTGTTTCCCGCACCATTGTGGGACTTCTATCGCTGATTCCCGCCGATGATCCGCATATGATGATCCGCATATGAATTTGGGGGCAGTTTGATGGCTGCCCCCAAAAAGTCTCCGGTAGTGGCCGACCATCGATGACGATCGCCGACCACTACCAAGCTGGAACCATTCACGCCACGGTGAACGTGGTCCGCTTGAGATCCTTGCGACGGCTCGAATGGCCGATCAGCACCTCGAACTCGCCCGGCTCCACGATGCGGTTGGCATCCGAATTGACGATGGTGCACTCCGAAACCGGAATATCGAACCCGACGGTCTTGGTCTCGCCCGGCTCAAGCTCCACGCGCTGGAACGCCTTGAGCTCGCGGTCCGTCCAACTGTAGGACGTCACGATATCGCCGATATACAACTGCGCTACTTCGGTGCCCTTGCGCTCGCCGGTGTTGGTGAGGGTGATTTCGGCGTGCACGGTGTCGTCGGTGGTGAACGTGCCGGAGGTGGGGGCGTTGGTGATCGTCGGCTCGCCATATGCGAAGGTCGTGTAGCCCAGACCCTCGCCGAACGCGAATGCCGGATCCTGCGTGAGATCGGCGTACCGGTTGCCGTGCTGGCCACGGATCTGGTTGTAGTAGACCGGCAGTTGGCCCGCATGACGCGGGAAGGTGATCGGCAGACGTCCGCTCGGCTCGGTTTCGCCGAGGATGATCTCCGCGATGGCTTGGCCGCCCTTCATACCCGGATTCGGTGCCCACATGAACGCGCTGACGCCATCGGCCGTGGATTCGTCCACGATCACGCCATTCGTGCCGATCACGCATGCCGGCATCACCTGCGGCTTGGAGCTCATCAGCACCACGACCAGCGGCTTGCCGGTCTCGCGGGCCACGTTGGCAAGCGCTTCGAGCATGGCGTTCTGTCCTCCGAGCAGTTCCAGTGTGGCGGTGGAGCAGGTCTCGCCGACCAACTGCACCACATCGCCCACAACGGCGACAACAAGGTCGGAACGGCGTGCGTTGTCCACCGCCTCATCCAGCAGTTGCTGGTCGAACTTGGCGGAGACGGCGAGCTTCGGACGAGGCTGGCCATCCGGATAGAACTCGCCTTCCGGATCGTCCACCAAATCGATGATGTTCGCGCCACGCGAATACGCAACCTCGCATCCTTCGGGCGCAAGCTGCTTGAACCCGTCAAGCACGGTGGTGATCATCTCACGCGGCTGGCCATCCGGCATCCAATTGACCTGACCGGAATTGCCGGCCCAATCGCCCAACTGCTCCTGCGCGTCATCGGCAAGCGGGCCCACCACGGCGATGCGTTTGCCCGCCGCAGCCGAGAACGGCAATGCGCCGTCATTCTTCAGCAACGCCACGGATTCGCGTGCGATTTGCAGGTTGAGCTCTTGATGGGCTTTGGAGCCGATAACCGTCTTGATGCGCTCTTGGTCCGGCAGACGCGGATCTTCGAACAGGCCCAGGCGGAACTTGAGTGCGAGGATGCGGGACACGGCTTCGTCGATCAGCGACTCATCCAGCAGGCCGGTCTTCACGGCCTCGATGGCACCTTCGTAGAACTTCGGCGTGGTCATGATCAGGTCGTTGCCGGCCTTGACCGCGTCCGCGGCGGCGTGCACGTAATCGGCCTTGACCTTCTGCTCCCACACGGAACGGCCGACGTTGTCCCAGTCGGTGATCAGCGTGCCCTGGTAGTGCCAGTCGCCGCGCAGCTTGTCGGACAGCAGCCACTTGTTGAAGGTGACCGGCACGCCGTCGATGGATTCGTATCCGAGCATGAACGTGCCGCAACCCTCCTTCGCCACGCGTTCGAACGGCGGCAGGAACCACGATTCCAGCTTGCGATGGCTCAGGTCCGCTTCGGAAGCGTCGCGGCCGCCCTGCGTTTCGGAATAGCCGGCGAAATGCTTGGCGCAGGCCAGGATCGCGTCCTTGGCGAGCGGCTCGCCGGCCTTGGCTCCGCCCTGATATCCCTTGACGATGGACGAAGCCATTTCGCCGATGAGATACGGATCCTCGCCGAACGTCTCGTCCACACGGCCCCAGCGGGTGTCGCGTGCGATGCACAGCACGGGGGAGAACGTCCAATGCACGCCGGTGGTGGAGACCTCCTCGGCGGTGGCGCGGCCCGCGGCCTGGACCTTGGCCGTGTCGAAGCTTGTTGCCATGCCGAGCTGGGATGGGAAGATGGTGGAGCCTGGCCAGAAGGAATAGCCGTGGATGCAGTCGTCGCCGATGATCAGCGGAATGCTGAGGCGGGTCTTCGTGTTCACGGTCTCGACCGCGCGGGGCAGGTCCGCGGGGGAGGTGTGCAGGATCGAGCCGACGTGCTTGTTGACGATCAGGTCATCCAGATCGCCGCTGCGAGCATCAAGCTGCATCATCTGGCCGACCTTCTCTTCGAGGGTCATGCGTCCGAGCAAATCGGCGATGCGCTCTTCGGCAGGCAGGTTGGGATTCTTGTATGGCAGGTCGGTGGTGTTGGTCATGGATTGCTCACTTTCCTCGTTGAAGCGGTGTCCTTTAATTACCACTTGGTAGTTTACTATGATTTAGGTGATTTCACAAATCGACGCAGCGCATGTCGCGCATATTGCGGGCATCGCTTGTATGGCCGGTTTTGCAATGATTCGTCGGGGTGCCGCATCGGTTCCGCGCGTATATGCGGTCGGGTGGTGCCTAGGACCTGGCGACTGCCGACAAGGTCCGGTTTTTCCGTAGGTGGTTTTCAGACTCCGTAGGTGATTGGGGTCGGATGGTCACTGAAGGAACGGCTCAAATACGGCCGTTTCTCATCGCCGATGCCGCAGGTGACCGCTTACGGAACGGCAGAGCCACCTACGGAACGATGCCAGCTACGGGGTTTGCCATGGCGAAGGGCCGTTCCTTTTCGAAAAACCGGTGGAGAGATTGAAACCCTCGGAAAGGAACGGCCCTTGCGCGCCTGTGAATGCGTGGTCCTACGATCCGCCGGCGGCTACTTCACCTTCTTGATGAACAGAATCACCACGGCACCGATCGTTACGGCCGCGATGGCGATCGGGAATACTAAGAAGTAGCCGCCGGTGGCCACCACGATGGAGGAGACGACAATCGGCGCGATAACCTGTCCGAGTGTGTTGGCGAGGTTCAGGATGCCGAGAGCCTTGCCGGCCTCGTTCGGGTTCGGTAGCACGTCGACGTTCAGCGCCTGATCGACCACCATGTAGATGCCGTATCCGAGGCCCATGAGCGCCGCGTAGACGAACATGGAGAACTGGGACTTGAGCACCCACGGCACGGCGATGCCGATGGCGATGATGGTGGAGGAGACGAACACCGGTAGCTTGCGCTTGCCGATCCTGTCGGAGATCGGGCCGGAGACCAGGGGTACGACGAGGGGGACGACCATGGTGATCACGGCCATGGTGGACACGGTGGAGGCCGCGGCCTTGGCGTCCTGTCCGATGTACTTCATGCATACATACAGCTGGTAGCCGACGATCATGTTGTAACCGAAGATGAGCATCAGACGTCCGACGAGCGCCAGATAGAAATCGCGCGCGCCCTTGGTCGGCGGGCGGAACTGCATGGCGATCTGCCTGATGTCGTATCTCTCGGCGTCGGCCGTGGCCGCGGACAGTTCGCGCGGGAGCAGGAGCACGGTGCCGATGCCGCACAGGCACCAGCAGATGGTGTCGATCATGAAGCCGGTCTTCGGAGCATCGATGAAGGCGGAGCCGATGATGGTGCCCATGGACTGGCCGACGATCTGGCCCGCGCCGTAGAATGCGGACATGGAGCCGCGGTATTTCTGCGGAACGCGGTCGGACAGGATCGCCACGCATGGCGCGATCATGCAGTTCAGGCTGATCTGCAGCAGTGACCAGGAGGCGATGATGGTCGGCAGCGTCGGGGAGATGGAGGTCAGGTAGAATCTGATGCCGGCGATCGGTCCGCCGATGATGATCCATGGCGTGCGCTTGCCGAAACGGCTGTGGGAGGCGTCGGACAGCGAGCCGAAGATGACGTTGGAGATCAGGGCGAAGATGATGCCGATGGAGTTCATCGTGCCGAGGATCGTTTCGCCCTGACCGATGCCGAGCGTGTTGAAGCGGGCTGGGAGCAGCACGGTGGATCCGATGGTGCCGGACATCATGAAGACGATGCAGAAGAAGATGAAGCCCGCGCCGAAGCGTCCAAGATTCAGTTTGCTTACCGGTTTGCCGGTGTCGGGAGTGAGTTCCTCGGCGGTTCGTCCCTCGGCTGGAGCGTCTTCTTCGGGGCGATCGCCGTGATGATCCCGTTCGGCTACTGGTTCACCTTCGCGAATACGCATGAGATCGCGTCCATGAAACCGGGCGATGGCGTGGATGGGCGCGCCGGCAGAATTCCCGTCGGCGACCATTTCAAGGCGCTTGCGCGCAACAAGTACTGGTGGCTCACGCTGGGGCTCAACTTCGCGCTGTGGACCTACAACGGCATCGCCAACGGCATGGCCGCCTACATCGCCAAGTACGTGCTCGGCAACTCCAATCTGATCGCCGTGATCGGTCTGGCGACAGTGATACCCATGGTCATCGGCCTGCCGTTCGCCGGACCGCTCGTGGCCCGGTTCGGCAAACGCAACGCCTCGATGGCCGGCCTGGTGCTCGTCGCCGTCGGCAGTCTGCTGGTGTTCGTCGATCCGAGCAACCTGTGGGTGTTCTTCGTCTCCATCATCGTGCGCATGGTCGGCATCATCCCGATGAACGCCGCGCTCAACGCCATGAGCGGCGACGTGGTGGAATATGGCGAATGGCGCAGCGGCGTGCGGTCCGATGGCATCGTGTTCAGCTCGTCCAGCTTCTCCATGAAGGTGGCCATGGGCGTTTCCTCGGCCGCCATCGCGTGGATACTCGGTGCCAGCGGATATGACGGCTCGCTCGCCGTGCGGTCCGATGCCACCGTCTCCGCCATGGTCAACACCTTCGTGTGGGTGCCGGTCGCCATGGTCGTGGTTATGGCCGCGCTGCTCTTCTTCTACGACCTCGACAAGCGCGTCGACCGGGTGGGCGGGGAGCTCGCCGCCCGTTGCGTGTAGTGCAAAGGCCATTGGGATTTCCGTGGAGTCCGGGCATGCATCCAGTGGGTGCGCGCCCGGACTTGTTGGCGTCGGGTTGTGAAAACATGCCTTGAAGACTGATGGGCCAAGGCTGCGATCCCGTTGTCCGGAGCACCCATATACTTACCTTTAGTAATGACTATTAGTAACGAATAGGGTGCCATGGTGGAATCGCGAAGCGGGCAACGACAACTGTCCCTGGACGACGTGCGTGATCTGATCGACGTGTGCTGGATGGCGAAACGCATCACCGAAGCGTTGCCGGAACTGCCGAAAAACATGAAGCCTCGTCACGTGCATGTCATCGACGCCATCTGGAATCTCAATCATCGTGCCGGATCCCCGGCTCCCGCCGCACGGGTCAGCGGCATCAGCGCCTTTCTGGGAGTAACCGCACCAAGCATCACGAAGCTTGTCAACGAACTGGTGGTCAAAGGCCTTGTGGTCAAGCACGCATCCGAAGCCGACGGCCGTGCGGTGACGTTGAGCCTGACCGAAGCCGCCGAGGAAATCCGCGAACTGTACGTGCACCAGTTCCATGAGCATCTGCGTGGCGTGCTGTCCGGCATCAGCCCGCAGGACGTCGCCACCACGGTCGCCACGCTGCAGGCTATGCATCGGCTGATGGACACGGACCGGGGAGGGGAATGGACCACGAAGGTGGCCGACGCCTGGCCGGCACGTGTCGAAACGTTGATGGCGGGCGGCGATCCTCGATCTCATACGGCGGAGAAACGGTAGGCCGGAGGGCCATCGAGCCATGCGGCAAACGATGCGGTCACCCATGACGAAAAGGAAGGAGTCGCAGATCATGACGGAACGCGAACAGCGGCGGGAGCAGCCGGCAAAGGCGATGCGGGAGGGGCCACAGCCAAGCAGATATATGAGCGAGGGCAGACTCACCATCGTGGTGGTGGCGCTTGCCATCCTCACCTTCCTCGGCATCCTATCCGAAACGTCGCTCAACATCGCCTACTCCACGCTGATGGGGGAGTTCTCCATCTCCGCCGACGTGGTGCAATGGCTCACCACCGGCTATCTGCTGCTCCTGTCCATAGCCATCCCCACCTCACCGTTCATGGTGCGCACATTCCCCACCAAGGGGCTGCTCGTCACTGCCGTGGCGCTGTTCTCGGCAGGTACGGTGGTCGGCGCGCTCGCCGTGAACTTCCCCATGTTGCTCACCGCGCGACTCATCATGGCGTTGGGCACGGGCGTCTCGCTGCCGTTGCTGACCAACATCATCCTGGAGAAAGCGCCGTTCGACAAGCGCGGCATGATGCTTGGCCTGGTCAGTCTGGTGACCTGCGCGGCCCCGGCCATCGGCCCGGTGTTCGGCGGGCTCGTCATGGAATTCCTCAACTGGCATTGGATCTTCTACACGATGATCCCGTTCCTGCTCATCTCGCTCGTGCTGGGATGCGCTACCGTCCCCGACATCCGCCACGGCGGGAAGGGGCATCTGTCGGTGCCGTCGCTGGTATTGGTGGCGGCCGGTCTGGCCGGCATCATCGTGGCGGCGAGCTTCTTCGCGCAGTGGAACGGCGACTGGCGCTTCTGGACGGTGCTTGTCGGCGCGATCGTGGTGCTGGGTGTGTTCGCCGCCGTGCAGCTGAGGATGGAGCATCCGCTGATCGAGGTGCGCACGTTCGCATTCCCCGGTTTCACGCTGGGCATGCTGATTCTGCTCATGTCATCCGGCGGTGTGCTGGGTGTCAATTTCCTGCTGCCGATTCTGTTGCAGCGCGGCATGGGTCATACCAGTATGATTGCGGCGCTGATTCTGTTGCCGGGTGCGGTAATCGGCGCGATTTCCGCACCGCTGATCGGTGGCGCGCTGAAAGCGCATTTCCCGCCGAAATTCATCGCCTGCGGTTTCGTCGGCGTGGCAATCATGGATGTCTCGATGATGCTCGGCGGCGCGCATGAATGGGCCGTCGCGATCGCCTACGCGCTGTTCATGGCCGCATCCGGATTCGTGCTCGTGCCCGACCAGACGCATGCGCTGAACCAGTTGCCGGCCGCGATGAACGCCGACGGCTCCGCGGTGATGAACACCGTGCAGCAGCTCGCCGGCGCCATCGGCACCGCGGTCGCGTCCACGCTGATCGCCGAATTCTCCGCAGCGAACCGTGCCGCGGGCATGAAGTCCGCGGCCGCCTACGTCGCCGGATTCTCCGCCAGCATGTGGGTGTTCTTCGGCATGGCCGTGACGGGCGAAATCCTGTCCCTGCTCATGTTCCGCTTCTCGAAGCGCGCCGCATAGCCGGTCATGCGCGGTGGAAGGCTTCACTTCTGTCGTTTTTCGATAGTTTTGATAATTTTGATATCGACAATGCCAAACATGTTCGCAAGCGGTTGCTGAATGCATATGTCATTCGTCAGACCGGTTGCGGCGAAGTTGATTTCGCGGTTCCGCTCTTGCGTGAATACTTACCGTAAGCAGATGTGAAAATCTAGTTCAGGCGAGTGGCCGGTTGATGATGACCCCAAAGTAGTCCTCAATACCGGTGCAACAGGCGGGGTTCCTGTTCCTCATTGATGAGGTCTCGATGAGCATTCGCGCGCTACGCTCAGCAGCCCGGCGATCGCGGCGCAGGTGGCTTCCACGTTGCGTTCCGTGTCGGCGAGCAGTTGCGGCAGGGCGGCCGGGCCCGGCGCGATGCCGAACGTCGCGACGATGCCGGCTTCGTTGAGCGCGGCGGTGACGTTCGAGTCGCGCGTCACTTTTCCTCCGATGGCGATAACCGGTTTTCCTTGCGATTTCGCCAGTCGCGCGATGCCGCTCGGCACTTTGCCGTAGGGCGTCTGTTCGTCGATCGACCCTTCGCCGGTGATGACGACATCGGCCCATGCGCAGGCTTCGCGCGCATGCAGCACATCGAGTGCCAGCTCGATGCCGGGACGCATGGACGCGTTGAATAGGCCGAGCATGCCACCGCCGGTACCACCTGCCGCGCCCGCCCCAGGCCGATTCTCGATCATGCGGCCGTTCAGCGCCTCGATGGCGTCGGCGAGCCGGGCGAGACCGGCGTCAAGCGTCGCCACTTGCTGCGCATCCGCGCCTTTCTGCGGCGCGAACACGGCGGCGGCGCCGTCCGTCCCGGTCAGAGGATTGGTGACGTCGCATGCCAATACGATCGGGATGTTTCGCACGTCGTCGGGAACCTCGGTGTCGTCGATGCGGGCAAGCCGGGGGAGTGCGCCGCCGCCAAGCGGCAGCTCGCAATCGTCCGCATCGAGGAAACGATGGCCGAGCGCTCGGGCCAGTCCAGTGCCGCCGTCGGTGGTGGCGCTGCCGCCCAATCCAAGTACGATGCGTTCCGCTCCGGCGTCGATCGCGGCGCGAATCAGCTCGCCGGTGCCGAAAGTGGACGCCGCCAACGGATCGCGGTCGGCGGGGGAGATGCGCTCGATGCCGCTCGCCGCAGCCAACTCGACCACCGCGGTGCGAGGATTCTCTCCATCGTGAGATGTTCCGAAACCGCCCTCGCCAAGGAATCCATATCGTGTGATGATCGGCCGGCCCAGCGCGTCATGCGCGTGCTCCGATCGCAATTCGCCGCTGGTTGCCTGGACCAGCGCGTCGGTCAATCCCTCGCCGCCATCGGACAACGGCATCATGCGGCATTCGGCGCCGGGATCGCCGGCCGCCACGCCCCGGCGCATCGACTCAGCCACGGCCTGCGCGGAAGCGGCTTCCTTGAACGAATCCGGTGCCAACAGATATTTCATGGTCAGCGGTAGCCTTCCCACTGCGGCAGGGGAAAGAGCACGTCCTCGCAACTCGCCCACATTTCGTTCAAATCGCGCCCCGGAACCCGCAGCCAACGCAGCTGCGCGCCGTCCATCATCGCGAATCCGGAACGCAGCACCTGCTCGGCGTCAACGCCTTCTGGCACATGCCAGCGGATGTTCGCGGCCACTTCCACGATACGTTCCTCGCGTTCGGCGAAATAATCATGCGCCGGATGGTCGGGATTAAGTGCCTCGGCGCTCAACGTGGAGAACATGTGCACCAATTCGGGTCGTTTGGCGTTGACCGCCACCGTCCTGCGCCACATTTCGGCGATAAGCGGACGTTCGTCTCGCACCATGCCGGCGGTGACGTCCTCGGTCTCACGGTCGTACATTTCGTCGAGCACCGCATGCAGCAGCCCTTCCTTGCTGCCGACGTAATGCAGCACGCCCGGTTTGGTGAGGTTCACCATAGTGGCGATGCGCTGCAGCGACGTGCCGTAGTAGCCGAGCGTGCCGAAACATTCGACCGCCGCGTTGAGAATCGCGCTTCTGCGGTCGACTTCGTCGTTGGCCATAATGTGCTCCCGTCGTTGCTGGAGGTTATTGGAATATGTAATTCACTTTACGGTCGGTCGGTTTCTTTTTCAAAGATGATTGGCGTTTTGCGTATTGTTTTTTGATAAAGTACTTACCAATCGGTAGGTAGGGAATTCGGGGTTGAAGTCCCACCGCGAAACAATCGCGAGACGGCCGAGAAAATAGCCGAAAGGCACCAGAAACACAGAAGACATACGAAAGAGGCAGCTCATGAGCGACACCGCTTATCCTTCCGTCAACGACCTGACCCTCGAAGAGAAGGCGTCCCTCACCTCCGGCGGCGACGCCTGGCACCTGCAGGGTGTGGAAACCAAAGGCGTTCCCGGCTACATGATCACCGACGGCCCCCACGGACTGCGCAAATCCCTGGCATCCAGCACCGGCGAAACCGACCTGAACGACTCCGTGCCCGCCACCTGCTTCCCGCCGGCAGCCGGCCTGTCCAGCTCCTGGAACCCGGAACTCATCCACAAGGTCGGCGAGGCCATGGCGGAGGAATGCATCCAGGAGAAGGTCGCCGTCATCCTCGGTCCCGGCGTCAACATCAAGCGCAACCCGCTCGGCGGCCGCTGCTTCGAATATTGGTCCGAAGACCCGTATCTGGCCGGCCATGAGGCAGTCGGCATCGTCGCCGGCGTGCAGTCCAAGGGCGTGGGCACCTCGCTCAAGCACTTCGCGGCCAACAACCAGGAGACCGACCGTCTGCGCGTATCCGCCAACATCTCCCAGCGCGCGCTGCGTGAAATCTACTTCCCGGCCTTCGAACACATCGTCAAAACCGCCCAGCCATGGACCATCATGTGCTCCTACAACCGCATCAACGGCGTGCATTCCGCACAAAACCGCTGGCTGCTCACCGACGTGCTCCGCGACGAATGGGGGTATGAAGGCATCGTCATGAGCGATTGGGGCGCCGACCATGACCGCGTCGCCTCCCTCAACGCCGGCCTCAACCTCGAAATGCCGCCGAGCTACACCGATGACCAAATCGTCTATGCGGCCCGCGACGGCCGCATCCAGCCCGAACAACTCGACCGCATGGCCCAAGGCATGATCGACCTCGTCAACAAGACGCGCGCCGCCATGAGCATCGACGATTACCATTTCGACGTGGACGCCCACGACGAGGTGGCCCATCAGGCCGCCATCGAATCCATGGTGCTGCTCAAAAACGACGGCAACATCCTGCCGGTCGCTGCAAACGCGAAAATCGCCGTCATCGGCGAATTCGCGCGCACCCCGCGCTACCAGGGCGGCGGCTCGTCCCACATCACCCCAACCAAGATGACCAGCTTCCTCGACACCCTCGCCGAACGCGGAGCGGACGTCACCTTCGCACCGGGCTTCACCCTCGACCTCGAACCGGCCGACGCCAAGCTCGAAACCGAAGCCGTCGAAACCGCCAAAAACGCCGACGTCGTCCTCATGTTCCTCGGCCTTCCGGAAGCCGCCGAATCCGAAGGCTTCGACCGCGAAACCCTCGACATTCCAGCCAAGCAGGTCGAACTGCTCAACGCCGTCGCCGCCGAAAACGAGAACATCGTCGTGGTGCTGTCCAACGGATCCGTCGTCTCCGTGGCACCATGGGCGGGCAACGCCAAGGGCATCCTCGAATCCTGGCTGCTCGGCCAGGCGGGCGGTCCGGCGCTCGCCGACGTGATCTTCGGCAAGGTCAGCCCGTCCGGCAAGCTGGCACAGACCATTCCGATGGACATCAACGACGATCCGAGCATGATCAACTGGCCGGGCGAGGAAGGTCACGTCGATTACGGCGAAGGCGTGTTCGTCGGCTACCGCTACTACGACACGTACGACAAGGCCGTCGACTACCCGTTCGGCTTCGGCCTGAGCTACGCGACCTTTGCGATCGACGGCGTGAACGTCGCCAAGACCGGCGCCAACACCGCACACGTCACCGCGACCGTCACCAACACGTCCGACGTGGACGCCGCCGAAACCGTGCAGGTCTACGTGGCTCCAGGCAAGGCCTCCGTGGCCCGCCCGAAGCATGAGCTCAAGGGCTTCCGAAAGGTGTTCCTCAAGGCCGGCGAATCGGCTGAGATCTCCTTCGATCTGGACGAGCGCGCCTTCGCCTACTGGTCCGAGAAGTTCAACGACTGGCATGTCGAAGCCGGCGAATACACCGTCGAAGTCGGCACGTCCAGCCGCGACATCGCCGCCGTGGCCGTCATCACGCTCGACGGCGACGGCAAGGCCCTGCCGCTCGACGAATGGTCCACGTTCGGCGAATGGGCCGACGATCCGGTCGGCTCCAAAATCGTCGCATCCGTGTATGCGGAAGGCGAGGCCGGCAATCTGCCGCAGCTGCCCGACAACGACATGATGCGCATGTTCCTCAAGTCCATGCCGATCAACTCCATGCCGATGCTGATGAGCGACGGCGGCAAGGCCATCACCGCCTTCATGCTCGACGAATACGCCAAAATCGCCGAAACCGCCGAATAAGACGGATTGACGTAAACAAGACGTAAGCAAAAGGAGTTTCAAGGATTTAGGCCGAGGATGTGGCCCGCGAATGAACCGGTGCGGACCACATCCTCGGCTTTTTCATACTTGGTTTCGGCTTGTTCCGAGCTTATTTTTGGCTATTTTTAAGCGATTTTGCGATTACAATATTGCGCTCGGTGTGCTGCGATCCGGTTCCGTCACACACGACACGCTGAATGTTGCATATGCAACTGTTGTATGTACAACGTGTTATCTTATGTTCCGTGAACGATATACAGAACGATGGAACGGCTTCGGTGAACCCCGCGTTCGCCGAAGCATGGGAGCGGGGCGCATGCAAGCCTCCAAGCGTCGCCATCCGATCGCTGCACAACGTCATCAACCGGTATCTTGCGGTGACGCGTCCTATGGAAGTGGAGAGTCTGAGCGGTGGCAACATCGACATCATCACCTTCCTCGCGTGCCATTCGGAACGGGAGATCTTCCCGCAGGATGTGGAACGCCGCTTCGGCATCACCCGGTCGACGTCGAGCAGGGTGCTCGCATTGATGGAGCGCAAAGGGCTTATCGTGCGCGAATCCGTGCCGAGGGACGCGCGGTTGAAGAAAATCGTGCTCACTGACAAATCGCGCGATATAGCCGAGGCGCTGCGAGCCAACGCCATCGCTATGGAAGGCATTCTTCTTCAGGGTTTGAGCGATGACGAGATCCGCGAATTCATGCACGTGCTCGACGTGATGCAGACCAATCTGGTCTCAACTGGGCTGATCGGTGACGAAAGTCGCTACTCCAGCCTGGCATTGTGCGAGGCGGAATCGTGGGAACGGCAATCGCGGGAATGCGAATCGCAACCAACTGTACGGAAAACATCACAGGAAGACGAAACAGGAAAGGAAGAGTAAGTGAGCGGAACAAACGTGACAACGGCTGCGGTGCAATCGCAGCCAAAACAAAAGCGGCATCTCGTACGCACGCTTGGCAAATCGCTGCGTGAATATAGGAAGCCCAGCATTCTCACCCCGATATTTGTGGTGGTCGAAGGTGTTCTGGAAATCCTCATCCCCACGGTGATGGCGTCGTTGATTGATGAAGGCATCACCGGCAAAAGCATGCCCGCCATCGTCAAATTCGGTCTGATTCTTCTGGCGTGCTCGCTATGTTCGCTCACGGCTGGCTTCCTTGCCGGTAAATTCGCCGCGATCGCCGGCGCTGGATTCGCCAAGAACCTGCGTCATGACGAATTCGAGAAGGTGCAGGGCTTCAGCTTCACCAATATTGACAAGTTCTCCACCGGCTCGATCATCACCAGGCTCACCACCGATGTGACCAACCTGCAGAACGCCTATTCCATGATCATTCGTCTGGGTGTGCGAGCCCCGATCATGATGATCGTGGCGTGGATCTTCTCGTTCCGCATCAGCCCGTCCATTTCCTTGGTGTTCCTGGCGTGCATCCCTGTTCTCGCCTTCGGTCTGTGCGGCCTGGCGGTGTACGTGCACCCGGTGTTCGAGCGCGTGTTCCACACCTACGACAAGCTCAACAACGTGGTCGACGAGAACCTGCAGGGCATCCGCGTGGTCAAGTCCTACACCCGCGAATCCCATGAGATCAGCAAGTTCGGCCGCATCTCCCAGCGCATCTACAAGGACTTCAGCAAGGCCGACCGCGTGATGAGCTTCAACAACCCGCTCATGATGGTCTGCGTGTACGTCTCGATGATCCTCATTGCATGGCTGGGCGCCAATCAGATTGTGGCATCCGGCAACAACGCCGCCCTTGGCCTGACCACCGGCGACCTGACCGCACTGGTCACCTACGCCATGCAGATCCTCATGGCCATGATGATGCTGTCCATGGTCTTCGTCATGTGCATCATCTCCCAAGCTTCCGCGGAACGCATCTGCCAGGTGCTCAACGAGGAAAGCACGGTGACCAATCCGGCCGATCCCGTCAAGGAAGTGGCCGACGGTTCCATTGAATTCAGCGACGTCAACTTCCGCTACTCCGATAATTCCGAAAAGCCGGTGCTTGACAATATCAACCTGAAGATCCGTTCCGGCATGACCGTTGGCATCGTCGGCGGCACCGGTTCGGCGAAGTCCAGCCTGGTGCAGCTCGTGCCGCGCCTGTACGACGTGACCTCCGGTTCGCTCAAGGTCGGCGGCGTCGACGTGCGCGACTACGACATGGAAGTACTGCGCGACCAGGTCGCCATGGTATTGCAGAAGAACGTCCTGTTCTCCGGCACTATCGCCGACAATCTGCGCTGGGGCAACCCGAACGCCACCGACGAGGAGATCCGCCACGCCTGCCAGCTCGCGCAGGCCGACGGCTTCATCCAGGAGTTCCCGGACAAGTACGACACGTACATCGAACAGGGCGGCACCAACGTCTCCGGCGGTCAGCGCCAGCGCCTGTGCATCGCTCGCGCGCTCCTGAAGAAGCCGAAGATCCTGATCCTCGACGACTCCACCTCGGCCGTTGACACCAAGACCGACAAGCTGATCCGCACCGCATTCCATGACGAGATCCCCGACACCACGAAGATCATCATCGCCCAGCGCATCGCGTCCGTGCAGGAATCCGACATGATCCTCGTCATGGAGGAAGGCCGCATCACCGCATCCGGTACCCATGAGGAACTGCTGAAGACCTGCGACGAATACCGCTCCATCTACGAGTCGCAGACCAAGAACCAGGCCCAGCCTGAGGAACTGAAGTGAAAGGAGGAACGGAAATGACTAAGAACAACGCTGAAAAAACCATGCAGACCAAGCCGGGTAACAAGCCAGGCGCAAAACCGCCGATGCAGAAAGCCGCGCCGGGAACCACCAAGCGCATCTTCGGCTACATCTTCCAATACAAGTGGCATGTCGTGGCGATCGTACTGTGCATTCTGGTCGGCGCGGCCGCCCAAGCCGGATCCGCACTGTTCCTGCAGTCGCTGATCGACAACTACATCCTGCCGCTGGTCGGCGTGAAGAACCCCGACTGGAGCCCGCTGCTACGCGCCCTGACACTCATGGGCTGCCTGTACGCCGCCGGCACCTTCTGCAGCTGGCTATGGCAGTGGCTCATCGTCACCGTCGAACAAGGCACCCTGAAGAAGATCCGCGACGACATGTTCGCCCACCAGCAGACGCTGCCGATTCGCTACTTCGACACCAACGAGCACGGCGACATCATGAGCCGTTACACCAACGACACCGACACCCTGCGCCAGGCCATCAGCCAGTCCTTCCCGCAGATGTTCTCCTCCGCGATCTCCGCGCTCGCGGCCCTCGTCTCCATGCTGTGGCTGTCGGTGCCGGTCACGATCTTCGTACTCGTGTTCGCCGCGATCCTGTTCGTGGCCGTGCGCGCCATCGTCTCCCGCTCCGGCCGCTACTTCGTCAAGCAGCAGATGTGGATCGGCGACGTGAACGCCTTCGTCGAGGAATCCGTCAACGGTCAGAAGGTCATCAAGGTCTTCAACCATGAGGACGCCACCCAGAAGACCTTCGACGAGAAGAACGAGGAACTGTACAAGGCCTCCGCCGAAGCGAACACCTGGGGCAACGTGACCATGCCCGTCGTAGGCAACATGGGCTACATCCTCTACATTCTGCTCTCCATCGTCGGCGGATTCATGGCGCTCTCCGGCATGGGCAACTTCGGTCTCGCCGGCGCGGGCAAGCTCACCCTCGGCGCCCTCATCTCCCTGCTCACCCTGTCGCGCTCCTTCGTCAACCCGCTCGGCCAGGTCTCCATGCAGTTCAACATGGTGATGATGGCGCTCGCCGGCGCATCCCGCATCTTCCAGCTGATGGATGAGAAGCCCGAGGACGACGGCGGCTCCGTCACACTCGTCAACGTCGAGCTCGGCGAAGACGGCCGCACCATGACCGAAGTGGACCACGAAACCGGCCATTGGGCCTGGAAGCGTGAGGAAGGCGACGACGGCACCCGTTCCCTGAAGGCCGCGCAGTCGCTGAGCCCGAAGGCCGCGGAAGTGGCGAGGAAGGCGCGCGAGAACGCGATCACCTCGCCGGACGGGCGCCTGACCCTGCTGCAGGGCGACGTGCGTTTCACCGACGTGACCTTCGGCTACAACCCGGACAAGCCCGTGCTGCACGACATCACCTGGTTCGCCAAGCCCGGCCAGAAGGTCGCGCTCGTCGGCGCCACCGGTGCCGGCAAGACCACGGTGACCAACCTGATCAACCGTTTCTACGACATCCAGGAAGGCATGATCCTGTATGACGGCATCTCCGTCAAGGGCATCCGCAAGCCCGACCTGCGCAAGTCGCTCGGCATCGTGCTGCAGGACGTGAACCTGTTCACCGGCACCGTGATGGACAACATCCGCTATGGCAAGCTCGACGCCACCGACGAGGAGTGCATCGCCGCCGCTAAGCTCACCAACGCGGACAGCTTCATCCGCATGCTGCCCAACGGCTACCAGACCGTGCTCGAAGGCGACGGCTCCGGTCTGTCCCAAGGCCAGCGCCAGCTGATCTCCATCGCACGCGCCGCAGTGGCAGACCCGCCGGCCATGATCCTTGATGAGGCCACCTCATCCATCGACACCCGCACCGAGGAAGTGGTGCAGGCCGGCATGGACAACCTCATGAAGGGACGCACCGTGTTCGTGATCGCGCACCGCCTGTCCACCGTGCGCAACTCCGACGTGATCATGGTGCTCGACCATGGCCGCATCATCGAGCGCGGCTCGCACGACGAGCTCATCGCGCAGAAGGGCGAGTACTACCAGCTGTACACGGGCGCCGTGGAACTGGAGTAAGGCTCCTTCTGCTTCGTTCCTGTCCCGTTCTTGGTGAATTGGACAGGCTGAACGGTAGTGTTCAACGAATGCAAGGGCCGTGCGGAAGCCACATATGTGGCTTCCGCACGGCCCTTGCGCATATGGCTCCCATGAATCGGCGGGCATGACCTTTTACGCAGGGTGCGCCCGCTGTGGCTTTTCATGGATTCCCCGAATCAATGGCGAAAAATCCATTGCGGGGACTACTCATGCGGTTCCGTAGGCGGTTTGGGTGTTCCGTAGGTGGTTGGTCAGAGTATCGGGGTTGGAGAAAGGCTTTATTCTGGCCGTTTTCATGCCGGGTATTCAGACCCAACCACCTACGGAAGCGAAAAACCACCTACGGAACTAGTCCAAGCCGTAACGGTGACTGGCTATTGCGCGGGCGACCATGCCGAACAGCTCGTTCAGCTTCTGCTTGGAAGCCAGATGCTCGCGGGTGGCGACAAAAGGAGTGAAACCGAGATCCCTCAGCCGGTTCCGCTTATCGAGGTCATACATCCAGCGGTCATGGGTGTAGTGGTAATTTCCGTCGTATTCTATGCAGACGCGGTCATCCGGGTAGGCGATATCCACCTTCATCGTGCCCGAGCCGCGTATGTGGTCAATGATCTCATAATTGACATGTGCCTCAGGCAGCCCGTAGGCATCGCTCTCCAAACGAAGCACCGTTTCCTGCGGAGAATCGGTACCTGGTTTGGACAGGCGCAAGGCCTTTCTGCATTTGGCGCTCCCAATGAATCGCGGCGCACTCCGGATGTAGTCGGAGAGCTCATCGTGAGTGCAGACGCGTAAATCGGGATTGGCGCAAGTGAGCCAATCCATGGCGATCACCAGACTCCGTTCGTCGACATAGGGCGCAATCTGGCAGACCGCCTGCATCGCGGAGACGCTTGACACCAATTCGTCGGCGTGCGCCACGTCTACGCCATGCCTTGCGTAATGGAATTTCATCCCCTGGATTTTCCGCAGGTCACGTTGCCGGCACACCGAAACGTGAACGAGCTCCGAACCATATCCGGGTAAATAATTCATGGTGGCAATCATGCCATGCAGCTCCAGCGCTGTGCCGTGGCTTACATAGAGTGGAACCGAGGAGCGTGACCTTATCCGCGACAACACCTGCCTGCATTCAAGATGCCGTCTCGCCGCCTCCTCCCGTGCCTGCTCACATGTGAAAAATGTATTGTGTCCGAAGCTTTCCATGCGCTGACGGTATATGGAAAGCCAGCAGCCCCGCAACCGTCTCCGTGAAAAATGTGGATATGTGCATGGTTCCATCCGCAGCATCACCGGGGAGAGGCCTGATGTATACGCGTCCGGTAGAACCGATGCGGAGCGTGGCGTCATCGAGGGGTGGCTCACATGGCAAGTCGGCCACGCAGAAGGGCGGGCGCTTCCAGCCGCAGGCCCGTGGGGCTGACGGTGACCGCGTTTCTCCACGGTGTCAGCCGCGTTTGGAACCCTGCCGACTGATGCCACCTTTATGACCGGTCGCTTTGAAAGGCAGACCGGCGTTGCCGAGTCCTTTGCTCCGCATGTTCTGCAGGGCAAAGGATTTTTGTTGTGCACGCAGTTCGTTCATCCGTTCCGTGGACTGATGCGCGATTCGCGGTTTCCGTGATTGCTCTGGCTGTGTCATGGCTATAAGAATACGTTCGGTAATGTAATATGATGGATTTAGTAATGCTTTTACTAAAATCTGATGAGGCATCCATGGGAGGGCGAGGGAGCGATGGCGACCATCAAGGAGATTGCGAAACGTACGGGATTTTCGCAGGCCACGGTGTCGCGTCTGTTGAATGGCGATCCGACGCTGTCGGTGCGTGAGGAGACGCGTCGCGCGATCATCCGCGCCAGCGAGGATTTGGGATACAGCGCCCAGGCCAAGCGTATCGTCATTCCGCACGAAGTAGCCTTGTTGGACAACGAGGAGTCCGACGAAACGCTGCGTGATTCGTATTTTGCCGATTTGCGTTCGGCGCTGGAACATAACGCCAAACAGCAGCGTATGGAGCTCACTGTTTTCCACAGTCTTGACGAGATGTTGAATCAGAAGGGGAAATTCGATGGTTTCATGGCTATCGGCGCCAATGTCATAGCCGAAAGCGACCTTGAGAAGTTGCATGAGGTCATGCCATACGGTGTGTTCATCGATGTGAATCCCGCACCGAACCTGTTTGATTCCGTGCAGCCCGACCTACAGCAGACCATGCATGACGCGGTCGAAGCATGTGCGAAGGCTGGCATGAAGCGTGTCGGATTCATCGGCGGCAAGGGGAGGCTGACGAATTTTTATGAGGTGGACGAAGAGGGGCGTGCCACATATTTTCGGCGTGAAATGGGCCGTTATGGTCTCGACCTGCGTGGACTGGTGTATTCTGACGGCTTGTTCACCGTGGAGAATGGTCGCAAGCTGGGGGAGCAGTTTATCCGTGACCACAACGGCGCACTGCCTGACGCAGTTATTGTTTCGGCGGACATCATCGCGGTCGGCGTGCTGCAGGCGTTCAACGCGGTTGGTGTGATTGTGCCCCGCGACATCAGCGTCATCAGCATCAACAACCAGACGATCGCACAGCTTACGTCGCCACCGTTGAGCACTTTCGCAATCGACCAGAACGAGCTTGCGCGCGTTGCGATTCTCACCTTGGCCGATGCGATTGCCAGCAAGCGCACAGTACGGCAGCATGCGTACCTGTCGACGACGCTGGAAGTGCGAGATAGTTTCGTGCCGGCGCAGCCGAAACGTGAATCGCGGCCAAAATTGCAGACCCGATCGAAGCGATCTGCCCGGTCGAAACGGGCTGCCTAGCGTACGTATGTGCGGAAAAATATGAAAGGCGATTGATGATGCTGCGTCATCAATCGCCTTTTGTTTGTCTACTGTCGGCGAAATACCGCGAATCGCACACAATATGACATGTATATGTGCAGAATCGCACAAAATGCGACACGCCCAATAGTGCACAACGCAGATGTTAAATTTTACTAAACAGGGGTAAAGGGATATACTTAACTCATGCGAAATCAAATGATGATTTCCGATTACAGCTTCAATCACAACTTCTAAGGAGAAGTACGATGGCAGAATCCAATGTCGCAGCCGCACCGAAGGAGACGCAGCAGTCTGCGAAGCCAACCAGGAAAGGCAGTCTGCTGTCCCGCGTGGCCTATTCATTCGGCAACGTCGGCCAATCCGCCTTCTACAACGCGCTGAGCACCTACTTCATCGTCTACGTCACCAGCTCGCTGTTCTCCGGCGTTGACAAGGCGCTCGCTACCAAGCTCATCGGCGTTATCACCGGCCTTGTGGTTGTCATCCGTATCGCGGAGATCTTCATCGATCCGCTGCTGGGCAACATCATCGATAACACCAAGACCAAGTGGGGTCGTTTCAAGCCATGGCAGCTCATCGGCGGCACCGTTTCCGCCGTTCTACTTGTGCTCGTCTATACCGGTCTGTTCGGTCTGGTAAACGTCAACACCACACTGTTCATCGTGTTGTTCGTCATCACGTTCATCGTGCTTGACGTGTTCTATTCCCTGCGTGACATTTCCTACTGGGGCATGATTCCGGCGCTGTCCTCCGACTCCCACGAGCGCTCCACTTACACTGCTCTCGGCTCCTTCGGCGGCTCCATCGGTTACAACGGTTTGACTATCGTCGTCATCCCGATCGTCACCTACTTCAGCTATGTCTTCACCGGCAAGCACCAGGAAAGCCAAAGTGGCTGGACCTGCTTCGCCATCATCGTGGCTATTCTCGGCGTCCTCACCGTGTGCTCCGTCGCGTTCGGCACCAAGGAAAGCACCAGCACCCTGCGCGCCAAGGCCGAAGATAACGGTGGTCCACTCGCCGCGTTCAAGGCTCTCGCCCAGAACGACCAGCTGCTGTGGGTCGCCCTGTCCTACCTGCTGTACGCCATCGCCAACGTGGCCACCACCGGCGTGCTCATGTACATGTTCAAGTTCATCCTGAACAACTCCGCCGCCTACTCCATCGTCGGCGTTGTCTCGGTCATCGCCGGCATCATCATGGCGCCGCTGTACCCGATTCTGAACAAACGCATACCGCGTCGCTACCTGTACCTCGGCGGTATGGTGCTCATGGTCCTCGGCTACCTGCTGTTCATCGTCGGCACCAACAACCTCGCTGTCGTCACCGTCGGCCTGGTGTTCTTCTACCTGCCGCAGACCTTCATCCAGATGACTGCCATCCTCTCCCTGACCGACTCCATCGAATATGGCCAGCTGAAGAACGGCAAACGTAACGAGGCCGTCACCCTGTCCGTGCGTCCGATGCTCGATAAGATCGCAGGCGCCTGCTCCAACGGTATCGTCGGTGCTGTCGCCATCGCCGCCGGCATGATTGGTGACGCCACCGCCGCCGACATGACTGCCGCGAACATCCACACTTTCAAGGTCTGCGCCTTCTATGTGCCGCTGGCTGTCATCATCCTGAGCGGTGTTGTGTTCCTGCTCAAGGTGAAGATCAGCGAGAAGATGCATGCTGACATTGTCGAGCAGCTGGAAACTCAGCTCAACGAAGGCTGATTCGCTTTTGATTGCGATTGAATTTCAATCGTCGCGCTGAAGGAGCCGCATGGTGGACGCCATGCGGCTTTTCGCGTTTCCTACGTTCGTGGTAAGTGCTAGGCTGACGATTTGAAACGTATAGCAATGATCCGTTATCAGCGGGGAGCTTCCGGAAGAACGGTCGGCGCTTTTGGGTGCGGCCTAGTAGAACCGGCGGGATCGGCCCGAACAGCCGAACGTCAAGCGGTCGTATGAAACCTGTGCAGGGAAGCCTGCGTAAGAAAACAGGGGAGTGCGGCAAGCGAGGTGGTACCGCGGTGTCGGACGTGCGCAATCGCACGAAAATCATCGTCCTCGTAAAGTAAGTAATGAAACCGCCAAACGAGGAGCATACGGTGAGCGAATCCACCAATCATGTGTATCCGAAGGCTGCTGCCGGTGAGCAGAGCGCCAATGTCGCGCCGAACCCCAGCTTCCCCAAGCTTGAGGAGTCCGTGCTTGACTACTGGGACAAGGACGGCACCTTCCAGAAGTCCATCGAACGCCGTCCTTCCGGCGATCACAGCCAGAACGAATTCGTCTTCTTCGACGGTCCGCCGTTCGCCAACGGCCTGCCGCACTATGGCCACCTGCTGACCGGTTACGCGAAGGACGTCATCCCGCGTTACCAGACCATGAAGGGCCACCGCGTCAACCGCGTGTTCGGCTGGGACACGCACGGTCTGCCGGCCGAGCTTGAAGCCCAGAAGGAACTGGGCATCGACTCCGTCGACCAGATCAAGGAACTGGGCATCGACAAGTTCAACGACGCCTGCCGCGCGTCCGTGCTCAAGTACACGAACGAGTGGAAGGACTACGTGCACCGTCAGGCCCGTTGGGTCGATTTCGAGCACGGCTACAAGACCCTGAACATCACGTACATGGAGTCCGTGATGTGGGCCTTCAAGCAGCTGTACGACAAGGGTCTGGCCTACCAGGGCTACCGCGTGCTGCCGTACTGCCCGAAGGACCAGACGCCGCTGTCCGCGCACGAGCTGCGCATGGACGCCGACGTGTATCAGGACCGTCAGGACACCACCGTGTCCGTGGCCGTGAAACTGCGCGACGAGGAGGATGCCTACGCCGTCTTCTGGACCACCACTCCGTGGACCGTTCCGACCAACTTCGCCATCGTGGTCGGCGCTGACATCGACTATGTCGAGGTGCGTCCGACCGAAGGCAAGTTCGCTGGCAAGAAGTTCTACCTCGGCAAGCCACTGCTTGGCTCCTACGAGAAGGAACTTGGCGAGAACTACGAGATCGTGCGCGAACTCAAGGGCTCCGAGATGGAGGGCTGGCGCTACTACCCGGTCTTCCCGTACTTCGCAGGCGACGAGAACGCCGCCGAGGGCAAGGTGCCGGGGCCGGAAGGCTACCAGATCTTCACCGCCGACTACGTCGACACCGTTGAAGGTACCGGCCTGGTCCATCAGGCCCCCTACGGCGAGGACGATATGAACACGCTCAACGCCAAGGGCATCAAGAGCGTGGACGTGCTCGACGCGGGCTGCAAGTTCACGTCGCTGTGCCCGGATTACGAGGGCATGTACGTGTTCGACGCCAACAAGCCGATCCTGCGCAACCTGCGCGCCGGTGACGGCCCGCTGGCCCGCATCCCCGAAGAGCAGCGCGCCATCCTCTTCCAGGAGAAGAGCTACGTGCACTCCTACCCGCACTGCTGGCGTTGCGCCACCCCGCTGATCTACAAGCCGGTGAGCTCCTGGTTCGTGGCCGTCACCAAGATCAAGGACCGCCTGCTCGAACTCAACCAGCAGATCAACTGGATTCCGAACAACGTGAAGGACGGCCAGTTCGGCAAGTGGCTGGCGAACGCACGCGATTGGTCGATCTCCCGCAACCGTTTCTGGGGCTCTCCGATCCCGGTATGGGTTTCGGACGATCCGAAGTACCCGCGTGTGGACGTGTACGGTTCACTCGATGAGCTCAAGGCCGACTTCGGCGATTATCCGCGCGATCATGAGGGCAACATCAACATGCACCGCCCGTACATCGACGAGCTGACCCGCGTCAACCCGGACGATCCGACCGGCAAGAGCCACATGCACCGCATCAGCGACGTGATGGACTGCTGGTTCGAATCCGGTTCGATGAGCTTCGCCCAGTACCACTATCCGTTCGAAAACAAGGAAACCTTCGAACAGCACTTCCCGTGCGACTACATCGTGGAATACATCGGCCAGACCCGTGGCTGGTTCTACGTGCAGCACGTCATGGCCACCGCCCTGTTCGACAGGCCGGCGTTCAAGAACGTGATCTGCCACGGCATAGTGCTCGGCTCCGACGGACAGAAGATGTCGAAGCATCTGCGCAACTATCCGGACGTGAACGGCGTGTTCAACGACTTCGGCTCCGACGCCATGCGCTGGTTCCTCATGAGCTCGCCGATCCTGCGCGGCGGCAACCTTATCGTCACCGCCGATGGCATCCGCGACACCGTCCGCCAGGTCATGCTGCCGGTGTGGAGCTCCTACTACTTCTTCACGCTGTACGCGAACGCCGCCGGGTATGACGCCCGTATGCTGCGTGCCGACGAAGTTGCATCGCTGCCGGAAATGGACCGTTACCTGCTGGCTCGTACCCACCGACTGGTCGAAAAGACCCAGTCCTCGCTGGACCAGTTCCTGATCTCCGATGCATGCGACGCCGTGTCCGACTTCATCGACATGCTCACCAACTGGTACATCCGCAACAACCGCGACCGCTTCTGGAAGGAAGACGAGAACGCGTTCAACACCTTGTACACCGTGCTTGAGGTGTTCATGCGCGTCCTTGCGCCGCTTGCCCCGATGGAAGCCGAATCCGTGTGGCGCGGCCTGACCGGAGGCGAATCCGTGCATCTGGCCGACTGGCCGTTCCTGGCCGACGAGAAGACCGGCGAAGCCACCGAACTTGGCCGCGTGCTCGTCGACGATCCGGCTCTGGTCGATGCGATGGAGAAGGTGCGCGAGGTCGTCTCCAGCACCCTGTCCATGCGTAAGGCGAAGCAGATCCGCGTGCGCCAGCCGCTGAGCAAGCTCACCGTGGTGGTGGAGGATACCGCCGCCGTGGCCGCGTACGACGAGATTCTGAAGTCCGAGCTCAACGTCAAGAACGTGGAGCTGTGCACGCTTGAGGATGCGGGCTCCCAGGGCCTGAAGATCATCCACGAGCTGCGCGTGAACGCCCGCGTTGCAGGCAAGCGCCTGCGCAAGGACGTGCAGTTCGCCATCAAGGCCTCCAAGTCCGGCGCATGGCATGTGGACGCTTCCGGCGCTCCGGTGTGCGAGACCCCGAACGGCGACATTACGCTGGAAGAGGGCGAGTACGAGCTGATCAACAGCGTGGAGGAACAGAACGCCGAAGAGGCCGCCAACTCCGTGTCCGCGGCCCTGCCGACCGGCGGTTTCGTGATCCTCGACACCGAGCTGAACGACGATCTGGTTGCCGAAGGCTACGCCCGCGACGTGATCCGCTCCGTGCAGGACGCCCGTAAGGCCGCCGGTCTCGAGGTCTCCGACCATATCGCGCTGAAGCTGACCGTCCCGGCCGGCGACGTGGCGAAGGTCGAGCAGTTCAAGGATCTCATCACCTCCGAGACGCTCGCCACCTCCTTCGACGTGAAGGAAGGCGGCTCCGAGCTCAGCGTGGAAGTCGCCAAAGCCTGAACCGAAGTTCGGTCGGCTTGCGATTATTCCAGGCTGCGGCTAGAGTAATCCCTTGGCTTTCGGGCCGCCGTGGCGTTGCCCACCGCGGCCCGAGCCACGCAAGACTTGATTTGTGTCCGTGCCGCGCAGCCGCGTTCCTTACGTGGTTGGCGCGCATGGAAGCAGATCGTTAAGCGAATGGTTCTCAGTACCATCCATGTGAGTCAAGCACACATTCTTGAGAAGCAGTCGCGCCGCCGGACGGCGGATTCAACGGGTTCGCCCATACGGGCGGATCCAGGAATCCACTGTCCGGCTTTTTCTATAGGCAAATACATGTAGCTAATGCGGAATTAAGCTACACTTATCCGATTACATGTAGCTAACGCAAAAATAAGCTACACTTATCAGCTCTAGTGAGCGTTCTTTGGCGAGATTCCAATTACGCATGGTATGTGAGTACTCGCCATGGCTCACAATCCCAGCCAGGCGCGCACGTCGGCAATTTCCTGATCACATATGTTGTGCGCCATGCCGGGATATTCGAAATACGTGCAACGACCGGTCGAGCCAAGTTGCTCACGGGCACACTGCTGGTCAGCGATTGGAATCGTACGGTCATCACTGCCGTAGCAAAGCGCGAATCGTGTGCGGCCGGCAGGGATCGTGTCCGCTGTTTCCCCCTTGAATGACGGGCTGAGCAACACCGCCATATCGAACACGTCCGGATACTCCGTAGTCATGCGATACGACAGGTATCCGCCCTGTGAAAAACCGATCAACACCTTGCGGAAACGCTGGAATACCGGCGATTGCAGCATGCACACCACTTCGGCGCCGACCTGGCTGCACTCATGTTGGCGCTCGCTGACGGAGCATCCGTCGGGATACCAGTAGTGGCTGCCGATGTATGGGCGCGTATATGTGCCGCGGAATGAGATGTAGTTGGGCTTGATGGGTGGGTCGGCAGCGGGATTGCGGTTGGTATTGCTATTGACGTTGCCGTTTCCGTTGGCGTTGGCGTGATGCGTGTTGTCGGGACTGCCGGTTGCACAGATCGCGTTGATGATGCGCACCATTCCCGATTCATCGTTGCTGTATCCGTGGAATCCAAGGAACAGCAGGTCATTGGATGATGCCGCACTCCCATCGGCATCAAAGCTTCCCGTCATTTCCAACCGCATGTGTTCTCCTTATGCTGTCTGAAAATCTTGTCGAAACTGGCGTTGTTGCAAGCCTTATTCAAATTCTGGTTCAAAACCGTCGTTGACGGAATGGTAATGCTCGCCGAATACGTCTATGTCGGTCAATTGTGTTCCGTCGCCATTGTGTAGGCGGTCCATGGCTTCTTGGTATAGTGCGAAATCCTCTTCCGCTTGAGTGAGGCGCCAATAGTCATCGGGGGTAATGATAACCGCGCTGGGCCGATTGCCGTCGAGCACGATGACTGGGTGGTTGTTACCGACTCGGCTTAGTGTTTTGCTCGCGCCACCGCGGTTGAGATCGGTGACGGAAATCATATTGTCGAGAATCGATGTAACCGACATGTTTCACCTTATAGTTTGCTTGAAGTATACGAGTAAGTATACAAGTCCGTTGCGGCGGAATAACTATATTTTTGTTCCCGCATGTAGCGGGTTCACGCTGCCTGATGGCACTGTGTCAATGAGTGTTTTCTGATGTTCGGACCGATACAATCGCTGTAAATGGGAGGAAGCTGGTCATTATGGCAGAAGGTAAGCAGATCAGGTTATTTCTGATTGATGGAACTTTTAGTGGTTTAGTTACAGCAGAAATCATGAACTGGACTGGCCATGTGTTTAAAGGCAGCCGCAGTGAACTTGGTCGAATCTATCAACGCGAAGAAGCTCAGCGTACAGGCGTTTATATCCTGCTTGGTGACAAAAGTGATGGAAGTCCATTGGCTTATATTGGTGAAAGCGACAATATTGCAAGTCGCTTAAAACAGCATGCGGCCAAGAAATCGTTCTGGTCTGAAGTAGTGTTTGTCACTTCAAAAGATGGCAACCTGACTAGTGCACATGCTCGCTACATTGAGGCTCAGCTTATCCAGAGAGCTAAGGAGATTGGACGTATTCCTTTGGAAAACGGCAATGAGCCTACAGGGGGTGCGGATTTGCCGGAAGCAGATGCTTCGGATATGAATCATTTCATTAAGGAATTTCTGACGATTCTGCCGGTACTTGGGGTAGAAGTGTTTCGTGGTCGTTCATCAAAATGGGATGATGCATTGAAGGCAGGGGAAGCATTGCAATATGATTCTCCGATATTCCAAGTATCGGTAAAGAAACATGGAGGTACTGCTTATGGGCAAATTATTGATGGTGAATTTACTGTGCTTAAAGGGTCTGCGATTGCTGCAGAAGTAACGCGTAAGGACAATGTTGTCGAAAGTACTCGCAGGCAGTTTGAATTACGGAAACAGCTTCATGAACGATTAAACAATGAGGGAGCAATCGTTATCGATGATAAGGGGATTGCGACTTTGACAAGAGATGTGCCTTTCTCTTCGCCTTCTGCCGCTGCTGCTTTTGTACAAGGACGTGCGACTGCTAATGGACGTCGTGAGTGGAGGACCAAAGATAATGATACATATGCAGATTGGGAGGGGCGGAAGTGATTTGTTTCAAGTTGTTTGTACCGACGTCGGTGTGCAAAGTGGCAGTAGAACCCCCCTTGGTAGCGTACAATCGGTTTGGATGGTTTTCCGGATATCGGTGAATGAGAGTAGATATGGCAAAGAAGCGCATGATGGACAGTTCGTTAGTTGAATCTGTTCTTGGCAAGAATCACTCCATGATTATCGATGAAGACTGGTATGAGCATACGATCATTGACCATCTTGTGGATTCAATGGGATATGAGCATTTGTTCGGTCCGGATGTTCGTCGTTCTTCTGAGAATTATCAAGATGTTTTTATTCCTGATGTTCTCCCGGAAGCATTGTCTAATGTCAATCAAGGGTTGCCTGCGAAGGCAATTGATGAGGCAATTCTCAAAATTAAGAATATTGAGGGTGGAAGTCTTGAGCAGCGGAATGAAATTTTTAATGACTATCTTCAGTCTGGTGTGGAAGTCCGTTATTTTGATGGTAAAGAAGAACGGAATGAAATCGTTCGCCTTCTAGATTTCAACCATCCTGAAAACAATGTGTTCCAAGTTGTCAATCAATGGACTTTTGTCGAATATTCAGAGAAGCGCCCTGATATAATTATCTTCATCAATGGCATGCCATTGGTCATTTTCGAACTTAAGTCGCCGTCACGTGTGGAAACTGATGCGTCTGACGCTTATTTGCAGCTTCGTCAGTACATGAAGCAGATTCCGAGCTTGTTTGTGCCGAATGTGTTCTGCGTAATGAGCGATATGACTGAAACTAGAGTTGGTACCATTACCGCGGACGAGGATCGTTACGTGGCATGGAAGTCTGTCGATGGGGACTATTCCGAAACGAAGAACGCTTCGTGGAAGACCATGCTTGATGGAATGCTGCCAAAAGCAAGGTTGTTGGATATTATTCAGAATTTCGTGTGCTTTAACGATACTTCTGAAAAAATAGTCAAAATTCTTGGCGCATATCACCAGTATTTTGCCGTGAAAAAAGCTGTTGTCCGCGCTCAGGATGCGGTTGCTGGAGATGGCAAAATTGGCGTGTTCTGGCATACCCAGGGGAGCGGCAAATCTCTGTCGATGGTGTTCTTCGCACATTTGATTCAAAAATATTTGGAGAGCCCAACGATTGTGGTCATTACTGATCGCAATGATTTGGATGACCAGTTGTTCGGTCAGTTCACCAGATGTGCGAAGTTCCTGCGCCAGCAGGCGGTGCAGGCTGAAAGTCGGCAGAATCTGAAGGAATTGCTGGAAGGGCGGGAAGCAAACGGCATTATTTTCACCACCATGCAGAAATTCTCTGATGGAGATGAACCGCTATGCGACCGGAACAACGTTATTGTCATGGTGGATGAGGCCCACCGAGGCCAATACGGACTCACAGAAACCATCGATGAGAATGGCAAGGTGAGTATTGGCGCGGCTCGTATGGTTCGCAGGGCTTTGCCGAATGCTTCCTATATCGGTTTTACGGGTACCCCCATATCGACGGATGACCGTAATACTCGTGAGATTTTCGGTGACTACATCGATGTGTACGACATGACTCAATCAGTTGAAGATGAGTCAACTAAACCGGTTTATTATGAGAGTCGAGTTGTCGCACTGCATCTGGATGAGGGAGCCCTTGGGCGAATTGACGCCGCTTATAGGGAATTTGCTGATCAAGCAGATGAAGCAAGTATTGAGAAATCCAAGCATGACCTTGGCGGGCTTGATGCGATTTTTGATACTCCGGAAACCATCGATGCGCTCTGCCGTGACATTGTTGACCATTACGAGAACAACCGTGCTGATGTGCTTGCCGGCAAGGCTCTTATTGTTGCGTATAGTCGCCCGATTGCGATGAAAATCTACTACAAGATTTTGGAATTACGCCCTGAATGGAAAGAAAAAATCGGTGTGGTGATGACCATGTCGAATCAGGATCCCGAGGAATGGTTCGACGTGTGCGGAGGTAGCACGCATAAGAAGGAGATGGAGCGGAAGTTCAAAGATGATGACGATCCATTGAAGATTGCCATTGTCGTTGATATGTGGCTTACGGGCTTTGACGTACCAAGTCTGTCGACCATGTACGTTTTCAAACCGATGAAGGGTCATAACCTCATGCAGGCCATTGCCCGAGTGAATCGTGTTTGCAAAGGCAAGGAAGGCGGTCTGGTAGTCGACTATATAGGCATCGCCGGAGCTCTTAAGCGAGCAATGAAGGACTATACGAATCGAGATCAGCATAATTACAGCAATATGGATATTGCTGCGACGGCTTACCCGAAATTTGTTGAAAAACTTGATGTATGCCGCGACCTTATGTATGGCTTCGACTACAGGAAATTGATTTTTACGAATAGTCGAGAGGCTTTGGCAGATGCCATTGCCGAAGGAACCGATTGGCTGCTTGAGCCGAAGCGTCATGAAGATACCGAAAACTTCCTCAAGCAATGCCAACTGATGAACCAGGCATTGAGCCTATGCAAGAGCCTGGTTTCTGAAGAGGACCAGCACGAAGCAGCTTATTTGTCGGTTTTGCGTGTTCAGGTACTTCGCCTTACCGGGCGTAAAGGTAACGGTGGTGGAGGCATGACCTACGCCGAATTCAACAAGCGTGTAAGCGACATCCTTGAGCAAACCGTTCACGCTGATGGCGTGATCAACCTTTTCGACAAGAACAGTGTTGAGATTTCCTTGTTCGATGAAGCGTTTCTTCAGGAAATCGCTGGCATGAAGGAAAAGAACATCGCCGTCGAGAGTCTGAAACGACTCATCAAGGAGAAAGTTCGTGCCTATCAGCGGACCAGCGTGGTCAAAGCACAGAAATTCAGCGAGATGCTGCAAAGCACATTGAACTCCTATCTCAATGGCATGCTGACCAATGCGCAGGTCATTGAAGAGCTTCTTCAAATGGCTCGTGACATTATGAAAGACCGTGATGATGCCCAGAAGCTTGGACTGAATGATGAGGAAATGGCATTCTATGATGCCATTACCAAACCTCAAGCGGTCAAGGATTTCTATAACAACGACCAGTTGGTTGCTATAGCGCGTGAGTTGACTGAAACCATGCAAAGAAGTGCCACGATTGACTGGCAGAAGAAGGAAAGTGCCCGTGCTGGAATGCGGCGTGCGATCAAACGTTTGCTGCGAAAATACAAGTATCCGCCTGAAGGCGTCGATGATGCCATGGATACTGTGATGAAGCAGTGCGAGCTTTGGGCTGATACCAAGATCGAAGAGTAGGAACAGGAAATGGCGAAGAAGAAAAACGATAATACGGCGGAAATCGGCTTTGAAGAGCAGATTTGGAAAGCCGCGGACAAGCTACGGGGCAACATTGATGCTTCGGAATACAAGAATGTGGTTCTCGGCCTGATCTTCCTGAAGTACATCTCCGACAAGTTCGATCAGAAGCATCAGGAGCTTGTGGATGAAGGCGAAGGCTTTGAAGAGGATCGCGACGAGTACCTGGCGGAGAATATTTTCTTTGTGCCTGAAAATGCACGTTGGAATGTGATTGCTGCCGCTGCGCACACTCCAGAGGTTGGCAAGGTAATCGATGAGGCTATGCGTTCGATTGAATCGGAGAACGATAAGCTGAAGAATATTCTCCCCAAGAACTTTGCCCGTCAGGAGCTCGACAAGCGTCGCTTGGGCGAGGTTGTGGATCTGTTCACCAACGTAAAGATGGCGGATAAGGGTGACAGCAGAGATATTCTTGGACGCACCTATGAATACTGCTTGGCCAAGTTTGCGGAAGCTGAAGGCAAGAATGCTGGAGAGTTCTATACGCCGGCTTGCATTGTGAAAACTTTGGTTGAGATTATTGAGCCTTACCATGGGCGGGTCTATGATCCTTGCTGCGGGTCTGGAGGCATGTTCGTGCAGTCGGCCAAGTTTGTGGAACGTCATCAGGGCAAGATTTCTGATCTGTCCGTATACGGGCAGGAAAGCAACCCGACTACATGGAAAATGGCGACGATGAATCTTGCCATCCGTGGTATTGACGCCGATCTTGGCGATCATAATGCGGATACGTTCTTTAATGATCTGCATAAGAACGAGAGATTCGATTTCATTCTTGCCAATCCGCCATTCAATCTGAAGGATTGGGGAGGGGATAAGCTCAAAGAAGACCCGAGATGGGATTACGGCACTCCGCCAGAAGGCAACGCCAACTTTGCATGGATGCAACATATGATTCATCATCTGCAGCCGTCTGGAGGGCGTATTGGTCTAGTGCTTGCCAATGGCGCTTTATCCAGTCAAACGAGTGGCGAGGGCGACATCCGTGCCAAGATTGTCGAAAAGGATCTGGTTGAAGGCATTGTTGCCATGCCGGACAAGCTTTTCTATAGCACGGGTATTCCTGTGAGTCTGTGGATAATTACAAACAAGAAGGCCCAGCTGGGTAAGACCTTGTTTATTGATGCGAGGGACATGGGAACCATGGTTTCTCGTAAATTGCGCGAGTTCACCGACGAAGATATCGCCAAGGTATCGGGAGCTTTTGATGCATTCCGTGATGGGACATTGGAAGAGGAAAAAGGCTTTTCTGCCATTGCCGCGACTGAGGATATCGCCAAGCAGGATTATATTCTTACGCCAGGCCGCTATGTCGGCATTGCCGAACCGGAAGATGACGGTGAACCATTCGAAGAGAAAATGAGGCGGCTAACTGGTGAGATTTCCAAGTGCTTCGAGGAATCCAACCGTTTGCAAGAACAAATCAAGAAGAATCTGGAGGCAATTGGGTATGGGATGTGAAGTAACGATAGACGATATATGCAGTAGCGTTTGTTCGGGAGGGACACCTCAAAAAAGCAATTCTGAATACTATGAAAATGGTAATATCCCTTGGCTTAATACAAAGGAGATATCATTCAATAGAATTCGTAAGACCAAGCAATTCATAACCGAGGCGGGGTTAAGACAGTCTTCTGCAAAGTGGGTTCGCGCAAACTCTGTTGTTGTTGCGATGTATGGGGCAACTGCTGGTAAAGTTGCGATTACAAAAATTCCTTTAACAACAAATCAGGCATGTTGCAACCTTGAGGTTGACAAAGAAGTGGCAGATTATCGCTACATCTATTACTGGTTCCAAAATCAGTATTCAAGAGTGTTAAATCTTGCCAATGGTGGTGCTCAGCAAAACTTAAATGCAAAAACAATCAAAGCGATGGAAATTAAATTGCCGAATCTGGCGCTGCAACAACGTATCGCAAACTGTCTTTCTGCCATAGATGATGAAATAGAACTCAATATTGAGCTAAATGGCTATTTAGCTGCGTGAGATCAATCTTTGATACGTCAATTTCTCCTGACATGAGTTTGGGGAGAAGAGCATCACGAAGAGAAGCAAGCGCAATGTTTTCTTTGGCAATATTTAGCATCTGCTCATAAAGAGGTTTTGTCGCCGTATAGAACAAACTAAGTTCATTGCTATTCGGCATTACAATTGGCATGGCTTTAATGGTTTTCGAATTTACCGCTGTTGCAATTGAAGAAGTGCTACCAAGTTTATTGTAATCATATGTGAGCAAATATGGATAGATATAGGCCAGCTGTTTTTTGTCACTACTGTTAAAGCAAGCAATTGCTTCATTTGTTGTCATATCGCAAGCTGCGATTTTAACTCTACCGACGGTCAGTTTGAAGCTCAAAAGGATCGACCCTTCGGGAACTTGACGGATATTCTTCTGCTTAACTGCTGCATGAGTCAGATATTCAGAACTATCGAGTGAATAGGCGCCAGGTGTTCCCATATCTTTAATTGAGAGCCAAACGTAATTACCGTTTCTGTTATTTGCAAACCACTCGGCCTCTTTTCGCGGGGGCGTTTTTCCAATCCCTATCTCAAAAAAGGAATCAGCACGCCCCTCTGACCAATTATCTGAAGGAGTAAGCGCTTTAAAATATGCAAGCAGAAGTTCTTCTAAATAGCCATTTAGCTTAGCGTTCTGCGCAATTTTTTTGTCAATAACAAGACCGAATTCTGCAATACGTCTCTGATCTTCGTCGCTTTCAGGAAAAGTGACGAGGATCTCATTTTGCAAACGGGAACGATTCATTTCAGTTTGTCCTGTCGAGCCCTCTGCCAGCTGTTCAATTACTGTCTGCTTTGACTTGATAAAATAGCCTAAGTAATAAGGGTTAATACGACTCGATGCGCGTAATGTTATGACATGGCCATCGGTAACGCACTCTCTTTGCGGATTATGGATTATCTGAGCAATACGACCGGCGCTCCCAACTCCAGTAGCATTGATAAGGATGTCTCCCTTAGCAGCAATTTTCGCAGGTTTTATCACCTTTAGCTCTTTGTCATGGTATCGGCCTTGAGAATAGTCGATCTTTTGATTTCTTACGCATTTCTGACCAAGTACAAGCACTGAATTCGGCGAAGATGCATCTTCTGTGTATTTCGGCGCGATTCCTTTGCCGATGTATGAGATTAAATCTCCAAGAGACGCTTCAATCCAGCTCATTCCAAATACTTCCTATGCGAAGCTTTCACGTTGTTTTGGTTAACCATCGCGTAGTGCATGGTCGTGTCTATTTTGGCATGGCCCAGCAACTTTTGCACCTGTTCTATGGGCATTCCCTTATCGATGGCATGGGTTGCCAACGTGCGGCGGAACTTATGCGGATGGACGTGACACACACCGGCAGATTTGCCAAGTTTGCGTAACCGTTGCTCAAGATTGCCGATGGTCACACGGCGTGCGCTTGAGTCAAGGGCGACGAACAACGCCGGAGCATGATCAGCTCTTGTGTGCAGATACTCCTCTAGATGCAGCTTCGTTCTCGCATCAAAGTAAACGGGTCGCTGCTTGTTGCCCTTGCCCATAACTAGGCACTCACGTTCAGCAAGGTTCACATCCTCTATGTTGAGCTTGACGAGTTCGCCAATACGCATGCCCGTTGAAACCAGCAGGTCGATCACTGCAAGGTCCCGCTTCGTATCACAGACATTTCGCAGGGTCTCAAGATCCTCATCGGTCAGAACCTCTTTGGCGACCTGCACGGTCTTGACACGGTGTATGCGGCGAACCGGACTTTTCACTATGTAGTCTTCATCTTCGAGCCATGAGAAGAAGCTCGACATGATGCGGCGGATGTTGTCTATGGTAACTTTGCTGCTGCCGCGGGTTGCTTCGTAATCGTTGAGATACTTGCGCAAGTCGTCGCTTTCGATCTGCGTGTACGGTTTGGCGAGGGTTTCGGTCATATGGTCGAGTGTGCTTCTGTAATATTCGATGGTTTTAGGCGAGCAGCCTTCGACCTCTTTCGCAGTGAGAAAAAGCGGCAACAATTCCGAATCGTCTTTGATTGTTTTGCCGCCGGGCAATATCTCTGTAAGAACGGTTTTCAGGCGTTTCAGCTGAGGCGAGTTCAGAACTGACTGCATTTGGGCAAGAATGAGTTGGATGGCATTCTCCATAGCTGTTCCCTCCATGGTTGGCGATGGAAACAGTTTGCCTGAAATGGTGGAATGTTCGGCTAAATGGCTATTTAGCTGCGTGAGATCAATCTTTGATACGTCAATTTCTCCTGACATAAGCTTAGGAAGAAGGGCATCGCGGAGAGAAACAAGCCATTGGGATTCAAGCCTGTTACTTTGTATTTGTTTATAGATCGGATCAGCGAAAGCGCAGAATCCTTCAATAGCGTCGTGTCCAGGATTCGGCATTGTGTAGGTAAGCGTTGCTTTGGGCTGTGTTCTTTGACGACTTCCTGTGGAACCAGTTACATGGGCAATCAGGAAATCCGTAAAAACCTGCGAGTCAATTGCCGCATAGTAGAAACTCTTATATTTAGGATTCTTCGGCTTATAAACGATAAATTCCGTTGAACATACAGAATGCTCGCTTGTACATGATGGCATCCAAATACGCTTAGTCGCAGGATTGAGCTTGGAAATCAAAATGCAATTTGCGTCTATAGCATATTTATTACTTTTAATTCCATCCGACAGTTCGAACAACGGTTGACGATTTTCGTCATATGCAGGAATGCTGTAATGTTCCCATATTTCACCAGCATGCTCTTGAGGCTTTATAGATTCAGTCGAGATTGAGAGAACTTTCCCGAGCTCGATAGTTGGCGTACTCGCTTTGAAACGTCTAGAAAATTCAAGAGACACCAGCTTCTCTAAATAGCCATTTAGAGAAGCGTAAAGCTGCAGCCTCGGTCCTTTCACTTATTTTCCCAATAGCCTTGCCGGGGTTGTGGTCTCCTATGCAATAAGTGCACGTCGTTATTTGTATTTGCCTTCGTCACTTAGCTACATTAATCACGATACATGTAACTAATGGAAAATTAAGTAATACTTATTTGAGAAGGTTGGCTCCAAGAAAAACTGTTTGCAATAGCTCTGACCCTGAAAGCATCACGCAGAAACTCTAAGTGCTCAACATCACCGATAGGAGAATCCGCAAACAACATGTGAAACAGCTTCAAGCGGCATATCGATAAACGTGTGGCATTGGAATAAGCAGAATTCGTGGCAACATTTCCCTGCGTATGTGGGGATAGTTCTTGCGATAACACAGGGAGCTCGAAGTCGTCATGGTGTTCCCCTCGTGCGCGGAAATGATCCATCGAAGGGGCAAATGTGCATAGACTAAGAAACATGGCGTGCGTACGTGGAATCGGGCCATATCAGCTTGGTCTCCGCCGCGACCGTGGCGTCCGTCTTGTTGCGCCAACGGCGCAGCGTCTCCGGCGCGACCCCCAGATCCTTGGCGACCTGTTCGATCGCCTTGGTCTCCGACGAATACGAGCCGCGCGACTCGGTCAACAGCCTGACGGACTTCGCCTTGAACTCCGGCGTGTATTTCGTTCCTTTTGCCATGGTTCCATCATCTCCCATCGAGTTAGGGGAAATGCGGAACAAAAATCAGTTCATATCACCACACATCCCATCGCAGGAGAGATTATTCTTGAGGGATATCTCCTGCGAGTCCGAGGTTGGGGGAGAAAAGCTGCACGTCAGTATGCCTGCGTGGTTGGAGGGCATCATGGCACCCCGCCAGACAAAAGCAAAATTGACGAAGAGAAAAACAGGAAAACCAATGTTGGATTGGATTCTGAAGCATGGATAAGTGTTCAGGATAAGCTAATAGATTTTGTTGCAGATATGTCATGAAAACGCAGACGTTCGCGTGTTCCCCGCACATGTGGGGATGATCCCCAACGGCACGAAACACATATCCGCGAGTTATGGGTGCTCGACATATCGGGACTGCATCAGATCCAACTGAAATAGAAAGCCCGAAGATAACCCCCCGACTGATGTTCCAGTCTTGAAAGCTGGTCGCGTGGGATCTTCGAGCAATCCAATTCTACCACCACGGCACCGTGTTCCCCGCACATGCGGAGATGGTCCCCACGACATGCAGGACTACCAGCCACTCGGCAGGTGTCCCTCGCGCATGCGGGGATGATCCCGCGCTCGAAAACAAGCTGCGCCAGCGTTTCAAGTGTTCCCCGCACATGCGGGGATGATTGTATTTGTCAATCTATCAGTCGCATCGCATGTGCGTTAGCTACACTTATCCGCATAAGTGTAGCTAACGTTAAAATAAGCTACATTTATCTCGATAAGTGTTGCTTACGAGAGTTTTTGCGATGGATAATAATTTCGGCCATTTCGATATACATGAATCCGTAGGGGCCACAACGACTTGTGTTTCCGATTTACAAGCGTGGCTTTGCTTAAGAACGTGATTTTGTCCGGGGAACGATGCGCTTGACACATACTGGCACTACCAACGGAGGAGCACCATGAAATACGAGATTGCGATTTGCAAAAGTATGAAACGTAAGAAAGGACGCAGTCGCGCTTCGATATGTTTTTGATTGCGTAACGGCGCGACGGCATCGCTTTTGCGCATGTCGGGCGCTTCGTTGCCGCAACCGGCGTAAGATATCTGCGAATGTCAAACATAAGCGAGATATCTGAAGGAGAGAAGATGTCAACAAACGAAGCAGCATTGCCGCAGTCGACGGTCCGGGTTGCCCAGGCTGATCCGGATGGAATCCTTCTGGTGATCCACGCAGGCGCTGGCAATCGCGGCAAGAAGGACACGCCGGAACGTCGCGCCCAGGTGGAGCAGGATCTGAACAGGGCCCTTGAAGCCGGCTATGCGCTGCTGGAACAGGGCGCTCCGGCCGAAGATGCCGTCTGCGCGGCCATTCGTGTCATGGAGGATGCTCCCGAATTCAATGCTGGCCGTGGTGCCGCGTTGACGAGCGAAGGCATCGTGTCCATGGATTCCTGCCTGATGACCGGCGTTGACGGCGAAGTCGGCTCCGCATGCGGTCTGACCACGTCCAAGAACCCGATCAATGTGGCGCGCGCCATCAAGGAGAAGACCAAGCACGTCATGTTCGCCAAGCCGGGCGATAACCTGCTCAAGGAGTGGGGCATCGAACTGTGCGACAGCGAGTACTTCATCACCCCGGCCCGTCAGGAATCCCTGCGTGAGGCGCAGTCCAATGGCGACGAATGGGAGAAGCATGGCACCATCGGCGCCGTCGCACGTGACGCGTCCGGCAATATCGCAGCCGGCACCTCCACTGGCGGCATCACCAACCAGATGCCGGGCCGTGTTGGCGATTCGCCACTGCCGGGTTGCGGCACTTACGCCAACAACGATTCCGTTGCGATCTCCTGCACCGGCATCGGTGAGGCGTTCGTCAAGGAAGTCGCCGCACACCAGGTTTCCGACCGCGTGCTGTACGCCAAGGAAGATCCGGTCGAGGCTGCGAAGGCCGCGCTGGACGGTGTGGCCCGTCACCACGGCGACGGTGGCATGATCGTCGTCCCCGCCCATGGCGACGGTGCGATGGTGTTCAACAGCGAGATGATGAACTGCGGTTGGAAGTCCCCGAAGGGCAGCTACGTGCAGAGCTGACGCCATAGGTTTGACGCCGTAAGCAAATAAACGAAACGGCTGCAAAACGCCGAGTGGGGGTTCGAATCCATTAAGGATTCGAACCCCCACTCGTTTTTCGTTGCCGATTGGCAGCGAAACGTCACAACGAAGCCGTCACTTGGTGATGGTGTTGTAGGTAGGCAGGTTGGTGTAGTCGAACGACACGTTCTTCACGTTCGTCGCGGACGCGGCGGCGACGTTGTCGTTCCACAGCGGAATCACCGGAAGATCCTTGGCCAGCACTTCCTGCGCCTTGGTGAAGTCCTCGGTTCGCTTCTTCACGTCGGTCTGGGCGAGCGCGGCGTTCAGGAGCTTGTCGAATTCCGCGCTCTTGTAATCACCATCGTTCGAACCATGACCGTCAGCGGAGCTGGAGGCATATAGCGGATTGAGATAATCTTCAGCGGACGGGTAATCCAGCATCCAGCCGGCACGGAACGCGGTTTTGATGGTGCGGTTGGTCACCTGGTTACGCACGTCGCTGAACGTGGCGTACGGCTCGCCAGCGGCGTCGATGTCGAGTGTGTTCTTGATCTGGTTGCACACGGCATCGACCCATTCCTTATGGCCGCCATCGGCATTATAGGCGATTCGGAAGTTGCCGGACCATGGCTTGATGGCATTGGCTTTCTTCCACAGTTCCTTGGCCTTGGAAGCGTTGTACTTCAGGTTGTCGCCGTTCTTCTCCAGCTTCTTCACATATTCGGGGACGAGCGGTGAAGTGAAATCGGTGGCCGGGGTCTTCGTGTTGTTGTAAACCTTCTTGACGATCTGGTCGCGGTTGATGGCCATGGAAATGGCCTGACGACGCAATTGGCCTTCCTCGTCGTTGCCGAAATGCTCAAGACGTTCCGGAATGACGAAGGACTGGAATGAGGATCCTGCCTGGCTGTAGGCGATCACGCTGGAATCCTGACGGAAGGTCTTCACCGCGGACTGTGGAATCTGATCCATCACGTCGAGGTTGCCGGACAGCACGTCGGAGTAAGCGGAATCCTCATTCGTATAGACGCGGTATTCGATGCCGTTGTTGGATACCTTGCGGCTGCCCTTATAATCCTTGTTCGGCACGATGATGATGTTCTTGTCATGCGACCAGGACTTGAACTTGTACGGACCATTGCCAATCGGAGCCTGACCGAACTTCTTGATGTCCTTAAATGCCACGCTCGGCAGCGGGAACATGGATTGGTGCGCGAGCTTGGTCGGGAACACGGAATCAGGCTTGTTCAGCTCGACGACCAGCGTGTAGTCGTCCGGGGTGGAAAGACCGGAAAGTGTGGCCTTCGGATCGACGTTCGGATCCTGCAGCTCGTCATAGCCCTTGATGGTGGAGAAGCGGCTCGAGGTCTTCTGCGCGTTCTTCACATTGGCGGCGAAACTCCAGGTGTCGGCGAAGGAATGGGCGGTTACTGCCTCGCCGTTGGTGAACTTCCAACCCTTCTTCAGTTTGATCGTGTACTTGGTGGCATCCTCGTTCGGGGTGATACTCTCGGCGACTTCGAGATGTTGCTTGCCCTTCGCGTCGAAGCTCACCAGACCTTCGAACAGGTAGCGGATGACCTTGCCGCCGCCCATTTCGTTGGTGTCGCTCGGAATCAGACCGTTCTGCGGCTCGCTGTTGTTCACGGAAATCAGCGAGGTGTCGCTGGAATTGCTGGTGGCGGCGTTGTCATCGGATGACGAGCCGCACGCGGCGACCGACATCAGCATGGTTCCCGCCGCGGCCATGGCGACCAGGCGGTGGAGCATGTTTCTCTTCATTGTTTTCTCCTCTGATGTTGACATTCCGTCGCTTATGACGGCGGAAAGACAATAGACGTGATTATAGGAGTTTTGTTAACCGAGCTCACTGCTCTGTCTCAATGTGAGATGGAACGTTTCCATACAAAAGGGCTAAGAGGGTAATGCAGGGAGGGAAGAGGGGCGGGATGCCGCTGAGAACATCAGTCGAAGCGGACGCCCTCGGGCTTGCTGGGCAGCGAGTACAGGAATGCTTGGATGATCAGCGAGATGCCGGCCATGCCGAGGCTGACATAGAACAGCGTGAGCAGCATTCCCGGGAAGCTGTTCGGGTCATGAAAGTCGAGTTTCGGTGGCTCGTGGGGGATGACCATGATCATGCCGATTTCGATGATGACCAGGCCGAACGCAATGACGACCAGCATCGCAAGGGCCAGAATGGTGCCGACGTGCCCAAGCAGAAACCACCAGCCGGTGCGGTTGGCATCATGCAGCCTTCTGAAGGAGATGGCCATGATCGGTACCATGGTGGCCAGCATCCACAGTATTCCGGACACCGTTCCGGCAGCCGGAATAAGGAATATCAGCACGCTGACCGGAATGAAGAACAGCATGGCGAGCCAGAACTCGCGTCTGCTGGAACGCCCCCGAAACTCCATGTAGCCGATGAAAAAACGTTTGACGGCATCAATGAAACCGCAGTGGTAGTCGGGCGTCCATGTGCCGTTGCCGCTGTAGGGGAATCGCATATTCGTAAAGCCTTCTTCTCAATGAAACGCATACGCTGGATTCGCGTCGCGCGTCCACCGACGGTGGTGTGCGGCCATCGTAACATGCTGCTATTCGCCCATAGCGCAACCGTTGCAATCGCAATGATTCGGCGGCTTTTCCCGCAATATGGTGTGTGTGGCCGACCATAGCGTCGGTCACACACGAAAGACGGAAAACTTTAAAGCAAACCGTCCGCCTGCAACGCGTCATGCATGCGGTTGAGGCAATCCTCCAGCAGCGGATACGGCATCGCCATGTTCACACGCGCGCAGCCGGCTCCCGCACGGCCGCACGAACGGCCGTCGGTCAGCGCCACCTTCGCCTTCTCAAGGAAATACGCGGCCGGATCGTCAATGCCGAGCGGGCCGAAATCCAGCCATGCGATATACGTGCCGCGTGGGCGAATATAGCCAACGCCCGAGAACCGCGTGCTCATCTGCTCATCGAACAACCCAAGATTGCGTCGCACGTAGGAAAGCGCGTCCTGGAACCACGGATCGCCCTCGTTGTAGGCGGTGGTGGTGGCGATCGCACCGATCGTGGCGGTCTGATGCTCGCTCCACTCCGCACGTTCCGCCCACATCTCACGGTCCGCCGGATTCGTCAGCAGCACCTGCGCGCACTTCGTACCCGGAATGTTGAACGACTTCGACGCGCTGGTGGCGGTCATAGACTGCCGCGCGGCCGCCTCGCTGATGGTCGGATACGGAATATGACGCCCCTCGAACACGAACGGCGCGTGAATCTCATCATTGAAAATACGCACGTCGTACCGTTCCGCCAGCTCGCACAGCCGCTGCTCCTCGGCCAACGTAAGCACCTTGCCGATCGGATTGTGCGGATTGCACAGCACGAACGCATGGCAGCCAGCCGCGAACGCGCGTTCGATGGCGTCGAAATCGAACAGCCATTCGCGCTCGCCGGTCGTTTCGTCGGTTCCCTGAAGCATTTCGATTTCGATCACGTCGACGTCGTACAGCTTCGGCACGCTCAGGAACGGCATGTACGCGGGCGTCGGCACGACCACGGCATTGCCGGCGCCGACCAGCTCGCGCAGGAAGATCTCGTACGCTTCCAACACGTCCGGCACCACGCGGATGATGTCCGGATCCACGTCCCAGCCGTAGTGGCTTTTCTGCCAGCCGGCGCACGCCTCGGCCACGCGGCGCTTCCACGGTTCGGGAATGTAACCGAGTTTGCAATGGTCGCAGGCGCTGTCGATGGCCTGCTGGATGCACGGCGCCAGGCCGTAGTCCATTTCCGCGATGAACGCGCCGATACAGCCGGGGTAGCGGGTCCACTTGTCGGAACCGACTTCGGCCAGATCTGCGGCGGTGGTGCGATCGATGGCATCGGCATCAAAGCCGGAAAAAATACGATTCTGCTTTTCCATGCGTTCCAGCATAGCCGCCGCCCGGTTACGCGTGTTGCGATGCCGTAACGCACATACGACGGCTGCCATATGATTGCATTATGCGATTGCTGTCATACGGTTGCCGTTAGAACCGTTGGAAACGCATGACAGCGCTGCGGAAGAACGGATTTCAGCTTTCCAGGAACGCTGGAATCGCGGCCGCCGCCGCATATCCGGCGCGGTACATGCGTTCCAGACCTTCGAACGATTTGCTCAGCGTGTTCAAGCCGTACATGCTTTCCGGCGCGAGGATGAGCACACGGCCATCCTTCTCGTATTCCTTGGCCAACGCCACCTCGTCGTTGTACGTCTGATAGCGGTTCATCAGCTTTTCCGCGGCCTCCGGGTGCGTGCGCTTCAGGATCGTGGCCGGGCCGATATCCTTCTTCTGTTCGCGTACGGTGTCTTTCGGACGGGTGAGAATCACCACGATGCGGTCATAGCCGTCGTCGATGGCCTTCTGCACCGGAATCGGATCAGCGATGCCCCCGTCGTAATACGGGACGCCGTCGATCACATACGGTTCGCACGCCACCGGCACCGCCGATGACGCCTTCATGATGTCGTAATTGTCGTAGCCGACGTCCGACTTGTCGAAATACTTCGTGGAACCATCGTCCGCATTGCAGGCCACCACGGTGAATTCGGTCGGATTCGCCGCAAACGCCTCGTAATCCACCGGATTCTCGCCATCGTGGTTGCTCAGCGTGCTGTACACATAATCGAGGTTCGCGTAATTGTGGTTCTTCACATAGCTGTCGAAGCTCGCGTATTCCTTACGGAACGCGTACTGCGTGTAGAACGTGTGGTTTCGCCCGTGCTGTCCGGAAATGTAGGAAACCATATTGGCGCTGCCGGCGGAAACACCATAGCAATGGTCGACATGTATGCCGTCCTCCAGCATGCGGTCCATCACGCCCGCGCCGTAAATCGCGCGGAAACCGCCACCGACGTCGATCATCGCTGTTCTGTTGGCCATACGCACCTGTCCTTTCGCAAGTCCGTCCCTTTTGCCGGGTTTCATTCGACTTTACGCGGTCTGTCGGGACATTCGCGCTCAGCGATCAAGCAGCGACTGCGCCAACTGCGCGATTCGTGCGGAAGTGTCGGAATTGGCCAGCTCGATGCCGCCTTCCGCGTCTTCCGGAGCGAGCTTGCCCAACGATTCGAGCACCACGCCAAGGTGACGCACGGTACCTTCGTTGCCGTCGATGATCGCCGCCGTATCGGGCAGTAGTTCGCGGAAATAATCGCGGTAGAACACGAAATGCGTGCAGCCGAGCACAACGGAGTCGATCGTGGACAGATCGTATTGGTCGAAATACTGGTGCAGCGTGCGCATCACCACATCATGGTCGTCAAGCTGCCCATGCTCCACGATCTCCACCAGACCGGGGCAGGGCTCCGGAAAAATCGTATGATCGGCCTTGAACCGATCCATCAGCACGGCGAACTTGCGTTCACGCAACGTCAGGGGAGTGGCGGCCACGATGACGTGCTGACGCTTGCCGTGACCACGGTCGCAAGCCACCTTCAATGCCGGCTCCATGCCGATGATCGGAATGTCGTATGTGTCGCGCAGTTCGTTGGCTGCGGCGGAAGTGGCGGTATTGCAGGCGATCACGACCGCTTTCACGCCTTGTTCCACGAATCGTTTCACAATGACGTCGGACAGTTCGCGCACCTGTTCGGGCGATTTCGTGCCGTACGGAGCGTTCGCGGAGTCGCCGAAATACAGCACATGCTCGTTCGGCATGTCGCGTCGAATCTCACGCGCCACGGAAATACCCCCCAAACCGGAATCGAAAACGCCGATAGGTGCCGTTGAAGCCATACGTCCTCCTTTGCCATCGCGCGCATGCCCGCAGGCGCATACGCCAAACGCTTTCAATAGCCTACCGCGTGTAGAGTGAACTGGTATGAGCATTCCAAGCATTGTTTACAAAGCGCACGCCACCGGCAACGATTTCGTGGTGTATCTCGACGAAGACGGTACGCACGAGCCGACCGCCGATGAAGTGCGATTCCTGTGCGACCGCCATTTCGGCATCGGCGGCGACGGTCTGATCCGTCTGGCGCATCCGCAGGCGGTGTCCGATGTGAACGAAAGGCAGATCGCCGATTGCGCGGCGGGCGATGCGGACTGGTTCATGGACTACCGCAACGCGGACGGCTCGCTGGCCGAGATGTGCGGCAACGGCACACGTGCGATCACCTTGTTCGCGCAGCGGCAGGGCATCGCCGACCAGCCGGGCGGCAAGCCATTCCATCTCGGCACCCGCGCCGGCGTGAAGATCCTGACTTCGCTCGGCGATGTGCCGGGCCTTGGCAAGGACGTGTTCCAAGTGGAGATGGGCGCATGGAAGCGTGGCGACGTCGACGGTTACGAAGTGACCATTCCGGGCACGTCCGGTTCCGCACGTGGCACGTTCGTGGACATGGGCAATCCGCACGTCGTGGCCGTACTTGAAGACGCGTTCGCCAGCCTGCCGAACGTCGAAGACCTTGATCTGGTCACCAAGCCGGTCGTCGCGCCCGAGATTCCGTCGGACCAGAACGTGGAGTTCGTGCGCATCGACGAGCAAAGCGAAGGCGACGATGCGGGCGAGGCCACCATGCGCGTCAACGAACGCGGTTGCGGCGAAACCCTGTCGTGCGGCACGGGCCTATGCGCCACCGCCATCACGTTGCGTGCCAAAACCGGCATCGACCATTGGACCATCACCGTACGTGGCGGCACCTTGCGCGTCGACGTGACCGACGAAGACGTGAAGCTTACCGGCAGCGCCACCATCGTAGGCAAAATCGAACTGCTGTAACCGCTGCGGCAGCAAACGAAAAGCGGATAGGCAAAAGGCCGGCCCCGCAGGGTCGGCCTTCATCGTAAAAGGCTCGATGCAAACCGTATCAGGCGAACAGCATCGGGCCGTCCTTGACGAGAATGACCACGATCAGCGCCACAATCCACACCACATCGACCATCAGATCGAAATTCAGCCGGTAATACTTGCGCAATCCAGCATGGCCGGACGGCATGTCCTGCACGGCCACCGTGGCATGCGACAACGCCATGAACTGCACGGTGGTGGAGAACATCAGCACCAGGCACCACGGGCACATCGCGTTGATGACGAACAGCGACTGCGTGGTCAGCCAATACGAATACGCCAACGCGGCAAGGCCTCCAAGCCATGTGCACAGCGCGAACCAACGCGGCACGGCCACCTTGGCCAGTCCGATCACCGCGATCGTCACGAACACCGATTCGGCGGCAATGCCGAAGAACGCGTTCGGAAAGCTCAATCCGGCGAACTTCACGATCTCCGCCTGCCAGGATTCGGCCACCGTGGAACAGGACAGCACGGCGTTCACATCGCAGTTGAGCTTCTGCCCGGGATTGCGTGCCATTTTCAGCGTGTCCGCCGACAGAATGAACGATACGAGCAATGCCACCGCCGAAGCGAGCAGCATGATCAGATACGTCCACGTTGCGCCGTGACGCCACCCGCGCGGCTTCGTGTAGTCGTCGTCCATGGCGACGGCTGTGCCGACGCTCGTTTCGTCATCGGCTGCGTCCACAGCGGCCTGGCCTTCAAAATCGCTCATCGTCAATCCTTGGAAAATCAAAATACAAACGTTGTCATGTCTCAGTCTACGCGAAAAACCGCGGATTCGAGCTTACGATAGTCATATGAGTCACGTGAGTTACGCGGAACCACCCGCACAAGGTTGGGATATTCATTGCCATACCGTCTTTTCCGACGGTACGGAGACGCCGCGCACGCTGGTGGAGCAGGCAAGGAAGCTTGGCTTGCATGGTGTGGCGATTGCCGACCATGACACCACCGCCGGCTGGGGCGAGGCGACGGAAGCCTCGGAGGAAATCGGTTTGCCGTTGCTGCTGGGCACGGAAATCACCGCCGTCGACGAAGATGTGTCCGTGCACATGCTCGCCTTCCAATACGATCCGTCCAACGAGCATATTTCCAGCATGTTCGCCAACACGCGTGCGGCGCGATTGCGGCGTACGAAACGCATGGTTGAGCGGCTGTCGCAGGATTTTCCGATTACGTGGGACGATGTGCTCGCCCAAGTGAAGGAAGGGGAGCGCACCACAATCGGCCGTCCGCACATCGCCGACGCGCTGGTCGCGGCGGGCGTATACGAGACGCGTTCCGACGCGTTCGCCGACGCGGTGAGCGCCAAATCCAAGTATTACATTCCCACGCCGTCGCCGTCGACGCACGAGGTCATCGCCGCCGTCAAGGGGGCGGGCGGTGTGGTGGTCGCCGCGCATGCGGGCGATCCGCAACGCAACCGCCGGCTGCTGTCCGACGAGCAGCTTGACGCGATGATCGCCGACGGCTTGGACGGCTTGGAAATATGGCATCGCGGCAATCCTCCGGAACAGCGCGAACGATTGCTGACGATTGCCGCACGGCACGATCTGCTGGTGACCGGCGGCTCGGACTGGCATGGCAAAGGCAAGCCGAACGGTCTGGGCGAGAACCTTACCGACGACGACACCGTACGCGAAATCCTGCATCGGGGTGTGGATTTGATCGGTCGCGTCGGCAGCTCACATGCCGCATGAAATCCGGATATGGAATTTCCAAGCGTGAACCGGATACATGAATCGAATATGAAAAAGGCGCCGAACCTGATATGGTCCGACGTCTTTTTCATTTGGAACGTGTCCAACGCGTTTGCAGGTGACGATCAGAGATTGCCGAAGCCGACGGCGTGCTTGGTTTCGGAACCGATGATGGCATAGCCGAGAGAACCGGCCGGCACCACGATGCGACGGCCCTTGTCGTCGGTCAGGTTGATGGTCTTGCCATTCTCCACGGCCTCGGCGATGACGTTGTTCACTTCGTCGGCGCTCTGCTCGGTGCTGAAGGTGACGGTGCGCGCCACGTTCTGAATGCCCAGTTCGATATCCATGATGCTCCTTGTAAGGGTGTTCGTGTGCAAATTCGTTTGCAATGTATGCGCTTATTCTACGCGCGGTTTCTCATCGGTGGCGTCCTCGGCCTGCAGCCGGTCGACCTCCGCTTTGGCCTTCTGCATAGTGGCCTCATCGCGTTCGAGCAGCGGAATGAGCATGGTCGCCGCTTCGCTATGGGCTTGAGGAATTTCCTCCTCGTTCGTGTCGTCGCTGCCATCGGCGGTCTGCAACGTGCTGATCACAATGGTTGAACTGGACGGCAACGACTCGTGACGCTCCCTCGCGGACTGCTCCGGAACGAACGTGCTGACGGGGGATTCCTCGCGTTCGCTCGTATCGTCCGAATCGGCATTGCCGGAAACCATGCCGGCGGAGGCGATATGTTCGGCGGCGGTCACATCGAACGCTTCCGTGACGTCATCGACGATCTGCTTCGTCTTACGGACGGGCTGGGAGCCGGTGACATCGAAATCGCCGGTCCTGTCATCATCCATGTCGGTCGCGTCGATATGACGTTCGCCGGTCGCGTCGGCATCGTTGCTCTGCTGCGCCGCCGCCTGCCTGCGACGTTCCGATTCGTCCAACAGCGTGCCCACGGTGATGGTGCTCGGCGGACGGTTGCCGGCCTTCTGCTCGTCCTGACGCGTCTCGCTCGGCCTGTGGTTCTTCGCGGTGAGCATACCCAACTGGTGAGCCAAACGCTCCACCTGCGCCTTGAACTGCATGATCTTGACGCTATCGGCCTGATTCAACGCGCTGATGAAATCGCCCACCTGTTCCATCTGCAGCCACAGGTTGGCGCGCAGCATGATCAGATCATCCAGACGATTGCCCAGCATGCGTCCATACGCGCTGAGCAGCGCATTACGGTGGTTCTCGTCAAGCTTGGAGAAAATCCACGCCAAATCACGCGCCGGATCGTTGACCTGCATGTCCTGCCAGTTCGTGATGGCGGTGATCGACGAGCCCGAGAACAGCACATCGCCGTCGGACAGGCCACCATGCACCGGACAAGTGGCGAACGACCACAGACCGTCCGTTTCAAGAACGTCGGACCAGCTCGTCGTGATCTCCTGCGGCACATGGCCAGCCTGACGCAAACGCTTGATCCATGCGGTCAGCTGCGCGCGAATCTGCCCCGTGGAGAACACCGGATAGCCGGCCTCCTGCAGAAAATCCGGACGAAGACGGTGTATCGCGCCCAACGCGGTGCCCACGCTGGCGCAGTCGTCCAACGTCAGCAGCGTCAGCGGACGCGCCTGACCATCATGATGCGTGGCGACCATCACGGAAACGTCTCCTGTGACGGACCTCTCCTGTTCGCCGTTGGAGAACGCCAGAACGCGATCGACGTCGAACCCCAATCCGCCCAACTCGCGGTTGCCCATCAACGTCTGCGCGGCACGCACGCGACCAACGAGACGCTTGCGTCCCTTCGGCGTGTTCGAAGCGAACGTGTCATACAACTTGCCCGCGGCGTCCTGCACCACGGCATGATCAATGCCATACCCCTTGTCGGTGGCGTTGACCTGCTCGCTGTCACGCGTGCCAGCGATGGTGGCGTTCGGCATCGCCGCGCTCGCCAAGGCGGCCATCATAAATCTGCTTCGTTCGGTCACAATTCCAACCTTAATACACACTGAAGGCTAATAAGGGCGCGACTTGCCACGAATTCACGGTTAATCGCGCCGATGGCGTCCGTCTCGTCACGCAATCTGCCACAATGGAGCATATGGATGCAACAGCGGAAGCGATTCTCGACGGACTGGACGATGCGCAGCGCATGGCGGCGACCGCCGTGCGCGGTCCCGTCCGTATCATCGCCGGCGCAGGTGCCGGCAAAACGCGGACCGTCACCCGAAGAATCGCCTACGCATGCGCCACTAAGGCATGGGATCCGCGCGCCACGCTCGCCGTGACCTTCTCCGTCAAAGCGGCTGCGGAAATGCGCAACAGACTATCCCAACTCGACGTCGCATCCGACGTCAAAGCCGCCACCTTCCACTCCGCGGCACTACACCAACTCCGTCGGATCTGGCCAGACGTATGCGAAGGGCCCATGCCGTTCATCTCACGCAATCCGCGCGAAATCGTGGAACATTCCCTACGCCGAGTCACCACCCAGCAGGTGGACGACGACACCGTGCGCAACCTGCAAGCCGAAATCAACTGGTGCAAAATCTCACTCATCGCGCCGGAAGACTACGAACGCGTCTGCGCGGCCATCCACCACCAGCCGCCGGCAGGACTGGAGCCAAGCCAATTCGTGGACGTCTACAAAGCCTACGAAACCGAAAAAACCAATCGCAACGAAATCGACTTCGACGACATCCTGCTCATCACCTGCCACCTCATCGAAAGCGACGAAGACGTGGCGGCCAGCATCCGCTCCGGCATCACATGGCTCACCGTCGACGAATACCAAGACGTCTCGCCCCTGCAGCATCGGCTGCTCACCCGATGGCTCGGTGACAACCGCAACATCTGCGTGGTAGGCGACCCGGCACAGACCATCTACTCGTTCGCCGGAGCCAGCAGCTACAACCTGCTCAACTTCGCCTCCGAATTCGGCCCCCTCACCGCCGACGTCAGACTCAACAACGACTACCGTTCCACCCCGCAGATCGTCAACTACGCCAACCGCGTGCTCGAAGCCTCACCGCAACGCGCCGACTATCTCAAACTCAACTCCAAGCGAGACCAAGGCCGCCGAGTCGCGCAAACCGTCTACAACAGCGATCTCGAAGAAGCCCGGGGCGTGGCTGCACGCATCCGCAGACTCGTGGACGAGGGAGCATCTCCGGGCGACTGCGCCATCCTCACCCGAGTCAACGCGCAGCAGAAAATCCTCTGCCGGGCACTGGGCGAACAACACCTGCGCTACCGCGTCAAACGAGACAGCGGATGGCAGAACTCCGCGCTCGCGGATGACGCTCAGACCCGCTTGGCCATGTTGGAAGCACTTGGCGCAGGCGGCGACGTTAAAGGCGTGACCATCTCCACCATCCATGCCTCCAAGGGCCTGGAATTCAAACACGTGTTCCTGATCGGGTGCTCCGAAGGGCTGATTCCATACGGTTCACCGCCCGAAGGCGACCTTCTGGAAGAGGAACGGCGATTGATGTACGTGGCGGTCACGCGTGCCGAAGACACGCTCGACGTGTCCTATGCGCGCGCCCGCGAGGACGATGGGTCCGATCGCGGGCGCAGGAAATCACGCTTCTTCCGGTGACTGCGGGTCGCCGGAAGCGTTCGTATCGCCGGCGTCATCTGTGCCGTCGGCGTCGTTCGTGCTGTCGGCGTCATCGCCCTTGTGCTCTTCCTCGTCGAGCAGCTTGGACAGTTCGGCATCCCAATCGATGCTGTCCGGAATATCCTGTTGCGCCGTGGTCTGTTCCGTACCGGTAGTGGCGGATGCGGCGCCGTTCTTTTCGTTGGAGCTATCCTCGGACTGCTCGTCCGGCAGTTGCGGCAGCAGATCCGGATGCGACCATTTCGCGTCGCGCGCCTCGGGGCCTTCCTGCGCGCCGATGCTTTCCCACAGCGCGGCCGCCTCACGCATGCGCTTGGGGCGCAATTGCATGCCCATCAGGCTTTCGAACGTGCGTTCCGCAGGGCCTCCGATGGCGCGTTCGCGGCGCAACATCTCACGAAGCTGTTCGATATGCGGAATATGCGCCATGCCCGCACGCCACACGACGGCATCCACCCAGCCCTCCACCAAGGCAAGCAGATTCTCCAACGCCTTCATGGCCTGCTTCTGCTCCGGAGTGTCCGGGAACGCCACCTTGGTGATGTTCACCGCGCTGGCCATGGAATCCGGATCGATGGACTCCGCCTCACGGATCTGCTCCTCCATGGCATCCATGTCGATGGTGATGCCACGCGCGTATTTGCCCAGCAGCGCCTCGAAGCGGGGCATTAGCCACGGCACGGAGGCGAACAGCCTGGCATGCGCAAGCTCCTGCAGCGCAAGATAGCCCATCACTTCGTTCACGTCGATATCCAGCGACTTCGCGTATTCGGTCACGTTCTGCACGATCAGTCCGCCGGCGGGATTCTTCAGCAGCGCGATGCCCTGATCGAAGCTGCCGCGCACCTCATGGGACAGGTCGCCGGCGGCACGCCCCAACTGCATGGCGAACGACGTGTTGCCGACGAATCGCATCAGCTTCGCCGGATTCTTCATCTCGTCCGGAATCGGAATTTCGATGGGGCCTGCGAAAACCCCGGAAATCTCGGTCTGTATTTCGCCGTCGCCGAAACGCTGCGACAGAATCGAAGCCAGAGCGTCGTTCATCGATTCGGCCACGGGGGAGGCGAACTGCGCCCACGCGTCGATTGTGTCCTCCACCCAGCCGGCGCGGGTGAGCAGCTGCGTCTCGCCTTGCGCCGGGTTGAACTCGCAAGCGGTATCAAGCCACAGGTTCGCCTCGCTGATGGCACGTCTTGCGATTTCGCCGGTTTCGGCGTTCACGCTGCTGTCCGATCCGGCACCATTCGCCTGCTGCAACGCGAGCGATTTCGCCAGTTTGATGTTGATCGGCCCCTGTTCCACGGCCTGCTGCATATCTCCCATGGTGTTGAGTCCGCCGGCGGTGAACGCCTGCATCATGGACTTGACCTCTTCGGGCTTGGGCAGCGTGCTCGGATCCTGACTCATCAGCTGGTCGCGTACGGCTTCCGGCATGTTGGAAAGCTGGTTCCATGCCATCTCGCCCTGAATCGGTCCGAAGCAATCGATAAGCCACTGGCGGATCGCATTCTCATCCATACCGTTTCCTGCCTTTGTTCCACGCGATTGTTAAGTTCGTTGCCTTCCATAGTATGGGAGGCATGGCCGATATGCAGGAAACACAGCGAGTTCACGCCAAAAGCACACGTAACGGGTCGTCTCAAGGCCTTCTGCCACGTATCAGACGACGTTGGCGTCAGGTCGGACGGTGGTTCGATGTTCGCCCTTGGCGATATCTCGCCGGACCGATCGTGGCTGTGCTCTGCGTGCTGGTGCTTATTGCGCCCAGCGCGTACGTGGTGCAGGAGCCGGGACCGACCCAGGACGTGCTCGGAAAAGTCGAAGGCAAGCAGGTCATCGACGTGTCCGGCGTGAAGACGCATAAGGACTCCGGCAAACTACTGCTCGTCACCGTCAACGCCTCAGGCGTTCCCGGATATCCTGTGACCAACGCGCAGGCGTTGCTGGCATGGGCCAATCCGAAGGCCACGGTGATTCCGCAGGAGGCCGTGTTCCCCGTCGGACAAAGCGCCAAGGACTATGCGAAGGAAAGCAACAAGGAGATGTCCTCATCGCAGAACGCCGCGGCCACGGCCGCGAAGCGGTTCCTCAAGGCGCACGGTTATGACGTGTCCGGTATGAAGGTGTCCATGCACGTCGACGACATCGGCGGCCCGTCCGCGGGCATGATGTACACGCTCGGTCTGATCGACAAGGTGACCGGAGAGCAGCTTTCCGGCGGGAAGACCATCGCGGGTACCGGCACGATGAACGCCAAAGGCAAGGTTGGCGCGATCGGCGGCATCCGGTTGAAGATGATCGGCGCGAAGCGTGACGGGGCCACGTGGTTCCTTGCCCCGGAATCCAACTGCTCCGACGTGGTTGGGCACGTGCCACAGGGCCTCCACGTGGTGAAGGTGGGCACGTTGGACGAGGCGTACGACGCGCTGGTCGCCATCCGCGATGGTAAAGGCGGTTCACTGCCGCAATGCACCGTCAAGCAATGAGCGTGCGGCGGAAGGAGATAGGCGTGATACAGGCGGAAATCGCCGTTTCATCTCGAAAAGTGGGCGATTCCGGCGTTCGTAACGTATATGTTCGAGCAGTGTTGGTATATTGACGAACGTGAATCAAACGGCATCTGATAACGCTGAAGAATTCGGTTTCCACGCCGGCGACCTGGTACAGGAATGGCTGTGGGACGATGATGTGGATGACTCGATCCGCGCCAAGATCGAGGAACTGACCGGTGAGGAGCTGGTCGACGAGGATTATGACTCCGCAGTCGACGGTGTGATCATCTGGTGGCGTGATGGCGATGACGAGGACGAACTGGCCGACACCATTGTCGATGCTTATGCGGTTCTCGGCGATGACGGCCCGCTGTGGGTGCTCACCCCGAAGCCGGGACGTCCGGGTGCCGCAAGCTCCAGCACCGTGCAGTCCGCGGCCAAGACCGCCGGCATGAACGCCGCCACTCCGCTGACCGTCAGCTCCGATTGGAACGGTATTCACCTGCGCGCGTTCGGCAAGGGCAAGTAAACTAAGACTTTTCGCGATTTTTCTCGCGTATACGAAAATCCCCCGGGCCCATTGGGCTTGGGGGATTTCGCTATTACGTGGACTTTCCGGCAAAACACAAACAAAACGTGGGCGGAATGTGGGCAAAACACGGGTGCGCGCGTTGATATTACGCGGGATGATATGCGATTCCTTGATTTTTCACGGCGTTGCGAAAAGTGGGCGATGAGGGATTCGAACCCCCGACATCCACCGTGTAAAGGTGGCGCTCTAACCAACTGAGCTAATCGCCCGCAACGAACTACTGTACCGTATCCGCGCGATGAGCCGCACTCGTGTGTCGGCATGGCGGATATGATGCCGCTTGATCGGTACGAAACCGCCGTGTGAGCGATGAGCCGCACGTGTCGATTCACTGAATTTTCATCTTTTGCGGCGTCTGCGTCGAATCAATCACGTAAAGTAGTGACGTTAATACGTGTAGCAGGAGGTCGAACGCCAATGGCACAGGAACCTGAAACCGAGAAGAACGCATCGGGAATCGCTCATGCCGCGAAGCGAAAGTGGGGCTACGATGCGGAACAGGTGGATGCTTTCCTTGAACGTGCGCACATGCTGTATGAAGGTGAGGGCGCGCAACTCACCCAGCATGATATTCAGAACGTCTCCTTCGAACTGGTCAAGGGCGGCTATGTGATCGCCCAAGTGGATGCCGCGCTTGCCCGTCTGGAACGTGCCGTGGTCGACAAGCAGACCACGTGGGAAATCTCCCAGCATGGCCGTGTGGCATGGAAGGCGCAGACCGAGGACCTGTTCAAGAAGCTCGACGCGCATGCCGAACGCGAGCACGGCCAACGGTTCAAGCCGGGCGAGGGCAAGAATCCGAGCTACGACCGCAAGCAGGTCGACAGCGTGATCGACAAGTGCCTGACGAAAGCCGCCGGCGAGCTGGGTGTTGAGGAAGTCAGTGAAGCGGACGCCAAGGCGATCGCCGACACGAATTCCCAGACCTTGAGCAACGTGATCTTCACTCAGCGCAAAGGCAAGAGGGGATACGACGAACGTCAGGTGGATTACTATCTGGCCGCCTGCGCGCAGTTGCTGACCCGACTCGAATCGTATGCGCGCGTCGCGGATTTCGTCGGTGAACCCTCCGAAGAGGCGATGGCCGCGGCCGCACCGTCCGTTGCCCCGGCTTCCAGTGATTCCGCAGCTGGCGAAACCCAGATGATCGCACCGCTGTTCGCAGCTCCTTCCGCCACGGTTCCGGCTGCTCCGGTTCCTCCTACTGTGCCAACCGTCACGCCGGGCGAAGAGGATTCCTTCGACGCGCTGAACAAGGCCGAGCATGAGATCTTCACGTCCGCGGTCACCTCCCCGGTGAGCGTGCCTGCCACGCCGACGAACACTCCGCCTGCGGCTCCGGTGGTTCCTCCGGTGTTCCAGCCGCAGACCGATTCCGCTTCTTCCGCGCCGAGCGCCGTTGAAGAGACCCAGGCGTTCGATCCGCTTGCCGATGATGCGATGGAAGATGCCGCGCCAAAGACTCCGGCTCCGACCACGACCGATTCGCAGGCTCCAGCCGCTCCGGCATTCCCGCCGGCTCCGGTTGAACCCGAGCCGCAGCAGGATCCGTCTTTGGCCGCGTTGGCGCATCTGGCCCACACCATCAATGAGACGAACCAGACGGAAAACACGTTCACGCCGCAGGTTCCGAGCCTGTCCGCGTCCGACTTGCCTCAGGTCACCACCGGTTCGACGAGCCTGAGCTCCCTCGCAGCCTCGGTGCCGCCATCCTTCACGCCTGAACCGTCCGCTCCGGCTGAACCTGCCGCAGAACCGGCAGTTGCCCCGGCAGCTGAACCGTCCGCCGAACCCGATGCGGACAAGCAGCAGGAGGACAAAAAGCCGGAACCAAGCCCGGCCTTCAGGTCGATTTTCCCTGCGTCGGGCAACGACGACAATCTCGATATTCCGGATCTGTCGTTCCCGTCCTTCGAGTGAACCAACGGTAAGAAACAGGCTGGCGGAATCGTCAGCCTGTTCTCGCGTTTACACAATCCCAACTACACAGCCTCGACTACACAGTCCCAACTTACATAGTCCCAACCAATGCCGGAACATCGGCAGATCATACGGAGAGCAGCGCATAACCCATGCAACCATCAACCGTAGTAATTCTGGGCTCCACCGGGTCCATCGGCACCCAAGGCCTTGACGTCATCTCACGTCATCTCGACCGCTTCACCGTGACGGGTCTCGCCGCGGGCGGAGCACATGTCGAACTGCTTGCGCAGCAGGCGGTGAAATTCCACGTGCCAACCGTCGCGATCTTCTACAAGGAAGCCGTCCCCGCGCTACGTGAGGCGTTGGAACAGGCCGGCGCAGGCAACGTCAACATCACAGCCGGCCCTGACGCGGTGATCGCCATGGCAGGCTCCGGCGCCGACGTGGTGCTTAACGGCATCACCGGCTCCATCGGCCTCGAACCGTCCATCGCGGCACTGCAGGCAGGCTCCCAGCTGGCATTGGCCAACAAGGAATCCGTGGTGGCCGGCGGACACCTGCTGTTTAGCGCGCAGGTACGCGACAAGCAGATCAATCCGGTCGATTCCGAACATTCCGCCATCTGGCAGTCGTTGCGTTCCGGCACGCACGGCGAAGTGTCCAAGCTCGTCGTCACCGCGTCCGGCGGTCCGTTCCGCGGCTGGAAGCGCGACCAAATGACCGACATCACGCCGGAACAGGCCTTGAACCACCCCACATGGAACATGGGGCCGGTCGTGACCATCAACTCGTCCACGCTGATGAACAAAGGTCTTGAAGTCATCGAAGCAAGCCGACTGTTCGATGTGCCGCCGAGCCGCATCGACGTGACCGTGCATCCGCAATCCATCGTGCATTCCATGGTGGAATTCCGCGACGGCGCCACCATCGCGCAGGCTTCGCCGCCGGACATGCGCCTGCCGATCGCCCTCGGTCTGTCCGCGCCGGAACGTCTCGGAAACGTCGCCGCCGCATGCGATTGGACGAAGGCGGCTACGTGGACGTTCGAGCCGCTCGACAACGAGGCGTTCCCCGCGGTGAACCTGGCCCGGCACTGCCTCGAATCGTCCGAAAAGCATACGGCCGTGCTCAACGCGGCCAACGAGCAGGCCGTCCACGCGTTCCTCGAACACCGTCTGCCATACCTCGGCATCGTCGACACCGTGCGCGAAGTGCTTGACGAGATGGACGCCGAACTGCGCGGCAACCCGCTGTTCGCTTCCGTGGAGGAAATGAGCCGACTCGAGCAGGAGGCTCGCGCCCGCGCCGACAAGCTGATAAACAAGTAAAGAGCACAAGCCGTAAGAACCATCGCGGGACGCATAACGCGCCTCGCACATGCAAGGATCACGTATGCCAGAAATCGAAAAACCGTTCCGCAAAACCGGTGACGCGGCCATCAGCGAAAGCCCGCTGCATCCGCGCCGCAAGTCCCGCCGCATCATGGTCGGCCCGGTGCCGGTCGGCGGGGGAGCGCCGATTTCAGTGCAATCCATGACCAATACGCTGACGGCTGACGTACCGGCCACCCTGCAGCAGATCGCGGAACTGACCGCGGCCGGCTGCGACATCGTGCGCGTGGCCGTGCCAAGCCAGGATGATGCCGACGCATTGCCGGAAATCGTCAAAAAATCGCCGATTCCGGTGATTGCCGACATCCACTTCCAAAGCAAGTACGTGTTCCAGGCCATCGACGCCGGCTGCGCGGCCGTGCGCGTGAACCCCGGCAACATTCGCAAATTCGACGAGGTCGGCCCTTCGATCTGCAAGGCCGCCACGGATGCGGGCATTTCCCTGCGCATCGGCGTGAACGCCGGTTCGCTCGATAAGGAGCTGTACGCCAAATACGGCGGCCCGACACCGGAGGCGCTGGTGGCGTCCGCGATGAAGGAAGCGCGCATGTTCGAAGACGTCGGCTTCCACGATTTCAAGATTTCCGTCAAGCACCATGATGTGGTCACCATGGTGCAGACGTACCGTCTGTTGGCTTCCAAGGGCGATTGGCCGCTGCATTTGGGCGTCACCGAAGCCGGCCCGACCTGGCAGGGCACAATCAAAAGCTGCCTGGCATTCGGCGCGCTGCTGGCCGAAGGCATCGGCGATACGATCCGCGTTTCACTGTCCGCGCCTCCCGTGGAGGAAGTGAAGGTGGGCTGCAAGCTGCTGGAATACATGGGATTGCGCCCGCGTAAGTTCGACATCATCTCCTGCCCGTCCTGCGGCCGTTCCCAGGTGGACGTGATTCAGCTGGCCAACGCGGTGACCGAAGGGTTGAAGGACGTGACCGCGCCGATTCGCGTGGCCGTCATGGGCTGCATCGTCAACGGTCCGGGCGAGGCTCGCGAAGCCGATTTGGGCGTGGCCTCCGGCAACGGCAAGGGGCAGATTTTCATCAAGGGCAAGGTCATCCAGACCGTGCCGGAAGACCAGATCGTGGAAACCCTGCTCGCCAAGGCGCAGGAGATCGCCGCGCAGATGGAGGCCGACGGCCAGTTGCCTGCCACCGCCACCGGTCCGGTGGTCGTGCCGGTGACGCAAAACGGCAACTGCTGAAAGCCATGTTCCAGCGTGCCGTCGGTAGCATGCAATCGCAGGCTTCTCAGCAAAGGCCGGTAGAATGAGCGGCGTGTCAGAGCAGGAACGTCAATCATCAGCCGCCAGCCAGTCATTACGGCAAGAATCGGCTTCATCGCCCGCGCGTCCGCAACCGCAACATCAACCGTGGACGCGCGGGCGGCGACTCATGGTCAACCTGCCTATTTTCATCATGCTGCTGGGCATTCTGGTGTCCGTGGCCAATTTGACGGCATCCACATGGAACTACGAGCCGACCGAGCAGACCATCGAAACGCTTGACGCCAACACCGCCGTGACCTTCGCCAATCCATCCGGCGAAAAACTGGCGAAAAAAGGCGATTACGAGGTGGCGAAACGGTACGTCACCATCAAAGCGAAACGGCCTTCCACCGGTGAGATACAGAACATCAAAGTGCTGATCCGCAAACCGAAAGGGGCTGGGAACGGACGTCCCGGTGTGGTTTTCATGCACGGCGCCGGCTATGGCACCTGCGACAATTCCTTCGGCGACATGGCCTCCGACCTGTCTTCGGCGGGATTCGTGACGGCGGTGCTTGACAAGCCGGTCTGGTCCACCAACGACGCCAATCGCGACTACCCGGGTTCCGCCGCCATCTACGACCAGGTCATCAACCTCCTGCGGAAAATGGATACGGTGGACGCCTCCAAAGTGGGCATCTACGCCACTTCCGAAAGCACATGGATCTCATCGTATCTGCTGCAGCGCGATCCGGACGTCGCTTTTCAGGTGCTGCTCAGTCCGATGGTCTACGAGCCGCGGTATTCGCTGGGCTTCCTCGCCGCACAGGACTTCGCGCTCGTCGGCGCGCATGACGGCTACCAGTCGATCGTCCGCCGCGTATTCAATATCGACGCGTCCCTGTTCGGACTCACCAACCTCGACATCGACACGTTGACGCCGAAAGCGTATGCCATTCCGACATTGGTGGCATATGGCACGAAAGACGTCATGACCGCGCAGGTGGAAGGCACGGAGAAAATCGTCGATCTGGCTCACCAGGCCGGCAACTGGGACGTCACCATACGCACGTACCCCATCGCCAACCATGTGCTGAGGCTCGGCGACGAAGCCAATTCCGGAACCCCGTTCGCCGACGCGTACGTGGACGATGTGGTCGACTGGGCCGTCGGCACCACGCACGGACTCAAACAGACCAGCGAACGCGTGGCCGGCACCAGAATGTACCAGTCAATCGCAGTGCCATTGGACCTCAAAGCCAATCGCGGCCTGACCATCTACCTGGTCGCGTTGCATGCCAGCATGCTGGTGCTGCTGCTTGCCGCAGGCGTGCTGTGGCTCGCCGTGCTGATGCGTAAGATCTGGGCGCGTGCCCACGGACGACGGTATCGGCTGGGGCTTGCGCAAGGGTTCAAAAACTCGCTGGTCACGTTGACTATCGCCACTATGGCCACGTTCGTGCTGTTCTGCGCCGGCCTTGGCGATGTGATCATGGGTGTGGTCAAACTGGCATGGGGCAGTGCCCCAGTGGAGAATCCGGGCGTGATGTATTGGAGCTGGCCGGTGATCCAGATCGTGTGCGTCGCCGTGGTGTGGGCATGGTCCCGCGTGTTCATGCGGCTGATCGAAGAGGCAACCCATCGAGGCATCGCGCAGTGGCCGCCACGTAAGGGTGCTATCGGCGAAATCGTCAGCGGACGGCAGCCGGTGCTGGCTTCCACGCGGTTCGGACGCGTGATGTTCTGGCTGACCGTGGCCGCCATGTTCTGCGTATTGCTGGTGTTCGCGTTCTGGGGGCTGTTCATCTACTGACGGGGCGAATGTATCTCGGAACGCGCACGTGCGGCGAGCGTATGCATAACAGGATGCGATGAACGGCAAGAAAAGGAGGTGCGATGCCGCTGTATCAAGACGAAGGCGTGGTGCTGCGCACCGCCAAACTCGGCGAAGCCGACCGCATACTCACCTTGCTCACACGTGACCATGGCAAAGTACGCGCCGTCGCGAAAGGCGTGCGCCGTACCAAATCGCGTTTCGGAGGCCGACTCGAACCGTTCATGCGCGTGGCGCTGCTCATTGCGGAAGGTCGTTCGCTCGACGTCGTGTCCCAAGCCGAATCGATCGCCGCGTATGCAGGGCCGATTTGCGCCGATTTTCAAGCGTATACGGCGGCGAACGTGATCTGCGAAACCGCCGACAAGCTGGTCGCCACGGAAAAGGAGCCTGCGGCCGCGCAATATCGTCTGGTATTGGGCGCGTTGAACGCGCTTGCCAAACATGCACACGACTCGTCCGCAATCGGTGATTCGTACGTGCTGCGTGCGCTGGCGATCGCTGGTTGGACACCCCGTCTGCGCGTCTGCGTGGTGTGTGGCGAGCCGATTTCGTCCACGCTGTCCTGGTATTTTTCGATTCCCGCCGGCGGCCTGATGTGCGCCGCCGACCACACCCCCGAATCGGAAGCGGTGTCGTGGGATGCGATTTGCCGGCTTTCGGCGCTTGTCGATGGCGATTGGGGGGAGCTGGACGGTGTTCCGGCGGCCGCGTCGATTCAACGGGAAACCCACCAAATAGTGGAAGAATGGGGCGAATACTATTTGGAACGGCCGATTCGTTCCATGCGCTTGCTAGATTAGCGGGTATGGCTTTTGAGAACGTGGATTACAAATCCCTTGACATTCCGGCGGCACCGTTTTCCGACCCGTCGATCATTCCCGATTTTCCAAAGAACAAGGTTCCGCGCCACGTCGGCGTGATCATGGATGGCAACGGCCGTTGGGCCCAGCAGCGCGGACTCATCCGCACCGACGGCCATCAGGCGGCCGAACCGGTGGTGTTCGACACCATCGCCGGCGCCATCGAAGCGGGCGTGCGTTACCTGTCTCTGTACACGTTCTCCACGGAGAATTGGAAGCGTTCGCCGCAGGAAGTGCGTTTCCTTATGGGCTTCTCGCGTGACATCATCCACCGTCGTGTCGATCAGATGAACGAGTGGGGCGTGCGCGTGCGCTGGTCCGGCCGCCGTCCGAAGCTGTGGAAATCCGTCATCGACGAGCTGGAAGTGGCGCAGGAGAAAACCAAGAACAACAAGACCATCGACGTGGTGTTCTGCCTGAACTATGGTGGTCGCGCCGAAATCGCGGACGCGTGCGCAGCGATTGCACGCGAGGTTCGTGACGGCAAGATCTCTGGCGATCGCGTGACGGAGAAGATGATTGCTGAGCACCTGTACAACCCGGATATTCCCGACTGCGATCTGGTGATCCGCACGTCCGGCGAGCAGCGCACGTCCAACTTCCTGCCGTGGGAAGCCGCCTACGCGGAACTCGACTTCGTGCCGGAACTGTTCCCGGATTGCGGCCGTGATGTGCTGTGGCGCTCCATCGACCACTACATCCACCGCGATCGTCGTTTCGGTGGCGTGAAGAAGTAGGGGGTATTTGTTCCCGTCAATGTGTGCTTATTCGGACGAAAACAGACCGGTTTTCGTCCGAATAAGCACACATTTTCCTTTTTCCCCAACATCCGCTAAACTGCACGGATGGGCGAAAAGGAAACTCATTGTTCTCTGAATCTCCTGATTGCGAAGGCGCAGCGGGATCGGTGTTGCATGCGTCCTTTCTGGGATACGGACATCAAGGTGGTCGTACGTCGAGTCAAGCAGGGGAGCATTGTCCGGGTGCATCGTGGTCTGTATGCAGGCAAGGAATATTGGGATCGGCTCGACCCGCATGAGCGGCTTCGGCACATTCTCCGTTCGCTATCCCAATGGCATGAGCGATGGGCGTTCTGCGGCGCGAGCGCGGCGGTCATGCATGGTTTGGATTGCTCGTACCGGCAGTTGCATCCGATTCATGTCGCGGTTGGCAGAAACAGCCGTCCGAGGAATCAGAGGTATGTGAGGTTCCATGTGTTGGATGATGCGGAAACGGTGGCTGTGGATGGTGCGCGCGTGACCTCTATCCTTCGTACGCTTGTCGATTGCGCTGCGATGATGCCGCGTCGCTATGCGATGGCGCCGATTGATTCCGCTTTGCGGCAGGGGAAAACCACCGTGGAGCAGATGTTGGAATATGTGGATGCGATTCCCATGCTTCGTGACAGGGAACGCATTCGTGCCGTACTTGCCCAAGGTGATGGAAGGGTTGAAAACGGTGGTGAGTCGGAGTGCCGTGCCGTTTTGGACGAATTGGGGTTTCCTGTGCATAGGGTTCAGGTCGAGTTCCCCTGCCTGAGCCATCCAGGCCGTGTGCATCGGGTGGATTTTCTCTGGGAACGAGATGACGGCACCCTGATCGCGGGGGAGTTCGACGGGGTTCAGAAGTACGTGGATCCGTTGATGACTGCGGGGCGGACCATTCGGCAGGTCGTCGATGATGAACGCGATCGACAGCAGTGCCTAAGTAGGCGCGGTGTAGATATGGTGCGCATGTTCTACAGGGATTTGGACAACGCCCAGGTTTTGGCATATCGATTGGAGCAGGCACGTGTGCCGCGGCGTTGATGTGTGTTGTTTTGGACGAAATCAAACCGGATTTCGTCCAAAACAACACACATCAACGCCGGATGCCGGCGATTCTACGGGTGAAGTCGGCCACGAAACGGTTATGATCGACGGTCAGTGCGACGTGTACGCGGGGCACGGCCGGGTCGATGAGGCCGGCCGGATCGCCGACGGTGCGGCCGCGTGTGCCGTGGAAATCGCCCGTTTGCGTCTCGACCTTCATCGGCAGATCGAAGCATTCCACCAAACTTGGATCCAATGCGACGGCCGCGGCAAGGGGATCATGCAATGGCATGCCTGCCGAGAAGAGACGCGCATCCGCATGAAGATTCGCTGCGATCGAGAAATCGGCGATATCGGCAAGGAACGTCCGTACGCCGGTCGGCGCAGCCTGCTGGCGCCACTGTGCGGTCGCGTCGCTTCCCAGCAGACACTGGTGTGTGACGTCCAGTCCTACCATGGTCACGTCCGCGCCGGAATGGAACACACGATCCGCCGCTTCCGGATCCTGGATGATGTTCGTTTCGGCGGTCGCATCCCAGCAGTTTCCCTCTTGGGTGAGCGTCCCTCCCATCATCACCAGCCGTAATCCGTCCGCGATATCCGGCGCTGCGGTGAGCGCCGCGTCGATGTCGCTCAGCGGTCCGGTCGCCACCACTGTGACGTCCCTGCCGTACCGGCGGACCATGTCGATGATGAATCGTACGCCTTCCGGCGAGGCAGGCGTGCTTTCTGTACGGTCGCATGCGGTGAATGAAAGCGTGAGCGAATCGGTGGAAGGATTCGCATGGCGGTCGTGCACGTTGTAGCCGCCTACGGAAATCAGCCTACGCGATGTTAGCGTGAACGCTCCCGCCGAATCGGATGTAGACGGGTCCGCTGCCGGCCCGAATCCACCCAGGCCGTCCGTTCCATGGAATTGCGCGCATCCCGCGTCCGCGATGAAGGAATCGGCCCATGATGGATGCGTGGAGCCCGCGAGAACCGGCACATGCCGCAATCCCAGCCAATCCAGCACATATCGCGTGTTCCGCACGGCTGTATCGGCTGTCACGTTGCCATAGGTGCCGATGGCTCCCAGCAACTCGACGTCGTCGAACGTGGAGACATACGCCAGAGCCAGCGCGTCGTCGATGCCGGTATCGACATCGAGAATCAGCTTGCGTTTGACGGACATCAGACTCACTTCAGGAATTCGTCGGTCGAGATGTTCTTGGCCACCGGCACGGTGTGTACTGTCTTGCCATGCGAATCGGTGTAGGCGTCCTCTTTGGCGAGAAAATCGAAATACTGTTGCGCGCCCTTGGTGTCGTTCGTGCCGAACACGAACGAGCCATCCTTGATCTTCGCCGGATCGCCCCAATACTGGCCGTCCACGATGGTCTTCATGCTCTTCTTGACGAAAGCGAGCTTGAGATTCGCGTCGGGGGCTTCTTTGACGAGAATCGCGGCCGCATCATCGGGATGCGAGTAGGCGTATTCATACCCCTTCTTGGTGGCCTGCACGAACTTCCTTACGAGAGTCGGATTGGAGGATATGGTCTTGTCGCTGGTGATAATGCCGATGGTGTCGGCGTTGCCTGGCACGCCATAATCCGGCTCGGTGAAGCAGTTGAGCTTCGGGCCGTACATATCGGCCTGCACCCCTTCCCAAGTGGCGTAGAAGCCGCCAAAATCGGCTTTGCCGCTGGACAGCGTCTGGAATGTGGATGTGCCCACGGTCACTTTGTCGAACGTGCCTTTGCCGCCGTCCGTCTGGATCATGCGGCGGATCACCGCGTCGGATTCGTTCGAGCCGAACGTGGCGAAGGTCTTGCCATCGAAATCCTTCGGGGATTTGATCGCCTTGTTCGAGGCGAGCGAACACCAGATGGCGCTCGGCTTCTGCTGCACCTGCATAACCTGTTTGATCTTCGCGCCCTTGGTGGTGTACATGCCCACGTTGGTCAGATTCGACAGCGCGAAATCGGCCTGGCCGTTGTTCGCCGCCTGTTCGGCGCCGGCCTGTGCCACCGCCACGATGTCCACATCAAGGCCGACCTGCTTGAAGTACCCCTTGTTCTTCGCCACGTAGACGCCGATGTGGTTGGTGTCTGGCGCCCATGACAGCATGAACGTCACTTTTTTTAGACCATTTCCCGATTCGTCGGCATTGTTGCTGTGACCACATGCGGCGACGCCGGCAAGCATGGTGATTGCGCCGAGAAGTGCGATTGCTTTGTGGAGGACTGTCTTCTTCATTCCTTGCGATTTCCCTTGAATCCTGTTGCTTTACCGTTTTCTAGGGATTGATGCTGCGGACGGAGTTCGGGCAGAAAACGATACGAAGGGCCCAGCCCCCGTTCGTCCAATGCCCCCGACGTTCCTTGTGGTGTCCTATCGTTCGTATGACTTCCCATACGACGCCGAGACGTGGAACATTGCCGGTTTGCCACACATTGGCTTGACAGCGCATCTTATTATACGGGTCGGCCTGACGTGCGGGTCATGTTTTTCAAAGATGGTGTGCACGATGGTTTTGCGGATATTTGCCGGACGGAGGAGACGAAGGGTGCATGTAAAGTGATGGAGGTTTGAGAGCGCCGGAAGAGATTCGACATGGATTGAGGTAAGGGGATCAGGTAAATGAATGTGGGCGTATGCGGGGCCGGGATATTCGCGTTGCTCGATTGTCTGCCCGGCATGGCATTCACGCTGACGCTGTTCCGCAAACGCCTCCGCTTAGGCGTACGCGCCACCGTTGCTGTATGCGCATTGCTTGTGGTGATTCAGGTGGTAGCCGGCTCATTGCGCTATCGCCATGTCGATGACAACGCGTACATGGCGTTGATGGCGATACTGTTGCCGGTGTTATGGGGATTTCCTGTGATCGGTTTGATTCGTGATTCTTGGCGCAAGATTGTGTTTGTTCTGATGTTGTTCATGAACCTGTCGGGCACGGTTACTGTCATGGGCAACGCCGTCGATCGTCATCTGTTTCCTGGGGGGGGTATATGATTGGCGATATTTGCTCACGGTCTTGCTGGTTGGGATTGCACTGATCTGCGTACTATTCGTATTCTTCGGAAGAACGTTGCTGGATTTGTTCGATGTTGAGGATGCGGATTATATCTGGCGGTACTTGTGGTTGGTTCCGGCTGGATTCAGCGCCATCGCATTGTGGATGCGATTCGGCACGCCTGAACCTGAATACATCAGCACTGCGAAGCCGGCTAATTTTATGATGCTGATGCTGTTGTTCATAACGAAACTTGGAACGTATCTTATCATTGCCAAAATCATTCTCGTCCAACGTCAACGGAATGAGCTGAGTATCGTCAATCGCCAATATGAATTGCATGAACGCGCTTACCGTATCTACCGGGAGCATAGTGATGCCGAACGGCGGCTACGGCATGATTTTCGTCATGAGCTTGCGGTGCTGTCGGTGCTGGCTGAGAAGAACGAGCTTGGCGAATTGCGTGATTACATCGCCAAGATGGTACGAACCGTTCCTCCAAGTACGCGGTACCGTCTTGCCAGTAATCCGGAATTGGATGCACTGTTGCAGTATTACGCGTATGAGGCGGAACGCGCTGGGGTCCGGTTCACGTCACGAATCGAGACTCCAGTGGACCACTTTGCCAAGTCGGTCGATCTGACGGTTGTTCTTGGCAACCTGCTGGAGAACGCGGTTCAGGCCGCAGGGTGTTGCGCAGGCGAACGATATGCGGATTTGCGGATCGGCAAGGTTCCGGGCGTCTGCATGATTCAGGTGCGGAACAGTTATGACGGCTTGATCGACGAGCGGAACGGCAAGTTTTGGCGCTATTGCTGTTTTCGTGGATGTCAGTTCGTCGTCGAGCCGTTGGTTCCGTAAGCGTAAGGGGCGTTCCCGCGTATTCTGTTTTCCGACCAAAGAAATGAATCACGAAGAACGCCTGAGCAAAAGCTTATTCACCAGATTTCTGCATATCGCGTGGAGGATCGCGGGAGACATCGCCCATAGGGTCGCCGAACGGCTCGGAACGGCGATGCCCCCGCCGTTCGACGGCCTGCACGCGATCGGCGTGGACGAGACCAGCCACCGCAAGGGCCACACGTACCTGACCGTGGTCGTCGACCACGAGCGGCATAGGGTCATCTGGGCTCACGGCGGGTACGGCGGGGACGTGTTCGACCTGTTCTTCAAGGCGTTGACGCCCGGACAGCGCGAATCCATCAGGGTCGTCACCGGCGACGGGACCCACTGGATCGACCCGTGCACCGGCCGGTGGTGCCCGGCCGGTGCACGCGTGCTCGACGGGTTCCACATCGTCTCTTGGATGACCGATGCGCTCGACGGCATCAGGAACACGGACCCGAGGGCCGGCTCTACCGTTCATGGCAACTCAAGGAACTATTGAGGACCCTGCTCAAGCACCCGCTCGAACAGGCCAGGGGCGAGTTGAGACACTGGGTGTTCCTGGCCTCGCATTCACGCATGCCCGAGATCGTCGAACTGGCGAAGAGGATCCGGCGGCGCCGACCGGACATCCTCAGGACCATCGAGCTGGGCTATTCGAGCGCGAGGCTCGAGGCGTTCGACAACAGGATCAAGGTCACCATCCGCATGGCCTACGGCTTCCGCCACGTGAACAACCTCATTGCCCTGGTCATGCTCAGATGCGATGGACTCGACATCCGACTACCACAACCCACGATCTAATCCACGAAAACAGCAGAAGCCTCGGAAAATACCTAAGAAACGAACGTCACGGCATCGGCGCCGGCTCTGGCGTCAGCCGAGCAGGGTGTCGCGGCGCGCGATCAGCGCGTCGATCGCCTCGGCGCCTTCGATGACGGTGAAGGTCAGCGATTTGCGCTCGGTGCCCTGCGGGGCCAGCGTATGCAGGTCGCCGCGCTGCTCGTGCCAGCCGCGGCCTTGGACGCTGGAGTTCGAGGGTTCGAGGCCGACCACGTAGTCGCCCGCACCCATCGACTTCCATTCCATGAAGTATGGGAAGAGGCTGGCGTCGAAGTCGATGACGACTCCAAGTCCGAGCTTGCGGTTGACCACGGCGGCGAAGCTGCGGCCGTGGTCGTCGGCGGCGAGCTCGTGCAGGTACACGCTTTCGGGGCGGTTCGCCTCGGGTGCTTGGATTTCGTTCCACGGCGTGGTATCGGCGGCGGTGGTCTCGTCGCGCGGGGTGGCCTTGCGGCTGGGGATCACGACTTCGGCGCCTTCGGCGAGCAACGGCCAGCCGAAGTTGCAGTGGTACATCCACATCAGCGGCTCGTCGCGGAAGGATTCGTTGGTCACCTCATCCTCGACCGTGATCGACGGCTGGCCGTACACGCTGGTGATCTTGCGGCGCATCACCAGATTTTCGCCGAACAGTTCGGCCTCGCGCATTTCGCCGGAGACCTCGAGCACGTAGTCGCCTTCGGCGGTCCAGTGGGCGTCGGAGCTCACATGTTCGGCCGGCGTGGTGCGGATGCGGCCGTGCATCGGGAAGCTGCCGGCCGGGTACTTGCCGCCCTCAGGCGTGACGTACGGCGCGCAGATGTTCTCGAAACCGCAAGTGAAGAACAGCCCGCCCATGATAGAGCGCTGCGCTTCCAGCCCGTTGGTGTCGAACTGGTTGCGGCCGTTCAGGCCCGGCTTGGACAGGAAGGTGAGGTTTTCGCCGCGGTACTCGAACTGGCAGACGTCGAGGGCCCGGTCGGCCATGGACACGAAGCGCAGCGGGCCGTTCTTCACCTCGATGGCCTTGAGGCCGTGGGCGCGGCCCTCCTGGTACTCGATCGGGCGCGTGTAGGCGGCCTGCTGGAGGCTGCCCATATGGGCCAGCATATCGGCACGCGCGCCGCCCACACCGGTTTCATTGGTTTCATTGGTTTCATTGACGCTCATTGATTCATTCTCCTTGCGATTATCGGTCCGGCGCCGGGCCTCCGACGCCGATCGTCGGCGGCCCATCGCCCTTCGATGCCGTCCGGCACCGTCATGCCCGCATGTCCTCCAGCGCCACGCCCTTGGTCTCATGCATGCATTTGAGCGCAAAGAAGAACGAGACGAAGGCGAAGAAGGCGAACAGGCCGTAGACCAGCCCCACGTTGATGCCGAGCAGCACCGGGAAAGAGACAGTCACCACGAAGTTGGACAGCCACTGTGTGGCGGTGCCGACCGCCATGCCCGCGCCGCGCATCGTGTTCGGGAACATCTCGGAGAGCATCACCCACGAGGTGGTGCCCCAGGTCACGCCGAACGCGACGACGAACAGATTGGCGCACACCAGCGCCAGAGGCCCGGAGACCGGTCCCAACACGGGAGAGCCGCCGACCATCGGTGCGGTGCCGAAGAGCACCGTGAGCCCGCCCTGAGCCACGACCATGCCGACGGATCCGGCGAGCAGCATGGGCTTGCGGCCCACGCGGTCGATGATCGTCATGCCGATGACGGTGGCCGCGATGTTGATCAGCGAGGTGATGGCGGTGATGGTGAAGGAGTCCTTTTCGCTGAAGCCCACGGCGCTCCACAGCGAGTTCGAATAGTAGAAAATGACGTTGATGCCGGTGAACTGGTTGAGAATCATGAAACCGATGGCAGCCAGGACCACTGGCTTCAGGTGCCCGTTCGAGCCGATGAGATCGCGGAACGAGGGCTTGCGGTCGGCGCTGAGGGACGCGCGGATCGCCGCGAGCTGGCCGTTCACGTCGATTTCGGCGTCGTCGATCTTCGCCAACACCCCGGCCGCCTCGTCCATGCGTCCCTGCGCCACCAGATAACGGGGCGACTCGGGGATGGTGAACGCGAGCACTCCGTAGATCAGAGCGGGCACGCACATGCACAGGAACATCCACTGCCAGGTCATCATGGGGCCCATCATCGTGCCGGCGCCGCCGCTGACGTGCACGAGCAGCGCGTTGACCAGCAGGGAGACGAAGATGCCGAGCACGATGCCGAGCTGCTGCAGCGAGCCGAGCACGCCACGTTGCCTGGTCGGGGATATTTCGGTGATATACATCGGCGCGACCACGGAGGCGACGCCCGCCGCGAATCCGCCGAACACGCGGAACGCCACGAGGATTTCGATGTTCGGCGCGAACGCGCAGCCGATTCCGCATACCAGGAAGCAAACGGCGGCGATCTTCATCATCGGCACGCGGCCGACCTTGTCGGCGATGCGCCCGGACAGCAGCGCGCCGATGCACCCGGTGATCAGCGCCGAACCGACGGCGAGGCCAAGCACGGCGTCGCCGGTGTGAAAATGTTCCTTGATGACCGCGGTGGCGCCATTGATGACGGCGGTGTCGTAACCGTAGAGCAATCCGCCGAGCGCGGCGCTGGCAGCAAGACGGGGAACGATATTGCGTTGTGACATGATGGGTCCTTCTTCGTTGAAGATGAGATGGGTGGCGGAGGCCCCGGCCTGTGCGAGAACGCCCGCCAAGGCCGGAACCGCAGGATGAGGGACTGCGGGATCACCGTTCCCGCAGCGCCGCAGGGTATTGCGGCCAGGCGCCGGACCGTCCGCACACGAACGCGGAGACCTCGACCGCGCGCTGGTGTGCGGTCGGAATCGAGAAGCCTCGCAGCAGGTAGGCGAGGAACGCTCCGGAAAACGAATCGCCGGCGCCGACCGTATCGACGACATCGACCTTCGGCGTGGGCAGGATCGAGGTCTCGTCACGTCCCATTACGATGCTGTAGGCGTCGCCGGCGGTCAGAATCGTCACGTCCAGATCGAACATGCCGGCGAGCGCCTCCATCACGCGCTGTCGAGAGGCGATGTCGTCCCCGGGCGAGTCAAGTCCGAACAGGTTGGCCACGATGGGCAGCTCCTCGTCGTTGATTTTGAGGATGGTGGCGCCCTCGAGGAATCGGGTGATGACTTCCTTGTTGACGAATCCGGAGCGGATGTTGATGTCGAACAGGCGGATGGCGTCGGGGCTCGCGGCGTCGATCATCCGGTAGATGGTGTCGCGGGTGCCCCACGCCTCGCGGGCGGCGATGGTGCCGTAGCAGATCGCGTCGGCGCCGCGTACGAGGCCGCGCACCTCGTCGGTGAATTCGATGTGGTCCCAGGCGACGCCCTTGACGACGTCGTATTCGGGGATGCCACCGTCATCCAGCCGGACGGCGGTGATGCCGGTGGGATAGTCGTTGACCTGCGCGGCCACGTTGACGTCGTTGTCGGCGAGGATGGAAACGAGGTCGCGCCCGAGTTCGTCGTCGCCCACAGCGGTGACGGCGGTGCCTCTGACGCCGTTCTGGGCGACGTGGTAGATGAAGTTGGCGGGTGCGCCGCCCGGCTTTCTGCCGTCGGGGAGCATATCCCACAGCAGTTCGCCGATGGCGACCACGGATGGCGTGGTGGTATTGGACATGATGGATCCTGGGTTGAAACTGGTTTTGAAACTGGTTTTGGACATAGTGAGCCAAGGCCGGAATGAAAAAGGGAAATGTAGCCTCCGCCGGCGGGAGGCGATGCGCAGCGCTGGAGGGCGGTCTCGCGAAATCGCCGCCGGACCGCCCTCAGGCTCGCCTCGCGGACCGGCGTCTTGCGACGATTGCGGACGGGCTTCGCCGGCTCAGTCCTCTTTGGCCGCCGGGTATTCGTTGCATAGCAGGCGGTAGGCGGGTTCGTCCTCCTCGATTTCGGGGAAGCGGCCGACCGGCTCGTAGAAGCGGTTGTCGATGTTGTCGTCGTTGCACATGGACACCTCGCCGACAAGGGTCGGCACGGAGTCCTCCTTGATGTAGTACTCGTGGTAGGTGTACGGGTAGAAGGTCAGGGACTCGCCTTCGCTGAGTTCGATGTCCTCGCCGGCGGGCACGTAGTAGCGGCGGCCGTCACGGCACACGAGCACCGGGGTGTCGAGACGCTCCTCGGTCTTCGGATCAGCGTTGTACAGGTGGAAGACAGCGGTGCCGCCGCCGCGCACGATGATATCCTCCATCTTGTTCCAGTGGAAATGCATCGGGGAGACCTGTCCGGGCATGCTCATCATGATCTTCTCGGCGTATACCTTGGTGTACTTCGGGTCCTTCACGTTGCCGTTGCGCAGGGTGATGAGCGCCAGCCCCTTGTGTTCGAAGTCGCCTTCGCCGTAGTCGGTGATGTCCCAGCCGAGCATGTTGTCGCGGATCTCGTCCCACTCATGGTTTTTGTCGGCCCATTCCTCCGGGGTAAAGGACAGGTAGGGCGGGATGCGGAACCGGTACTGATCAAGCAGGGCCTCGAACTGCTTGATGGTGGCGTTGATTTCGGAGCGCTTCATGGTGTACTTCCTTGTCTGAACTGCTGTGTTCGGTTGTTTTCATTATGGGGTTATCGGCCAGCGTTTCGCCGTCAAGCGATCAGCGTGTCGACAAACCATCCAAGCATTTCGAAATTTTTCGTTTTAGTTCTGAAGTCTTTCGCTTTGCTTGTTGACAAAGTTATAACACAAGGTTACGATAGTTGTCAACGCAGAAACGAAAGGAATCGAAATGAAAATGTACTCATAATCGATAAATAACGAAAACTCTCTGTTATGATGAGACACGGAAGCCGACACGCCGAATGCGATCATCGCCCGGCCACCGCATACACCAGCCGAAGGAGCCCAGCATGATGAAGGCAGAACGTCAGGAGCTCATCCTCAAGCGCGTCGCCGACAGCGGCCGCGTGGTCGTCACCGACCTCGCCAAGGAGATGGGCGTCACCGAGACCACCCTGCGCAAGGACCTTCAGGAACTGGACGACAGGGGCGCCGTGCAGCGCGTGCACGGCGGCGCGATCAAGCCGGACACGGAACTGAGCCGTTTCGAAAACCGCGTCGACCTTGGCGCGGACGTCAAAAAGCGGCTCGCTGAACTGGCCATGGATGAGATCTGCGAGAACCGCGTGATCTTCATCGACGGCGGCTCGACCAACTATCTGGCCGCCCAGGCCTTCCCGCGCGACTGGGAGGGCACGGTGATCACCAACAGCCCGGCCGTCGCGCTGTGGATGTCCGACTACGACCATGTCGAAGTGAACATGCTGCCCGGTACCATAAACCACAAATCCAAGGAGACCGTGGGATCGGCCGCCCTGACGGCGCTGCAGCAGCTGCATTGCGATCTGGTGCTGCTCGGCGTCTCCTCCATCGACCCGGAGCACGGCATCACCACCCCGTATCTGGAATCCGCGGAGACCAAGCGCGTGATCATCAAGGCCGGCGCCAAGGTCATGAGCCTCATCACACCGGAGAAATTCGGCCGCATCTCCACCTATCGAATCGCCGGCTGCAACGAGCTGGACGTCATCGTGACCGAAGGCACGCCGGACTGCGCCGGCGCGCTCGCCGCCATGGGCGTGGCCGTGCGCACCGACAGGCAGTAGCGACTCCATTCCCTGAAACAGCCAGGTGGGCGAAGGACGATTCGCCGCACCCTTGGCCAGTCGCGCCCAAAACGCGACCAACAACACATTCATCTTTTTCCCGTACCCCAAAGGAACACCAATGACGGCTCCATTCTCAGCACCCCATTTCGCGATTTCGCTCTATTGCAGCGATTTCCGCAATCCCGCCCCGCAGGTCGAATACCTTAACACGGTGGCTGACTCCTACCATGTGGATATCATGGACGGCCACTTCTCTCCCAGTATGGGTCTGTGCACCTCCTGGATCGAGCAGATGCTGCCGCTGAGCACACTGCGCAACGAAGTGCACATGATGGTCACCGACCCCGACCATTGGATCGACCAGTTGGTCGTCGCCGGCGCCACGATGCTCACCCCGCACGTCGAATCGCTGGGCGCGCACGCCTTCCGCACGCTGCGCATCATCCACGAGAACGGCTGCGGCGCGGGCGTGGCCATCAACCCGCTCACCCCGTTCGCCGACGTGGAGAACCTGCTGGAACGCATCGACCTCATCACCGTGATGACCGTCGAAATCGGCTACAGCGGTGAGCCGCTCATCCCCGAGATCCTGAAGAAAATCGAACGGCTTGCACGATTCCGCGACGAGCAAGGACTGAACTACGAGATCCAGATCGACGGATCCTGCAACGAAAAGAACTTCAAGGCCATGCGCGAGGCCGGCGCGAACACCTTCGTGCTCGGCAACACTGGCATCTTCAAGCGCTCCCCCGATATCCGCGAGGCCTGGCGCCTCACCATGGACGCCTACGAACACTCCACCGGCGAGACCACGGCCAACCCTCGCTGATTTTTCTTCTCAGTCCCCCTCGAAGCCATCGGCCCAGCTCGAAAACACACCCTCCACGCCGAGCCCCGGGCTCCCTTCCCCGAGGAGAGCCGTCAGCGAAGCCGACCGGAGGAGCAATCAACCCACAGGCATCTCCGCCTGCCGCAATCCCACACTCAAGAAAGCATCATCATGACCATCACAACTACCGCCGCAACCGAAGCCGCCACCCAATTTCCCTCATCATTCCGCGACTGCGAGCGGATCATCGTGCAAGAGCTCGCCGACGTGCTCGACCATATGGACGAGACGCAGATCGACGCACTTGTGAATCTCATCGCTAACGCCCGCAAGGTCTTCTTCGTCGGCGTCGGCCGCGTCGAACTCGCATTGGAAGCCATCGCCAAACGTCTCGCCCACCTCGGCGTGGACACGGTGATGGTCGGCCAGATCACCGAACCGGCCATCTGCGGGCAGGACCTGCTTATCGTCGGATCCGGTTCCGGCAAAACCGGATTCCCGCTGTTCATCGCCGGCAAGGCCAAGTCCTTCGGCGCCAAGGTGGCGCGCATCGGCATCGTCGAGGACTGCCCGATGAAGCAGTACACCGATCTGTTTGTCCATGTGCCGGCCGCCGGCAAGCCCGGCAGCGGCACCAAGCCGAGCCAGCAGCCGATGACCAGCCTGTTCGAGCAGTCGTTGCTGCTGGTCGGAGACGCCATCGCCATGTCCATGGTGCGCAAACGCGATATCGACCTCGATTCCCTGTGGGAGTACCACGCGAATCTGGAGTAGAAAAGCGGCGCTATTGCTGTTTTCGTGGGTGCGGGTTCGTTGTTGAACCGTTGTGGGAGTAAGAAAGAGCGCTTTTTGAGTAGGATGTTTAACGACCAAGAAAAACACAGCCAAAAAGCGCCTGATGAACAGCATGTTCAACCAGCTTCTCAACGTCAAAGGCACGGTGGTCGAGGGCGTGCGCATCGCCGACTCCCCATTGCGTCCCGAACCCGTGCTCGAGATCCGCGTGCGTCCGCGCAGGGGCATGCTCAGATGCTCCCGATGCGGTGGACTCGACATACGCCTACCACAGCCGAGAACCTAACCCACGAAAACAGCAGAAGCCTCAAAAATAACATATTGGTTTTCTCCGAAATCTTGGCGCATGGCGGCGTTTGCCCTTGTGTATTTCATTCTTGTAATAAAGCGCGGTACTGCCGGACGAGTTCATGTAAACGTCAGAAAAGTCAGGGTAAACGTCGCATGATGCCAGTTTTGGAAGTTCCTCCGTCCGTTGTGCCGCAGATGGTGGTCTGCTCACTGTCCGGCGTCTGGATCCTCGTTATCGCTGGCAGGGCCGAGCAGCATACGCTCGCTCAGGTTCACTAGGCACATGAGCACGCAGGTGATGGCGATGATCACCAGTGTGGCCGAGAAGATGAGCGGCGTACGGAACGAGTTGTAGGCGGCCTGCAGCCAGATGCCGAGGCCCTTGCGCGCGCCCAGGTATTCCGCCGTGGCGGCGGTGGCGAAGATATAGGCGGCGGAGACGCGGATGCCGCCGTAGATCTGCCGTGCGGCCACGCGCAGCTTCACATGCCATAATGTCCACGCGCGAGTCGCGCCGCATGTCAGCGCGACATCCGAATAGAACTGGGGGACCGCCTCAAGACCACGAATCGTCTGCACCGCGATTGGGAACAGGCCGAAGACGGCCACGATCACGATTTTGCCGGAAATTTCGAAACCGAACCAGATCAGGAACAACGGCGCGATCGAAATCAGCGGCATCGTCTGCGCGGCGGACAGCAGTGGGAACAGCGCCGCGTTCGCAACACGGGAGCAATACAGCAGAATCCCGATCAAGATGCCGCATGCTACGGCAAGCAGGAAACCGACGGTACCTTCCAGCAATGTGACCTGTGTCGCGGGCCAGAGTGTCGGCCAGGTTTCGACGGTCGCCTGAGCAATCTCACTGGGGGAGGCGATCATCGTGGACGGCACATGCCCTATTCGTACCCATGCCTCCCATACCGCCAGCAGCAACACGATGGCGATCACTGTCGGAATACGACGTTTCATCATGTCAAGCAGTTTGCGTTGAACGTGCGATTCCGCCATCGTTCACCTTGCTTTCTGCGTCAAAGTGGACGCGCACGTGACCGACTGCGGGAAATCAGTAAGGTGAGGAGCCTGCCCGCCAATCGGCCAGAAAAGATTGTTACCGGCTCGCCAGTATAGACGGTGGGGCGGAACGTAGGCAAACCCGCACAGCAAGTACGACAGTAACGAGAGATAACGTGCGTTGGATACCATCCCAGATATCACTTTAGATATAGAGAGACAGATATAGAAAGGCCTCCGCACCCTTCCGATGCGGAGGCCTTCCCATATACCCCTTGCTACTGCCTTATGGTTGTTTGCCTGTCAACCATGACAGACGTCTATCATTCCAGTCCGATGGACTTCATGTGGTGAAGCACCAGGGACTTGACCTTGAGCGTGCCGGATTCGGCCACGAGCTTGATGGCGCGCGGACCTTCGGACGCGTAGCTGTACGAGCTGAGCACCTGACGGCCGTCGTTGACGTACACCTCCACGCAGCCACGGTCCACGTACACGCGCAGCTTGAGTTCGCCGGCGGCAAGTTCGGCTTCGGACAGCGGTGCCGTACGGTAGCCGCGATCGCCCTGAGCGTTGGCCTGACGGTCGACCACCACGCGGCCGATCTGATCGTCATACGCAACGGACGTGTAGGCGCCATCCTCGGTGGCGTGGACACGCAGGCCGGCACGCTCGGCGGTGGAGTTGGCCAGGTCGATGGTCATTTCGATTTCCACGGCTTCGGCATCGTCCACAATGGTCTTCTCGCCGCTGACGTCCAGATCGATCGCACCGAAATCGACGGTATCCTCGCGCAGGCCTTCCATTTCGGCCACCGGCGCGGTGTGCAGGTCGCCGTCGGCGCCCAGCGTGATCTCACGCGGCAGGGTGAGGTTGCCGCACCAGCCGTCGTCCTGCATCGGAATCGGCTCGACGAACGGGCTCATCCAACCGTAGACGATCTGACGCTTGCCGTCGTTGAACGACTGCGGCGCGTAGTAATTGTGGCCGCAATCCCACAGACGGAACTCGGTTTCCGGCTTGAACTGCTCACCCGGAGTCCACGTGCCGATCATATAGCCGGCGTTGGAAACGTTGCGGTTCATAAAGCCGGAAGCCTTGGCACCCATGGCGGAGAAGCCGATAACCCACTTCTCGTTGCCTTCGGCGTCCTTGATCGGGAAGAAGTCCGGGCATTCAAGCATAAACACGTCCGGATCCGGATGCTCGAACAGCACCTGCTCATAGGTCCACTTGACCATGTCGTCGGAGGAGAACAGCCACATCTGGCCGCGCTTCTCGGCAGAGGAGACACCGAAGGTCATGTACCACTTGTCGCCGGTCTTCCAGACCTTCGGGTCGCGGTAGTGGTGGTTCACCTTGTCGGTCGGGCAATCAATGACCATACCGCGCTTAGTGGCGCTGGTCAGCTCATCGTTGTCTGGTTCGGCGAGCATCTGTACCTGCCAGTCGCCGCCGGTGTTGTCCTTGCCGTTGGCCCAACGGTGGCCGGTGTAGTAGAACTTGAGCTTGCCATCGTCGCCGATCACTGCGGAGCCAGAGAAGACGCCGTCCTTTTCTTCTTCCAGAGACGGGGCGAACATAATCGGCTCACGCTTCCAATTGACCATGTCGGTGGAGGAGACGTGACCCCAATGCATCGGACCCCACTGGGTGCCATACGGGTGCAGCTGGTAGAAGACGTGCCAACGGCCCTTGTAGAAGCACAGGCCGTTCGGATCGTTGCTCCAACCGCCGTTGGATGCGATGTGGAACTTCGGATACCAGCGGTTGTTACGCTTGGCTGCGAAGGCCGCGACGCCGGCCTCTGCCTTGGTGAGTTCCTCGCCATGGTTCTTGATTTCGTGCAGGACAGGTGCGTCCGGAGTGAAGCCAGTCATCGTTGAATGCCTTTCTGAATCTGGGTTATGAATTGTTGGGTAAAAAGCTTTTTGAAGATGGTGCCCAAAGCGGAAAAAGGGAAACGCTTCGGACACCACGATTGTTGTTATGACGCGTACGGTACCGATGATGATCGCGGGAGAAGGGATGTAGGTTGCGACCACCATCGACGCCGTACGCCGACTTAGTACGGGCTGAGACTCAGGCCTTCACTTCCGCACCAGCGGCCTTCATGGCCTTGAGCTGCTTGTCAGTGTAGAACGGATCGCCGCCGACTTCCTGATCATCCTTCTTGATGACGAAGAAGCCGTAGACCAGAGCCGCAAACACGATGGCAGAGATGGTGAAGAAGGTCGGACGGTCGCCCATGGCATCATGCAGAGCACCCATCGGGGTGGAGAAAATCACCTGGCCGACCTGGGAAGCGATCTGGAAACCAACCATGTACAGGGTGGCAGACAGCTTCGTGTCGAAGTGCAGGGTGAAGTAACGGAACGCCGGCAGGCAGAACAGCGGTACCTCGATGGAGTGGAACAGCTTGACGATGGAGACGGAGACCGGGTCATGGAACACGCCGCACAGACCGATACGGGCGAACATCACGGTGGCGCCGAGCAGCAGGGAGTTGCGCACGCCGATCTTCTTCATGATGATCGGGACGACGCCCATCATGGCGGACTCAAGGAACACCTGGAAGGAGTTCAGGGTACCGTAGGTGGCGTTGCCGATTTCAGTGGTCGGGAACAGGGAGGCGTAGTAGTTCGGGAACATCTGCTGATCGAACACGGTGTAGAAGGTGTTGGTGAACAGCATGAAGACGATGAGCACCCACAGAGTCGGCATCTTCAGGACGGAGACCATTTCCTTGAAGGACGGGTTGGTCGGAGCCGCGTTCGGATCGGCCTCCTTCTTGAGTTCTTCCTTTTGCTCGGCCGGAACCCAGAAGGCGTAGACGCACAGCATGCCGAGGCCGCAGATGGAACCAACCCAGAAGTTCAGCATCGGGTTGATGTTGAACAGGAAGCCTGCGCACAGCGCCACGACAGCGTAGCCGAAGGAGCCCCAAGCGCGGGACTGACCATATTCGAAGCCGAACTTACGGGAGTAACGTTCGGTGATGGCTTCGAACAGGGAGCAGCCGGCCATGAAACCCGCGGACAGCACGATGGAGCCGAGAAGCACGCCGATGAATCGGGTGGTGCCGCCGGCGGTCAGCATCGGCTGGTACACGAACTGCACGAACGGGCCAACGCATGCAGCGACCGCAGAGATGAAGATCACGAGCTTGCGCTTGATGCCCAGCTGGTCCTGAATGGTGCCGTAAACGAACATGATGACCAGGGTGGCCAAGGAGTTGATGGAGTAGATCTGGCCCTGTTCCGCGGAGCTCATGCCCAGACCGTGGGTCGGGTCAGTGAGCCAGCGGGAGAAGAAGGACCACCAGATGCCCCAGGAACAGAAGAACATGAAAATGCCGAAGGAGCTCTGCAGATAGGAAGGATTCTTCCATACAGAACGTGTTTTACTTGCCATTTTGATTCTCTTTTTCTCTTCGCGGTGCCGCTGCCGCGCGGCATCGATCGCTTCCGATGTTGTTTTGGCTTGCGCCTGCTCGGATTTCAGCTGCCGTGCCGAAAAGCGAACATGGCTTCAAGATAGCATATGGCAACTGCTTCGTCAAACGTTTGACGTCAATCGTTTGACGTCAAACGTTTGTAAGGATTTGCGGATAGTTGAAATTAAGCCTGAATCAACTGCTGGCGGACTGTTGGCACGATTGCTTTATTCGGCGTGTCGTGAACAAACGCACAATTTTCATGTATAGAAAATGGCTGTGCGAACAATCGTAAGCATTTGAATCGTTGTAAAAACAGAAAAATCAGGATATGACGGAATCTTTTTCCAACAATGCGCAGTGGATCTTCGCCGGAATCGGCGCATCAAGCGGCGGCAGGGAAGCTCTGGCGGATGGACATGAACTGGTATCCACATCCTTGCCTTCAATCATGGAAATCAGCTTGCAGGCTGACCAATAGCCCATTTCGTAATGTGGCAGTTCGACGGTGGTCAGCTGCGGTTCAAGTGTCTCTGCGAACACGCGGTGGTTGTCCACGCCGACCACGGAAATATCTTTGCCTACCGTAAGCCCTCTTCTTGCCGCGCATTCGTACACATACCAGGCGCGCGCATCATTGAAGCAGAAGAAGCCGTCCGGATGCTCGTCGTCGAACAACTTGTTCACGGCGCGTAAAGCTGGACCGTTGTTCATTACGTTGCATACCAGCGATGGGTTGAACGCACGTCCGGCCTCCTGCAACGCGGTGCGGTAGCCGGCAAGACGACCGTCCTGCGCGATCATGTTTTCCGCGCAACCCACGTATGCGATGCGTTTGCATCCGGCCTGGATCAGCCGATTCGTGGCGTCGTAGCCGATCATGAACTCGTCCGGCTCGATGCTGGGCACTTTGTTCTCGTGGTCGGTGGCGTCCACCATCACCACGGGGTATTCGTTCAACGATTCGGGAACATGTGCGATGCGGTTCGACATCTTCGAATAGAAGAATCCGTCCACGCCGTACCTTTTCAGTGTGGCGATCTCGTTTTCCTCGCTCGCCTTGCCGTCGGTGCTGACGGTGAACAGCATGTAGCCGTAGGCGCTGGCCGCGTCCTGCGCGCCCAGAATGATGCCGCCCGCGTACGGTGTGGTGGCGACTTCCTCGCTGATGAAGCCGAGGATTCGGGTTTTGTTGGTGCGTAGGCTTCGCGCCAACGGGTTGATCTTGTACCCGAGTTCGGTCGCCTTGTTCCGCACCAGCGAAGCAAGCGTGGGATTCACCCTGCCTTCGTCGCGTCCGTTGAGCACGAGGGATACAGTGGAGATGGATACCCCTGTCTGTTCGGCGATTTCCTTCATCGTGGTCATAATCGCAACACTATACCCAAACAAAAGCGAAAGGCGCGCTTTTCCCAGAAAAACGCGCCTTACGTGTGGAATTCCCTGTTCCGTCAGGGGTTATTTCGACAGAATCTCGTTTACCAGTTCCTGCTTGGCGTGGATCTGTCCTTCGAAACCGGGGCGGATGTCGAGACGGATCACCACGTCGGTGCGGTATCCCTGGCCGGCGAGCTTCATGGTAGCGTCGCGGATCACCTTGAGCACATCGTCGATGTCTCCTTCGATGTTGGTGAACATGGCGTTCGTCTCGTTCGGCAGGCCGGATTCACGGATTACGTCCACGGCCTGCGCCACGTACGTGGACTTCTCCGGGCTGGCGCCGGCGGGGGAGATGGCCACCGCGGCAAGCGTGTTGATATACGGTTTGCCGGTTTCCGGATTGACGGGCACTTCCTGCTTTTCTGCGTTGCGATCGAGCGTCATGATTACCTTTCTCAGCGTTGTCTCGTGTGTTTTCGTGCGATTACTTGTTGTACTGTTCCAACGGCTGCCATGGTTCGCGTGGTTTGCGTGGCTTGGTTCAACGCCACTTCCACGCGTGGTCCATCGGACCGGAACCATGTCCAAGATCGAGCTGCGCTTCCAAAGCGCCGGTCAGGTACAGCTTGGCATGGTCGACGGCCGTCGGCAGCGCCTCGCCAAGAGCCAAATGGCTGGCGATGGCGGAAGACAGCGTGCAGCCGGTGCCGTGCGTGTTCGGGTTGTTGATGCGACGGGAACGGAACCAGGTGATCTTGCCATCCGGCTCGACAAGCACGTCACTCGCGTCATGCGTGCCGTGGCCGCCCTTGACGAGCACCGCGCAGCCGAAATGGCCGGCGAGCAGATGACCTGCGGTCACCATGTCGTTCTCGGTGGAGATGGATTCGCCGTTCTCATAGTCGATTGCGCCCGCACCCTGCTCTACGGCCAAGTCGCACAGTACCTGGGTCTCCGGCATGTTCGGCGTGATCACAGTGGCCAGCGGGAACAGTTTGGACGTCAGCGCCGCGATGGCATCATCCTCGATGAGCTTCGCGCCGGACGTGGCCACCATCACTGGGTCGAGCACCACGTTCTTCGCGTTGTGCGCGGTCAGACGGTCGGCGATCACGGTGATGAGCTCGGCGCTGGACACCATGCCGATCTTCACCGCCACCGGCGGAATGTCTTCGAACACCGCGTCGATCTGCGCCGCAAGCATTTCCGGGGGAGTGTTGGTGACCATCGTCACGCCGGTGGTGTTCTGCGCGGTCAGCGCCGCGATCGCGGTCATGCCGAACACGCCGTTGGCGAGCATGGTCTTCAAATCCGCCTGAATGCCGGCACCGCCGGACGAATCCGATCCTGCGATGCTCAATACCGGTGGCAATGTGCTAGTCATGGTAACTCTCCTTATTAGGCTCACTGATTCATTGATTATCTTCACTGAGCTCACTGATACAGTGTAGAACCACCCTTGCGGAACTTCTCGCTCATCTCAGCGGGCTTGTCGATTCCCTGTACGACGGACTACTTCACACGCGGCGCATAGCCGTGCTTCGCGTCGCCGCGCACCGCCTTCCAGCGCGTCACCATTTCGCGGGTGGCCGCTTCCGGATCGTCGGCACCGGCGATCGCGGACACCACGAACCAGCCGGCCGCCTTCGAACGGGCCAGCATCTCCATATCGTCGGCATGTACGCCGCCGCCGACCACTACCGGGAACTCGCTCGCCGCGCAAATCGCGTTGATCTGTTCCTCGTCAAGCGTATGCCCGGAACCGTCGTTGCCGCCCACGGAAGCCTCCGGCTTGGTGGTGGACACATGTAGCGGGCCGGCGCCGATGTAGTCGATGCAGCCGCTCGGCAGCTCGTTGATAAGCTTCACCAGACTTTCGGTCTCGGCGGACAGGCCCACGATGGCATCCTCGCCGAGCAGCGCGCGAGCCTCCTGCGGTTCCATATCGGTCTGGCCGATATGCACGCCATCCACCTTGATGCCCTTGTCGCGCGCCTGCCACACCACATCCACGCGGTCGTCGATCACAAACGCCACGGAATCGGACTTGCCGCTGTTCTTGATGACCTGCGCGATATCGCGGGCCATTTCGGTGATATCCTTCGCATCCGCGTTCTTGGCGCGCAATTGGATGAACGTCGCGCCCCCACGCAACGCGTCATCCACCACATCCGTCACCGGCCGGCCCTTGCAATCCTGCGGACCGACCACGAAATACGCGCTCATATCAAAGCAGTCACGCATCGAGGCGAATGGATAATTATTCATTGGTTTCCCCTTTGTTGTTCTTTGGGTAAGTGCTCCAGAAGAAGTCTTGTTATTTTCCGTTTATTTTCCGTCGCACCGCACTGAACGTATATATTCCGTATATACGATTGCGATGGTGCGAAACCATCCACGGAACGTTGCGGTCAGTTGGTTTCGATGATGTCGGACGCGGCCACCTGGTCGGCGGTGACGTTCCACAGCGCGTCGAGCAGCGCCACCTGGAACGAACCGGGGCCATCGGATTTGACTTCGGCGATTTCGGACGCACGATCATACAGCAGCGACGCGGCAAGGGCGGCGACCAGCGGCTCGGCCACGGCAAGATACGTTGCGGTCACGCCGCCGAGCGAACAGCCGGCGCCGGTGATCTTCGTCATCATCGCGCTGCCTCCGGGCAGGCGGAACGTGCGCTCGCCGTCGGTCACCAGATCAACCGCGCCGGACACCGCAACCGCGCCCTTGCCGACGGGGGAGTGCTTCGCCAAATGGCGGGCCACACGTTTGGCCGCGTCGATGGCCGCGTCGACCTCGTCAACGGCCTCCACTCCAGCCGGCCGCGTGGTCGGATCAGTGCTGTCGGCGTCGGCCAGCCCCCACATCGCATCAAGCGCGATGACCTCGCTCGCATTGCCGCGCACAATGGTCGGAGGCGCGTCACGGAACGATTCAAGAATGAACGTGCGTGTTTCGCCAATGCCCGCAGCAACCGGGTCTAGCACCCACGTCTTGCCGTTTTCGTGCAGTTTGCGCGCGATTTCCGGCAGCGCGTCTTTGAAGAACGGCAGCAACGTGCCCACGTTGATGTAGTTCGATCCGGCGATTTCGGCGGTGGCGATCACATCATCCGGCAGATAGCTCATGGCCGCGGTGCCGCCCGCCGCAAGCTGTGCGTTGGCAACGAGATTGATGGTCACGAAATTGGTGAACGACTGCGCCAACGGGGTCTGCTCATGCACGTCCGTGACGGCCTGTTTGATGGCGGCACGCAATGTGCCGAGTGCGTCATTGGCGGATGAGTCATCGCTCATGATCTGCTCCCTACGTTGGTCCTAACCAACAGGTTCAAAGGGTCAGGCGTTCATGCCTATCTCAGCTTGATGGACTTGGCCATCAAGCACCCCCGCATGTTTACAACAGTGCTTAATCTATCTACGTCCCTTGACAGGCGCGATTTCGTAGGTGATTTTGGGCTTCCGTAGGTGGTTGCTGCCGGATAAGCATCGGCGAGATGCCTGGAATTAGGCGTTTGCTCGTGTCCGGATTCGAAGCTGATCGCCTACGGAACGCAAAAATCACCTACGGAACGCAGTCAGTCGCTTTGCGTCGTGTCGATGACGTTGCTGCAGTATGCCGTCCTGCCGGCAGTCACGTCGGCGTAGAAGCGCTGTTTTTCATCGATGTAGGCGATGGCTTTACGCAGTTCCTCCAGTTGCGTCTCCAGATGCTCGCGTTTTTCGGCAAGGATTTCCTGACGTTCCGGTATCGATGACTCACCTTCGAGACAGAGTTGCGTGTAGTGCCGCATCTCCTTGATGCCCAGACCGCAGCGTTTGAGACATGTCAGGTCGTTGATCCATGCGATGCATCGCTCGTCGAAGACGCGTCGGTTGTTCTGGTCTCGTTTGAGACCGGGCACGAGTCCTGAATTGCAATAGAACTTCAATGCTTCGTAATTCATGCCGGTTAGTTTGCAGGCCTGCTTCATCGTATAGGTTTTCATGTTCTTATGGAGTGGCACTGCCGTGATTGCCATACGTGGCTCCTTTCGGACGCTGCGCGGCAGGACGTTCGGCGGGTGCCGCCGGATGGGGTCGGGCTTGAGGCGCATTGTTCTTTTTGTTTGTACCTATCATGTCACATTTCCGGTTATTAATACCGGTAGATAGTACCGGCGTGCCGTAATTTGACCGGTAGCGGCTACCGGATTTTATCTTGAGGGTCAGAACGGCATACATGCCGGCACTGAATACCGACGAATTTATGGAAGGAAAAACAGTGGAATACGTGAAACTTGCCAACGGTGTTGAGATTCCGAAGATCGGATACGGCGTCTTCCAGATCAGCAAGGACGATGCTCCTCACTGCGTGCGCGAGGCCATCGAGACCGGGTACCGCCATATCGACACCGCACAGTCGTACTTCAACGAGGCCGAAGTCGGCCAAGGAATCAAGGATTCCGGTATCGATCGTAAGGATCTGTTCCTCACTACCAAGATCTGGATCAGCAATTACGGCTATGAGAACACGCTGAGGTCCGTCGATGTGTCCTTGAAGAAGCTTGGCACCGACTATCTCGATCTGGTGTTACTGCACCAGCCGTTTTCCGATACCTACGGCGCGTGGCGTGCACTCGAAAAGCTCTACAAGGACGGCGTGATCCGCGCCATCGGCGTGAGTAACTTCTATCCGGATCGTCTGGCCGATATGGTCGCCTTCAATGAGATCGCCCCGATGGTCGATCAGGTCGAGACTAATCCGCTCAACCAGCAGATCGAAGCTCGCAAGAACATGGTCAAGCGGGGCGTGGCTCAGGAAGCATGGGCTCCGTTCGGGGAGGGCATGCAGAACATGTTCTCCAATCCCACCCTGGCCAAGATTGGCGAGGTACATGGCAAGTCCGTCGCGCAGGTGATCCTGCGTTGGCTCACCCAGCGCGACATCGTCGCTCTGCCCAAGTCCACGCACAAGGAGCGCATGGAAGAAAACCTGAACATCTTCGATTTCCGGCTCTCCGACAGCGAGATGACAACCATCGCGGGCCTTGACACCAAGACCAGCATGTTCTTTCGCCACGACACCCCTGAGGCGGTCGACCGCTTCGTCGGTTATGTCAAGGAACGTGCCGGCCGCGAATGATTCCGGCCCATGACATGGTCTGTGCCGGCAGCACTGTGTATCTGGGCTTCCCGATTTGGTGGATGGCACCTGTTTGGCTGGTGAACGATTCCGTCAAATCCAACGATTTCGCAGGTAAGACGATCATTCCGTTCTGCACTTCCGCCAGCTCCGATATCGGCAACAGTGCATCCACGCTCCAGAAAATGGCAGGCAGCGGTACATGGCTTACCGGGCACCGTTTCTCGGAATCTGTTTCCGAGGAGGACGTGACCGATTGGCTGATTTAGTCCAAAAACGGCATCGTCGAATAGCGAAGACATGGGGCGACCATTGTACGTTCGGCTGCAGCATTTCGTGTGCTGAATAGCAGGTCGCCTCTTCCACGCTCTTTTGAGTATCCCATCCGAATGTTTAAGCCGGCGTGGAAGTAGTAAGTGGTATGTGTGCTGTCCTGCCTTGCAGGAAGACATGGCGGGCATTTTCATTATGATGAAACGTCATCAAATATCGGATTATTTCCGATAATCATTCCACGAGATGGGCTTCCCCGTATTATTTCCTGAGACGTTTGTGACGCCCCTATGTATTTGCATGCGGGGATAGAATTGTTGACGGAAGAGAACCGTGAAAGGAATGTGCGTTGGCGAGAAATGGCGGGAGTCGAAGGAGGCGGGGCGGTCTTTGCGATAGGTTGTTCGGCGATTTCAGTGCAAAAAAGTTGCGTAAGGTGTTGTTTGGCGCTGTTGCGGCAATTGTCACTGTTGCAGTTGTCCTGTTTGTGTGGAACGGTGTCGTTAAACCTGTTTTTGACAATGCAAGGACCGAATCTACCATCAGTGTGGAAAGCCAGTTGCAGGCGGCTGTGAATATCGACGATCTATCGACCGCGAAATTCCATTATGGCGGTGTTGCTGTAAAGAAAGACAATGCTGGTAAGGACAAGTGGCATGTTGCATATGAGGCGACGGTGACTGCTGGCGTCAAGATGAGCGATATCACGTTCGAAGTGGACGATACCGCGAAGACCGTCACTCCGATTCTGCCGAAGCCGACTATTGGGGACGTCGTGGTTGATAGCGGCAGCCTCGACTTTTTCGAGAACAATCCGTCCGTTGAAATTGATGAGGTGATCAAGCTTTGCAAGCAGGATGCGCAACAGGAGACCAAGACAAACGGAGACATTATTTCTATTGCTGCCAGCAATCTTGAACAAACTGTGGATGCGTTGACCAAGGATCTCGTGGAAGCAAAAGGATACAAATTGCAGAAGGCCGAGACCGTAAAGCTCACTAAGGAGACCGCGCATGCTGACGAATAATCGTTCCATGAAACGTGCGATTGCCGCATTATGTGTTGCTACGCTTGCATGTTCTGCTGTAGGGTGCGGCGAGGAAAAGAAAGAAGCTATCCCAACTTTCTCGAATGCCACGTATATCGCACAGATGGCCACATTAAAATGTTATTACCACAACACGGCCAAGCTCAGTCATGAGGGATCGTGGTTCTTCAATAATGGCTACAAACGTATGTGGATGGAATACAGTGGCATCGTGAAGTACGGTATTGATGCCGATAAAGTAACAATTAGTCCAGATGCCAACGGTCATAAAGTAATCATTACCGTGCCTCCAGCTTACGTGTTGGATGATCCGGACGTAAATGAGAAGTCGTTCAGCAAACCGCTGGTGAGCACTGGTTTCGCCACTTCGATTACCGCCGAAGAGAAAACGGAAATGTTTGATAAGGCCCAGCAAAGCATGCTGAAGCAGGCGAAAACCGATTCGGCGTTGCTTGCCCAAGCCGAAGCTCGCGCGCGGACTATTCTAGAGCAGTATGTGCGCAATGTGCTTGGCGACGACGCGAAGAACTGGACTATCGAATTCAAGGATGTGCAATAGTCGCCAAGCGGAAACCGACTCACATCACCCGCAATTGCCATCGTGGATGGCTGTGGCCAGCTGGTCGCTGTGCGCATCCATCGCGTATTCGGCGACGCCCTGCTGCTGGTCGGCGATGCGGTTGCGATCGGCCCCGAAAAACAGCACCGAATAGGAATTCGTCACCGCCTCGGTGCGGTCGGCTGCGATTGTCGGTTGCGTGGTGCCGCAGGAGATCATGATCGAGCGGTGCGAGAGCTCGTGCTTGACCATGTCCACCAGCCAAGGGCTTCGCGCGGTCTGCGTCCAATCCGGATGCGTGGTGAGGATATGCACGACATCCCGCTGCGTGCGGTCGGGCATCTGGCAGTAATAGGCCGCCACGAATCCGTTCGGATTCTCACCTGACTGGCCGCCGCAGTTGAATTCCATGGTCTGCTCGATCTGCACGCCCATCGTCGATGCCACGTTCGTGGCGAGCGTGTACCATCCGGCCGGATCGAGATCGCCGTTGCGCTCAGGTACGGCGATCGCAGCCGCCGAGGCTTCCTCGCTGTGCAGATTGTTGACCGCGGACGAGACCTGCTGCTTCACGTCCGAGCGCAGCTTGTGCAATGATTCCAGTCCGGTGAGCATCTCCCGCATCGACGAATACTCACGCTGTTTGCCGTATCGGTCGATGAGCTCGTTCACCTGCGTCGGATCGTCCACCTGCAGCAGCCATTGCGCCGCATGCTGGCTGAAATCGTCCGCCATGGCCGCGTCGACCGCGCTGAGCAGCTCCTTGGTCTGTGCGTCGAGATTATGGGCCGCCACACGCATGCTGTCGATGATGGTGCGCTGCTGGTTGCGGTACAACAGCCCGATGATGCGTTCCTGCAGATTGTCCGACAGCAGATACTTGATCTGCTTGGTGTCGGCAAGCCGGTCGTAATCGTCCATATACTGTTGCACGGTTTCGATGTGCGCGGCGAATTGATCCGGATCATCCAGGCTCTGCGCGAACGTGATGCTGTCCTGCGCGGTCTGCCGGATGTCCTGCATCGTTTCGATCTGCGGCTTGACGTTGCCGGCCGCTTCGCTGGTGGTGGCGTGCAGGAAATTGGCGACGCCGGCGATGACGGCAAGCACGACGAGCACGCCCACGATACGTATGGTGTTCCGCCGGCCGCGTGAATTCGGGTTGTGGTACAGCATGTCTCCAGCCTATCTTGTGTGATGTGTCGATGTTCCGTTTGGTGTTGTTTGGACGGCATATGGATTGGCGCCCATTTCCAAGAGATGTAGCTGCGTCCTTTATAGGCATTCTTGAAGTGAATGCGGTTTGCCGAGCCATGGGCAGTACGATTGCTCATATCGCGCAGACGTGAATAATTCGGTATCGGGGCAGATCTGATGGCAGAAATCAAGATTGATTATTCGTGCGATGCAGAAAGCCGTCACCGTAAGCGCTTTCCGTTGTTTTATTGCGGCCGCAGCAGATAGAACCGTGCCTCCGGTGACCCAGGAATCGTCAATTAACAGGACGTGTTGAAGCAATGACTGATTGTATTCTTCAGCAAGGGCAAAGGTATCGAGGCTGAGTCTTCTGGCCTTTGATCCTGTGGGAACAAGCTTGATCTCAGGAATGCCCGCCATGTAAGGGTATACCAACGCGTTAAGGGGGTGACGTTGATTGTCACGAGGCGCGCCCTGTGTGGATGGCACTGTTGCCCATGCTGTCACATCCCGTCCTCCGCAAAGTTTGACGAGACATTTTCTGTGCACGATTAGAGCGTGCATCAGCATGTATTTCAGGACGTTTATGGCTTCTGTATTAGTGCTGGATGCTTTGTAATCGTACATGTACTTGGTCATCTGGCTGGCGATTTTTCGCCCGGAATATTCGGGTGCATACACCATCGCTCTAATGGGGTAGGGGAGAAGCTGAAGAGAGCCTAGGTTTTTGGCACGGGCATGGTTCCTATTGCACTGGAGGCATAGATCATAGTTCGGGCTTTTGGGCCCTCCGCAAATACGGCATATGTGGTTGGAAGGATCCGAATAGATTACGTTCGAGGCGAAACCTCCGACCAACTGATTCAGATTGTGCTCGACATTCCTGTAGACGGATAAGGTATCGGTCATGCTGTCAGTCCTTGCGCCATGTGAATGCGCTGCAGCATTTCATCCGCATCGGAGTTGATGCTTTTGATTTCACGGAGGGCTTGTTCGACTTGTTCCACACTATCCACCACGTAGACTCCGGGCTTTCCCACGTATGTTTTGGCCCATTCCGTGCTATCTACTACATTCCGTCGGATGATAACCGGTCGCCCATGCTGTAGGGCCTTTCGTGCCTGGATTCTTGTGCCGGAATATTCGTGCGCTTCAACGATCACAGTGGCGATGCCATAGCCTGACATGAGTGTGTTGCGCATAGGGAAGGTTTTTCTCGTCGGTGCTGTATCGGGGTAGAACTGAGAGAATACTAAGCCACGCTGTTCGATTTCATGTTGAAGGTCCTTGTTCGACGGCGGGTACTGACGGCAGATTCCCGTACCGATGAACGCCACGGTTCGGCCTCCCGATTCCAATGCTGTGGTATGGGCGAAGGTGTCGATCCCTTCTGCCAGGCCTGCGATTACGGTTAGTCCGTTGTCGACAAGCATATGCGCGGTTTCCTGTGCGAATGCCATACCTTCCGGAGTGCATTTGCGCGAACCGACAACACTGACACCCAGTTCGTTGGTTTGGAGTTTGCCTTTGTAGAAGAGAAATGGGGGAACGTCGATTATCGATCGAAGACGTTCGGGGAAATCCGCATCTAGGACGTTCAAAAAGTCAAGTCCGCGGTTATTCCAATCAGTGTATTCGGCTTCTGCGAGCCGCCATGCGTTTTCCAATTCAGTACGGCGTGAAAGGTGTTCGATTTCGGATGATTCGTTGAACAGCGTTCCTTGCTCGAACGATGCATCGTCCTTCTCGAAAAGCGGATATGTCACGGGGTCGATGGCGTTACGGTAAACCTTTATGGCGTTGCCTGCAATAATGCACTGATTGGCTATGGATGACCAAGTATCCGGCTTATGACAGGCTCGGAGCAAGGCCAGCAAAGCTATGTTGTTCTTGTCCTGCTCGTTCAAGAATCAAGCACCTCCCCATGCCTTTACGATGTTGAATTATCAATATAGATTAACAATTTCGATGAACATTTAGCTCGACTTGCTTTCCAAGCATGAAGAGCACAAATGCTATATGCGTGGCGTAGCGCGTTTCACTTGACCGGTCAATAATTCGGTTGCAATCTGGTTGGGGAACAAATGCCGTGCTTACCGCCGTTTGGCTCCATCCGGCCATGCGATGCCGGTGTCAGGGGAGTGCAGGACGTTCTTGTAGATGTCGTTGCGTACGTAGATTTCCACGGAACCGCGCGATCGCTGGTCTTTCCATGGTGTGACGGTTTCGGCGATGCGTATTTTCGTGTAGTCGTTCCGGTCATAGCCGAGGGCGCTGAAGAAGAACGGCTGATAGATGGTGTCGTAGAATTCGGGTTCGCCCCATGATCTCCAGGTTTCGATGTCTTGTTTGCCGGCATAGGGGTCTATGCACCATTCCCAAGAGATGTAGCTGCGCCCTTTGTAGGCATTGGACATGAGCGTACGCTTGAAGTACGGGTCGGCGGTGACCAGTGTTCCGCTCACCCACGATGTGTAGTCGATGCAGTCCTTGCCATCGGCGCAGTAGCCGCCTTGATTGATTCGTTCCTTGACATCCGGGGACGCATTCATGGAATTGATGCGAGTCCAGCCAGCCATCCAACGGTATTGCTCCAGATGATTGGTCTTGATGAACGAGGCCACCGTCCGGGATGAGGAATACTCGTATCGTATGTCGCATATGCTGGCGTTGATCGTCCAATACACGCTGATTAGCATGGCACCTAAAGCGAGGGCCTTCAGCATGATGAGATAGTTGCGCGCTTTCTTCACCCCAAGCTTGCCGGCGAATTGGTCGGCCATGGTGGCGCACTAGGCCGGCCAATCATCCACGCCGATACGTCGCTCGTCGCAGTCAATCGCGAGCACCGCGATGAAGAATCCCAGCAGGATGCCCAGATGGTGCATAGAGAAATGCTGCGCGAACACCAAGCACATCACTGTGTACGAGCTCAGCAGCAGCATTGCGTTGTGCCGACGTCGGCTGATGTGGATGAGCGGGGCCCACATGAGGCATGACACGGTTCCCGTGTACAGCAGTGTCGGTGATAGGCCGATGAATACCAGATTCGTGTCCGACACCGTCGAGGTGAATAATGCTTCGGCCGGCAGCAGCAGCCAGGAATTGCAGATTTGTATCCATAGTGGTGCCGGCTGTGTCATGCCGGAGATGTCGAAATTGCCGGAATACACGTCTTTTGCGGGCATCACGTCGATCAGTATGGCCATCGCCGCCGCGAGCAGCGCCAGCAGCGCGATGAACCGTCGCCGGTTACGTATCAACGAGTGTTCCTGCCAGACGAACCGCACTACCCAATTCGCCGCGAACATGCCGGCGATTACCAGTCCATATGAACTGGTCAGGCACAGCAGCATCATGCTGAGCGCTTCGCGCCATGGTTTCTCGTCGCGGGTTTTCCAGTTGATAGCCACCAGCAGCATGGCGGCGACCATCAGCGCATAGGGGCGCGACGTGACGCCGTACTGATAGCACAGGAAATAGGAGAACGGCAGGATGACTTTGAATGGTTCCGGCAGTTTGGTTTTGAATTCCAACAGCCAGATCATGAGTGTGGCGCATGCCAGATTGATGCTTTTCAGACCGATCTCGTAGGGTACGCCGAGTTTTGCGGGTGCGGCGAGCATCATCCACCACAGAGGCGGATGATGCTCATAGTGTGGACGTTCCAGAATCATCTCCCGCCACGAGCAGTCGCGCGCGATGAGCCAGGCTTGCGCCTCGTCGAACCATGGTTCGTGGAAACACATCACCGTGCCCACCACGATGACATACGCCGCGAGCACGATGCAGTGCAAACGATGAGGCGTGAGCCAATGCCGAATTGCGTCGCATCGTGTTCTGTTGTCTGTGGCTGCTACTGTTGCAGAACTCATGTTTCCTGTTTCCCGTTGCGTTCGAAATACGCGCGATTGCTGCGTGACTTTGCGATTATTGCGTGGCCGCGCATGGATCATGGCGGTTCCGTCATATTCCATGTTGCGGAACCGCCATTGGACATATGGGCATACCACGCGCCAGCCGTGCCGGCCATCCTTAGAACGAGGAACGTGCGCCGCAGAGCTTCTCGAACTCTTCACGCACTTGCACCTTCACCAACGCATCCTCGAACGTGATGGTGCCCTTGTTCACCAGTCGCGCCAAATCCTGGTCGAGCGTGTGCATGCCTTCCTTCTCGCCGGACTGTAGCACGGTGCGAATCTGATGCGCCTTGCCACTGCGGATCAGTGAGGAAACGGCCGGAGTGTTGATCATCACTTCAGTGGCTGGTGCACGGCCATGGCCGGTAGCGCGCGGAATCAGTGTCTGTACGATCACGGCACGCAAGGTGGAAGCTACCTGCACGCGAATCTGCTGCTGCTGGTTTTCCGGATACACGTCGATGAGACGGTCCACGGTGGAGCCGGCGTCCTGAGTATGAAGGGTTGCGAACACCAAGTGGCCGGTTTCCACTGCGGTCAGTGCGGTGGAAATGGTTTCCAAGTCTCGAAGCTCACCGACTTCGATAATGTCCGGATCCTCACGCAGCGCACGTTTCAGCGCTTCTGCGAAGCTTTTCGTATCAGTGCCCACTTCTCGCTGGCTCATCACGCAACGCTTATGCTGATGCACGAATTCGATCGGGTCTTCGATGGTAATGATATGGTCGGCACGTTCCGCATTCGCCTTGTCCACGATTGCGGCCAGTGTGGTCGACTTACCGGAACCGGTCGGGCCGCATACAAGCACCAGACCACGCGGCAACAGCGCAAGGTCGGCGATACGCGGGTCAATTCCCAGTTCCTGCGCGGTTTTGATTTCCGTGGGAATGGTACGCAACGCGGCGCATACGCCCATACGGTCGCGGTATACGTTCACGCGGAAGCGCAGCAGATCGCCAATGGCGAAGGAGATATCAAGTTCCAGATCATCTTTGAAACGTTCCATCTCTAATTCGTTGGTCATGACTTTCACTGCTTCGTACGTGTGATCCTTCGTCCACACGCTCAATCCCTTGGCGGGGCGCAGCTTGCCATCCACGCGCAGCATTGGCGGGTCGTTGATTACCAAGTGCAAATCGGACGCATTGAGCTCAACCAGCTGGCGGATGGCCGACACGAATTCGTCGTCCGCGTCCGGATGTTCGGTGCGCAGCGTCTGTTCGACCTGCTCGGCCTTGATCTTACGTTCTTCCGGAACGGCATCCTCGTCGGCGTCGTTGGTTTCAGGCACTACGAAATCCGCGAATGGCCTGGTCTGCGGCTGGGGCTGACTCATCTGCTGTTGCTGTGGCTGCGGCCTTTGGAAAGCTGCGTCCTGCGGAATGTGAGTGATGGTCGGAGGCATCTGCTGCGCTGCGGTTTCGGTGATGTCGGCCTGTCGCTTAGCGAATGGTGTGGCACCCGGTACGAAGGACGGTGGATTGCTGTCGATCTGCTGGATCGGCCCATGCTCCTCATATGCGGGATTTTGCTGGGTCGCGTCAGTGTCCTCATCAAACTGCAGGCTGCCGGTACCGACTGGTTGACGGTCGATTGTTGTTGGAAAAACATGCGCTTCCTGCGATTGTTGTATGGCTTGCGTAGTCTGTTGTTGAGCAACAGACTGTTCGGATGGTTGAGACTGTGAAACTGGCTGCGGGTCGGGAATTTGCACATCCTGCTGGCTTACAGTCGGCATTGAATTAAGCGAAGCGAAAATGCCCTTAAGGCTTTCATCATCTGCCTGAATCGCATTGTCGGAAGACCAATGACGTCCCTTGCGGGGATCCTCATTGAACGATGGAGTGTTGTTGGGAATGGTCACGCCTTTGAGACCGGAAAGATATCCGCCATTGTTCCACGTTTGCTCGATGGTCATCATTGTCCTTTTAATAGGTGGGTTGCTGTCTGAAAATGTCGGTCGTGCCGGCGCTTCGACGCGCCGACGCAACCGAACGTTTTATAGGTGTTTTATAAGTGCGGAGAGGTGCATAGGTGCATGTAACGTCAGGTGGAACCTACACCGTCACGCGAAGCACTTCCTCCACGGAGGTAATGCCTTGAAGCGCCTTCTGCCAACCGTCCTTACGAAGTGTGGTCATGCCTTGCTCCTTCGCCGCCTTGTCAATATCAATCGACGTGGCGCCACGGGCTATAAGATCCTCCATTGTTGAATCCACGCCCATGACCTGCTGGATGGCCACACGGCCGCTATAGCCGGTGTTGGCGCATTCTCGGCATCCTACCGGACGCCATATCGTCGGAAGAGGGGTATCTGGCATGTGTGGAACACCCAACGTCCGAAGCTCCGCCTCGGTGGCAGTATCCTGACGCTTGCACTTCTTGCACAGGCGGCGAGCCAGTCGCTGAGCCATCACCGCAGCAAGCGACGAGCTCAATAGGAACGGCTCCACACCCATTTCCGTCAAACGTGTCACTGCGCTTGGCGCATCATTGGTGTGCAGGGTGGAAAGCACCAAATGGCCGGTCAACGAAGCCTCAATAGCAATGTTGGCGGTCTCCTGATCTCGAATCTCGCCGATGAGCACCACATCAGGGTCTGCACGAAGGATCGAACGCAGAGCCGCGGCGAACGTCATACCGGCCTTGTTGTTCACCTGAACCTGATTGATGCCTCTCATACGGAATTCCACCGGGTCCTCAACCGTAATGATGTTGATTTCCGGCTTCGCCACATCGCCCAACGTGGCATACAACGTGGTCGACTTACCCGAACCGGTAGGACCGGTGACCAACACCAGACCATACGGACGGTTGTACGCCTTGGAGAACACGTCGAAATTCCGCTGGCTGAAATTCAAATCCTCCACCTTGAGATTGCCCGAAGGCGTGCTCAGGATTCGCATGACGATCTTCTCGCCCCATACCGTCGGCAGTGCGGCCACACGAAGATCCACCTTCTGACCATTGTGCTTGACGGTGATGCGGCCGTCCTGCGGCTTACGGCGCTCGCCGATATCCATATCGGACATGACCTTGATGCGGCTGATCACGCCTTGGGTCATGGCTTTCGGCGCTTTCTGGAACACGTGGAGCACGCCGTCGATGCGGTAGCGCACAAGCAGACCGTCTTCCTGCGGTTCGATGTGGATGTCGGAGCAGTGGTCGTCGATGGCCTGGTTGATGAGCAGGCTGACGAAGCGTGCCACAGGGGAGGCGTCCTCGCCGCTGTCGGATTCGAGGTCCACTTCCTTCTTGGCGGTCGCCGCGATTTCGTGCGACAGCTCGGTCAGCTCCGCGTTGGCGCGCAGGTACCGGTTGATGGCGTCCTTCACTTGGGATGGCATGGCCACCATGGGAATGACCGGCATGCCGGTGCTGGCGGACACGTCGTCGATGGCGGCGAAGTTTTTCGGGTTGGCCATGGCCACGGTGATGCGTCCGTTGACAATGGACAATGGCAGCAGCTGGTTGCGACGGCACAGGTCGTCCGGCACCATGCTGATGACTTCTTTGTCTACTTGGTATTCGTTGAGGTCTACGAACGGTAGGCTCATGCCTTGAGCTAGCGCCATGGCATATTCGCGTTCGGTGTTTTCGTCCATGCCTTCGGTGGATGTGGGCATGGCGGGAAAGTCGCTAGTGGCGTCGCTGGGTGCAGCGGCATGGCGTGGCTGGCTCGGCGTGAAAATCTGGTTGATTTCTCCTGTGACCGGGGAATTCAAATCCATGCGCTGTGAGAAATCGCTCGGCGTGTCGTCGTTTCGATTGCGCTTGAGGAAAGGGAAACGGCTTCCCGAACCGGCGTCGCTCATAATGACCTCCTGGACCATGCGCCGGAACGCACGGTATGACTTATGGCCCTTTGCGAACACAGGTGTTTGCGGGCCTGAGAATGTTCAGTTGTTCATGGTCATGTGAGCTAACGATTGCAGTGTTGTGCACTACTACTCGCATAGTTTAGCGGCTTTGTGACTGAAACGCCAATTGTCATGTGGTGTTTGGAAGGGTGTGAAAACGTTGGCAGGGAATCGTGATACAGTACAGATATTCATGCACCGCCTTTTCTGCGGTGATTTTTCCTGTTGCCTCCGATGATGGGGTGATACTGCATGAAGGAGCTGCTCATGGAGCACAGCTGGCGTAGGGTGGTAAATGATGCCGCGACAGGGCTTGCAATACATAACGTCAAACGATTGCCGAAACGTGGCGAGTCGGGTTTCACATTGGTTGAGGTATTGGTGGCGATTGTGGTGCTGAGCATCACAGGTCTTGCCGCCGCACAGTTCGCGATTACTGCGATTCGTACTTCTTATGCCCAGCAGCAGCGTTCAGCAGCCATTGCTTTGGGTAGTGATGGTATCGAACGCATGCGCGCACAGATAGCGGATCATACTTCTGCGCCATCCTCCTATTACACGGATTTGCTGCCTGGCATGGGTGTGGATGATGTGAAGAAAGCACATGCGAATCTCACGGCAGTGGGGGCCATCACCTCGCAATTCTCGGATTTGGAGGCTACGGCCACTCCGGATGCCGATACGAGCAAGTACATTCAGCCGGTGCGCACTACCACGGGCAAAGACGCCAAACATACTACATATACGGTGAACACCGTGATTGAGAAGTGCTATCGGGAAAGCGGCACCATGGATTGTAGAACCGCTTCGGAACTGGGTATTGACGGGCATGCGTCCATTAGCGGTCTTGACGGTACTCCTGACGCCTCGCTGCGATCCAGCATCCTGAGTCAGGACAACATTCCTACTAAGGGATTCACCTTTATGGCGAAAACGTATATGCCGATGGTACGCGTGGTGGTAGGCGTCACCTGGTCGGATAATATTGGCGCAGACAAAACGGCCGTGTATACCACCAATGAACTGTTGAATGTGATCGGGGCCTGAAGGAGCGGGACGGCTTATGGAAGAGAAGAACTCTGGATTCAGTCTGAATCGCCGATTATTACGTGCGCTCCGTAGGCGTGCTCGTGGGGAAGGCGGCGTTACCTTGGTGGAGATGATGGTTTCATTGTTTATTTTTGCCATTGTTTCCACCATGTTCACGGTGTCGATCGTGCAATATTTGCATTCCACCACAGCCGATGCTATCCGCACCAGATCGGCTACGGAAATAGCTACATCGGTGCAGGCTCTGGACCGATATGTTCGCAATGCCGAAGGTGTGGAAGAGGCTGCTAGCGGTGACAGGTTGACTTTGGTGACCACTGATGCCGATGGGATTCGGCAATGCGCTGTGATTGAGTACACAGAGGCCACGTGGTCCGGCGGGCGAGTTGATGATTATGGTTCCGTCGTGGTAAAAACCAGACCATACGCAACCGGTGCGGGGGGAGCGTGGAGCGAGCATGCGGTGTTGACGGCGGTGATGAACAACAGTACCGTTTCAACGTCCGATGATTCGCTGTTCAAAAACAAACTGTTCAGCATGGATGGCGGTACGCGCGTGGTGCGGTATTCGCCGGTGACGGGTTCGTATGTGGGTGGCAAGCCGGTCACCTCGAACACATTGACATCGTTTACAGCTCGCAATGTGGGTTCGAGTGCTTCGGTCGACTTCAGTCAATGTCGTTGAATGACGGTGTCTGTAAGGGCTCTCCCTTGTGGGGGAGCCCTTTTTCTATACTTTCAAATACCCCCGACGCGCCCGGGGGGAAATGGTTTTTTGATGAATTTTCGTCAAAACGTGCTGAAAATATTTTCTGAAACACTATTGAAAATATAACTATTCCAGGGCAAATGTTTCAGACGAAGAGATACACCGGTAGACCGACGGACTCAACGCATGTTACGGAATCGGACGGTGGTGATTGTGTGAAGAGGGGTTATGCAATCGTATTGAAAAAGTTTGATTCGGGGTTGTGATGAAAACGGTGGATGAAACATCATTGGTGCGATTGGTGCACTGCATCTGGTACTGCAAACGATGTCAATACGACTACGCTGAGAGTTGTTGGTTATGTGAGCCAGCCACCCCCACAAGGGGTAATAACGCAAAGAAGAATCGCTGTGGACCATCCGAAGTTGGACGGTCCCACGGTATGTCCTTCCAATTGGAAAGAAGGGTTCATTATGAAGAGCGTACGTAACGCACTCAACCGCCGTGCCAAGGGCGAGAAGGGCTTCACCCTCGTCGAACTGCTCGTGGTCGTCATCATCATCGGCATCCTCGCCGCTGTTTCTGTGCCGATTTACCTGAATCAGCGTAAGTCTGCTTGGAATTCCACTACTCAGTCCGATGTCAAGAATGCAAGCTTGGTCATGGAGACCGTTATGACGTCGAACAATGGGGCAATTCCGACTCTTACGGCAACGGAGTGTGATGCGAGTAACTCTTCTACAGCCCTGAAAGTGGATATTTACGATGGCAACGAAGTTACTTGCTCTGCAGGTGTCACGCTTAAGATTACGGCTACGGCAAATGGTGATAAGTATGTGATTGACGGCACCAATAGTAACAGCGGTGCAAAAGCTTACGAGTATGATTCCAGTTCCGCTGGTGTAGTAGAAAAGAAGTAAGTAGGATATATCGCTAATCGTCTAAATTGAATGTCGGGGACGCCGTCCGTCCCCGACATTCTCGTATCAACGGCAATCAAACATAAATCGAACATCATTTGATTCTTTGGGGGGAAAGTATGGCCGGCAACGACGCACAGGTTCAAATGGATGGCGGCACAAGGCAGTGGCGTTACAAGGGCGTCTCATTCGACGGCCAGCGCAAGGAGAAAGGCGTGGTCGAGGCGCAGACCCGAGACCAGGCCATCGAACGCATCAAAAAACTTGGACTGTATCCCACGGATCTGGTCGACACGGCGGCGGGCACCGGTCTCAACGCGGAGATCAACATCAAAGCGTTCGAGAAATATCCAAGCAAAAAAGACTTCGCAGTAACGGCACGGCAGCTCGCCACCATGGTGGCGGCGGGCGTCTCGCTGATCCGAGCCTTGAACATCGTCACCGAACAAATCGAGAACGTGAAACTCCGTAAGGCGGTGCAGGCCTGCGTGGCGCAAGTGGAAGGCGGCTCGTCCTTCTCCGAAGCCATGGAGGCGGATCCCGATTCCCTGTTCCCGCCGATCATGGTCAATATGGTTCGTGCCGGCGAGACCGGCGGTTTTCTAGACAAATCGCTGCTCACCGTGGCGGACAGCTTCGAAGCGGATGTGAGGCTCCAAGGGCAGATCAAAAGCGCCATGGCCTATCCGGTCGTGGTGTTGGGCATCGCCCTGATCTTGGTGATGGTGATGCTGCTCACCATCGTGCCAATGTTCGCCAGCATGTACGATTCCATGAATGCCCAGTTGCCGTTCGTGACCCAGATTCTGGTGGACCTCGGCAAAGTGATGCCCTACGTGCTTCCGATGCTGATCGTGGCCGTCGTGGCGCTGGCCATGTTCTGGAAGCGTAACCGTAACAAAGACATCATCCGCACTTGGTGGGATCCGTTCACACTCAAGGCACCGGTGTTCGGCAAGCTGGACACCAACGTGGCCTTGGCCCGCTTTTGCAATAATTTCTCTTCCATGCTCGCTTCCGGCGTGCCGATTCTCCAGGCACTTGATATCGTCGGATCGACTTCGGGCAACTATGTGATTGATTCGTCTTCGAAGCGTGTGGGCCGTTTGGTGGAACGTGGCTACCGTCTGGCCGACAGCATGAGCACCGAAAAGATCTTCCCGAACATGCTGGTGCAGATGGTGGCCATTGGCGAGGACTCCGGCGCCATCGACAAAATGCTGTCCAGTGCGGGCCGAGCGTATGACGAAGAGGCCCAATCCATGGCCAAACAGCTCACCTCGTTGCTGGAACCGCTGATGATTCTGTTCCTCGGCGTGGTGGTCGGCTTCATGGTGGTGGCATTGTATATGCCGATGTTCTCCATGTTCGACGCCATCAATGGTCAGGCCTGATCTGATATCCGAGTACCCGAGCGAAACATACCTTTATATATAGGAGCAAGCATGAAACAGACCGGATTGTGGTCCAGACTCAACCGCAGGTACCGTGCGGCATTACGCGAACGCATGGGGGAGCGCGGCGCCGCCATGATGCTGGCCGTTCTGTTCGTGATGGTGGTGCTCACCACATCCGCTCTGGTCATGACTACCCTGCTTGCCCAGGCGATTCCTTACAAGAACAATAAGGAAAATTCCCAAGCCAACTATGCGGCCGAATCCGGCCTTGAAGTCGGCTTGAGCTATATCAATGAGACTCTGGCGAAGTTGCAAGGTTCTACGAGTCTTGATGATTTGCAGAAGGTGTTGCCTGCCGTTGATGCTGATATGAACGACAGTTCCAAGGATGGTGAATTTGCCAAATATGATGGCGCATCCGTGTTGTTGAATCATGTTGCTTTGAATAAGACGGTAAAAACATCGGATACGGCTTCATATACGCCGGATGACCTGTCCTATCGTGTGCGCATCAATTTCTATGACACCAATCCGGATGACGCATCGGCGGAGATGATCAGCTCTCCATCCGATCTGAAAAACCTACAGTATGCCGAAGTGGTGGCCACGGGCTTCATCAACCGGTATAAGGACGGCCGTACAGCAGGCAACACCAAAAGCCCGCAGGCCATGAAGCGTGCGGTATGCAGGATCGAAGCCAAAACGGACTCCACTACCACGAATCATTCAAGTGCCTTGGGTGTTGGCGGCCGCATGGGCATGGGTTTTTATGCCGCGGCGCCCTACAACAGGCTCGATTCGCAGTTTGTATGGGTACCCGTGGATTATGATGGCGTGTCCATCGGATCCGATCCAACCGGCGAAGTTAAATTCTCCGGCACGGTGGATTCCGGACGCACCAATACCAGCCAGCTGTCCGATGGCACTGCGACGTTGAATCCAGTGAACCGCACCTGCATGCTGGCCACCACCATTCCGGTTACCAACGAGAAGAAAAGCATTGCCGAGAACCTCGATTTAAGCAAATCGCCTCAAGCCGGTTCTGGGCTGGTGGTACTGCCCGCCGCATACAACGCGGGAGGTGACACCTACCAATATACTGAGGAATGCCGTGCTGACGGTGCGTACTCCTCATTGAACACGTGGGTGTACTACAAGGACAATTCCATCCGTCTGGCCTCGAATATGGGATTGTGCGTCACCGGTGTGAGTATCGATGACACCGACGGCAAGACTCCGACCACCTTGCAGCCATGCGGCACATCATACGGAGTCCACTTCCAAGGCGATTATTATATGGATCCGAATAAGGTTGCGCAGCAGACGGAGAAGAACGACCCGAACAGTCTGCTCAACAAATACCAGAAATGGAACTTCTACAACGGGTTCATCAACGCCGGATACTGGAACGAGCTGACGGGCGATGTCAGTGCGCAAGCAGCGTCATATGATTCCGCCTTGCCTGAAAGCAAGGGATATGCCGTAGCCGGCGTGCAGAGCGGCAAAAAGACCAAGTTCCAACGTCTGGAAGTCACCCATTACGGCGGTAGCCCACAAGACAGTGGCGATCCGCATTTCGCGGGCGGCAATATCAAAGCCACCCCCTACAGTCAGGCGTATATGGTGTCGCAATGGACCTATAACTTCAGCGATTCCTACTTTTCGAACGGTGCCGACATGCAGGATGCCACCGCATCCTTCAGCCAAGCAGGCGAAGCGGGATACGGCACCAATCAGATGGTGAACTCCGCATCCGGATTCTGCATGGTGATGGACGGCAACGACGTATACGCCGACACCTGCGACGTGCATAGTGCGGACTTCGACGCGAAATGCTACCAGAAGACGATCATGGGGCAAGGCAGCGATTTCATCTCGACCTCTCACTGTTCGACCGCCGACAAGGAGAACTTCAACTTCACATCCGACCGCGTCTCCTATACCGAAGATGCCAGCGCCGATGGCACTGGCATCGACACCACCATAGCCCTGCACGACACCAACGGCAACGCGAAGTACCTGCATGTTTCCGGCAGTAAGGTGTCGTTGACCGATAATCCAAGTGACGCCACAAAGTTCCGCCGATACAACGAGCACAACACCTCGAAAGCGGTGAGTTACGGCGGCAAGACGCAGTATCCATGGGCTGGCACTTTCCAAACCAGCGAAGGCATGTGCCTGACGGAAATCTATCCGGGAGACTATGTGGAAAGCAATGGGAAGAAAGACCGTCAATACAATCGCTCAGACGGTCATTCCATGCTGAAAATGGTTTCATGCGGAACCGATCGTGACGTGCGTGGGCGACTGGTGAAATCGCAGGCATGGAACGCTTCAGTGAATTATGGTGATGCCGGATCGGCCGGTAGCATTACTTGGACAACGACGACGACCACCGTATCTATCCCTACCAGTACCTATTTCTCAGCGGTTGTGGACTCCACCGTCACATCCAGAAAGTGGTGAACGGCATGGATATAGTGAATGATGTTCCTACCGTGGTGATACTGCTGGTGGCCTCGCTGATCATCGGCTGTATCTTCGGATCTTTCCTGAATGTAGTGATATGGCGTGTGCCGAACCACATAAGCATCACCAATCCGAAACGTAGCTTTTGTCCAAAATGCGAAGCGCCAATCGCCTGGTATGACAATATTCCCATCTTTTCCTGGTTGGCGCTCGGCGCGAAATGCCGACACTGCAAGGAACCGATTGCCGCACGATATCCGCTGGTCGAATCGCTTGGCGGACTGTCCTTCCTTGCCGTAACCGCAGGTGGACTGTTCGGCGCATACCCGTTGTGGGCACTACCCGTGCTGTACGTGTTCGCATGCGTGTCCATCGTCATAGCGTTCATCGACTTGGACCACCATCTCATCCTCAACGTAGTGCTACTGCCGACGCTTATCGCAACGGTGTTGCTGCTGGCTGTGGCATCGTTTGGCATAGGGGAGTGGACTCGTCTTGGTCGCGGAGCGCTCTGCGCGCTGATTCTCTTCGTGTTCTATTTCGTACTCTCACTCATCTGGAAAGGTGGTATGGGAGACGGCGACATCAAACTCGCGTTCATTCTCGGATTGCTGCTTGGCTGGCTTGGCTGGCCGCAATTCATCATTGGATCGTTCGCCGCGTTCTTCATCGGCGGTGCCATCAGCTTGGTATTGCTGGCCAGCAAAAAGGTCGACCTTCATGGAGGCATCCCCTTCGGGCCATCCATGCTGCTCGGCGCATGGCTTGGCATTTTCGCCGGCGTACCAATCGCCACACTATACCTGCAACTCACCGGACTTGCGTAACGCATCCGCATACAAGACCCATATATATAAGGAGAGACCATGAGAGCAATAACGGCGCTGTCGATTGCGAGCGACGCCATACGAGCGGCGGTCATAGCCGACCCCTATACGGATTCGCCGACCATCAAACACTTCCAGGCGCTTCCGCTGCCCGTTGGAGCTGTGGTGGATGGCGAAGTGGTGGACGCCGAAGTGGTCACCGGTCTACTGAAAACGTTGGTGCAACGCTTCAAGTTCCCGCGTGAGAACACCATACTCGTTTATTCGAGCCGTCGTATGGTGTTCCGTGAGGCGGACTTCCCCTACATGTCCCTAGCTGATTTACGCTCAACCCTGCCATTCCAGGCCAAAGGCATGATTCCATTGCCCATTGAGGAATCCGAACTTGACTTCGTGCCGTTGTCTGTAGTGGATGACGAGCAGAACGGCAAGCAGCTTCATGGCATTCTCGTAGCCACTCTGCGCGGTGGTCTGGAAAAAACTGCGTATACCGCAGAAGAAGCGGGTTTCGTGATCACCTCCATCGACGCCGGTCCGTTCGCGTTGGCCCGCCTGTTCAGCGACACCAACCAGGCGCAGACCGAAGCGGTGGTCAACATCAACGGCAACTGCACCGACGTGATTGTGCTCAATAACGGAAAACCCGCCTACATGCGCGTCGTGCCGTCCGGTGCCGACGACGTGTCCGACGCCATCGCCAATGCGCTGAGCATCTCCTTCGAAGACGCGGAACGCATCAAAAACCAGATTGGTCTGCAAAATGTGACCGGTGACGAACGTCTCGAAAAAGCTGAGGAAGTCATTCGTGAAACCACGGCGCAGCTCATCGTCGGTATTCGCAATACGTTGAACATGTACGACGTCGACCATGCGGACAGCACCATCAGCGGCATCATCCTCACCGGTACAGGTGCGCGACTTATCGGTCTGCCCCCAGTGTTGGCAAGCTCCATCAACAAGATGGTGCGCATTGGCGATCCGTTCATCCGCTTCAAGCTGTCCAAGGAAGTCGAACGTCAGAACATTGTGGCGCACGCGGTCGATTTAGGCGGGGTGCTGGGACTGGTCATCGGAAAGAAGCCGAGGTGAGTGTGATTATGAAACTTGATATGAAATCCAAGAAAAACAAGGCCAACTCCCACCGTGGACGTGGCAAGGAAATCGCCTATCCGGACACTTCGGACGGTCAGAAGGGCACCCTGCTATCCATGAACGTCTCCGATATCAGCAATGCGTTGAAGGCGGGCGGTATCGGCAAGCGTAGCACCGCGCCGGAAAACCCAGCCGACTGGACCATGCGCGCTAACCTGATTCCGCGTTCCATCGTCGGATTGAATCGCGATCGAGCCATCAAATACCTGTTAACGTATGTGCTGATCGGCGTGCTCATTGTATCTTTGGTGGTCAGCGTGTTCATGTTCGCCCAATCCACATGGGCGGACCATCGTGTGGAAGTGGCTCAACAGAAGACCATTTCCTTGCAAAAGGAGAAAGCGCAGTTCAAGGATGTCGAAGACACGTTGAATTCGCTGGACGATGCGCAGAAGGCGAAGATTGCCATGCTGTATGACGAAATGGACTGGATGAAGGTCGCCGATTCGCTGAACAGCTCGCTTCCGGAAGGCGGCCAGTATACGAATCTGGAACTCAAAAGCTTCCAGATCGCTTCATCGAACAATTCGTCCTCATCCTCCGACAATACGTCCACTGTGTGGTCTGGTAACGGCGTGATTTCCGCGGACTTCACCATCGAATCGCCGAATTTCTACTCGGCCAAGGACTTTATCAACAATTTCGCCTCGATTCCCACGTACAAGACGGGTTATGTGAGCTCTATTACCAAGAATGACAGTGAAGGTGGCACCACCTACACGTATACCGGAACGATTTCACTGGTGATGGACGGCAACACCACTTCGCGAAGCGACAACTCAGCAGGCGCGACCCAGGCCAACCGTGATTTGCTCGCCAAGCTGCGCGCAAGCCTCGACAAGGCTGCGTCCGGACAGTCTGATGCTTCTGCCAACCAGTCGACTGACACCTCATCCGATGCCAGCGGATCGTCCAACTGATAAGCAGGAGGAAACATGAACAAGCATAAAATCGCATGGATCGCACTGGCCGTCGGCATCGTAGTGGTGCTGATGTTGACATGGCTTGTAGGCGTATCTCCGCGTCTTACACACATTAAGGAAGCCGACGCGCAGACTGCGCAGATCGAAGAAAGCAACAAGAAAACGCGTGACCAGATTGAAACGCTGCGTATGGCGAGCGAGACGATCGGCCTGCAGAAGGATCGTTTGCGTCAGCTGCAGCGCCAGATTCCTGACGGCTATAACCAAAACGAATTCATCGATTCGTTGAATGCCGCTGCTGATGGTGCGGGCGTCTCCATCCAGTCTGTGACCTTCGATGAGGCCACCACCGCTGAAGTGCCGTCCGAAATGCAGGGAACCATCAAAGCCGGCCGGCTTGTGCAGGTTCCGGTGAGCATTACTGCGAGTGGCAGCTATGATGCAATGCGTGGCTTCGTTCAGGCCGTGCAGGGCATCAACCGTATTGCCGTTCCTGAAGATGTGACGTACACCCTTGATAAGGGCGGCGACGCCACCAAGAACAACGTGACCATCAATTGTAAAATCTGGTCGCTGCTGCTTAACAATGACACCGTCGAAGACGAGAACGTTACCAAGCAGTGACAAACAATACATAAAGAACGATTCTCTCCTTATCCATTACATGGGGCCTTCCGCATTCGCGGGAAGCCCCTTATGTATCTTCACATATTCTTATGTGTTTTCATTCGGTTCTTGCATCAATTTGCCGTTCATCCCCATCGGAAATCACGTAACTTGCCATGCCGTGAAACTGTCAGGCAAAACTGTCAGCATGTGACGGTAGGCTTTGCGCTTGTAAAGACCCCAAACCATTCAATCCAGAAGGTGCATTGTGGCTGTATCCAAACTCGATGAAGTCGTATCCCTTGCCAAGCGTCGTGGCTTTGTTTTTCCCGCCGGTGAAATCTACGGCGGAACCCGTTCCGCATGGGATTACGGTCCGCTCGGCGTGGCGCTGAAGGACAATATCAAGCGCGAATGGTGGCGCTCCATGGTCGTCACCCGTGGCGACGTGGTGGGCGTGGACACCTCCATCATCCTGCCGACCCCCGTGTGGGTGGCTTCCGGCCACGTGGCCGTCTTCAACGATCCGCTGGTCGAGTGCCTCAACTGCCATAAGCGCCAGCGTTCCGACAAGCTTGAGGAATCCTACGCCGAGAAGCATGGAGACAAGCTGCCGGAGAACGGCATGGCCGACATCGTGTGCCCCGACTGCGGCACCCGCGGCAAGTGGACCGAACCGCGCGACTTCAACATGATGCTGCGCACCCACCTCGGCCCGGTCGAGGACGAGAACTCCCTGCACTACCTGCGTCCGGAAACCGCGCAGGGCATCTTCGTGGACTTCAAGAACGTGATGACCTCTTCCCGCAAGAAGCCGCCGTTCGGCATCGCCAACATGGGCAAGTCCTTCCGTAACGAGATCACCCCGGGCAACTTCATCTTCCGTACCCGTGAGTTCGAGCAGATGGAAATGGAATTCTTCGTCAAGCCCGGCGAGGACGAAGCCTGGCACCAGTACTGGATCGACGCCCGTACCCAGTGGTACCTCGACCTCGGCGTCAAGCCGGAGAACCTGCGCCACTACGAGCATCCGAAGGAGAAGCTGGCCCACTATTCGAAGCGCACCGTCGACATCGAATACAAGTTCGGCTTCCAGGGCTCCGATTGGGGCGAGCTCGAAGGCATCGCCAACCGTACCGACTTCGACCTGTCCGCGCACGCGGAGCACTCCGGCGAGGACCTGAGCTACTTCAACCAGGCCACCGGCGAAAAGTACGTGCCGTACGTCATTGAGCCGGCCGCCGGCCTGACCCGTTCCCTCATGTGCTTCCTCGTCGACGCCTACGACGTGGACGAGGCTCCGAACACCAAGGGCGGTGTGGACAAGCGCACCGTCCTGCACCTCGACCCGCGTCTGGCTCCGGTCAAGGCCGCCGTGCTGCCGTTGAGCAAGAAGCCCGATCTGCAGAACGTGGCGCAGAAGCTCGCCGCCGACCTGCGCCAGAACGAGTGGATGATCGACTACGACGAGGCCGGCGCGATCGGCCGTCGTTACCGTCGTGAAGACGAGATCGGCACTCCGCTGTGCGTCACCGTCGACTTCGACACCCTCGACGACCAGGCCGTCACCATCCGTGAACGCGATACCATGCAGCAGGAGCGCGTCAGCCTCGACAAGGTGGCCGACTACATCGCCGAGCGTATCGGCGAGAAGCGCGTCAGCGTGCCGCAGATGCCGGTCGAAATGGGTGGCGAGGCTTGGCCTGAGTCCGTCAAGATCGCCGAAGCCGGTGGCCTGTACTGATCGCCCCGAATCGGTCATATCGAACGGAACAAGTCTGACCTATGCCAGATAGCATTGTGAATGCCTACGAGGAATCCGACGTGCTCGACCCGCGTACCGACGCGGAACGGCCGTCGGTTCCTCCCGTTATAAAGCCCGTTGATTTGGGTCCGGTGCACGTCGAAACGCCGGTGGTGCTTTCGCCTATGGCGGGCGTCACCAACTGGCCGTTCCGCGTGATCTGCGAAAGCTACGGTCCCGACGGTCTGTACGTGGCGGAAATGATCACCGCGCGCGCATTGGTGGCCCGCAATCCGAAAGCCCTGCGCCTATGCCGTTTCGCACCCAGCGAGAAGATTCGCTCGCTGCAGCTGTACGGCGTCAATCCCTCGATTGTGGAGCAGGCCGCGAAAATCGTCATCGACGAGAACATGGCCGACCATGTCGACCTCAACTTCGGCTGCCCGGTGCCCAAGGTGACGCGTCGTGGCGGCGGATCCGCGCTGCCATGGAAGACGGACCTGTTCCGTGAGATCATCCAACGCGTGGTCAAGGTGTGCGACGCGGCCAACGTACCAGTCACGGCCAAAATCCGCGTCGGCATCGACCATGAACACGAGACGTTCCTCGAAGCCGGGCACATCGCGCAGGAGGAAGGCTGCAAGGCCGTCACCCTGCACGCGCGCACCACCGCCGAATATTACGGTGGGCATTCCGATTGGTCCCGCATCGGCGAGCTGGTTTCCGAGCTTGATATTCCCGTCTTCGGCAACGGGGATATTTGGGGTGCCAACGACGCGTTGGCGATGGTCACCGAAACCGGTTGCGCGGGTGTTGCGATCGGCCGCGGCTGCCAAGGCCGTCCATGGTTGTTCGCCGACATCAAGAACGCGTTCGCCGGCAGTGACGAGCGCGTCGACCCCACGCTGGGCGACGTGTGCCGCGTGATCGAACGGCATGCCGAACTGCTGACCGAATTCTATGATGGCGACGAGCGGATGGCCGTGCATGACCTGCGCAAGCACGTCGCATGGTATCTGAAGGGCTTCCCCGTGGGCGGTTCCACACGCCGTGCGTTCATGGAATGTGAAAATCTTGAGGATGTCCGGCGCGAGATAGGCAGACTCGACCCGAACATTCGGTTCCCAGAGCGCATCGCCGACAAGCCAAGGGGGCGCGTGCGCTTCGCCAAAAAGGTGCATCTGCCTTACGGATGGTTGGAATCCCGGGAAACCACGCACGAGGAGCGTGAGGCGCTGTTCGGGGATGACCCGATGGATGCCAGCTACTAAAGCCCGTCACGCATGTTCGAAGAGCCGTGTACAAATGACTGAAGGGGTCAACGCAGGCAGAATGAACATGCTGACAGCAAAAAAGTGAAAAAACGGTGGTACACGCCTGGAAAAGTGCGCGTATCATCGGCGCGATTGCGATAGAGTTGTTCATATACGTGAGTGAACAGGAGACAATGGTGAGCGAGATTGCCCAGACTGACAATTTCAACGACAAGACCAACATCAAGGTCGTCGGTGTCGGTGGAGCCGGAGGCAACGCTGTCAATCGCATGATTGCGGAGGGTCTTCAAAGCGTCGAATTTATTGCGATCAACACTGATGCAAAGGATCTGCTGCGATCCGACGCCGATGTCAAGATCTCGCTGAACGATGCCTCCAGCCGTGGTCTGGGCGCTGGCGCCGACCCGGAAAAGGGTGCCAAGGCGGCGCAGGATCACCAGTCCGACATCGAAGAGGCGCTTAAGGGCTCCGACATGGTGTTCGTCACCTGCGGTGAGGGCGGTGGCACCGGAACCGGCGCCAGCCCGATCGTGGCACGTGCGGCCCACCAGCAGGGCGCGCTGACCATCGCCGTGGTGACCCGTCCGTTCAGCTTCGAAGGTCCGCAGCGTTCCGCTTCCGCCGCGCTCGGCATCGAGAACCTGCGCAAGGAAGTCGACGCGCTGATCGTCATTCCGAACGACCGACTGCTGGAACTGTCCGACCGCACCATTGGCATCGTCGACGCGTTCAAGACCGCCGACACCGCACTGCTGGCCGGCGTGCAGGGCATCACCGACCTGATTACCTCGAATTCGTACATCCACGTTGATTTCAACGATGTCAACGCGATTCTGCGTGGTGCCGGCACCGCGCTGTTCGGCATCGGTTCCGCTCGGGGAGAGGACCGCGCCACGCAGGCCGCGGAAATCGCCATCAGCTCGCCGCTGCTGGAGGAAAGCATCGAGGGTGCGCATGGCGCACTGATCAACATCGCCGGTCCGACCGACCTGAAGCTGCAGGAAGCCGCAGCCGCGGTCGCGCTGGTGCAGAAGGCCATCCATCCGGAAGCGCAGATCATCTGGGGCCTGTCCCTGGACGACGCCTACGGCGACGAGGTGCGTGTCACCGTCATCGCGGCAGGTTTCGATGCCAATTCTAAGAAGCCCGACCAGCCGGCCGAAGAAAAGCCGGCCGCGGCCAAGGAAAACACGGTACCGCTGTCCGCGTTGTCCGCCGGCGTGCAGGCTCCCGCCCAGCAGCCGCAGCCGGTGCAGACTCCGGCGGTGCCGCAGGTGCAGCCGCTGTCCAGCTACATTCCGTCCACTCCGGACCAGAACGTCGCCTCGTTCGACCAGACCACCGAGCATGAAGTGGTTTCGGCTAACGATCCGGGCGACCTCGATATTCCGGATTTCCTGCGCTAAAGTCAACGCGTAGACGCGAAAGGAACATACATGGCAGGTTTCATGAAGAACGCGATGTCGTACTTGGGAATGTCCGACGTCGCCGAGGGTGAGGATGATTTCGAGGATGACGTCGACACCGGCGAGACCTCGTTCGATTCGGATCATTCCGTCACCCCGATGCCTTCCTCTTCGGCTTCCGCTTCCACGCCGTCCGCTCCGCGTGAGCAGTCCAACCCGTTCCAGGGGGGTAGAGTTAGCCGCATCACCACCATCCATCCGAAGACCTATGACGATGCGCAGATGGTCGGTCGCGCCATTCGTGACGGCATTCCGGTGGTGCTGAACCTGACAGGTGTGGCCGAAGCCGTGGCATACCGCATCGTCGACTTCTCCGCCGGTGTGGTGTTCGGCGTGCGCGGCTCCATCGAACGCGTCACTCCGCGCGTGTTCCTGCTGAGCCCGGCCCAAGTGAACATCAAGGTCGAGGAGCCTGAAGACAAGGGTCCGGCCCACGACCTGTTCGCCGACTGAGCCGTGTAGCACAGAGCAAGCACAAATCAGACGATTATGCCCCCACTGAAAGCGGGGGCATTTTGTTATGCGCGCTTGATACAGTGGCAACGTGATTCTCTCGATAATTGGTAGCGTCGTCCATTTTCTGGTCAACGCCTATATCCTGGTGCTGTTCGTCCGCATGATTCTCGACTGGGTGTTGGCATTGTCGCCGACGTGGCGGCCAAGCGGAATCGTGGCCTCGTTGTTCGACGCCATCTACCAGCTGACGGAGCCGCCGTTAAGGTGGTTGCGGCAGTATATTCGTCCCGTTCCGCTCGGACCGATCTATTTTGACGTCGCGTATCTTGTGCTTTATTTCGTTCTTGTGGTCATTGATTTCCTTATTTAGCACCTCTAAAAAACCGTTTTTCCGCAAAATATCTATGGTTTCGTGCTAGAGTCGAACACTGAAAGCAACAACAGTAAGGCATCAAGCCCAAAGCGAGGTGTAAGGATTTATGGCTCTGTTGACGCCGAAAGATATTAGGGAGCATACTTTCCAGACCGTAAGGTTCAAGGAAGGCTATGACGTCGATGAAGTCGATGACTTCCTCGATCAGGTAACCGAGACGGTGGAAGCCCTTGGCAAGCAGGCAGTTGCCGGCGGACAGGCCACGCAGTCTCTTGGCCCGGATGTCGCAGGACTCAATTCCAAGATTTCCGAGTTGAATGCTCAGATCCAGTCCCTGCAGCAGGAGAACGCGACGCTGAAGTCCGCCTCCGAGCAGGCAGCTGGTGCGGGAGACCAGGCCGCTCAGGCCGCTCAGGCCGCGGCCGCCAAGCTTTCCGAGGCAGAGGAAAGCAATCGTGCGCTGTCTTCCCAGAACGAGCAGCTCAAGGGGCAGATCGATCGTCTGTCCGCGCAGGTCGATCAGCTCACCGCCCAGGCAGCCGAAGCGGCCGGTCAGGCCGACCTTGGCGAGCAGCTTACCGCCGTGCAGCACGAGCGTGACACGTTCCGCGCACAGACCGAGGACCTGTCCCGTCATCTGGCATCGGCCCAGGAGCAGGTGGTCGTGGCTCAGCGTCAGAAGGAGCAGATCGATCAGCTCACCGCAAAGCTTCAGGAAGCGCAGGACCAGGTCGCTCAGGCCCAGCAGCTCACTCAGGAGCATGCTGCCCAGTCCCAGCAGCAGGATGCCCAGGTGAAGCAGCAGGCCATGCAGATCCAGCAGCTTGCCCAGCAACTGAAGGATTCCCAGATTCGCGAGGCACAGCTGCGCGAACAGGTCGCCAAGTCCGAGCCGAGCACCGAAACCGGCAGCCTGCAGAAGATCGCAGGTGCCGCGGCAAGCGCCAATACCGAGCCGGAGCGCGCCACCGCCATGCTGACGCTGGCCATGCAGCTGCACGACCAGTACGTCGACAAGGGCAAGGCCAAGGCCAAGGAGATCACCGAGGAAAGCCAGCGCAAGTACGAAGAGATCATCGGCAGCGCCAACGACTACTCCAACCGCACTCGTTCCGAGGCTGACCAGTACTCCACCGACACCCGCGCCAACGCCGACAACTACCTGTCCGGCAAGACCCAGGATGGCGATGCCTATCTGGCACAGAAGCAGCAGGATGGCGATGCGTACCTGAACCAGAAGACCGAGGAGGGCGACGCCTACCTTGCGCAGAAGACCGAGGAAGGCAATGCCTATCTGGCCGGCAAGCAGCAGGATGGCGACGCTTATCTGGAGCAGAAGCAGCAGGAAGGCGACGCCTACTTCGCGCAGAAGCAGGAAGAGGGCGACGGCTACCTGGCTCAGAAGACCCAGGACGCCGACACGTACTTCTCCGACAAGCACACCGAGGCCGACAACTACGAAGCCGAAGTGCAGAAGCGCGCCTTCGACTACGATTCGAAGACCCGTACCGCTGCCGACGACTACGCCCAGCAGGTCCGCGACAACCTCGAGACCCAGACCAAGGTCATCGAAGGCAACATCAAGGGCCTCAAGCAGTTCGAAACCGAATACCGTGCACGACTCACCGACTTCCTCGGCCAGCTCGTCAACCAGGTGTCCGATACGAACAACTACGACCAGGACCCTCAGGACAACAACGACTGAGATTAGCCTGTGTCTGACATCATGAAGAATGATCAAAGACGGCTGCGCGACCGCGTGGCCGTCTTTGCGTGTATTGCGATCGCGACGATCGCGATTGACCAGCTCACCAAGATGTGGGCTTTGTCCGCATTGGCCGATGGCCGTACCATACGCGTGATTCCCGGCCTGCTTTCGTTGACATTGGTGCGTAATCCAGGCGCCTCGCTCGGCATGGGCTCCGGCATGACGTGGCTGATTTCCCTGCTGGCGATGGCGGCCTGCGTGGCGTTGGTCGTACTTGCCGTCCGCACCATTTCCATGAAATGGACGGTGCTGTTCGCCTTCGCCTTCGCAGGAGCGTTCGGCAACCTCATCGACCGCGTCATCTACGCGGAAGGGTTCCTCAACGGCAAGGTCGTGGATTTCCTGAACTACGGATGGTCCATCGGCAACGTGGCGGACATCTTCCTCATGCTCGCGGGCGTTGCGGCGGTGCTGCTGCTGTTCCTCGGGGAACCGTTCAGCCAAAAGGACCTTGACGAGGCCAACGGCAAGACGCTTGGTGATGATGCGAACGCAACCGACGACGGGGCGAAAGCAGCATGAGCCGTCTCGTACCCGCTCCCGACGCGCTCGTCGGCAAACGATTCGACGTCGCGGTCGCCAAAATGCTTGGCATTTCCCGGGCCAAGGCGGCCGACCTCATCGAAAGCGGACAGGCGCGCGTGCTCGGCAGGGACATTTCCAAATCGTCGACCCTGCAGGCAGGCGAAACCGTAGAATTCGACATCGTCGAGGAACGGTCCGAACCGGAACCGATCGCCCATGACATGGCCGTCGTCTATGAGGACGACGATGTGGTCGTGGTGGACAAGCCGGTCGGCGTCGCCGCGCACGCATCCGTCGGATGGACCGGTCCGACGGTGCTTGGCAGCCTGATCGACAGGGGAGTGCACATCACGTCATATGGCGCGGCAGGTCGTCAAGGCATCGTGTCACGACTCGACGTGGGCACATCGGGACTGATGCTCGTATGCAAGTCCGATCTTGCGTACGTGGAGATGCGCCGGCAGTTCGCCGAACATGAGGTCGTCAAAACATATCACGCACTCGTGCAGGGCAATCTCAAAGAAGACAAAGCCACCATCGAAGCGCCGATCGGACGCGCCAAAGTCTCCGACTTCCGCTTCTGCGTGACACCGGCCGGCAAAGAGGCCATCACGCATTGGGACGTGATGGAACGTTTCGGCGAAGCCACGCTCGTATCCGTGAACCTGGAAACCGGCCGCACCCATCAGATCCGCGTGCATTTCTCATCCATCGGGCATCCGTTGGCGGGGGACGCCATGTACGGCGCGAATCCGCAGCTGAGCGAGGCGCTTGGTCTTGAACGGCAATGGCTGCACGCCATGCAATTGGAATTCCGCCATCCGCGTACGCACGTGTGGACCACGGTGAAATCGCACTATCCCGCCGACCTGCAGCATGCGCTTGACGTGATGCGCGCACGGCACGCCGACCAGTCCCTATAAAAGTGTGGCCGGACGGCCAGAAACGACTCCACGCCGTCATGAAGCCCAGCTAAATTGGAACGCATGGCTACTTCCGCAAATTTCGTGCAACTGCATAATCACACGCATTATTCGCTGCTCGACGGCGCATCGAAAATACCGGATCTGGTCAAGCGCGCCAAGGAACTGGGCATGCCGGCCGTCGGCATCACCGACCACGGCAACATGCATGGCGCGTATGAGATGTGGAGCGCCGCGGTCAACGCCGGCATCAAGCCGATCATCGGCATCGAAGCCTATGTGACGCCGGAAACCGCACGTCAGGACCCCACCCGTGTGAGCTGGGACACCAACTGGAATCCGGATCTGGATCCGCTGCATCGCCGCCGTAACCCGGATGATGTGTCCGGCGGCGGTGTCATCACCCACCTGACCATGTGGGCAGAAAACGACGAAGGCCTCGTCAACCTCATGAAAGCCTCCACCGACGCGAACCTTGAAGGCCGAGTCATGCGCTATCCGCGTATGGATAAGGAAATCCTCGCCAAATATTCGAAAGGCATCATCGCCTCGTCCGGCTGCCCGTCGGGCATCATCCAGACTCGTCTGCGCCTGGGCCAGTTCGATGACGCGTTGCGTGCCGCCGGCGAATTCCAAGACATTTTCGGCCGCGATAATTTCTACATCGAATTCATGGACCACGGCCTGAAAATCGAAAAGCAAGTGACCGACGGGCTGCTCGACATCGCAAAAAAGCTCAACGCGCCGCTGCTGGCCACCAACGATTCCCATTACACGCGTGCCGAAGACGCCGGCGCGCAGGACGCCATGCTGTGCATCAACTCCGGCTCCACGCTGGACGAGCCGGGCCGATTCAAATTCGACGGCACCGGCTACTACATCAAATCCGCCGAGGAAATGCGCGAACTGTTCAAAGACCTTCCCGAAGCGTGCGACAACACGTTGGAGATCGCCGAACGCTGCAACGTCATGTTCGACGATCATGAAGACGGCGCGTTCATGCCGCAATTCGACTGTCCGGAAGGCTGGGACGAGACGTCGCTGTTCCTGAAGAAGGTCGAGGAAGGCCTGGAACGCCGGTACAACGGCAAGCCGTCGCTCGAAGTGCTGCGGCAGGCCGACTACGAATGCGGCGTGATCTGCCAGATGCAGTTCTGCGGCTACTTCCTCGTCGTGGCCGACTACATCAACTGGGCGAAGGCCCACGGCGTGATGGTGGGGCCGGGCCGTGGCTCCGCCGCAGGCGCCATGGTCGCGTATGCGATGGACATCACCGAACTTGATCCGCTTGAACACGGTCTGATCTTCGAACGATTCCTCAATCCGGAACGTGTCTCACTGCCTGATATCGACGTCGACTTCGACCCGGACGGTCGTGGACGCGTGCTCGACTACGTGGGTGAGAAATACGGACGTGACAAAGTGGCGCAGTGCGTGATCTACGGCACCATCAAAACCAAGCAGGCGCTGAAGGACTCCGCCCGCATCATGGGATACGACTTCTCCGTCGGAGACAAGATCACCAAAGCCCTGCCTCCCGCACAGACCGGCGGCAAGGACATTCCGCTGCACGACATCTTCGACCCAAGCGCGAAACGATACGCGGAAGCACGCGAATTCCGCGAACTGTACGATTCCGACCCGGACGCGAAACGCATCACGGACGAGGCGATGGGCATCGAAGGTCTGATTCGTCAGACCGGTGTGCACGCCTGCGCCACCATCATGGGCAGCGAGCCGATCACCAACACGTCGCCGCTGCTGGAACGTACCGACGGCACCGTCACCACCACGCTCGAATACCATACGTGCGAAACGCTCGGTCTGGTCAAGATGGACTTCCTCGGACTTTCCAACTTGACGGTGATCCGAGACACCCTGAACAACATCGAGGCGAACGGCAAGGAACGCATCGACCATACGAAGATTCCGCTGGACGACCGCCCCACCTACGACCTGCTGTCCCGTGGCGACACGCTCGGCGTGTTCCAGCTCGATTCCGACGGCATGCGCTCGCTGCTGAAAACGTTGAAGCCGAACAACTTCAACGATATTTCCGCACTGATTGCGCTGTACCGTCCAGGTCCGATGGATATGGATTCGCACACCAACTATGCGAAGCGCAAGAACGGTCTGCAGAAGATTACGCCAATCCACCCCGAAGTGGCCGAACCGCTTAAGGAAGTGCTCGACGAGACCTACGGTCTGATCGTCTACCAGGAGCAGGTGCAGTCCGCGGCGCGAATCCTCGCCGGCTATTCGCTGGGCAAGGCAGACGTGCTGCGTCGAGCGATGGGCAAGAAGAAGCCGGAAGTGCTGGCCAAGGAGAAGATTCCGTTCTTTGCCGGCATGAAGGAGCATGGATATTCCGAAGAGGCCGCGCAGGCCGTGTGGGACATCCTCGTGCCGTTCTCCGGCTACGCGTTCAACAAGGCGCATTCGGCCGCATACGGTTTGATCTCCTACTGGACCGCGTATCTGAAAACGCATTATCCGGTGGAGTTCATGGCCGCCCTGCTGCAAGGCGCCAGCACGAACAAAGACAAGACCGCGCTGTACCTGGGCGAGGCGCGACGCATGGGCATCCAGGTGCTTTCTCCGGACGTGAACGAGTCGGTGTACGAGTATTCGGCAGTCGGCGACGTCGTGCGATTCGGCCTCGGCGCCATCCGCAACGTCGGCAAGAACGCGGTCGATGCGATCATCGCGGAACGTGAGAACGGCCACGGCAAGTACGTGAACTTCACCGATTTCATCAAACGCGTGCCGTTGGAGGCGCTGAACAGGCGATTGGTGGAATCGCTGATCAAGGCCGGCGCGTTCGACTCGATCGACCCGAACCGTCGTGCGCTGTTCACCATCCACGAAACGGCCATCAATTCGGTCGTCGGCCTGAAACGCAAGCAGGCGGAAGGCCAGTTCGACCTGTTCGCCGACCTGGACGATTCCAAAGAGAACGATTCCGCCATGGGAGACGCCATGGTGCAGGTGCCCGACGTGGAGGAGTGGGACAAGAAAACCAAGCTCAACTTCGAACGTGAGATGCTTGGCCTGTACGTGTCCGACCATCCGTTGAGCGGCATGCAGTCGATTCTGGTGTCGTTGCGCGAAATGTCGATAGCGCACCTGATCGACCGCGCGGGAAGCATGCCGGACGGCCAGCAGGTGACGATCGCGGGCCTGATCACGAACGTGGACCGCCGCGTGTCGAAAAAGGGCAATCCGTGGGCCATCGTAACCGTCGAGGATTTGGAAAGTTCCATCCAATGCATGTTCTTCGGCAAGGTGTACGAGGCCGCCGCGCCCGAGCTCGCCGTCGACACCGTGGTACAGATCCGCGGCCAGGTGGAGAAGCGCGATGAGACAGTGAGCATGCGCGCCACCGAATTCACCGTGCCGACGTTGGAGGCGCAGGATGAACGTCCGCTGACGATTGTGCTGCCGCCGATCGCGCTCGACCAGTCGCATGTGCGGCGGCTCGGGCAGATTCTGACCAGCCATCCCGGCCCGTGCGAGGTGAAACTGGCGTTGATGGACGACAAAGGCAACGCCAAGGTGCTGACGTTCGGAGACCGGTTCCGCGTCAAACGCGACACGTCGCTGTTCGCCGAAATCAAGATTCTCTTCGGACCGAGCTCGCTTCCGTTGGCCTGAGCGGTTTGACTTGAACGGTTTGACCTGAACAGGTTTTTGATTGCCGGCCGATGCTGAATGGCGTCGACCGGCATATATTTTTCGCGGAAATCGTCATGGTATGGAAAACGGCGGACCTGCGTGTCTCACAATGCGGCTGAATGTGAGACGACGGGACGTTCTCGTGACTTGGCGTTGTTACCATGGGGCGTTATGAGCGAAGAAAACTATATGCGAATCATTGACCTGCGCGGCAAGAAGCTGACCCGAGCCGAAATGCTGGAAGCCATGCCCCGCGCCGAGATGGGCACCAACGAGGCCACTGAGCTCGTACAGCCGATTCTCGATGATGTGAAGGCCCGCGGCGCTGCGGCCCTGCGCGACTTCGCGGAGAAGTTCGACCATATCCGTCCCGAGCATCTGCGTGTGCCGGTCGAGGCCATGAAGGCCGCCGTCGACGAGCTCGATCCGGAAGTGCGCGCCGCCATCGAGGAATCCGTGCGCCGCTGCCGCGCCGTATCCGCATCCCAGGTGCCGGCCCCGTTCCACACCGACCTGGCCGAAGGCGCGCGCGTCGCCGAACGTTGGATTCCGGTGCAGCGCGTCGGCCTGTACGTGCCGGGAGGCAAGGCCGTCTACCCGAGCTCCGTCATCATGAACGTGGTGCCGGCGCAGGCTGCAGGCGTCGAATCGCTGGCCATCGCCACCCCGCCGAGCCGCAGCAACTCCGACGGCCTGCCGGACAAGACCATCCTCGCCACCTGCGCCATCCTCGGCGTGGACGAGGTGTACGCGGTCGGCGGCGCTCAGGCCATCGCCATGTTCGCTTACGGCGCCAAGGGCTCCGAACCGCAGGACGGCGAGATCCTGTGCGATCCGGTGGACAAGATCACCGGCCCGGGCAACATCTTCGTCGCCACCGCCAAGCGCATGGTCTCCGGCATCGTCGGCATCGACGCCGTCGCCGGTCCGACCGAAATCGCCATCATCGCCGACAAGGGTGCCAACCCAAGCTGGCTCGCCGCCGATCTGATCGGCCAGGCTGAACATGACGAGCTCGCCGGTTCCGTGCTTATCACCGACAGCGAAGACATCGCCGACAAGGTGCAGGAGAGCCTCAAGTACCGCGTGCCTCGCACCGAGCACGCCGAGCGCGTCAACACGTCGCTGCGCGGCCGCCAGTCCGGCATCATCCTCACAGACGGCATCGAACAGTCCATCGACGCGGCCAACGCGTACGCGGCCGAACACCTTGAAGTGCAGACCGCTGATCCGGATGCCGTGATCGCCAAGATCCGCAACGCCGGCGCCATCTTCCGTGGCCCGTACTCCCCGGTTCCGCTGGGCGACTACATGTCCGGTTCCAACCACGTGCTGCCGACCTCCGGCACCGCGCGCTTCGCCGCCGGCCTCGGCGTGCACACCTTCATGAAGCCGGTCGAAGTCATCGAATACGACGAGCAGGGACTGAAGACCCTCGCCGCCCGTGTGAACGCCTTCGCCGTCTCCGAAGATCTGCCGGCACACGGCGAATGCGTGCTGAGCCGCTTCATCGACGACCCGTACAACAAGGCGACCATCAAGGAACAGGAAGAGCAGGCCGGCCTCCGATGAGCGAGACTTCCAGCAACGCGATTCCGGCATATCTGCCGCTGCGCAACGACCTGATCGGCGAAGAACCGTACGGCGCGCCGCAGCTCGACGTGCCGGTGTGCCTCAACGTCAACGAGAATCCGTACGCGCCCGAACCGGCCGTGGTGGAAACCATCGCCCAGCGTGTCAAGGAGATCGCCCCGACGCTCAACCGTTATCCGGACCGCGAGCACATCGAACTGCGCAAGGCGTTCTCCACATATCTGGAACGCGAATCGGGCGTGAAGCTCAGCGTCGACCAGTTGTGGGGCGCCAACGGCTCCAACGAGATCATGCTGCAGCTGTTCCAGGCGTTCGGCGGCCCCGGCCGCATCGCGCTCGGCTGCGATCCGACGTACTCCATGTATCCGGAATACGCGCGCGACACGTTCACCACGTGGAAGCTTGCGCATCGTAACGCCGACTTCACGCTTGACGTGGACGCCACCATCAAGGCGATCGAAGAGGTCAAGCCGGCCATGATCGTGCTCACCAGCCCGAACAATCCGACCGGCACCCCGCTCAAGCCGGAAGATCTGAAGCGCGTGCTCGAAGCCGCCCGTACCGCCGAAGTGGCAGGCGCCGCCGAAGGCGTGCATCCGGTGGTCGTGGTGGACGAGGCGTACATCGAATTCCGAGATCCGGGCACGCCCACCGCGCTGGAACTCATCGGCGAATACGAAAACCTCGCCGTCAGCCGCACCATGAGCAAGGCGTTCGCCTTCGCCGGCGCACGCGTCGGCTACCTGGCCGCCAACAAGGGCATCATCGACTGCGTGCGCATCGTGCGCATGCCGTACCACCTGTCCGCCGTCACCCAGGCCGCCGCCCTCGCCGCGTTCGAACACACCGACGAACAGCTGAGCCGCGTGGCGCACCTGCGCGAAACCCGCAACGCCACCTCCGCATGGCTCAAGGAGCAGACCTACAAGGGCCAGCCGCTCGAAGTGGCCGAAACCCAGTCGAACTTCATTCTCTTCGGCGGCCATTTCGACGACCGCGACCGCATCTTCGACGAACTGTTGAAGCGCGGCGTGCTCATCCGCGTCGTCGGTCCGGAAGGCTGGATGCGAGTGTGCATGGGCACCGACGAGGAAATGGCACGGTTCCGTGAGGCGTTGGTCGAAGTGCTGCGCATCGTGGAACAGGGCTGAACAAGCCGGAACGCAAGCTGGGATACTGTCCGGAACGGAAGTTCGTGACAGTATTCGGCAATAAGCTTGAAACAGAACAGAATCGCGGTGGCTGCGGAAGACGCAACCACCGCAATCGCAATATCGTAGCTGTAATATCGCAACTGCAACATCGCAAAAGGAGTCGCAACATGGCACGTACTGCAACCATCGTTCGTGAAACCAGCGAATCCAAGGTGGAGCTGAGTCTCAACCTCGACGGAACCGGCAAAACCGACATCGACACATCCGTGCCGTTCTACAATCACATGATGACGGCGCTCGGCAAGCATTCGCTGATCGACCTGAAAATCAAAGCCACCGGGGACACCGACATTGACGCGCACCACACCGTCGAAGACATCGCCATCGTATTCGGCGAGGCTCTGAAGCAGGCCCTCGGAGACAAGCGTGGCATCCGCCGTTTCGCCGACGCCACCGTGCCGCTCGACGAGGCACTCGCCAAAGCCGTCGTCGACATTTCCGGACGCCCGTACTGCGTGTGCACCGGAGAGCCAGAAGGCTTCGAATACTGCATGATTGGCGGGCATTTTACCGGTTCGCTCGTTCGCCACGTCATGGAATCCATCGCCATGCATGCCGGCATTTGCCTGCACCTGCACGTGATTTCCGGCCGCGACCCGCACCACATCGCCGAAGCCGAATTCAAGGCTTTGGCCCGCGCATTGCGTTTCGCCATCGAACCCGATCCGCGCGTCGACGGCATTCCCAGCACGAAGGGCGCGCTGTGATGTCCGACGACAAGGACGATTTGAACGGTTTCGACGGCTTGGGGAAGACCAACGACGACGGCATGCATTTCAGCGAAGAGGAGCTGGAAGCGGCCATGGCCGGCTTCGAAAAGGAATTCCAGGACGAGGAAGTTGCCCAACAGAACGATGCTCCCGCGCAGGTGCCATTCGATCAGCCGGATGAGACGGTTAATTCCGATGCGTCTTCCGACGAATCGCAGGACGGCCTGCAATCGAAGGAAGCCGACGCGGTACTGTCCGAAGCCGAGAACTCGCTGTCATTCGACGACGAGTTGCAGGGACTGCTGGGCAACCGTGCGAAAGTCGCGGTGATCATCACCCGACTTGCCTCCGCACGCCTGTTCGCCGCGTTCTGCCAACTGTCCGACATCTCCGCGCAATGCCTCGCCTCACCGCAAGGCGCGGTCGCTGTATTACGCAATCTCGACGGCGATGGCCCGGAAGCGGCCATCAAAGATCTGACCACCGTGGTCTCCGGCATGCCTGCCGTCCTCGCGATCAACCGTGCGGACAAGCTCGAGGCGACGATGTACCTGCAAGGCAAGGTCGGCCAGACGTTCGCGCCACCGGTGCTGCTCACCTCCACCGCGCCGTTCGTCGAAGACCTGCTGCTGGGCATCACCGACGTTCAGGGGGTGCGTGATTCCGGCGTGGAAACCGTCGATTCCGCAAGCCTGACCCGTGATGACGCCATGAAGATCCTCGCCGAGCACACGCGATTCGGTCGTGGTTCGTCAAGCATCGAATAAGTTTTTCCCCGAAGGATGGATTCTTCGGCAAGCAAAAGAAGGAGAGCGCCCATGACTTCCGTGGTGGTGTTCGATTACGGTTTCGGCAACGTGCGTTCCATGGTGCGCGCGCTGGCCAATCTCGACCTCGACGTGACCCTCACGTCCGACCATCGTCAGGCTCTGGAAGCCGACGGACTGGTGGTGCCGGGTGTGGGCGCGTTCGGCGCATGCATGGAAGGACTGAAAAGCGTCGGCGGAGACAGGGTCATCAAAGACCGTCTGCGCGCCGGCCGCCCGGTGCTCGGCGTCTGCGTGGGCGAGCAGATCATGTTCGAACGTGGCATGGAACATGGCGACGGCACGCCCGGTCTCGGTCTGATCAAGGGCGATGTCGAGCTGCTCGACGCCGACGTGGTGCCGCACATGGGTTGGGACACCGTCGAAGCGCCGGAAGGTTCCGTGCTGCTCAAGGGCGTGGAGAACGAACGATTCTATTTCGTGCACTCCTTTGCCGCGATGAGCGCTTCGCCTGCCGACACCTCCGCCGACCAGCTGGACTTCGGCGATGCGGAAGAGCATGTGACGTGGTGCACCTACGGGCGCAGCCGATTCGTGGCCGCCTACGAACGTGGACCGTTGTTCGCCACGCAGTTCCATCCGGAGAAATCCGCCGAAGCCGGCGCGCAGCTGCTGCGTAACTGGGTTGCGACGTTCTGAACGCGGATTCGTGCAAGGCAATCGCAACAATCGCAAAATCGTAAATTCAAATCGGTAATCGCAAGATCCGTTGAACGGCCGAAAACCGTTCAACGCAACGAAAGGTATGACATGTCTTTGACGCTGCTTCCCGCCGTCGACGTCCGTGATGGCAAGGCCGTGCGCCTGCGCCAAGGCGAATCCGGCTCCGAAACCGACTACGGCTCCCCGCTGGAAGCCGCCCGCACGTGGGTGGAATCGGGTGCGGAATGGATCCACCTCGTCGATCTCGACGCCGCATTCGGCACCGGCAACAACCGTGACCAGCTGCGCGCCATCGTCAAGGAACTGGGCGACAAGGTCAACATCGAAATGTCCGGCGGCGTGCGCGACGACGCCTCGCTCGACGCGGCGCTCGAAGCCGGCGCGGCCCGCGTGAACATCGGCACCGCGGCTCTGGAGAACCCCGACTGGACCGCTTCCATCATCAAGAAGTACGGCGACCGCGTGGCCGTCGGCCTTGACGTGCGCGGCCACACCCTCGCGGCCCGCGGCTGGGTGAAGGAAGGTGGCGACCTGTTCGAGACCATGAAGTTCCTCGACTCCGTCGGCTGCTCCCGTTACGTGGTCACCGACGTGGCACGCGACGGCATGATGAGCGGCCCGAACATCGAGCTGCTGCGCGAAGTGGCGTCCCGCACCGACGCGAAGGTCACCGCATCCGGTGGCATCTCCAAGCTCGACGACCTGCGCAACATCAAGGAGCTCGCCGAACTGGGCGTGGACGCCGCGATTCTCGGCAAATCGCTGTACGCGCGCGCCTTCACGCTGGAGGAAGCCCTCGAAGTCGCACGCTGACATGTCGCGACACGGCATGTGTTAACGACGTTCGTAACATGCGCATGGAACGATTGGACACTATGGATAAACAGCAAGAGTTTGCTTTGCGCACGGTCGAGGAACGCGACGTGCGCTTCATTCGTCTATGGTTCACGGATGTGTTGGGAACACTGAAGTCCGTGGCCATCGCGCCGGCGGAACTGGAAGCCGCATTCGAGGAAGGGCTCGGATTCGACGGTTCCGCCGTGGAAGGCCTCACCCGTGTGTCCGAAGACGACATGATCGTCAAACCCGATCCGTCGACGTTCCAGATTCTTCCCTGGAGAGGTGGTCCTCAGGGCACCGCGCGCATGTTCTGCGACGTGCTCACGCCTGATGGTGAGCCGTCCTTGGGTGACCCGCGCCACGTGCTCAAGCAAGCGCTGGCCAAGGCCAAGGAGAAGGGTTTCACCTTCTACGTGCATCCGGAGATTGAATTCTATCTGTTTGAAAAGCAGGATGACTGGGCGCAGACTCCGAAGCCGATCGATGAGGGCGGCTACTTCGACCATGTGCCGCGCAGCCCCGGCATGGACTTCCGCCGCGCCACCGTCAACATGCTCGAGCAGATGGGCATCTCGGTGGAGTACTCGCACCACGAGGCGGGGCCAGGCCAGAACGAGATCGATCTGCGATATGCGGACGCGCTCACCACGGCCGACAACATCATGACCTTCCGCACCGTCGTCAAGGAGATTTCGCTGGAGCGAGGCATCCATGCCAGCTTCATGCCGAAGCCTCTCGCCGACGCTCCGGGCTCCGGCATGCACACGCACTTGAGCCTGTTCGAAGGTGACGCCAACGCGTTCTACGAGGCCGGGCAGGAATTCAACATGTCCGTCACCGCACGACAGTTCGCGGCCGGCATCCTGTACCACGCGGCCGAGATCTGCGCGGTCACCGACCAGTACGTCAACTCCTACAAGAGGCTGTGGGGCGGTGCCGAGGCGCCGAGCTATATCTGCTGGGGCCACAACAATCGCTCCGCGTTGCTGCGCATCCCGCAGTACAAGCCCGGCAAAGGCAATTCCGCACGTATGGAATTCCGCGCACTCGACCCGGTCGCCAATCCGTACCTCGCGTATTCCGTGCTGCTCGCAGCCGGTCTCGACGGCATCGACAAGCAAATGCAGCTGGGCGAGCCCACCAGCGACGACGTGTGGGAGCTCACCGACGCCGAGCGTCAGGCCATGGGCATCCAGCCGTTGCCGGAATCGCTTGATGAGGCGCTGAAGATCATGGAGAAATCCGATTTCGTCGCGAGCGTCCTCGGCGAGCACGCGTTCGAATACTTCCTGCGCAACAAGCGTCAGGAGTGGAACGAGTATCGTCGACAGGTCACGCCGTTCGAACTGAAGAAGTATCTGCCGAAGCTGTGATTGCGTAATCGCAGGTTAGTGCATAAACGACATCGAAGGGGCCGTCATCCGGGTTGATTTCCAGATGACGGCCCCTTCGGTGTCGTTTATGCGGAGCTGGGATTAGGCTTCTTGTTGAGATGGAAGCCGCGTCGACTACACCACAGTGCCACTGCTGGGTTCGAAATCCTTCTCGAACAGTACGGTGTCATCGCCTTCAATGGTGAGCTTCACAGAGGTCCGCTCATCATCCAGCTCATAAGCGTAGATAGAGGTGGCCAGCACATCCGCTTGGGCTCTGAGAATCAAGCCAGAGTCGTCGCCGTACAGATAATCCTGGTCAAGCGTCTCGGTTCCCTGTCGTGCATTGACGCTCGCATGGTATGAGAATGTTTCATACGTGGAAGTGTTCTCAAGGTACCAGGAAATGCGGGCCACCATAAGTGGTTCGTCTTCATCATTCTGCTGTATCTCAAGAGAGTCCAATCGGAAATGAAGTATGGTACCGTTCAATTCTTCAACGCGTCCGTCTTCGACGAACGCCGCTTTATCGACCTTCGGTGCTTCCGGCACGTCGGAATAGTCGATTCTGGTCAGTGTCTCGTTGCTGCCATCGAAGGCGAACGCGGAACGAACCAGATTCTTGTGTCTGAAATTGCTTACCTGCATGGCGATGGGAGTCTGCATGTCGGAAAGTACATGATAGCTGACTTTTTCGGATGTTTCACCTGATTTGATTTTCTTGCTGGCCAGATCAAGATTCCCGTTGTATCCCGTCACCACCGCTTTTCGTAACTCTATGCCGTTCTGTGTGACGATGGAATCGGCCACGGCGTTGGGGTAAATCGCGCGCCGGCTCAGATTCCTGCATCCATAGGTCACTTTCACCGTCGGCTGTCCGTTGATGTCAGTTGGTCCGACTTCCATGTTCTTGATGGTGACGGTGAGCGCCATCCCACCGTATGAGTACAGATTGCCGCTGGTTTCGTTGATGGTCTTCTGTTCGGAGAGCTGCTCATATTTTTCGGTGTTCGGATCAAGTCTGTCCGCTATTGAGTCCAGTCCGCCGTGGCTGACGATTGTGCCGACGAGGTTCATCGCGATGATCGTCAGCACTGCGATGGCGATGATGATTATCGGTATTCTTGATTTTCTTGTGCGTGTCGTTCGGCTGATTGGTGTCTGTCGGTTGACGAGCGCCTGTTGTGGTGTGTGACGGGGCTCCTGTGGGGGTGTGGGGGTGCGTTGGGGTGTCTGCTGTTGTTTGGCGTAGCGCTGCTGTTCGTATGCTTCGCGTTGTGCATGCTCGCGGTCCACGTTGCTGGATAGTTTTTCGGCGTTTTTGCCGGGGTCGATGTAATCGGCTCCCTTGAATGGGTCGATGTAGTTGTCATTGTTGAGCAGGCCCATGAGGCTCCTTCGGTTCATTCCTTCCTAGAGGTATTCTACCGGAATTTTTCCGAAATATCAGTCTCGTGGATTGCCGAACATCGAATTGTAGATGATCGCGAAATTGCGGTTGCCGTACGTCGAGCACGCGTCGCCTTCGCCTGCGCCGGCCTTCAGCGCGGCCTCGTTCGGCTGGTAGGGCGTGTAGATGTACAGCAGCGCGGTCGCCTTGTTCTCGATGTAGACGTCGCTGCCGCCGCAGCCTGCGTTCGGATTGTATCGTACGTAGTTGAGAGCGCCGGCATGGTACGCGTATTGCGATTCGTGGCGCACGTAGTACTGGTATCGCTTCGCCGCCCCGTACACCTGGTTGAAGAATCCGGCGTATTTCGCATCGCAGTTCGCGTCGTCCGGACAGCTCAGGCCCATTGCAGATTTGAATTGAAAATCGCTTGGATCGGTGGCGGTGAGCAGATGCTGCTCCTTCTGCAGTACGGTGAGCAGCACCTTCTGGCTGATGCCGCATGCGTTGCCCGCCTTATAGATGATGGCTGCCGCGCTTTCGTTCTGTCCGCCCTTATACGCTTGGCAATATTCGTCCGCCGCTTGCGATTGCGTGGTGAACGTCATGGTCTTCAGACACTTGTCGCCGGTGCACGTCGCGCCCTGCTGGTCGAGGATGGTCTGCACCTGCCGCTCGCTTAACGCGTTGCCGTTGAAGAACGCGCCGTCGGATATGATGTTGCCCGGGTTGAAATCGTACAGCGATCGCATCTCGCTCTGCGCCGCTTTCGCCTCACTGACCTGCACACGCCAGCCGACAAAGCGGATTAGGCCCGCAATGATGGCTATCGCCGCGACCGTCGCCACCAATGTAGTGGCGATCATGCCGATGCGTTGCTTGAGGCTCGCCTTGTTCCATGTATTGCGCAGTTTTCTGCGCAGATTCTTTGGAACAAGGGATTTGCGGTTGCCCGTCTTGCGATTGCTTGTTTTGCGGTTGCGTGACCTGTTTCCGCCGGTTTTCCCGCCGCTGTTTCCGCTCCGATTGGTTTTGCGTGTCATCTTGCGTGTCATCGGTACCGTATTGTATCGCGCGCGGTTTATCCTTTCCTGAAGAAAGTAAATCGTCAATCGATTGACGTAAGCGATGCTAAACAAATCGAAATATCGGGAAACGAATAGGGGAATGCGAACGGAAGCGGAGAGCGGAAAAGTGCGAATCGACAAGGAACGGTTCTTCAATCTGCCGGTGGTGATTCTCATCGCATCGAGTTTCATGCTTGGCATGAGTGAATTCATCGTGGTGGGCATCCTGCCCGGCATCGCAGCCGATCTGAAGATATCGGAGGTGACGGTCGGCAATCTGGTGTCCCTGTTCGCCTTCGTGTACGCGCCCGTCACGCCGCTCGGATCCGCGCTGTCGGCACGGTTCCCGCGATTCGCTACGCATCTGACGCTGATCGGCATATTCCTCGCAGGCAACATCCTATGCGCGTTCGCGCCCAACTACGCGGTTCTGGTGGTGGCGCGCATCATGATCGCCTTGGTATCCGGAACGTTGGTGGCTGTGGCCATGACGTACGCGCCCGATGTGACAACGGACAGATTCCGTACGAAATTCATCGCATGGGTGTTCTCCGGCTTCTCCATCGCATCCGTGGTGGGCGTGCCGGTCGGCACATGGGTGGCCAACACGTTCGGTTGGCGTTGGGCGTTCCATATGATCAATGTGCTCACCATTATGCTCATCGTCGGTATGGTCGTGGCGCTGCCGCGCAACAGCCACATCGTGAAGATCGGATTCCTGCCGCAGTTCCGCCTGTTCTTCGACCGCCGCATCCAGTTGGGCGTGCTCGACGTGGTGTGCGGCGCGGCCGCCAGCTACGTGTTCTACACATACCTGACTCCGATCATGCGCGATGAAGTGCATGTGCCTGAACAGTACTTGAGTGTCGGACTGGTGATTTTCGGCGCGGCCTGCCTGTGGAGCAACCTGTATGGCGGCAAGCTCGCGGACCGGGGCAGGGGAGTGGAGCCGCTGACGCACATCCGTCCCATCTACTGCGCCCATGCGGTGCTCATGGCGTCGCTTGTCGTGGCGCATTGGGTACCGGTATACGGCGCGCTGCTGCTGGTGGTGCTCGGCATGTTCATGTACCTGCAAAATTCCGCGTCCCAAGTGCTGTATATGGACGTCGCCTCGCAGTCGCATCCCGGATCGTTGAACCTGGCCGCGTCGCTCAACTCCATGTCGTTCAACATCGGCATCGCGCTTGGTTCCGCGGTCGGAGGTCTAATCAACGGCCATTTCGGACTGATGTGGCTCGGCCCCGTCGGCGCGCTGTTCCTGGTATGCGCCATCGCCATCACCACGTTCCTGCGCCCGTTCGTCGCGCAGGAACGAGACTTCTATGCTGATATATGACGGGGAACACGGTGGTCAGCCGAGCGGCTTCCACTGATCGGTGTCATTGACGTCCCCGAACGACGCGCCGTTCGCCACCCAACAGCTTTGCATTTCCGCGTTTGAGAAATCCACTGTGGTGGGCTGGTTTTTGGCGTGCGCGTCCAAATCCTTCTTGTACGCTTCCTTGTCGTAGTTTTTCGGCACGATACCGGCCTTATGAAGGCAATCGACCATGGCTTGGTCGCCATCGGAAAGCATGCCGGGATTGCCGATCTGCATCTGGTATACACCGGTCACCGCAATGACTTCAGTGTTATAGCATTTGTTCTCATCCTCGTTGAACTTCTTGCGCTGTTGGTCGCTCATGCCGGTGGTATCCCGCATGGCGATCATGTACAGGCCATTGGAGAACTGCCTGAGCACCGGTGTCGTATACCCATAGCCGGTCACGCACTGCTTGTAATTCGACCAGGCAAGCTCGTAATCCGGTTTCGATACGCTTCCCGACTTCCTGGAACGTTTCAGAATCGTCTTCTGAGCGTCGCTCATGGGATACTTGGTATCGGGTTTGGCGTCCAAATCAAGAAGGAAATCGATGTAATCCGGTATCGAATTCGCGATTTTGGATTTGGATGTGTCGCTGCCGGCACTTCCGGTCGGCTGTTTCGTATCCTGCTGGTCGACAGCCACCCCACAGCCCGCGCAGCCGATAAGAGTTATGCCTACCAAGCATGTGGTGATGTTTCTCAACACATGGACTATTCCATTCCGCATGGTGATCGAGCTTCCTAATACTGATAATATTCAACATAATCATTTTGAGTCAATGAAGAGCCTCCGCTGACTGAGGCGGAGCAATGTTGCTTAGCGAGCGCTCTGCTTGTCTGCGAATGTTGCGTCCTATCTTGCTGTGCGTAGCAATATTGGTTATGGTAATCGGTTTGAGTCCTTACATATGAACTTGTCGGTTGCACACTCCATTCAACATGATAAGGGCCCTCGCTATATGAGCCACTGGTGACAGGGTACCGACATACAGCACTCGCCACGGCAGTGGCGCCGAAGCATATTCCGACAGCTGCTATTGATGCGGCAATTGTTTTCGCTAATTTATTGTGTTTCATCCAGGACATCATCGTCCACCTTTCATCATCATATCGAACTGCCTTGGCCCGGTGATTCATATGATATGAGTTGTTTTACGGGGTTATTGCGAACGATCTACTCAATATGAGTAAGGGGTGGTGATGAAATGATGTATTGTATTGCGGCAGGGGGATGTTTCCCGGGGGGAAGGAGCGTTGTACCATGACGGGGAAAACGGTTGGTGGTCCGAAGATATTGCTTGTTGACGATGACAAAATCGTCATCGAGGCGCTGACTGACCTATTCAAGCGGATTCTTCCGGCGGTGGGTATCGTCGATTCGGCTACCAGCGGCGTTGAGGCTTTGGAATTGTTTGCATCAAATGCCGACCAATATGCTCTTGTGCTGCTTGATATGTCGTTGGAAGGTATGCAAGGCCCGGAAGTCTGCCGTCGCATGCGGTTGATGGACTGTTCCACGCCGATTCTCGGCATGACCAGCTTCAGTCTGAACCGGTATCGCGTGCCGCTGGCGGCGGCTGGCGCGCAGGGGCTTGTCGGTAAAGGTGACGAGACGCAGCTCGAACAAGCCGTCTCCCGTGTCCTTTCAGGATGTTTCCTGCCCGGTTTTGAAACTCCGATGGCGGCTTATGCGAAGCTGAAATGCGATACTCAAGCGGAGTCCACGCTCACCAACATGCAGGAAACCATCATGAACCTGTGCGCGAACGAATATCTGACGGATGGCGAGATAGCCGAACGGCTCGGCATATCCATCGCCACCGTGCGCAAGCACATGCAGAACATCGTCAAACGACTGAACTGCCGTACGCAACGGCAAGCCATCATCACATGGCTGAAACGTGGGAACGGGCGCTGACATGACCGAAAAGAACGGAGCGTTCCGGTTGTCGGATATGCCGCGAATCAAGCATCCGTTGCGTTTTACGGGCATCATGACGTGCGAACTTCTGATGGTTTATGAGGCGGTGTGCCACCCCGGTTCGCCAATGGCATTGATGTTTACCGTCATGCAGATTATGCTGACCGGTCTCGCCTATTTCTGGTCCCGTGTGTGCGTCCGTATGCCTATCATAAGGATGTGATCGGCCGGTTGATTGGCGAGGTGTACGCGAACATTTCGCGTCATGCGCCTTCCGGAGGCAAGTACGAGGTGTCGGTTCTGGTGAAGACGCATTCCTTGGAAATCACCGAAGTGAATGATATGGGTGCCCGGCATTCCGGCAGCCTGCCCGGCGGCCATGGCCTCAGACAGTTCGCGGCTGAAATCGAGCATATCGGAGGAAGTCTTTCCACCGATTGCGAGAACGGCATATGGATGTTCCACGCGCGCATTCCGTTTGACTGATGGCTTTCCGGCGCGGAGAACGGGGTAAATGCAACGAGCCGGTGGATGATGCTGGGGAACACCTGGTTCCACATACCCATATTGGGTATGCCGCGCGTGACGGCAGGTCTTGGGGGTCTAGACTAGGGGATAAAGCGGGTCATGGCGGCCTGACGGCTGCGTCGTTTGTGAGGGGGCTGATGACGATGTCGAGGAAAACGGGCATGCGTGGCAAAGCTATTGCCGTCATATGCTGTCTCGCTTTGCTTGTCGGCTGCACGGGCTGCGGGGCACTGAAAGAAGGCTTGCGACGGGAGCGTCAATCCCAGCAGGGTCAATCATCGCAACAGGGTGAACGAATCGCGTCGTCGCTGAAGGATTATGCGCGATCGTTGTTGGATTCCGACGGCGGCAAAATATCCGATCAGCAGAAGTCTGCACTGGAGAAGGCCGCTTCGGGCGGAAAGGTGAGTCAGGCCGACTACGAACGCGCATGGGCGGATTACAAGCAGTGCATCATAGACAAAGGCTATGCCGAGCCGACGTTCGACAAGTACGACAACGGCATTTACGCTCTGCCCTCGTACAACACCGATGGTGCCAGCAAAGAGGCGATCCGCAAACTCAATGACGATCTGACATCCTGCAGTATGCTGCATGTCACGGATATCAACACCGTGTACAGGCTCCAGTTGGGCAATCCGAAGCTGCTGCTCAATGACAAGGAGGTGGCGGCCGACTGTCTGCGCAAGGAAGGCATAAAGCCCAAAGACTACATCGCCGATAAGCTGGAGAAGGATTTGGAATCCGGAGAAAGCGCAGGACTGCGCGATAACAGGAAGGCGCTGACCTGCTTGGTGACGGCCGGAGTGAACGTGACCGCCTCGGATGAGACGGTCTGGTATCCGCTGAAGTAGTCTGATGCGCGAAGGGGCTCATATGCGAGTGGTTGTGGAAGGGCTGGCCCACCGGTTCCCGGGGACAGACCTGCTGTTCGAGCATCTTGATTTCGTGGCGGAACCTGGCTCCACCATCGCGGTATGCGGACCATCCGGTTGTGGTAAATCGACATTGCTGTCGATTCTCGCCGGTTGGGAGAAACCATATGCCGGAACCGTAACCCGTGAAGGCGTGAACCGTGTGGGATGGGTGTTTCAAAACCCGTACGGTGTGGCGGAACGCACCGCGCTCGACCACGTGGTGTTCCCGCTGCTCGCCAAAGGCATGCGGCGCAAGGAAGCGGAGCTCAAAGCCTTGGAAGCCATGGGGCTGTTCGACCTCGAATACGCGGCCGACCGCCGGTTCTCCGACCTCTCCGGCGGCGAGGCGCAACGTCTCATGCTGGCACGTGCCGTCTGCTCCAAACCCGACATGCTGCTCGTGGACGAGCCGACCGCTCAATTGGATACGCGCACCGCGCATTCCGTCAGCCATGTGCTGAACAACCTTTCCGGCCAAGGCATGATCGTGCTCGTGGCCACACACGATCCCGACACCCGCGACGCCTGCGACCGTGTGCTCGACCTCGCCGACTACGCGCCAGGCGGCAGCAAATCGCAGGAACCGGAATTGGAAGAATAGACGAATAGAAAGGCATCGATTCATGGGAAAGAAGCAACGGGGCACTAAAGTCATGAACAACGGTGCCAGACGCGGACGACTCGCATGGGCTTGGAGCCTGCTCGCCGTGGCAACCGCCATATGCGTGTCCGTGGGAGCATGCGCGCTGCTCTTGCCAGACCGCGCGCCGGCATTGCTCGGCTCGGCAGGGGAGACGACCACCGCGCCAGCCAGCGTGCAGGAATACTCCGGTAGCCAGCAAGTGACGGTTGTGCCCACCATCTCCACCGAACGTAATCTTCTCGGCAACGCCAACGGCACCGTCACCGCCGACTGGTCCGCAGACGGACTCGCCTCCGGCAAAGGCGCATACAAAGTCAACGACCGCGTGGTCGTGGCCTTGAACACCGCCACACCCCTATACCGTGACCTCAAAACCGGAGACAAGGGCGACGACGTGCTCGCACTGAACAACGAGCTGAGCCGACTCGGATACAACAGCGTGGCCGGTTCCGACACCTACTGGTGGGCAACATCCGACGGCTGGCGGCAACTCATGAACGACAACGGCAACCCCTCCGACGGCACGCTTGCGCTTGCCGACACCATGTGGATTCCTGAAAACGCAGTCGCGGTCGACGAGTGGACGGCCACCACAGGTTCCATGGTGACGGGCGGTACGGCAATCGGAAAAATACCGGGAGCGTTGACGAAACTCACCGTGAAAAACGGCGCGGCGGTAGGACAGGATCGCACTATAGGCATGTATGGCGTCAATGGAATATTGCCGGCCGATAACACGGAAATCACCGACGCCGAATTCCTGCGTAATGTGTCGGCAAGCGAAACGTTCCAGTCCATGGACATGCAGACCAAAAAGGCCGGTCTCGATGCCACCGTGGCATTGAAGGAACCATTACAGGTGCTGCGTGTGCCGGCGGGAGCGGTGTTTGGCATCGACGGCAGCAGCGGCTGCATCGTACCAAAATCCCACAATGCGTCCAATACGCCGGCGAAGGTGACGATTGTGGGCAGCGAGCTGGGCGTGAGTCTGGTGCAGACGCAGGATGCCGACGTGTCCGCGATCACCAACGTCGAAATCGGCAGCGGGCTCAACGGGCTGGTTTGCAAATAGTCGGCGGATGAATCGCAAGAAACCGTTGAACTTCGCCAAACAGTGTGAAAACCGCATGAAACCGCCAATAAGGGAGCGTATATGAGACTTGGATCGGTGCTTTCCGAAGCGCTGCGCAACATCGGTTCGGGCGTGAGCCACGCGTTCGCCATGTTCCTCGCAGTGCTGCTCTCCGGAACGCTGCTGGGCGGATATGAGGCGATGACCGTGATTGACTTGGAATCGCAGGCCGTGCAGCGCATCAACGCGTACGCTGACGTCAACGCCATCGTCGGTGGAACGGTGGATGGCACCGCATGCGACCGGTTGTCCGACGCCGGCGATGGAATGACGGGCACCTTGGCTGGCGCGATGCGTGCCGGCGAACAGGTCGTGCCACTCGCGACACCCGGCAAGGACATCTCATCGTATGACGTGACGCCTGGTATGATCCGGCTGATCGCCGGCAATGCCAAGGCCGACGTGTCCGGCGTATGGGTGCCGCGCGACGTGGCCAAGGACTTCGGGCTCGCCGTGGGCAGCGCATTGCGGACACGCGAAGGCACCACACGTGTGGCTGGTGTGTTCGACTGGCCGAACGATGGGCGTGACACGCGTTTCGCCTACGCGTTCATCGTGCCGGTGTCGGCGAGCGCCTCGACGTTCAACGAATGTTGGGTCAAGCGGTGGCCGGCCGATGGACAGATGGAAAATCTGCTGTATGCCACGTTGGTGGCGGGTTCCGGCTCGTCGAATGCGGGTGTGACGCAGGTGAATAAGGGGTTTGATGCGCATTATGACGCGCGTGCGTCGTATCTGAATCGTTCGACGCGGTGGATGCCGTGGGTGGGGTTGGCGATTGGCGTGTTGGTTGGTGTGTTTGGTGTGCGCCGGCGTAGGTTGGAGTATGCGGGTGCGTTGCATTCGGGGCAGTCGAAGGGTGCGCAGTTGCTGGGTATTGGTGTGGAGACCGGTGTTTGGGCCGGGCTGGCTACGTTTGCTTCGTGTGCGTTGTTGTTGGCGTATGCGGTGCGGATGAGCCGGTCCGATTGGGTGGCGGTGTTGGCGGCTGCGGTGCGCACGCCGTTGGCTGTGTTCGCCGGTGTCATGGTGGCGAGTCTATTGGTGGGGTTGTTGATTCGTGAATCGCAGTTGTTCCGTTTCTTCAAGAAGCGTTGACGGGTTTGAAGAAACGGAACAATCCGTTGGGGTTTTGGCTGGTGGCTAGGCGATCGCCTTTTTGATGCGTTGCAGGCTGATCGGTTTCGGCGTGCCGAGTTCCTGCGCCCAAAGGGATACGTAGAATTCCTCGAGCATCCAGCGCAAGGTCTCGGCCTGTTTCATGAGTGTTTCATGGCGTGGGCCGGCTGGTTCGCGTTGTGCTTTCGCCACGGCCTTGTCGGCAAGTTGTTTGGCTTCGTCGGCTTCCCAAGCCCATCGCACGTCGCGGTTCTTGTCGTTTTTCGCCTTGGTGAGGCGCAGCAGGTCGGCGTGCAGGTATCGTTCGATGGACGGCAATGCCTCTGGCGGCGTCTTGCCGATGAAACCGGGGTATACGAGTGTGGCGATGTGTTCGCGGATCGACTGCAGCACGCTCAGCAGTGGCAGGTCCGCTTTGCCGGACACGGCTTTGTCGACTTCCGCATACCGTTTCAGTATGGCGATCACGTCATGCGCCACCGCGTACACGGTGTCCTCGTACACTTCGCGCACATCGAGCACTGCGTCGGCGAGCGCTTCGTCGTCGGGCAGCTGGTCGATGTTGGGCAGGAGCCGTTTGACGGCTGCCAGCTGCAGGTCTTCGGTGAGCTCCTTCGTGGACTTGTAGGGGGCAGAGGCGAGCATGAGCGCTTCCGTGCCGAGCCAGCGTGAGGAGATGCGTTCACCGGGCAGGCGCAGCGTGTCGAGCGCGCCTTGCCAGAGCATGGTGGCGCGTGCTTCGGTGGTCGCTCCCGCTTTGTTGAGCAGGTTGGCTTGTTCGACGAACTTGCCTTGGTCTCCTGCGTTTCGGGCTTGTTTTTCGACCATGTGGCGTGCGGAGGCTTTGGCTTGTTCGGCGAATCTGCGTTGCAGTTCGACGAGTGATTTGCCGGTGCCGAGCGTTTTGACGGGTCCTCGCGCGTGTCGTCGGCCGTGCTGGTTCTTGCGGTTGGGCGGCAGCTGCTGTTCCACGGCGAAGGTCATGCGCAGGTATGGCGCGAGCTTGTTCCATAGTTCGCCGGTGAGGACTTCCGGGTGGATTTGCGCGCCGACGATACTGATGGCCGCCTGCGTGAACACGTGCGGCAGGTCGGGCCATGCGGCCATGCCATCCTCGTTTTCGGGGGCGATGTCAGGCTTTTGCTGGCTGCCGGAGCCCGGCAGGTCGGGATAGCGTTTGTCGATCCAGGCGCGGATTTTGCGTGCCGTGTCCGGAGCGGGCACGAACTGCACGCGCAACGTTTTCGGCAGCGACTTGATCATGCCGACGATCAGCTCGTCCAACAATCCCGGCACATTCCACGAGAACTGTTCCGGAGTCAGTCGAGACAATGCTTTCAACGGCACATGCACGGTGACGCCGTCGTTTGGGTCGTGCGGGTCGTAGATGTAGCTCAACCTTAGATCGATGGGGGAGCCGTCGGTGCCGAGCGTATGCCAATGGTCGGGATAGTCGTCCAGGGACACCGAATCGGAGCCGGCGAGACGCTCCACCTTGTCCGGATCGAAATCCAGCAGGTCGGGTTGCTCGTCGTGCTTCGTCTTCCACCATTTCGCCAGGTCGGCCACGCTGGTGACGGTGTTGGGGATGATGGCGTTGTAGAAGTCGAACAGATCCTCGTCACCGACGGTCTGCGCCACCTGGCGGGTGCGGCTCGCATCATCGGCTGCATCCTCGAGGATGTCCCGGTTCCTGGTGACGAAATCATCATAGGAGAACCGTTGCTGGATGTCGCCCTCCACCAGACCCTGCCGGATGAGGAAATCGCGCGCCTCAAGCGGATTGATGCGCCCCCACTGCACGGTGCGGTCCTGCACGATCGGCAGGCCGTACAGGAGCACCTTCGCGCTCGCCACGGCCGAGCCGCGCGAACCGGACCAGTGCGGATCCGCGTACGTGGTACGGGTGAGTGCTCCGGCGAGCGGCTCCGCCCATGCGGGATCAATCTGCGCGGAATACCGCGCCCACAGTCGGCTTGTCTCCACCAGTTCGGTGCTCATCACCCATTGCGGTGTCGATTTGGCTACGGCGGAGGCGGGGAACAGGGCGAAATGCGTGCCGCGCGCGCCCTGATAGTCGTTCTTCGCCATCTTCTGCGCGCGTTTCATCGCACGAGCGCGTGCCGCACCCTTCAAACCAGCGAAATCGGATGCCTTCGGCTCGCGCGTGACCTGCATGCCCATCATGGACAGCAGGCCGGAAAGCATGGACGTGTGGATGCCCTGCGCGTCCCATGAGCAGCACAGCGAATGCGCTGCCTGCTGGTTAAGCGGCAGCTGGCGGATCTCCAACGGTGGACGGGACACGGGAATCGGCTCGCCAAGCTTGAATTTGAACTCCTGGCACATTTCGCGCAGCTGGGCGACCAAATCCTTCCATTGGCGCATGCGCAGCCAACTCAAGTACTCGGTCTTGCAGATGCGGCGCAGCGCGGAATTGCTCGGCTCGCCATCCGCTTGGAACACGCGGTCCCACAGGTTCAACGCGGTCAGGAAATCACTGGTCGGGTCCGCATACCGGTTGTGGATCCGATCCGCCTCCTCACGGTTCTCGTCAGGCCGTTCGCGCGGATCCTGCAAGCTCAGGAACGCGACCACCACCAAAACGGCGGCCAACGTGTTCGGCGTGGTGCTCTTCGCTGCCTCGATGACCATACGGCCCAAACGCACGTCGATCGGAATACGTGCCAGCAGACGGCCGGTATGCGTCAACACCACCTCGCCATGCTTGCGCGCCACGGCCTTCAGCTCGGTCAGCTCGTTGAAACCATCCGACACGGCCTTCATATCCGGCGGATCGATGAAACCGAAATCCGTCACATCCTTCGCCGTACGCGCCACACCCACCGACAGCATGTGCAGTACGACCGCGCCCAGGGACGTGCGCAGAATCTCCGGCTCCGTGAATTCGGGACGCGTCTCGAAATCCTCACGCGAATACAAGCGGATCGCAATGCCGTCGGCGATACGGCCGCAACGGCCCGAACGCTGGTTCGCGCTCGCCTGGCTGATCGGCTCGATAGGCAGACGCTGCACCTTCGCCGTCTTCGAATAGCGGGAGATGCGCGCCGTGCCCGGATCGACCACATATCGGATGCCCGGCACCGTCAGCGACGTTTCGGCGACATTCGTGGCGATCACAATACGCTGATGCGTATGCGGTTCGAACACCTTATGCTGTTCCTTCGAAGACAACCGTGCGAACAACGGCACGATCTCGATCGCATCCGGCCTGCGCATATCCGCCGCGCGCGGACCGTAATGGCGGCGCAGCGCGTTCTCGAAATCGTGGATGTCGCGCTCGCCGGAAGCGAACACGAGAATGTCGCGCGGACCACGGTCGTGCGTGGAATGGATCACCAATTCGGCGCAGGCGCGCGCCACCGCGGTGGGCATGTCCACGTTCGTGTCGCGCGAATCGCGGCCGTCCCTGCCATCCGGCGCGGCCGACAGCGCCTCGTAATCCGCGTCGCCGGGCATCGCGCCCGTTTCGAAACCCGGCACGGAACGCATCAGCGCCGGCGCGGTGCCCAACGGCTCATACACGATCTGCACCGGATACGTGCGTCCCGACACTTCGATGACCGGCACCTTCGTGTGCAGCGCGTGTTCGAAATGCTCCTGGAACTTCACCGAATCGATTGTCGCGGACGTGATGACGAGCTTCAGGTCGCGCCGCTTGGGCAGCAGCGCCGTCAGATAGCCGAGCAGGAAATCGATGTTCAGACTGCGCTCATGCGCCTCGTCGATGATGATCGTGTCGTACTGCATGAGCTTCGGATCGCGTTGGATCTGCGCCAGCAGAATACCGTCCGTCACCACGCGCAGGCGCGTCTTCGGCGAGCTTTCGTCCGTGAACCGCACCTGATAGCCGACTTCCTCACCCAACGTCACGCCCATTTCGCTTGCGATTCGTTCGGCGACGGTACGTGCGGCAAGCCTGCGCGGCTGCGTGTGCACGATCTGCCTGCCGTGCGATCCACGGCCCAGTTCCAGCAGAATCTTCGGCAGCTGCGTGGTTTTGCCGGAGCCCGTCTGGCCGGAAACGATCACCACCTGGCTTGACCTGACGGCTTCGGCGATGTCGCTGCGAGCCGCGGAAACCGGCAGTTCGGAAGGATATTCGAATTTCATGCCTTCACAACCTCGATGACGCGGAAGCCCTTCGAACTCGCGTACTTGCCCACTTCAAACCCGTCGCCCAACTGCGTGGCGAGCCACGGAATCAGCGAATCGGAACCCAGATTCCTCTGCACCACCAGATAGGCGGCACCGCCCGCGTTAAGCCGCGGCAGCCACGTCATCAGCAGCTCGTGCAGAGCCTCCTTGCCGACGCGGATCGGCGGATTCGACCAGATCAGATCGAACGTGAGAACGGCCGGAACCTGCTCGGCGGTGACGGCATGGATATTGCCCATGCCGTTCAACTCGGCGTTGCGGCGCGTGAGCTCAAGCGCGCGTTCGTTCACATCCAACGCCCAGATATCGGCCTTGGGCGATTCGAAACCCAACGTCAGCGCGATCGGACCCCAACCGCAGCCCAGATCAAGGAACGTGCCCTCCTCCGGCGGTTCCGGCGCCTGGCGAAGCAGCACCGACGTGCCCAAATCCACACGATTGCCGGAAAACACGCCGTTCGACACTTCCACATCCGCCTCATTGCCACGCAACGTGACATGCAGCTTCCTGCGCACGTCCTTCGACTGCGGTTCCGCCGCGAAATACTGCTCGGCCTGTGCCATGCTCTCTCCTTGCAAACGTTCGTCCTCCGGCATCCGCGCGGTAATCGCGTCCACGTGGCGAAAACGGTGATGCCCATGTCTCTAGACAATGATGATAATAAAGACACCATAGTTTAACCGTGAGAGGTGCCATTGAGCCAAGAGAACGATATCGAGCAGAGCATGACCGCAGGCGACGTCGGGGGAGTGCTCGCCGACCAATCCGACGTGCTGCTTGATACCGACGGCGGGGAACACTTTCGCGAAACCCACGACGAACAGTGGCAGGAACGCGAATCCCGCAACGCATTGAAGCATGTGGCGGGTCTGGGCGAGATCCAGGACGTCACCGAAGTCGAATACCGTAAAGTCAGGCTCGAACGCGTCGTGCTCGTAGGCGTATGGTCCAGCCGCGAGACCACGCAGGCCGCGGCCGAGGAATCGCTCCGAGAACTCGCCGCGCTCGCCGAAACCGCGGGCGCCGTGGTGTGCGACGGTCTGCTGCAGCATCGCATCAAGCCGGATGCGGCCACATACGTGGGTTCCGGCAAGGCGCGCGAACTGGCCGGCATCGTGGCGCAGGACGAGGCGGACACCATCGTCGTCGACGATGATCTGCCGCCGAGCCAACGACGCGCATTGGAAGACGCCACCAAAGTGAAGGTGGTCGACCGCACCGCCGTCATCCTCGACATCTTCGCACAGCATGCGACTTCGCGCGAAGGCAAGGCGCAGGTGGAGCTGGCACAGCTCGAATACATGCTGCCGCGACTGCGCGGCTGGGGCGGGTCGCTGTCGCGTCAGGCGGGCGGCCGCGCGGCAGGCGACGCGGGCATCGGCTCGCGTGGTCCGGGTGAGACGAAAATCGAAATGGACCGTCGCGTGATCCGCAGCAGAATCGCCAAACTACGCCGGCAGATCGCACAGATGGCGCCCGCGCGTGACGTCAAACGTGGCGCGCGCCGTCGCTTCGGCCTGCCGACCGTCGCCGTGGTCGGCTATACGAACGCCGGCAAATCGTCGTTGACCAACCGGCTGACCGGTTCCGCGGAACTGGTGGAGAACGCGCTGTTCGCCACTTTGGATACCGCCGTACGCCGTGCGAAAGCCAAGGACGGGCGACTGTACGCGTATGTGGACACCGTCGGTTTCGTGCGCCGCCTGCCAACGCAGCTCATCGAAGCGTTCAAATCCACGTTGGAGGAAGTCGCCGACGCCGACCTGATCGTGCACGTGGTCGACGGCTCGCATCCCGACCCGTTCTCCCAGATCGACGCCGTCAACGACGTGCTGTCCGACATCGACGGCGTCGAGACGATCCCCACGATCGTGGCGTTCAACAAAGCCGACCGTATGGACGAGGCCGCACGCGAACGTATCGAGGCGCTGATGCCCGAAGCGCACATTGTCTCCGCGTTTTCAGGGGAGGGCGTCGACGCACTGCGCGAGCACGTGGAATCGATGCTGCCCACGCCGAACGTGCACGTCGAGGCGCTGCTGCCGTACACAGCCGGCTCGCTCATGTCCCGCGTGCGCGAATACGGCAAGGTGATCAACGTCGAATACCGCGACGACGGCATGATGCTCGAAGCGGAGGTCGACGACCAGCTGGCCGCGCAGATCGTGGAGCAGGCCATCGACTGAGCTTCCGCGCAAGCCGTTCCCGATGACGTTTACCGGAGCGGCCGTGCAAACGCTGCAACGGATTGCAACAGCTGCATTTCAACGGGCGCAGTGTATGTGAGCGCTCACAAAAGCTGTGACGAAAATCACTTTTCAGTGGTTGCAAATCATGCGGATTCACGGCGAAACGTCATGCTGTATGGATAAAGTAGGGTTGAAATCGAAAGAAAATACCCTGCCACAACGCGGGACGTTCTTCTTGCTCAAAGAGAGGTAAAGCACATGGTGGATTCACCAATCAAGCCCACAAAGCTCGCTATCATCGGTGCCGGCGCAGTCGGCTCCACTCTCGCTTTCGCTGCTGCTCAGCGTGGCGTCGCACGTGAGATCGTGCTCGAAGACATCGCCAAGGAACGCGTCGAGGCCGAAGTGCTCGACATGCAGCACGGCTCCAGCTTCTATCCGACCGTGACCATCGATGGCTCCGACGATCCGGAGATCTGCCGTGACGCCGACATGATCGTCATCACCGCAGGCCCGCGCCAGAAGCCGGGCCAGTCCCGCCTCGAGCTGGTCGGTGCCACCATCAACATCCTCAAGGCCATCATTCCGGGCCTCGTGAAGGTCGCTCCGAACGCCATCTACATGCTCATCACCAACCCGGTCGACATCGCCACCCACGTGGCCCAGAAGATCTCCGGCCTGCCGGCCAACCAGGTCTTCGGCTCCGGCACCAACCTCGACTCCGCCCGTCTGCGCTTCCTGATCGCGCAGCAGACCGGCGTCAACGTCAAGAACGTGCACGCCTACATCGCCGGCGAACACGGTGATTCCGAAGTCCCGCTGTGGGCCTCCGCCACCATCGGCGGCGTCCCGATGTGCGACTGGACCCCGCTGCCGGGCCACGATCCGCTGGACGCCGAAGTGCGTGAGCAGATCCACCAGGAAGTCAAGAACGCCGCCTACAAGATCATCAACGGCAAGGGCGCTACCAACTACGCCATCGGCATGTCCGGCGTGGACATCATCGAAGCCGTCATGCGCGACTCCAACCGCATCCTGCCAGTCAGCTCCATGCTGCACGACTTCCACGGCATCTCCGACGTGTGCATGTCCGTGCCGACCCTGCTCAACCGTTCCGGCGTCAATACCGCCATCAACACCCCGGTGTCCGACCGTGAGCTCGCGGCCCTGAAGCGCTCCGCGGAGACGCTGAAGGAAACCGCCGCCCAGTTCGGTTTTTAATTGACGGTTTGACTTTATTGACAGGGGAGCGGTGAGCCGCTAGACTGTCAGCAGAACTTGGAAACCCCAGCCTTCGGACTGGGGTTTCCTGCGTTTTGAGACGAATGAAAATGGTATTGAGAAGCGGTTTCAATAGCCGCGGATCGAACCAAAGACGACGAAAGGAAACCCATCATGGCACACAGCCATGCGGGTGTGGACGCCACGACCGCCGCAAGCGGGGCCGAACACCAGAAAAGACTCATGATGTCATTGGGGCTGACTTCCACGGTGTTCATCGCCGAAGTGGTCAGCGCCATCGTCACCGGATCGCTGGCGCTGCTGGTCGACGCCGGCCACATGCTCACCGACATGTCGGTGCTGATCGCCTCCACCGTCACCGCGGTGCTCATGCAACGCAAACCTAGCAACAAACGCACCTGGGGATGGGCGCGACTCGAAGTGCTCACCGCCGCGGTCGGCGCGCTCGTGCTCCTGATCGTCGGCATCTACGCGCTCGTCGAAGCCGGCATGAGGCTGTTCGGCGGAGCCGCCGACGAAGTGCACGACGTGCGGTTGCTGCTGTTCATGGGCATACTCGGCCTTGCCGCCAACGTCGGTTCGATCTTCATCCTCGCGGGGCAAAGCGAGGACAACATGAACATGAAAGCCGCGTTCCTCGAAGTCATGAACGACGCATTGGGGTCCGTGGCCGTGATCGTTTCAGCCATCGTGCTGATCTCAACGGGCTGGGCCGGCTTCGATGCCGTCGCGGGCGGCATCATCGCATTGATGATGATCCCCCGGGCGTTCGTGCTGCTGCGCAACGCCGTGCGCGTGCTGCTGGAGGAAACCCCACAGGAACTCGATCTGGACGAGGTGCGCGAACATCTTGAGCAGGTGCCGCACGTGGTGGCCGTGCACGACCTGCACGCCAGCACCGTCTCTACCGGCATGCCCGTCGTCATGGCCCATGTGGTAGTGGAGCGCGGGCTGACCATGGATGATGCCGCCGACATCCTCTCCCAATTGCAGAACTGCCTGCGTGAGCACTTCCCCGTATCCGTGCCGCACACCACCTTCCAGCTTGAACCTGAAGGATACGATTCGGACAGCCGCAAGGAACTGCATTCCTGAACCGTGCTCCCGAACTTCAAGAATGCGACGACATTTTGAAATGCCCTCGCGTTCATTCTTGATGGATTCGCAAGGTGAATGCACAACCGCGCGGTATGGCAAAGGGTATGGCAAAGGGCGTCGGACATGCCTCAAAATGGTATGTTCGACGCCCTTTGCCGTTTAACGTGTGAAAGCAATCAGATCTTGCGCAGCACGGTGACGACCTTGCCCATGATCTCGGCATGCGTGCCGTCGATGGGGGAGTAGGCCGGATTGTGCGGAATCAGCCAGACATGGCCGTGATCCTTGCGGAACGTCTTGACCGTGGCCTCGTCATCCAGCAATGCGGCGACGATATCGCCATTCTCCGCGCTGTTCTGCTCGCGGACCACCACGAAATCACCATCGCAAATGGCGGCGTCGATCATGGAATCACCGTGCACTTCAAGCATGAACAGATTGCCGGTGCCGGTAAGCCGTTCGGGAAGCCTCATCACATCATCGACATGCTGCTCGGCCGTGATCGGCACGCCGGCGGCGATGCGCCCGACCAGTGGAACGTCATGCGAGGCCATGATGGAGCCGCATGCATCGTCCTGACTGGGGAACGGGATGACCTGGGCGACTTTTCCATTCGGCTCCTCGTCATTGAGGTTCACCACTTCGATGGCCCTCCCCTTGTTCGCGTTCATGCGGATGAAGCCTTTTTCGTCAAGAACCTGAAGCTGGTGTTTGACGGATGACGGGCTTTTAAGCCCTGCGGCCTCACCAATCTCACGGAACGAAGGAGCGAATCCCTGCTTGGCCAAATGCGTTTTGATGGCGTCAAGCACCTTGCGCTGGCGGTCGGTCAACGTGCTTTCATCCGGACGTTCGTCGCTCTTCTTGGGCGTGAAGGGGATGGTGCTCACGATGGGCTCCTTTCGTAGTTCCTTAGAAGCATAACGCGAAACGCCGATAAAATCAAACATCTGTTCGAGGTGTGTTTGCGTTTATCGAACATATGTGCCATACTTGGAACAAGCGTTCGATAGAACAGCTGTTCGAAAAGGAGTGGCGTGGTGAACGGTGCGGCGAATATCGGAAATGTGGCAAATCGAATCGCCATGGCGATCATGGCGGCCGGTCTTGCCTGGTGTCTTTTTGGATTCATCGCGCCCGGAAGTGCGCAGTCCGCGCCGGATTCCACCGCTGTCGTCGTGTATACGGTGCAACCCGGCGACACCTTGTGGAGGTATGCGGCGAGCATCACTCCGGAGGGTGGCAATGTCGGAGATACGGTGGATGAACTGATGCGGCTGAACAACCTTGATACGGTGTCTTTGCATGCGGGGCAGCGCCTCATTGTTCCCCATGAGGCGTAGGGGCCGCCAAGCGTGGCTTATTTCAAGGGCTCAGTCTATTCTGGACAACATGCATTGCCCGTTTTGCCAGAATCCAGACACCAAGGTGGTCGATACCCGTATTAGCGACGATGGTCACTCCATCCGTCGCAGGCGCGAATGCCCGAAATGCTCCAAGCGATTCACCACATTGGAGACGACCATGCTATTGGTCGTGAAGCGTTCCGGAAACGTCGAGCAATTCGACCGCAATAAGGTGATTTCCGGCGTGCGCAAGGCATGCCAGGGCCGTCCCATCAACGAGGACGATCTGAAGATGCTGGGGCAGAAGGTCGAGGAGGATCTTCGTTCACGAGGATTGGCCCAAGTCAAATCTGATGAGGTCGGCAAGGCGATTCTCAAGCCGCTGCGTGACTTGGACATGGTGGCGTACATGCGCTTCGCCAGCGTCTACCAGAATTTCGAGAATCTGGAGGACTTCCAAAGGGCCATCGACGAGCTGAAGGGCGCAAGTTCCGAATGATGGCGTGAGACGGGTGTCGCATCCGTAAGCAAATACAGCATATATAATGCGGGCGGGGTTCCAATCCTGATGGTTGGAACCCCGCCCGCATTATCGTAACGTTTCGTATTGCGTGCTCAGCTGATCACGCGCATGCGGATCGTACCCTCGATGGAGGCGAGCTGGTCGAGAGCCCTCTGGTCCGGGCGCTGCGCCACATCGGTGACCACATAGCCGATCTCGCCTTCTGTGCCCAAGGCCTGGGCGGCGATGTTGATGCCGTCCTCGCCCAGCACACGGTTGACGCGTGCCAGCACACCCGGAAGATTCGCATGCAGGTGGGCGATGCGGAAATTCGACTTGATGTCGGACAGGGTGATCTGCGGCAGATTCACCGACAACATGGTGGAACCCTTGAACCAATAATCCTCAAGACGCTGGGAGACGAACTGTCCGATGGACTTCTGCGCCTCAAGCGTGGAGCCGCCGATATGCGGGGTGAGGATCATGTTGTCCTCGTCCGCAAGGTCGGTCAGGAACTCGTCGCCGGTCTTCTTCGGTTCGATTGGGAACACGTCCACCGCCGCGCCGGACAGATGGCCGGAATCCAGATGCTTCTTCAACGCATCCAAATCCGCCATGAAACCACGGGACAGGTTGATGAAGATGGCATCCTGCTTCATATGCTCGAACTGGTCTTCGCCGAAGAATCCCGTGTTCGACTTGCGTCCATCCACATGAAGCGTGACCACATCGGACTGTTCCAGCAATTCGTTGAGCGTGTCGCAACGGTGGGCGTTGCCCATGGCGAGCTTCTCTTCAATGTCATAGAACAGCACGCGCATGCCAAGCGCCTCGGCGACGACGGAAAGCTGGGAGCCGATGTTGCCGTAGCCGATGATGCCGAGCGTCTTGCCTCGGACCTCATGGGAGCCGGAGGCGGACTTATCCCACATGCCGTGCTTCATATGATGGGTGTGCGCGGGAATGCGGCGCATCAGGCAGATGATGTCGCCGATCACCAGCTCCACCACGGAACGGGTATTCGAATACGGCGCGTTGAAGACGGCGATGCCGTTCTTGCCCGCGTATTCGAGATCCACCTGGTTGGTGCCAATGCAGAAGCAGCCGACCGCGGTGAGCGTCGGACGCGCGTCGATGACCTTGCGGGTCACACTGGTCTTGGAACGGATGCCGAGCAGGTCGACACCTTCCAACGCATCAATCAGCTCGTCCTCGCTCAGGGCTCCCTTGAGGCACTCGACCTCGAAGCCATGGTCGCGCAGCGACTGCGCCGCGTCGGGATGGATGTTTTCAAGTAACAATGCTTTAGGCATGGTTCCTACCTTATAGCTTGAGCAGCTTTTCGTCGTCTTTTGTCCGCAGTATAAGCAGACGCTGCGTGGGCCTCGTCATGGCGACATACAAATCGGAGGCCGCTACGATACGCGACGGCGCGTTCTCCTCGATTCGTCCGGGCTGGACCACCATCACGGCATCATACTCCAGACCCTTCACGGTCTGTGTGGAACATACGGTGACCTGCTCGTCCCAGGAACTCTGGGCATCGAGCCTGTCGAATTCCTTCGGGTCGAGCTCATCCTGAAGTTGTGCGTATACGCGTGCGCGCAACGGCTTGAGCATATCGTCCGGCGCGATGATCGCCACACGACCGGTACCGTCGGAGGAAACGTAGGCGCGCACCAACTCGACGGTCTGCTGCGCGACGGCGTCGCCGATCAGGCTATCGTCACGCAAGGTGAGACGCTTGACTGAATCCGGGACGCCACGCACGGCGTTCACCGTGGAGATGTACAGGCCTTCGGACGAGGCGAAATCGCTGGCGAGCTGCGACACCTCCTTCGGATTGCGGTAGTTGATCGTCAACTCGTTGAGCTGCCAGTTGCGTTCGCCGAACAGCGGGTCCATCATGCGACGCCAGGACCGGGTACCGCCCAACGCGGAGGTCTGCGCCACGTCGCCCACAATCGTGAACGAGCGCGACGGACAACGACGGATCAGCATGCGCCAATCCATCGCGGTCAGCTCCTGCGCCTCATCCACCACGATATGGCCATACGTCCACTCGCGGTCGGCCGCGGCGCGCTGCGCGGTTAATTCGGCGTCCATACCATTGATATTGTCCACCAGCATCTGCGAAGTGACGATGCCGGAACCGATACCGGCCTGCGCCAGCGTGTCCTTGGCGAACTGCTCTTCCTCGGCGCGCTTGGCATCCAACGCCTTCTGCCTGGCCACGGCCTTCGGATCCGGTCCAAGCAATTCCATGGCCTCATCCAGCAGAGGTACGTCGCTGACGGTGAAGGGCGAGCCCTTCGGACGCGTCAGCGTCTCGATGTCACGCTCTTCGAGCCAGGGGGCGAAACGGCGCAATTGCTGCGGTTTCGCGAACAGCTGGTCGACCAGCCATTCGCCGGTCATCGGCAGCCATGCGAGGTTCAGCGTCTTGCGCAAATCGTCGTTCATACGCAACTGCTGCATCACATCGTTAAGCTCGGCCTGCTCCGGCTCGTAGTCAAGCCGTTCGACGTACCGGTTGCGCATGGCCGACAGCATGTCGCGCACGAAGGTCTCGCGCGCCTTGTTATGCGGCTGCCGCGTGCGCTTGGCATCGGCGATGGCCTGCTCGATATCCGCACGCACCATCGGCACGTTGAAACCGTTGATGCGGATGACCGGCAGATGCGAAGGCACGCGTTCACGAGCCGCCACGGCATTGGCGATCGCCTTGGCCATACGGCGTTCACCCTTGAGCTTGGCCGCATACGGGTCGTCATGCGCGGTGGCGATGATGCCGGGAATCAGATCCGCGATGGTACGGCTGACCACACCCGTCTCACCCAGCGAGGGGAGCACCTGGTCGATGTAATGCAGGAACGTCGAGCTGGGGCCGACCACCAGCACTCCGGAACGCTGCAACGCGCGACGATGCGTATACAACAGGTAGGCCGCGCGATGCAACGCGACCGCGGTTTTGCCGGTTCCCGGACCGCCCTGCACCACCACCGCCTGGTTGAGGTCCGCACGGATGATACGGTCCTGCTCGCCCTGGATGGTGGCCACGATATCGGTCATCTTGCCGGTGCGTTTGGCGTTAAGCGACGCAAGCAGAGCACCCTCGCCGGTCAATGTGCCATTGGAGGACGCCTCGCCGACCTGATCGGAATGCACGTCGAGCACCTCATCCTCGACGCCGACCACTTCCCGGAAACTCAACGTGATATGCCGGCGCATGACGATGTCGCCATGATTCGAAGGCGTCGCCTCATAGAACGGGCGTGCCGCGTCGGCACGCCAGTCGGTGAGAATCGGCTCATGATCCTCATCGGACAGGCCGATACGCCCAATGTAGCGATGCGCGCCATGCACGTCGTCGAGCCTGCCGAAAACCAGACGATCCTCCACCGCACGAAGCTGGGTGAGACGGTCCTCGTACATGGTGGCGAAGGAATCGCGTTCGGTGCGTTGCGTGGGCGAACCGTGCGATCCTGCGGCCCGGACCGTGTCGAGACGCGACCGAGCCTGCGCCCTCAACGCGTCCAGACGATCATATGCGCGGCTGACGGCCTGTTGCTCCTCACGCAACTGGGCGGAATAACTCGACATTGCTGTCCCTTCATCAAAAACTTAAGGCACTCTAATGTACCCCAAGGCTTCTACGAGCGGCGAGTGATCGCGGCGAATCGCGACGGTCTGACAGCGACGGAACTGTACGGTGCGGACGCGCAATCTCAAATATGGGGAGAAATCGACAATATTTTGAGGCATTTTTGCTTTTTCGTGGGGAAAAATGGTGAGCAGTGGGGTAGAGTGGGGAAAGTGTCTCGGATTGGTGGGCCGAGTGTGGGCAAAAAGGAGGTGCGGTAATGGTCCATGACATTGGAACAGAATCCGTCTCCGACGATGACCCGGCTCAATCCGGCGGCATGATGGCGGACTTGCCGCCATTGCTGCTGGGCACCTACACTCCGAAAATCGACGCCAAAGGACGTATGGCATTGCCTGCGAAGTTCCGCAGCCAACTGGGCTCCGGCATGGTGATGGCAAGAGGCCAGGAACGATGCGTCTACCTGCTGCCGCAATCGGAATTCAGACGGATCGCGGTGCAGATCCAACGCACGTCCATGGGAAACAAGGCGGCACGCGACTACCTGCGTGTGTTCCTTTCCGGCGCGGTCGACCAGGAGCCAGACAAGCAAGGACGTGTGCTTGTGCCGCAGATGCTCCGCGATTACGCGAATCTGGGCAGCGACATTGTGGTGATCGGCGTGGGAACCCGGGCCGAGATTTGGAACAGACAGGCATGGGAGGATTACTTGGCCGACAAGGAACAAGGATATTCCGACATTGCCGATGACGTATTGCCGGCGATGGAGTTCTAATGACAGACGTGACGACGATTCATCAGCCGGTGCTGCTCCGCGATTGCGTGGACCTGGTGGCACCGGCATTGGCGAAGCCCGGCTCGATCGCGGTGGATTGCACCCTCGGCCTCGCCGGGCATTCCACAGCGTTCCTCAAAGCAAGCCCCAACGCCCGCCTGATCGGCATCGACCGGGACACCGAGGCGCTCGCGCTCGCCACGAAACGCATGGAAATGGAAGGCCTTGCCGACCGTTTCACGCCCGTGCACGCGGCATTCGACGACTTCTCCCAAGTGCTTTCCGACCAAGGCGTCGACAAGGTCAACGCGGTGTTCATGGACCTCGGATTGTCCAGCCTGCAGATCGATGAGACGGAACGTGGCTTCTCCTATTCCCATGACGCGCCGCTAGACATGCGTATGGACGTGACGCAGCCCCTGACCGCAGAGCAGGTGCTCGCCGAATATTCGTTCGCCGATTTGGTGCGTATCTTCCGCACATACGGCGAGGAGCGGTTCTCCAAGCAGATCGCACGGGAAATCGTACGCCGGCGTGAAACCGAGCCGCTGACCACGTCGGGCCAGCTCAATCGTTTGGTGGACGAGGTCGTGCCGCAGGCCCACCGTCCCGCCGGCAACCCCGCGAAACGCGTCTTCCAGGCGCTGCGCATCGAAGTCAACGGCGAACTGGACAAGCTTGCCGGCACGCTGCCGCAAATCGCCAACCACCTTGCAGTGGGAGGACGTCTGGTGGTGGAGTCGTACCACTCGTTGGAAGACAAAACCGTCAAAGCCTTCATGAACCAAGGGCTTAAGGTCGACGCTCCGGCGGATATGCCCGTGGTGCCGCCCGACATGATGCCGTTCTTCAAGGAACTGACCCGCGGCGCCATCAAGGCGGACGCGGAGGAAATCGCCAACAATCCACGATCGGCGTCCGTCAGATTGCGCGCGGTGGAATTGACCAGACCGATTCCCGCACGATGGCGCAAACGGTTCGACCAAGGCGCGGATTACGCAAGCATGACCAGACAAGGAAGAAGGGACTGAAGTGGCGGCACCAAGAACGATCGCTTCGAATGCGGCTCCGGCCGGCCGCAAAAGCCAGACCGAGACCATCGGCACCACGCGTCCCGAACTGCACGTCATCAAAGGGACCAGAGTCGAAGGCAACGGCATCCGTCACGGCTTCGAACAACTCATCACATGGACGCGGACCCGCAGCACGCCGCTGCTGCACCTGGTCATCGCCGCGGTGTTCCTTGGTGTATGCCTGCTGGGCTCACTGATGCTGCGTACCCAAATGGTGCAGAATTCCTTCGAGGCGAGCCAAATCGAAACGCATATCACCCAGCTGACCCAGGACGTCGAGGACGATCAGGCCAAGCTCGACGAACTTGACGCCTCATTGCCGAGCAAGGCCGAAGAGATGGGCATGGTCCCGCAGAAAGGCGCATTGACCATCGATCTGAACGGCTATCAGGCAAACGCAAGTGGAGACAAGACCCGGTGAACCCTATCCGCAGGATCTACACGTTCTTCCACAAGAACCTGTTGACGAAAACCATGGCCATCGGCGTCGTTCTGGCGCTGATGGGCACCACCTGCCTTATCCAACTTGCCAATATTCAACTGGTCAACGGCAAAGGCATGGCGCAGGCCGCGGCGCAAAGTCGTACCACCACCGTGACGTTGAAGGCTCGACGCGGCAAGATCATGGATACCAATGGCGCGATTCTCGCGCAAAGTGTCGAACGCTACACCATCATCGGCAACCCCGAACAGGCGCAGGCGTTCATACCGACCACCTGCGCCAAACAGACCGGCAGCAACTGCCACCAGATCAACGGCAAGCCGGTCGGCGTGACGGGAGCCGCAGCCGTGGCTCGTCTGCTGGCCCCCGTATTGGGCATGGACGCCACGGAACTGGGCGCCAAACTGTCGATCAGCGGGCAATACGTGGTATTGAAGAAGGACGTGACGCCTGCGGTCAAGCGTAAAATCTCCAAGCTGAACCTCGGCGGCATCGTCTACGCGGAACTAAGCAACGAACGTCTGTACTCCAACGGCACTTTGATGGGTTCGCTATTGGGTGGTGTCGACGCCGACGGCAAGGGCGTGGCCGGCATCGAGCAGATGGAAAACAAGACATTGACGGGCCGTGACGGCTACCAGGTGTACCAACAGGGCAACAGCGGCGTCGAAATCCCCGGAACCATGACCGAATCCAAAGACGCGGTCAACGGATCCGACGTCACCCTCACCATCGATCGGGATGTGCAGTGGTACACCGAGAAAGTGCTGAGCGACAGCGAAAACAAATACCATTCCGCTTGGGGCATCGCCATGGTCCAGGACGTGCAGTCGGGCGACATCCTCGCTTTGGCGGACAGCGATACGACCGAGGCCGGAAGCGACCAGGCGAAGATGGGCGCCTCCCGGGCGGTGAGCGAGACCTTCGAACCTGGCTCCATCGGCAAGGTGCTGGCCATGTCGGGCATGCTGCAACTGGGATTGCACAAGGTCGATGACAAATTCACGGTACCGAACACGGTGACCGTGGAAGGACAGACCTATAAGGACGCGGTGGACCATGGCAACGAACATTGGACGCTCGCCGGCATCCTCGAACAGTCGTCGAACGTTGGCATGGTCATTGCCGGAGACAAGATGACCAACGAGCAGCGGTACAACTTCATCAGCAAATTCGGTATCGGACAGGCCACAGGACTGAACCTGCCAGGCGAATCCGAAGGCGTGCTGCACCCCTCGGATAGCTGGGACAGGCGAACCCGCAACACCGTGCTGTTCGGTCAAGGGTACACGGTGAACGTCATGCAGCTGACCAACGCGGTTTCGGTGATAGCCAACAAGGGCGTCAAAAAGCCGCAACGCATCATCAAGTCCATCACCGACACCGCGGGGCATGTCGAAGAGCAGCAGTCCAAGGGCGAGGCGACACGCGTCATCGACGAATCCGTGGCGAGCCAGATGCTCAACGCCATGGAATCGTCCGCTGAACACTACAACACTTTCGTGAAGGTCGACGGCTATCGTATGGCGGCGAAATCAGGCACAGCAGAAGTCGCCGGAGCGAACGGCCAACTGACCTCGATCATCAGCGATTACTCGACGATCATTCCCGCGGATAATCCACGCTTCGTCATCACCGTGGTGCTCAAAGACCCCCAAGGCAGCTTCGGCGGTTTGACGGCGGGTCCTGTCACCGCGGAGATTGGTGAATTCCTTATGCAGAAGTATGAAGTGCCGGCGTCTTCACCTCGCACGGATGCTATTCCGGTGAATTGGTGAGCGAATACGTATTCAGACACGGAGGGGCGGAAAGGTGAGCGCGGTCAGCGAATCCATGAACAGACGAATGACTTTAGGGCTGCTTGCCAGCCGATACGGTTTCGATCTTGATCCGACGTCGGCGGCTGAAGTGACGATCACTTCCATCGCGGATGATGTCGAATCGGTGCGTCCCGGCGCACTGTTCGTCCCGTCCGCCGATGTGGACGTGCACCAGTTGTCGCAGGCTCAGGAGCAGGGAGCATATGGCGCGATTGTGCCCCATGCGCTGCGCGGTCAAACCGACGACATCCAGATTCCGCTCATCTACGCCGAACCCACCATGGGACAGCTCGGCAAACTGGTGAGCGACATGGCCGGCAATCCGTCCGACGCATTGGCCGTATTCGCCATCACGGGGAAGAACAGGGAGATCGTGGAATCCGAAGTGAGGAACCTCGCGGATTTCCTGCACATGCTGGGCAACCCCGTCGGCGTGATCAGCTCGTCCGATTCACAGTCATTGGAACGCTTCCTCAATCTGGAATATCCTCTGTCGGCCATCGATGTGCAACGTACCATGGCGGTGTGCGCCGAAGACGGCGCAGCCGCTGTGATCCTCGCGTTGGATGAAGAGACCCTGCGTGAGGACGCGTTGCAATCGGTCAGCGTCGATGTGCTTGCCTGCGATGACAATGGTTTGAGCGATGCCGAGGTTGCGAAACTCGTCGCAAAATTCGGATGCGCGGTCGGCAAACAGACCCGCATCGCGGGACGAACCCAGGAATCCGACCTGCTTGCGGCGCAGGCCGCGACGGCATACGGCCAGACGGACAGCCGTTCGCTGTCCCTGTCCATCGCCATGGTGCTGGCCGCCGGCGTGAGGAAAGCCAACATCAAAAGCGCGTTACGCGTCTCGCGTGACCTGAACTAAACGTGGAACGAAACATTCTCCACATCAAACACAAACCCAACCATTAGAGGAGTAACGACAGTGAGCAGCCCGACCATGATGCCGATGAGCCTGACGGAGATCGCGCAGGCGGTTGATGGACGGTTGATGCCGACGACCGTGCCGACCGACGAACCGGTGGCCATCAGCGCCTTCACGGATTCGCGCCAGATCGTGCCGGGATCCGTTTTCGTGGCGATTGCCGGCGAACGCGTCGACGGTCATGATTTCGTGCCGAAGGTCGGCGCGCAGGGGGCTGTGGCCGCACTGGTCGACCACGAAATCGCGGGCGCGCAGGTGCCGCAGATCGTCGTAGAAAACACCGTCAAGGCGTTGGGAGCGCTCGCCAAGCATAATATCGAGCGTCGGCGCGCGCTGGAATCGCCGTTCACCGTCATCGGCATCACCGGTTCCGTCGGCAAAACCACCACCAAGGATCTGCTCAAATCGCTGCTGTCCAAAATGGGCGACACCGTCGCTCCGGTCGGATCGTTCAACAATGAGATCGGCCTGCCGCTGACGTCGCTCAAGGTGAACGCCGGCACGCGTTTCCTGGTGGCGGAAATGGGCGCCAATCACGTGGGCGAAATCGCCAACCTCACCTCCCTGGTTCCGCCGGACATCGCCGTGGTGCTCAAGGTGGGCGTGGCGCATCTGGGAGAATTCGGCTCTGCGGAACGCATCGCCCAAGCCAAATCGGAAATCGTACGCGGACTGGTGCCGGGCGGCCTGACCATCCTCAACGCCAACGACGAACATGTGGCCGCGATGAGCGCCATCGCTCCGGCCGATGTGCTGTGGTTCGGCCTGCCGCAGAAAGAAGACGCGCAACTGGACACGACCGCGCTCGACGTGCGCTGCGACGATCTCGACCATCCGTCATTCGTACTGGAAGACAAGACAGGCCGGCACGTCAACGTCACGCTCGGCATCTGCGGACAGCACAACGTCATGAACGCGCTTGCCGCAGCCACGGTGGCGATGACGTTGGGCATGCCGATTGACGCTGTGGCCTCCGGCCTGTCCGACGTGACGAGCATCAGCCCGCATCGCATGGCGGTGTCCACCGTCACCAAGCCCGAAACGTCGTTCACACTGATCGACGATTCGTTCAACGCCAACCCCGATTCCATGAAGGCCGGACTCGATGGCCTGTCGCGCTGGCATGCCAGCGCCGAGCAGCAGCCGTTCAGAATAGCGGTTCTCGGAGCCATGCTGGAGCTCGGACCGGATGAGCATCGCCTGCATGAGGACGTCGGCAGATACGCCGTCGAGGGCGGTGCGGACGCGCTTGTGACGGTCGGCAGCACTTCCGACGAGGCGTTGGACGCGCTTGCCGAGGCCATGGCGCAGGGCGGCAAGGCGGTTGCCGCCGACCCGACGATGGTGCAATGGGCGCATGATGCCGAACAGGCCGACCGAATGGTCACCCGGCTTGCGACCGACCATGAGGGTACAGTGGTGTTGCTGAAAGGATCCCACGCGTCCGGATTGAGCGCTCTGGCGGAGCGTTGGACGCAAAACTGACGGAATCGGCGTCGTGCCGATCATAGCTGACTGAAACGGAGAAGATCAGGTGATTTCACTCATCATCGGCATTATGGTGTCGCTCGTCGTGACGATTGTGGGCACTCCGCTGCTGATTAAGTTGGTGCACAAACTCAACTACGGACAGTACATCCGTCAGGATGGCCCGAAGTCGCATCTCGTCAAGCGCGGCACGCCGACGCTTGGCGGCGTGGTCATCAACCTCGCGGTGGTGCTCGGCTGGTGCTCCTCGGCACTGTATCGGTTCCTCACCAGGGGAGAGGTGCCGTCGTGGTCCGCGGTGTTGGTGCTGTTCGCCATGCTGTCGATGGGATTCTTGGGATTCATCGACGATTTCGCGAAGGTCCGCAAGAAGCAGAGCGAGGGACTGACCGTCAAGGGCAAGTTCATCGGACAGTTCATCCTCGCCACCATATACGCGGTGCTGGCGCTGATTCTGCCGACCAAATCCGGCTTCCCCAGCGCCCAGGCCGGCATGAGCTTCATCGAAAAGCCGTTCTTCAGCTTTGAATTCGCCGGTCGTGTCGTGGCCATCGTGCTGTTCGTGATCTGGGTGAATTTCCTGATGACCGCATGGACCAACGCCATCAATCTGACCGACGGTCTTGACGGCTTGGCCGCCGGCTCCTCGATGATCGCCTTCATCGGCTATGCGATCATCGCGTTCTGGGAGTTCTACCACCTCAAGGGTTCGGACCATCCAGGCTTCACCTATGCGGTGTCCGATCCTCTTGACCTGACCATCATCGCGGCGTGCGCGGCCGTAGCCTGCTTCGGCTTCCTGTGGTACAACTCCAATCCGGCCTCCATCTTCATGGGAGACACCGGCTCCTTGGCGCTTGGCGGTCTGTTCGCAGCCATGTCCATCGCCACGCACACCGAATTCCTGGCGATCATCCTTGGCGGTCTGTTCGTCATCGAGACCATGAGCGACATCATCCAGGTCGGCTACTTCAAGATGACCCACAAGCGCGTTTTCAAGATGGCTCCGATCCATCATCATTTCGAATTGAAGGGCTGGCCGGAAGTGAAGGTCGTGGTCCGGTTCTGGATGATCGAGATGCTGTTCGTGCTGATCGCCTTGGTGCTGTTCTACGGCGATTGGGTGGCCCGTTCCGGCCTATGACACGATTGCGGGCGCGGCTTTACGCCCGCAATATGAGTGTGCTATCACGGCAAATGACGTTTCCGATTGAAGGGTGATGGATATGAATATGGATGGCAAGACCGTAATCGTGGCTGGTCTCGGTGTCTCCGGGCAAAGCATGATGGAAGTGCTGGGCTCCCGTGCCGGCAGAGTGCTGGGCGTGGATGAGAAGAAGCCGGACGCCGACCTGCATTCCTTCGACCAAATCGATTGGGACAATACCGACATGGTGATGACCTCGCCGGTCTTCAACCCGCGCACGCCATTCATCCTTGAGGCGCAGAAACGCAACATACCGGTCATGAGCGAAGTCGAACTGGCCTGGCAGCTGCGCGTGAACAGCAACACCACCGGCAAGCCGGCGCGGTGGATCGGCATCACCGGCACCAACGGCAAGACCTCGACCACGGAAATGACCTCCGAAATGCTGACCGCATGCGGCCTGACCGCTCCCGCCGTCGGCAACATCGGCAAAGCCGTGTCGCACGCCGCCGTCGACCCCGCGAACGACGTGCTCTGCGTCGAACTGAGCTCGTTCCAGCTGCATTTCACCTATTCTCTGGAACTCGACTGCGCGGCGATCACCAACATCGCCGACGACCATCTCGATTGGCATGGCGGCATCGAGAACTATGCCGCCGACAAGGCGAAGGTGTTCCACAACGTCAAGAAGGCGCTGGTCTACAACGCCGACGACGAACGCGTCACCAAATTGGCGTTCGCGGCCCAGACCGCGCCGGAATGCCGCCGGATCGGCTTCACGTTGGCCGAGCCGAAGGACGGGCAGATCGGTGTGAAAGATGGCTGGATCGTCGACATGTCCGGCATTGCCGGCGGAGAAGCGGGAAAGCCGTTCCAAGTGGCGAAGGTCACCGATTTCACGCATCTGACCGAGCCGGATGGCACGGTCTACCCGCATCTGCTCGCCGACGCCCTGACCGCGTTGGCGCTGGTGTTGGGTCTCGGAGCAGACAAAGACAAGGCGTTGGCCGCGCTCAAGCAGTTCACGCCGGGCGGCCACCGCATCCAGACCGTCGCCGTCGCCAAAACGTCCGACGGTGGCGCCATCCGTTTCGTGGATGACTCCAAAGCCACCAACGCGCATGCGGCCAAGGCGTCGCTTAACAGCTTCGCGGACAAGTCCGTGGTGTGGATCGCCGGCGGACTTGCCAAAGGAAGCCGTTTCGAACAGCTCGTCGCCGACCAGGCGCACACCATCAAGGCGGCCATCATCATCGGCAAGGACCAGCAGCCAATGCTGGACGCGTTCAAGGCAAGCGCTCCCGACATTCCCATGTCCATCATCGATCCCACGGACAACGACACCGTCATGGCCCGCGCCATCGACGCTGCCGGCACCTACGCGCAATCCGGCGATGTGGTGCTCATGGCTCCGGCCTGCGCGTCCATGGACCAGTTCAAGTCGTACGCCGATCGCGGAAACCAGTTCGCGCAGCAGGCTCAGCGTTGGGTGAATGAGCATGGGGAAGCCTGAGGCCAGCCGTAGCATCACGTCTTCCGCAAGCCGCCCGAACATGACGGACGGCGCCGCGGCACAGACACGAGAACCGTTGAAGAACGGCGGAACGCGTAATCTCGCCAACCCGTTATGGTGCTTCCACGGATTCCGCCTATGCGTGATCATCCTCACGATCTTCGGCGTGATCATGGTGTTCTCCAGCTCTTCGGTGAACATGATCGCCAACGGGCAGTCGCCATGGGCGCAGGCGCTGAAACAGGGCATGTACTGCGTGTTCGGCCTGGTCATAGCATTCATCACGATGATGCTGCCGGCCAGCTTCTACCGAAAGATCAGCTTCTGGTTCCTGCTTGGCGCCATGGTCATGCAGGCCGCCACACTGACGCCATTGGGCGTCGAAGTCAACGGCAACAAAGGATGGATCGGCATTCCGGGCGTGTTCACCATGCAGCCCGCGGAAATCGTCAAGCTGGCGTTATGCATCTGGATGCCGAACGAGCTGATCAACGCGCGCAAGCAGGTGAAGAAGGTCGGCGCGCCCCGCGCGTACTCCAAGCTTATTCTCGGCTATCTGTGCGCGTTCTGCCTGGTCATGTCCGGCAAGGATCTTGGTACGGGCTTGATTATTCTCGCAATTGGCGGCATTGCATTGCTGCTTGGCGGATTCCCCGGCAAATGGCTTGCCGGAGCCGCGCTGCTTGGCATATGCGGTATCGTCGGATTCATTCTGACCAGCCCCAACCGACTCGGCCGCATCATGGCGGCCTACCGGACCTGCTCTCCGTCCGACCTGCAGGGCGTGTGCTATCAGGCGGTCCACGGCAAATACGCGATCGCATCCGGCGGCTTGTTGGGCGTCGGCATCGGCAATTCCGGCGAGAAATGGGGCTATCTTCCCGAAGCGCACAACGATTTTATCTTCGCCATCATCGGCGAGGAAACCGGATTCGTCGGAGCAGCCATGGTGATTCTGCTGTTCATCGTCATGACGTGGTGCATGCTGATGGTGGCCGTGCAGGTCCGCGACCGGTACATCACCATGGCGTTGGTGTGCATCGCGGTATGGATCGTCGGCCAGGCGTTTGTCAACATCGGCGTCGTCGTCAGCCTGCTGCCGGTCATGGGCGTGCCGATGCCGTTCGTATCAGCAGGCGGATCGTCTCTTATCATGTGTCTGGGGGCCGCCGGCGTGGCCATCAGCCTGATGAAGGAGCAGCCGCAGGTCAAAGCCGAGAACCGCATACTGTAATCGGTTCCCGTCATGCGAGTTGCGAAGCAAGCAAAAGAAACGTAGACGAAATGTAAGTATCTGCATCGGCGGCGGTATGCCGCGTGGCCTGCCGCCGCATGGTGGGCTAAGCTCGTGGATTATGAGCAATCAGAAGCATATCGTTCTTGCCGGTGGCGGCACGGCAGGCCACGTCAATCCTCTGCTCGCCGTGGCGCATGTGATTCGCGAGCTTGAACCGGAAGCGGATATCGCGGTGGTGGGCACCGCCGTCGGTCTGGAGCGTGATTTGGTTCCGCAGGCCGGTTTCGAACTGGAAACCATCGAAAAAGTGCCGTTCCCGCGCAGGCCCAACAAGGCTGCGCTGCAGTTTCCAGCCAAATGGAAGGCCGAGAAGGCCAAAGTACGTGACATCCTCACCCGGCATCAGGCCCAAGTGGTCGTCGGTTTCGGCGGATACACGTCCGCACCCGTATACGCGGCCGCGCACAGCATGGGCATTCCGATTGCGATTCACGAACAGAACGCACGCGCAGGCATGGCCAACAAGCTGGGCGCGCGTTGGGCGTCCATGATCGGTGCCGCATACGCCCAGCCAGGACTGAGACCACGCAGGGGCGTCGAAGTCGAACGCGTGGGCCTGCCGCTTCGTCCGGCAATCGCACGATTGGCGTCCGATCTGGAACATGACCGTACCGCCACTCGTAAAGCCGCCGCGGCGCAGCTTGGTGTCGATCCGGACCGTCCGCTCGTGGTCATCACCGGCGGATCCTTGGGTGCGGTGAACGTGAACAGGGCTGTGGCCGCTTCCGCCAAGGATCTGCTTGCGCACGCCCAGGTGATTCATCTGACCGGTAAGGGCAAAGACGACGAAGTGCGTTCCTTGGTGTCGGTAAGCGCCGGAGAGGACGTGCTCGGCGAGCTTGGCCCTGACCACGTTTCGGATGGCGACTACCGTGTGGCTCCCTATCTGGAACGCATCGATCTGGCGTTCGCCTGCGCCGATCTGATCATCTGCCGTTCCGGAGCCGGCACGGTCAGCGAGCTGACGGCTTTGGGACTGCCGGCGATTTACGTGCCTCTGCCGATCGGCAATGGCGAGCAGCGTTTCAACGCGCAGCCCGTGGTCGACGCGGAAGGGGGCTTGATGGTGGCGGATGGCGATTTCACCCCGGATTGGGTCCGTGGCCATGTGCCGGAACTGCTTGCCGATCCGGACAAGCTGTCCCGATACGGTGCCAACGCGTGGAAATACGGCATCCGCGACGCCGCCGAAGTCATGGCGAAGCGCGTGCTCGCGCTAATCGATCAGCCAGCTGATTAACCGGCCGAACAATCATGGCCGCACCCCGTGGGAGACCATGGGTGCGGCCATAATGAAATGAGCTTGAAAACAATTTACGAGGAGCAATCGTGTCTGACAACCAGCGTGAAGCCGGTACCATAATTCTTGACCCAACCCATGCGTCGTTCGCACCTGAAGAGACGGTGCATGACCTAGGTGCCACGCATTTCATCGGCATTGGTGGCGCAGGCATGAGCGTGCTCGCTGAAATGCTGCATGAGCAGGGTGTCGAGGTCGATGGTTCGGACCGTGAGCCAAGCGCCAAAACCGACCGTCTGCAAAGCCTCGGCATCACCGTCGAATTCGGCCAGCAGGCGAAGAACGTCGAAGGCAAGAACACCGTCGTGTTCTCCAGCGCCATCAAGCCGGACAATCCGGAAATCGTCGCCGCGCATGAGGCAGGGGAGCGCATCGTGCACCGCAGCGACATCCTCGCCCTGCTGATGAACGCGAAACGTGCGGTGACCGTGGCCGGCGCCCACGGCAAGACCACGACCAGCTCCATGCTGGCGCACATTCTCGTGAACGCCGGAGAAGGCGAACTCGCCGATCCGAGCTACGCCATCGGCGGTTCCATTCAAGGCAAAGACGGTGCCATTTTGGACGGCGGCCATGCCGGCAAGGGCAACGTGCTGGTGGCCGAGGCCGACGAATCGGACGGCAGCTTCGCCAAATACCATCCGCAAATCGCCATCATCACCAATTCCGAAGCCGACCACCTTGACCACTACGGCACGCAGGACAATTATCGGGCCGCATTCGTGGACCATGCCGGACACGCCACCAAAGCCGTAATCATGTGCGGCGACGACGAAGGCAACCTTGCCGTGCTACGTGCGCTTGACGCCACCGTGGCCGGACGCACGATCGTCTATTCAACACGGAACGCCGCCGAATTGGGCGACCTGAACGGTGCCACGCTGGTACGCATCGAATCGGAAAGCGAAACCGCCGAAAGCGGCGACGAACATTTCACGCTGCATATTCCGGGCGGACTGATCGGCGAAGAGGAGCGCCGCATCGCAGTGACGCTTACCGTTCCCGGCATCCACAACGCACGCAACGCCTCCGCGGCGATTATCGCGGCCGCGCTGTTGGGCATGGACGTCGAACGTGCCTCCGCGGCGGTCACCTCGTTCCTCGGTGCCGCACGCCGCTTCCAGGTCCGTGGCACCGTCAGCCAAGTGACGGTCGTCGATGATTACGCGCATCATCCGACCGAAATCGCTGCGCTGCTGGATGCGGCCCGTCGCCGCTACCCGCAGTCCAAGATCCGTGTGATCTTCCAGCCGCACCTGTTCTCCCGCACGCGTTTCTTCAGCTCTGAATTCGCGCAGGCGCTTGCCAAGGCCGATGACGTCATCGTTACCGGCATCTTCCCCGCGCGCGAGAAGCAGGAGGATTTCCCCGACGTGACTCCGGCCACCATCGTGGACGAGGCGCTCAAGCTTGAGCATGAACCGGCAAAGGACTGGATCCGTGGCGTCGAAGACATGCACACCGCGGCCCAGATGATGGTGATGCGCGCGCATCATGGCGACGTCATCTTCACCGTAGGCGCCGGCGACATCACGCAGATGGACGAGGTCATCCTGCATGCTCTTGAAGCGCATCGTTGGGATTGCGAGGGCTGATGGCTCGACGGGTCATCAGTTCCGGCAAGGATGTGCAGGAGACGGACCAGTCGGGCGGACGACGTTCCGGACGGTCCATCTCATCGGAGCATGCCGAAGGACGGTCGATTGAAGGGTACGCGGACCGTTCAAAAGCCGAAGGCTTCGTAGACGCGCGACGTTTGCAAAGCGAGGACCTGGTTTCCAAAACCCTGCAGGAGACCACCGGCACGATCGGCATCATGACACGTCCGAAAGTGGTTGATTTCGGCGAACGGCTCAAGGAACGCCGTCAGGCCGGCGCGCGAGCCATAGTCCTGCGCGTGCTCATCGGTCTTGTCGTAGCCGTGGTTTTGGGAGCTGTCGTCTGGCTGTTCCTCTTCTCGTCGGTGTTCCGTTTGGAGCCAGGCAACATCAGCGTGGTCGGCGCCAACGAATGGGTGAGTGAATCGCAGGTGCTTGACATCGCGAGGCAGCAGTCCGGAAAATCGTTGTTCCTGGTTTCGGATGGAGCCGTGGAGAAGCAGATCAAGGCGATTCCGGGAGTCACGTCAGCCAAGTCGAAGAAACAGCTGCCGAACTCGCTTGAAGTGACGATCAAGGCGCAGAAACCCGCGGCCATGCTCAAAACCAGCGAGGACCATATGACGGCGGTCGACAGCAAGGGCCGCGTGCTCAATTCCGTCAGCGGCGTTTCCGTGGAAGGCATTCCCGTCATCGAAGTGCAGAACGTCGATGCGAGCCTGTCTAGGCGTCCTATCAAGGAAGCGTTGAAGATTCTCAGCTCACTGCCGGAATCGATGCGCAACTCCATCACCAAGGTCACCGCGGCGACCCAGGATTCCATCACCACGGAACTCAATGGGGGAGACTGCGTGATCGTATGGGGTGATTCCTCGGACCTGAAGCTCAAGAAAGCGGTGGTGGACAAGATCGTCAATGATCCGAACGTGATTGGAGACAAGCATAACGTGGACGTGTCCGCGCCGTTGAGACCGATCATCAAATAGCGTTATTGCGCAACGTCACTGCATGACGGAGCGGAAATACTTTGATCTAGCTCTTTTTGTCTTGACAGAAAAACGAAACGCGCTCTGGACCTTCTTTCCAAGGGAGGGCCAGAGCGCGTTTCCGCGTTTGGATGGATGGTATTAGCCGTATGCGTTGAACGGGCGTCAGTCCTTGACGATGGTCTTGCCTGCGGTCGCCCCTGGCGTCAAGTCCTGAATCTCCGTGATCTCCAGAACGGGAATGGTCATGGGCTTCTTCGTGCCGTTATGTTCGGCCACAGCGACCTGCTCATCGTAGATCGCATCATCGGAATGCAGAGTGACGTTGCCACGGAAACGATAACCTCGCTTCTGCTCAAGATTGGCCACTGCGATGACCAGTTCGCTGCCGTCGAGCAGATTACGGTACATTTGGCCGGCGGTACGCTCGTGATAGCCGATATGAGTGTCATCGATGACGAACGTGCTCATTTTCGGCCCCAAATCGACGTGTCCATCCTTGCCGATGGTGGCCACCCAAGCGAGATTGCTGCTGATGAAATCCTTCATTTCCTCTGTAAGCTTCGCCATGATATCGTCCCTTTCGATGGTTGGCTGGCCGGCGGCTTGCAATATTGAAAGGCGCCGGACGGTTATTTCGATAATACGGAGGCGTTGCTGCCGACATGCGTTGTTTCACCAAACGAGAAATGTGATTGCAAATACAAAAAGCCGTCATCGCTGACACATGATTCGTGCCCACATTTTGCCCATGTTTTTGAGAAATATCGCGATAAAGGGTGAATTGCAGCGAATTGCAAAAGTGGTGGAAACCGTTGGAAATAAAGGAAAAAGCCGCCATTTCTGGCGGCTTTCAATCCGTGGAGATGCGGGGAATCGAACCCCGGTCCGATGACCGAACCCTCAGTCTTCTACGTGCGTAGTCTGCTGGCCGTGCGGCGGTTTTTCTGCCCCCATCGATGTCGCAGACAACTGATGGCGAGCATATCTACAGTAAAAGTCCCTTGCCGGCCCTGTGGCTCAGCCGGTAAGGCAAGTCTTCTAAACGACGCTCAACATCCCCCCAAAGACGAGGGGGAGTGAACGGAGCGGCTGCTCACTGGTTAATCCTGGCGCGAAGCTCAGGCAGCGAGAGCGAACTCAGTGCGGTTAGATTTAGCACTTATTCTTTTGTAGGGGGCATCCACGAGCGGACCCTACGTTCTCGGCACGCTTCCCTGCGACGAACAGGTCACCGTCGAAACCGATCATCCCCAAATATTGAATTATCAAACCTTCCGGCTTTATAGCCAGACATTTCAAGATACCACGGTTTATCCGACAAACCAAATTATGCTATCGGCGATTCATCATGCCCTCGGAAGTTCCCAAAACTGGTGAAAAGAGATTCCGTATGCCGTTGTTCGACGGCATACGGAATCGGTGATGATGATGAAAGGAAAAGATACGCTTACTTGGCTGCTGCGGCGAGGTAATCCGGAACGCCTTCGGTCGGGTAGGCCGGCCAGCCGCCTTCCTTGGTGCACACGTAGGCGGCGGTGTTCACGGCCGCGCGATGCGCTTCCTTGAGGGAGGCACCGGACAGGATCTTGCCGGTGAAGGAGCCGGAGAAGGAATCGCCGGCTCCGACGGTGTCGGCCACCTCGACATGCGGGGTCAGCAGAGTGGAGGTCTCGCCGTCCTTGGCGATGATGGTGCTGAAGGTCGCGCCGCCGGTCAGGATGGTGTACTCCAGATCGAAGCGATCCATGAACCACTTGCAGGCCTCTTCGTCGTTGCCCTCCGGAATGGAGAACATCTCACGCATCATGATGAGCTCGTCGTCGTTGATCTTGAAGATGTTGGCGTATCCCAGCAGCTCCTCGATCAGCTCCTTGGAGTAGAAGTTGGCGCGCAGGTTGATGTCGAAGAACTTCAGCGCGCCTTCCTTGGCATGCTGGAGCAGTTTGATGATGGTGTCATGCGATTCCTGGGAACGCAGACCCAGCGTGCCGAAGCAGATGGCGTCGGCCTTGGACACGGCCTCGGCGAGTTCGTCGGTGTAGCCGATGTGGTCCCAAGCCACGTTCTGCACGATGGTGTATTCCGGAATGCCGTTGGTCAGTGCCACGGCGACGGTGCCGGTCGGGTATTCGTTGGTCTGCACCAGCGTGTTGATGCCGGCCTTGTGCGCATCGTTGAGCAGCTCGGCGCCCAGCTCGTCGTTACCGACGGCGCTGATGGCGTAGCTTTCCGCGCCGTTCTGGGACGCGTGGTAGGCGAAGTTGACGGGAGCGCCGCCGGCGCGCTTGCCGGTGGGGAGCATATCCCACAGGATTTCACCGAGGGCGATGACGATTGGCTTGGACATGGGTGGTTCCTTTCTTTGGTGGGCGGCGTGCTATGCGACGTCGAAGAACATCGAAGGATGTTCCAGAAAATTGGTGATGGCCACGGCGGCGGCACCGGTAACGGTGGCGTCGGTGGGCAGGGCGGACAGGGTGATTCGGGTGTTGCGCCCGATTTCGGGGATCGTGCGTTCGCGCACGACTTGTGTGACTTCGTCGAGCAACGGCTGGCCGGCTTGCGCGATGATGTCTCCAAGAACGATGTGTGTCGGATTGAAAGCGTTGATGATGGTGACCGCGCCGTACCCAACGTATCGGGCAACATCGCGCATCAGAAGCGTTGCGGTCTCGTCTCCCGCGTTCGCCTTGGCGAACAGTGCTGCGCAAGCCTGCGCATGCGTCATCGTCTCGCATCCGGGAACGATGCTCGGATTGGCGTTGAGCCGTTCGTGGATGGCATTGGCGGAGCAGTAGCGTTCCAGGCAGCCGACATTGCCACAGTCGCATGGCTTGCCGTTCACGTCGATGGAGACGTGTCCGATTTCCGTGGCGGTGCCGTGCTCGCCGTAGTAGATGGTGCCGTTGTCGATGACTCCGAGGCCGATGCCTTCGCCAAGCAGATAGTAGGCGAGGGAACCTTCCGACAGTTCCGGATTGAGCAGGAACTGCGCCAGCGCGCCGGCGCGGGCGTCCTGTTCGACGAACACGGGGACGCTGAATGCGTTGCTGAATTCATCGATGAAGTTGATTTGCCTCCAGCCCTGCATGGAGGAGACCAAAGCGGTGCGTCCTTCGTCCTTTAAATAGGGCCCCGGAACCGCCATGCCGACGGCCACGATGCTGGGGTCGTCCTTGATGAGCTGGCGTACGGTATCTCGAATGCGCTCCACCGTTTCGGGGATGTGCTCTTCGCTGACGGTAGGCAAGTCGGACAGGAAGATACGGTTGCACTTGAGGTCGAAGACCGCGATTTGCACCAGACTGCGGGCGAACTTCACGCCGATGATGTGGTATTTGGCGCAATTGAGATTCAGACCGATGGAACGGCGGTTCTTGCCTCCGTCCATGTCGCCGGTTTCTTCGATGATGCCCTGCGCCAGCAGTTTCGCGGTGATTTTGGTGATTGCCGCCGGAGTGAGCTTGATGGCTTTGGCGATCTGCGCGCGTGAGCAGATGCCATTGTGGTACAGGTATTGCAGGATGCGGGAACGGTTGTTTTCCGAGATCGATGACTGTTGGGCGCTGTACCTACTCATGCTCACCTCCTTGCGACAGTGCATGGACCCTCGTTGAACTTCTTAATATATTAACGCCGTTAATTGATTAATGCAATTCGTGTTGTGCCGCGTGTCGCGCGCTTATCTGGGTCTCTCTGTGCGAAAGCAATGAGTGAAAAAGAAGGACGTAGACCTTGAATGCGACTTTGGCTGGGTCCGTCTCATAAAATGGCTGGTTTTTCTTATTTTCTTTCACTAGTCGTTAAAACGTTGGAATTTCGCCGTTTTAATGCATAGCAGAAAACGGCGAATATAAGGTAGGTGGGTAAAACGGCCTCCAATGAAACGTACGGTTAACATTGCGCGCCGATTCTTGTCACTATATCGCCTTGCACAGGGGCGATTCGGATAGAAAAGAGAGGATTCCATAGTGAATCGCAAGAAAGTTATCGCCGCTCTGGCTTCTGTCGCGGCTCTGGCTTCCCTGGCCGCCTGCGGCGGCGTGAAGGACGGTGGCGCCGCAACTGGCAACACCATCACCGTCGGCACGACCGATAAGATCACCAGCCTTGATCCGGCTGGCTCCTACGACAACGGTTCCTACGCCGTGCAGATTCAGGTGTTCCCGTTCCTGTACGCGCAGAACTACAACACTTCCGAGCTGTCTCCGGACATCGCCGCCGATGACGGCACCTGGAGCGCCGACGGCACCGAGTTCACCGTCAAGCTCAAGAAGGGCCTGAAGTTCGCGAACGGCCACGATCTGACCGCCTCCGACGTCAAGTTCTCCTTCGACCGTATCAAGAAGATCAACGACGAGAACGGTCCGTCCTCCCTGCTGGCCAACATCGAGTCCGTCGAGGCCAAGGATGACACCACCGTCGTGTTCCACTCCGCGGTCAAGGACGACGTGACCCTGAAGCAGGTGCTCTCCAGCCCGGCCGGCCCGATCGTCGACGAAGAGTCCTTCTCCGCCGACAAGCTGACCGATGCCAACACCATCGTCAAGGACAACGCCTTCGCAGGCCCGTACAAGCTCACCTCCTACAAGGTGAACGAGGCCCTGGCATATGCCAAGAACGTTTCCTACAAGGGTTTGACCCCAGCTAAGAACGACGTTGTGCAGGTCAAGTACTTCGCCGATTCCTCCAACCTGAAGATGGCCGTGCAGCAGGGCCAGGTCGACGTGGCCTACCGCTCCATGACCCCGACCGACGTCGAGGACCTGTCCAAGGACAACAAGGTCAAGGTCGTCAAGGGACCGGGCGGCGAAGAGCGCTTCCTTGCCTTCAACTTCAAGATCATGCCGTACGGCGAGAAGTCCAGCGAGCCGAACGCCGACAAGGCCAAGGCCGTGCGTCAGGCCGTTGCAAGCCTGATCGACCGCAACGAGCTGGCCACCAAGGTCTACAAGAGCACCTACACCCCGCTGTACTCCTTCATTCCGGATGGCCTGTCCGGCCACGACGACACCCTGAAGGAAGCCTATGGCGACGGTTCCGGCAAGCCGGATGCGGCCAAGGCCAAGAAGACCCTCGAAGCCGCCGGTGTGAAGACCCCGGTAGACCTGAAGCTCCAGTACAACCCGGACCACTACGGCCAGTCCTCCGCCGACGAGTATGCGGCCATCAAGGCCCAGCTCGAGGAAGGCGGCCTGTTCAAGGTCGACCTGCAGTCCACCGAATGGACCCAGTTCAACAAGGACCGTGTGGTCACCGAGGATTCCGATGGTTCCTACCCGGTCTACCAGCTCGGTTGGTTCCCTGACTACTCCGATCCGGACAACTACCTGTCCCCATTCTTCCGTGACGGCAACTTCGTGAACAACGGATACTCCAACAAGGAAGTCAACGATCTGATCGTCAAGCAGGCCGGAGAGACTGACGCCAAGGCCCGTGAGGACCTGTTGAAGGAAATCCAGAAGCTCGAAACCGATGACCTGTCCACCATCCCGCTGCTGCAGGGTGCCCAGGTTGCGGTCACCGGTTCTAATGTGAAGGGTGTCGTCCTTGACGCTTCCTTCCGCTTCCGCTACTCGTCCGTGACCAAGGCCTGACGGAAGGCTTTGACCGCCCCTGCCTGACCCGCCTAAGTCAGGCAGGGGCTCAATTTGTATCTAAAACACCAATAAGGAAAAGGAGCCCGACGTGACGCAAAGCGCAACCGAGGCTCAGCCGAAAGCCAAGAAAAACAAGCTTTCAAGCGGATTCTTCCGTTTCGTGCTCACACGCTTTCTGCTGATCATTCCTACAGTATTTATTCTTGTAACCATCGTCTTCTTCGTGATGCGCGCTACCGGCGATCCGATTTCCGCCGCTCTTGGTGGCCGTCTCACTCCCGAGGAACTGCAGAAGCGTATCCACGCGGCCGGTTATGACCGTCCGCTCATCGTGCAGTACATCGATTATCTTGGCGGCCTGCTGCATGGCGATCTCGGCACCACATTGACCGATAACCAAAAAGTGAGTACCATCCTTACTCACTATGGTGCCGCTACATTCGAGCTGGCGTTCCTCGCGCTCATCGTCGCGCTCATCGTCGGCATCGGCTTGGGACGCATCGCCGCACGCAAGCGTGACCACGCGGCCGATGCGGGCATCCGCACCTTCGCCATCCTGTGCTATGCCACCCCGGTGTTCTTCCTCGGCCTGATTCTGAAGCTCATCTTCGCCATCTGGCTGAACGTGCTGCCGGCATCCGGGCGCTCATCACTTGGCAGCGAGATGCAGTTCTCCCGACTGGTCTCGCCGACCGGCTTCTACATCATCGACGCGATCCAGTTGGGTGATATGTCCGTGTTGCTTGATGTGCTCCGTCACGCTGTGTTGCCGGCCCTTGCGTTGGGCCTGCTGACCGCCGGCGTGTTCATCCGTTTGGTGCGCACCAACGTGATCGCCACCTACAATTCCGGCTACGTCGAAGCGGCACGTTCCCGCGGCGTCTCCGAGAAGCGTCTGCTCAACAAGCACGCATGGAAGCCGGCGTTGATTCCAATCATCACCGTCATGGGCATGCAGATCGCCCTGATGCTCGCAGGCGCGGTGCTCACCGAAACCACCTTCGAATGGAAGGGACTCGGCTTCATGCTGTCGCAGTACCTGAAGGCACGCGACTTCGTGGCCGTGCAGGGCATCGTTATCCTAATCGCCATCATCGTGGCCGTCGTCAACTTCATCGTCGACGTCATCGCCGCGTTGGTCGACCCGAGAGTGAGGTACTGACATGACCGCAGCATCTGCCAACAAGGTCACCGTTCCAGGCGACAATCGTCTGGACGAGCTCAAGCTCGGCAACAAGACGCCATTCTGGCATAAGATTCCGATCATCAAGGAACTACGCGTCGCAGTCGGCTGGCAGAAAGGCATGCTGATCACGGGCCTCGTGCTCACGGCGTTCTTCCTGCTGGTCGCCATTTTCGCGCCGCTCATCGCGCCATACAGCTACGCGCAGCTCAAGGGCGCCGACGGCGTTTCCTTCCCGGCCCAGGCGGCACCGTCCTCCGAACACATCTGGGGCACCACTGCAGGTGGCTACGATGTGTTCAGCCGTGTGGTCTGGGGTGCCCGCACCGCCGTCATCGCCATCGTCGTCGCGGTATTGCTGTCGATTTTCGCAGGCGTGCTGCTCGGCCTGGTCTCCGGCTATTTCGGCGGATGGGTCGATCGTGTGCTCGTCATGATCGCCGACGCCGTGTACTCCTTCCCGTCGCTGCTGCTGGCGATTCTGATGGCGATCATGATCTCCCACGGCCAGTCCGGCCTGTGGAGCGGCATCTTCGCCTCCGGCATCTCCATCACCGTGGTCTATATTCCGCAATACTTCCGTACCATCCGTGCCGAAGTGATCCGCATCAAGGAATCCGCGTACGTGGAATCCGCCCGCGTGGTCGGCGCCTCCACGTGGCGCATCATGACCAAGCACCTGTTCAAGAACTCCACACGAACCCTGCCGGTCATCCTGACGCTGAACTCCTCCGAAGCCATCCTGACCCTTGCGGGCCTGGGCTTCCTGGGCTTCGGCATCGAACCGACCGCGGCCGCCGAATGGGGATACGACCTCAACCGCGCCGTCTCCGATGTGACCGCCGGCATCTGGTGGACCGCCGTGTTCCCGGGTCTGGCCATCGTGCTCATCGTGCTGGGCATCACCCTGGTGGGCGAATCGCTGAACGATCTGGCCGATCCGCGTCTGCGCGCCCGCAAGTCCGCAGGCGAAGTGGTGGGTTCCATCGAAGACACGTCCGTGGACCCCAGCCAGGAGCCAGGCAAGCGCAACGAGGTCGTCGCCGAACTTGAGGCGGCGAAGAATCCGATGGGAGCCAGCGACAAACCGGTGACCGTCACCGACCGTGATCCGTCATTCGTGGCTTCCGAATGGGCTTCCGAGGAAGGGGAGTGAACCGATGAGTGAAATCAAGGAAGGCAATCTCGCTGAGATCAAGGACCTCAGCGTCTCGTTCATGACCGACGCCGGTTCCATCAAAGCCATCGACAAGATCAGCTTCGAAATTCCCCGTAAGAAGGTCATCGGCGTGGTGGGCGAGTCCGGTTCCGGCAAGTCCGTGACCGCACGCTCCCTCATCAAGCTGCTGCCGGAGACCGCTACGACCTCCGGCGCGGTGTACCTGTCGAACCGCGCGGGCACCGAGGAGCTGGAAGTGCTGTCGCTGTCCGGCGAACAGCTGCGCGAAATGCGCGGCGCCGAAGCGGCCATGGTGTTCCAGGAGCCCAATTCGGTGCTCAACCCGGTGTATACCATCGGATGGCAGATCGAGGAAGGCCTTCGCGCCCATGGCATGAAGGACAAGAAGGAACTCCGTGCCAAGTCCATCGACATTCTCAAGAAGGTCGGCATTCCGGACGCGGAAACCCGCATCGACTACTACCCACACCAGTTCTCCGGCGGCCAGAAGCAGCGCATCGTCATCGCCATGGCCCTGGTGCTCAACCCCGGCCTGATTCTGGCCGACGAGCCGACCACCGCCCTCGACGTGACCGTGCAGGCCGAAATCCTCGACCTGCTGCGTCTGGCGCGCGACGAGTTCGACGCATCCGTGCTCATCATCACCCACAACATGGGCGTGATCGCCGACATCGCCGATGAGGTCGTGGTCATGTACCGCGGCCACGTCGTCGAACAGGGCAGCGTCGAGCAGATCTTCTACTCGCCGAAGGACGACTACACCAAGCGTCTGCTTGCCGCCGTGCCGCGTATTGGCCAGAAACTGGTCGTCAAGGATGCCGATGGCAAGGTCATCGAACGTGAGAAGGATTGGCGCGATCAGCCCATCGCGGTCGAGGCCAAGGGACTGACCATCACGTATCCGGGTCATCTCATGCAGCCTGATTTCAAGGCCGTGGACGGCATCGACTTCACCATCCACCGTTCCGAAGTGCTCGGTCTGGTAGGCGAGTCCGGTTCCGGCAAATCCACCACTGGCCGTGCCATCGCAGGCCTGCAGAAGGTTTCCGGCGGTTCCCTGAACGTTCTAGGCATAGAAATGAACGGTGTGAAGGAACGCGACTTCAAACCCAAACGCGCCGACATCGGCTTCGTGTTCCAGGATCCGGGCAGCTCGTTCAATCCGCTGATGACCATCGCGGAAAACGTGGCCGAACCGTTGATCGTGCACAAGAAGTTTTCGTCGGTATCAGACGCCCGCAAGTATGTGGGCGATCTGCTTGAGATGGTGCAGCTTCCGCGCGCCTACATGAACCGTTTCCCGCACGAGCTGTCCGGCGGCCAGCGCCAGCGCGCCTCCTTGGCACGCGCGTTGGCGTTGAAGCCAAGCCTGCTCATCGCCGACGAACCGACCTCCGCGTTGGATGTGTCGGTGCAGGCGAAGGTGCTGGAACTGTTCAAGAAGCTGCAGGCCGAAATCGGCTTCGCATGCCTGTTCATCACGCACGACCTCGCCGTGGTCGACATGCTCGCCGACCGCATCATGGTGATGCACAAGGGCCAGATCGTGGAACATGGCGATGCGGACCAGATCATGCAGAATCCGCAGAACCCGTACACGCAGAAGCTGCTGGCCTCCCTGCCGGTGCCCGATCCGCGCGAACAGCGCAAGCATCGCGAGCATCTGCATGAGCTGCTTGCCGCCCAGCAGTGAGCTGATCCACGGAATCTAATAAAATGGAATCCCCGCAACGCTTGAAACGTTGCGGGGATTCCATTTTATGATGTATGGAAGGCGATTTCAGCGGATGGTGCCGTTGAAGGCAAACTGGGCATGGGAATCGCCATTCGCCTTGGCCTTCAGATATTCGCGTACGTAAGCCATGCGTTCCACCGTGGTGGCTGCCAACGGTTCGGGCAGAGCATCAGGGGAGAACCAGCCCACGCTGAGGCTTTCCTCATCGCCGACGAACGGCTCCGTGTTGCCATTCGGATCGGGCCTGCAGATGAACAGGTGATCCATGTACATGGTGTTGTCCCCATTCGCATAGGTGAGGACCTTTCTGGACGATTTGACCGACACCAGATCGGTGACGACCACATCCACGCCGGTCTCCTCCTTGACCTCGCGGGCAACGGTATCGGCCGGTTCCTCTCCGGGCTCGTTGATGCCATACACCATGGCCCATTCGCCGGTGTCGGAACGACGCCCCAACAGCACACGGCCCTGCTCGTCCTCGACATAGCCGGAGACGCCCATGAGCCATAACAGATCGTGGCCTATTTTTTCACGTAGCGAGAGTACGAATTCAGGCGTGGGCATGATGCGTCCTCAGGCCCACGCGCCTTCGGCGGCCATATCGGCCATCCACGCCTCGACATCGTCGATCTGCTTCGGAATGCCCGCGGAAATCCATTCCGGACCATCCTCGGTCATGAGCACATCATCCTCGATACGAATGCCGATGCCACGGTATTCCGGCGGAATCAGCAGATCATCCTCACGGAAGTACAGGCCCGGTTCGATGGTGAAGATCATGCCCGGACGAATCTTGGCGTTCTGATACGACTCATAACGCGCCTGCGCGCAATCATGCACGTCGAGACCCAGATGGTGGGCCACGCCGCAGGCGAGCCAACGGCGATGCTGCTGGCCTTCAGGGGAGAGCGACTCCTCGACATCGACCGGCAGAATACCCCAGTCATGCAGACGTTCGGCGATCACGCGCATGCACGCATGATGGATGTCCGAATACGTGGCGCCCGGCTTGGCCGCCTCGAAACCGGCCTGCTGGGAATCCAACACGGCCTGGTACAGCTTCTTCTGGAAATCGGTGAACTTGCCGTTGGTCGGGAACGTGCGGGTGATGTCGGCGGTATACAGGCTGTTGACCTCCACACCGGCGTCGATGAGCAGCAGCTCGCCCGACTCCACGGTACCGGTATTGCGCATCCAATGCAGAATCGGAGCGTGGGCGCCGGAAGCGATGATGGTGTCGTAGCCGACCTCGTTGCCTTCTTCACGGGAGATGGCGTTGAACGCGCCCTCCAGCATGCGCTCCGAACGCGGCTTGCCAAGGGAAGACGGAATCTTGCGCAGAATGTTGTCGAAACCATGCTTGGTTGCCGCGACCGCCTTGCGCATCTCACGAACCTCATACTCATCCTTGCACATGCGTGCCTCGGCGGCGAATTCGTGCAGCTTGTCATCGGCAGCGGTGTTGTTGTCCGGATCGGCGAAACCGTTGGCTTCACGGATCTCCTCGACCATGCTGGTAATCGCCGGATCGGCTTCGCGGATCACGCGCACGCGCACCGCGCCGGCCTCAGTGCCGACATCCTTGCTCAACGCGTCGGGCAGCTGCGCGATGTCGTTGGTTTCGATGCCGGTCATCGCGGTCATTTCCTTCACACCGGCACGCGGACCCACCCAATACTCGCCATAATGGGCGTTCATGAAAAAGTCCTGCGTGTAATGGTTGGCACGCGGAGCCACGAACAGTTCCGGAACATGCGTCTTGCCGGCCTTCGCCTCCGGAGAATCCGGATCGACGGGATTCAGCACCAGCACCGCGCCGGCCTCGAAATCCTCACCCAAACCGGTGTAGTAGGAAAACGTCGTATCCGGACGGAACGCGTAATCGCAATCGTTGTTGCGCACCTTCGGCTGTCCGGCCGGAATCACGATACGCTCGCCCGGGAACGCCTTGCCCAATGCCTCCAGACGCGCCGGCGTGTACTTGGAGGACTCCAACGGCTCAATCTGCGGCTCGTTGTCATCCCAACCGGTGGTCATGAACTCCTTGAACGCCTCGGAACGCGGACGCAGCGAACGATTGTTCACACGATCGCTCATGGCCTGATCCGGTCCCGGAGCGGCCTCCCGCTCCATCTTCTCGTATTCCTTGTCCTTGTCAGTAATGACTTCGCCCATCACATCTCCTGAACATGCATTCGTAACGTACGGAAATTACCGCAACCCATCCTATAACTTTTCCCGGCGCGCAACGTTCATGCGGACATCTAGAATGGGAAAAGTTTAGTGTGCTGTCCGCAAGGTACGGGAGGAAAACGGGAAATATGTCATTCGAACATCCCAATCGCAACAACGAAAGCATGATCGACGTCGAACGCGACATCATGAGCCGTCCATCGGAACGCAACACCACCAATCTCGACCTGCAACGCATGAAGATGATCCTCGACATCATGGGCCATCCGGAGCAGTCGTTCCGCGTCATCCACATCACCGGCACCAACGGCAAGGGCTCCACGGCACGTATGGCCGAAGCCATCTGCCGCGCCTACGGCATGCGTACGGGCCTATACACCTCGCCCCATCTGGAACACGTCAACGAGCGCATCGCCATCGACGGCCAGCAGCTGTCCGACGACGATTTCGTCGACACCTGGGACCAGGTCAAGGACCTTGTCGCCATCGTGGACATGAAAATGGACGAGCTGGGCAAGCCGAAGATGAGCTTCTTCGAAGTGCTCACCGCCATGGCCATCTGGAAATTCGCCGACGCGCCGGTCGACGTCGCCATCGTGGAAGTCGGCATGGGCGGCCGATGGGACGCCACCAACGTGCTCGACGCGGACGCGGCCATCATCGGCCCGGTCGACATGGACCACATGGCATGGCTCGGCGACACCGTGGAGGAAATCGCCACGGAAAAGGTCGGCATCATCAAGCCGAACTGCACCGCCATCATCGGCCGCCAGCCACACGAGGACGAGGTCATGCCGATTATCGAGGCCGCGGCCAAGGAGAACCACGCCAGCTTGGTGCGCGACGGCGTCGAATCGGAAGTCGTTACCCGAGTGCCGGCCGTCGGCGGCCAGGTGGCCACCCTGCGCACTCCGAACGGCACCTACACGGAAGTGCCGATCGCCAAATTCGGCGAGCATCAGGCACACAACGCGCTCGCCGCACTGTGCGCGGCGGAAGTGGTGATTCCCGTCAACGGCGCGTTGGACGGCGATTTGGTGGCCGAAGCGTTGAGCAGCGTACGCATTCCGGGACGTATCGAACAAATTCGTACCTCGCCTACCATCATCCTTGATGGCGGACACAACGTGAACGCGGCCGAATCGCTGCGTGCCGCCATTGAAGAGAACTATGATTTCCAGCAGCTCGTCGGCGTGGTCGCCATGATGGGGGACAAGCAGGTCGAGGAGTATCTGGGCGTGCTCGAACCGTTGCTGAGCCATGTGATCGTCACCGAGAACTCGTGGCGTGACCGAGTGATGCCGGCTGAGGATCTGAAGAAGATCGCGGACCGTGTTTTCGGGCCGGAACGCGTCACCTGCATTCCCGAATTGCCGGACGCCATCCAGGAAGCCGTCAACATGGTTGATGCCGATGACGAACTGGGCGTCGGCTACGGTCATGGCGTGCTCGTCTGTGGCAGCTTCACCACCGCCGGTGATGCGCGACTCATGCTGGAGGAGAAGATCAACCCCGACCTGAAGAAGCCAAAGGCCGAACGTGTGTTCCAGGAAGCCGTCGATCCGGAACCGCGCAAAAAGCAGGACGAGGCTGACGTGGATTTCGAATCCGACGCCAACCCCGATTTCAACATCAACGATTTCGGCAGCGTCGGTCCGGACGATTCCGTTTTAGCAGACGCCGATGCGGATGAAATGGATGAGGCGGCGGATGCCAACGAACCGGCGGATGCGGAAACGTCTTCGGAAAACGAAACGAAGTGACGAAGCGAAACAACATCGGACGATGACGCCATACGTGCGGCGTACACCGTCCATATAAAACAGATTGTGGGTGGCTCCCCAGGCAATGGGAAGCCACCCACAATCTTGTTTTATCGTCCGACGCCTAAGCAGTCGAAGATAGGCGTGACAAATAATAGCTACGCGCGCAACGCTTCGGCCCGCGCCACGGTATCTTCCACCAGCACGGCCTGCGCGTCGATGACCGGCAGCTGGGGCAGCGGAAACGCCTCGTTGAGCACGCTCAGCTCGGTGCAGCCCAATATCAGCGTGTCGCACGCGCAGGGGCCTGCCGGATCGAGCATATCGCGCAACACCGATTCGTAGCGTTCCAGATTGAGCTCGCCACTACCTTTCACATCGTCATAAATCAGCGAAGTGATACGGGCCTGCAACTCGTCGGTCGGTTCGACGAACGTGTACCCGGCCTCTTCGACGGCACGCTTGTACACGCCGGATTTGCGCGAACCCACGGTGCCGAGGAAACCGACCCGCGGAAAACGATCCTTCGGATAACGCTGAGCCATGCGTGCCACCGCGCCGCGTGGCATATGCAGAATCGGCACCGTCGTCAACGCCTGGAAATCGTCATAGAAATAGTGCGCGGTATTGCAGGTGAGCACAATGAAACTCGTGCCCATCGCCGTTGCCTTCTCGATATCGTCGGCGAGTACGGGGAAGGGATTCTCGTCGGATTCGCCGAGAATGTACGCGGTGCGGTCCGGCACGGAGGAATCGTTGAAGACGATGTAGTCCAGATAATCCTGATCGCAATGGGCATGCGTGGCGCGGTTGACCAAGCGGATGTAGCTTTCGGTGGCCAGCGTGCCCATGCCGCCCAGTACGGCGAAAAACGGTCGTTTCACTTAAGCTCGCCCTTCTTGGTGAAGTACTTGGCATAGCTCTTCTTGTAAATCGAGAACATGTGCCGAATCATCAGCCAACGCAGCGGATTCATATCCTTGGAATACTCCAAGGTGGTACCCCAATCGCCCGACTTGAGCATGCGCTTGCCGGTTTCCTTGTCAGCGCCTTCTGCGACGTAATCAAGGAAAATCGACTTCGGAATCTCAAGCCACAGCTTCGAACCGCGGCCGAACAGGGTGTTGCCGTCGAACGGCGTGTCCTCGACGAGGTCGTCGACGAAATACTTCGCCAGATTGAATCCGTTCAGCGTGACGAAATAGCTGGAACGTCCTTGGCGAAGGTTGATTTCGAACAGCTTGTACTCGCCGTCGCGTTCGTCGTACTTCATGTCGAAATTGGCCACGCCCTCGTATTTGATGTCCTCGAGGAAAGCCTTGATACGACGGAACACACCCTCGTTGTAGTCGGGCAGAATGGCCGCATAATTGCCCGCGGCGACAGGGGAGGGATCCTCCAGCAGCGGGTGGCCGAGGAACATCATACGCACGCGATGATGCTGGTCCACATAGGCGTTCAGCACACGCATACGGGAATCGTCGCCGGGGATGAAGTCCTGAATCACCATTTCGGACGTGTATCCGGCATCGTACGCACGCTTGATGATGGTCTCCAATTCGGCCGGATCGTTGAAGATGTAGGCCTTGCGACGGCCCTCGAAATCGATGTTGAGCCATTCCACCGAATTCGCCGGCTTCATGGCCACCGGATAGCTGAACGGCAAATCACGGTAGGCTCCCGCCTTCACCTCATCGGCGGTGACGGTGCGCGTCTTCGGATGGGGCAGATCATACTGCTCGCAAATCTGGTAGAACGTGGACTTGTAGGCGAGCCGGCGCGAAAGGTTCACGTCAAGCGTGTTGTATACGAAATATTCGCGAAGATCGTCGCCGCACTGGCTCAGCAGATTGGCGTACACGTCGCCGCAGGGGATGAGCAGCAGCACGCGTTCCGGATCCTCGGCCTTCATACGCTTGCCGAGCTTGAGCATGAAATTACGGAACGTGCCGAAGTTGTTAAAATCGTCGACGATGTGCACGTTGACGATACGGCTGAATTTCGTGGGGCTCAGCTGGAAATACGCATACGCCTCGGAAACGATGCCGTACTCCTCATGGAACGCCCTGGCCATGCCGTAGACGTTGATGTCGCTGCCCAGCAGAATCGGTTGGAATCGTGTCATAATGCCTTCACCTTAGTTGTTATTTGAGACGGAACACGCGTTCCACGATGCGGTCGTCGCCCTCGTAAGGGATGTGCTTGCCGTGGTCTTTGAACCAACGTTCGTTGCCCTTGCCGATGATGAGGATGATGTGCAGATGCTCGGGATCCTTGCGATCGCGGCTTACCGTGGTCTCCACGGCTTCGGCACGGTCGAGAATGGTCTTCACGTCAAGCTGCGGGTTGGTGACGCTGTCGTTCATGTCCGCGCAGACCTGTTCCACAGGCTCGTCGTCGGTGTCTTCGAAAGTAAGCACGAGATGGTCGATGCGGTCCTGCGCGGCGTGGACGATTTCGGCGCGACGATCGTATGCCTTGTTTCCAGCGGAGCCGGTGATGAGCGTGATTTCCGGCTTTTCGCTGCCGTAACGCTGATCGACGTAGTCAAGCAACGCGGTGACGGACGCGTAGTTATGCGCGTAATCAACAATGGCGATGGTGTTCGACCGCGTGTCCTTGAAATGCTCCATACGTCCGGCGATGCGTACCGGCTCCATCTCACGCAACGCGTCCTTGGCCTGTGCGGAACCGAAATCGAAACCGGCCGCACGGGCGATCGCGACGGCCGCCGCCGCGTTCGCATAGTTGAAATCGCCGTCCAATGTCAGGCTCAACTCGCCGATCGAGGTGCCGTCGATGACGATGGAGAAGCGGCTGTGATCGTCATTCGCCGGCGCGGCCATGACGTCTGCCGTGGAATCGCCGCCAAGCGCGAACGTGGTGACGGGAACGCTGGCATGACGTGCGTCCTGCCGGATGAGGTCGACGCGCGCGCAATCGGCACCCAATACGAGGGCACGGCAGTTCTTGACGATCTGACGCTTGCAGTGGAGATAATCCTCGAATGTCGGATGCTCGATCGGGCTGATATGGTCCGGGCTGATGTTGAGGAACGCGGCCACGTCGAATGTGAGACCGAACACGCGGTCCACCTTGTAGGCCTGCGAGGAGACCTCCATGACGAGATATTCCATGCCGTTATCAACGGCCTCGCGCATCATGCGGAACGCATCCATGGATTCCGGCGTGGTCAGATCGGATTCCACGTAGGTGTGGCCGTCAAGACAATTGTCCACGGAGGAAAACAGCGCGCACTTGCCGCCGGAACAGCCATTGAGCATCGCCTGCGTGAGATAGGCGGTGGTGGTCTTGCCTTTGGTGCCGGTGATGCCGACCACCTTCAACTGGTCCTGCGGACGACCATAGAATTCAGCCGATAGCAAAGCCATGGCCTTGCGCACGTCATCCACAATAAGGCCCGGAGCTTGCGTGGCGTCGGAGAAGTCGTTCTCCGACACATAGGCGGCAAGGCCGCGTTCGTCGATGCCCTGCAGATATTCGGCCTTGAAACGGCCCTTGCAGCACAGGAACGTGCCCGGCTCCACCTTGCGGGTGTCGTAGGTGATTGCGGAGAACGGCTCGTCGAATCCCTTGATGTCGTGCGGATCAAGCGTCCAGACATCGCCGCGGATGATTTCGCGCAGCAGTCCGTGCCTATCGAGCAGTCGGGCCGCCGATTCCAGAGTCAAAGCCATGTTTTCGTGTTCTCCCTGTGTATGAGACGCCGAGCGGATACCGAAGAGCCATTTTAGCGGCAACCATGTGCACGACGTGTGACGTCGGGGAAGTTACAATGAGGGTGTGACTGAACAAGAAACGGAATCCATGGCGGGTCGGCGCGCGCGGTTTGAGAAGCTTGCCATGCCCGTTGTGGACTCGCTGTACCGGCAGGCGATGAAACTGACCAACAATCCCGACGACGCGCAGGATCTGGTGCAGGACACCTTCGAACGTGGATTCAAGGCGTTCGACTCCTTCAAGGAAGGAACGAATTTCGCGGCTTGGATGACCACCATCGAACGCAACGCCTATTTCAACCAGTACGCCAAAGCCAAGCGACGGCCGCAACGCGCCAACGATTCCACTGGCGAATACGATGACTGGGACCTGTATTCCGCGTCCGAACATTCCTCCGAACAGCTCAAATCCGCCGAACAGGAATACTTGGACGCCTACGCGCCGGAGGAGATCATGGCCGCTTTGAACCGGCTCTCCCCGGAACGCAGGCAGGTTTTCATCGACGCCGCGATCGACGGCAAATCATACAGCCAGGTAGCTGAGGAACAAGGCGTGAAAATCGGCACCGTGATGAGCCGGCTCAACCGCGCCCGCACACAGCTGAAACGTGAGCTTGCCAATTACGCCAAGGAACGTGGCTATGCCACTGCCGGGAAGGATCGACCATGAGCGAACCAATGGAACGGCACATCTCCATTACTTCGACCACCACCAACACGAACGGTGTGGTGACGCAGGTGACGCATGCCAGCGTGCATGTCGTGGCCTCCGGGGACTGCTTCGACCCGGAGACCTGTTGCGATGAACGCGAACGTGCGCTGATCGCAGCGATGCGCGCGTACCTGCGGCCGAAACACGCGCCGCAAAGCCTGATCGACAGGCTTGAGGCGACACTCGACCACTGTTGTGACGAGTAATTGGGCGGACGTGCGGCGTTTCATGCGCCAAGTGCCACGATGATGTGACGCGAGGCGCGCCCGCCGCATCATCGTCTGAATATGGGAAAACCCCGCGAACCGTAATGATTCCGCGGGGTTTTCCATGCTCTGTGACGCTATTCGCGCCGGCAGGGATCAGGCGTTCGGGCGCTTGCCGTGATTGGCGGCCTTCTTACGACGATCCTTGCGCTTACGTCCGCGCATGCCCATGATTGGACTCCTTTACTTGCGATTAATAAGCCTTCGGGATTATCGCACACGAGCGAGACGTTTGCCAAATTCGGCGTCCGCTGTGTGGCCGGGACTTATTCCGATGGTGATTATATCAGTCGAGCATCCCGATGAACAGCGCCGTGCTTGACGTCTCGCCCGGCTTGATGACGATGAGGTCCTTGCCGGTGTTGAACGCGTTCGCGTATGCCGTCTGCGGCTCCACCGCCACGCCGGCCGGATGCTTGATGGCCGGGAAACCGGTGCCGGTGCACACCTGGAACGAGGTGACGGTCTCGTCGCCGCCCACACGCACCTTCTTGCCGTCCGGGCGGGTGAACACCGCGGTGACGGTGCCGTCTTCGGCATGCTCCAGATCCGTCCAAGCGTCGTCGAACGGCTGCTCGGTGAGCAGCGTGTCCTTACGCAGGTCGTACTTGGTGCCGTCCACCGGCTCGGTGCCGGTCGGAATGAGGTTCTCGTTGACGGTGACATGCGTGCGCCCCGGCACGGTCAGGCTGCACTTGGCGTTGTGGGCGTCGATCTCATCGCCGTATCCGTTGAAGCCGTTGGCGAGCCACGGGTGGATGGCCAAGGCCCACGGTGCGTCCGCATCGCCGTTGTTGTAGGCGCTGATGTTCAGATGCAGGCCATCGTCGGCGAGGCTGTACGTCGCGGTCACCACGATGTCGAACGGATATCCCTCCATGTTGGGGGCGCGCCAGCTGAGGGTCACGGCATCCTCTTTAAGGGAGACAAGCTTCCAGAACGCGCGCTTGCCGTAGCCGTGGATGGCGTTGTGGCGCTCATGCTCGTCGATCGGCAGCGTGTAGGTCTTGCCTTCGAAGGTGTATTCGCCATTCTCGATGCGGTTCGGGAACGGGATGAGCAGCTGGCCGTGGCAGCAGGTCACCATGTCATCCGGACCGGGGGAGACGATGATGTCCTCGCCTTGGTAGGTCAGTTTGCGCAGCGTCGCGCCCAACTCGGTGACGACGGCATGGTAATCGCCATGCGAAATGGAAAATTGCTGTCCGGTGCGTGGCGGCAGATTGGTGCAGGTCATAAATCACTCCATAGTGTTGTCGACTGTGTTTCCGCTACTATGTTACCGCTCACGATGTGGTGGTGGATGCGCTTGTCGTGTGGAAATTCTGCGGATGAAGACGGCCGATGTCGATTGACGGCGCCCGTGCCTTAATATTGGTGATTGCTGTTGTGATGGATGGATACGATTGGAAGGCGGCTTGACATGGGCAAACGCATCGTGCTGGCGGATCCGCGCGGATTCTGCGCCGGCGTGGATAGGGCGATTCTGACGGTGCGGACGATTCTCAAATCCGCCGATACGCCACGTGCCGACGGATTGCCGCCGGTGTATGTGCGCCGCCAGATCGTGCACAACAAGCATGTCGTCGAGGATTTGGCCGCGCAGGGCGCGGTGTTCGTGCAGGAATTGGCTGAGATTCCCGATGCCGCCGCCGAAGCCGGCATCCCAATCGTATTTTCCGCCCACGGCGTGTCTCCGGCGGTCAAAGCCGAGGCCGCGGCGCGCGGCATGCATGTGGTCGATGCCACCTGCCCGCTGGTAAGCAAAGTGCATCGCGAGGTGCTGCGTTTCGTCAAGGAAGGTTACGAGATCATCTACATCGGGCACAAAGGCCACGATGAGGCTGTTGGCGTGGTGGAGGAGGCGCCGGAGCATGTGCATTTGATCGAGCATGCGTCCGACGTCGACTCGTTGGATTTCCAACCTGACACGAAACTGGTGCTGCTTACGCAGACCACGTTGAGCGTCGATGAGACCGCTGGCACGATCACCGCGCTCAAAGCGCGTTTCCCATGGCTTGGAATGCCGCCGAACTCCGATATCTGCTATGCCACGTCGAATCGTCAGGCGGCGGTCAAGCTCGTTGCCGAGCAAGCCGATTGCGTGGTGATTGTCGGCTCCGCGAATTCCTCGAATTCCGTGCGGTTGATGGAAGTCGCTCAGGAGGGACTTAACGCGCGGTACGCCTCAAAAACGGCTGTTGGCGCCGCTGGTCGCGCCCATCGTGTGGATGATGCTTCGGAACTTGACCCCGCATGGTTTGAAGGTGTCGAATCCGTGGGTATTTCCTCGGGTGCCTCCGTGCCGGACGAGCTGGTTTCCGGCGTGGTCGCAGCGTTGCAAGAACTTGGCTACCAGGATGTGAGCACCATCGAAACCATCAAGGAGAACATGCATTTCGTGCTTCCTGCGGAACTGCGCAAATAGCGCGAACCTTTCGCTTACGCAAGTGGGTGGTCGGAACATCGTGTTGTTCCGACCACCCACTTATGTATTGGTGTGATGTATCGGCGTGTTTTTTACCAAGTGCCGATCGGCGCCGCTACCGCGTCGAGCACCTTGAGCAGATCGTTGGGATTGACGCCGACTGAGAAACCGCGTTTGCCGCCCGACAGCAGGATTTCGTCGTATTGCAGCGCGCTTTCGTCAAGCACCGTCTTGTGGTGTGTGCGCTGGCCAAGCGGGGAGATGCCGCCGACCACGTAGCCGGATTCGCGCATGGCGACCTTCGGATCGGCCATCGCCGCCTTCTTCGCGCCGACTGCCGCGGCCAGCGCCTTCAGATCCATATGTCCGCTGACCGGCACCACGCCGACCACGCGTTCGGAGCCGGTGTCCGCCATCAGCGTCTTGAACACCTGATGCTCGTCGAAACCGAGCTTGGTGGCGGCCTCAACCCCATAACCGTCATCCATGTGATCGTTCGAATGCGCGTATTCGTAGGTTTTGAACGGAACTCCGGCTTTTTCCAACTGCACGGTGGCCGGTGTGGAACCGGCGCCCTTCTCATGCTTTTTCTTTGCCATGCCGCCCATAATAAGCCTTCCACGTGTCCGTTGCGGCGTTTCGGATACGAAAAGGGGCTTCCGCCGAAGCGAAAGCCCCTTTGTCTGAGGTTCAGAGACGAACCGTGCGGATTACTCCGCGCCGATTCACTCGGAGATCTCGGCGAAGTACAGCAGGGTACGCACCATGTTGCAGGTGAAGCCGTACTCGTTGTCGTACCAGGAGACGGTGCGAGCCATGGTCAGGCCGTCAACGGTGTTGACATCGGTCTGGGTCGGATCGAACACGCCACCGTGGGTGTCGCCGATGATGTCGGAGGACACGATGCCATCCTCGTTGTAGCCGTAGAAGTCGGTGTCGGAGAAGGCGGCCTTGAAGGCGGCGTTGATCTCATCGGCGGTGACTTCCTTGTTCAGGACGGTGGTCAGCTCGGTGACGGAGCCATCCGGAACCTGGATGCGCTGGGCGTGGCCCTGCAGCTTGCCGTTCACGGACGGAACGACCTTGCCGATGGCCTTGGCGGCGCCAGTGGAATGAGGAATGGTGTTGATGGCGGCGGCGCGGTTGTTGCGAGCCTTCGGGAAGCGCGGGCCGTCGAGGATCATCTGGGTGCCGGTGTAGGCGTGGATGGTGGTCATGAAGCCAGCCTTGATGCCCCAGTTCTCGTCCAGCAGCTTGACCATGGCGGCCATGGAGTTGGTGGTGCAGGAGCCGGCGGACACGATCACGTCGGAAGCCTTGAGGGTCTCGTGGTTCACGCCGAACACGATGGTCGGGGTGGTCTCGTCCTTGGCCGGAGCGGAGATCAGGACCTTCTTGGCGCCAGCGTTGATGTGGGCCTGGGACTTCTCAGCGGAGGTGTAGAAGCCGGTGCACTCGAGCACGAACTCAACGCCGTCGTTCTTGACCCACGGGATGTTGTTGGCATCCTTCTCGGCGTAGACCTTGTATTCCTTGCCGTCGACCACGATGGAGTCGTCGGTGGAGGTGACCTCGACCGGGGTGCCATCGTCATGACGGAAGGTGCCGTGGGTGCTGTCGTACTTCAGCAGGTAGGCCAGCATGGACGGGGTGGTCAGATCGTTGATTGCAGCGACCTCAATGTCACCGGCCTGGCCGCCACGAGCCTGCAGCTCGAAGATACGGCGGAAAGCCAGACGACCGATACGACCAAAGCCGTTAATACCAATCTTAACTGTCATGTAATTCTCCCTTTAGGGTAGGCCACGCGTGTGCCAGGCACACTGAAGCCATTGTTTACCAACACCGTCCACTGTAGTGCGTCACCTGTACTTAGGGCAACGTTCCGAGGCGCGTGTTCCAAAATGCAGTGCGATTTTCAGTGAACGCTCACATGCATGTCCCGCATGCGTTCAACGGCCGCTTGGCTCGACCAGCGCGGAGGATACGTCCGTGTCCAATGCACCGAGATCTCCGGAGAAGCCATGCCATCGCGCCACGTGCGGCAGGGGAGCCTCGATGGGGAACGTGACGATGAGCGTGCCATGCTCCACCGTGATGCGGGACGGCCTGCCGGCAAGGAACTCGTTGCTCAGTCCGTTGACGCGCATGCTGCTCATGTCGGCGTGGTGCAGCTCGTATTTCAATCCCGTTTCGCTTACGCCGGTCGAGATATCGCTGTGGGAGAACACGGAGACCATGCGTCCCGCAACGGCGTCGTCCGCCGGGAAATCGAGCGCGCCGTCGCAGATCGCGGTGACGATCGATCCGTCGCCGTGCAGGTAGCCGGTCGCGCCACGGTCGGCCAGTAGCGCCATAAGCTGGATATTGGAAATCGTATGGTCGATTCGTCCGCCGAGCGCGCCGTATATGTGGAACGTGCGCGCGCCGCGCAGCCAGCCGATCTTCAAAGCCGACAGCAGGTCGGGATCGTCCTTTTCCGAAGGCAATGCGATGGTGTGGTCGTTTTGCGTGGGGCGTCCGCCGGTAATCGAATCGAAGTCGCCGACCACGAAATCGGCGTCGATGCCGAAGGCTCGGACGTGGTCGAGGCCGCCGTCCGCGGCGACGACGAAGGCGTCATCCGGAATCGCAGGGGTCTCATCGTAATAATCGCCTGCGCCGAAGATCACGCAGGTGCGGGCATCGTGGGAATCCATACCCGGTAGTGTAGCCGTGACGGGCGAAAGGAAAGAATCGTCATTTTCATGGCTATGCGGCATACCTAAAATGTCTGAAACCTGTGGAGATTGTCACGCATGAATCGGTTCGGAGGCGCGGCGGCGGTTTTTCGACATGCGGATGCTGGTACACTGACACCGAGTTTGTTTTGAAGGGATTGCAGATAATGTGCGGAATTGCTGGTTTCGTCAACGATATGCCCATTGACGTGAAATGCCCGGTCCTCCAACGTATGACCGACATGATCGCGCATCGCGGGCCGGACAGCGAAGGCCATTACATCGACGAGCACGCGGCGCTCGGCCATCGAAGGCTCAGCATCATCGACCTCGGCGGCGGCCAGCAGCCCATCTACAACGAGGATGGCTCGAAGGTCATCACCTTCAACGGCGAGATCTACAACTATCAGACGCTGCGTGAGGAATTGATCGCGGCCGGACACACCTTCACCACCAAAAGCGACACCGAGGTGCTGCTGCACGGCTATGAGCAGTGGGGTGTGGATTTGCTGCAGCGCGTACGTGGCATGTTCACTTTCGTGATCTGGGACAAGAACAAGCAGGAGCTGTTCGGCGCGCGCGACCATTTCGGCATCAAGCCCTTTTACTATGCGAAGATGAACGGCACGTTCATGTACGCGTCGGAGATCAAGAGCCTGTTGCGCCACCCCGATTTCGTCAAGGAGCTCAACGCCGAGGCGTTGAAGCCGTATATGACCTTCCAGTATCCGGCGATCGGTGAGACCTTCTTCAAAGGCGTCTACAAGCTGCCGGAAGGGCACTATTTCACGTACCGGGATGGCAAGATGGACATCCACCGGTATTACGACGAGGATTTCCGCGAAGGCAAGCAGAAGCTGGGCGAGCTGGTGAACTCGATCGACCAGACGGTGTGCGATTCCGTCAAGGCGCACCAGATCGCCGATGTGGAGGTCGGCTCCTTCCTGTCGAGCGGTGTCGACTCCAGCTACGTCGCCGCCGTGGCGCGTCCGCAGCACACGTATTCGATCGGTTTCGGCAAAGGCACGTACAACGAATCGCAGCAGGCCGGCGAACTGGCGGAACTGCTCAAACTGAACAACACCGCCGAGTCGTTGACCGACGAGGAGGCGTTCGCCGCGTTCCCGCGCATCCAATGGCATCTCGACGAGCCGGACTCCAATCCGAGCTGCGTGCCGCTGTACTTCCTGTCCGCATTGGCCGCCAAAGACGTGAAGGTGGTGCTGAGCGGCGAAGGCGCCGACGAGTTGTTCGCCGGATACATCGACTACGGCGTGCACACCAAATTCAGGCCCATCAAGGTGGTGACTCGCTGGCTCACGCATCTGCCAGCCGGCGCGCGCAAGGCGATCGCCCGGTTCTGCAAGGGCAAGACCTTCCCGGGCGCATGGCATCTGTACGCCAATCTTGCGCCGGCCGAGGAAAGCTTCATCGGACAGGCGCGTGTGTTTGAGGAATCGCAGTCCGAACAGCTGCTCAAGCCTGAATACCGCAAGGCGCCGAGCGTGCAAAGCATCGTCGACAAGACGTATGCGCGTGTGGAAGGCAAGGGTCTGAGCGAACTGAAGAAGAAGCAGTACCTTGACATGCATCAGTGGATGCCGGGTGACATTCTGCTCAAGGCCGACAAGATGACCATGGCGCATTCGCTGGAATTGCGTGTGCCGCTGCTCGACAAGGAGCTCATGGGCGTGGCCGAGCAGGTGCCTACCAAGTACCTCATCACCGACGAGAACACGAAATACGCGTTCCGCCAGGCGGCGGGACGTCATCTGCCCAAGGAATGGTACGACCGTGAGAAGCTTGGCTTCCCGGTGCCGATCAAGAAGTGGCTGCGTGAGGAGAAGTTCTACAAGTACGTCCGTTCCGTGTTCGAACGCGATTACGTCAGCCAGTTCTTCGACCAGGACGCGCTGCTGAAGATGATCGACGACAACTATGCCGGCAAAACCGACGATCGCCGCAAGATCTGGACCGTGTACTCATTCCTGACGTGGTACGACGTCTACTTCGTGCACGACGGCGAGAAGCCGGACGTCATCGCCATCGCCTGACGGCGGATGCCGTCCGAATGGTGACGAACACCCCGGGACCGGTGCGACACGCGCTGGTCCCGGGGTGTGGTATTATCTACAAGGCTTGAGAAATCAAGAAAGCGGGATATCCCCACCTGGAAGCCTTTCAGGGCCTCGGGTTCAGGCAGATGCCTTCCACCGGTCGTCTCGGTGAGATATGTAAGCCGCTCTTACGGGTTTACGGCGCGTTGTGATGCGTTTTGGCATGCCTTGAACAATCGAGACTTTGGAAAACTGCCAATCAAGGGATGTTCCGTTGCATGGAATATGAGGATTGGAGTCATCATCAGCGACGAACCACGCATTAACGACGAGATTCGCGTCTCCCAGGTGCGTCTGATCGGCCCGAACGGCGAGCAGGTGGGAGTCATCGCGACTTCCGTCGCACTGAACCTGGCAAAGGAAGCGAACCTCGATCTCGTCGAGGTGGCGCCCAACGCGAAGCCTCCGGTCGCCAAGCTCATCGATTACGGCAAGTACAAGTACAACGAGAAGATCAAGGCTCGTGAGGCGCGCCGCAACCAGAGCACCGCGGAAATCAAGGAAATTCGCTTCCGTCTGAAGATCGACGACCATGACTTCGAGGTCAAGAAGGGCCATGTTGTGCGCTTCCTGAACGGCGGAGACAAGGTCAAGGTCACCATCATGCTGCGCGGTCGTGAACAGTCCCGACCGATCGGCGGCGTCGAGCTGTTGCAGCGACTCGCCAGCGAAGTGGAGGAATACGGCACCGTCGAATTCGCTCCGAAGCAGGAAGGCCGCAACATCATCATGACGCTCGCGCCGAAGGGCAAGAAGGTCCACACCCAGTCCGAGCAGCGTCGTCGTGGCGATCAGTCCCGTGCCGAGCGTCAGGCCCGCCAGGCCGCCCGTCTGGCGGCCAAGCAGGAGGCCCAGGCAGCGGCCGCAGCCGCAGCCAAGGCAGCCGTGGCATCCGACAAACCGAAGACTTCCGAAACGAAGTAACAAACAAGGAGGGCAGCAATGCCGAAGATGAAAACTAATTCCGCCGCTTCCAAGCGCGTCCGCGTGACCGGTTCCGGCAAGCTGATGCACGCCGGCTCCGCAATGCGCCACAACCTCGAGCACAAGTCCGCTCGTAAGCGCCGTGAGCTGAAGGCCGACGGTGTTCTGGCCACTTCCCAGAGCAAGAACATGAAGAAGCTGCTCGGTCGCTGAGCATAGCGAGAGCTTAGAAACAAAGACTTAATAGAAAGCTGAGGAATCAAATATGGCACGTGTCAAGCGCGCAGTAAACGCCCACAAGAAGCGTCGCGTCGTTCTCGAGAGGGCTTCCGGCTACCGCGGCCAGCGCTCCCGCCTGTACCGTAAGGCCAAGGAGCAGCTGCTGCACTCCTTTACCTACAACTTCCGCGACCGCAAGGCTCGCAAGGGCGACTTCCGCAAGCTGTGGATTCAGCGCATCAACGCTGCCGTCCGCGCCGAAGGCATCACCTACAACCGCTTCATCCAGGGCCTGCACCTTGCCGGCATCGAGCTGGATCGTCGCGCTCTCGCCGAGCTGGCCGTCTCCGATCCGGAGGCTTTCAAGGCCATCGTCGAGCAGGCCAAGGCTGCTCTTCCGGCTGACGTGAACGCTCCGAAGGAAGCCTGAGTTTCCCCGACGGTTCACCTGTGAACTTCAGAACCCCCGATCCGGCAAGCGGACGGGGGTTCTTGCGTATCGCGTTCCCCATACCGGATACTTGAATAGACTTTCCGGAATGTTGATTTCCATCCAATGACGGCTTCCACCTGGAACGAACGTCCTTGGAATCCTCCATGTGGGCAACGCGTTCCGTACGGGAGCGTGACGGAACGGACACGACAAATGATGACGATGCAAACGGAGGACCACGATGACGGATATCGAACGCTTGATTGATCAGTTCCTCGCGTACATCGACGTGGAACGAGGACTTGCGAAAGCCACGGTGCGCGCATATGACTCGGACCTGCGCAAATACAACGGCTGGCTTGCGACGCAAGGCATTCAAGACCTTAATGCAGTGACCACGCAGGACGTGGAACGATACATCGCCTTTCTTGACGATTCCGGAGAATCCGCGCGCAGCAAGGCACGAAGACTGGCCAGCATCCATGCATTCCATCGCTTCGCACTGAACGAACATGTGGTGTCCAATGACGTTGCGGCACAGGTCAAGGCTCCCAAAGGCGCGACGACGCTGCCTGACGTGCTCACTGTGGACGAGGTGGCCAGTTTGCTGGACGCGATCCCCGTCTCGCAGAATCGGCCTCAATCCGAAGGCATGGCGGACATGCCCGACGATCCCGCGATGCTGCGCGACAAGGCGTTGCTGGAATTCATGTACGCCACCGGAGCCCGCGTGTCGGAAGCGTGCGGCGCGAATCTTGACGATGTCGACTTGGAATCGAACGTTGCGAGATTGATGGGCAAAGGCTCCAAACAACGTCTGGTGCCGGTTGGCAGTTACGCATGTGAGGCGATCGCAAGATACCTCAAAAACGGACGGCCGCAGCTCGAGTCGAAGGCGAAAGGGCCCACCGAACGACGCGCGTTGTTCCTCAACAAGCGCGGCAAACGACTGTCAAGGCAATCGGTGTGGGAGATCATCCGTGCGGCCGGGGAACGCGCGCATATCGACAAGCCCCTGCATCCGCACACATTGCGCCATTCCTTCGCCACGCATCTGATCCAAGGCGGGGCCGACGTGCGCACCGTGCAGGAACTGCTGGGTCACGCGAGCGTCACCACCACGCAGATCTACACGCATGTAAGCCCGGAGAACCTCATCGAGACATATCTGACCTCGCATCCAAGGGCAAGATAGCATGAGATGCATGTGTTGCTGCCGTTTCTGACGGCGATGATGGGCTAGCATGGAAACAGTGGAGTTTTTGACACGAGGATGTTGGTAAGGTAAACGGTATGCCTACGGATTTGCTTGGACGTGATTATGAGACGTTTCCCGCACCGGAGCCGCTGCAGACGCACGGTCCGGCAAGGGTCATCGCCATGTGCAACCAGAAGGGTGGCGTCGGCAAGACCACCAGTTCCATCAATATCGGCGGCGCGCTAAGCCAATACGGCAGGCGCGTGCTGATCGTCGACTTCGATCCGCAAGGCGCCGCCACGGTGGGTCTCGGCATCAACGCCAACGCGGTGGAGGACACCGTGTACACGGCGTTGTTCAATCCGCGCATGGACGTGCACAGCGTGATTCACCACACCGATTTCGAGAATCTCGACATTATGCCGGCCAACATCGATCTGTCCGCCGCCGAAGTGCAACTGGTCACCGAAGTGGGACGTGAGCAGGTGCTTGCCGGTGTGCTGCGCCAGGTCAAGGACGAGTACGACGTGATCATCATCGACTGCCAGCCATCGTTGGGCCTGCTGACGGTGAACGCGTTGACCGCGGCCGACGGTGTGATCATTCCGGTCGCTGCCGAATTCTTCGCGCTGCGTGGCGTGGCGCTGCTCATGCAATCCATCGAGAAGGTGCAGTCGCGCATCAATCCGAGCCTTGAAGTGTATGGCGTGCTGGTCACCATGTACACCCGTACCCTGCATTGCGAGGAGGTGTTGCAGCGTATCTACGAGGCGTTCCAAGGCAAGGTGTTCCATTCCGTGATTTCGCGTTCCATCAAGCTGCCGGATTCCACGGTGGCGGCCGCGCCGATCACCATCTACGCGCCGAACCACAAGACGGCGAAGGAATACCGTGAAGTGGCCCGCGAGCTGATCGCCAACGACATCGTGGCCTGAACGTTGCAAGAGCCCCGTTGGGGGCTCTTGGTGTTTATGAGCGACTCGACACACTTATAGTCATGTTAACTATAAGTGTTAGACTCCTTTCCTGTAAGCAATTCGAAGTATTGGAAGAGGCCATCAATTGATCATGGGCAATGTCTCGGAACGGCGCAAGCAGCCTCCGCAGGTCGGCGTATCCGTGGTGATTCTGGCTTTGGGACCGGTTCCGCAGTCAGATGTGGGCGCTGGTGCCGCTTCGTCCGGCATGGGCTCCACCCTGTGGATGCCGCTGGTCAAACGCGTCCGTCAGCCTTTTTTGGGGCAATGGGCGTTGCCGGGAGGCGGTCTGAGGGCCGACCATTCATTGGAACAGTCGGCGTATGCCGCACTGGAATCGACGACGTCGCTGCATCCGAAATATCTTGAGCAGCTTTACACGTTCGGCGATCCGGCACGTTCGCATGGCGGTCTGCCGATGGTGTCCATCGTGTACTGGGCCCTGGTGGGCGAGGCCGATGGACGAATCGACTTCGCCGGAGGGGACAACGTCAAGTGGTTCCCCGTCAACCATCTTCCGGAACTTGCGTTCGACCATCGCACCATCGTCGAATACGCCATGAACCGGCTTCGCGGCAAAATCGAATCGCCTGACATCGCCACTCGATTGGTGGGCGAGCGATTCACGTTGAGCCAACTGCATGACGTGTACGAGGCGATTGCCGGACAGCGTATCGATTTGGCGAATTTCCGCCGTAAAATGCTCGCTTCCGGACTGTTGGAAGACACCGGTGAGAAACTGCGGATCGGCCGTAACAGGCCGGCGGCGGTCTACCGGTACAGCCGGAAGCCGGGAACGGATTTGTGGACCGAAGCCGGAACGGCATCCGAATCGGACGACACTCGAATTGCTTTCCAGGATGACGACGCGTTATCCGCATTGATGACGGCGTGATCGCCTGCCATCGTCGGGCTTGAACGAGCTCACGACACAATAGGAAAACAATGATAAAGGGGTGTTGATGTCCGCATCGCAACAAACCGTCGGGGGAGAGGTCTCGCTGACTCGCAACGAGCGTCTTGACCGACTGCCGTTCAACAAGGCGCACAGGAAGCTGTTGGTGGCTTCGGGTATTGGATGGGCGTTCGACGCGATGGACGTTGGTCTGGTGTCGTTCGTCGTGGCCGCCATCGCGGCTGACCCGCATTTCAATCTGACGCCGACCGAGAAAAGCTGGGTGCTGTCCATCGGTTTCGTCGGAATGGCGATCGGCGCCGCGCTTGGCGGCTTCGTGGCCGACCGCGTTGGCCGCAAGACGGTCTTCTCCGCGACGCTGGTGATTTTCGGCCTGGCCAATGGCGGTATGGCGTTGTCATGGTCGCTGGCGGCTCTGCTGATCGCTCGACTGGTCATCGGCCTCGGCCTGGGCGCCGAGCTGCCGGTCGCCTCCACATTGGTCTCGGAATTCTCTCCGACCAAACAACGCGGCCGTATGACGGTGTTGCTGGAATCCTTCTGGGCAATCGGCTGGATCATCGCCGCCTGCATCGGCTATTTCGTCATTCCTAACACCGGCGATTGGGGATGGCGCTGGGCGCTGCTCATCGGAGCATTGCCGCTGCTGTACGCCATCGTGACGCGCATTCATATCCCTGAGTCCGTGCGATTCCTCGAATCCAAGGGACGTGAGGATGAGGCCGAGCAGGCCGTGCGCTACTTCGAACAGGCCGGAGGCGTCGAACCGGTCGCATCCCCGAAGGGTGAGCCGCTGCCGAAGATCAAAACCCGCGAGCTGTTCGGCAAGAAGTATCTTGCGCGCACCGCAGCCATCTGGGCCACATGGTTCTTCGTGAACTTCTCCTACTACGGCGCGTTCACGTGGATGCCGTCTCTACTGGCCGACCAGTTCGGTTCGCTGACCAAGTCGTTCGGCTACACGCTCGCCATCGCCATCGCACAGCTGCCCGGCTACTTCCTCGCGGCATGGCTGGTGGAGATCTGGGGCCGCAGGAAGACCCTGAGCGTGTTCCTCGCCGTGTCCGCCGTGGCAGCGTTCGCCTTCTCCCAAGCCGGTTCCGTGGCCGCTGTGCTGGGCTTCGGCATGCTGCTGTCCGCGTCCAACCTTGGCGCTTGGGGCGTGTTGTACGCGGTGACTCCGGAAATCTATCCGACGCGTCTGCGTGGCGCCGCCTCCGGTGCCGCCGCGGCTTGCGGTCGTGTGGCCGCGATCATCGCGCCGCTGCTGATGCCATGGTTCCTGACCTTGTCCGGTGGCAACAAGGCCGTGGCGTTCATCGTTTTCGCCGTGGCGTTCATCCTTGCCTGCGTGGCGGCCCTGTGCCTGCCTGAACGCACTGGCAAGGAGCTTGAGGATTAAGGTCCGCGCGCCTCTTCGCGCGATTGACGGCGGGCCTGTCGGCATGATCTGACAGGTCCGCCGTTTTTCATGTGTCGTAATGCTTCGCTAGAATTGGCTCGGTTTGTGTGTAAGTACGGATTTTTAAGTACCGATAGCATGTACGTACCGAACGTTTACGTAAGAGAACAGCAACACTAAGAGAGGTTTCGATGGCGGTTCGCGGCGATATCCGAAATGTAGCGATTGTGGCACACGTCGATCACGGTAAGACCACCCTGGTCAACGCGATGCTGGCCCAGTCCCACGTGTTCAACGAGCGTGAGGAAGTCCCGGACCGCGTGATGGATTCCAACGATCTGGAACGCGAGAAGGGCATCACCATCCTCGCCAAGAACACCGCGGTGCAGTACACCGGCCCGCTGGCCGCCAAGTACGGCCATCCGGAAGGCATCACCCTCAACATCATCGATACCCCTGGCCACGCCGATTTCGGTGGCGAGGTGGAGCGCGGCATCTCCATGGTCGATGGCGTCGTGCTGCTCGTCGACGCTTCCGAAGGCCCGCTGCCGCAGACCCGTTTCGTGCTGCGCAAGGCCCTTGAAGCCAAGCTTCCGGTCATCCTGTGCGTGAACAAGACCGACCGCCCGGACGCCCGAATCTCCGAAGTCGTCGGCGAATCCTCCGACCTGCTGCTCGGCCTGGCCCAGGACGTCATCGAGGAAGGCATCGACCTCGATGAGGATTCCCTCTTCGACCTTCCGGTCATCTACTGCGCCGCCAAGGCCGGTTACGCTTCCGAAAACCAGCCGGAAAACGGCGGCCTGCCGGACAACGACAACCTCGAGCCGCTGTTCGAGGCCATCATCAAGAACATTCCGGCTCCGGAATACGAGGAAGGCGCGCCGCTGCAGGCCCACGTCGCCAACATCGACTCCTCCGACTTCCTCGGCCGACTCGGTCTGGTCCGCATCTACAACGGCACCCTTGAGAAGGGCAAGACCTACGGTCTGTCCCGTGTGGACGGCTCCATCGAGAACTTCCGCGTGTCCGAGCTGCTGCGTACGCAGGGCCTGGAGCGCACCCCGGTCGAATCCGCAGGCCCTGGCGACATCGTCGCCGTCGCCGGCGTGAACGACATCATGATCGGCGAGACCATCGTCGACCCGGACGATCCGCGTCCGCTGCCGCTTATCCACGTTGACGACCCGGCCATCTCCATGACCTTCGGCATCAACGATTCCCCGCTTGCCGGCACCGAAGGCAAGGACCACAAGCTCACCGCCCGCATGATCAAGGACCGCCTCGATCGCGAGCTCATCGGCAACGTGTCCATCAAGGTGCTGCCGACTGACCGTCCGGACGCTTGGGAAGTGCAGGGCCGTGGCGAACTCGCACTGGCCGTGCTTGCCGAGCAGATGCGCCGTGAAGGCTTCGAGCTGACCGTCGGCCGTCCGCAGGTGGTCACCAAGACCATCGACGGCGTGGTCAACGAGCCGATGGAAAACACCACCATCGACGTGCCGGAAGAGTACATGGGCGCCGTCACCCAGCTGCTCGCCGACCGCAAGGGCCGCATGGACAACATGACCAACCACGGCACCGGCTGGGTCCGTCTGCAGTTCACCGTGCCCTCCCGTGGTCTGATCGGTTTCCGCACCGCGTTGCTGTCCGCCACCCGCGGCACCGGCATCGCCTCCTCCATCTCCGCTGGCTACGCTCCGTGGGCCGGCCAGATCGTGACCCGCCAGAACGGCTCCATGGTCTGCGACCGTCAGGGTATCGCCACTCCGTACGCCATGCAGCGTCTGCAGGCACGTGGCAACTTCTTCGTCGAGCCGCAGTCCCCGGTGTACGAGGGCCAGGTCGTCGGCATCAACAACAAGCCGGACGAGCTGGATGTGAACATCACGCTGGCCAAGCACATGACCAACATGCGTTCCGCCACCGCAGACGTGCTGGAAACCCTGACCCCGCCGATCAAGATGAGCCTCGAAGAGTCCCTGGACTTTGCCAACGAGGACGAGTGCGTGGAAGTCACCCCGGAATCCATCCGCGTGCGCAAGATCATTCTGAGCCGTGAGGATTGGTACAAGTGGCGCGCCAAGCAGCGTCGCCAGAACAACGCTCAGAATAACAAGTGATTCTTCGCATTGTTTTGGCGCTTCGCGGGCACGGTAGTGTGTTCCGCTAGTGCGCTAAACGCTTAAGAAAGGCAAGAGATGTCGGCGGTTTTCCGCGTATCTCTTGCCTTTCTTGCTGTTTTGTAAGGAACGTAGGGCATAGTGGAAGACATGACGCAACGCACGCAGGAAACACAGCCGGAACCGCAATCGCAATCACAGGACGGCATCGACCGCAGGCTGCTGCCGTGGTCGCATCGTCTACCGGTATGGGCGCGGTTTTTGGTTGACCTGCTCGCCGGTGCCGTCGTCGGCGTGATCGGCACGATGGCGCACCGCATGGGCGCGTCGGCGAATATTCCCTACGGTCTTGTGATCGCATATGCTCTGGTCATCATCTCGACATGGTCGGCGCGTTCACGTGATGGCGTATCGGGCCTCGCATTGCATCTGATCAGTTCGTCACTGGTGGTCTGGACCGTCATGGCCGGTTACGGTCCGGGCGGGGACGCCATGATTCCCGTCGGATTCGGCGAGACGGCGACGTTGCCGTATTTCAGCAACAACGCCGGCTATTTCTGGCTATACGGCGTGGTGCTGATTCCATTGATCATGCTGGCGCTGCCCAAAAGCTGGTTCACGATGCCGCCGCGCACTGAGGATGACTCCACGGAATATGACCAGAACGAATCGTCTGAACCGGACCATGACACCGCCCAACCGGTGGACTAGACCCCTCCACAGCCTCGCGAATGCGCTAAGGTGCTTAGGATGACCCGCAACAAGGAGGCACAGGCGGCAATGAGCGCACGCAAGCTGTTCTATCTGGGGCCACAAGGCACCTTCACCCATCAGGCGGCCGTCAATGCCGCCCAAGAGTTGGCACGGCTCGAACCGCAAGGCTTCGACCTGATGCCCATGGACGATGTGCCGCAGATTCTTGACGCCGCACAGCACGGCGACGGCTGGGGAATCGTGGCCTGGGAGAACAACGTCGAAGGGTACGTGGTCCCCAACCTCGACGCCCTGATCGACGCGAAGGACCTTGTCGGATTCGCACGCGTCGGTGTGAACGTCGAATTCGACGCATACGTGGCGCAAGGAGCCGATCCAGCCGAAGCGCGCATCGCCACCGCCCATCCGCACGGTCTCGCGCAATGCAAACGATTCATCGCCGAACATCGGCTCTCCACACAGCCGGCCACATCCAACGCGGCGGCCTGCCGGGACCTTATCCCAGGTGAAATCGCCTTCGGTCCCGCCATCTGCGGCGAACTGTACGACATCACCCGCATCGGCACCGCCATCCAGGATTACCAAGGAGCCGCCACCGACTTCCTCGTGCTCGCGCCACGCGCCGAAGTCGCACGGCTGCTCGCCAAACCACGCGCCGAAGCTAACGTCGAATACGAATCGGTATTGACGCTCATCCCGCTCGTCACCGGCCCAGGCGTGCTCGCCAACCTGCTCGACGTGTTCCGTGACGCGGGACTGAACATGACCAGCTTCATCTCACGGCCCATCAAAGGACGCACCGGCACATACAGCTTCATTGTCACCCTCGACGCCGCCCCTTGGGAGGAACGTTTCCGCGACGCGCTCGTGGAAATCGCAGAACATGGCGACTGGGCCAAAACACTCGCCGTCTACCCGCGCAGGGAACGCCCCAACCCGCCCGTCACCTCATGGATGCTGCCGCAAGGCGGCGTACGACTCGACGACAGCCACCTGCCGGACGATTGGCAGAACGACGAAACCGTCAGAAGGGAGCTGATGTGGTGAAGCCACGCATCGCAATCGTAGGACTCGGCCTCATCGGAGGATCACTGGCACGCCGACTCGTCAACGCCGGCTGCGAAGTGACCGCATGGAACCACAACGACCGCCCCTACGCCACCGCTGAAGCCGACGGCATCATCTGCAAACCCACCTTGGCGGCACTCGCCGAAACTAAACCGAACGTGCTCGTACTGTGCAACCCGCTCAAGGCCATGCCCGAAATCCTCGGCGCATTGAAACCATTGATCGACACGGAAACAACCACGCTCACCGACGTGGGCAGCGTCAAAGGCATGGTCCGCGACCAAGTCAAAGCCATTGGTCTTGACGGCTGCTACGTCGGAGCACACCCGATGGCCGGAAACGAACTGTCCGGCTGGGAGGCATCCGACCCGACACTCTATGACGACGCGCTCTGGGCCATCACCGTCGACGAACACACCGAATACCGCCGGTTCCGCGCCGTGGCCGACATGATCGTGAACCGTTGCGGCAATCGGCTCATCGTACTTGACGACGCCACCCATGACCGTTGCGCCGCGCTCATCTCACATATGCCTCACGTCATCGCCACCGCCATGATCAACGAGCTGGTGGCCAACCCGAACCGCAACATCGCGGCCGCGCTCGCAGCCGGGTCCTGGCGTGACATGACGCGCGTGGCGCTGACCGATCCGAACCGCACACGTGCCATGGTGGAGGAGGACGCGGCCAACGTGGAGACCCTGCTACGCAACATGGCCAACCGATTGACGTTGGTGGCCAACGTGCTGCACGACATGGCCGATACCGGCGTGCGCCCCACGGAAGGCGACGTGAAGCAAATGGACCGTTTCTTCACCCAAGGCCAACCGTTCCGCGACTACAAGGCCGCCAGCAGGCAGCCGGAGTACGCCGAACATTGCGCGACGGTCGAACTGTCGATTCCCGAAAACGATTGGCAGCGCACGCTGCTGGAATCCGCCCGCAGAGGCGAGCATATCGTGCGATTCGACGGCGAGCGTACCGCGATCGCGCAGGCGCGTTCCGTGGTCTGACGACTGACGCCATCGCTATGCAAAAGCGCCGCAATCGCAGAAAAATCAGTGCGATTGCGGCGCTCTTGTCTTTGCGCGCGGTAGGGGGAGGCATGCGACTACGGACGTGGCCGAGTCATGGAACGTTCCGGCACCGGCTTGATCGTCACGATTTCGTCGGCGGGAATCGTGACACGCTGCTCGGGACGTGAGCCGTTCGCCGCCGCATCGCGCGTCATCTCCAGTTTCTGACCGTCCCACGAACGCACGTGGCCTACGTAATCGCGGAACTTCATACGATGATCGGTGGGATCGACGCCTTCCAAGGTGCGCACCACGATGCGCGCTCCTACTGGAATCTCATTGGGAATAGGCATTGCTGCCTCCTTTCGATGTTCCGCTCCAACTGTCTCACTCGCTCGCCACGGCGTCAAGGACCGGCTGCTTCAACGCGCGGGAGGCGGGGGAGATGCTGGACACCAGACCGACCACAATCGACAGCAGCAGGAACACGAGCAGCTGCAACCACGGAATCGCCAGCGTCTCCAAACCTTCGGACGCGTAGACCGCACGAATCACCACTCCCGCGGCGACGCCGACGACCAAACCCAACACCGTGCCGAACACGGAGATGATCGCCGCTTCGATGCCAAGCATGCCACGCACCTGGCCACGTGACGTGCCGATGGCACGGAGCAGACCAATCTCCTTGGTGCGTTCCGACACGCTCAACGCCAGCGTGTTCACGATGCCGAAAATGGCGATGATGATGGACAAAGCCAGCAACGCGTACAGGACCATGAGCATCTGATCGATCATCGAACTCATCGTGGACTTGTACTCGTCACGATCGAACACGACGATTGTGTAGTATTTCTTGATTGTTTTCTTCAGGGCCTTCTTGACTTGGGCCGTGTCGGCGCCCCGCTTGTCCGTGACGAACGCCTGCATGACGAACATGGTCTGCTTGTTGCCGATCTGCTCGGCCAAATCGTCGTTGACGATCGCGAAATCGCGGTATACGGAATTCGACACAATCGCGCCGATGGTCAGCGTCTTTCCGGTGGTGACCTTCTTCGTCTTGACCAGCGTTTTCGGATCGACGTTCTTGGCGTCGTTCGTGTACTGTTCGATTTCCGAAGCCTTGGCCTGCGCTCCTGCCGAGTCGCCGGATGCGGCCAATTGCTGGGCCTGCGACTGCAATTCCTGCACATGCGCCTGCACCTTGGCCTGGTAATCGGCCTGCGCCTTGGCTGTGGCCTCCTTGTCTACCACGATGTTCTCGGCCGTGGCCTTGACCTTCTGACCCACATGCCATCCACGATCGTCGGCAATGGTCTTGCCGACGAGCAGCTTGCCATCCTTCAACGCGGCAGCGGCATCACCTTCGGTGGTTTCGGCGGCGAAGATCTTGGTGAACAGCTCCGGCTGTGTGGCGAACGTGAACCCGTTGATGGCTTTGCCGTCATATTTCACACCAAGCACCACACGGTTCGACACCACATGATTCACGCCATCGACCTTTTTGATGTCTTTGATGGCCTGGTCGGGAATCTGCCCGGCCGAAGCCGAAGATACGGCGAAATCGGCTTTGAGCCCGGTATCCACCAGCGAATTGACCGAAGCCTTCGCCGACGTGGCCACCACGCCCAGACAGCTGACAATCGCCACTCCCACGAACAGGGCGGCTGCGGTGTTGGACGTGCGACGTTTCGAACGAGAAATGTTACGTTGCGCGAGACGCCCAGTCACGGTGAAGGCCTTCGATGGCAGCCAGCCGAGCACCGCGCCCGCGGTGGACACGTATGCCGGTCCCGCCACAATCACGCCGATCACGGCCAGCGCCGCGCCAATACCGAGCGGCCAGCCGACAGCGATACTGTTGAGCGCCTTCCACGGCGTCGGACCGCCGTCACCATCCGCGGCGGCCAAAGCGTAGGTGAAACCCCAGCTCAGGAAGCCCAACAGCACCATGACGGTGCCGAGGATGCCACGTGCGAGGACGGGCTTTTCCGGATTGACGGTTTCGTTCATCGCCTGAATCGGCGGGGCAAGCGCCGCATTTCGCGCCGGCAGGGCCGCACCGATCAACGTCACCACAATGCCGACCACAAGGCCGACGAGCATGTCGGAAACGGTCGGATTGGTGGCGCCGGTCAATGGCATACCCATATTCGCCAAACCGGATGCGATGAGTTTGACCATGCCCCAGCCGAGCCCGATGCCTGCGAGCGAACCTACCAGGCCCAGCAACAGAGCTTGCACGATCACCGTGGAGAACACTTGCAGGGGAGAAGCGCCGATGGAACGCAGCAGCGCATAGCCGCGCATCGACTCGCGCACGATCATGGAGAACGTGTTGGCGATGATGAACGAGCCGACAAACAATGCGATCACCGCGAAAATCAGAATAAGCGGTTGGATGAAGCCGAGCGCGTCCTGCGTGGATTTGGTTGATTCGTCACGGTATTCATCACCGGTGATGGCATGCGCCTTCGCCGATCTCGGCAGCGCCTTGTTGATACGGTCCGCCAGCTGCTGCTGCGCGTTGTCGTCAAGCGGCGTGGTCTTATTGCCGTAGACGCTGATCAACGCAGTCTTGTCCGGATCGTCCGATTGCTTGTTCGCCTGTTCCTTGGCCGTCGCGGGATCGATGGCGATGATGATGGCGCCTGCCTGGCTGGCATCGGTGGTGAAGATGCCGCTGACGGTCACCTTATGAGCGCCGTCCGGATAGACGATTTTCGTCTTATCGCCGACCTTCAGACCCGACTGTTCGGCGGCGAAGGAATGAAGGGCGATCTCATCGCCGTTCTTCGGCCACGTGCCGGTCGTGAACTTGGCGGACCGCCACGGCGACGACTTGCCCATGCCTATGGCGAGCGTCGGAGACCCCATGGTGGTCACCGCATCGCCATGCTTGTCGAGCAGCACCACGCCGGACAGCATGTGCACGACGCGTGCCGAGGAAACACCGTCGACCTTGGCTATCGTACCCGCCAGATCGACGTCGACATCGTTGTAGCTTTTCGTCGATCCCATCGACATCGCCGACGAATCTTTTTTCTTCTCCTGCGAACCGCGCACGTACACGTCATGGTCCGCATTGGTGGACATCATCTGTGAAACCTGGTTGTTGAGCATTTCGCGGAAACAGAACGAGCCGACCACGAAACTCACGCCGAGCGCGATGGCCACGATCGACATGATGAAACGGCCGAAATGGCTGCGCGCGTCGCGCAATCCTATGCGAATCATGCCTGCGAGTCCTCCGTCACGGTCGGAACGGCGGTGGAGGCGGCGTACTTGGAAACATCGTCGATGTCGTCGTCGCCGGCGAACACCTCAAGAATCTCGTTGTACGTCGGATGCTGCATGTCGCGGGTGATGTTGCCGTCGGCGAGCACCAGCACACGGTCCGCGAAGGAGGCCGCACGCGGATCGTGGGTGACCATGACGATCGACTGGCCGTAGTCGCGTACCGAATCGCGCAGGAAGCCAAGCACTTCACGGCTGGAACGCGAGTCGAGGTTGCCGGTCGGCTCGTCGGCGAAGATCACGGACGGTCGTGCCATGATGGCGCGGGCGCAGGCCACGCGCTGCTGCTGGCCGCCGGACAGCTGGCTTGGACGGTGCGTGAGCCGCTTCTCCAGACCGACCACCTTGACCACTTGGTTGAACCAGTCGCGGTCGATCGTACGTTTCGCTATCTGCAACGGCAGCAGGATGTTCTCCTCGGCGGACAGCGTCGGCACCAGATTGAACGACTGGAAAATGAACCCGATCTGTTCGCGGCGCAGATCCGTCAGCTGCTTCTGGTTCATGGAGGAGACCTCGAGGCCCTCCACCATCACCTTGCCGGACGAAGGGGCGTCGAGTCCGGCCATGCAATGCATGAGCGTGGACTTGCCGGAACCGGAAGGGCCCATGATGGCGGTCATTTCACCGCGCTTGAATTCCACATTCACATGATCCAACGCCATCACTTCGTTGTCTTTTGAGCCGTAGACCTTGGTCAGGTCGATGGCGCTGGCCACAATCCCATCATCGGGGTTTTCGGCTGTCGGATGCTGTACGTCATGAATGGAATGACGAGTCATAATACCGCCTGTTCGTAGGATGCCTAATCGTCATCAGTCTATCGGTATGGGGACATAATGGAATCGTGCCATCGCGTGAGATGACATTCGATCGCGCTGCGGAATGGCATTTATACGGTGTCTGCGTGGTGTCTGTTCATTTCAGACGAAGCGGAAGGTGGTTTGCATGTGTTTCGATGATGCGTTGGACGGATTCGACGCCTATCTGAAAGCCAACCGAGGGTTGAGCGCAAACACCCGTAGGGCGTACCGCAGCGATGTCGAGGAATGCTTGGTGGCGTTGCGGAAACAGGGTTGCGTGGATCTGAATGAGGTGACCATCGAGGATTTGCGCCTGTGGATGGCCAAATCGTCCAAAAATCACGCACGCAGCAGCATGGCGCGCAAAACCGTCGCCGTGCGTGGATTCTTCGCATGGGCGTACGACCATGACATGGCGTCCGCCAACCCGGCGGCTTCGTTGCAGACGCCGAAAATCCCCGATACGCTGCCGGCGGTATTGAACGAAACGCAGGCGCAGCAGCTGATGGACCGCGTTGATGAGGACGGCATGGAGGCGCGATCGCAGGAACCGAATATGAAAAAACAGGCGATCGCGCTGCGTGACGCGGCCATGCTGGAACTGCTCTATGCCACCGGCATGCGTGTGGCGGAACTGGTCGGACTCGACGTGGCCGACGTGACATTCGGCAACCGCACGGTGAAAGTGACCGGCAAAGGCGACAAGCAGCGTGTCATGCCATTCGGCGCACCAGCCGACAAGGCCTTGCGCGATTGGCTGGAACATGGCCGTCCCGTACTATGCGGTGACATGTCGGACGACGCGTTCTTTTTGGGATCGCAGGGCGGGCGGATCGGTCAACGTATGGTGCGCAAGGTGGTGCACGACCGGGCACGGAAGGCCGGCGTGCCAGACATCAGTCCGCATGCGTTGCGCCACAGTGCGGCGACCCATATGCTCGACGGGGGAGCGGACCTGCGTGAGGTGCAGGAGATGCTGGGGCATTCCTCGCTGAAGACCACGCAGCGTTACACACACGTGTCCATCGAACAGTTGAAGGCACGATACGGGCAGGCGTTTCCACGGGCGTGACGCGGATTGGCAAAGTACGCTGACAGCGAACGGATATGTCCGCGTCCGTCCATACGCACGATGCGGATAAGTTGTTCCGGCGATAAGCGGGAAAAACGGATTGTTTTATCAGATGATGAGTTTTGATTTGACTATTTTGCGTGGGCCTCCCTCGGATATGGAGCGGTTGTCCCTCAATCGAGTGATAATGAACCCACCATCAGAACGAAGACGGACGTTGATGCCACGGTATTGACGCCCGCCTTCTTTTTGAACAGGGTCTTACGGCTCTGGAAATAATGGATAAGGAGAATATGAATTCCATGAAGAAGAAAGCTCTGGCTTTCGCTGCGGCCGCATGCGCATTCGGCATGCTGCTCAGCGGTTGCGGCTCTTCCAACGGTGACTCCACCGCTGACAAGGGTTCCAACGTCATCACCGCATACAATTCCGAACCGCAGAACCCGCTCATCCCAGGCGACTGCAACGAGACCGGCGGCGGCAAGCCGCTCGACCTGCTGTTCGCACGTCTGATTTCCTTCGACGCCAAGGGCAACGCCTCCAACGAAGTGGCGGAGTCCATCAAGTCCAACGATGACGCCACCCAGTACACCATCAAGCTCAAGGATGGTTGGAAGTTCACCGACGGCACCCCGGTGACCGCCGAATCCTTCACCAAGGCATGGAGCTACACGGCCAACGCCAAGAACGCACAGCTCGGCTCCTCCTTCTTCTCCACCATCAAGGGCTACGACAAGCTCCAGGATGGAGACAAGCTCAAGGGCGACGAACAGCTCGAGGGCCTGAAGGTCGTCAACGACCATGAATTCACCGTCGACCTGAACCGTTCCGACTCCGTGTTCGCCATCAAGGTCGGCTACACCGCATTCGCTCCGTTGCCGGAATCCTTCTTCAAGGATCCGAAGGCCTTCGGCGAGAAGCCGGTCGGCAACGGCCCGTACAAGTTCCAGTCCTGGGACCACGACAACCAGATCGTGCTGGTGAAGAACCCCGACTACAAGGGCAACCGCGTCGCCAAGAACGACGGCGTGACCTTCAAGGTCTACACCAAGGATGAGGCCGCCTACGCCGACATCCAGTCCGGTTCCCTCGACGTGATGGAGTCCGTCCCGGCCTCCGCCACCAAGACCTTCCAGAAGGACTCCACCGTACAGGCCTACAACAAGGCCGGCTCCGTCATCCAGCAGTTCACCATCCCGGCCAAGCTGAAGCACTTCGAAGCCGACACCGAGGAAGGCACCCTGCGTCGCCAGGCCGTCTCCATGGCCATCAACCGCGAGAACATCTGCAAGAAGGTGCTCAACGGCACCGGCACCCCGGCCGCCGACTTCACCTCCCCGCTGACCCCGGGCTACTCCGATTCCCTCAAGGGCTCCGGCAACCTGAAGTACAACGAGAAGAAGGCCAAGGAACTGTGGGCGAAGGCCAACGCCATCAGCCCGTGGACCTCCGATGACAAGTTCACCTTCGCCTACAACGCCGATGGTGGCCACGAAGTCATCTACACCGCCGTGGTCAACTCCATCAACAACGTGCTGGGCGCCGGCGTGGCCGCCACCAACCCGTACCCGACCTTCAACGATTTCCGCACCGCCGTGTCCGACCGCAAGGTGAACGGCGCGTTCCGTAGCGGCTGGCAGCCGGATTACCCGTCCGCCGAAAACTACCTGGTGCAGAACTTCGCCTCCGCCGCTGCCGATGGCAACGGCTCCAACGATGGCGACTACAAGAACCCGGAGTTCGATGCGCTGTGCGACAAGGCCGCTGCCTCCAAGTCCGTCGCAGACGCCAACAAGCTGTACCAGCAGGCACAGGAAGTGCTGCTCAACGACCTGCCGGCCGTTCCGCTGTACTACGCCAATGCCTATGGTGTGGCCTCGACCGGTGTCTCCGGCTTCGAGATGAACTGGCAGAACCTGCCGGTCTACGAGAACATGACCAAGTCCGGCAAGTGAGCCGTTCTCTGATTTTGATTTCGTAGGATCGACATGAAGGAAGGAACGGATTCGAATATCCGTTCCTTCCTTTCCGCGTAATAAACGGGGCTTCCATCGGAGGTCCATGACGGCTGGACATGCGACATCAACAGAAGATGTCCGCGCGTGGGGTATATTTTCAGCTGTCTTTCATGAAACTGCAATATAAAGCACTGTGGTGCAGTATCACTGATACGTAACGGGGCAAGCGCCGGCCGCCCCGGGCCTCATGTCCTATACGCGTGAGCGTAGGGGACGAAGCCGCAAACGGCTGGCGAACGAGTGAGTAATCAAAAGGAGAAACCAATGGGCAAGTATCTTCTGCGACGCATTCTGCAGATGATCCCTGTGGTTCTCGGCACGACGCTTCTGGTGTATGCCCTGGTGTTCGCGTTGCCGGGCGACCCGGTCAAGGCGATGTTCGGCGACAAGCCGGTCAACGAAGCGGTCGCGGCCCAGATCCGTGCCGAATACAATCTGGACAAGCCGTTCATCGTCCAGTATCTGCTGTTCCTGAAGAACGCGCTGACCCTCGACTTCGGCAAGACCTTCTCCGGACAGCTTGTCATCGACGTGATCGGCCGCGCCTTCCCCGTGACCATCAAGCTCGCCCTGATGGCCTTCGTGTTCGAAGCGGTTTTCGGCGTGATCTTCGGTGTGATCTCCGGCCTGAAGAAGGGCAAGTGGTGCGATACCGTCATCCTGATCTTCTCCCTGCTGCTCATCTCCGTGCCGACCTTCGTCACCGGCTTCCTCTGCCAGTACTTCCTCGGTGTGAAGTGGCATCTGCTGCCGGTCACCGCCGGAGCGAATCCAGGATTCCTTGATCTGCTGATGCCGGCCATGGTGCTTGGCTCGGTATCGATGGCGTACATCATCCGTCTGAGCCGTACGGAGATTTCGTCCAACATCGCCCTCGACTATGTGCGCACCGCGCGCGCCAAGGGCATGGACAACAAATCCGTCATGCTGCGCCACGTGCTGCGCAACTCCATGATCCCCGTCGTCACCTATCTGGGCCAGGATCTTGGCGCACTGATGGGCGGCGCGATGATCTCCGAAACCATCTTCAACGTGCATGGCATCGGCTACCTGACCTATCAGAGCATCCTCAAGGGAGAAGGCAACCTGGTGGTGTCCATCGTGACGCTGCTCATGCTGATCTTCGTGGTTTGCAATCTGCTGGTCGACATGCTGTACGCCGCGCTTGATCCGCGAATCCGTTACGCGTGAGTCGAGGGAGGGAACAAGAAATGACCGAAATGAATGAGACCAATCCTTCCACCGTGCTTCCGGGACAGGAACGCTATGTGGCACCGCTCGATGAGACGCCCCTGAAGGCCGTCGACTCGATGGACGAATCCGCACCGGCTTCGAACATGTGGGCCGACGCATGGCGAACCCTGCGTAAGAACCCGCTGTTCATCATCTCCGGACTGCTGATCATCTTCATCGTGTTCGTGGCGCTGTTCCCGAGCGTGTTGACCAAGCAGAACCCGAACTACTGCACGCTCGACAATTCCCTTGAGCCGGCTTCCTCAGGCCATCCGTTCGGCTTCGACCTGCAAGGTTGCGACGTATACTCCCGTGTGGTCTACGGCACCCGCACCTCGCTGAGCGTCGGCGTGTTCGCCACACTGCTGGTGGTGCTGCTCGGAACGCTGATCGGCGCAATCGCCGGCTTCTTCGGAGGATGGGTCGACGCCGTGCTGAGCCGACTGACCGATATCTTCCTCGCGCTGCCGATTCTGCTTGGCGCCATCGTGGTGCTCCAGATGTTCAAAACGAGCAGCTCCATCTGGAAGATCATTCTGGTGATGACGCTGTTCGGCTGGACCTCCGTGGCACGAATCGCGCGAGGTGCTGTGATGGAAGCCAAGAACCTTGAATTCAACACGGCGTCCACCGCTCTGGGATCCACCCCGATCCGCAACCTGTTCCGCCACATCCTGCCGAATTCGCTGGCTCCGATCATCGTGGTCGGCACCACCTCGCTGGCCACCTACATCGTGCTCGAGGCCACGCTGAGCTTCCTGGGCGTCGGCCTGCCCACCACCACGGTCAGCTGGGGCGGAGACATCTCCAACGCGCAGTCCATCCTGCGTACTGACCCGATGGTGCTGTTCTACCCGTCCGCCGCGCTGGCCATCACCGTGCTGGCATTCATCATGATGGGCGACGCCGTCAAGGACGCGCTCGATCCGAAGAGCCGTACGGCCTGAGTGTAAGTGAAGGGATATTCGATGACTGAAATGAATACCGAGAACAACCTCGAGGCCATGCAGCGCGCCCACGGGCCGCTGTTGGAGGTCAAGAACCTCCAGGTCGACTTCACCACCGATGAAGGCAAGGCCGTGCATGCCGTGCGCAACTCGTCCTTCAGCGTGTATCCCGGCCAGTGGGTGGCCATCGTCGGCGAATCCGGTTCCGGCAAATCCACTTCCGCCATGGCCGTGCTTGGCCTGCTTCCGGGAACCGGCCATGTGGTCGGCGGCTCCATCAAGCTTGATGGCCAGGAGATCTCCGGCTTCAAGCAGAAGGATTTCGACAAGCTCCGTGGTAGCAAGATGGGTCTTGTCCCGCAGGATCCGATGAGCAACCTGAACCCGGTGTGGCGCATCGGCACCCAGGTCAAGGAAGCGTTGGTGGCCAACAACATGGACATCGACCACGAAAAGCGTTCCGAATTCGCCAAGGCCCTGGCCGGTGACGAAGTGGAGCTCAAGGGCAATGACGATGAGACCTTCCTTGGTTCCAAGGAACTGCCTGATCTGATCGCCGCGGCCAAGGAGGCTCTTGTCAAGATCGGCAAGAGCGGTGACGAGCTTGACAAGATCATGGCCCGGTTCGCCGAGGAATGGGTTCCGGGATCCGAAACCCGCTGGCGTGTGGCCGATGGCCTGATTGAAGCCGGGGTGAAGGACGATGACGCATGGTACATCGCCAAGAAGTATGTGGTCGGCTCCACCATGGACGACCGCATCGCCGGTCTGCTGTCCGAGGCCGGTCTGCCTGACGCCGCCACCCGTGCCCGCCAGTTCCCGCACGAATTCTCCGGCGGCATGCGTCAGCGTGCGCTGATCGCCATCGGTCTGGCCTGCCGTCCGGAACTGCTCATCGCCGACGAGCCGACCTCCGCGCTTGACGTGACCGTGCAGAAGAAGATCCTCGACCATCTGCACATGCTGACCGATTCCCTGGGAACCGCGGTGCTGTTCATCACCCACGATCTCGGTCTGGCCGCGGAACGCGCCCAGCATATCGTGGTCATGTACAAGGGCCAGGTCGTGGAATCCGGTCCTTCACTGGAAGTGCTGCAGCATCCGCAGCATCCGTACACCAAGCGTTTGGTCGCCGCTGCGCCGTCCTTGGCATCGCAGCGCATCATCTCCGTCAAGGAACATGGCGGCGACGCCACCGCGGTCATGGAGCACGCGGTGAACGAGGATTCCCTGAAGAAGGGTGAAGCCATCATCACGGTGGATCACCTGACCAAGGAATTCAAGCTGCCGCGCAAGAAGGAGATGTTCAAGGCGGTCGACGATGTGAGCTTCTCCATCAAGAAGGGCACCACATTGGCCATCGTCGGCGAATCCGGTTCCGGCAAATCCACCGTGGCCAACATGGTGCTGAAACTGCTTGAGCCGACCGCCGGCACCGTCACCTACGACGGCAAAGACATCTCCGGATTCAAGGGCAAGGAGCTGCTTGACTTCCGACGTCATGTGCAGCCGGTGTTCCAGAACCCGTACGGATCGCTCGACCCCATGTACTCCATCTACCGGTCCATCGAGGAGCCGCTGCGCATCCACGGCATCGGAGACAAGAAGAGCCGTGCCAAGCGTGTGCGCGAGCTCATCGACATGGTGGAACTGCCGGAATCGGTGATGAGCCGTTATCCGAACGAGCTTTCCGGCGGCCAAAGGCAGCGCATCGCCATCGCGCGCGCCATGGCCCTCGATCCGGATGTGATCGTCTGCGACGAGGCCGTCTCCGCATTGGACGTGCTGGTGCAGGACCAGGTGCTTCGCCTGCTCAACGACCTGCAGGCGGAAAAGGGACTGAGCTACCTGTTCATCACCCATGATCTGGCGGTGGTGCGTCAGATCGCCGATGAGGTCGTGGTGATGCAGCACGGCAAGCTGGTGGAGCATGCCACCACCGACGAGGTCTTCGACCATCCGAAGAAGCAGTACACCCGCGACCTGCTGGACGCCATCCCAGGCGGCAAGCTGCAGCTCGGACTCGACTGATCGCGTCAGCCATCTGGAAAACCTCCCTTCCCACAAGGGAGGTTTTCTTGTATTCCGGCTAGGCTAAGGCGCTATGACGATCACAATCACGACATCGAATGTGAATGGAATCCGCGCGGCGAAACGCAAAGGCATCGAGCAATGGGCCGCGAAGAACACGCCGGACGTGTGGTGCATGCAGGAAGTACGCGCCCCGCAAAACGAAATCGACCCCATCTTCGACGAATTCGGCTTCGAATACGCGACCGCCGGACGCATCGCCGACCAAAGCGGGCTTGATCGCATGAACGAGATCTGCCGTATCAAGGGACGCGCCGGCGTCGGTCTGCTCTCCGCGCTGCCCGTCATCGACAAACGCTACGGACTGCCGGGACTTGCCGAGGACGTCGATTCCGGCCGTTGGATCGAAGCGGATGTGAAGACCCCGCAAGGCTACACCGTCACTGTCGTATGCGTGTACGTGCACGCCGGCAACACCGACGATCCGGAGAAAATGAAGCAGAAATACCGTTTCCTCGACACCATGCTGGTACGTATGGGGCAACTGCGCGATGAAGCGGCGCACGGCGGCAAGCAGGCGGTATTGTGCGGCGATTTCAACATCGCGCACACGCCGCTCGACATCAAGAACGCGAAAGCCAACGAGAAGCACGCCGGCTTCCTGCCCGAGGAACGCGCCTACGTGGACAAATGGCTGGGGGAGTTGGAATTCGTGGATGTGATGCGTTCCCTGTGCGGAGACATCCAAGGACCGTACACCTGGTGGAGCCAGCGGGGCCGCGCCTTCGACAACAACGTCGGCTGGAGGATCGACTACCAGTTCGCCACACCCGAACTCGCCGAAACGGCCCGCGGATTCGTCATCGACAAAGCTCCGACCTACGACCTGCGATGGTCGGATCATGCGCCGCTGAGCATCACCTACGACGTGTGAGTTTTTGCGGCCGTCATCCGGCCAATGCCGGGCAACGGGAGACACACTCCGATTCCCAGCCCGTATTAAGCATGGGTGCTAGGCTAGTCACGGTTGCAACCGTAATGAAATGAGGAACATCATGGGACTGTTTGGATTCGGCAAGAAGAAGCGTCAGAGCGAGGAAGCCGCTGAAGCCGCCGCCGAAGAGAACGACAAGGCCGATGAGGCCATCTCCGAAGCCGCTGAGGCGCCCGCCGGTGGAATTCAGGAAACCATCCTTCCGGAACCATCCGATGAGTACGACGGCCGTGGCGATGAGCACGGTCCGTGGGACGTCGACGACGAGAACGTGCCCGACTATGACGAATACCTCGACATGGGCGCCTACTATCTGCCGTTCCTCCAAGGCATCGAACTGCGCGTGAAGGCCAACCGCGCCACCCAGCAGGTGCTCGGCACCACCATCACCTACGGATCCTCCAGCGTGGAGATCGAAGCCTTCGCCGCGCCGAAGACCATGGGACTGTGGGATGACGTGCGCGCCGACCTGGTTGAGGCCAACAAAGACGCCAAGGAGACCGACGGCGTGTTCGGCACCGAACTGACACTGCCGGTCGTGGTCAAGGGCGGACGCAAGGTCGTCACCCGCATCGTCGGTGTGGACGGACCGCGGTGGATGCTGCGCGGCATCTTCTCCGGCAAAGCCGCCACCGATCCGGACCACGCCGAAACCAAGGCGCTGAACCAGCTTTTCTCCAACATCGTCGTGGAACGCGGCGAGGACCCGCTGGCCCCGCGTGACCTCATCCCGATGCATCCGCCGGTCGCCCCGGCCGAACGCAAGGCCGCCAAGGAAGCCGCCGAAGCCGAACAGGCAGGCAGGACGATGGACATTCCAGGCCAGCCGAAGGGACCGTTTGACTCCGACCAGCAGGTCGAGGTCAAGACCACGTTGTCGCGTGGACCGATGTTCTCCGAAGTGCGCTGAGCGAACGACGACCACGAAAACACAAACGCATGGCTGAAACCGAAACCAAGAAAAGAACCGGCCTCGGCGCGCTCGCCGACGCCGGCGATGCCGACGATTTCTCCGTCATCGACGCGATCGGCGGTCCGCGCGGCGTCGTCGAATCGATGCTGCCGGGCGTGGTGTTCGTGGTGATGTTCGTCATCACCTCCGACCTGCATCTGACCATCGGCGTATCCGCATCCCTCGCCGTACTGCAGGTGATCGTCCGCCTATGCCAACGCCAATCCGTCATGGGCGCCGTCTCCGGCCTTCTGGCAGTCGGCATCTGCCTGATCTGGGCATGGAACAGCCACGAGGCGCGCAACTACTACATGTTCGGATTCCTGACCAACGCCTTCTACATCGTGCTGCTCGCCATTTCGTTGATGGTACGTGTACCGGGACTTGGCTTGGTGATCGAATTCATCCGGACACTGCCAACCGAGCATCTGCGCGCATGGCTTGCCGATTGGCGTGGCGACAAGGCATTGAACCGCGCGTACACCATCATCACCGCGTTGTGGATCGGTGTGTTCTCCCTACGACTGGTGGTGCAGGTGCCGTTGTACCTGTCCAACCAGGTCGGCTGGCTCGGCACTGCACGTCTGCTCATGGGCATTCCGTTCTGGGCGTTGGCCATCTGGGTGTCGTACCTCATCGTGGCCACCCCCATGCATCGGCATAAGACGTTGGCCGAACCAAACGCCGACGCGATGGACGACAACAACGAAACGGAGGAACAGCACTGATGGAATCGACCATCCGCATCGAACGATATGCCGACCAAGGCCGTTGCGTCGGCCACATCGACGGACGCGTCGTGTTCGTGCGATTCGCGTTGCCGGGCGAGCTGGTACGCGTCGTGTTGGACGAGCCACATGATCGCGAGGACCGTTTTTGGACTGGCGAAGTGACGGAAGTGCTGGAAGCCAGCGAGGACCGCGTCGAACCCGTATGGCCGTTGGCGGGTCCGCTTGCCATGGGCGGCGGCGTCGGCGGTGCCGATTTGGTGCACGTCTCACTGCCCGGACAGCTTAAATGGAAATCCATGTCCATCGTCGAACAGATGAGACGTCTCGGCCATGTCGACGTTGACGTGCCGATCGAGCGCATGCCCGAGGATGAGGCGGAGCATGGGCTGCACTGGCGTACCCGCATCGAGATGATCGCGGACGAGAACGGCCGACCGTCCATGCGCAGACGCGGCACCCACGTGCGTGTGCCGATCGACACCATGCCGTTGGCCAGTCGCGCGTTGCTTAACGTGGCCGAGAAGGAACACGTGTGGGATGGGGGATTCACTCCCGGATCGCAGATTCGTCTGTCTGTTCCCGAGCCTCGCGGCAATGCCGAAATCGCCGACAACTACGCCGTGCTCGTCGATGGCGAAGTGACGGCGGGCAATCGCGAGCTTACCGAAAAGGTGACGGTGTGCGGACGTGAATTCGAATACGGTGTGGACGCCGGCGGATTCTGGCAGATGCACCGTCACGCGCCGATCGCGTTGACCGGCCATGTGATGTCCTTGGTGCATGGCGAGCTTGACGGCGCCGCTTCCGCATGCCTGTGGGATTTGTATTCCGGTTCCGGCCTGTTCACGCTGCCGTTGGCCACGTTAAGCGCCGGCCGCACGCGCATGCTGAGCGTGGAAGGTGGCAAGACCGCTGTCAAACACGCGCAGCGCAATCTGAGGGCCATCCATTTGGGCAATGTCGACGCCCGTGTGGGCGATGTGGCCAAGACGCTTGCCAACGTACGCAACGATTTGGCCAAACCCGATATCGTGGTGCTTGATCCGCCGCGTGCCGGCGCACGTGCGAAGGTATGCAGGCAGATCGCCGAATCCGGCGCGCGAAGCGTCGTATACATCGCCTGCGACCCGGCATCGCTGGCACGCGACACCGCCACATTGGCCTCGCTCGGATACGATCTTGCCGATATTCGCGCATTCGACATCTATCCGACCACCCACCATGTCGAAACGGTGGCGCTATTCAGGAAAGCCACACGATGACCGGTTTTGCGCGGCGTGCCGCAGCCGGTCTCCTTGCAGCCGTCTTCGGCATCTCCATGCTGGCCGGCTGCACGCCGAACAATGCCGCGGTGGGAGATACGCAGTCCGCAGGCGATGCGGTCGCCCACAGCATGAAGGACCGCAACAGTCTCGACGTGGCCTTGATCGGCTCCCAAGACGAACAGGCCGATCGCCTGGCGTTGGATGCCATGGAGGCGGGCGGGCTCAGGCCGGTGTATCTGCCGGTCTCCGGCACGGTCGATATGCAGGACACCGCCCGGCAAGCGGTCGAGGATATGACGCAACGCATGGTCAGCATCATCGTCATTTCGGGAATCGACGTGTTCGGCGTGAACCATGACGGCTGGTACGACACGCTGACAACCGCAAGACAGGCGGGCATTCCAGTGGCACTGCTCAACCCGATCGCCACGCCGACCGACAGCACGCTGTTCGCTGCGACGCTCACAATCAACGACCACATGACGGATGCGACGCCGCTTGCCGACGCGGTAGCCGGCATAGCCAGCAACGACCCGCACGACAGAACAATCCTCGTCACCACCATCAGCCACGGCGACAAACAGTGAACCACTCCACGCATTCGGGTGAGTTCGAATCGGTTCGGATGCGTGGCGCTGAACACACCCTGAGAAAACCCTGAATTTTGCCGGAGCTTTACGGGAAAAGCCTGCGGGCGCGCATCGCCAAGCGGTAGGCTGGCAGCATGAGCGAAAGTCAAACCATGCCTGAAACCAGTGAAAAGGGACTCACCGCAGCGGAAGTCGCCGCCCTTACGGAAAGCGGGCAGGTCAACGCCGTCAAATCGTCCACGTCACGTTCGTTCGCCGACATCGTGCGAGCCAACGTGTTCACCCTGTTCAACGGCATCATCTTCGCCGCCATGGTCATGGTATTGGTCACGGGATCATGGAGAGACGCCGTGTTCGGCCTCGTCATCCTCATCAACACCGGCATCGGCATCATCACCGAACTGAAAGCCAAACGAACGCTCGACAAGCTTTCCATCCTCGTAGCCTCCGACTATCTCGTACGACGCGACGGCAAGGACGTCGAAGTGCCGCACAACGAAATCGTGCTCGGCGACCTCATGTGGATCCGCTCCGGCGAACAGGTTCCCGCCGACGCGCAGATCGTGCGCACCTGGGGCCTGGAACTCGACGAATCCATGCTCACTGGCGAATCGCGCACCGTGCGCAAGAACGAAGGCGACGACATCTATTCCGGATCCACCGCGGTCTCCGGCATGGCCTTGGTCAAGGTCAACGCGGTCGGCGCGCACAGCTATGCCGCCACCTTGACCGCGCAGGCGAAGGTCTACAAAAAGACCGTGTCCGACCTCAACAAGGGCATCAACACCATCCTCAAATTCATGACCTTCCTCGTCGTACCGCTGTGCGTGCTGCTCATCTGGTCGCAGGTGCACGCGGTCGGCGGTTGGGACGTAGCCATCTCCACCGGCCAATGGCGTTCCGCCGTGGTGTCCGCCGTGGCTGGCGTGGTCGGCATGATCCCCGAAGGCCTCGTACTGCTCACCTCGCTCAACTTCGCGCTCGCCGCCATCCGTTTGGCACGCAAGAACACGCTCGTGCAGGAGCTCGAATCCGTGGAGACCCTCGCACGCGTGGACTGCCTGAACCTCGACAAAACCGGCACCGTCACCGACGGCGGCATCATGCTCAACGAAATACGCATGCTGGATGGCATTGGCGCCAATACCGTTGACGAACATGCCGTGAAACAAGCGCTGTACGACCTGTCGAACGAAGGACAGCCGAACGGCACCGGATTGGCGATTCTCAACGGACTGGGCAAGCAGGGATTCTCCGCCGGTCCCGTCGCGGCGCGCGTTCCGTTCTCGTCGGCACGCAAATGGAGCTCGATTGCCGATGACGGCGCGGCATGGACGATGGGCGCGCCGGAAGTCGTGCTGTCCCACTTGGATGGCGATTACGCCGACGTTCTTCGACTGGTCAACGATTCCGCACACGACGGCAACCGCGTGCTGCTGATCGCACGGCATGACGGCAAGGCGCCCGCCGATTACGAAAGCGATCCCGCCATCGACCCCGCATCGCGGCCCGTCGCGCTGGTATTATGCTCCGAGCACATTCGCGACGACGCCGAAGCCACACTCGCCTGGTTCCGCGAGCAGGGCGTGCGCTGCCGCATCATCTCCGGCGACAATCCCGTCACCGTCGGTGCGATCGCAAGAAAAGTACGGCTCACCGGAGACGCGGAGCCACGCTTCATGGACGCGCGCGAACTGCCCGCCGACATCACGGAACTGGCGAAAGTACTGGAGAACGTGGACGTGCTCGGCCGTGTCCTGCCCGACCAGAAGAAGGCGATCGTCCAGGCGCTGCACCTAGGCGATCATGTCGTGGCGATGACCGGCGACGGCGTGAACGACGCGCTCGCCATCAAGGAGGCCGACCTGGGCATCGCGATGGGCAACGCGGCACCCGCCACCAAAGCCGTCGCACAAGTGGTGCTCGTCGATTCGAAATTCTCGCATCTGCCCGATGTGGTGGCACGTGGACGCCAGGTCATGGCCAACATGGAACGCGTGGCCAGCCTGTTCCTCGTCAAAACCGTATATTCCGCGCTGATCTCGCTCGGCGTGGTGCTGACGCAGATCCCATTCCCATACCTGCCCCGCCATATCACCTACATCGGCGCACTCACCATCGGCATGCCGGCGTTCATCCTCGCGCTTGCGCCGAACACGCGCCGCTACATTCCGGGCTTCCTCAGGCGTGTGGTGCACTTCGCATTGCCGGGAGGCATCGCCACGGCTCTGTCGATTCTCGCCGATTCGTGGTTGTTGCCGAAGTTCATGGGCTGGGACGCACAGCATTCCGCCGCGCAGCTGGGCATGCTTCGTGGCGTCAACGCGATTATCCTGCTGATGATGGGCATCTTCGTACTGGCGCGCGTGGCCCGTCCACTCAACTCGTGGAGAGGCGGTCTGGTATTGGCGTTCGCCGTGGCGGGCGTGGCCGGCATGTTCATTCCGCCCGTCGCGCGTTTCTTCGCGCTCGTGATACCGTCCGGCGAAATGCTCGCGGCGACGGGCATCGCGCTTGTGGTGTCCGCCATCATTTTCGTGCTGTGCCTGTGGTGCGTGCCGAAAATAGTCGCCATTTTCTCACGTTTCAAGAAGACACGCCAGTGCTGAAGTAACGTGGCTGTATCGTTGGCAACGGATAATCGGCTGCTGGAAAGTTTCAACCAGCCACAAAAGCTCGGAGGTAGCATGTCTGTGCGCGACGACCAGCTCGACACCCTGAAGGTGGGCGGCAAGGATTACGACTTTTACCGCATCGCGGATTTGCCGGGCATCGATCATCTCCCGTATTCGTTGAAGGTTCTTGTTGAGAACCTGGTGCGCAACATCGATGGCGCCAACATCACGGATGATCATGTCAAGGCCCTGTTGGATTGGGATCCGGCCGCACAGCCGAGCCATGAGATCCAGTTCACCCCGTCCCGCGTGGTCATGCAGGACTTCACCGGCGTGCCGTGCATCGTCGACCTCGCCACCATGCGTGACGCCGTCAAGGAGCTTGGCGGAGATCCGGAGGTCATCAACCCGCAGGTCCAGTCCGACATGGTCATCGACCATTCCGTGCAGATCGACAAGTACGGCGTGGCCGACGCGGTCGAACAGAACATGGACATCGAATACCAGCGCAACGGCGAACGCTACCAGTTCCTGCGTTGGGGCCAGCAGGCCTTCCGCAACTTCCGCGTGGTGCCGCCGGGAACCGGCATCATCCACCAAGTCAACATCGAATACCTCGCCAAAGTCGTCATGACCAAGGCAGGGGAGCGCGGTCGCGACCTCGCCTACCTCGACTCCTGCGTGGGCACCGACTCGCACACCACCACCGTCAACGGTCTGGGCGTGCTCGGCTGGGGCGTCGGCGGCATCGAAGCCGAAGCCGCCATGCTCGGCCAGCCGATCTCCATGCTCGTGCCGCGCGTCGTCGGCTTCAAGCTCACCGGTTCCATTCCGGAAGGCGTCACCGCCACCGACGTGGTCCTCACCATCACCGACATGCTCCGCCAGCACGGTGTGGTCGGCAAATTCGTGGAATTCTACGGCGAAGGCATCGCTTCCGTGCCGCTGGCTAACCGCGCCACCATCGGCAACATGGGACCGGAATTCGGCTCCACCTGCGGCATCTTCCCGATCGACAACGTCACCCTCGACTATCTGCGTCTGACCGGTCGTTCCGAAGAACAGATCGCTCTCGTCGAAGCCTACGCGAAAGCCAACAAGCTCTGGGGCGACGCCACCGATCCGGACTACGTAGAACCGCAGTACTCCGAATACCTGGAACTCGACCTCGGCACCGTCGTGCCTTCCATCGCGGGACCGAAGCGTCCGCAGGACCGCATCAGGCTGTCCGAATCGAAAGAGAAGTTCGAAGCCACGCTGCCGGCGTACGAAACCGACAAGACCGTGCAGGATCCGATCGCGGTATCCACTGACTTCCGTGGCGACTTCGATATCAAGAACGGCGACGTGGCGATCGCGTCCATCACGTCGTGCACCAACACCTCCAACCCGTCCGTCATGATCGCCGCCGGCCTGATCGCCCGCAACGCGCATGCCAAGGGACTGAAGCCCAAGCCGTGGGTCAAGACGTCTCTCGCCCCGGGCTCCCAGGTCGTCGCCGACTATCTGAAGGCCGCCGGCCTGCAGGATGATCTCGACGCGCTCGGCTACCAGCTGGTCGGCTTCGGCTGCGCCACCTGCATCGGCAACTCCGGCCCGCTGCTGCCGGAAATCTCCGAGGCCATCAACGCCAACGATTTGACCGTCACCTCTGTGCTGTCCGGCAACCGTAACTTCGAAGGCCGCATCAGCCCGGACGTCAAGATGAACTACCTCGCGTCCCCGCCGCTCGTCATCGCCTACGCGCTCGCCGGCACCATGGATTTCGATTTCGAAACCCAGCCGCTCGGCAAGGACCAGGACGGCAACGACGTGTACCTGAAGGACATCTGGCCTACCAATGAGGAAGTCGCCGCAGTGGTGGATGGCACCGTCAGCCGCGAGATGTTCCTCAAGGATTACGCCTCCGTGTTCGAAGGCGACCGCCGTTGGAAGGGCCTTGACGTGCCGGAAGGCGAACTGTTCGCATGGGATGAGAACTCCACCTACGTGCGCAAGCAGACCTTCTTCGACGGCATGAAGGCCACCCCGGATCCGGTCAAGGACATCCACGGCGCCCGCGTGCTCGCGCTGCTCGGCGACTCCGTGACCACCGACCACATCTCCCCGGCAGGCGCGTTCAAGGCCTCCAGCCCGGCAGGCAAATACCTGACCGACCGTGGCGTCGAACCGAAGAACTTCAACTCCTACGGTTCCCGTCGAGGCAACCATGAGGTCATGGTCCGCGGCACGTTTGGCAACATCCGCCTGCGCAACCAGTTGCTCGCCTCCGTCGGCGAGGAAATCACCCCTGGTGGCTACACCTACGACTTCCTCGACAAGAAGCCGACCACGATCTTCGAAGCGTCTCGCGACTATATCGATCATGATGTGCCGCTCGTCGTGCTCGCAGGCAAGGAATACGGTACCGGCTCCTCCCGTGACTGGGCCGCCAAGGGCACCGTCATGCTGGGCGTCAAAGCCGTCATCACCGAAAGCTTCGAACGCATCCACCGTTCCAACCTCATCGGCATGGGCGTGCTGCCATTGCAGTTCCCCGAAGGCGAATCGTATGAGAGCCTCGGCCTGAACGGCACCGAAACCTACGACATCTCCGGTGTCGAGGAGCTCAACAAGGGCGTCACCCCGAAGACGGTCCACGTCACCGCCACCCACGCGGACGGTTCCACGACCGAATTCGATGCCGTCGTTCGCATCGATACGCCAGGCGAAGCGGACTACTACCGCAACGGAGGTATTCTCCAGTACGTCCTGCGCAACCTGATGCGCTAGGCGTCAGACGGGGCTGATACGCGGGCATGGCGAAAGTGACATTGCGGGACGTGGCCGAAGCGGCTGGTGTCTCCATCGCAACCGCCTCATGGGCGGTGAACGACAACCGGGACGTGCAGATCACGGAATCCACACGCCGCAAGGTGCGCAGGGCCGCTGACGAACTCGGCTACCATCACAACGCGCTCGCCCGCGGATTGGCCCGAGGCCGCTCCGACATCATCGGCTTCATCAGCGACGGAGTGGCCACATCGCCCTTCGCCGGCCAGGTGATCCAAGGCGCGCAGGACGAAGCCTGGCGTAATGGGAAAATTTTGCTGGTGGTGGATACCGACGGCAGAAAAGACGTGGAACGCAGAACCTTCTCGTTCATGTTCGAACACCAGGTCGAGGGCATCATCTACTCGAAATGGGTACACGGTTCAATCACTCCGCCGGACGAGCTTGGCAGAATGCCGTCCGTGCTGGTCAACTGCTATGACGAGTGCGGACGGTTCCCCGCGGTGGTGCCGGACGAAGTGCAGGGTGGCGCCACCGCCACACGGCTGTTGTTGGAAGCCGGACACCGGCGTATCGCATTCGTCAACGATGCCGCGCCGTCACCCGCTTCGGTTGGCCGTCTTGCGGGATACAAGGCCGCGCTTGCGCGGTTCGACGTCGATTTCGACCCTTCGCTGGTGCTGTCCGTGACCGCCGATCAGGAAGGCGGTTACGGAGCGGCAGCACAGGTGTTGGCGACGGGTGCGACCGGAGTGTTCTGCCATAACGACCGCACCGCGCTCGGCCTGTACGACGCGTTGCGGGAATCGGGGAAACGCATGCCGGACGATATTTCCGTGGTCGGTTTCGACAACCAGGAAGTGATTTCGGCCCACATGCATCCCGCTTTGACCACTGTTGGCCTTCCTCAGTACGATCTCGGCGTGATGGGCGTGCGTACCCTGTTGCGTCGTTGCGGAGCCGACAATGACGAATCGGAGATAGTCTCCGAACGGTTCAAGCCGGTTCATGTCCAATGCCCGGCAGTGCCTCGGGATTCAGTGCGGACGTTGTAGACACGTCAATCGTTTGACATTCCGTTTTTCAATGCTATATCTCGTTTAAGCGTTTAAATCATTTAAGCGCTTAAACGAAGCAATACGAAGCGAAATAGCGTCATTGCGATGACGGTCATGGGTGACTGCCTTCCAAAGGCGCCACACAAGGAAAGGCAAGGCCAATGAAGCTTTACTACCAGTTCCCCGGCACGTGGTTCGGTGATTGCATGCCGTTCGGCAAGGGCGACGAGTTCTTCCTGTTCCACCAGAGGGACAACCGCAACCCTGAACCGTTCGGCGAGCCGTTCGGCTGGGACCTCGCCACCACCAAGGACTTCGTCGACTACCATGACTGCGGCGTGGCGGTCCCGCGCGGCGGCGACGACGAGCAGGACCAGTTCACGTCATGAACATCGGCCTGGAACGGCCCATCGGCCTCGAGGCGGGGCATACGTACCACATCCGTCTCGTCGTCGACGACACCATCGGCACGTTGTACGTGGATGGGGTGGCGTTGAACGTGCGCATGTACGAGCGTCCGGGCGAGTCGTTGGGCGTCTTCGCCACCGACGGCACGGTCGAGGTGCGCAACGCCTCCATCGCCCGCGGACTGAAGAGGAAGTGAACGTGTCCTTTCCGGCTTGATGTGACGCAATCGGCTGCGTGTCCTTATGCGTGACGGCGTGGGGCATGCAGCCGATTGTTTTTATTCCTCGGATTTCCGCTTGGTATGCGTGGTTCGGTACGTGATGGGGGTGACGCCCATGAACCGGTGGAAGGTGCGGGAGAAGAAACTGGCGGATGAGAAACCGGTCTGTTTGGCGACCGTGGCGATAGGCAGCGAGCTCGTTACCAGCAGGTTGGCTGCGGCGCGCACGCGCACGTCGTTGACGAATTCGATCGGCGACTGGTTGAGCGATTCGCGGAATATCGATGCGCAAGTGGTGCGTCCCACCGATCCGGCCGATGCGATTTGCTTCAAGGTGATCGGACGCACGTAATATCTCTGCACGTAATCGATCATCTTGCGTAGCGTCACGATGCGGGGGTGCGGCGCTGTGGAAGTCGCGCAATGACTGCCGGCGATCGCCAGTATGTCGCGGACGACCGCATAGAAACAGCTGAGCACCGTCAACGCCTCGGTATTGTCGGTTAGCGTCATATCGTCGGCGGGCAACGGTTCGGCTGACCGCTCTGACCGCTCCAGCGGACCGAATTTCGCCGCATGAAGCTGTCGGATGGTGGCAAGCAGCCGCCGACCGGGGGCCGTGTCGTCGGTGATGACGGCATATGGCATCGTGTTCTCCGCCATCAACGGCGCGATGAAACGGTCGTACACTTCGAATGAGGCGCACATTTTAGCCGGATTGAGCAACGTGCAGGAGAATTCGCAATCGGAACCGTCCTTGGTGAAACCGTAATGCAGCTGACGTGAGTTGACGAAAATCGCCTGCCCCTCATCGAGCCGGACTGTTTCTCCGTTGACGAAATACCACATATGCCCATGGATGATGTAGGTGAGTTCAAGGTCGACATGCCAATGGCATTCCGCACGCATATGGGGGTACTGGTGGAGCAGCGAATGCTCGGTGAAGGAGAAGAACATCGGCGCGTCATACTGCACTATCTCCGAACCATCGGGTCGGCGACCCCAATTAGTGATGGGCATCACCTCACGGGAGGCCCATTCGTCCCGTTCCATCTGTGCTTCTTCATCGGCAGTGTTCATGACTACTCTAATAAACGGTAGATAATGCAAAGAACAAGGATAATTCTACAACATTGCAAGTGCTGCCGTCGATGTTGGTGGTGTTGAATGGTGTCAAAGGACGTCAAACGATTGACAAACAGATTCACAAGGAGCTTTCAATGGCGGAGAATGAAGGTGCGGCCGTTGCCGTGGATAATGCGGCGGTGCCTACGAACGAGTGGGAACGCATGCTTTCCGGCGAATTGTATATTTGCGGTGATATGCAGCGTGAAGCGAACATGCGTAAACGCCGCTTGGTGCACGCCATCAACACGTCCGCATACGACGCGTTCGAGGAACGTGACAGGCTGTTCCGCGAACTGTTCGGTTCACTCGGCAAAGGCGCGTTCCTTGAACCGCCATTCAACTGCGATTACGGCTGCAACACGTATATCGGCGACAACTTCTATGCCAATATGGACTGCATCTTCCTCGACGTGGCGAGAATCACCATCGGCGACCGTGTCTTCTTCGGCCCGCGCGTCGGCCTGTACACGCCATACCATCCAATCGATGCGGCCGTACGCGCTTCCGGTCCGGAAGGCGCCCGTCCGATCACCATCGGCAATGACGTGTGGTTCGGCGGCAGCGTGGTGGTCTGTCCGGGCGTTACCATCGGCGATGATGTGGTGATCGGTGCAGGCTCCGTGGTGACCAAGGATATCCCATCCCATTCGGTGGCCGTGGGCAACCCGTGCCATGTGATTCGCAAGATCACTGATGCGGACCGTGAATACTGGGAGGGCAAGGCCGCCGAATACCGCGCATGGAAGGATTCGCTGTAAAACCTCGCCCAATATTCGGCCCAACGTCGGGATAAGGCTGGTCGGCCTACATATCCCGACGTTTTCGTTTGCCCGTCGTCTGAAACGGGCTTGTATTCCAATGGAGACTATCGTGCGCACCATCATGCCGGACCGGGAATTCCTCGGCCATGTATTCAAATTGGCTTTGCCTATCGCTTTCCAACAGCTCATGCTGTCGTTGTCGTCCTGCGCCGACACGCTGATGTTGTCGGGGGTAGGGCAAAACGAGTTGGCCGCCGTCTCGCTCGCCACGCAGTTCCAGTTCCTGTTCAGCCTGTTCACTGCGGCCCTGACCCTGGGCATGAGCATTCTCGTGGCGCAGTATTGGGGTGCCGGCAACCGTGACGCGGTGGAACGCGTGCTGGGATTCGTCATGCTGTATGCCGGAATGCTGTCGACGGCGTTCTTCCTGGCGGCACTGCTCGTGCCGGAACAGTTGATGTCCATCATGACCAATGACGGCACGCTGATCATGCTTGGCGCGCGATATCTGCGGATTTCGTCATTGTCGTACTTGTTCATCGGCCTGTCCCAGATGTACCTGTGTCTGATGAAGAACACCGGCTCCGCGGTGATGGGCATGACGGTCAGCACGGTTGGCGTGATCGTGCACGTCGTGTTGAACGCGGCGCTGATTTACGGTATCGGCAGTCTCGGCATTCCCGCGCTTGGCATTTTCGGCGCGGCTATATCTACGGTGATTTCGCGTGCGATTGAGCTGACATGGTCGGTCGTGGCGACCCGTCGTGGCCCCTACCTGCGACTTGGCCATGTGCTGCATCCCGATGGGCCGTTGCAGAAGGATTTCTGGAAATACAGCCTGCCGGTGCTTGGCAATGAATTGGTGTGGGGATGTGGTTTCACCATGTACACCGTGATCATGGGACATTTGGGTGCAGACGCAGTCGCCGCCAATTCCATCGCCAATATCGTCAAGGATCTGCTGGTGTGCCTGTCCCTTGGTCTGGGCAATGCCGGCGGCATTTTGGTCGGCAATCTGCTGGGACGTGGAGATTTCCGACAGGCGAAGGCGATGGGCGACAGGATGTGCGTGCTGGTGGCCGTGGTCGGTACCGCGACGGGACTGTTGATTGTCGCGGCGCGTCCGCTGGCTTTGCAATGGGCGAACCTTACGCCCGAAGCCACACGGTACCTGTCGGTCATGCTGTTCGTCTGCGCATATTACGCGGCATGCGGATGCATGACGAATCTGACGATCGCCGGTATTTTTCCAGCCGGCGGCGATGCGAAGTTCGGTCTCATGTGCGATGCCATCGTCATGTGGCTGATTGTGGTGCCGGTCGGGCTGTTGGCCGCGTTCGTGTTCAAACTGCCCGTGTTGGTGGTGTATGCGCTGCTCAACACCGACGAATGCATCAAAATGGTTCCCGCGTTGTTGCACTACCGCAAGTACCGTTGGCTGCGCAATGTCACCCGATGACTTTTTGCGATTCGGCGGCCGATTTCATGATTGGCTTGTGTGCGACCAGTCTGTGACAGCTTCGATGTTATTGCCGTCGGGGTCGAGCACGAAGGCCGCGTAATACCCGGAATGGTAGGCACGTGGTCCGGGTCTGCCGTTATCCATTCCGCCTGCCGTGATCGCGGCTTCATAAAAGTCGCGTACCGCTTGTTCGTTCGTTGCGCGGAAGGCGATATGCGTGGGAATCGGCTGTTGCGCCGGATCGTCCATCGGGGAGATGTAGAAATCCGAACGGGGCGTGCCGTCATCCACGCCGAAACCGATGGTCGGTTCGTGATGGGCTTTGGGAATGTATCCGAGCGGAGACAGAGCTTTCGTATAGAATGCGATGCTGCGTTCCGCGTTCGAAACATGAAGTGTAATGTGGTCGATCATGCTTTCAGCCTAGTCCGATTTCGTCCGGTTCCATCCGATTTGATTGAGAGCCTACGGCAAAGGCGGATGTTCCGTTCCATCGGGACTCGGCCGATGGAACGGAACACTTGGTGATTTACTTGGCCAACTGCGTGGTGGTGGGGGAGGCCAAGGACGGGCGTGTGCGACGGATACGCCCCAATGCCAGACCAAGGCAGATGAACGCCACTGCAAACAATGCCACCAAGCCGACCGACGATGCCCAAGAACCATAATCCACACCGGTTGCGGCCGCCGTGCCAAGCCCGAACACGTTGTCGATGGACACGCACAGCCACCATCCCGGCAGCAGCTTGCCGATCATGATCATCGGTTCGGGCATCATATCGATGGGGAATGCCATACCCGACGTGAACATGCACAGCAGACCGAATACGTTGGCGAACGCATTGACCGCCATTTCCGAGAAACCAACCGACCCCAGAAGGAAACCGCAGGCGATTGCCATCAACGTGTACGCCAGCAGCGACACGAACGTCAAAGCCACATTCGTGGATGTAATCCCGTCGAACGGCACTCCTGCGGCCACCATCAAGACCAATGTCGCCGCCGTGTAACCCACGCACACCACCAAGCCGAAGGTGGCGCAGGTGAGCATCTCCTGCATCTGCAACGACACCAGACGCGTCGGCGACGAATACAGGCGGCGACGAATCTCACTGTCATTGAAGGTGCCAATCACCAGGAACGTGCAGATCGGCATGACCAGCAGCAACGGATAGAGTCCCGTTTTGATGGTGCCGGCGAATGCGGATGCCGCCGGCTTGGTATTATCAGTATCTGCGGATGGCGATTGCACCACCGCTATTTTCGACGTCTTGGCATCTGCTTTCGCGGTATCCAACGCCGTCCGCATGGCCGTTTCCATCGACTGTTGCTTCCCGGCTTGACCCAAGTACGCGGTGCGTGTCAATGACAGGAATTCGTTGACTTCCAGCTGCGAAAGGGAGCCTGCTCCGGAAGTGTAGCTGACAACGGTTTCGACAGTCGGTTGGTCATTTGACGAACCATCCAGATATTTCTGATAATCCGAAGCGAAGCCGTGCGGCACAATTGCGATCAAATCAACATAGTTCGAAGCGACGGCTTGCTGCAACGCTTCGGAATCGTCGGCAAGGTCCACCATCTCGCCATCCAACGCAAGATAGGAACGCAGCGCGGATGAAATACCATCGGCATCGCCATCGCGGTCGATCACCGCCACACGTGCCGTATCGGGATGGAACACCTCATCGCCACCCGTCATCGAGCCACGCATGATCTGCCAGCTGATGGCGAACATCATGATGCCGATGAACCCCAAATAGATGACCAGGTACATCTTGCGCGATTTGAGAATTCTCAGCGCCGTCTTACAGGTATTCATAGCGTTGCCTCCTCAACAGAACGGTCGCCGCAGCAAGGCAGACCAGGCTCATCGCGGCAAGGATGCCGGCGGTGGTGAAGAACGGTTTGAAATTGTCGTAATAGAGGATGTCGTAGAACAGGTTCGTGATCTGCTGCGCCGGATTGAGCAGACTCAGCACCGGTGTGCGCTGGGCGATCAAGTCGCTCAACTGCATGGCGAACGAACCGTACAGTCCGGAGAACAATGACAACGTGCAGGCGATCGCCGTGCACAGCCCCTGCTTGGCGCCGGTTGGAATCTTCGGCAGCGCGCCAAGCAACGTGCCGAATGCGCTCGCCGCGAACGAAGCCATGAGACATGCTCCCACACCAGCCCATTCACGTCCGCCCAACGAAATATGACAGACGAACCGGATATACAGCATGGCCACGGTCAGACTCAGGAACGAACACAGCCAACTGGACAGGAATCCAGCCAGCAGTTGCTGCGATTTCGGAAGCGGCGAAACGGAACGGCGGACACCCAAAGCGGAAAGGTTCGCCTGCGTCATCGTCACTACGTTGATGGCGAAGCTCATGGCCATCAACGCGGCCAATCCCAGCAGTGCATAGTAATATCGTGCCGTACCGCTCGGTTTAAAATTCGTCAGCTGGATTTCCTTTGTATAGCCATTCGCCGAACCGATGCTGCCGGTCACCTTGCCATTCATCAGAGCTTCGGGGTTGTGCTTCGCAATGTCCACCACCACATCGGTGTTGCGGTTGTACAGGTCCACGATGTTGCCCAGCACCGTCAGCGAAATATCCAAGCCGCTGCTCGACGCCATCACATCGGACGCGGACGATTGCGTCGACTGTGAGACGGAGAATCGCAATCTGCCGTCATCGATTCGCAGCATGCCTTGCGCGGTGCCGTCGGCCAGCAGCTGTTCCGCCTGCGCAATCGATTCCACCTTGGTCGTGTTGATGAGTCCCGTTCCATTCTTGCCATCGGCACTCACTTTCACGTGATTGTCCGATAATGCAGACGATTCGGATGAAATGCCTTCGATCAGCGTCTGCGCCCCATAGGACGTCTTCCACGCGTTATCCTCGACCACGGCCACGTCAAGCGTGTGCAGCTCGAAACTTTCCGCGATGTTGCCGAACATGCCGTTGAACATGGTGGCCAGGATGATGGGGAAGGCGAACAGCCAGAACAGTTGCGTTTTCTCCCGCAAATGCAGTTTGAGATTGATCAGTAACGTCTGCCACATGATGTCACATGCCTTTCGATTTGCCACAAGCCTTGCAAGCCAAGTCAGTCGCGTAACGCGGTGCCGGTCAGTTCCAGGAACACATCATTGAGCGTCGGCTGGCGACTGGAGAGATGCCCGATATTCGTGCCCTCGTGCTCCAACAGCTGCAGTACGTCGATGAGATTGTGATCGCCCTGGCGGCAGTTCACCGTCAGCTCATGGCCGTCATAGTCGGCGTTGGTCACGAACGGCAATGCGCGCAATCGCGCAAGCGTCGTATCGGCCGAATCTGAGCGCCCTCCCAGATCATCGGTTTCGATGCTGATGCGTTCGCCGGTGCTGATCATCGCCTTAAGTTCCTCCGCGGTGCCAAGAGCCAGATGCCGGCCATGATCCATGATGAGGATGCGGTCGCAGATCTGCTCGACCTCCTCCATGTAATGGCTGGTGTAGATCACCGTCGCGCCTTCGCGGTTAAGTCGTTGGATACCTTCGAGAATCGCATTGCGGCTTTGTGGATCGACGGCCACGGTCGGCTCGTCGAAAAAGATCAGATCCGGCTTGTGGGCGATGCCGCAGGCGATATTAAGACGACGCAGCAGACCGCCGGACAGTTTCGCCGGACGATAGGTACGGTAATCGCGCAATCCTACGAAATCCAACGCCTCGTCCACGAGCATGCGACGTTTTGCCTTGTCGGAAACATACAGCGAGCAGAAATAATCGATGTTCTCCTCAACGGTCAATTCGTTGAACACGGCCACGTTCTGCGGCACAATGCCGATACGCCGCTTCAACGCATAGCTGGTAGGGCTGATCGGCTCGCCGAACACGCGCACAGTGCCCTCATCGAACGTGAGCAACGCAAGTATGCAGTTGATCGCCGTGGTCTTGCCTGAGCCGTTAGGCCCCAGCAGGCCGAAGATTTCCCCCTGATGCACGTCGAGATCGAAATAGTCGAGCGCCAGCATGTCTCCGTAACGTTTCACCAGTTTCGAGACCTTGACCGCGCTGACCGCATCGGCAGCGTCATTCATGCGTCCACCCATGACGAGCTCCTTTCTCGTGTTCCATGCCTCTGATTCCATTGTCGTGCCGCCGGATGCCCCCGACATGGTGCGCGTAGTCACAATTGCCGGAATGATGTCACTTTCGAACATGACAAATGTCACCTTCGTTGATGCCTCCGGCTGTGCCATGCGCCATGTGCATTACTCTGGAAGCAAGCGAACCAATCAGACACGAATCGGCGGACGGGAGGCGGCATGAAACGGTTGCTGTTCCAAGCCGTGTTCCTGGCCACGGGCATGATCATGGGCGTATACGCATCCGGAGACGTCGGCCTCGACCTGATGTGCGGCGCGCTTGTGGCGGTGTGTTGTGCCGCGGTGGGGGAATACGCGTCGGGTTCGTGGCTTGCGATGGCGTTGATTGTCATGCTTGACTGCGGCGCATGCCTGGTGCCGGCGTGGTATCTGATGCTTCCCATCGCAGCATTCAACGCGGCATCATCGTCCGCTGGTGTCGATGGCAGCCGCTTCTTGCAAGCGTTGGTGCCGCGATGGCTGTGGCTTCTTCCCATGACGATAGTGATTTTCCGTTCGATTGGCTCGCACGTTCCATCCGACTTGTCCATCATCATATTGATGGTGCTCCAAACGGTTCTGGGATTCGCTGCCGGTCTGCTTTGCACGCGCTGCGCGAACCTCGCCCGCGAAGTGCGGCGATTGCAGGATTCCCGCCGCGACCAGATTCGCCGCCTGCGCTCGCAGATCGCCGAAAACGACGAGGATCGTGCGTTGGCCGTACGCACGGCGACGCTTGCCGAACGCACACGCATCGCACGTGAGATCCATGACAATGTCGGCCACATGCTGACCCGAGCCATCATGCAGACCGAGGCGGCGCACGTGGTGGCCCAGGTTGCTGGACAGGAACAATCGGCCCAACGTTTCTGTGAAATTCATGACACGGTGAGCGAGGCTATGACTTTGGTGCGCAAAGCCGTGCATGATTTGAAAGACGAAGGTACGGATTTCGCTTCGCAGATTGAGACGGCCGCGCACAGCATGGACGGCGCCGGCCCCTTGCGGGTGAGGCTGGTCAACGGCATCGATTCAGCGCCGGCGGCCGTGTCCCGCTGCTTCGCCACTGCGATTCGCGAGGCGTTGAACAATACGGTCAAACACAGTCAGGCAAGGAACGTTTCAATCACCCTGCGCGATTTCCCCGCATTGTGGCAGCTGTGCGTGCAGGATGATGGAACCGTGAGAAGATCGTCTGCTGAAGCCGTCGCCATGCAGTTCATTCGACCGGACGATTCCACAGGCATCGGCATTTCGGACATTGAGGAACGGGCTCGTGCGTTGGGAGGCTCCGCGATTTGCGGGCCGTATCACGAGGGTTGGCGCGTGTTCGTATCCATCCCCAAGCCGGCGAGTGGCTCGGAAATGACGCAACCGGAGAAAGGAGCGCATTAATGCATGTCGCGATCGCAGACGATGATCCAATCGTCTGCTCGTCATTATCCACGATTCTCGAAGCCACCGGCACCGCCGATGTGGCATGGACCGCCAACACCGGCACGGATGCGGTGACCCAATATGAGATGGATGCCCCCGATGTGTTGCTGGTCGACGTGCAGATGCCGGGAATGGATGGATTGCAAGCGTCGGAGGCGATTCTTGACGCGCATCCGAACGCGCGAATCCTTATCCTCACCACATTCGCCGACGAGTCATACATCGCCAAAGCGTTGGAAATAGGCACGAAAGGCTACTTGATCAAACAGGACGTTTCGTCCGTCATACCCGCGGTGCAAGCCGTCATGGCCGGACAAGTGGTCATGGGCGCCGAAGTGTTGAGCAAGCTGCGGGTCAGTCCGCAATCCACGACATCAGACGAATCCTCATCAGTCGATCGCGTTGTGTCGCATGATGATGCGCAGGCAGTTCAAGGATCTCGGAACCCCGATTCCAGCGGACCATCCGAACGTTTCGCCGGCCTTACCGAACGCGAATTGGACGTGCTGGAACTTGTGGCCGAGGGATTGGACAATCGTGAGATCGCGTCACGGCTGTTTCTCAGCGAAGGCACGGTCCGCAACCGCATCAGCGACATACTTGCCAAAACCAACATCTCCAATCGCACCAAACTCGCCGTCGAATGGCTGGCCTGGCATTGACCGGCTGAATCCGGTTGATTGAATCCGGCTGGTTGAGACTGACCATCTGGTCGTTCGGCGTCCTCAGTGCTTGCGCAGACGATACGCCTTCCAAACGTCACTCAGTTTCTGGCCATTCGACGTGCGTTTCCACACGGTAAGACCCGCTGATGAGCCGCCAACGGCACGCGCCGCGGCAGTAGGCGTGGCATACTCCCTGCCGTCATCCATGCGCAGCTTGCCTTCGGAAGTGACGGTCGCTACCCAACGTTCGCCCTTGCGGGGACGCTCCCATACCAAGGTCTCTCCGGCGATAAGCAGCCCGGCTTCCAGCACTTGGGCAATGCTGACGCGTTTGGACGTGGGAGAGGAGGCCGTAGCTTTCACATTGAGCGTCTCCTCGTTCAACGTCGACAAATCCGTATCGTCGGCATCGTAACGAATATTCCAATGGTCGGCGATGAGCCGAACCATCTCATCCTGCCGGTATTGCAGCGTCTGTGGTGTGCATTCGGCGATATTGGCGAGTTCGGCTGTCAGTGGAAAACGTCTGGAGCTTGCCGACAACAGCATGCGGTCGCGCCGCTGCGCATACGTGGCGAGTGGCGCGACTTGGGTTTCGTTGGCCTGACTAAGCACCAAATTGCCGATGCGGTTTGCCCAATGGTCACGCACCGACTCCGGCCAAGCGGCGAAATCGGATTTCGCGCTGACCTGTTCGGGCATGATCGGCAACGCTTTGAGACTGCGCGGTCGGGTGATGCGGTAGCCGGCCTTCTGCTCGTTGGCGCGGATGAGCAGAAGTTTCTTCATGGCGGGACTGGTCTGCAACTCGCCACGTAGATGCGCGAGTGCGGAACGTCGGTCCTCGTCGGTGATGAGGAATCCACGGATCTGTTGGAGGGTATGGCCTTTGTTGAGGTCTCGGATGGCGCTTGCGGCGCGTGTGCGTCGGGCGAGTGGGCTTTGCCGGTTGAGGCTGTCGACGCCGGTGACGCGTTCGAGTGCGGCGAGAACGTCGTGGAGTCTGTCGATGTCGTGTAATTGGAGGCGTTCGTCGTGCGCGTTCGTGGTTTCGTTCCCGATATTTCCGGGTGTGGAGAACACTTGTGCGTTGGCGCTGCCGAGGTTGCGGATGGAGTTGACGAGCGCCCACATGGCCACGGGTTTCCAGTCGGTGGTCTGGTAGTCGGCGAGTGAGACGAGCATGGCCACGATGTCGTCTGGCAGGTTGGCGTCGGTCGGACGGTTGAGGATGAGCCACGCGTTGGCATAAGGGGCGAGCAGATCGTCGATGAAGGAGATGACGTTCTGTTTCTTCACGTATGGTTTGAGCACGTCTTTGCGGAATTCCTCAAGCAGCTGTGTGCAGACGGCCTTGTGCGAGACGATCAGGTGCAGGTCGGAGAAGAACTCTTCGAGCGTGTGCGAGTCATCGCCGAGCGGGTCCATGATGTCGTCCCATCGTGTGGCGTAGGCGTTACGCGCGGCGGGGGATATTTCCGCGATGGTTTTCGCTTTGAACACGTCGGATGCGGTCAGTGGCACGCCGCGCATGTTCATCACGTCGAAGATGCGGTGCGCGCCGGCGAGGTCGTCGGTGGTGACGATGACGAGGGTGACGCCGTTGACCAGGTATGAGGCGAATCGGCGGCGGTCTTTGGCGTCCATGGCGGCGAGCAGGTCGAATGTGCGGCGGGTGTTGACGGCGATGTTGCGTTGCGCGTGCGAGGCGATGTCGTTGTCCCTCAGATCGAACAGGCCTTCCAAATTGCCTTCCTGCACGTACATGCGGAAGAAGTCGGTGTCGCGTTCTCGCAGGGTGAGCCGTGGCTCGGCTTTGATGCCGCGGAGTTTGTCGCCTGGTTCCAAAATGAGGTCGTTGAGGCTGTCGATGAGGTCGGGGTCGTCTTCCAGTTCGCGCAGCACGGAGACGATGATTGACAGGGAGATGAGGCGCTGTTGGCCGTCGATGACCTGGTATTGGGTGGGGCCGTCCTTGACGAGGATGAGCGAGCCGAGGAAGTAAGGCGTGTCCGGGTCGGCGCAGGCGTCCTGAAGGTCGTTGACGAGCTGTTCGATGTTCTCCGCCTGCCACGTGTACGCGCGTTGGAACGAAGGGATGGTGAGTTGGTAATCGGAAGTGAACACTTTGCCCAGGGGTTTTTCCGTCGCGCTGATCGCCATATCGACCGCCATCCCTCATTGATAACGTTTGCACCGCAGGTGCGGCATACTGTTTTCTAGTTTATGGGAGGGGGTGCACCGGCGTTTCATGGACGTAACGGAGTCTCCACTGCCGTAGAATCCTTCGCCTCATAATTGGTCCGGCAGATCCGCACGTTCAACCAAACGCGCCATCTGTACCCGGCCCATGCATAATCTGTCTCCCGCGGATGAGATGTGCGCCTTGACGGTACGTTCCGAAATGAACATTCGTTCCGCGATTTCGGCATTGGTGTACCCGTCGGCTGCGAGAACCACCGCCTCGCGTTCCCGCTCAGGCAGAGCGTCGAGCATGGCGCGAGCCTCGTCCCGGCGCGATTGCGGTTGCTGCATGTTCAGATCGTTGATGAGCTGCCGTTGGCTGGATGGATTGAATTGCGGCAGACCGTCGCACACATCGGTGATGCGGCGGATGATGTCCTCCGGTGCATCGGTTTTGGAGACAAAACCCTCGGCGCCTGCCTCGACGGCCCGCTCCACGGTCCCGCTCGGACTCAAGGACGTCAGTATCAGCACATGCGGCGGCTGCGGAAGTGCGCGCAGTCTTCGTGTCGCCTCGATGCCGTCCATGCCGGGCATGGCTATATCCATCAACACCACATCCGGATGATGCCTGCCGGCCTCGTCGACCGCTTGACCGCCATCGGTGCAGGTGAAAACGACATTGAGCCTGCCGGTGGAATAATCTTCGAGAATCAGCCGCATGGCCTGGCAAATCATCGGATCGTCATCAATCACGCCAACCGTTATCGGCCTGTCATCGCTGTTCTCTTCGCTGCTCACTCAACCCATGGTAGCTGCACATCAACATGGAACGCGTGTCGTGCGTCAAAACCGAATCGACATGTTCCTTCGGCCTGCCGGACGCGCTCGGCCAATCCCGGCAATCCGGCACCGGTACGGAAAGCGTTTTTGGAATCCATGGCGGGACGCGTGGCATCCGCCGATGCTGCCGGAACGGACGGATTAGTTGGATTGGACACATGCGCGTGCACGCCTACGGTGGGGTTCACGGTGGGTTCCAACGATACCGGGGCTCCCGGCGCGTGACGGCTCGCATTGGTCAGCCCCTCCTGAAGGACTCGATAGGCGATTTTGCCGGTTTCCCTGTTGAGTTGGCCCAATTGTTGGATGTCAATCCATGTGTTGAGCCGCATGCCGGCGGCACGTGCGTCTCCGAGAAGCGCATCCAACGATTCACGGGTCAACGACGTCTCATCGGACGGCGCCAGTTGCGCCTTCGCCTGCTCCGGATGACGCAGCATGTCGATGACACTGTGCGCCTCGTCCAACGCTCCTGCCGCCTGTTTGCGAATCTCCTCGGTTTTGTCCGCGATTCGGCTGGCCTGCCCGGCCAGTTGGCCGGCGTCCAGACTTCCCGCTTCGGCCGCGAGCTTCTTCGACTCGGCTTGCAGCGCGCTCGCATTCAACGCCAGCAGGGAAAGCGAATGGGCAAGCGTGTCATGCGCTTCGGCAGCGATCGCGTCGGCCAGCTGCTGACTGTCGATCGTGGTCTTGAGCTGCGCCACCTGCGCGTCCGCCTTGGCCGTGGCCAGCGATGCCAAGGCGCGAGAACGGATATGCAACCCCGCCAAAGTCGCGATGGCCAGCTCCAACAATGCCGCAACTATCGCGGTGATGACGATGGTGCGGTCATCGGCAAGCATGATTAGGTCGGTGCCATATTGGCTGCCGGTATCCGGTTTGGCGAACACCATATGCCAGATGGATGCCTCCGGCGGCCGCAACGCGTCGCGTACCTGCGCGGCAAGCGTGACGAAACCGCCCGCCACGATCGCGCGAACCGTGGTCTTCATGTCATTACGGCGGGCCAATAGCGCGGTCAACGCCATCAAAGCGAGAATGGGATCGTATGGGAAAACCAGCACGACCACACACGCGGCGACGAATGTGGCACGCGGATAACGGGAACGGGCGAGCAGCAGAAACCCGATGGCGAACGCCACCAGCATGCAGAACACCATCCATACGTATACGGCGGAATCCTGGCCGAACCGTTGCGCGGCGAACGCGGTCTGCGCCAAGCACATGAAGCCCGCGCAGACCACCATCACCATGCTTTGCCAGTTTCTGGTACGTACCGGCACTTCGATGGGGGTCGGGGAATTCGTCGTCTCGCTCATACCTACCATTATTGGGCCCGTCCCCGAAAGACGCCATTGTTCTTCCGTGCGTTTCGCACGCCCCAAAGTGCAGACGGGAATGACCTTTCGTCCAATACCGGTCCAGCGCGGAATTCCGTACCCTCGAAAGTGTCTCAACCGATTCGAGAAGAAGGAACGATCATGAGTGGCTACATTTCCCCGCAGCAACCCATCCAACCCCAGCCTCCGCTGCAGCCGGTCTATCAGGAAGAGAAGGGACTGACTGTGTGCGGCATTGTCGGCGTGGTGTTCGGCGCGCTTGGCTTCGTGCTGAGCTTCATTCCGATTATCAACAACATTGCTGCGATTTTCGGTTTCATTGGCGTGATTCTTGCGATTGTGGCATTGGTCGGCACGTTCCGCGGTAAAAAGCGCGGCAAGGCATTGGCGATTGTCGCTGCGGTGCTGTCGGTGTTGGCCATCGTCATTACTCTGGCCATGCAGTCCGCAGCAAGCAAGGCCATAGACGAGGCCACCGGCGTGTCAAGCTCACAATCATCCGCAAAAGGCTCCGCAAAAAATCAGCCGAAGGGCGATCAGGATATGGAAGGCGATTTGAAGACCATGCATGTGAAAATCGTCTCCGCGGTACGTAGCAACAACGACTATAACAATCAGCCCACGGTGTTGGTCACATTCGAATGGACCAACAACACGGATAAAAACAATTCGTTTGCGGTCCTCGCCAGCCCGCAAGTGTTCCAAGATGGACAAGCTCTCGACACCGCCATTTACAGCGAGAACCCTGCCGGATACGATTCCAATTCTGATTTCGCCGAAGTCCAGCCCGGAGCCACCGGAACCGTGACGATTGGATATACCTTGAAAGACGATTCCGAAGTGACGGTCGACGTCACTGATTTGTTCGACCTGAACGATAGCGCGAAAGTGGTGCACAAGTTCACGGTCTGATTGCGCATTGGATATACGGTGCCGGTAGTTTCAGCTCGGCACCGTAAGACGTGGGCTCTCATGAAATAGTCAGAAAAGTACCGTACTGTGATGCGTAATCGAGTTAAGGAGCGATTATGACATTCGGTCAGCAGCCCCAAGGCAACAACGCTAATGGATTCAACGGCCAGCCGTATGGGCAGAACCAATACAATCCGAACCAGAATTCGTACGGGCAGTACAGCCAGAATCCGTACGGTCAGAACCAATACCAGTACGCGCCGCAGAACATGTATGCGCAGGGCGCTCCGGCGGCCACCATTCCGGCTCAGGCGACATACTCCTATGAGCGTGCCGAACATGCTTCCGTCACCCGTGCCTACGGTGAGATGACCATCGGCCTGCTCGTCACCGCGGCTGTGGCCATCCTCACCCAAGCCACCGGTGCCTACATCGCGCTCATCCAGTCGCTTGGCGTCATTGGCGCTTGGGCGCCGTTCGTCGTCGAAATCGTGATCGCCATCTATCTTGGCGCCCGCATTGAAAAGATCAAGCCGAGCACCGCACGCGTCATGTTCTACGTGTATGCCGCGATCATGGGCTTCTCGCTAAGCACCATTTTCATGGCGTATGATCTTGGCACCATCGGCATCTCCCTGGCGTTGTGCGCCGGCTTCTTCTTCGCGCTCACCATGCTGGGCATGACCACCAAGGTCAACATGCTCAAAGCCGGTCCGATTCTGCTGGTCGGCCTCATCGTGCTGATCGTCGCCGAAGTGCTGCTTATGATCTTCGCTCCCGGACAGACCATGCTGATGGTTATCTCCGCCATCGGCCTCGTGCTGTTCGCCGGCATGACCGTCTACGACGCCCAAGCTACTCGCGCGCTGTTCGCCCAGTACGCAGGCCAGGGTGAGGACATGGTCAAGAAGGTCTCCATCATCTGCGCGCTGAACCTGTATCTGGACTTCATCAACATGTTCCTGTATATTCTCCAGCTCTTCGGCGATCGCGACTGAAAAATCCCGCGACGTCCTCTGCGCTGAACCCTCAAACAAAAGCCTGACCAGAATATGGTCAGGCTTTTCTGTCGGCGAAAAACGTGCCATAGGGTAGTGGCTCATGCAGAGGAAAGAGATTGGCGGCATGGCCTGCCTTGTTCTGACGGCCATGATCTGGGGCTTCGCATTCGTATCCCAAGTGCAGGGCATGGCCTCCATGAGCCCCCTGTTCTTCGGGGCCACGCGATTCACATTGGGCGCGCTGTCATTAATACCGTTGCTGTGGTTCCGCCGTCGAGGCATCGCCGAACAGGAACGCCGACGCCGTGAATCGAATGAGTGTCCAACCGTCACGCTTGGCAACGGTATAACCGTGGCCATGCCGAAATGCCTGGGCAATCCCGTGGTCGTCAGCGTCATCTGCGGCATCGTATTGTTCACCGCCAGCACCGTCCAACAATACGGCATCCTCTATTCCGGTTCCGCAGGCCGTTCCGGCTTCATCACGGCGCTCTACATCGTCATGACGCCGCTGCTCGCCTTCCTTATTCTGCGCCGCCGCGTGACCATGAACGTCATCGTCAGCGTTGCCATCGCCGTGGTCGGCTTCTATCTGCTGTGCATCACCGACGGATTCGGCTCGATCACCCTTGCCGACGTGGTGCTGTTGTCCACTGCGGTTCTATTCGCAGGCCATATTCTCGTCATCGACACGTTCGGACAGAAGATGGATCCGATTCTGCTGTCCTTCGGACAAATTTCCACCACCGCGCTGCTGAGCTGGATCGGCTCCCTATGCGAAGGCTCCATCGACTGGGCCGGCGCCATGCAAAGCTGGTTTCCCATCGTGTACGCCGGCATCGGCTCGGCCGGCGTGGCATACACGTTGCAGGTGGTCGGACAGCAGCTGGTGCCGCCGTCGCGCGCGGCCGTGATCATGTCGCTCGAATCGTTCTTCTCCGCGGTGGGCGGCGCGTTGCTGCTCGGCGAAGTCATGACCACACGAGCCTACATCGGCTGCGCGCTGATTTTCATCGGCACCGTGCTCGCACAGGTTCCGGTGAAAATACCACGATTGCTGCGTAAGCGCGAATAACGTTCGATATCGTCGAAAAATGGCGATTGACAGGCAATGATTTGTCCGTCAATCGCCATTTTCCGAAAACATCAGTCCGCCTGCGGCGCCTCACCCACACGCGGGGCGCTGTTGATGTCGCGATGGATGTTCTGCATCTGCGTCTCGATGTTCTGCAGGCTGCGCGCGCAATCCAACAGCGTCTGCGAATGCTCGGCAAGCTTCGCGTCCGGCAGATCCGTCTTATACCGCAGCGCATGCTCCAGGCTTGCCCAATAATCCATGGCGATGGTGCGTAGCTGAACCTCTACCGGCGTGTAGTGCGGTCCGGATGACAGGAACACCGGCACCGCGTAGATGACATGCAGCGAACGGTAACCGTTCTGCTTCGGGTTCTTGATGTAATCCTTGACACGCAGCACTTGGATGTCGCTTTGCGCGGACAGATAATTCGCCACGGAATACACGTCGTCGCGGTAGTTGCAGATCACGCGTACGCCCGCCACGTCGAACAGGTTGTCCTTGATGGCGTCGACGGTCAACGGCAGGTTGCGGCGCTGCAGCTTGCCGAGGATCGAGTTAAGCGATTTGAGACGGCGTTCCATATGGTGAATTGGATTATGGGAGAAGCGCACCTGGAATTCCGAGTCAAGAATCTCCAATTTGGTGCTGATCTCGTACATCGCACCCTCATACACCTGCATCTGGTCGATGAACTCGGTGATCTGTTCGGGGGAAAGGGATCCCTCGCCGACGTCGACGTTCTTCAGACGCATCTGCAATTCGGTGGTGTTAATTCGATTTTGCCTGTCAAGTATCACGGAAGAACAGTGTACCGCCTCGCTTTCCGCAAAACTGAACGTATGCTGTGTATCGAAGAGGGTCAATGCCCTGCGATTGCGCCGAGAACGGGGCGTTCCCGCGTTCCGAAACGCCTGTGCCGCCCTGCCGATAGCATGGTGCGTTATGAACGAAGACATGATGACCGAGGCGGAGCGCGCCTCGAAACTGGCCGAACCGGCGGCGAACGATACCCCCACGCGCGGCAAGGGCGTGTTCTACGTGCATACGCTCGGATGCCAGATGAATGTGCATGATTCCGAACGCATCGCCGGCGTGCTTGAGGCCGACGGCTACGTGCCCGCCACCGAGGAACAGTATCTCAACCATGACATCGACCTGATCGTCATGAACACCTGCGCGGTGCGCGAAAACGCCGCCGAACGCATGTACGGCACCATCGGACTGTGGGCCGAATTGAAGAGGGAACGCCCGAACCTGCAGATCGCGGTCGGCGGCTGCATGGCGCAGCTCGACCGTGAGAAAATCGCGAAAAAAGCCCCGTGGGTCGACGCCGTGTTCGGTACCAAGAACATCGGATCCCTGCCTCAGCTGCTCGACCAGGCCCGCATCGAAGGCCACGCGCAGGTAAAGGTGCAGGAGGAACTCAACTACTTCCCAAGCCAGCTGCCAACCGACCGTGCGTCGAAGGTGTCGAGCTGGGTGGCCATCTCCGTAGGCTGCAACAACACCTGCACCTTCTGCATCGTGCCGACCACGCGCGGCAAGGAACATGACCGCCGTCCCGGAGACATCCTCGCCGAAATCCGCCAATGCGTGGACGAAGGCGCCAAGGAAGTCACGTTGCTGGGCCAGAATGTGAACTCCTTCGGCTACGGCATCGGCGACCGGTTTGCCTTCTCCAAGCTGCTGCGCGCGTGCGGCGAGATTGACGGTTTGGAACGCGTACGATTCACCTCGCCGCATCCTGCGGCCTTCACCGACGACGTGATTGCAGCAATGGCCGAGACGCCGAACGTCATGCACCAGCTGCATTTCCCGTTGCAGTCGGGTTCCGACAGGATTCTTCGTGCGATGCGCCGCTCCTACCGTTCCGCCAAGTTCCTCGACATTCTGCGCAAGATTCGCGAGGCCATGCCGGACGCGCAGATCTCCACCGACATCATCGTCGGCTTCCCCGGCGAAACGGAGGAGGACTTCCAGGAAACCCTGCGCGTGGTGGAGGAGGCGCGATTCGCTTCCGCGTTCACGTTCATCTACTCGCCGCGTCCCGGCACGCCGGCGGCTGAGATGGAGCAGGTTCCGCATGACGTGGTGCAGGACAGATTCGAACGTCTTGTGGCGCTGCAGGAACGTATCACCGAAGAGAATCTCAAGACTTTCGAAGGCCGTGACGTCGAGGTGATGGTCACCGGCGCATCCGGCAAGAAGGATGCCGCCACCCATCGTGTTACCGGACGTGAGAAAACCGGCGTGCTCGTGCATGTCGGCGTGCCGGAAGGCGAGCCGATGCCGCAGGTGGGTGATTTCGTGACCGCCACCGTCACCCATGCGGGACGCCACAATCTCATCGCCGATCCGAATCCGGAAGCGGGGCAAACCTATGCCGTCCGCCACTGAAAGCAAGCCCGAAACCCGTAAGGTCGTGTCCATCGTCGGTCCCACTGCGTCCGGCAAGACGGGACTTGGCATCGCCATTGCCAAGGCGTTGGAGGCCAAGGGCGAGCAGGCGGAAATCGTCAACGCCGATGCCTACCAGATGTACAAGGGCATGGATATCGGCACCGCCAAGGCGAGTCCTGAGGAACAGGCCGAGGTCAGGCACCACCTGATTGACATCATCGAACCGGACGACGCCATGTCCGTGGCACGTTTCCAGGAGATCGCCCGCGCCAAAATCGCCGAACTGCAGGCCAGGGGAGTGCGCCCTATCCTCGTGGGCGGTTCCGGTCTGTACGCCCGTGCCGCCATCGACGACATTTCCTTTCCTGGCACTGACCCAGAGGTGCGCAAACGCCTCGAGGAACGTGAAAAGGTCGAAGGCGCCGGTGCGCTGTTCGACGAGCTCAAGACAAAGGATCCTGAAGCCGCGGCCCGCATGGATCCGCACAATCCTCGACGCACCATCCGCGCGCTTGAGGTCATCGAAGTGACGGGCCGGCCGTATTCGGCGAGCCTGCCGCATTACCGGTATGTGATTCCCACCGTGCAGATCGGCCTTGATTTGCCGCGCGAGGAACTTGACCGCCGCATCGACATCCGTACCAAGCAGATGCTGGAGAACGGTTTCGTCGAGGAAGTGGAGCGTATCCGTCCCCGGCTTGGCATCACCGCAGGCAAGGCTCTTGGATACCAGCAGGTTGTCGACTATTTGGATGGCCTGTGCGATTTAAATGACACGTTCATGAGCATCGCGCAGAAGACGAAGCGTCTGGCACGCAAACAGATGGGATGGTTTGGCCGCGATCCGCGTATCCACTGGCTGCAGGCTCTCAACCCCGCGCTGCTGGGCAATGCCATGGCCATCATCGAGCATGCCGACGCCGGCGATTACGACGCGATCGACGCGCAGGCGGATGCGTACACGCAGCATCATCTTGGCGATATCGTCTAGCCGAAGCGCCTGACGGCGTGAACGGCAAAAACTTTCGATAAGTATCGGATGTCGTCGTGCCATGGCGGTGCCCATGGGTAAAATCGAGTTCTGTTATGGCACGAACAGCATCTTCCAACCCGAAATCAGGCGGCAAGGGTTCCGCAGGCAAATCGCGTTCCGGCGATACCAAAGTCATGGACGAGGTCGATTCCTCTCCGATCGCCGGCATACTGCGTAAATATCGCCGCGACATCGCATGTTTCATCATGGCCATTCTCGCGGTGCTGTTCTGCGCATCCGAATGGTTCCGTGTCCAGGGCGCTTTCGGACAGGTCCTACATGCCATGGCCTCCGGACTGTTCGGATTGACCAGCGTGATTCTGCCGGTATTCCTGGCGCTTGTGGTGTTCAGTCTGATGCGCAAGACGCAAAACAAGGATGAGAACCTCCATATGGCCCTCGGATGGTTCATGATCCTCTGGTCCGTCTGCTCTATTCTTGACGCGGCGATTGCCTCCGACTCCCAGAAGTTCGATATGTCTTTGCTGCAGCGGGCAGGCGGCCTGCTTGGCTATGTGCTTGGCTGTCCGTTGGCGTGGGGGCTTTCCAAAGGCTTTTCCATTGCGATTTTCGTAGTCGTCATCCTGTTTTCGTTGCTGTTGATCACCCATACCCGGGTCACGCAGATACCGGACAAGGCGAAGGCTCTGGCGGCCAAGTTTGTTGGAACGCCTAAAAACCGTGATGACATTGACGATGAGGCCGAACAGTTTCCGAACGAAGTACGCGTTGGGGACACGACACTCGCCTTCGCCGAAGGCGTTCCCGCCCACGACGGCACCGATGCGGATAGAGAAAACGACGATAGGCCGGGCTTCCTTACGCGTATGAAGCAACGCTTCGCATCCCATAAGAGCAAGAACGTCGATGATGGCGACCTTGACCATTACGCCGGCGACGAAGCGTTTCTTAATGCCGCCGAACGGCACGGACAGACCGCGGAAACCATCGTCGACGAGCCGTACCAACAGGTCGATTCGCCACGCAGCATTTCTTCGGACGATTATCGTGCCGATGATTATGATTCAGATGATTATTCCGCCGCTGCACCGTCCGGCACCATGGCCATGCCGCAGAACGGTCGCGGACGCTCCTTCTCGTCCGCGCCGATCGGCACCGCGAGCGGCACCATGCCCAGCGTCGCCGAGCCGGTGCCGTCCAGCGAAATCAAGCCGGTTGGCGTCGCTCCAAGCGACCCATGGGCCGTCATCGACGAGGACGGCACCTCCAACGGCAAGGAAGTCATGGTGGATGCCGCGACCGGCGAGGTCCTTGACGATATGCCGGCTGCTGCCGTTGACGGGGAAGCGGCGGATGACATTCCCGAGGGACCGTATCATCTGCCTGACCTCAACATTCTGAAGAAGGGCGCGCCGCACGCCGCGCACACTCCGGAGAACGATCGTGTGATCCGCGCGCTGACCGGTACCTTCCAACAGTTCAACGTCGATGCGAAGGTCATCGGCTTCCTGCGCGGACCATCCGTCACCATGTATGAGGTGGAGCTTGGCCCTGGCGTCAAGGTCGAGAAGGTCACCAACCTGCAGAAGAACATCGCCTACGCGGTGGCCAGCTCCGACGTGCGCATCCTGTCGGTGATCGAAGGCAAATCCGCCATCGGCATCGAAATTCCGAACTCCGATCGCGAAACCGTGGTGCTGGGCGACGTGCTGCGCTCCGACAAGGCCCGGAACGATCCGAATCCGATGCTCACCGGCGTCGGCAAGGATGTGGAAGGCCATTTCGTGACCGCCGACCTGACCAAGATGCCCCACCTGTTGGTGGCTGGCGCCACCGGCTCCGGCAAGTCGAGCTTCATCAACTCCATGCTCACCTCCGTGATCATGCGCGCCACGCCTGACCAGGTCCGCATGATCATGGTCGATCCTAAACGAGTCGAACTGTCCGCCTATGCGGGCATTCCACATTTGCTCACCCCGATCATCACCGATCCGAAGAAGGCCGCGCAGGCTTTGGAATGGGTGGTCAAGGAGATGGACGCACGATACAGCGACCTCGAATTCTTCGGATTCCGCCACATCAAGGACTTCAACGCTGCCGTGCGCGCTGGCAAGGTGCATGCGCCCGCAGGCTCCAAACGCAAGGTCGCACCATACCCGTATATCCTCGTGGTCGTCGATGAAATGGCCGACCTTATGATGGTGGCCAAGAACGACGTGGAGAGCTCCATCCAGCGCATCACGCAGCTCGCGCGAGCCGCCGGCGTGCATCTGGTGCTCGCCACGCAGCGCCCGTCCGTTGACGTGGTCACGGGCTTGATCAAGGCCAACATCCCGTCCCGACTTGCTTTTGCCACCTCATCCGCCACCGATTCGCGAGTCATCCTCGACGCCACCGGTGCGGAAACGCTGATCGGCCAAGGTGACGCGTTGTTCCTGCCGATGGGTCAGGCCAAGCCGATCCGCGTGCAGGGCGCATGGGTCGACGAGTCCGAAATCCGTCGCGCGGTGGAGTTCGTGCGAACCCAGCGCAAGCCGCATTATCGCGAGGATATCGAGGAGATGGCCAAGGAGGCCGAAAAGAAGGCCATCGAGCCGGATGAGGACATCGGCAACGACATGGACGTGCTGTTGCAGGCGGCGGAACTGGTGGTCAGCACGCAGTTCGGCTCAACCTCCATGCTGCAGCGCAAACTGCGTGTCGGATTCGCCAAAGCCGGCCGACTCATGGATCTGCTTGAATCGCGTGGTGTGGTCGGTCCGTCCGAAGGCTCCAAAGCTCGCGAAGTGCTCGTCCAACCGCAGGATCTGCCGCAGGTGCTCGCCTTCATCAAGGGCGAAACCTCATCGCTTACCGCAGGTTCTACCCAGCCGGCCGACGCTGCGGACACGCGATGATGGAACGCGACAATCGCACGCATTGCGCCAAGTAGTGGTATCGGGGTAACGTGAACGGTATGGAAAAGCAAGAAGAACGCAAATCGTCCCTGCTTGACGGGTGGAACGCCCCGCCGAACATCGTCACTTTCTCTCGTATCGTCCTGGTCGTCATCTTCCTGGCGTTGTACGTCATGGCAGGCGCATGGGGTACCAAAAACACGACTATGCGCTGGGTGGCGGCGATTATCTTCATCATCGCCGCCTGCACCGATAAGCTCGACGGTTGGATGGCCCGCAAATATAATCAGGTCACCGAACTGGGCAAGCTCATGGACCCAATCGCAGATAAGCTGCTCACCTGCGGCACGCTGATCGTCGCCGCCATCTTCAACGAATTCGGCAACGCAGTGCTCGGCTGGGTCGTGACCGCGCTGTTCCTCATCCGTGAGATCGGCATCACCATCATGCGTTTCTTCGTCATCGACACCGGCGGCAAGGTCATCGCCGCATCCCAAGCCGGCAAGTACAAGACCCTGTGCCAGTGCATCGGCCTTGCCATGCTCATGCTGCCGATGTGGAGCCTCGCTGATGGCATGAACACCACTCCGCTGTGGATGACCGTTTATTACACGATCACGTACGCCCTGATTTACCTGGCGTTGATTCTATGCCTGTATTCGGGCGGCGAATACCTCGTCAACACGTTCGGCGGACGTAAGAAGACCGCAAAATCCGAAAAGGAAACCAAGTAAATCCCGATGAGCGAATCCGAAAATTCGTCGACCGCGGCCAGCCAATCGCAATGCGATGAGCTGGCCGCAGCCGTTTTACGCTATTGCGAAGCCAACCATTTCAAAATCGCCGCCGCCGAATCACTGACGGGAGGTCTACTCGCCGACGCCTTCGTACGCATACCAGGCGCATCGAAAGTGTTCCTCGGCTCGGCGGTGACCTACGACATTCGCGCCAAAGCGAAGATTCTCGGCGTGAATGCCGACCTGCTGGCCCGAGAAGGGGCGGTCCACCCCGAAGTGGCGCGGCAGATGGCTGCGGGAACCGCGCAACTATACCAACAGACCGAGGATGGAGACTGTGTCATCGGCTTGGCCACTACCGGTGTTGCAGGGCCAGGACCGGATGGTGACAAACCTGCCGGCCTAGTGTACATCGGCTGCTCCCTGCCCTGTGGCTTCAATGGCATTCGTGCGCGTCAAACAGCTGCTTATGAGCTGCGTCTGAAGGGTGATCGGGAAGCCGTGCGGCACGAAACCGTGCAATGTATTCTGGAAAAACTGAGGACTCTTTCAGCACTTTCACAGGAATAATCCACGAATATGGGTGTTGACCATAGTGGACGTACGTATGAAAAGCGAAAGGGGCTGGCGGCATGGACACGATGACACTCACCAAGGAACAGATGGAACTCAAGGCGATGGTTCCCACGGTGCAAAGCGGCAACGCCCGCGTCAGGGAACTCACCCCAGCCCAGCGCCGCGCGGTGATGTTCGCCCAGCAGCAGGTGCTGCGTGCCCGCGCGGCCAAAAAGGCCAAAGACGAGCGCCAGGCCGCATTGACCCGCATATGGCGGGAGGAAGACGCGGAACGCGTTTCCGCACGATCCATGTCGGCAGCCACGGAAACCACCGACGAACCCAGAGAGGTATCGCTTCGCGAGGCCATCGGCCATGTACTGCGCGATCTGCGCACCCATGACCACAAAACGTTGCGTGAGGTGAGCGAAAAGGCCGGAGTGTCGTTGGGCTACCTCTCCGAAGTGGAGCGTGGCCAAAAAGAGGCCAGCTCCGAGCTGCTGAGCTCGATTGCGCAATCGTTGGGCGTCTCCACGGCGCAGATGCTGCGCATGGTCGCCGATTATCTCGATTCCGTCGCAATCTGATTCCTGTTGGACGTCTAACGCCCGGCGGCTTGTTCCGTCGGGCGTTTTCTTTTTGGTTGCGCTTGCTGTGTACACTTGGGCGCGTGCAGGAACGTGAATTTTGGCAGTTGCTTGAAGAGGTACTCGGCCGTAGCTATGGCCGCGCGCTCGCACGCGACCAAGTGCTTGATCGATTGAACGGTCTGACAGCCGTCGAAGCGCTTGAAATGGGGGAGGAGCCCCGCGTGGTATGGAACGTTCTGTGCGACCAGATGAACATTCCTGACTCCAAACGTTGGGGAAAGGACCATAACGCGCCACCAATGCCGGTGCGTTAGGCGGAGTTCGGCTATCGCAAAACACCGATTTCGAACAGATGTTCGGATAATGGGGTATAGTTATCCACAGAAGCACGGATTGGGCAGGTCGTCAACGGCTCGCCGCGAAGTTTCAGAATGCTGGAATTTCAAGGGAAAGCGGTCTTCGGCGTGTCGAAATGCATGTTCTTCGACCACAATGGCCGATTGAACTTGCGCAGATGGATGATGCGGTTTTACGGTGAATCCATTCATTCGTCTCGGTCAACAACAAGGAGTAGTCATGGCACAGACGAGCGCGGCAAAGAACGCCGCACAGAACAAGTCCGCGAATGGAATCGATCCGCGCCGTCAGGCCGCGCTCGACACAGCGCTCGCGCAGGTCGAGAAAAGCTTCGGCAAGGGATCGGCCATGAGACTTGGCGACCGCCCGGAACAGGATGTCGAGGTCATTCCGACCGGATCCTTGGCTTTGGATATGGCATTAGGCATCGGCGGCCTGCCTAAAGGCCGTATTGTGGAGATTTACGGACCGGAATCCTCTGGTAAGACCACATTGGCGCTGCATGTGGTGGCCAATGCCCAGAAGGCCGGCGGTGTGGCCGCATTCATCGATGCCGAGCATGCGCTCGATCCGGTCTATGCCCGTAAGCTGGGCGTCGACACCGATTCGTTGATCGTCTCTCAGCCGGACAATGGCGAGCAGGCATTGGAAATCGCCGACATGCTGATTCGTTCCGGCGCGCTTGACGTGATTGTCATCGATTCCGTCGCGGCCTTGGTGCCGAAAGCGGAAATCGAAGGCGAGATGGGAGACAGCCATGTCGGTCTGCAGGCGCGCCTGATGAGTCAGGCGTTGCGTAAGATGACCGGTGCGCTGGCGCAAGCCGGTACCACCGCCATCTTCATCAACCAGTTGCGTGAGAAAATTGGCGTGTTCTTCGGTAATCCGGAGACCACCACCGGCGGCAAGGCATTGAAGTTCTACGCGTCCGTACGTATGGACATCCGCCGTATCCAGACCATTAAGAACGGTGATGAGGCTGTCGGCAACCGTACCAAGGTCAAGGTTGTTAAGAACAAGATGGCTCCGCCGTTCAAGACCGCCGAATTCGATGTGCTGTACGGCGAGGGCATCTCCAAGGAAGGTTCCGTGCTTGATATGGCGTTGCAGGCCAACGTCGTCAAAAAGTCTGGCTCGTGGTTCACCTATGAGGGCGACCAGCTGGGGCAAGGACGCGAAAACGTGCGTCAGTTCCTCAAGGACAATCCGGAACTCACAGAGGAAATCGAGAACAAGGTCAAGGCGGCATTCGGTCTGATCAAACCTACCGACCAGTTCGCCGAGGACGATGGGGCGGAGGACGCCGCGGGCACGCCGGGTGATGGTAAGACGTCCAAAACTTCAAAAGCCGCCAAAGCCTGACATATGATCAGCGCCGAACGTTTCCTTAAGGAACAGGGCCTTCAGCCGGCGTCGGCCGATACTGGGGGCCTTGCCCTTTCTTCAGAGGATCCAGAACGCACGAACGTTCAGAGGTGGAACCGTCGAACGAAACCTGACCGTTCCAGTTTGTTCGCTGGAAGCGCAAATGCGACGAAAACGCCACGACACGCGCGACACGCTGGGCGTGTCGGGAACGGCGATTCTACTGCCGCAAAGGATCCAAATGATCTTGACGCATGCAGGGAAGCCGCATTGCGATTGCTGGACGCTGCGCCTCGACCTTCCGGCGCACTGCGTGAGCGCCTGATTGGTAAGGGCTATACCTCTGAAGTGGTTGACGACGTCATTGAAAGACTGACAAGGGTTCAACTGATTGACGATGAAGCCTACGCGCAATCCGCGGTGCGCTACTGTGCGACCCGTCTTATGGGATGTAGGGGCGCGGTCGCTGAGCTTATACGGAAAGGCGTCGACCGTAGGCTGGCCCAACAGGTTTGTGATGAGGCGGAATCCTACGGCGTGTTTACTGAAGCCGCATGGGAATTAGGCCGTAGAACCGCGAGAAAAACCGCCGGTCTGGAACGCGATGTACGTAGGCGCCGCTTCTGGAGCGCGGGCGGCAGAAAAGGCCATAATCCTGAGATCCTGCGCCAAATCGCACAGGAACTGTTTGATTGACGGCGACCGTTGACCAAGGGCGTGACGTCAGTTTCATAAAGAGGCTGGTGTAAAGAAATCCTCAAAACATAAAGAGTGGAGAGTGAGACCTCTTATACCCCGGGTTCTGTCGTGCCAACGGCACGGATGGCCATCCATCTCGACCTGGCGTTGCCGTCAGGCTCTAGCAGCCTACCCGAAGGCTTCGGACGAGCAGTCCTCGAACGCCTTCTGCTTGGCCTTGCTCCCGATGAGGCTTGCCATGCGGCCAACTGTCACCAGCGGCCCGGTGGTCTCTTACACCGCCGTTTCACCCTTACCCACCGGCCGAAACCGGTAAGGCGGTCTATTCTCTGCTGCGCTATCTCTCAGGTCGCCCTGGGCGGACGTTATCCGCCATCGTGCTCTATGGAGCCCGGAAGTTCCTCAACCGACAAAATCGGTCGTGGCCATCAAGAGGTCTCAAACGCACAACTATAGCAAGAGAATCGTCGAAAGCAAAGCGTAAAAAAACTTTTGTTTTCTCGGGGAGTTTTCCAGCAAATCACCAATCTTATGGATACAATGATGACTACCAAGCAGCGATGCAGCTGGTTGGTCCGTATATAGCGGTTAACACCGCTTGAGTCTAGGGAGGTCCACATGGAAATCGTCGTTACCGGACGTCATACGCAGATCAAGCAAAGGTTCCGTGACGTTGTCGAAAGCAAGATGAATCGTGTGACCGCTATCGCCCCGGATGCGCAGCGTGTCCAGATTGTGCTGTCCCACGAGGGCAATCCGCGTCAGGCCGACACCGCCAAGCGCGTTGAGATCACCGTCATCGCAGGTCGTACCGTGGTGCGTGCCGAAGCCTCCAGCGCCGACGAGTTCAGTGCTCTCGATTTGGCTCTCGACAAGCTGACGCTTCGTCTGCGCCGTACCCGCGACCGCCGCAAGGACCATCGTCGTGGCTACACCGATCCGGTCCCGGTCGATCTGGGCCCGGTCGAGCCGGTCGTCGTCGAGGAGCCGGAGCCGGAAGCGCCGAACAATAGCCCGGCCGACGCCGTTTCCGCTGATCTCGGCCCTGGCGAATCCGTCGAGGTCCAGGTCGGCGACACCCCAATCGTCATCCGCCGCAAGCTGCACATCGCCGAGCCGATGACCATTGACGAGGCCCTGTACGAGATGGAGCTGATCGGTCACGACTTCTTCCTGTTCGTCAACAAGGAAACCGGTCGTCCGTCCGTCGTCTACCACCGTCACGGTTGGAGCTACGGCGTCTTCGAAATCGACACTCCGGAGAATGTGGCCAAGAAGTAATGGCTAATGGCTGAAAACTGAACGATAAGAGGCTCGCATGTCATACATGCGGGCCTCTTTTCTTATGCGAAAAACAAGATACGTCAAAACTTACGTAAAATGGACGGAGCTTTTCGGAAATCGCGAGAAAGCGACTATCCTCAATCGAGGAAAGTCACCATACACAAAGGGAGTGATTGTGGTAGATATCGTTGACAAAGCCCTACGCATGGGTGAAGGCCGACAGATCAAGAAGCTTGAGAACGTGGCCAAAGCGACGAACGCCTTGGAGGACGAGATCGCGGCGCTTGACGACGAGGAGCTCAAGGGCCAGACCGCCAAGTTCAAGCAGCGTATCGAAAACGGCGAGTCCCTTGACAAGCTCATGCCGGAAGCCTTCGCCACCGTGCGTGAAGCTTCCAAGCGAACCTTGGGCCTGCGCCACTTCGACGTGCAGCTCATGGGCGGCGCCGCTCTGCACTGGGGCAACATCGCCGAAATGAAGACCGGTGAAGGCAAGACCCTTGTGGCCACGCTGCCGGCCTACCTGAACGCACTCGACGGTCAGGGCGTCCACGTCGTCACCGTCAACGACTATCTGGCCAGCTACCAGGCCGAGCTGATGGGCCGTGTCTACCGCTTCCTCGGCATGAGCACCGGCTGCATCATCACCAACCAGAAGCCGCCGGAGCGTCGCAAGCAGTACAACGCCGACATCACCTACGGCACCAACAACGAATTCGGCTTCGATTACCTGCGCGACAACATGGCGTGGGAGAAGTCCGATCTCGTACAGCGTGGCCACCACTACGCCATCGTCGATGAGGTCGATTCCATTCTTATCGATGAGGCTCGTACCCCGTTGATCATCTCCGGTCCGGCCGAGGGCGACGTGACCCGCTGGTACCGCCAGTTCGCGCGCCTGGTTCTGAAGCTCAACCGTGACGAGGACTATGAGGTCGACGAGAAGAAGAAGGTCGTCGGCATCCTTGATCCGGGCATCACCAAGGTCGAGGACTATCTCGGCATCGACAACCTGTACGAACCGAACAACACCGCATTGATCGGCTATCTGAACAACGCCATCAAGGCCAAGGAGCTGTTCCTGCGTGACCGCGACTACGTCGTGACCGGCGGCGAAGTGCTCATCGTCGACGAGCACACCGGACGTATCCTGCCGGGCCGCCGTTACAACGAGGGTCTGCACCAAGCCATCGAAGCCAAGGAAGGCGTGGAGGTCAAGGCCGAAAACCAGACCTTCGCCACCATCACCCTGCAGAACTACTTCCGCATGTACGACAAGCTGGCAGGCATGACCGGTACCGCAGAGACCGAAGCCGCCGAATTCATGGGCACCTACAAGCTGGGCGTGCTGCCGATTCCGACCAACAAGCCGATGATCCGCGAGGATAAGGACGATCTGATCTTCCGTACCAAGAAGGAAAAGCTCGCCGCCATCGTCCGTGATGTGGCCAAGCGCCACAAGAAGGGCCAGCCGGTCCTGCTGGGTACCGCATCCGTGGAATCCTCCGAAGTCGTGTCCTCTCTGCTTGACGTGGCCAAGATTCCTCACCAGGTGCTGAACGCGAAGCAGCATGACAAGGAAGCCGCCGTTGTGGCCGTCGCAGGCCGTAAGGGCGCCGTCACCGTGGCCACCAACATGGCAGGCCGTGGTACCGATATCATGCTCGGCGGCAACGTCGAGTTCCTCGCCGATGCGAAGCTCAAGTCCGAAGGCTACTCCCCGGATGACACTCCGGACGAGTACGAGAAGCGTTGGCCGGGCACTTTGGCCGAGATCAAGGACCAGGTCAAGGACGAGCATGAGGAGGTCGTCAAGCTCGGCGGTCTGTATGTGCTCGGCACCGAACGTCACGAATCCCGCCGTATCGACAACCAGCTGCGCGGCCGTTCCGGCCGTCAGGGCGATCCGGGTGAATCCCGTTTCTACCTGTCCCTCGAAGATGATCTGATGCGTCTGTTCAACACCCAGCTGGTGGCGCGTGTCATGGCCAAGGGTATGCCGGAAGGCGAGCCGATCGAAGCCAAGAGCGTTTCCAAGGGCGTGCGCACCGCGCAGAAGGCCGTCGAATCGCGTAACTTCGAAATCCGTAAGAACGTGCTGAAGTACGATGACGTGATGAACAAGCAGCGCACCGTCATTTATGCGGAGCGTCAGGCTGTGCTGAAGGGCGCGGATATCCACGAGGACATCCTCAAGTTCATCGACGACACCGTGCTGAGCTACATCAAGGGCGCCAACAACGGTTCCGACAAGCCGGCCGATTGGGATTGGGACGGTCTGTTCAAGGCCATCTCCTCCGTGTACCCGATCGCCGTGGAGCAGGAAGCGGCCAAGGACGCCGTCGACAAGCTCAAGGGCGACAAGGCCGTTGAGGCCCTGAAGGAGCTCATCGTCTCCGACGCCAAGGACCAGTACTCCGATTTCGAAGACAAGCTCGGCAGCGAAGGCCTGCGCCAGCTCGAGCGCCGCGTGGTGCTCGCCGTACTCGACCGCAAGTGGCGTGAACACCTGTACGAGATGGACTACCTCAAGGACGGCATCGGCCTGCGCGGTATGGGCCAGCGCGACCCGCTGGTCGAATACCAGCGTGAAGGCTACCAGATGTACAACTCCATGATCGAAGCCATCAAGGAGGAAACCATCCAGCTGCTGTTCCACGTGGACATCGAACGCGTGGCCATGACCGAGGACGAGGAGACCGAATCCGATGAGGATGAGGCCGTGAACGCCGCCGAGGCCGTAATGGGTCTGGACGGCGAAGCCGCCGCGACCGGCGAATCCGCTCCTGCAGAGCCGGAGACCGATGACGAGGCCGAAAAGACCACCATCGATGAACTGGCTGACGAGCAGAAGAACGAGAAGGGCATCGTCGGCATGCAGCCGATCAGCCACGCCGAAGGCAAGGTTCCGGCCAACAAGCGTCCGAAGAGCGAGGAGCTGCACTCCCCGTGGGCGGATGGCCGCACCTTCCCGGGAACCGGCAAGAACGCCCAGTGCCCGTGCGGTTCCGGTCGTAAGTACAAGATGTGCCATGGCCAGAACGAGCAGTGATTCGCTGAGTCGCTGACTTGCTCATGACATAACCTCCCCCGACCGTAATCGGGGGAGGTTTTCTTTTTTGAAGAATCTTCGATGGGCCGTTTCGTGATATGGACGTGCGGACGTGGGGAAACGTCCAATCGTTACAATTGGCGGCATCAGAACAACAATAAAGGCGTGCGACAGCGCCAAGGAGGGCATCATGGCCGAAATCACATGGAAGTCGATCCTCACCAAGCTGGTCGGAGGGGACCACTTGAGCGCCGAGGAATCCGAGTGGTTCGTCGATGACCTCATGAACGGCAATGCCGATCCGGCGGCCGTTGGCGCGGTACTCGCCACCCAGCAGCAGTTGGGGCTGACCCCCGACGAAGTGCGTGGCGCGGCGAAGGCCATGGTGGCCCATGCCATTCCGCTGCACATCGACGGCGAAACCACCGACATCGTCGGCACCGGTGGCGACGGAGCCTCCACCGTGAACCTGTCATCCATGGGGGCCGTCGTAGCCGCGGCCGCAGGCGTAAAAGTCGTCAAGCACGGCAATCGTGCGGCCTCATCCAAGTGCGGCACTGCTGACTGCTTCGAAGCGCTCGGCCTGCCCATGGATTTGACTCCGGAACAAGTGAGCGAAGTCGGCAACGAATGCGGCATCGCATTCGCTTTCGCACGCACCTTCCACCCCGCCATGCGTTTTGTCGGTCCGATTCGCGCCGCGCTCGGCGTGCCATGCGTGTTCAACGTGCTTGGTCCGCTGACCAACCCGGCAAACCCGAAGCATATGGCCGTCGGCTGCGCTAATCGCAAGATGAGCCCGATCATGGCCGCCGTATATGCGGCGAACGGCCAGATCGGCATGGTCTACACTTCCCATGAGGGCCTTGACGAGATGGCACCGACCGGTCCGGTCTCCATTTGGGAATTCAAGGACGGCAAGGTTACCGAAAACAAATTCGATCCGACCGTCGAACTCGGCCTCGCCAAAGTCACCATCGCAGATCTGAAGGGTGGCGAACCGACGCTCAACGCGCAGCTGGCACGAGACTTCTTCGCAGGCAAGGATGTGTCGTTCCGTACCACCGCGCTGCTGAACGCCGCTTCCGCAATCGTCGCCGACGGTCATTTGGTGCCGGGCGACGCAAGCTTGGCTGACCGGTTCAAAGCCGCCTACGCCATCGCGGAGCAGACCGTCGACTCCGGCAAGGCCACGGCGCTGCTTGACAAGTGGATCGCCACCGCCCAAGCTGCGAAGAAAGCCTGAAAACGCTGACAACGTATGTGTGTGTGAAGGCCCCGGCGTAAATATGAACCGCACCCCGATTGTTGGACTGAAGAAATTCAGATTCGATGATCGGAGGTGCGGTTCTTTCGTATGCGTGAGGATCGAAGGAGACGTTACGACGACGGGTTCCGGCGCGAGGCGCTGGAGCTCATCAAGTCCGGAGCCGGCAAGGACACGCTTGCCAGCAGGCTTGCCATACCGGTGTATACCGCGAGAAACTGGATCAGGCTGTACAGGTCCAACGGCGAGGAGGCGGTCATGGGAGGCGGCGGCAGCAGACGCTGCGACTGGGAGACGAAGGTCGCCGCGGCGCGCGACCACGTCGAGAACGGTCTGACCAAGACGGAGGCCATGGCCAGGCACGGGATCGCGAGCATCGCGTCCCTGGAGCGCTGGTGCCGCGACTACCGGTCCGGAGGCGCTCAGGCCGAAGCCCGAACCGACGCGCGAGCAGGAGCTCGCCGAACAGGTCGCGTACCTGGAAAAACTCCGGGCCCTGCGGGCGTCCAAGTCACGCGGCGCGAGCGAAGCGCCGTCGTCCGACTGCTCGCAGGGCGGGGACACCGGCTCGACCACCTCCTGAGGATAGCCGGGCTGCCGAAATCCACGTACTACCACCACCTGTCGCGCCCGGCGCACGTGTCCAGGCCGGACGTGGAGCCGATGGTACGGGAGATATGGGATGGCAGTACCAGCACCAATGGTGGAGGGACGAGCTCGGACGCCTCGGCATCCGCCAGTCCATGAGCCGCAAGGGCAACTGCCTGGACAACGCGGCGACCGAGCAGGTCTTCGGCCACTTGAAGGACGAGTTCTACCGCGGCCGAGAGTTCGACTCGTACATCGTGCATTGGAACACCAGACGACGCCAGATACGACTCGAGGGACACACCCCGGAGGAGTTCCGGAGCATGTCCCTCGCGGTCTAGGGCTGTATCCTAATTAACAACGTCCAACAAACGGGGCGCAGTTCAATAACCGCCGGGGCCTTCACATAGATGGATGTATTCAGTTTGTCGCCAAAGAATCGTCAGACGCGTGCTCCATCATCGAATTCGTCGGTACGCGTTTCACGATGCCCTTTATGCTGCACGATGAGGCCAGCGGCGCCGACCAGCGCACACAAACCGAAAATCGAACCAAGAATCGAAGCCAACGCCGGAACGAACACGGAAGCGATAATGCCGATGACGCCGGCCACCAGCAATATCCAGAACACCAGTTTTGACAGTTTCACATGGCCGATTTCAGGATTCGGCGGCACGAAGTCGTCACCGTAACGGTCCATGACCCGATCCGTGTCAAGCCAGCTCGAACCAGTGAAATCGCGCGGCCCACGACCATTCGCCGGCGCATCATTGGTGAACGTGCCCTGATCCAAGTCATCGATGGACAGCAAAGCCTCTTTTTCCCGACGTTGCGCATGCTTCTCGAAACGTTTCGCGCTACGCGAACGTTCCACGGCCTTCAAATCGTCAGCATGCGAATCCGCAAACTCGGCCCAAGCCGCATCCAAGTCGTCCATTGGAGAGCCGCCACCATGCGACGCGTCATTTGGGCGTTCTTCATCGTCATTGCTATTGTTGAGGTCAGTCATACTTATACTCTAATCGGGCGGACGCCAATCCGCCGGGAGGATTGTGAAGAATGCTCTATTGGTTTTTCGTCAAAGGCTTGGGACCTATCGCCATCCACCGTTTGGGACCGACCGCGCAAGGACTTGAGAACATTCCGCACGAAGGTGGCGCCATCATCGCAGCCAACCATCTTGCCGTCATCGACGATGCGTTGCTGCCGTTGACCTGCCCGCGCATGATTCATTTCATGGGCAAGGCCGAATATTTCGAAGGCAAAGGCATCAAAGGCAAATTCAAGAAATGGTGGTTCACGTCAGTCGGCGTGTTCCCCGTGGACCGTTCCGGCGGTTCCAAATCACTTGGCGCACTGAACCACGCCCGTGAGATCATCGAGGACGGACATCTGTTCGGCATTCACATCGAAGGTACTCGCAGCCCCGATGGACGTCTTTACAAAGGACATACCGGCGCGGCGCGTCTGGCATTCGAAACCGGTTGCCCCATTATTCCGGCCGCCATCATCGGTTCGCGTGAACTGCAGAAGCCAGGACAGGTCATTCCGAACAAAGGCAAGTCCAAGGTGATTTACGGCAAGCCGATTGAAGTCGAGAAGAAATCCGCCGACCAGATTACCCACGATGATTTGCGTTCGCTTACCGACCGCGTGACCCGTGAGATCCAGAAGATGAGCGGACAGGAATACGTCGACGAATACGCGCAGAAGGTCAAGGCCGAGCTCAAAGCCCAGCAGGAGGCCGAAGCGCAGGCACAAGCCGAATCCGCTGCCAAGAAGGCATAAGTTTTCAGCGAGGTTCATTCCAAACCAATCAGGGGTGTCTGTTCCGAAGAATGTTTTCGGAACAGACACCCCTGATTTCTATTTTGTAATCAGGATAATCAGTCGAACAGCGACGAATACATTTTCAAGGTGACGGTATTCGGCGTGCCATCCTCCTGACGCAGTCGCACCTCGGTGCCTCCTACCGGATCCTGCGAAGCGACCTTCTTGTCTTGACTGGAGTCAAGTGTCAGTTGCGAGCTGATCTTCACACTGAATCCCAGCTTCTCCAATGCGGCTTTGGCAGCGGCGGCTTTCTGTCCGACATAATTCGGCAGCGTTACGGTTTCCGGTCCCTTCGACACCACCGCATTGACGCTATCGCCCCAGTGCAACTCGTCTCCGGTCTTCGCGGAAGCGGAAATCACCTGTCCTTGCGGAATCTTGTCATCGAATTGCTCGGTCCAGTTGACGGTGAGCTTGAGCGCATCAAGCGTCTGCTGCGCCTCATCCTTCGATTTGCCCACGACGTCCGGCATGGTAACCGGTTTCGGTCCTTGGGACAGCGTGACGGTAATCTTCGCGTTATGGGGCAGAGTCGCGCCGGGATCCACGCTTAAATCAAGCAACGCGCCCTGAGGTACGTCCATGGAATACGCGTCATCATTGGCCGGAGTCTGTTCGATGTTGTCGAAACCGGCACGCTTCAACGCGTTGATCGGATCCTTGCCGTTCGCACTGGTGGCATCGAGAATGTCTGTGGGAACAGTGCCCTGCTTAATACCCTTGGACACTACCACCTTGACCTTTTGATGATGACGTTTGCTCACATGCGAACCGACATTCTCCGGGTCGGTGGAGATGACATTGCCAGCCTTGACGGAATCACTGAACGCCTCGGTCTCTTCGTACTCGATGTTGGAGAATTTCAGCAGTTCCTCATAGGCGTTCCATTTGATGTTGGAAATACGGCAGGGCTCCGAATCGGAACATGTGAGATCTGCCGGCTGAGGCATGGTCCAGTAGCTGCCCGGTCCTCGGAAATACCACCAGGCATAGCCTCCACCGCCTGCGCAGGCAAGCACGATGGCTGCTACGACGGCGATGATGACAGGTGCACGCTTGCCACTGCGTTTCGGCTGTCCACCACTGACCGGACTGTTCGAGGGGGAAGCTGGAACGTTGTTGGCGGGGACGTCGTTCTTTTCCAAAGCCAAGCGGGTGGTTGCCTCCGGATCTGCCTGCTGCGCCGGCATGACGGTGGTTTTGTTCGGGTTTTCCGGATTGAACTGTCGTGTACGATCGTCGTTCTGACGCACAGGCGGTGCTGGGGGAGCGGGCGGTAGCGGCATCCGCCGGGTGCCATCGCCGGGCATGGTGTCGGCGGCATCGTTTGCGGCCGGGGAAACGGCTGACAGACGGTATTGCCAGTCGTCGATGGTGAGGTTCGATTGCAACTGCTGCAATTCGTCGAATGCCACGGACGCATCCTGGGGACGGTCCTCGACCGCGCGCGCCGTAAGACGGGCGAGGAATGCGGCCACGCCTGCATTGATGCCCGGACAAGCGGTCGTGATATCCGGCACATCCTCATGCACGTGCTTGAACACCAGCGTCACCGGATTGTCCGCGGTGAACGGCACCTTGCCGGCCAGCATCTCCCAAGCCATGATGCCTACGGAATACAGGTCTCCCTGCGGCGTTGCCTGATTGTGCTGAATCATTTCTGGCGCCAGATAGGCGGCCGTGCCCAGCAGCATGCCGGTGGAGGACAGCGTGGCCTGCGACACCGCCTTGGCCAGGCCGAAATCGGTGATCTGCACATGTCCTCGGTCATTGAGCAGAATATTCTCCGGTTTGATATCGCGGTGCACCACGCCTGCGCGATGCGCCGAAGCCAAGCCGTCCAACGTCTCACCGACTATGCGTAGCGTCTCACGAACGCTGAACGTGACTTGCTGGTTCATTTCGTACCGCAGGTTCACGCCATGCACGTACTCCATGACAAGAAAATCCAGTCCATCGAACTCACCGGTGTCATACACCTGCACGATATGGGGATTGGCTATTGCTGCTGCGGAACGGGCCTCGCGATGGAAACGTTCCACGAACTGGTCGCGTTGTGGGCCCTGTGCCAGCTGCGTGTGCATGATCTTAATGGCGACGGTACGTCCCAGACGCTCGTCAACAGCTTGATACACCGTGGCCATGCCGCCATCGGCGATTCTGCTGACGACTCGGTACCGGCCTTCGATGACCTGGCCTTCGGGGGCATGCTGGGCTTCACTCATGGCTAATCGGTACGATTCCTTCTTCAAAAAACGTTTCGCGACAAAGATGTGTTCACTTGTAGTCTACAAGGAATGGTTTGCGGAAGATGCGATGAACACGGGTCTTTCACAGTGCGGCGGCATCAGCCCTGTTCCCGCACAATCGGTACGAAACGTGCGCATGCTTCGGTAAGCATGTCTTTGCGATCCTGCGATAGTTCAAGCGTCTCGATGGCGGCCTTCGACTCGAGCCACAGACCGGCGATCCGTTCCTTGGAACGTGCGATGGCACCAGTGGACTCGAACAATGCGATGGCACGCCTAACATGTGCCTCGTCACGTGATTCGGCTTCCCACATGTCGATGAGTTCACGTCGTTCGACATCGCCGGCAGCCTCAATCGCATCGGCCAGCAACACCGTGCGTTTGCCTTCACGGATATCACCGCCCACCGGTTTGCCGGTATTGCGGCTCGACCCGATGACGTCCAGAAGATCATCCGCGAGCTGGAACGCCAAACCAAGCGGCAATCCAATCGCCAGTGCGAGCCTGCGCGCGTCCGCAGGGGCGAGGCCGGCGGCAAGCATACCGAATTCCAAAGGTGCGATAGTGGTATAACTGGCGGTCTTCCAACGGAAGACATTCAAAGAGGCCGACGCCAGCTCTTCAGGATCGTCTAACGTATTGAGTTCCACGGCCAAATCGAGTACTTGGCCGATTTCCACTTCACGGTGCATATTCAGGAAGGCCGACACCACGGAAGACCCGGAGCCAAGCCGGCAAGCCGCTTTATTGGCGATATCCACGCTCGCGGTGGCCAGCATATCACCCAACATGATGCCCAAACCATGGCCGATGGCATCACTATGGGTATCCGTGGCAAGCGCACGATGAGCGGACGGCTTGCCACGGCGCAGATCGGAATCGTCGATGATGTCGTCATGCACCAACGCGCCGGTCTGAAACACTTCGATCGCGCATGCCAGATCCAACACCGCATCCATATCACGTTCCGCCACATCCTGCGGCGCGAACGCACGGAACGCATCCAACGTCAGCAACGCCCGCAGACGTTTGCCGCCATCACTTGACGTGACCGCCTGCTGCGCCACCGCATCAGCGACGGCTTTGCAGGAATTCGCCACCGGATCGTCCGCATGCAGGAACGAAAAATCCCTTACCAGCGAGAGCGTGCGCGTTTCAATCTGTTCCAAATCGGAAGAGCTAGTCATGGGTCAAGGTTATCCACACACATTCGACAAGAGGAAAACATAATGATTGCAGCGGGTGAGACGGTGCCGGACGTTTCGTGACACGCCGAGCTTCACGTTCTCCGACCACAGGGGTCCCGAAACGCCTCATTGCATTGCCGGATGATGCATAGTTCCAACAAAGCGGCCTGCATCAAGCGACCGCTCCGATACGCCAAGGAGGACGAGACATGAAGACGATCGACGAGCCCATGCCGATATGCGAAGCCGAGATGGAACGGCTTGAAGACCAATTGGTGGAGGATTGCAAATCGCTGGGCATGGCGGAGAGCATACGCGATTTCCTGCAGGAGCCATTCTCGGAATGGATGGATGAGCTGGCCGATGAATCGTCGGGAGATGACGATTCATCGCCAGAATGCAGACTGTCCAGAAACGGTGCGGGAGCACTTGCCATCGCCATGCAGCAGACCATGGCGGTGCGTGACGCGCTGCTGGTCTCCATCATCGTGGATGAACGACGTTCGTCACGTGACTTTCTCATGGGATTCATGGCCAATCCGACACTTCCCGGCAACACGCGTCATCTGGAGGAATCCCTCAACGGATCGTTCCGTGACGCATCAAGAAAACCCGACACGAAACGTTGCGACAACGGCGTCAACATGATGTTCGACATCATCGGGATGGTCCCCGAACGGTATCATGTGCAGCCATTGGCCATCATCAGTTATGTGCTGTGGTGGATGGGCGATGAGCGCGCCATGCTGTGCGCGATGCGTGCGCTCGCGTTGGATGAGAATTGTTCGCTCGCGGCGATCATCTGCTCCGCGGCGCATCGTCATATCGGACCGGTATGGGCCGAAGAGACATAGAGCAACACGCCGAAAGGAAGCGGTACTTGCGCATGGTGAGCTCAACACGCGGGAATAATCGTCCTTGCAAGATGGTTAACTCACATAGTTGACGATTTGCCCTTGCCAGAAGTGGGTCCATATGGTATACGCTTCCGGCGGGATCAATAGGAGGATAAGTTTGGCCACCAAGGAAACGACGGTAAATACGGAACAGACTGATCTGACCGAAAAGACCACCTCCGGAAAAAAGGCCTCCACGCGCAAGCCTGCTGCCAAGAAGGGCGAGTCCTCAAAGACCGCTACGAAGACGTCGCGCAAGACGGCCGCGAAGAAGACCTCCGCCGCCAAGAAAAGCAAGAAAGCGGAAGAAGAAGAGAACCTGATCGAGCAGGACGCTCCTGAAGACGATCCCGTCGAGGATGCCGATCTTGATGATTTCGACGATGACCTTGATGACGTGGACGACGAAGGGGAGGATGACGACCTCGACGAGGACAATATCGACGAGGATGACGATTCCGAACTGGAAGACGATGACGAAGACAAGCGCAAAAAGCCGGAAGAGCCCAAGGAAAAAGGCGCTTTCGTGGTGCGTGACGATGATGACGATGACAATCTGACGCCGTCCGGCAATCCGAAGCGTCGTGTGATCGCAGCCGGCGCCACCGCAGATCCGGTCAAGGATTACCTGAAGCAGATCGGCCGAGTGAACCTGCTGAACGCCGAACAGGAAGTCGACCTGTCCGAACGCATCGAGGCCGGTCTGTACGCCCAACATCTGCTGGACACGGAATCCGACAAGATGGATTTCAAGCGCCGGCGTGAACTGAAGTGGGCCGCGAACGACGGCAAGCGCGCCAAGGACCATCTGCTGGAAGCTAACCTTCGACTCGTGGTCTCTCTTGCCAAGCGCTATACGGGCCGTGGCATGCTGTTCCTCGATTTGATTCAGGAAGGCAATCTTGGTCTGATTCGTGCCGTAGAGAAGTTCGACTGGAAGAAGGGCTTCAAGTTCTCCACGTACGCCACATGGTGGATTCGCCAGGCCATCACCCGTGCCATGGCTGATCAGGCCCGCACCATTCGTGTGCCTGTGCATATGGTGGAAGTCATCAACAAGCTGTCCCGCGTGCAGCGCCAGATGCTTCAGGACCTCGGCCGCGAACCTACGCCGGACGAACTGGCCCGTGAGCTCGACATGCCGGTCGAGAAGGTGCAGGAAGTGCAGAAGTACGGGCGTGAGCCGATTTCCCTGCACACGCCGCTGGGCGAGGATGGCGATTCCGAGTTCGGTGATCTGATTGAAGACACCGACGCCATCGCACCGTCCGATGCCGTCGCCTTCTCGCTGTTGCAGGAGCAGTTCAAGCAGGTGCTTGAAACGCTGTCTCCGCGTGAGGCTGGCGTCATCAAGATGCGCTACGGTTTGGAGGACGGCCAGCCGAAGACGCTGGATGATATCGGACGTGTGTATGGCGTGACGCGCGAACGTATCCGCCAAATCGAATCGAAGACCATGTCCAAGCTGCGCCATCCGTCCCGTTCGCAGACGCTGCGCGACTTCCTGGACCAGTGATAGTAATCAGACGCGAGTAAATGAAGTCGAGAAACCGGCATGAACGCAGGGTTTCTCGACTTCATGTCTTGTAAGGCGACAATTGAAAGGGAACATGGCTAAGGATAATTACGGTGCTGAGAGTCTTACCGTGCTCGAAGGCTTGGACGCGGTGCGCAAACGTCCGGGCATGTACATCGGCACGACCGACAGCCAGGGCCTGATGCACTGCCTGTGGGAGATCATCGACAATGCCGTCGATGAGGCTCTTGCGGGAGCCTGCAACCACATCATCGTGACCTTGCATGACGATGGTTCCGTTGAAGTGGCGGACAATGGCCGAGGCATTCCGGTGGACGTGGAGCCGAAAACCAAGCTCACCGGCGTGGAAGTGGTGCTGACCAAGCTGCATGCCGGCGCCAAATTCGGCAATTCCTCGTATGGCGCTTCCGGCGGTCTGCATGGTGTCGGCTCATCCGTGGTGAACGCATTGAGCTCCCGTCTCGACGTGGAAGTGGATCGTGACGGCAAAACCCACCACATGGCTTTCCATCAGGGCCACCCCGGAGTGTATTCCGACGTTGATCCGGAACACCCGTCTCCCGATTCGCCATTCAAGAAGACGCGCAAGAATCGTCCCACCGAACTTGAGATCATCGGCAAAGTCAGTCCGAAGACCACGGGTACCCGCATCCGCTATTGGGCGGATCCGGAGATTTTCAACGACACCGCTGAATTCAGCTATGACCAGCTCATCGACCGTGTACGGCAGACCAGTTTCCTGGTGCCAGGGCTGAAAATCACCGTCATCGACGAGAACATTCCCGAAACCGGCGACGAGTCCATTGACGAAATGCTGGAAGTCGATGACAATGTCATCGAACAGGTGACGGAAGAGAACACGTCCGCTGAAACGGATGATATCGGAACCTCTGCCGACATACTGCAGGAGGATTCAGCCGAAGCTGATGAATCAGCCGAATCGCAAGAAAACGATGCTGCCACGCAATCGCAGGAAACCGTTTCCCAACCCGTGCAGCCGAAATATCCGCATGCGCGTGTCGAAGAATTCTGCCATACCGGAGGCGTGAAGGATTTCGTCGACTTCCTGTCCAAAGGCGAAGCGGTCTCCGATATTTGGCGCATCGCCGGCGAGGACACGTATGTTGAAGAAACGCAGGCGGTCGGAGACGATGGTGAACTGCATGCGCAGAAGGTGACGCGTGATTGCGCAGTCGATATCGCCATGCGATGGACCAACGGCTACGACACCACCATGCGCAGCTTCGTCAACGTGGTGGAGACGCCCGGCGGCGGCATGCACGTGGACGGCTTCCTCCAAGGCATCACCAAGCAGGTGCGCAAGGCCATCGAGGACAACGCGCGCAAACTCAAGGTGAATCTCAAGGATTCCCATATGAAGGTGGAACGTGACGACATTCTCGCCGGTCTGGTGGCCGTCGTCACCGTCCGCATCGCCGAACCGCAGTTCCAAGGCCAGACCAAGGACGTGCTCGGCACCGCGCAAGTCAAGCCGATCGTCTCCAGAATGACCGATAAGCAGTTCGGTGAGATGATTACCGGCTCCAAACGCGGTTACAAGGAACAGTCCGGCCGCGTGCTGGAGAAAATCGTCGGCGAAATGCATGCCCGCGTGCAGGCGCGCAAGACCAAGGAAGTCACACGCCGTAAGAACGCGCTTGAATCCGCGTCCATGCCGCCGAAACTATCCGACTGCCAGCCCGGCAATGACGATGTGGCCGAACTGTTCATCGTCGAGGGTGATTCCGCGCTTGGTACCGCCAAGGCTGCACGCAATTCCGGGTTCCAGGCGTTGCTGCCGATTCGAGGCAAAATCCTCAACGTGCAGAAGGCATCGCTCGCGCAGATGCTGTCCAACAAGGAATGCGCAGCCATCATCCAGGTGGTCGGCGCAGGATCCGGCGCAAGCTTCGACATCGAACAGGCCCGATACAACAAGATCATCATGATGACCGATGCCGATGTCGACGGCGCGCACATCCGCATCCTGCTGCTGACGCTGTTCTACCGGTACATGCGGCCGCTTATCGAATACGGTCATGTGTATGCCGCCGTGCCGCCGCTGCATCGTATCGCGTTGACGGGTACGCATAAGGGCGAGTACATCTACACGTATTCCGATGATGAGTTGGCAGGCAAACTCGCCGAGCTTGATAAAAAGCACATCGGCTACAACGAGGACATCCAGCGTTACAAGGGTTTGGGTGAGATGGACGCCGACCAGCTGGCCGATACCACCATGGATCCGCGCACCCGCATGCTGCGCCGTATCCGCATGGAGGACGCCGAACAGGCCAGCCACATCTTCAGCCTGCTCATGGGTGATGACGTGCCGCCGCGCAAGGCGTTCATCGTGGAGAACGCCGACGATTTCGACCGTTCCAAGATCGACACCTGATATTGCATGGCGATTGCGATTGGCGGGTCTTGCGTTACGGCGGAGACCCGCTTTTCGTGTATGCACGATAATGCAAAAACGTCGGTCGATAGTGCAAGGTGCAAAATACCGTTTGGTAGGTAACTTTGGATAAAATAGCGGAGTATTTTCGTGATTTTATTGCCGCAAACATAAAACATACAAGGAGCTGACTGTGGCCAATCTGCTGCTCGCCGTGATTTACATCGCCTTCATCAGTCTGGGTCTGCCGGACGCGGTGCTCGGCGCCGCATGGCCGACGATGAGCGGCGACCTGCATGCGCCGATTTCCTGGGCGGGTGGCATTTCCATGACGATTTCCGCCGGCACCATCGTGTCCGCGCTGCTATCCGAACGCATGACCTTGCGGTTCGGTGCAGGCAAGGTCACGGCAGTGTCCGTTGCGTTGACGGCGTTCGCATTGTTCGGCTTCTCCATCTCGCCGAATTACTGGATGCTGCTGCTCTTCGCCATTCCGTACGGCTTGGGCGCGGGCGGCGTCGATGCGGCGCTCAACAACTATGTGGCAATCCACTACGAAAGCCGTCACATGAGCTGGCTGCACGCCATGTGGGGCTTGGGCACGCTGCTTGGCCCGTACATCATGGCAAGCGCATTGGGTGCCGGCCATGGCTGGGCGTGGGGCTACCGGACCATCTCCATTCTGCAGGTCGTGCTCACCGCGGTGCTGGTGCTGAGCCTGCCGTTGTGGAAGGCGCGTAAGACCGTCGAACCGCAGCGGACGAGTGAAGCCTCTTCCGTGCAATCCGCGCAGTCCGAGCAATCGGAAGGGGAAACAGCTGAACGGCGCAAGCCGCTTGGTATTCGCGGTGTGCTCGCCATCCGTGGCGCCCGCGAGATCCTCGTGATGTTCTTCTGCTATTGCGCGCTTGAATCGACCGCCATGTTGTGGGCCAGCAGCTATATGGCGCTTGGCAAGGGCGTCGACAAGACCACGGCGGCCATGTGGGGAAGCCTGTTTTGCATCGGCATCACCGTCGGACGTCTCGCCAGCGGTTTCCTGACCATGAAACTGAACGATCCGGCCATGATTCGTCTTGGCCAGGCGTTGGTGCTGACCGGCATCGTCATCATGCTTCTGCCGTTGCCGCACAATATCGGCACCATCGCGGGACTGATGGTCATCGGTTTGGGTTGCGCGCCGATTTATCCGTGCGTCATCCATTCCACTCCTGCTTATTTCGGCGAGGACAAATCGCAGGCCATCGTCGGCATGCAGATGGCTTGCGCCTATGTGGGGTCGATGTGCATGCCGCCGCTGTTCGGGCTGATTGCGCAGCATGTTTCGGTCAACCTGTTCCCGTTTTATCTGGTGGTGTTCCTGGCGCTGATGGTCGCCATGCATGAGACCTTGCGCCGCAAGTGCGGCGACCGTGCGGCCGCCTGACGACGCCATATGTGAGACGCTCGAATGTGTCAGCCGGGCGGTGTGCTCGAATGAGCCGACGATGGTGGATGACGAGCTTTCCGCCGGTTGTGGATGATGTCTGAAGGCGATGCCATAATCGAACGTATGTACGAATGCATGGACTTGTTCTCGGAGGCTACCAATGCCTGGTTCAAGCATGCGTTCAATGCTCCGACGGAGGCGCAACGTTTGGCATGGCCGGCCATCCGCTCCGGCGAGAACGTGTTGGTGGTGGCGCCCACCGGCTCCGGCAAGACATTGTGCGCCTTCCTTTCCGCAATCGACCGTCTGATGACGAAGGAGGGCGATGGCTTATTGCGGACGTCCGGCGGTGGGGACGGCACGGCTGAATCCGATTGCAATGCCAAGAAACGTAAACCCGTCCGCGGCGTCAAGGTCCTGTATATTTCGCCATTGAAGGCTCTGGGCGTGGATGTGGCCAAGAACCTCCAAGCGCCATTGGCTGGCATCGCCGGACAGTGCGAGGCGATGGGATTGCCATCGCCGAAAGTCAGCGTGGGCATACGAAGCGGCGACACCACGCCGCAGGAACGGCGCAGAATCGTCAGCCATCCGCCGGATATCCTCGTAACCACGCCAGAATCGCTGTTCCTGCTGCTCACCTCCAAGGCGCGACGGATACTTTCCGCCGTTGATACCGTTATCGTGGATGAAGTGCACGCCATCGCGGGCTCCAAACGTGGCGCGCACCTGGCGCTGAGCTTGGAACGATTGGAAAGCCTTGCCGGCCGGTCTGTCCAACGCATCGGGCTTTCCGCCACTGTGGAACCGCCGGCCGAAGCCGCACGTTTCCTTGGCGGCACGCGGCCGGTACGCGTCATCAGACCCGAATCGCACCCCGACATGGATCTGAAAGTGGTGGAACCGCTTTCGGCCATGCGCGATCCCGTCTCCGACGACGCAGGGCGGAGGGCAGGCGCCGTGAAACTTCCGAACCGCCATACCACGCATATTTCCGGGGTGAGTCCTGCCATGGAGGCATTGGCGGAACGTAAAGGACTGACTTCGGTCGGGGGAGAAGAACATACCTCACGGGTTTCGACCGGAGGCTCGGTATGGCCGGCCATCGAACGCAGCGTGCTTGACGAAGTGCTGAAACACCACACCACCCTCGTGTTCGTCAACTCCCGTGGCCTTGCGGAAAAACTCACCGCACGGCTCAACGACCTGTATGCGCAATTGCGCACATCCCGGAAAACTGGGTCTGAAACCGCCGTCAAAGCGGACGCAGGGCGGGATGCGCTGTCCGACCGTAGGCTTGGCCGAACGGACTTGAGTGTGTCGGACAACGCATCCCAGCCGGAGTCCACAGCCAGTGATTCCATCCAGCCGTATCCGGATCTGGGCTCTCCGGAAGGCCGTGAAGGCTTCGCCAAACACTACGATTCCGTGGTCGGATCCACCACCATGCTGGTCTCCTCGCATGCGGACGCCGACGCGATCGCCATGGCGCATCATGGTTCCGTTTCCAAAGACCGGCGCAAACAGATCGAAGAGCAGCTCAAACGCGGCCAATTGCGTTGCGTGGTCGCCACATCGAGCCTTGAACTCGGCATCGACATGGGTTCAGTGGATCTGGTTATCCAGATCGCACCGCCATTGTCCGTGTCCTCGGGATTGCAGCGGGTGGGGCGCGCCGACCACAAGGTCGGGGGAGTCTCGCATGCACTGTTCTACCCGATTACACGAGAGCAAATCATCGGCACGGCCGCAAGCATCGAATGCATGCGCTCCGGAGACATCGAAACACTGACCATTCCATGCACCCCCTTGGATGTGCTTGCCCAGCAAACCGTCGCCGCCGCGGCGATGGATGATCTGAAACCAGACGACTGGTACGTGACAGTGCGCAAGGCCGCGCCATTCGAAGATCTCGACAGAACCATGTTCGATGCTGTGATGGGCATGATGACCGGCGCCTACAACGGCGAGGATTTCTCCGCCTTCCGGCCACCACTGCAATACAACGAAGAGGCGGGTCTCATCTCCGCGCGCCCTGGCACTCAACGACTGGCCGTGACCAGCGGAGGCACCATACCCGACCGAGGAACCTACACCGTGGTGCTTCCCGAAGAAGGCTCCGGACCGGGCCCACGCAAAGTGGGGGAGCTGGATGAGGAAATGGTGTACGAATCCCGGGTCGGAGACGTCATCACCCTCGGCACATCGACCTGGCAGATCCAGGAAATCACCCGGGACCGTGTGGTGGTGGTTCCTGCTCCAGGACGTACCGCCCGACTGCCGTTCTGGCATGGCGAAGGCGACGGGCGGGACGCGGCATTCGGACGGTCCCAAGGCCGATTCATACGCGATATGGCGCAAGGACTACGCGCGGAAGTCTCGGACGGCATCGCAGGAGACAAGACCAGCCGATTCGACACGACAACAATCGCACGTCTACGTCGTGACGGATTGGACGACAACGCCATCGGCAATCTTGCCGACCTGCTTGCCGAACAGCGCGCCGCCACGGGAACGATTCCCAACGACCGTGAGCTGGTCGTCGAACGCTGCCAGGATGAAGAAGGCGATTGGCGTGTGATCGTCCACTCGCCATACGGCAGACGCGTGCACGAACCATGGGCCATGGCCATCACCACATGTATCAAACAACGATACGGGTTCGATGGGCAGGTATACGCGGCCGACGACGGCATCATCATCCGCCTCCCGGACGGCGACGGCAACCTGCCGATCCGCGAGCTGCTGCTGTTCGACATGGACGAGCTGCAACGCATCATCGAAACGCAAGTCGGCGAAAGCGTGCTGTATGCCGCACGATTCCGAGAATGCGCGGCGCGATCGCTGTTCCTGCCACGCGCCAACCCCGGCAGACGCGTCCCCTTATGGCAGCAGCGGCTGCGCGCGGCGCAACTGCTCAACGCCGCCCGAACTCGGAAGAACTTCCCGTTGCTGTTGGAAACCGCACGCGAATGCCTACAGGACGTGTACGATCTGCCCGCGCTGAAACATGTGATGTCCGGATTACGCTCCGGCGTCATCTCTTTGAGCGAGACCGTCACGGAAACGCCGTCGCCGTTCGCGGAAAACATGCTGTTCGGATACGTGGGTGCGGTCATGTACCAATACGACGTGCCGCAAGCCGAACGCAGCACGCAACTGCTGTCCATGGACCCGGAAGTGCTGGAACGTCTTCTGGGCGCCACGGACATGGCTTCGCTGTTGGATGCCGACGTCATCGCGCAGATTGGGAAGGAGCTTGCCGGACGGACGTTCTGGAACGATTTGGACGAGACCGACATTGCCGGCCGTGTGGCGCGATATGCCAAAGCGCATGGCCCATTCACCGCGGATCAGATGATCGCCGAACTGGGATTGGACGCTGTCCAAGGCGTACGCATGTTGGATGAATTACATGCCAAAGGCGAACTGCTGAAAGGCCATTTCGTCGATGATGCGGCCGGAGCGGACGCCAATGGTTCCGATGATTCAGCATCGGAACGGTCACCTCGGCAAACGCCCCAGCAATGGCTCCACAAAGACGTGTTTCGGCGTATCCGCGCGCTTTCGCTTGCCAAGGCACGCAAAGCCATCAAGCCGGTGGAACCGGCCGTCTATCAGGCGTTCCTGTTGGACAGACAAGGCGTCGGACCTGTGGGTGGCGCCCGATATGAAGGCGTCGACGGGCTGATGCGTGTGATCGAACAGCTTGAAGGCATATACCTCAACGCCTCCGTTTGGGAATCCTCGGTCTTCCCCGCACGCGTTCGCGACTACCAACCGAGTATGTTGGACGAATTGCTCGCATCCGGAGACGTGGTATGGGTCGGCTCCAAAATCAATGGTTCCAACGCCAAGGAAGCCGGCGGCATCGCATTCCATCCAGCTGATTCACGGCTGCTGACGAAACCCGGCGAACAATCGCAGAACAATGCCTATAGTGCCGGAACCATGACCGTGCCGGAGACGATACTTGCCGCATTATCGAATGGGGGAGCCTTCCATGCGCGGCAGCTTTCCACGGCCGCCAAAGCCATCTGGCAGGAACATGCGGAAGTCAACGTGAATCCTGAAACAGGGGAAATCATCCTTCCCGCATGGGGCGAAAGCCAGTTCGAGGAAGCCTTGTGGTCCTTGGTATGGCAAGGCAAAGTGACGAACAGTTCATTCGCTCCCGTTCGGGCCTTGGCTCAAGGCACGGTTTCAGCGCGCGCGCCACGCACTGCCGCACGCAGACGCGTACGGATCCACGTCTCGACACCGGCGACGCTCGGTGGATTATGGTCCGCGGTCGACTCGTCCCGGACCAGTCCAATGGCGATACCGGACCAAACGGACGATACCGCCGGCAAACCAACAGCCGGCATCGAGGAATACGACATCGCATTGATCGAATCGCTGCTCGACCGATATGGCGTGATCGCCGCTCCGCTAATCGACAAGGAGCAGGTCGCAGGCGGATTCTCCGGACTATACCCGGTACTCAAACGCATGGAGAAACACGGCAATCTGGTCAGAGGCATGTTCGTCAAAGGATTCGGAGCGGCCCAATTCGCCGGACGTGACACAGTGGACGCCTTGCGCGGCGACGACGAGGCGCGCAGCCAATCCTGCGTGGCGCTCGACGTGACCGACCCGGCCAACCTGACAGGCTCCGCGATCACATGGCCCGAACAATACCATATGAAACCGGCGCGCAGAGCGGAATCGGTCATCGTGCTCGACCACGGCATGCCGGTGCTGTTCGCTGTGCCGAAAAGCCACAGAATCGTCAGCTTCACCGATGACGAGCGAATATTGCAGCCGGCATGTACGGAACTTGCCTATGCATTGCAGCATCAGTCCAAAGGCAGCGTCAGCTTCGCCGAAATGAACGGTGAATCATTGAAGGAACGCAACGAATACAGACGTTTGCTGCATGCTGCCGGGTTCGTGGACAGCCCACAAGGCATGAAGCTATATGGCTGAACCAAGCCGGAGGCACTTTCACCCAGCCTGCTCATTCAACCTGGCGGCCCAAGTGCGCAAAACGGGAAGGCCCTGAACCGGAAGAAGAACCAGTCCAGAGCCCCGCCAATCGATTTCGTCGAATCAGCCGACCACCGCAATCGGCGCCGACAGATCCGTACCGGAACCATCGCGTCGCATATCAGGCTTCGGCAATTCCACAGGAGCGCCACTTTGCGTGGAAGCATGCAACGGATACGCGCCCACGAACGCGAGAATCAACGTATCCTGCCCCTTGAGGAATCGCTGCGAACGCACGCCACCCGTACCACGGCCCTTCGTCGGATACATCTCCAACGGCGTGACCTTCGCGGCACCGTTTTCAGTGCCAGGCAACGCTTCGGAATCGCCGGCAACCGTCAACACCACGGCTCCGGAAGCAGAGAACAGTCCATTCTCGCCTTCTTCGTAATTCCATGTCACCTTGCCGTCAGGCACCACCGCGAACGCGGCCGCCGAACACCCCTCAGCCAGACGAATGCCCGCCATGCCGCCAGCGGTACGGCCCTGCGGACGCACATTCTTCGCTTCGAACGTCAACAACGAGGAATCGGTGGACACAAACACCAGACGATCCTCATCACGGGCTTCGGCAGCGGCAAGCACTTCGTCATCATCCTTCAAATCGATGACGCTCCACGAATCCATTGTGGTCGGAGATTCACGGTTCCAACGCTTGACCACGCCGTTGCGGGTGCCCAACGCCAAAGGAACAAGCTGACCGCCATCATCCGTGGACGGCATATCAATCGCAGCAATCACCCGTTCGCCGCGGATCGGATCGGTGTTCTCCGTCATGCCCAGCAGTTCCTCGGCCTTCACACCACCCGTGACACTGAGCGGCCCATCCGCGGAAACCTTCGGCAATTCGACCACATGGGCCAGCACCAGACGACCCGCTGAAGTAACCAAGCCGTATGAGGAACGTGTGGACGTGCGGAACATCGAAACGATCTGATCATCCTTGGCGCGTCCGTCGGAAGCCGAACGATTCTCCCAACGTTCCACCGCATCCTCGGAAGTGCGTGCGATCAGGCCCGTGGCGGACAGCATCACCGCGCACGGCTCGTCATCAATCTGCAGAGCCGATGCGGTGGCATTCTCATCGCCGGCCTTCTTTGCGGCCTTTGCGGCTGCGGCGACATCGGCTGCTGCGGAGGATACGGTCGCGGCGGCGCGCGCGGCAGCCATCGCGTTTGCAGAGACGCCATCATCGCCATGCGCCACAACAGGCGTCAAATTGCCTTCCTCATCCTCATCCAGCAGCACCGTGCGCCGGGGAGTGCCGTATTTGGCCACGGCGTCATCCATTTCGTCAATGACCACGCCGTCAAGCGCCTCATCGGAAGCAAGAATGCGTTCAAGCTCTTCGATACGCCGCTTCAGATCGTCGCGTTCCACCTCAAGCTCGATACGACTCATCTTGGTCAGACGGCGCAGCCGCAAGTCAAGAATGTACTGTGCCTGAATCTCATCCAGATCGAATACGGCGATAAGCTTCGTCTTCGCGGCCTCGGCATCATCAGAGGAGCGAATCACCTGAATGACCTCGTCGATGTCCACCATGGCGAGCAGCAGACCCTCCACCAAGTGCAGACGTTCAAGCGCCTTCTTCCTGCGGAACTCGCTGCGTCGGCGAATCACCACACGACGATGATCCACCCATACCTGAAGCATCTCCTTGAGGCCCATGGTATGCGGGCGGCCGTTGACCAACGCCACATTGTTGATGGTGAAATTATCTTGCAACGGCGTGTGCTTGAACAGCTGGACCAGCACGGCGTTCGGATCGAACCCGGTCTTGATCTCAATGACCAATCGAGTGCCGTTATGTCGATCGGTCAGATCGATGGCGCCGGAGATACCTTCCAGCTTGCGGTTCTTCACACCTTCGGAAATACGTTCCAACACACGTTCCGGACCCACCATGAACGGCAGTTCCGTCACGACGATGGCCTTTTTGCGAGCCGTCACGTTTTCGATATGCGTCACGGAACGCGTGGTCAACGCGCCACGACCCGTCTCGTACGCCTCGCGGATGCCCTTGCGGCCCACAATCACGCCGCCGCCCGGCCAATCCGGACCCGGCACGTAGCGCATCAACTCCTCTAACGTCGCGTCGGGATGGCGCATAAGATGCTTGGCCGCAGCCACCACCTCGCCAAGATTATGCGTGGCCATATTCGTGGCCATGCCGACGGCAATGCCGGAACCACCATTGACCAGCAGGTTCGGAATCGCGGCAGGCAGCACAGTCGGCTCCTGAAGCTTGTTATCGTAATTCGGCGTGAAATCGACGGTATTTTCGGCGATATCGGCATTCATGCCCAACGCGGCCGGCGCCATACGAGCCTCGGTATAACGAGAAGCAGCAGGACCGTCATCGAGAGAACCGAAATTGCCGTGACCGTCCACCAATGGCAGCCGCATCGCGAACGGCTGCGCCAAACGTACCATCGCCTCGTAAATCGCGGAATCGCCATGCGGATGGAGCTTGCCCATCACTTCGCCAACCACACGCGCCGACTTCATATACGGCCGGTCCGGATTGAGGCTCATCTGACCCATCTGATAGATGATGCGTCGTTGCACCGGCTTGAGACCGTCCCTGGCATCAGGCAGCGCTCGGGCGTAAATCACCGAATACGCGTATTCGAGGAACGACTTGCTCATTTCCTCGTTCAACGGCGTTTCGACGATGTTCTCCTTGACCGTACGCGGGTCAAAGGCTGGTTTTGCCGGTTTGCGGTGCGACACCATGCGGTGGTTCTCCTCACGGAAAGGTTATGGTAATCAACCTAGCAATATTACCAGCTGGTACTGCCGCGGTGCTTGAATGGGAACCATGAGTGTTGAAGTGCCCGAAATCGACCAGCTGCTAGCCATGACCAGTCCGGCACGATATGGCGACGAACTGCCGGATGAGGGCGGCCGCGGCGGTGCTCTCCACCTATCCTCGGTACTTCCCGCCATTTCCAGCGCCATCGGGCATCCGATTCCAACGGCCATCCATGCCGATCCGAAACGACTCCAAGAGGCACTTGGCCTGCCGGACGCGCGTTCGGCAGTCGTGGTCCTGGTGGACGGTCTCGGATATTGGAACATCAATATGAGATTGGGGCATTCACCCTATCTACGGTCGCTGATGGCGGATGGCGTTAACCAGCGGCCAATCGCCACATGCATGCCCAGCACCACCGTGGCCGCAATGTCCACGTTCGGCACCGGCACATGCCCCGGATTAACCGGCATGACGGGGTATACGCAGCTCAATCCCGACAATGGCGAAATCTGCCAGCTCATCTCTTTCAAAAACGCGCCCGCACCGCTGAAACTGCAACAGCAGCCGACCATATTCGAACGATTGGCGGAACAGGACGTTCGCGTCACCAGTTCGGGACTGCCGAAATTCGCGTTCTCCGCGTTGACTCAGGCGGCGTTACGTGGCAGCGACTACATCTCCAATGACGATCCACGCCGACGTATCATGACCGCGGCGAAAGCGGCGAACACGCCCGGACTGACATACGTGTACCTGCGCGACGCGGACAAGATCGGACACAATTACGGCTGGGACTCCGACAAGTGGATCGGCACATATGAGCGTATCGACGCCCAGTTGTCTTTGCTGCGTCGAAGTGTGCCGAAGAACACGCTGATCGTCATCGTGGCGGATCATGGCATGATAACCGCCGACCCGGAAGCCTGCATCGACATAGCGTCCGAACCCCAGCTGATGCGGGGCGTCGCGAATGTCGGCGGCGAACCACGCTGTGTCATGCTTTATGGCGAGGATGGCGAGAATCCGGAGGACATCGCCGCTCGTTGGCGTGACGTGCTGGGGGAGCGCGCCCAGGTGCGCACCCGCCGGCAGGCAATCGAGGAAGGCGTCTACGGACCAGTCGATGAACGCGTCAAGTCGATGATCGGCGATGTGGTCGTCTCCGCTGCGGGCTCTACCACCATTGTCGATTCCCGCACACAGGCGGAGAAGGCGATGCATCTGCCCAGCGTGCACGGGTCGCTGACCTACATGGAATCTGATATTCCATGCCTGATTGACGTGGCTTGATCGAATGATCCGAACGTCTGAACGGATGTTGCCGTGGGATGTTAGGGAACGTTAATCAGTCACCGAACAGAATTTCATCCCAACTCGGCACTGCGGAGCGTCCTGCACGGCGCTTCGATTTGGTGGTGCTCTGATTATGAGGATCGGATGATGCCGTCTTGGACTTATCGGACTGCTGCTCGCCGGTGGATTGCGTGTTTTGCGAGTTTTGGGCAGGTTCCGTCGTTGAAGGGGCGGGGGACTGCGTCGTCGCGATTTCCGGACGGTTCGGCAGCGGAACGGTCGCCGATGACTGAGTCTCAACGGTGGTCTTGATATTCGTGGCTTGTGGTGCAACCGGTTCCGGAGCATTCCAAGCGGACACCGTCTGTTCGATACGTGCGGAACGTGCGGAATCGCCCGGCAAATTCAATGATGCGAGAAAATTCTGGTCGACCTGCTTCTCGGCGTGTCCTTCCGTCGGCGTGTCTTGCTCGCCGATGAGCTTGCGTGCCGTTGCGTTCAGACAGTTGACCGCGTTGTCATGCATGTTCCAAGACCATTCCGCACGGGCGGCATGACCTGCGGAATCGAACTCCGCGGTAATCTTCCACGGTTCCAAACCGCGTCTGGTGGCCTTCCACCGCACATCCTCCAACCGTACGTGGGCTGCGGCGAAAGTGCGTTCGATCAGTTCGGAAAGCGTGCGCACACGGCTTTCCTTCGGCGCGGGAACCGCCAGGAACTGTTCGATCGCATATTGCTTTTCGGTTTCCACCGCCGCCGAGAAACGCCGAACAAGCGCTTCGCTCAACGAATATCGCTCCGCCACGCGGGTCGGATTGGCTCCGGCTCGAATCAAGGATTGGATTTGGGAGATCGGCAGCGTGGAAGGCGCTTGCTGCTGACGCTCCTCTTGGGTTTCGGTGCGAATCTGCTTTGCCTCCAAAATGGCTCTTTCAAGCGCTTCATCGACCTTGACGGCGAATTTGCCGGCACCTGAAACAAAGACGAGCTCACCGGTTTCACTCACATGATCGAACCGTGCATCTTCGAGCGCATTCTCAGGCACAACACACCACTTTCCCTTAGATTTTTCTATTAATTCTATTGTGCCCCACGTGTCGGATTTTACGAGTATTTCAATTCGTGTATCCTAGCGGGGGAAAAGTCATGTATTCTATGGCGCATAAGCACCATAGATGACGAAAGGAATCTCGATGGCACAGGATTATGATTCCCCGCGCAACAAAGACGAGGACGAGGAGTCGCTCCAGGCTTTGAGCAAGGGTTCTCAGAACAATTCCAACGATATGGACGATGACGAGAACGCCATTGCCGAAGACTACGAGCTGCCGGGCGCCGATTTGAGCAATGAGGACGCTTCGGTGACCGTCATTCCGATGCAGGGCGACGAGTTCATCTGCTCCGAATGCTTCCTGGTGAAGCATCGCAGCCAGCTTGCCTACACTACCGACGACGGACAGCCGGTATGCAAGGAGTGTGCGGCCTGATGGCGTTCGACGAGGCATACAACGAGCCGGAAAACGTCGAGGTTCTGGTAAAGTCGCTGGATCCCGGGCAGCCGGCTCAGCTGCATTACGCCCATGCCGGAGACGCCGGTGCCGATCTGCGCACCACCGAAGAAGTGACGTTGAAGCCGTTCCAGCGGGCGCTGGTGCCCACGGGAGTGGCAATCGCATTGCCTGCCGGCTATGTGGCGCTGGTGCATCCGCGTTCGGGACTCGCCGTCAAGCAGGGCGTCACGGTGCTTAACGCGCCGGGAACCATCGACGCTGGGTACCGTGGCGAAATCAAGGTGCCGTTGATCAACCTCGATCCGGAACGCGCCGTGACGTTCCATCCGGGCGACCGCATCGCACAGCTGGTCATCCAACGCTACGTCGAGGCAAAATTCATCGAGGCGCAGACCCTGCCCGGATCCGACCGCGCGGAACGTGGCTTCGGATCAACCGGCGTTGCGTCCTGACGGGACTGCAATACACAAAGACCGAGGATGTATCCGGCCGTGCAACACGCGGCCGGATACATCCGTCATATGGTGATGCGCGGGTACTATAGGGTACATTCCAAGCGAGGAGGAGCGAAATGAGCGACATGGATCATGAGGTTCGTTCGGCCAGAATGTTGGGCTGCGAGATCAGCACGAATCCGCTTGACCCGCTTGAACCAATCCTCAAGATGTGCGAATACCACCATCCCGACGAGGACATGAGCATTCTCGCGAGAGCCTACCGGCGCGCCGTCAACCAGCATTCGTCGCAACGGCGTAAATCCGGCGAGCCGTACATCATCCATCCGCTTGCAGTGGCGCAGATCCTCGCCGATCTTGGCATGGGGCCGCTGGTTGTGGCAGCGGGCCTTCTGCACGACACAGTGGAGGACACCGACTACACGCTCGACGAATGCCGCGCCGAATTCGGCGACACGGTGACCGGCCTGGTGGACGGCGTCACGAAGCTTTCCAAAATGGAATACGGCGATTCCGCCCAGGCCGAGACCATCCGCAAAATGGTGGTGGCGATGAGCCGCGACGTGCGCGTGCTGGTGGTCAAGCTCGCCGACCGTGTGCACAACGCCCGTACATGGCGTTACGTCAAGCAGTCGAACGCGCAGAAAAAGGCACGTGAAACGCTGGATGTGTATGCGCCGCTCGCCAACCGTCTTGGCATGAACGCCATCAAAACCGAGTTGGAAGAACTCAGCTTCAAGGTTCTGTATCCGAAGATCTACAACGAGATTGTGGTATTGGTGGCCCGTCGCGCCGGACAACGCGACGTGTACCTGAAGCAGATTCTCGCCGAAATCAATGAGGATCTCGACGAACAGCACATCAAAGCCTATGTGACGGGCCGTCCGAAGGACTACTTCTCCATTTACCAGAAGATGATCGTGCGCGGGCACGATTTCGCCAACATTTATGATTTGGTGGGCGTGCGTATCATCGTCGACACGATTCAGGACTGCTATGCGGCGTTGGGTGCCGTGCATGCGCGGTGGAACCCTGTTCCCGGCCGTTTCAAAGACTATATCGCCATGCCGAAGCTCAACATGTACCAGAGCCTGCACACCACGGTGGTCGGCCCCGGCGGCAAGCCGGTGGAGATTCAGATCCGCACGTGGGACATGCACCGCCGCGCGGAATTCGGCATCGCTGCGCACTGGAAGTACAAGGAGAACGGCCAAGCCGGACGCGCGTTGAGCTCGCCTGACAAGTCCGACCGCAAGCGTGGCGAAAACCAGGAGCTGAGCGAGGCCGACAACCTCAAATGGATTCAGCAACTTGCCGACTGGACGAGCGAAACGCCGGATTCCGACGAATTCCTTGGTTCCCTCAAAGAGGATTTGGGCGCGGCAGAGGTCTACGTGTTCACGCCGAAAGGCAAGATCGTCTCGCTTCCCGCCGAAGCCACTCCGATTGATTTCGCTTATGCGGTGCACACCGAAGTCGGTCACCGTACCATGGGTGCGCGCGTGAACGGACGATTGGTGCCGCTTGATACCAAGCTCGAGAATGGCGATACCGTTGAAATATTGACATCCAAGTCCGAATCCGCAGGTCCGTCGCGTGATTGGCTGAGCTTCGCCAAGAGCCCGAAGGCACGCAACAAGATTCGTCAATGGTTCAGCAAGGAACGCCGTACCGAAGCTGTCGAGGAAGGCCGTGACGAGCTGACGCGCGCCATGCGCAAGCGCAACCTGCCAATCACCACGCTGCTGACTCCGGAAGCATTGGTGGGTGTCGCCGACGAGTTGAACCTTGCCAACGCGGAAGCCGTGTTCGTGGCGATTGGTGATGGCCAGATCTCCACGCAGAACGTCATCTCGCATCTGGTCCGTGACGCGGGCAGCGACGAGGTGGATGAGGAAGTCGAGCAGGAGGCGTTGCCGCTCAAGCAGGTGGAGCGTACCAAGAAGACCACCAGCTCGTTGGGTATCTCCGTCAAGGGCGTGGGGGACATCTGGGTCAAGCTGGCCCGATGCTGCATGCCGGTTCCTGGAGACAAGATCATCGGCTTCATCACCCGCAACCAAGGCGTGTCCGTGCATCGCGTGGACTGCCAGAACATGCTCGAACTGGAGAAACGCCAGCCCGAACGTGTGGTGGATGTGCAGTGGACCAGCACCAAGGGCGTGTTCATGGTCAAGATCCAGGTCGAGGCGCTTGACCGTCCGCATCTGCTGAGCGATGTGACACGCGTGCTGTCCGATCACGGCGTGAACATTATCTCCGGCTCGATTTCCACCGGCACCGACCGTGTGGCCACCAGCCAATTCAGCTTCGAAATGGCCGATCCGCAGCATCTGAACACCCTGCTCGCCGCCGTGCGTAAAATCGAAGGCGTGTTCGACGTGTACCGTATCACCGGCGCGAAGGATTCCGCGGAGCCGCGACTGCGCAAAATGTGATGTTGACGAATCACATAAGCCGGTGATTGCAAGCAAACGCCTCTATAAATAAAATGAAGAAAGCCCCTCAATCGAGGGGCTTTCCTATATTGTACGGCTGTGCGGGAAACGCTTACTTGAGCACTTCCACGGACACGATGCCGACCGGTTCGGTCGGACGGTCCATGCGATCGGTGTTCACGGCTTCGAGCTTGTCGACCACTGCCTTGGAATCGTCATCCGCAACCTCGCCGAAGATGGTGTGGTGGCCGTCGAGCCACGGGGTCGGCACGGTGGTGATGAAGAACTGGGAACCGTTGGTGCCGTGGATCTTGCCGTCCATGCCACGACGCAGGCCGGCGTTCGCCATGGCCAGCAGGTACGGGTGGTCGAACTTCAGATCAGGAACGATTTCATCGTCGAAGTCGTAGCCCGGGCCGCCGGTGCCGTTGCCCAGCGGGCAGCCACCCTGAATCATGAAATCCTTGATGATGCGGTGGAAGGTTAGACCGTTGTAGAACGGCTCATGGGAAGGCTGGCCGGTCATCGGATCGATCCATTCCTTCTCGCCGGTGGCAAGGCCGAGGAAATTGGCCACGGTTTCCGGGGTTTCGTCGTCGAACAGGTTGATTTTGATGTCACCTTCGGAGGTGCGCATGATGATGGTAGTCATGGTCCCCAGTGTCTCATGGGCTTGAGACCGGGCGGTAGCCCATCGACGTGTTCGGGACTAAGCTCGACGGTTACATGAAGTACTACTGTGAAGGCGGATCCGGGAATCCCCAGGGGTTGGATGGGCTTGAATGGGTATCGCTGGAGCCTGGGCCATGCTTCATGAGCGGTTCGGGAAATTGCTTGCGTTCCTTCTACCTTTATTTCTTCTTTTTAGTAGGTGAAAAACAGTTTCGACAACACCAGCAGCGATGAGGAAGGGGACCGCTCGTAAAAGATAAAGGTATGAAGGAAAGCTAGATACGTATTCTGGATGCAGGTAGTCAAAAATAAAGCCGCTTGCTGTGCATAAGAGTCCAACGCATACTAGGAGGACTGCAAGCGTGTGGCAAATTCGGCGCATATTGGCTCGATTCTCGAACTGCGGAGGAATGAGTCCTATTGTAGTAGGGCTTGTTGGAGAGGCCAAGCTCAGTTCAAGGAACAGAAAAAGTGATATGAACTGATTTTTGTTCCGCATTCCCCTAACTCGATGGGAGATGATGGGATCATGGCAAAGGGCACTTGATGCGCGGGCGAGTTTAAGGTGAAGGCCGTTCGGTTGCGCGGGCCACGTATCGTTTTGTCTGCTGTCCGCCATGGAGGCGTGCTGCCGGGAATGCTTTTGGGCATCGCACATGTGGAACATCATGAAACCACAGGGGGATTGTCTTTTTCCACGCCGGTCGGCGAAGACGTTGAGCGCCGGCAGGGCGGTGGAATGTTCCCGGATTATTCTTGGGTGCCTGTAGGTGCCTTACGGAAAACGAGGCTGATTGGCAGGTTTCCCAAGATCGGAAAACCTTGGAATAGAGCCAAAAATGACCACATGTGATTATCATCAGAGGTGCGCATGATAACTGTAGTCATGGCTCCAAGTGTCTCATGGGCTTGAGACCGGCGTGGATGCCGACGGCACGGATACAGGACGGCGGATTGGTAGACGCGTAGTATTAAGACGGTGTTCGAACGGTCAAGAAAAGAGGAACGAACATGTCGATGAAGGACACGCTGAAGAAAGCCAAGATCGCGGCGATGAAAGCCAAGGACAAGGCCAAGCTCAACCCGATCAACCTGACGTTGGCGGACATCCAGAACCTGGAGATCGCCAACGGTCACGAAGCGACCGACGAGGAAGTGCTCAAGGTCATCCAGAAGGGCGTCAAGACCCGTCGTGAGACCGCCAAACTGTACGAAGACAAGGGACTGGCGGATAAGGCCGCTCCCGAAACCGCCGAGGCCGATTTCCTGGAAACCTTCCTGCCGGCGGCCGCCAGCGACGAGGACTACGCCAAAGCCGTCGCCGACGCCGTGGCAGAAGTGAACCCGGCCGGCCCCAAGGACATGGGTCGCGTCGTCAAAGCCGCTCGTGCCGCGCTTGCCGGCAAAACCATCGATGGCGGCAAGCTGGCCGGTCTGGTCAAGGCCGAGCTCAACAAGTAATCGTCTACGAGCAGCGTCTCTTTCCGCGTACGAAAAGCGGGTCCAAACAACAAACGTTTGGACCCGCTTTTCATAAGGAACGCGAATGTGCTGGCTCAACGCTCGTGATGGTCGATATGGTCGGACACCACGTCGCCGATGGTCTGCACGATCTGCACGAGAATGACGCACAGGATCACGGCAACGGTCATCACGTCGTACTGGTAACGCTGGTAGCCGTAACGGATGGCGATATCGCCCAGGCCTCCCGCGCCGACGGTACCGGCCATGGCGGAGAAGCCGAACAGGGTGATGAACGTCAGTGCCGCACCGCGCACCAGCGATGGCAGGCTTTCGAACAGCAGCACCTTGAACACGATCTGCAGGTTGCTGGCACCGAAGCTTTGCGCGGCCTCCACCAGACTGCCGTCCACTTCGGCGAGCGACTGTTCCACCACGCGCGCCACGAACGGAGCCGCGGTGATGACCAGCGGCACGATGGCGCCCGGCACGCCGAGCGAGGTGCCGACAATCAGTCGGGTCAGCGGGATGATGGCCACCAGCAGAATGATGAACGGCACGGAACGCACGATGTTCACGATCCAGCCGAGCACGGTGTTGAGCGGTGCGTTCGGACGGATGCCCTTTTTCGCGGACGTGATGAGCAGCACGCCGACCGGCAGGCCGATCACATATGCCAGCAGCGTCGCCACAGCAGTCATGATGATCGTGTCACGCACGCCTTCGACCAGCAGTTCGCCATAATCGGCGATGAATTGCGAAACCATCTGTCCCATCTCACTTCACCTCTTTCTGGGCGGAATCATCGGCCGCCCCATTCTTCGCGCCATCCGCCGTTTCGTGCGTGTGACGATGGTTCGTCACCTTCGCGTCGGCGATCAAAGTCTTCAGAATGTCGCTGTGCGGATCGGCGAACAACGCTTCCGTATCGCCCATTTCCACAATGCGGCCTCCGTCTATCATGGCCACACGGTCGCAGATGTTGCGTGCCACGGACAGCGAATGCGTGATGACGACCAGCGTCACATTAAGTTCACGGTTGATGCGACGTAGCAGGTCGAGGATCTGCGCCGTCGTGGTGGAGTCGAGCGCGCTGGTGGCCTCATCGCACAGCATGATGGACGGATTGTTGGCCAACGCCCTTGCGATGGCCACGCGCTGCTGCTGGCCGCCGGACAGCTGGCTGGGGTAGCGGTCGGCCAGATCAGCCAGACCGACCAGATCGAGCAGATACCGCGCACGTTCCTCACGCTTGGCTTTCGGCGTGTGGTTGAGTTCCAGCGGGAACGTCACATTGCGCAGCACGGTGCGCTGTTGAAACAGGCTGAAGTTCTGGAAGATCATGCCGATTCCGGCGCGCACGTCCGCCAGCTCCTTGCCCTTCACGCCGGTGATGTCTCGTCCGTCGATGAGCACCTTGCCGGAAGTGGGGCGTTCCAGCAGGTTGATGCAACGCACCAACGTCGATTTGCCCGCGCCGGACGAGCCGAGGATGCCGAAGACCTCACCCGAATCGATGGTCAGGTTGATGTCGTGCAGCACCTCATGCGCTTCGGCGCCACTGCCGTAGCTTTTGTGCAGATGGTCGATCTGAATCGTCATAATGTCCTGTTCCTAATCGTGTTCCATAACAAGAATGCCGCAGGGTAGTATACCTGCGGCATTGAACTCCTACTGCCGAAACGGGTCTTAGAAGACCGGAACGACAGCGCCCTTGTAGTTCTTGTTGATGTAGTCACGCACCTCGTCGGACTTCAAAGCCTTCTTGAGCTCCTTGGTCTTGGCGGTGTTCTCATTGCCTTCCTTCACCACGAGGATGTTCTGGTAGGTCTTCGCGGCCAGACCGTCGGCCTTCTCGGTGGCTAGCGTGTCCTTGGTCGGGTCGAAGCCGGCCTGGATGGCGTAGTTGCCGTTCAGGGCCGCGATGTCGACATCCTTGATGACGGTCGGCACGACGGCGGCCTCAAGCTCCTTGAACTTCAGGTTCTTCGGATTGGAGGTGATGTCCTTCGGCGTGGCGTTGATGTCCTTCGGATCCTTCAGCTTGATCAGGCCGGCATCCTGCAGCAGCAGAAGCGCGCGGGCCTCGTTGGTGGCATCATTCGGCACGGCCACGGTGGCGCCGTCCTGAAGATCCTTCAGCTCCTTGGTCTTGCCCGGGTACAGGCCGAACGGCTCGAAGTGGATGCCCTCCACGGACACCAGATGCGTGCCCTTCTCCTTGTTGAAGTTGTCGAGGTACGGCTTGTGCTGGAAGTAGTTGGCGTCAACCTCGCCATCCTCGGTGGCGGTGTTCGGCTGCACGTAGTCGGTGAATTCCTTGACGACCAGCTTGTAGCCGTCCTTCTCGACGAGCGGTTTGGCCGCCTTGTTCAGGATCTCCGCGTGCGGGGTCGGGGAGGCGGCCACGGTGATGGTCTTGTCGTCCTCCTTGGAGGCGGCACCGTTGGAACCGGAATTGCCGCAGCCTGCCAGGCCGAAGGTCGCGAGCGTGGTGACGGCGAGCAGTGCGCCGAGAATCTTCTTGTTACGCATGGTTGAGTTCCTCTCTCTCAATTTCGCTACACGGCCCGGACGCTTACTGCGGTTGCGGGCCAACGATTGACCAATATAGAGGAACCTGTGACGGCAACACGTCGCGCGCTTATCGGAATTATTTATAAAGGGCGCGAAAACCGCAGGAATATGCGAAAAACAGACTTGTGAATCGTAAATAATCTTGCGGAAACACCATCATATAACGCCGAAATGCTTAAGCGCGTTGGCTATGCCGGCGTCGTCGACGCTGTCGGTGACGTAATCGGCCGCCGCTTTCGGCTCGTCGGTGGCGTTGCCCATTGCCACGCCGATTCCCGCGAATCGTAGCATGTCCACATCGTTGCCGCCGTCGCCGAATGCGATCGCGTTGTCTTTCGTCCAGCCGAAATGCTCCAGCATCACCTGCATACCAACCGCCTTGCCTCCATCGGCGGGAATCAGATCGGTGAAAGCGGGATGCCATCTGACGCCGCGCACGTTGCCGCACATGCTGGCGATTTCGGCTTCCATCGTCTCGTCCACATACGGGCTGATTTGGAACGTGGAATGGTTTGCGATGCGTTCGCGCGGATCATGCACGTCGATTTTCGGCGCGGTCTTGCCGAGACTGTTCCACGTGCGTTCCAATGCGGCGTTCGTGCGATTGAAATACCCGTAGTCGCTTTCCGCATAGTTGGCGACCACGTCGGCATGCGTTTCAAGCCAGTCGGTGATCAGCTTCACGTCGGCCTGGTCGATCGGATGCCGGTAGTCGAGACCGTCGCGCGTGGTGCAATACTGGCCGTTAAGTCCCACGATGCCGTCGAACGTGACGGGAATGGTATCAAGCACCACGCCCATGTAGGAGGGTGCGCGGCCCGAACAGATGAACACCTTCACGCCATTGCGCTGCAATGCATGCAACGCGTCGATGGTGGACTGCGGCACCACATGCGTGACGAAACTCGTCAACGTGCCGTCGATGTCGAAAAACGCCGTCTTGATGTCCTGAGTCATGCTGCCTCCATGAAAAACCATGTCAAACCCGGTATCCAGCTTACGAGGATATGTGCGAAAACGTCGTGCACGGCACGGAACACGACCACGAAAATAGGAAAAACGGCCGGATGTGCCTACAATCGTCAACCATGAGCGAACATATCGAAATCACGCCGGAGATCATCGAAATCAGGCACTATCTGCATGCGCACCCCGAACGCAGCTTCAAGGAATACGAGACCAGCGCCTACATTGAGAAGCTGCTGCGCGCACACGACATCGAAGTGCTCAACAATCCGCTCGAAACCGGCGTGGTCGGACTGATCCGCGGCGACCAGCCGGGACCACGCATCGCATTGCGCGCCGACATCGACGGCCTGCCCATCCAGGAAGACACCGGCCTGCCGTTCTCATCCGTCAACGACGGCGTGATGCACGGCTGCGGCCACGACCTGCACATGTCGTACATGCTCGGTGCCGCGTTCTGGCTCGCCAAGCGCCGCAAACACATCAAGGGCTCCATCAAACTGCTGTTCCAGCCCGCCGAGGAACTTGGCCTCGGCGCGAAGGCCATGGTCGACGCGGGACTGCTCGCCGACGTATCAGCCGCCATCGGCGCGCACAACAACCCGAACTACGCGCCCGGACAGATCGCCGTCGGCCCCGAACCGATGATGGCCGGCTGCGTGAAATTCCATGTAACCCTGCACGCCACCGGCACACACGCCGGCTATCCGCACAAGGGCACCGGCCCGATCGAGGCGCTCGCCACCATGGTCCTCGCATTGCAGACCATCGTGAGCCGTAACGTATCGCCGTTCCATCCGCTCGTGCTGTCCATCACCGAGATGCACGGCGGCCACGTGTGGAACGTCGTACCCGACAAGGCGAGCTTCCAAGGCACCGTACGATACTTCCACAAGTCCGACGGTGAACTGGTGGGGAAACGCTTCAAGCAACAGGTCCAGTCCATTGCGGCCGGTTACGGCATCACCGCCGACATCGATTGGGACGATTTCCAGAACCCGCTCGTCTCCGATACGGAACTTTCCAAGATAGTCGCCGACAACGTGCGCGATTACGCCCAGCTCGAACCCATCCACCCGTCGATGGCGGGGGAGGACTTCTGCGATTTCATGCCCGTCACCATGCCGGTGTTCGCCTTCATCGGTTCCAACGGCGAGGAAGGCTGCCCGGATTGGCACAGCCCGCATTTCGTCGGTCTTGACGAATCGCTGCAAGCCGGCGTGGAATTCTACGCCAACGCGGCGCTGACGGTGCTCAACGAACTGTCGTGACGCCACGTGCGGAACGCCGTAATCGTAATTTTCATAATCGTAAAAAACACAACATATCCAACAAATCAACGGTAAGTTAGGCAGCTATGACAGACATTCGCTTCGCACTCGCCCAAATCGACACCTGCGTCGGAGACCTTGATTCCAACGCCGACAAGGTCATGCGGTACGCGCATCTCGCCGCTCAGCAGGGCGCGCAGGTCGTCGTGTTCCCGGAAATGACATTGACCGGATACCCCATCGAAGACCTCGCCCTGCGTGCCACCTTCCGCAAAGCCGCATGGGACAAAGCCAACTGGCTCGCCACCGAACTGGCATCCGACAGTCTCGGCGAACTATATGTGGTGGTCGGCACTGTAGGCACCGACCGTGAAACCTCCAAACCGCGCAACCGTCTCGTCGTCCTGCACGACGGCGTGGTCTGGGCCGGCTACGACAAGCATTTCCTGCCCAATTACGGCGTGTTCGACGAATTCCGCATCTTCAGCCCCGGCAACAAATCCATGGTGCTCGACATGAACGGCGCGCGCATCGGCGTGGCCATCTGCGAGGACATCTGGCAGGACGGCGGCCCTGTGGCCGAACTCGCCAAGGAGAACATCGACCTGCTGCTGACCATGAACGGTTCGCCATACGAGGAAGGCAAAACCGACACCCGTCTCGACCTCGCGGTGCGCCGCGCGGCCGAAGTGAACGCCCCGATGATCTACCTGAACCAAGTGGGCGGCCAGGACGACCTCGTTTTCGACGGCGGCAGCTTCGTTGTGGACACCAACGGCACCCTGCTTGAGCGCTCGCCGATGTTCATGGAGGATCTGAGCTTCTTCGACTTGGACACGTCCGTGGAGCATCAGAAGGTCGGTATGATCGCAGCCAAGCCCGATCCGGACGAGGAAGTGTACACCGCCTGCGTGCTGGGTCTGAAGGATTACATGGTCAAGAACCATTTCAAGGGCGTGTGCCTGGGCCTGTCCGGCGGCATCGATTCCGCGCTCGTGGCTGCCATGGCGGCCGACGCGGTGGGCGGCGAGAACGTGTACGGCATCTCCATGCCGAGCATGTATTCGTCCGACGGATCCAAGGACGATGCAGCTGATCTGGCGCGCAATATCGGCGCGCATTATGACATCCAGCCCATCGAGCCGCTGTTCGTCTCCTTCCAAAACCAGCTGGAACTGGAAGGCGTCGCCGCCGAGAACCTGCAGGCGCGCATCCGCGGCGTCATCGTCATGGCCTACTCGAACTCCAAAGGACTGCTGGCCGTGGCCACCGGCAACAAGTCCGAACTGGCATGCGGCTATTCCACAATCTACGGCGATGCGGTCGGCGGCTATGCGCCGATCAAGGACCTGCTCAAGACCCGCGTGTGGGAGATCTCCCGCTGGCGCAACAAGGCTGCCGCCGCCGGCATGGGCATCGGCGGTCTGCATGTCGTCGGCAACGAGCAGGGGAGCGCGGGCACTGCGCTGCCGGATGGTGTGATGATCCCCGTCAACTCGATCGAGAAGGCGCCGTCCGCCGAATTGCGCCCAGGACAGAAGGATTCCGATTCGCTGCCGGAATACGCGCTGCTCGACCAAGTATTGGCGATGTACATCGAGCATGCTCATGGCCGCGCCGACCTGCTGGCCGACGGCTTCGACGAGGCGACCGTCGACACGGTCATGCGATTGGTCGACCGCGCCGAATGGAAGCGTCGCCAGTATCCGCTGGGACCGAAGGTGACGGCGCTGGCGTTTGGGCGTGATCGCCGTCTGCCGGTCACCAACGCATTCCGCGAGTAGTCGGCGATCGCAAGTAGAACATCGAGAGCCGAAGGAAGCCGATATGGAAAAGCAGTGGTATTTCAACACCGTCACCGAGCAGCCGGAATTGGGCATGATTTCTCCGGCAAGCCACCGCATGGGGCCGTACAGAACCCGTGAGGACGCGCTTGATGCGTGGAAGATCGTGCAGGAACGCAATCTCAAATGGGAGGAACAGGACCGCGAATGGAAACGCTGGTCAGCGGACGGCTCGGCATCTTCCGAAAAGTGAATTCCATATGAAAACCACGCCCGATTGTGATTTATGTCACTAATTTCGGGCGTGGTTTTCAGGCTTTTCGCAGATGATTGCCGTTACAATCGTGAAGTAGCGACGGCGTAACGATGCGTCGCCAACCGACACCCAGTAAGGAGTGGAAATGGCAGCAGTTGATGCAACGGCGGTCTCCCAGGAGGAACTTGAGGCTAAGGCTTGGGAAGGCTTCACCGAGGGCAACTGGCAGAAGGACATTGATGTCCGCGACTTCATCCAGAAGAACTACACGCCATATGAGGGCGACGAGTCCTTCCTGGCTGACGCCACCGACAAGACCAAGCACCTGTGGAAGTATCTGGACGACAACTATCTGTCCGTGGAGCGCAAGCAGCGCGTCTACGACGTGGACACCCACACCCCGGCGGGCATCGACGCCTTCCCGGCCGGCTACATCGATTCCCCGGAAGTCGACAATGTGATTGTCGGTCTGCAGACCGATGTGCCGTGCAAGCGCGCCATGATGCCGAACGGCGGCTGGCGTATGGTCGAGCAGGCCATCAAGGAAGCCGGCAAGGAGCCCGATCCGGAGATCAAGAAGATCTTCACCAAGTACCGCAAGACCCACAACGACGGCGTCTTCGGCGTCTACACCAAGCAGATCAAGGTAGCTCGCCACAACAAGATCCTCACCGGTCTGCCGGATGCCTACGGCCGCGGCCGTATCATCGGCGATTACCGTCGTGTGGCCCTGTACGGCGTGAACACGCTGATCAAGTTCAAGCAGCGCGACAAGGACTCCATCCCGTACCGCAACGACTTCACCGAGCCGGAGATCGAGCACTGGATCCGCTTCCGCGAAGAGCATGACGAGCAGATCAAGGCCCTGAAGCAGCTGATCAACCTCGGCAACGAGTACGGCCTCGACCTGTCCCGCCCGGCACAGACCGCACAGGAAGCCGTGCAGTGGACCTACATGGGCTACCTCGCCTCCGTCAAGAGCCAGGACGGCGCCGCCATGTCCTTCGGCCGTGTCTCCACCTTCTTCGACGTCTACTTCGAGCGCGACCTGAAGGCCGGCAAGATCACCGAGACCGACGCACAGGAGATCATCGATAACCTGGTCATGAAGCTGCGCATCGTGCGCTTCCTGCGTACCAAGGATTACGACGCGATCTTCTCCGGCGATCCGTACTGGGCGACTTGGTCCGACGCCGGCTTCGGCGACGACGGCCGTACCATGGTCACCAAGACTTCGTTCCGTCTGCTCAACACCCTGACCCTCGAGCACCTCGGACCTGGCCCGGAGCCGAACATCACCATCTTCTGGGATCCGAAGCTGCCGGAAGCCTACAAGCGCTTCTGCGCCCGAATCTCCATCGACACCTCGGCCATCCAGTACGAGTCCGATAAGGAAATCCGCTCCCACTGGGGCGACGACGCCGCCATCGCATGCTGCGTCTCCCCGATGCGCGTGGGCAAGCAGATGCAGTTCTTCGCCGCTCGTGTGAACTCCGCCAAGGCCCTGCTGTACGCCATCAACGGTGGACGCGACGAGATGACCGGCATGCAGGTCATCGACAAGGGCGTCATCGACCCGATCAAGCCGGAAGCCGATGGCACGCTGGATTACGAGAAGGTCAAGGCCAACTACGAGAAGGCCCTCGAATGGCTGTCCGAGACCTATGTGATGGCTCTGAACATCATCCATTACATGCACGATAAGTACGCTTACGAGTCCATCGAGATGGCTCTGCACGACAAGGAAGTGTACCGCACCCTCGGCTGCGGCATGTCCGGCCTGTCGATCGCGGCCGACTCCCTGTCCGCATGCAAGTACGCCAAGGTCTACCCGATCTACAACAAGGACGCCAAGACCACGCCGGGCCACGAGAACGAGTACGTCGAAGGCGCCGATGACGATCTGATCGTCGGCTACCGCACCGAAGGCGACTTCCCGCTGTACGGCAACGATGATGACCGTGCCGACGACATCGCCAAGTGGGTCGTCTCCACCGTCATGGGCCAGGTCAAGCGTCTGCCGGTGTACCGCGACGCCGTCCCGACCCAGTCCATCCTGACCATCACCTCCAACGTGGAATACGGCAAGGCCACCGGCGCCTTCCCGTCCGGCCACAAGAAGGGCACCCCGTACGCTCCGGGCGCCAACCCGGAGAACGGCATGGACTCCCACGGCATGCTGCCGTCCATGTTCTCCGTCGGCAAGATCGACTACAACGACGCTCTTGACGGCATCTCGCTGACCAACACCATCACCCCTGATGGTCTGGGCCGCGACGAGGAAGAGCGTATCGGCAACCTCGTTGGCATCCTGGACGCCGGCAACGGCCACGGCCTGTACCACGCCAACATCAACGTGCTGCGCAAGGAGCAGCTCGAGGATGCCGTCGAGCATCCGGAGAAGTACCCGCACCTGACCGTGCGCGTCTCCGGCTACGCGGTGAACTTCGTCAAGCTCACCAAGGAACAGCAGCTCGACGTGATCTCCCGTACGTTCCACCAGGGCGCTGTCGTCGACTGAACGGCACAATCAGCCAAATGAAAGCCGTCGCATGAAACGACGGTAATGCGAAGGGACGGAGCTCGTGGCTTCGTCCCTTTCGCTTTTCCCATATGATTGGGATGGCAGATGAAAGGGGACATTGATGTCTGAACATATTTTCCGTTCCACGACCAGACACATGCTGAGGGATTCCAAGGACTACGTCAACCAGACGCTGATGGGAGGCCTGTCCGGATTCGAATCGCCAATCGGCTTGGACCGTCTCGACCGCATCAAGGCGTTGAAAAGCGGCGATATCGGTTTCGTGCACTCGTGGGACATCAACACTTCCGTGGATGGTCCTGGCACCAGAATGACCGTGTTCATGAGCGGATGCCCTCTGCGCTGCCAGTACTGCCAGAATCCGGATACTTGGAAGATGCGTGACGGCAAGCCCGTCTACTACGAAGCCATGGTCAAGAAAATCGAGCGGTATGCCGATTTATTCAAGGCCACCGGCGGCGGCATCACTTTCTCCGGCGGCGAATCCATGATGCAGCCGGCTTTCGTGTCCCGCGTGTTCCATGCCGCCAAGCAGATGGGAGTGCATACCTGCCTCGACACGTCCGGATTCCTCGGTGCGAGCTACACCGATGACATGGTGGATGACATCGACCTGTGCCTGCTTGACGTCAAATCCGGCGATGAGGAGACCTACCATAAGGTGACCGGCGGCATCCTGCAGCCGACCATCGACTTCGGACAGCGTCTGGCCAAGGCAGGCAAGAAGATCTGGGTGCGTTTCGTGCTCGTGCCGGGCCTCACATCCTCCGAAGAAAACGTCGAGAACGTGGCGAAGATCTGCGAGACCTTCGGCGACGCGTTGGAACATATCGACGTATTGCCCTTCCACCAGCTTGGCCGTCCGAAGTGGCACATGCTGAACATCCCATACCCGTTGGAGGACCAGAAAGGCCCGTCCGCGGCAATGAAACAACGTGTGGTCGAGCAGTTCCAGTCGCACGGCTTCACCGTGTACTAAACGCCCGTCCTCTCAATGGCTTCCTCATATTCGCTGGATATGCGGAACGTCTCATATTGGTCCATGCCACCGACTGAATCGATGGCATGGACCAATTTATTCATACGCTGAAAAATCTTCACATTCGACGCGTGGCAAAGTGGTTCGAAATACTACGAAATGACCTTCTCTGTCGTAGCCTTGAACTATGGCAGACATCTTTGATTTTCCACGAGATGCGCGCAACGTGGCGCGCGCCGATGGCAAGGGAGCGGATATGGGCGGCGAAGCCCCACAGACCATGCTTATGCGACCGCAGGGCGTTCCCGACCAAGTCTGGAACGCGGTGCTTTCCGTGGACCGTATGCGGCGTTTGAAAGGCATGACATACCGTGAGATTCCGGTGCCCAACTCCATGGCGAACTTCGGCATCGGCGTCGCGTTGGAATGCGATGAAACATACTCATCCGGCTGGATCATGATCCTGTACTCGCTCAAATTCCGAGAGGACTGGCATTCCCACTGGCGTTGCGTGGCTTTCGCATCCCTGCCACTGCCCGACAAGGAGGACGACTGCCTGACTCCGGGCATGTACTGGGACATGATGATGGAACGTCTCAATCCAAACGATTCCGAACATGTATCCGGCACCGTCACAGTCACCCAAAACACAGCATTCGGCCATGACCCCGACGTGCCCAGGGTGGGCTGCGAGATCCGGGTGTCTTGGACTCCACTAGACTATGCCGATGGAGGCCTTGACGCCGGCTCCCAAGTCGGACAGTGGGCGTCGTTCCTCCGGTCCATGACGCAATCCGAGGAGGAAAACCCCGTTGACTGACGAGCCGAAGCTGCTGGCGGAACCGCGCGAAGGCGTGCCCAACGTGATCGACACGTTGCCGGCATTCCGTGACTATTGCAGTGAGCTGGCTTCCTCACATGGCTCCCTTGCCGCGGACGCGGAACGCGCATCCGGCTTCCGGTATGGGCATGAGGACTGGCTGGTGCAGTTCAAACGCGACGGAGCCGGCATCGGCCTGCTCGATCCGCAGGCGCTCGCCGCGGCCGGGGCGGATTGGAACGATTTCAACCGTGCCGTCGGAGATGCGGTATGGATTCTGCATGATTCCCTGCAGGATCTTCCGGGATTCGCCGAACTCGGCATGGAACCGCAACGGCTGTTCGACACGGAAATCGCCGCGCGTCTGCTGGGATTGAAACGATTCGGACTCGCCGCTGTCACCGAGCATTTTCTTGGACTGACCCTTGCCAAAGAACATTCCGCGGCTGACTGGTCGTATCGTCCGTTGCCCCGCGACTGGCGAAATTACGCGGCGTTGGACGTCGAACTGCTCATCGAGCTTGAAACGAAGATGCGCGCCGAACTCAAACGCCAAGGCAAGATGGAATGGGCCCAGGAAGAGTTCGATTACGCGCTCAAAGAAGGTCTGGGACCACGCAAGGAGCATCCGATTCCCTGGATGCATGTCTCGCACATCACTGAAGTCATGCGTGACCGGCAGGCGCTGGCCATCGTCCGCGCGCTATGGACCCGACGCGACGAACTCGCGCGCGAATACGACATCGCGCCGACCCTGCTACTGTCCGACAGCTCCATCATCGAAGTGGCGAAACGCAAACCACACAACGCTGCGCAATTCCGTTCGATTCGCTCCATCAACGAACGTGTGCGTATCCATACCGATTCCGAACAGGACAAGATGTTCGAACGGTACGCGCCGATTCAACGCAAAATCAAACCGAGCATGTGGAAGAACATTATCCAGGACGCGCTCGCCCTGCCGCCAAGCGAATGGCCGGACGTGGACGGCGGCGCCGCGCGGCGTCATGAATCGCAGTCAGCCTCGGCTCCCAAATCGATTCGCGTGTGGAAGGAACGGTATCCGGAACGTCTGCAAGTGCTCAACAGGGTGCGCAAGGCGGTCTCCCAGATAGCGGAGGACACGCGCACGCCTGTGGAAATCGTCATCAAACCGCAGTATTTGCGTAACCTGTGCTGGACGGACGAACCTTGTAAGCGTGACGTCGCGCGATTCCTCAGCGAACAGGGCGCACGCGACTGGCAGGTCTCCCTAGTTGCAGAGTCCGTAAGTCGCGCTATTATGTAGAGGTTGCCTAACGGCAGAAATATGAAGAACCGTATTTTTCAGGAGCGCAAGCGTGAAAATCAGCGTCAGGAATCTTGAGCCGACCAAGGTGAAGCTCACCGTCACCGTCGACCCGGAGGAGTTCAACCCGTATCTCGACGAGGCTCGCAAGGAAATCGCAAAGCAGGTCAACGTGCCTGGCTTCCGTAAGGGCCACGTGCCCGGCAAGATCATCGACCAGCGTATCGGCTTCGGTGCCGTCGCCGGCGAAGCTGTGAACAACGGCGTGCCGGAGCTGTATTCCAAGGCTCTTGAAACCAAGAAGATCCACCCGATGGCCCAGCCGGAGATCGACGTTCAGGACGTGCCGGAATCCGCCAAGGATGAGACCAAGCTGAAGTTCGTCGCCACCGTTGAGCGTCGCCCGGACATCGAACTGCCGGCTCTTGACGGCATGGAGATCGAGGTCGCCAAGGCCGAGGTCACCGATGAGGACATCAACAACCGTCTGGAAGCCCTGCGCCAGCGTTTCGGCACCCTCGTGAGCGTCGACCGTCCGGCCGCCAAGGGTGACTACGCCAACATCGACCTCAACGCCGAAATCGACGGCGAAACCGTCGACTCCCAGGAGGGCGTGAGCTACGAGCTCGGCTCCGCCACCATGCTCGACGGCCTGGATGAGGCCCTCGAAGGCCTGTCCGCCGGTGAGGAAACCAGCTTCGAAGGCACCCTCGAGGCCGGCAAGCACGAAGGCGAGAAGGCCCTGATCAAGGTCAAGGTCAACTCCGTCAAGGCCGAGGAACTGCCGGAACTCGATGACGACTTCGCTTCCGAAGCCTCCGAGTTCGACACCCTCGACGAGCTGAAGGAAGACCTGAAGAAGGTCGCCGCTCAGGACGCCGAAGGCCGTCAGGCCACCGCCGCTCGTGACGCGTTCATCGCCAAGCTCGAGGATGGCCTCGAGATTCCGGTGCCGAAGGGCGTCAAGGCCGAAATGGTCGAGCAGCAGCTCAAGAACGTGACCGCGGATCCGTCCAAGGCCACCAAGGAGCAGAAGGCCGAAGCCGAAGAAACCGTGGAGAAGGAACTGCGCGACCAGATGGTGCTCGACGTGCTCGCCGAGACCATGGACGTCAAGGTCTCCCAGGGTGAGGTCTTCAACTTCCTCGCCTCCATCGCCCAGCAGTACGGCATGGACCCGAACGCCTTCATCCAGGCCATCATCCGCAACGGCCAGATCGGTTCCGCCGTGCAGGAAGTCGGCCGCTCCAAGGGCCTGCTCTCCGGCATGCGCGCCGTGACCTTCAAGTCCGAGGGCGAGACCCTGGACCTGAGCGCCTTCCTCGGCGAAGCCGCTGAAGACGAAGAGTCCGAGAGCGTTGAAGCCGCTTCCGCAGCCGCCGCTGTGGCCGACGAGCTCGCTTCCGACGAGAAGTGAGACCGATTGGCCGCCTGTGGGCGTTGTATTGACGCAGCACATGCGATAAAGGCTGGAATCCTAAGGGTTCCAGCCTTTTTCTATGATTCCTTTGCCTTGCTTTACACTGGAATACAGTGTGTGACTGGAGGAACAATGAATCAGGGATTCGCGGTGGTTGATTTCGAAACCACGGGATTGAGTCCGGCGAAAGGCGATCGGGCCATTGAGATCGGCTTGGTGCACGTGGCTCCGGACGGCACGCTCGAAGACGAGCATGAGACGCTGATTCATGTGGATCGCAGTGTCGGTGCCTCCTGGGTGCACCATATCACCGCGCGCGATCTGCTGCACGCGCCGGATTTCGAAGGCATCGCACATGAACTGCGTGACCTGCTTGCCGGCCGCGTGTTCGTGGCCCACAACGTGTCGTTCGACTCGCGGTTCCTGCTCGCCGAATACTCGCGCATGGGCGCCTCCATACCTGTTCATCAGAGCACTATGCTGTGCACGATGAAACTGTCGCGGTCACTGATTGGTCGCGGCAAGCTTTCCGACTGCTGCGACTACTTCGGCATCGCCAATGAGGATGCGCACAGCGCGTTGAGCGACGCGCATGCCACAGCGCTGCTGCTCGGACGGCTGCTGGAAGCCGATCCGAATTGGCCCGGCTTCCAGCGTCGTCTCGAATCGGCCGCGGATGCCGCGGAACAGTGGCCCACATTCGCCGCATTGCCGAAAGGGCAATGGCTGCCGCGTGGTACGCACGCCGCGGCGCACGCCAGCTGACCTTCGGACATTGGTCCAGCGGGGGAAGCGATTTCTAATATCCAAGCTCGGAACTTGCAGGAACTAGGACAGCAGGAATTTGATTTCGGCGAAGAATTCGCGGACCATGTTGTTCACCAGCATATCGGGCGGTGAACCGGCCGCGATGCCTTGGGCTTCGTCAAGTCCATTGTCATGCGCGATCTGCAATGCGCGGAACATGTGGAAGTCATTGGTGATGATGCCGACGGACGCGTTGTCTCCGGCAATGAGCTTCTTGCTGTTGACGATATTCTCCTGGGTGGTTTTCGACTTGGATTCCTGAAGGATGCGGCCTTCCTCAATGCCATGTGCCTTCAGATAATCGGCCATGCCCTGTGCCTCGGGGAATGGCTCGTTCGCGCCCTTGCCGCCGGAGACGATGCAGATGGTATCCGGACTGTTCCGCAGATAATCGGCCGCCGTGTCCAGACGATACCGCAAGGCCTTGCTGGGGCCGGACTTGCGCACCTGCGCGCCGAGCACCACCACATAATCGAGATGCTGGTCGCCCCGCGCATGCATGTTGCTGATGATGCACCCCTCCACCGTGCCGAATATGGCGATGCCGATGCACACCACGGCGATGATGACCCCTCGTATGATGCGGGGGAGCGCCACCCACCAATTGGCGGCGATTCCAACCGCGAGGAGGGCGAAAACGGCGGCGATGACCAGCCAGACCTTCCAGAAGCCGGTACCCGAATGTGTCTTCATCACGGCGAACGCGTAGAACGCCGACAGCAAAGCCAGCGCCATGCACAGAACGGTTCCTATTTGCCGTGCCATCGTCTTCATGCCAACCTCTTATCGTGTGGTGGTATACGCCGCTTGAAATCCATGGTCAAGCGTAAGCGGAATGGGGTTGCGGATTGTTGCGATGCGGACGATGTAGACGATTCTTTCGCAAATGTGACGTGTATGCTGCTGATGCGTTTCATATGCGAAACGCTGGCGGACATGGGAACATGGCGTCCGTATAATGGCGCGCGTCGCTCCTGCCCGGGCCGCGCAGGTCGAGGAGCGGCCCACGGCGACCGCCGCGATCTCCAACTCACGGTGCGCGGCATCGACCAAAAGGACTTCATCATGGCACGGCCATCCTCGCAACCATACCTCCACGACTCTTCGGCGCAAGCTTCGGAACAGGCTCCGCAGGCACGACCGACGGCATCGACCGCAACCAAGTGTGCGACACGCGGATCACTGCGATGGCGTGTGATCGACATTGCGGTCGGTGCGGCGGTCGGTGTGATGTCGGGTGTGATGTTCTGGGTGTTCGATGGCCTGTCCTATGGTCTGTTCCCGCTGCTGACCCTGATACTTCCCGGTTCGGCGGCGCTGTTGCATGCATTGTTCTACTTTCCCGCGACGCTGGGTTTGTTGATCGTGCGCAAGCCGGGCGCGTCCGCCTACGTGCTGTTGGTCGCCTCGTTCGTCGAAGTGGTGCTTGGTACGAAATACAGTGTGAGCCTGGTGGTGATCGCGCTTGTGCAGGCGCTTGCCGCCGAAGCGGTGTTCGCGGTGTTCCGCTACCGTCGTTGGACGCTTGGCGTCACGTTGCTGTCGGCCGTGGCGATCGGCATTGTATACAACTTCTACCTGTTGTTCTTCTATTACCAGGCGTTTTCGTTCTTCAGTCCGCGTGGACTCATCGGCACGGCATGCGAGTTGCTGAGCGCGGTCGTATTCGCCGGGTTCGGTTCGTGGGTCCTCTACCGAGCCTTGGCCAAGTCGGGAGTCCTCACCCGCTTCGCCTCCGGACGATGACGCATGCTCGGGGGAATTTACTTTGATTGGTCGGCGTGCCGGAATGTGAACCAGGCGAGGAGCTGCTGCTCGCTGACGGGCTCGAAATCCCACGCATCAAGCCCCACATTCACGCTGAGCGGATCGGTGCCGTCGGGAATGCCTTGATGCGTATGACCATAGAGCAGCCAACCTTCGGTGGTCGGCGCCACATCGGCGAACTTGTTCCAGTTTTCCGGCCAGTTGCCGTGTTCTTCGGCCAATGCCGAGAGCCTGGGGAAGTGGCTCATGCCTATGGTCTGCCGTGCGGTTGCGGCCGTCGGCTTGCCGGAGCCGTCGAGAACGGGAAGCTCCATGTCGATCTCGCGGTAGTCATCGATGGTCTCGAACACGTCCTCGTATAGCGCGTCATTGGAGCGGAGACGGAAGTTGCGGTCGTGGTTGCCGATGATCAGGTGCAGATGGCGGCAGTTGATGCGGCGTAGACAGTCGAGCGTGTGCTCGACGGTGCAACGGTAGGAGAGATCGCCGAGAATCCATAGCTCGTCATCACGCCCGACGGTCTCGTTGATGTTGCCGATGATGGTGTTCTCATGGCGTGTGATGTCGCAGATTGCTTTGAACGACGTCTGATTGTCGCGTACGTATTGTTTGATCCATGCGTGCGCGGCGGCGCGACCCTGCGCCTGCCAGACATCACGGTATTCGGTGCGGAGCCTGCCATTGTTCAGGAATCCGCGCAGTGCGGTGACCAGAGGGTGGCCGAAATGCGTGTCCGAAGTGAAATAGCGCATGTGGTTCCTTACGGTATGCGGTTGCTGGATGTTTTTATCAATGATAGAGCGCAACATCACACGAATAGTCCTCTAAAAACGCTTGTTGGCTTGTTTGTGGCACCGTTTGGCGATTATGGCGAGTATGAGCGTTGGAATTCCAACGCTCATACTTCGGGTTTTGGCGTTCGGCTGCCACATTGCAAATTCTGTGAATCTAGAGTTTTAGTAATCCAGATATGGAACATTAGCAAAACATGTCAATAAGATATAAAATGATAAAAAATAGTGATTGGAGTGGCAATGGTAGTTCAGCTTGCGACACGTGTTGATGATGATCAGGCGGAAGAGTTCCGTGAAACGACAAAGAAGCTCGGTCTTTCCACGGCTGATGCGCTGCGTATGTTCGTCTCGTCCTTTAATGAATATCAGGGGTTCCCATACCAGGTACGAGTTCGACAGGTTGCGGAACCGTTCGAGAATGAACGGGAGGCTTCTGATTTCGCTAATGATTTGTCGATAAGGATGATCGCTGATGAGGAGGGGTGAAATCTGGACTGTGCTGGCTGATGGTTACGCGAGAAAGCCTCGGCCGGTTGTCGTTGTGCAGAATGACGAAATCGAGGGTTTTGACTCTACCGTGGTATGCCTGATGATTTCTTTTACGTCGGATGATATGACTACCCGGGTTAAAGTTCCTCCTACTGCGCAGAATGGTTTGATTAAAATAAGTTGGGTGATGACGGAGAATATTCTTGCAGTGCACACTTCGGCATTGGACCAACGCATTGGAATTTTGGAAGATGATGTCATGCGCCAGGTGGAAAAGAAACTTGCACATGTTCTAGCTCTATGAAAGCGCTTGATGTGATTTCGCGGGTCGCTATGCCGCAGCAGATAGCGGAGATTGCTCGTCCTATCGCGCTGCGGCATCATGTCAATGAACTGTACCTGTTCGGTTCCATGGCTCGAGGGGAGGGGTATGCGGATTCGGATATCGATTTCATCTATCAGTTTGACGACACCGCCAATCCAATGATTGATGAGTGGGCTTTGCGTGATGATCTTGCATCGACTTTTGGTCGGGAGATCGACTTGGTGAAAAAACGATACATTACCACTGAACTGCAGGACAGACTGGCTGAAATGCAGCGTGTGATATTCGTCAATTCCATAACCTCCAATCCGATGTTCCGCATTATCTGAGGTGTGTTATGAAAACGACGGAAAAGATGCCTTGCATATCGTCGCGATAGTCCGCGCTCTTCATGATGCGCAACGATTCCTTGGAGGGCTAAGCGCTGAGGAATTCGCTGAGAATGATGAGAAACAGAATGCCGTGGCTATGGCGATTGCCAGAGCAGGAGAGCACACCAGGAAGCTCTCAAAAGAATTCCGTGAATCGAAATCCGGTGTTCCATGGCGTGGAGTGAGTGGCATGCGCGACTGGATTGCCCATGATTATGACGGACTTGATTTTGATCGCCTGTACTATGCCGTAACCCATGAAGTACCGGAGGTGTTGGCGGTTCTACAACCATATGTGGAACAACAGGCGCAGGTGCAGTTTACAGGGAAGGATCCTTTTGATGTGCCGCGGATCTGAGGGGAAAGGTTCTGAATATGACATTCCAGCTTGTGCTGGGTTGTTTCCATATTCTCCGGCTTATTTCTTGCCCCGCCCGAATATGGGCAGTTTGATTTCCGGGAGCTGTTTTAACCCGCTGGCGATGCCTTTGCCAAGCTGCTGCACTCCGTCTGCTATTCCGGCGCCTGCATCTTGGGCACCTTTCGCGATGGCGTTGCCCGCATCCTGCGCGATGTGTGCGGCCTGGTTTCCGGCATCCTGCATTCCCCTGGCAACGGCGGCACCGGTATCTTGAGCGCCCTTCGCTATCGCATTGCCGGCGTCTTGGACGGCGTGCGCGGTCTGCTGCCCGGCGTTCTGCAAGGCCTTGCCGGTGTCGTCTACGGCCTTGCCCGCGGCCTGGATCCAGGTGGGGCCGTCCTCGACATGCAGATGAATGTGCTCAAGTTGTAATGTGCTGGCGAAAGTATTGAGATCGCCGGTAATGTTCTCGATGTTGGCAATGGCATGAGGTGAACTGTATGGGTTCAGCAGCACCTTCCCGCCTACGATTCCAGCCTTCGTCTCCAGCTGTTTGCCCAATGCGTTGAGCGACTGTTCGATCTCCTCAAGTCGCTTGTTCCTGGCGAGCACTACGCCCTTCTTGTGCGCCTCAAGCTGTTCCGGCTCCTCCTGACATACGCGCGCGAGCTCGATGCAGGAAACCTGATCCTGCATCTTGACCGCGGATGCGAGCATGCCCAGCCACTGGTGGATCTCCTGCCGGATCTGCTGGGTGAGCGGGCGGACCTGCTTGGGATCCTGCTCGCGCTCCACTTTCTCGGTGAGACCCTTGATCTTGGCGATCGCATACGCCTGGATGGTAGCGATGTCCTGCGGGCAGCCCGACACCTTGGACCATGTGGTCTCGCTGATCGAACCGACCTGCTGGTAGATGAGCATGGTCTCGTCAATCATGTGGGAGATTCCGGCGAGTTTGCTGACGGTCTGGTCCTTCTGGTCGCGCAGCAGGTCGTCGAGCTTCGCATCGATTTCCTTCAGGTAATCGGTAATCTCGGAGACGGCCTGCTCCAAGGCCATCTGCGCCATGACGCCGCTGATGCCGGTGAGCATGGCGGGGTTGAGCTGATCCGCCTTGGTGAACTGGAGATGCTTGACGATATTTCCGTTCTTCCGGCGAGCGACGCCGCTGAATAGATTGCCCTTCTTGCCGTTCGTGCCGTATTTGGCAACCAGTTCGGCCGATTCTTTGGTGAGTTTCACCCATCGCCCGCTTTCGACCATGGCATCGCTGGCTTTCTGCGCGCCCTTGCTCGCCATCGAGACGGTCTGCACGGCTTTGGCCTTGAACGCCTTGGAATTGAAGCCCTCGTCCTTGAGCCACAGATCTATGGCACCGGCGTCGCCGAGGAACGTGATGCCCTACTCGTCCTGGATGATGGTGACGCTTTGAACGTCATTTGCGTTGCCGTCCCCGGTGTTTTCGTCATTGCCTTCTCCGCCGTCGGAGGGATGAGTTCATTGGAATCGTCAGACATGGTGTCTCCCCTCAATTTCCCTAGCAGCAGTATACGGGAGTTGGCTTGCCGGATTACCTAGAAACGGCAAATATGAATGTTGCGGGAAACTCAGCTTTCGATTTGCGTATCGTCCGGGTCAAGCGACCGCATGATTTCGTCGGACAGAGCCTTGGTCTGGGACTGAAGTTTCTTTAGGCGAGTCTTGCAATCGCTGCCGGGTGCGTTCTTGTTCATGGTGTTCATGAGACGAAGATTCTTCAGAGTGTTCTTCCATTGCCCGATCGGGGCATCGACAGGGAACTGATTGGCGCATTGCTCCAACGTCGTCTCGATGGTATCGAGCTGTTTGGCGACTTTTGCGGCTGGGTCGAGTGCCACGGGCATATGCACGTTTACCGCTGCCTGCTTGAGTTTGTTCCCTATTTGCTGATCGTTGACGAACTGCGCTACCTTCTGTTGCCGGTCGATTTGTGAACACTGATGATGAATTATACAGAGTCGTTTCAGTTCATTTCTGCTAGAGATAAACTAAGCCCCGACAAATTCTTCTGGTTATATGATGATGGAAACTGCCTCATCATAAAAGACGCGAGAAGCGTGCTGCAATGACATGACCGCTTGGGGGCGATGAGCAGATTCGCTAGCGTGACCATGAGTGTAGCGAGCGATTGCTTGACTGAATGAATTCGTTAAAATATCGTCAAAATAAAGGAATGGTTGTGTGATTACCTCCGAGAAAGCATCTGCAGTTTTTCTTATCGAGGATGTATGATTATTCCGCTTTCAAGGAGACGTAAGAAGGGAGCTTGTATGGCGACTTCAAATGTAGAGAGCAGTGTTGCTACAGCAGGGGAACGTAAATCGCAACAACAAAACGCTCCAAACGAGTATTTCTACCTCTTTTCACAAATTGACAATACATACCGACCGTATAAAACGTATTTCACGACTAATATATGGACCCATATACGAACAACAATTGTTCTTTTTCTTTTTAGCATTTTTTTCTTTGTCTGGATTATCTATAACTTTCCGTTGCTTGTACCTAGCAGCCAGTCTATGGATGCATCGAAGCTAGATAGACTGCCGTTATGTACTATTCAACCGATTCAATCAACATTGAGCTCATTGCGGGGACTGTTTTCACTCAACGAGGCAAGGATGCTGGGAACATGCGTCTCAATGGCAACAATTATTGGAGACAACGATCCAATTAATATTTCATTAACATTAGTGGCTTTACTAGCTACTCTGACTGTTGCAGTTGCATTTACTAAAGAGTCGGACAATAAGGCAATAGTACGAAGAATAGCCAAACTTTCTCTCTTTATTCACTGGTTTGTCACCTGCTTCGGTGGTGCAACAATCTGGTGCGTTTTCAACAGTCATAAAGTATTGGGAGTTGTTCTCGATATTGTAATTATTGTAATATCAGGTTGTTTGATGTATACAAGTAATGTAATAAATTATGAGTACGGTAAACAACTTCGTGAATGGAAAGAGAAATTAAATTACTATCGTAAAATATATAAACAAATAATCGATAGCGGTTCTTTTGCGAAACATCGGATTGCCGATAAAGAATATTCCTTTAGAGTAGGTCGCCTTTCTTTTTTTGTCAGGATAGCTTATGAACGTACTGGAAGAAGAGTTAGATTATTTAGTTGGTTGAAAGAGAAAAGTACTTTTCTTACTTTTTACATTATGTTCTTTGAATTTATATACTATTGTTTTGGAACTTGGCATGTGAGAATCATGGGCCTGTGTATGAAGATTAACATATCAATTATTTTTGCTTTTTTGTTTGGTCTTTTCCTTTCATACCCAGCTGCGGAAAATGATGTTTTATGTAAATTATATGAGAAGCTTAGAGGGAAGAAGAAAAGATTTTTTTGCTTCTACATTATAGTAATTGTTACATCGATTGCTTTTAGTGCATTGTTTGTTTTATCATTATGGATACTTTCTTCTCAATCTTTGAAATATTTTGGCGTCCTTATTATTTTTCACAGTTTGTGGCTTATTTCTTTATTCTTATGTCATTGGGATTGGTTGTTTATGTCAAGGAGACGTAAGTTGTTGACTAGAGATGTTAACAATATGGATAAAGAACTTAAATATCTTGACACAATCAAGAACTCTGAGGGAATAGGCGAATAATTAGTAGTTCCAAGATGGTTGCTCTTGGAATAGGATGCAAACGCGGTTCGTCCATGATGCTCTCTCATGCTGAGGGGCGTCGATGTTGATAGTGGGATCAGCGGCAGGTCTAGCAAAATGTCGCCATATCGCGTTCTGTAATTGTGCCGCTGGCCTTCTGATATTCCACATCATAGAATATTCTGAAATATTCTTGTGCCTTAACACTGATGTCTTAAACGTCTTAGTAGAGGGAGAATCGCATGGCTGGCTCATACGGCGCGGAGACGACGCAGGGGGAGAGGTATAGGCTTTCCTTCACCGTTGGCGGCCTTCTCGCCCCGCAGGGCCGTGCGCTTGCCGAAATGTACCTGAATCGTATGGGCTGCGGCAACGCCGAGCATTCTTCCCAAGCTAAGGCCACTGAAAAAGCCGCTGAAAAAGTCAACGAAAAAGGCTACGAGAATACCAGCGAAGAAGTCGGCGAATCCATTGTCATGATTCGCCAGCAGGCCATCGAGGAAAACGTTCTCGCGATTCGCACGGATTCCGCGAACAGGCGCGTTGTGGCGGAGACCACCAAGCGGCTCAGTGCGCTCACGGTTAGGGAACTTGCATATTTGGCAGGCCCGGATTCCTCCATATCCGATCGCGAGGCGCTTATGTGGATTGCCATGTGCCGGTATTATGCAATCGTCGGGGAATTCGCTGGTGAAGTGCTCAAAAAGCACTATCTTGTAGGGAACCTGCATCTTGATTTTGAGGATTATGCCCGGTTCATCGCAGATAAGGCCACATGGCATTCTGAGCTGGAGACCATAAGCGAGGGCACCGCGAAAAAGCTACGGTCCAATCTGTTCAAGGCCATGGCCGAGGCCCATCTGTTCGATAAAAATTCCGACACGGTGGTTTCCTTCCTACCCAGTCCTTCTTTGGCGGATATCCTTATGAAGAGACCGGATTCATCCGGGTTTTTCCCGATGCGTGAATCATCCTTGTGAGTACGAATGGGGGATAGCATGACCGATTTCATCGCAGGCGTTGAAGCTGCCGATGAGCACCGTGATATTGATGCTGATTTCGCTCATTTGCGCGAGATAATGGAGTCCCGTTCGTTCAGAACCAATAGTGGATTGGCCGGTGAGCAGCCTTATTACATTTATGACTATCCGCCTAGGCAAGAGCTTGAGGTCGCCGAACATATCAGGCAATTGGTGAGTCAGCTGCAGACGATGACGCCGAAATATGATGGCGATTATGCTCCGCAGGTGCTTACGCTGGATTTATACGATATTGTTCTGGAGATTCTTGGTAAGCGTGGCATTCTGGATCGTGTGCTTAACAGGGAGGCAAAACGCCATAGAAAAGTCTCGTCGGATGCGCATACGGATAAGTTTTTAGGACTGCTCGATAACGTGTTGGGCGCGGATACGGCTCAGTTGCCTGATACCATTCGTGATCATTACGAGCAGGCCAAGAGCGAGGACGGAGCCAATATCGTATTCATTACGGGAATCGGCAAGGTCTACCCGTATATTCGTGCGCATACACTGCTTAACGCGTTGCAAGGGCGCATCGATGACCGCCCATTGGTGCTGTTCTACCCGGGCACGTTTACGAGAAGCGCTTCCGCGGGGTCGGTCATGTCGCTATTCGGCTGTTTGCCTGGAGACAATTATTATCGTGCTCAAAACCTGCGTGAGATGAGCGTGCGGTTGGAGGAATGACAGGAATGACGGTTCACGGGTCGTCTGGCCGATTCAGGCGGAACGCGGGTAACGATTGCGAAGTATTCGTTCAAAGAAGAAGGGAACGCAGATGAACGGGGAAAGCGCTATCAGCTTCAAGGAGCTGTTCAGCAAGGACATTGACCGCAACATCAACGGTGTGATCAAGGCCAATGATGAGAAGAATCTTGACGATGAGGTCAACGAGTATGTGCTTACGGAGGAGATCTGCCGCAATCTGGCCGAATTCCTCGATGCGTACAACGACCCGTCGAATCATGAACAGAACGGCGCATGGATCTCCGGCTTCTTCGGCTCCGGTAAATCACACCTGTTGAAAATGCTGTCGCACATTCTGGGCGAGGTCCCGGCCGAACTCGTCGACAAGGGCAATAAGCCGACCATGAGCCGTGAGCAGATCGTTCGCGCCTTCATGGGCAAGGCCGAATCGCAGGACGATCAGATGCTTGCGGGACAGCTTGAAAAGACGTTGACGATTCCCGCCACGTCGATTCTGTTCAACATCGATCAGAAGGCGGATAAATCCAATGCCTCCGATGCGCTGTTGTATGCCTTTGTCCGCGTATTCGATGAGGCGCGCGGTTTCTATGGCAAGAATCCATTCGTCGCGAAATTCGAACGTGATCTGGCGAACAACGGCTACCTTGACGATTTCAAACAAGCATTCGAACACGCGGCTGGCAAACCGTGGAGCGAGGGACGCGACGAGGCCGTGTTATGGGATGATGAGATCTGCGAAGCCTATGCCACGGTGACGGGTAAGCCGGAGCAGGACAGCATTATCCAGCGTTATGAGGATACGTATACGATGACGGTCGGCGATTTTGCCGACGATGTGAATGCATGGCTGTCCCATCAGGAATCGAACCGCCGCATCCTGTTCCTTGTGGACGAGGTAGGCCAGTTCATCGGTGAGAACAGAGAGCTCATGCTGTCACTGCAATCCATCGCCGAGGATCTTGCCGTCAAGACCAACGGGCGTGCATGGGTGGTGGTCACTTCCCAGGAAGACATGGATACCATTGTTGGCGATCGGACCAAGCAGCAAAGCTACGACTTCTCGAAGATCCAGGGCAGATTCTCCATCAAACTGAAGCTCAACAGCGCCGACGTGGTGGAGGTCATTCAGAAGCGCTTGCTGACCAAGAAACCGGAATATGAGTCGGTGATGAACGAGCTGTGGGATGAGCAGAACGCGAACCTGCGTACTATGTTCGAATTCACGCGCGAGACTTCGAAATTCAGCAGCAACAAGGCGTACGGCAAAGACGATTTCATCGCATCGTACCCGTTCGTGAACTACGAATTCGAGCTGTTCCAGAACGTGCTGCGGGAAATGAGCCGATACAACATGTTCTCAGGGCGCCACGCATCCGTGGGCGAACGGTCCATGCTTTCCACCATCAGTAGCACGCTGCGATCCAGCCAGAATGAGACGGTCGGAGGTCTGGTGCCGTTCGACAAACTGTATGACGGCATCGCCGACGCCATCCAATCAACCTCGAACTTCCGCATCAACCAAGCCGAAAAGAGGCTCGGCTCCGATATAAAGGAGCTGGGCGTGCGCCTGCTGAAGGTGCTGCTGCTGGTCAAGCATGTCGACGGATTCCCCACCACACCGCATAACCTGCGCATTCTGCTGACCGACCAGTTTGACATGGACGTGATGGGACTGGAACGGAACATCAAGTATGTTCTGGGAGAGTTGGAAAAAGACACGTATGTGCAGCGTGTGGGAGATACCTACAATTACCTGACCAACGAAGAACAGGATATCGAGCAGGAGATCAAGAACACGGACATCGACTCCACCAAGGAAATCGATGAGCTGAAGAAGATCCTGGTCAGTGACGTGCTTGGCAAGATGACAGTGGCATACGGCGAGCAGCGTGCGCAGTTCCGCTACGGTCTGCGCATCGATGGGGTGCAGCAGTCCGCGCAGCAGCCCATCTGGCTGAACGTGGTCACCTCAACCAATGCTCAGGACCGCGCGGACGCCATTCGCATGGGCATGGGCATGCGCGACACCATCACCCTGCTGCTGGACATGTCCGATAAAACATTGCTTGACGACCTGCGCATGTACGTGAAGACCTATACGTACCTTATGCGCACCGACAAGAACAGCCAGTCGGAGGTACGCCAGCAGATCATCTCCCGCAAGAGCATCGCCAATGAAAGGCTCTATGCGGAATTGCGCACCCGCGTTGCCAGGGCTGCGGCCAATGGCGAATTCAACTATAACGGCGGAACCGTGGAAGTGAAATCCACCGAGGTGCAGGCCCGTATGGCGGAAGGTCTTGGAACGCTTATCGGCCGGTACTATACGAACTTTTCCCTACTTGGTGGGCAAAGATACGAGGAAACAGATCTCGCGCGCATCATCATGAACGCTTCGCAGCACCAGCCTGGCATGCTTGACGGCATGAACGCAGTGCAGGACAAGCTCGACGTTCCCGCCGATGATGTGTTCGCCGCCGTCAACCGAGATAAAAGCAAAGGCGCGATAGCCACTGTCAAAAGCCTTATTGACAGGTATGGCGATGCCCCCTACGGCTGGCCGTATGCCGCCACGCTCGCATGCATCGGCCACCTGTATGGTTCCGACAGAATCACGCTGACATTGGATGGCAAGCCGGTGCAGCGCAGCGAGGCCGCCCGTTTGCTTAGGGAAACGAAGAAGCAGGATTCCATTCGAGTGGATCTGCCACGCGTATTCGACACGAGAAAAGTCACGCAGCTGCGTGACTTCGCCAGGGATTTCCTTGGGCTTACCGCCGCGGACCTGCCATCGAACGCGATTGATCTGGAGGAGGCCGTCATCGCGCGACTTAAGCGGGAAGCGGAGAGCCTGACCCAGCTGCGTGTGCGCAATGCCCGATTCGGCTTCGTGCAGCAGCTCGACAAGGCCATTGAGAAAATCAACTATGCCTCCGGAATGGGTGAGGACTGGCTGCTTGGCGATTTCACCGCACAAGAAACCGAAAACGGTTCCGAAGAACTGCTCGAGTTTAAAGAAGACGTAATCGACCCGATTGTCGCTTTCCTCAACGGCTCCCAATCCAGGATTCTTGCAGACGGATTGGAATGGCTGAAAAACAACAAGCCGAACATCGACTATGTATCTGGTACTACGGCAAGCCTGTACCAATCCGCGGAACAGCTGGCAAATGACCCGAACATCTTCCGCAAAACCAATAAATTCAAGACTGCCATTGACGATCTGCGTGAGGCAACAGACGCAACCATCCAAACCGAACGCGCCAACGCGCTTAAGGACGTGGAAGATATTCGCGCCAGGATTCACGATTCCACCGAATATCAGCACGCAACACAAGCCGCGCAAACCAAGGTCGAGACAGAACTGAACCAAGTGGTGGAACGCATGCAGCGCATACCGTTCATCTACAAAATGCGCGAAAGCGTACACGAACTGAGCGAACGCACTTACCCGCAACTCATCAACGCACTAGCAGCCTCCGCGCCGAGGCCGAAGACCGCGCTCGCAGGAGAGGCGCAGGCTGCTACAGCTACTACGCCGATGGATGCGAACATTCCTGAATCGCAACAAAAGGAAACCCCGCGCGTGGCCGTGTCGTTCGCTACCATCAGCAGGCCTCGCACCAAGGATGCTTTGGAAACCAAGGATGATGTGGATGACTTCCTTGATGCCTACCGCCGTGAGCTTATCACCGCCATTGAGAATGGAAAGAAGATCCTGCTATGAACACGTCGAAACTGCAAGCCTTCGCAACGGATGCGCGCCGCCAGCTCATGAATGCGGTGCAGGCCCGGCTTGACGCCGCATTGGTGCCGAATTCCGACGCCCAGGTTGACAACCCGCGTGCATTCGATTTTCTGCAGCGTGAGATCGGGCAGGCCGGTGGCGGCGTAGAGGGCCGCAGGCATGTGGTGGAACGTTATGCGTACCGGTGGTTCAACCGCATCATCGCGTTCCGTTACATGGATGTGCACGGGTTCACCGGCACGCCGGTGGTCTCTCCAGCTGGCCTGACCAGCACGAATGGTCTGCCGGAAGTGCTTGCAGCCGCGAAACGAGGCGAGTATGACAGCAGGGTGTTCTCGTTGCGGATGAATGATAAGGCCAAAGAACGCATCGAAGGGTTGCTGAGTGGTTCCATTTTGGCGGATGATCCGCAGGGCCTGGCTTATGGTCTGCTGCTGCAATCCGAATGCCGGTTCTGGAATCGTAACCTGCCGTTCATGTTCGAGAGCGTCGGCAAGGAGGCCGGCAGGGTGGATGAACTGCTCATGCCAGCCGATCTGCTCGCCGAGGGTTCCGTGTTGAGGAATGCGGTGGAGGTCATGACCCCGGAGGATTGCGGTGTTGACGATCCGTCCGGCAATGTGGAGATCATCGGCTGGTTGTACCAGTACTACATTTCGGAACGCAAGAATGAGGTGATGGACGGGTTCAAGAAGAACCACAAAGCCGGAGCCCACGAGATTCCCGCCGCCACTCAGCTGTTCACCCCGGACTGGATTGTGCGCTATCTGGTACAGAACACCGTAGGTAGGCTGTGGATGCAGTCACATCCAGATAGCCAGTTGTACAAGAACTGGGACTACTATATCCAGCCTTCGAAGGATGATTCCGCTGGGAACGAGGATATTCTCAACATCCAAGCGCCTGAAGATTTGACCGTCTGTGATCCCGCATGTGGTTCCGGCCACATGCTCACCTACGCATTCGACCTGCTGCATGAGATCTACGAGGAGGAGGGGTATGCACCGAGCGATATTCCCGGCCTGATTCTCAAACACAACCTATACGGCATGGAAATCGATGAGCGAGCCGCAAGCCTTGCCGCCTTCGCTTTGACCATGAAGGCACGCTCCCGTTCCCGCAGATTCTTCAGGAAACAAGTGGAACCGAATATCCAACGCATTGCACCGATTGCGTTCACCGAAGGTGAAGTCGCTGAGCTGAATGATCTATACCAGGTGAATCTTGATTCTGCAGTGTGGAACACCTATGCGAAGGCTGACGTATACGGTTCGCTTATCCAACCTTCGCAGGAGCTTGCTGATTTGGCGGCGTCAATGCCGGAAGATGAGGATAGCGTCAGTACGTTGTTCGATCCGCTGCTCCGCGGCCGAGCAGAGGAAGTTTTCACTCAGACAAAGTATCTTGCCTGCAAGTACGCCGCCGTGGTTGCCAATCCGCCATACATGGGCGCAAAGAACATGAGCGGCGAACTCAAACAGTTCGTGCAGGATCGTTATGAAGACGGTAAGGCTGATCTCTTCGCCGCGTTCATCATGCGTAACCGGCAATTCCTGCGGCATAGCGCGATGTTGGGTATGATTACGATGCAATCGTGGATGTTCCTGTCTTCATTCGAGGATTTGAGGCGAAATCTACTTGCTTCTTCATCTATGGAAACGATGACGCATCTTGGCACCGGAGCATTCGACAGCATCGGCGGCGAAGTGGTCTCTACGACTGCGTTTACGCTCAGAAATAGTCCTAGTAGCGAGAAAGGCATTTATATTCGGCTGGTGGATGTCTCCGGTGACAGTAATCAGGCGGATGCTTGTGCGGAAGCGATTAACAGTGACGTGGATTACTGCTTCAAGGTAGGTCAGCACGAGTTCGCGCAGATTCCCGGCTCACCAATCGTCTACTGGCTCAGTAAGTCCATGCTAGACTCTTTTGCTAAGAACAAAGCGCTCAAGGAAATCGCTGCGCCTCGACAAGGTTTAGCAACGGCTGATAACAATCGTTTTTTGCGTGATTGGCATGAGATTGATTATGCTAATTTTTGTGTAAATGCGGCAAGTATGCAAACTGCCTTATCTTCGGGTTGCAAGTGGTTTCCTACTCAAAAAGGTGGGAATTTTAGACGTTGGTATGGGAACCATGAATTTGTGGTCAATTGGGCTAATAATGGTTCTGAAATTCGTAATTTCACTGATTCAACTGGAAAGTTGAAATCACGTCCACAAAATCTAGACTGTTTTTTCCTTTCAGGTATTACTTGGACGGCTATTACAACAGGTGATATTTCCTTAAGATATAGTCCCAGTGGTTTTATCTCAAATGCTAAGGGGCCAGAGTTTTTCCCAGATGAAAGTATACGAAATATATTGTTAGGTATATGTAATTCATCTAGCGCGCAAGCTCTATTGACCATGCTTGCTCCCACTCTTGATTATAGTCAGGGACCAGTTGGCTCTTTACCTATACCTGATTTTTCAAGTTTAAATACTAAAAAAATGGTTTCAGAATTAATTCATGCTGCTCAAGCTGATTGGAATTCTTATGAGACGTCATGGGGTTTCCAACGGCTTGCGTTGCTTGATTCTAATCAGGGTGCACAAGTTGGCGATTCGCTTGAAGATGCGGTATTTCGTCTTCGCGAGTATTGGGATTGTATGTCCGAAGAACAGCGGCAGCGTGAAATCCGTAACAATGAGCTGGTCGCGGACGCATATGGCGTTCGTGATGATGTGTCATGCGACGTGCCGTTGGAGCGTGTGTCGCTGAAGCGCAACGTCGCATTTGCGTATTCAAAGGACACTCCAGAGATGCGAAACAAGAAATTCGCGCAGGATGTGGTCAAGGAGCTCATCTCGTATGCGGTGGGTTGCATGTTCGGCAGGTATTCGCTCGATAAGTTGGGCCTGATTCTTGCCTCGTAGGGCGAGACGCTTGACGATTACCATGCACGAATTCCAAATCCGTCGTTCGAACCGGATGAAGACAATGTCATTCCTGTTACGGAAACGGATTGCTTTGAGGATGATATCGTGACACGGTTCCGCAGATTCCTCGAAGTCGCATTCGGCAAGGAGAATTTGGCGGCGAACATCGCCTACATCGAACAGGTGTTGGGCAAAAGCATTCGCAAGTATTTCGTGAACGATTTCTACAACGATCATGTGAAGATGTATTCGAGTCGTCCGATTTACTGGCAGTACTCCAGTCAGACCAACAACAAGGGAGCGTTCAAGGCGCTGGTGTATCTGCATCGGTATACGCCGAAAACTACGAGTACGGTGCTCAATTATCTACGTGACTACATCAACAAAATCGCCGACATCGCCGATGGGCTGGAACATTCGGATCGTGCCGCGGACCAGAAGGAAGCCATCAAACTACGCAAGGCCATCCTGGAATGTAAGGACTATGAGGACCAGACTTTGTACCCATTGGCTACCCGCAACCTGGAAATGGATTTGGATGACGGTGTGCTGGTGAACTACCTGCGCATGGGCAAAGCCCTTCGCGCCGTTCCCTCCATTGAGCGAAAGCGCAAAGAAGTCTCCACCTGGACCTGGCCCGTTCATCCGTTGAAGGATCTAGCATGAGCAGTTTTTTTGATTTGGATGAATCTCAGAATGATGAGATTGGTTATTTCCAAGGACGAATTCCTGGACGAACATATATTTCCAATGTATTTGCATATAATCGTCCGAATTCAAAGGATATTGGTTCGCCGGCAAGAAATATCAATCAAGTTTTTGATTGTGATGATATTGATTCAGAAATTGATATTTCTGAGGCAGGATGGGAGACTCAGAGTATGGATTTGAGCCCAAGAAGGCAAATCAAAATAAGTATTGCCAAGGAAGCCGGACACTATAAAGAACTTGTGATTCAACAGGTTGATCCTAAAAAGCCGGAAAAACTCTCTAATCTATTGCGGTTAACGGATAAACAGGTTGATGATTTTTTAAACTTGATTCGTTGCGTAGGTATGTGGGATCCTGCGGACGGGAATCTGCCTAAACGTTTAGATGCAACGCTTCTTCGGAGAATACTTGACGACAATGGGGAAGCATTGGGGCAAGTTTATTCTCAGCAGCCGGATAAAGTGCGTGAATTAATCGAAAAAGATCCAAGCGGTGAAGATGTTGCAGCTATTGCGTCAAGGAGAAAGGCCGTAACAGTTTTTGAAGAAATGATGCAGAATGATTCTCTTACTGAGGGTGATTGGCAGAATTTTTTTGAAAGCAATCCCTGGATTTTGGGAGCGGGCCTTGGTGTGCCGCTTTTTACAGCGTGGAATTCAGACAAATTAGAAACAGTTGTAAGAGGTAACTCCTTCACGGGCGAAGGTAAACGTGTGGATGCTTTATATCGGACAAGTGGAATTGTCAAATCGTTCGTATTTGCTGAAATTAAGAAACCGACTACTAAACTACTCACTGAAAATGAATATCGGCCGGGGTGCTGGGCTGCGTCGAAAGATTTAAGTGGTGGAATTTTTCAAGTTCACGCAACCATTCAAGCTGCTGAGGATGAGGTTTCTGGACATGTTGTAACGGCACAGGATGAAGAAGGATGCGATATTCCGTCTTCAGAGGTCTTTTTATTCCGTCCTAGAGCATATCTTGTTATTGGATCAACAAAAGAATTCATCAATAAGAATAGCGGTGGAAAAAACAAGAAGAAAATTAGATCCTTTGAACTTTTCCGATCTAATATTGTCACTCCTGAAATCATCACATATGATGAATTATTCGCTAAAGCTCGTTGGCTTGCCTATGGGAGCGATGATTCAAACCAGAATAATACAGAGAGCAATCGGTTCAGCTGAAAAATATGAGAACATTTTAGACTTATGAAGGACAATTAGTGCATGAGCATTGAGACATTGCTAAACGGCGAATCAAAGAATGTGGAGTACAAGCTCGCGCCTCCCTCTAAGAGTATCAACTACACCAAAACCGCAGTGGCGTTTGCAAATGGGCAAGGCGGATGTTTGGTGTTCGGCGTCGAAGATCAAACGCTCCGTGTGGTTGGTATTGCCGAGGACAAAGTGTTCACGGTAATGGACTCTATTTCGGATGCCATTGTCAATAGTTGCGAGCCGTTAATCATCCCCGATATCACCATGCATGACGTGGACGGTAAGACAGTCATTGTGGCTGAAATCGCTCCCGGTTTGCAGCGTCCGTACCATATCAAGTCGCTCGGCCAGGAACAAGGAACGTTCGTTCGTGTAGCTGGCACCACGCGTCAGGCCGATCAGCCTACTATCCGGGAATTGACCATTGAAGGTAGCAATCGGAGTTTCGACCAGGTGCAATGCCTTGGATTGTCCATAACGGAGGAAGACGTTGAAGCATTATGCGCAAGTCTGACGAAAACCGCGAAGGATAACGCCGAAGACCCCGAAAAGGTCAAAACCGTCACAGAGAAGCAACTGCTGCAGTGGGGCGTGCTGACGGAACAAGACGGGCGATTGGCTCCTACTAACTCCTATGCGATTCTGACGGGCAATGAGGCCGTTCGTTCCGTAGTGCAATGCGGGGTGTTCAAAGGAAGCACCAAGGCCATATTCGTGGACCGTAGGGAGTTTTCCGGCACGCCACAGAAACTTATTGAAGAGTCTTACCAGTATGTGCTGCGCAACATTCATATGGGAGCCCGGTTCAAGGGCGTATACCGGCAGGATGTGTATGAGATTCCGCCGGATGCCATTCGAGAACTGATCGTCAACGCAATAGTGCATCGCAGCTATATCGATCGTTCGAGCATTCAGATCGCAATCTATGATGATCGCTTGGAGATCACCTCGCCGGGGCGTCTGCCGATGGGGCAGACCATTGAACGTATGAAGCAGGGCTATTCGAAGATACGTAATGAGGCCTTGGCTTCCGCTTTCGAATACATGGGATACATCGAACATTGGGGAAGCGGTATTCTGCGTGTCATGCAAGAGGTTCGCGATGCCGGATTGCCGGAACCGGAATTTCTTGGCGGTGATACGGATCTGCGCATCAACATCTATCGCAATGAATCAGAGACAGTTTCTGATGACGGGATTATGACGGGATTACGACGGGATTCGCTTTCTGATGACGGGGTTGATGAAGAATCAATTTCAAAGACGAGCATCATTGCAAGCGCCGACACTACGGTAGTTCCATCCCAGAAGGAGCGTATTCTTGATGCGCTGCGTAATAATGCGAGCATTTCCATCTCAGACGCTATCCGGATATTGGGCGTGCAGGAAAGGCAGGCTCAGCGAATATTGAAGAGTCTGATAGAAGAAGGTAACGCAGTGAAAATCGGTGCTGGCCGTGCCACTCGATACGCCGAAGCAAAGAAAAGGACGGAATCGCATGAGTGAGAATAGCCAAGTAACAAGGCTGCTTGCCAAACGCTTCAGCCAGCCAGACGAGCATGGGCGCATCGTGTTTTGGCTTGACGACAAGAAGCAATATGCGGATGTTGTAGCAACATTGGTAGGCGAGCACGCTGCCGATGAGGCACTGCGCGAAGTCGAACTGATCACCCCGGAAATAGGGGATGAGAACGACAGACGATATATCCCGTTCACTGTGCGCTACCGCATGTTCCACGAAAAGCCGAATCAAAAATTCCTTGTGTATTTGACGGAACCGGCCCCGGCGCTTCAAGATGACTGGCTGTTGGATTTGAAACTGGCATACGGGCCTACATTCACCATGGATAAGCTCGCCGTGACTCTTACGGAAATGTTGCCGGAAACTTCCGACGACACTCGAAAAGAGTGGATGGAGGTAATGAAGTGTGCGCCGGAGTTCTTCGATAGTGAGGAACGTGTCAAGCGCTTCGCGAAACGACTCACTGCGCATGACGACATTAAGGATTTTCAGGCGAAAATGATCGCCACGTTGTTGCACCTGAAAGATGACCGACACAGCATGCAAGACATCTGGGCGGAACTTCTCACGCAATATTCGCAGGGGGATGACTCTGGTATCACGGCAATCGAGCGCATGGGATTGAGCGCGTTCCATTGGGCGGGAACACGACGCATCTACCATTTTGATGTGGATACTGACTCCGGAAACGAACCGACGGTGAAGGATTTCGTGCTGTGGCTGTTTCAGCTGGCATGGAACGGATTTTCCGATGGGAAGAACGCGCTTTCCTCATATGCGAACATTATTCGCGACTGGGACGATTGGTATAAGAACATCGATATGCGCGCGGTGCTTCAGAATCTCTCCGAGAATGTAGTGGATGAACTGCAGCTGTCCGCACAAATCGCCGACATGAGCGTGGAGGAACTTGCCGACCGTGATTTGTTCCGCGACGTGGATGAAATGATCGTTAACAAGCTGTACGAACGACTGGGAGAACAATCCATTACGGACGACCAAGTGCAGCGGATCATCAATGGGCGCAAGCAGAAGCTTTGGTATGCGGATTACGCCGACCAGTATGAATGCATTGCCGCAGCAAGCGAGCTTCGTGCCGTTTTGACTGAATGCAGCGGACTCATCGGCGCTATCAGCTCGCCGGAGCAGGGTATGGAACTGTATGCCGACAAATTGTATAAAGCTGATGGCACATACAGAAGATATGTGCTCGCATGGCATCAGGCCAACCCGGATGCGGTGAGCGTGAACGATGATCTTCAGAACGCCTATGAAACCTACCAGCAGGATTTGGGACAGGCTTGGCAGAAGCAGGTCGATACCCTCAGCCAATGGAAGTTCGTGGGGACGAATGCGCAAACCGACTTCTATGACCGTGAGGTTGCGCCGACCTTGAAGGCCAACAGAAAAATCGCTGTGATCATTTCCGATGCACTGCGATATGAGGCTGCGCAGGAGCTGTCCGAACGCATCGATAGAGAAAGCCGCTTCAGCACAAAACTGGATATGCAATACAGCGTTCTGCCATCCTATACGCAGCTTGGTATGGCGGCCTTGCTGCCGCATGATTCACTTGAGTTCGACAGTAAGAATCCCACGCCTAAGGATCGTTTGTATGTTCTGTCGGATGGACGCAGCACCAGAGGAGTCGGAGCGCGTGATGCGATTCTTTCGGATGTAGGCGGTAAAGCGATTAGATACGATGATCTGATAAAGCTGAAAGTCAGTGAGATCAAAGAGCTTTATAAATCCTGCAATGTGTTGTATGTGTATCACAACCATATCGATGCCACCGGTGATGCGGAAAAAACGGAAACGGAAACGGTGGACGCATGTGAAAAGACATTCAAAGAACTCGGCGAATTAGTCAAAAAACTCGCCAGCGGCAACGTATACAACATGATCATCACCGCCGATCATGGGTTCCTCTATCAGGATCGGGATTTGAGTAGTACGGAATGGCTGAGCGAACAGCCTAAGGGCGATGCAGTATGGGTGAAAAAGAGGCGCTTCTCCATCGGATCCAATCTCGCTCCAGGACGCGCATTTGTGACATTCACCGCTGCGCAGATAGGAATGGATGATTCTCAGGATGAGGGTGTGAGCATTCAAGTTCCGAACTCCATTATGCGTTTGCGTATGCAAGGCACAGGTGTGCGATACGTGCATGGAGGGGCTGCGTTGCAGGAAATAGTCGTTCCTGTACTGCATGTCAGTAAAGGACGTTCCGCAGCTGACGACGTAAGACCTGTGGAATTCACCATTCTGCAACGGACCGACAGACTTTCCAGCAGACAGTTGACTGTGGAGTTTCTTCAGAATGAGCCTGTCGGTGGAAAGATCCGTGCGCGTACCGTGCTGGCCGGATTGTGGGGGCGTGATGCGGCAGGCAATGATGTGCTTATCTCCAATGAGACGCCGGTCGCCTTCGATCTGCTCGGTCAGGAGAAAAGCGAACGCCATGTGAAGGCTACGCTCATGCTGACCAGTGACGCGGAACGATTCAATGGAACGAATATCGAACTGCGCCTGCGTGAGAAGACAGATGGGTCAAATGTGCTGGTCATGCTTGACCAGAAGGCACGATACTTCTTCAAACAGGGCGTGGTGGCCGACGATGCCGGATTCTTCGACTGAATTGGATGAGCACAGAGGAAAGCGACCGTAAGGGGTAACGCAATGAATGAGCAGGGTATGAGCCAGAACGGTTGGATTGAAAGTCCTGAACACAACGCGGATGGGAATTCCCTGAGCGCGTTGGACGCTAAGATCACTGATATGTTCCCCGGGGTCACCGTCCGCAAGGATCTGGTGAACAAGGTCAAAGGCAATGCGCTGGTGCCCTCATATGTGCTGGAGTTCCTGCTCAGCGCATATGCCACGAACACCGACCAGGCCAGTATCGAGTCGGGTGTGGATCGAGTGCGTGCCATTCTTGCAAACAACTATGTGCATCGCGAGGAAGCCAATCTTATCCAGTCGAAGATCCGAGAGAAGGGGAGCCACAGGATTATCGACCGTGTGCAGGTGGTGCTCAATGGCAAAACCGACCTGTATGAGGCGACGTTCTCCAATCTCGGCATCAGTCAGGTCATTGTCGATCCAAGCCTTGTAAAGGCTTATCCGAAACTCCTAGTGACGGGCATCTGGTGCATGTGCCAGATTGGTTACGCATATTCCGGCGACCCGCGCGAAGTGCCATGGCAGTTGCTACAGCTCAAGCCTGTGCAGATGTCGCGTGATGATCGCGAAAACTACATGCAGCAACGTTCGCAATTCACCGATAGCGAATGGATCGATCTGCTGATGCAGTCCATTGGGTTCAATCCCGATCTATTCTCCGATCGTGCGAAACTGCTGCATCTGGTACGCATGGTGCCGTTTGTGGAGCGAAACTACAATCTGGTCGAACTCGGGCCGAAAGGCACCGGCAAATCGCACATCTACTCGGAATTCTCACCGCACGGCATGCTCATATCCGGCGGGGAAGTGACAGTGGCCAAACTGTTCGTGAACAATTCCAACGGACGCTTGGGGCTTGTGGGCTATTGGGATACGGTGGCGTTCGACGAGTTCGCGGGCAAGGCCAAGAAGGCCGGCCGGGACTTGGTGGACATCATGAAGAACTACATGGCCAACAAGTCGTTCTCCCGTGGCGTCGAGACGTTCCAAGGCGAGGCGAGCATGGCGTTCGTAGGCAACACTTCGCATAACGTGCCGTACATGCTGAAAAACTCCGACCTGTTCGAAGAGCTGCCGAAGCAATACCATGATCCGGCGTTCCTGGACCGCATCCACTTCTACCTGCCGGGTTGGGAGTTCGAACAGATCCGTTCTGAGATGTTCACCAGCGGATTCGGATTCGTGGTCGACTATCTGGCGGAGATTCTGCACAACCTGCGCGATGCCGATTACAGCGACCGGTTCGAAAAGTATTTCGAACTGTCTTCCACACTGTCCACGCGAGATAAGGACGGCATCAAAAAGACGTTCTCCGGATTGATGAAGCTCATCTACCCGGATGGCAATGCTACTCCTGAACAGATGGAACCGTTGCTGCGTTGCGCCATCGAGGGCCGCAAGCGCGTCAAGGATCAGCTATGCCGCATCGACTCCACCATGGAGGAAGTCGAGTTCACATACAAGCGTGCGAGCGACGGTGAAGTAGTCGCCGTGCAGACGTTGGAGGAACTCGACTACCCGCAGCTGTATTGGCGTGGGCGTGTAGTTGAGAACTCGGAAGATGAAGGCGAGTCGGAATCGTCTGTTGCCGGTGAAGCCATGGCAATTGCGGGTAACGAGAAAGAAGCGAGTTCTTCTGAGAACGCCAATGCCTTGCCCGTAGTGCGGCAGCAAGAAACAGCTACGATGACTCCAATCGAGCGTCTTGCGGCAAAGGCCGATGGAAAGCAGCGGGAACTGATCGAAAACCAACGTGGAATTACGTATTTCGGATTATTCGGCCCCTACTTGGCCGGGGCAAAGAAAATCGTTGTAGAGGATGCGTATGTGCGTAAGCCGTACCAGCTGCGTAATCTGGCTGAGTTCTTGGAGATGCTGCTGAGATGCAAAAATCCCGATGAGGATATAGCCGTTCATCTGGTGACCGGGCATAATGAGCCTGGATTCGTGGAAGCGCAGCTAGATGGTTTGAACGAACTGGCATCGACGTTCTCACAGCTGGGCGTGAACCTTACCTACGAATTCAGAGACACTTTGCACGACCGTTCCATTACTGCGGATACCGGCTGGGAAATTCTTCTCGGTCGTGGTCTTGACATCTTCCAGAAATTCGTTGATGGCGACTGGCTTAACCCGTTGTTGCGGCACCAGCAGCTTCGTCGTGTCAAAGAATGCAAGATTACGTATCGACGAATTGATGAGAAGTGAGGCAAAAATATGAATGTTCAATGTCCAGCTTGCGGCACGTATGTGGCAGAGACCGCGACCATGTGTCCGTATTGCGGCTTCCGCGGCGATGATCCGAGCCGGCCAATATACAAGCAGGGGGAGTACCACCCTGTACCGATTGTGCCTTGCGAAATCGTGGTGGATGATGGCCGGAGTTGTGAGATTCGGTTGTCTGACGAAGACAACAAGAACCTGTTCCGGCATCTGACTGATTGGAAATGGCTTTCAACCATGATTCCGGCTCTGGCGGAAACACTAGAAAGTATATTTGGTGGAACTGTGCATTTGGAAGCCAAGCTTCCGGAACATATCATGCACATGATCGAAGAGGGCAAACTTCATTTCGCCACGGATAAAAACGGCGAGATTCTTGCTGATGTGTTCGATGAACGCAACAAAATCTTCAAACAAGTGCGTTTGGAGAAAGTCGTCAGGAATGATGCGTTATTACCGGCTATGCAGCATCTTGAAACGCAGGCTGCCCTTTGCTTGGTAATGGAAAAAATCGATGAAGTCGGCCGAGCTGTGCAACAGCTTGGCGAGGAACTGCAACAGGATCGTTTGGCCCGTATCGATGCCGCGCTTGATATGTTCCAGCAAGCGTGTCGTATCAAGAGCAGCCGGGAACGTAATGAGTATGTACGTGAAGCGTTGAACGAGGCCACGCGCGCGAAGGCTTTGCTGGTGCGCAATTTCGCGCAGCAGCAAAGGCTGATGGAGCAGGGCGGCAAAAAATCGGACGCCGCATTAAGGGCGATGCAGGATTATGTGGCGATTGTGAATGCAGTGAACGTGCAGATGCAAACGCATATGGCGTTGGGACAACAGGATGCGGCCGCGTATTGCCTTCAGGATCTTAATAAGTTCATCAAGAACTATGATCTCGATAAGCGCGATACGATGCTCAACCTTGTGGGCAGCGTGAAGAGCAAGAACAGAGGCGACAATCCGGAAAAGTTCGTTGCCGGTTCCTTACGAATAGCGGCAAACGTCGAAAACGTGGCGAAGGCACTCGACGCGGGCGAAGCGATCTCTCCAAAACTCATTACCGAGAGTGAGAGGAACGGGAATGATTCTAACGATGAGGAGAAGCAGCATGATGAAGAAGATTGAGGATGCTGAAAAAGTTGCTGATGAAATTGCAGGTGTTGGCGAAGAAAATCCTGCGTCGAAAAAACGCTCTTGCATCAAGTGCAAGATAGAACTGGCTTCCGACAACAAGCTGCCGTTCTGCTCGGCTTGCTGGGAGGAAATTACCGGTTACGTGAAAACGGCCGGAATCGCCTTGGGAACCTTGATGGTCGCTTTGATAAGAAAGTATGGCCCCAAAGTCGGCAAGGCGGCATTCATGACACTCAAGGCGATATTGAAGAAATAATCATTTACATTTCTTCTGAAATTTGTCCGTGGCACATTGCCTACGGTGTGAGGCTGTTGTTCTGTCGCGTGATAATTGAGGAGGTGGAAAAGCGATGTTGCGAGAGGAGGCATCATGGACGCTGGCAAGAAAATCCTGTTGGACTTATTTACCGGTTCGCTTCGGTTCGTGGTTCCGGTGTATCAGCGCAGATACTCATGGGGCGAAGCACAGTGCCGGCAATTGTGGGCCGACATCGTAACGGCTGGCCGGCATCCTGAGAGAACTCATTTCACCGGGTCGATCGTATGGATGCAGGAAGGTGGCATCGGTCCGGATGGTGTCAGCCGATGCCAGCTCATCGACGGCCAGCAGCGCCTTACCTCTGTGACCCTGCTGCTTATCGCACTGGCCGAATATGCCCGCGAACACCCTGAGAGCCTGCGATTCTCCGCAGACATGCTCATCGACCGTGGGTATCTTGTCGATAAGTACGCAACCGGCGAAGGCCGGTACAAGCTGACGCTTTCCGGTGGATGATAGGGAAGTGCTGCGCAGCATGTGCGACCATGTGGTCGCCCCCGATCGCCCGAGTCATACCGATACGGGTTCCCGGCTGGAAGCGAACCTTGATCTGTTCCGCTCACTTGTCGCCGCAATCGATGATGCGAACGTGGTATGGAACGGTCTGCAACGCCTTGAAGTCGTGTCCGTCACCCTGGATCAGGGGCGTGATGAACCTCAGTTGGTATTCGAATCGATGAATTCCACCGGGCTTGATCTTGAGACTTCCGATCTGGTACGCAACTACATGCTCATGGGGTGCCTCATGGCCGAGCAGAACACCTTGTATGCCGATTACTGGCTGCCCATGGAGCGTACTCTCGGCAGTCTCTCATTCGACGCGTTCCTGCACGACTGGATGGTCGTCACGCTGCAGAAGCCCGTGCCCAAAGGCCGCGCCATGTATTCGGAGTTCAAACGTTTCGCAGCTAGCAGCTCCATGCCGCGCATGGAGCGCACGCGCAATCTTCTCGAGAACATGCTGGAATATGCCGGGTATTACGCCGTTATCAAAGGCGTTGCGGCTGCCGGCAGCGGCGACATGAGTGTGGATCGCCGGCTCGAATCGATCCAAGACCTGGACAGCACGGTTACGGATCCATTGGTTATGTACATGTTCGCGGCGTGGAAGCACCATCGCACAAACCGCGACGGATTGCTGCGCATGCTTGCGGATCTTGAATCGTACCTGTTCCGCAGAATGATCTGCTCGGTATCCAGCAACGGATTGAACAAACTTGTCCCATCTCTGATCGCCAAACTCGAATCAGCCGAACATGATTTGGCCGAAACCTTCGCCGCGCTGCTGCTCACCGAAACCGCCAAAGCCACGCGCATGCCCACAGACGAACAATTCAGGCAGGCGCTGCTCGGCGAGGATCTGTACCGCCCGGCTCCGCGCTGCAAATATCTGCTCGCCGGATTGGAGAACCATAACCACCCCAAGGATCCTCGATCCTTCAACGAATACACCATCGAACACATCATGCCGCAGAACGCCATGGCGCATGCCGAATGGCGCAATATGCTCGCCGACCCCGACCGATTCCCACTACTAGTGAACAGTCTGGGAAATCTGACACTGACCGCATACAACTCGGAACTTTCCGACGGAACATTCGAGCAGAAGAAAAGCCGCATGATTGGCGGATACGACAGCGAATACCTGTCCATCTCCGCGGAACTGCACGATGCTTCGCAATGGGATGAGCAGGCGATCGCACAGCGAGGTGCCCGGCTTGCCGATCTCGCATTGCAGGTGTGGGCACGCCCCACAGCGGGGGAAGAGGTGATGCAGACTCTGCGCAATCGGAATGCGAGCCAAGGGGAACGTGAACAGAATGCCGTTGATTTCGCTGATCTATGCAAACGGGGCATTCTTGCAGCTGGAGCCGCGCTGGAAAGCCGGTATGCCGGCATAACCGCCATGGCGACCGTAACCGAAGACCATCGCATCCGCCTGTCCAACGGCGAGATATTCGGCAGCCCATCCGGCGCATTCCGCCGCGTCAGAATGCTTGAAACCGGTGAAGATAAGCAGATCAACGGTTGGACAGTGTGGAAAGTCGCGGACGGCAGAACCTTGGACGAACTGCGGCAAGTCAGCGGTAATATCTCGTTGCGGCGCAGCTTCTGGAATGGACTGTACGAATATGCCGCAACACGAGCCGACTTTGTTGCTGTATACGGCGACCCATCCGGCCGCAAGACGAACAGCGATACATGGACCAGCTTCGGCGTGGGATCGGGTTTCTGTCACCCGGATGGGGCGTTGAATATTCGAGGCGGCTATATTACGGTCGACCTGTATTTCACCGACACGTTCCAGTACGCGAAACTCTACAGCATGAAGGATTCCGTTGAACGGATGCTGTCTGATTTTGGCGCGGTGACCTGGGACGAGCCGGATGCCGACAAGAAGAACCGCCACCTTTGGGTACGGCATGATGTGGATTTCTCCGGCGACATGACGGATGCCTACCAATGGATGGCAGACGGACTGCTCGCCATGCGCAGCGTATACGATCTGCTGGTCTGATTACTTGATCTGCTACGTGTTCAGCACTGTATAGAATGAGCATGACCGTTCGAAAAAGAGACCGCCATGAAGTACGGAATGAGAAAACCCAGTTGGAAGAAGAGCCTGTCCGCGCGCACGAAGGGCCGTGCCACCCGTGCGGTCAAGCGGGCGTTGATCCCCGGCTATGGCAAGAAGGGCATGGGGTGGTTGCATCCCAAGCGCAAGCTGTACAACACCATCTACAAGAAGACCACGTTCAGCCTGTTCGACCTGTTCAAGTAGTCGGTAATCGGGTAATCGCTAGAACAAATCATCATGCGACCCGGTCCGTGTGAGCACGAGTTGCAGCTCCTGCTTCTCCACACGGTAAATGACGAGCCAGTCACCCTCGATGTGGATTTCGCGGTATCCCCTCCAGCTTCCGGTCAGCTGATGGTCGCGGTATTTTGTGCTGAGCAACTGTTTGTCTTGGGCCATGAGCGTGTCGATGGCCTGTCTAAGCTTATCGGGATTGTAATGCTTTTTAAGCAGAGCCTTGAAATCCTTTTTTGAATTGCGTTGTGCGAAAAACCGACTTAAGCATCCAACAGATCCTTCATCAACGCATCCGTGCTGGTGAAGGATTCTCCGTCATGGGTTTCCGCTTGGCGGCGTGCCTCAATGCTGGACGGATTGTCCCTGGTGATCTTGAAAGGCATGCCGTTTTCGCGGATTGATTGGCGCAGAAAGATGTTGATCGCCGTTGACAGATCCATGCCCATGTCGGCATACAGTTCCTTTGCCTCTCGTTTGATCGCTGGGTCCGTGCGGAAACTGATCGTCGCAGTGTCGCTCATAGTCGCTCCTCATCATATGCAGGTGACGGTTACAAGCAATTGTAGTGCGAATGTCATGCTGTTGTCTATACACGAGATCCCGCCATACGGGAGCACATTCCGTATGGCGTGATCTTCTATGTTCGTAATACCGCGTCTATGCTTCGGGAAAGGGTGATCAACGTTTTGGAATCCATGCCGGCAAGCGTTGCGGTCATTCCTGCAATGTGAATTGGAAGGGACCGTCGGCGATGGAACCGATGCGCATGCGGGCGCCGAACCGTCCTTCACGCACAGGAACATTACCTGAGCGCAACGCTTCATTGAAACGAATCCATATCAGATTCGCATGCTCATCATAGGCATCATGAGATACCAGCTGCGGCCTGCCGACCGCGGAACGCCGCAACGTGGTGAGCGGCTGTGGAATCGACAGAATCTCGCCGTGCATCTCCTGAACAGACAGCGACAGTCTGCCCTGCGGACCATCGAAACAGCGTAACGTGAGCACACGATGCGCCATCCGTGCAAGCGTTCCCTCATCATCATCAGGTTCCACTTCAATGGTCAGCACCAATCCGGGCCCGATCTGTGCCATGTCGAATGTCGGATCCGGTGTGCCTAACTCGTTCAATACGATGGCGCTCGCTTCGGTCACGCGTTGCAGGGAAACTTTCATAACGACCAAGTGTACGGCAGCGGATCGGACGACCGTCGCATGGAAAAAACGGCTGGACACCGGTAGATTGGGGTGTTATCTACCGGTGTCCAGCCGTTTTTTCACGAGTCGGATGGCGTCAGCTCTTTGCGTCGAACTTCTGCGCTTCCGGCACGGAGCCCAGCGATTCCTCGTTGTTGTTCCATTCGGTGGACCAGCCGTCCACGAACGCGCTTTGCACCTTGTCCCACTTGCCGGTGCCCTGTGTGTATTCGACCAGCGCGGAGGCGATGTCGTCCTGCCACTGCTGATCCGGAATGGTGAAGCTACGCACTTCGGTCTTGCCGTCATTGCTGTAGGCTCGGGCAGCCTCGGTCAGAGGATTGTCCGGCTGGTAGTCATCGGTGAACGTGGTGAATGGCACGGAGAATCCCATGTCCTTGGACAGGATCTTCTTGGCTTCGTTGTCGGTGATCATCCACTTGATGAAGTCGAGCGTGGCCTTCTTGTCCTTTTCGGAGGCGTTCTTGTTCACCGCCCAGCTCGCGTCATACACTCCTACGGGGCCGCAATCCTCCTCGCCCTTGATGCCCATGTAGTAGGGGAGCATGCCCAGGTCCTCATCGGCCACGTCATTGCCCTTGATCTGCGAATACGCCCACACGCCGTTCGGGTAGAACGCCACCTGGCCGAGCGCGAATTCGGAGGTCACGTCATCGTAGGTCTTGGAGCTCACCATGCTTGCCTCGGTTGGGCTGGTCTTGAGCTGCAGGTCGAACATGTCCTTGTAGTTCTTGAGATACGTGCCCTTGATGGTCTTCGAGAACGTGGTGTTCGCGTCCCGATACTCGTAGTAGAGCGGCAGACGCGTCATATGCGCAGCGAATCGGTACGTGTCGGAGGTATCCAAGCCCGGGGTGGCGAACGCGCCGTCGACGCCGAGGTCGTCCTTGTGCTGCTCGATGGATTCTGCCACCTGCTTCAAGGTCTTGTAGTCCTTGATGTCATCGGCGGACTTGATCACCGCATAACTTTTGGCGCAATAATCCTTGATGATCTTCTTGTTGTAGATGATGCCGTACCATTCGGCGGCGTACGGCAGGGTGTACGAATTGCCGTCGATGGTGTACGAGTAAGCCTTGCCGGTATCGTTGAGCAGTTTGAACACGTCGGTGTCCTGCAGCGGTTCGACGTACTTCTGGTACTTGGCGAACTGGTCGAAGCCGGCGACGTTGAACATGGTTGGTGCGTTGTCCTTGGCCAGCTCAGACTTCATGGTGGCATCGTATGTGCCGGCGGCTCCGGTCTGGATGTCCACCTGCACGCCGGTCTTCTTGGTGTACATGCTGGCCAGTTCCTTGTACTGGTCCACGACCTCGGCCTTGTTGTTCATGAAATACACGTGGCCCTTGCTGGAATCGGCGCTGCTGCCGCCGCAGGCCGCCAGCGATGTTCCCATGGCGAGCGTCGCCGCGATGGCGACGATTCGTGTGATGTTGCGGTTCATGATGTGCTCCTTTGCTTGGTTGTTGAATGCGAATTGCGGTTGATGGGGTCCGGTCAGCCGAGCGCGATCCACGCGGTGGTGTCCTGCGGCAGACGGCCGTCGTCGGTGAGGGGTCCGGAGACGAGCAGGATATCGCCTGCCGGCAGTTCGGCCGGTTCCGCACCGAAGTTGGTGACGCTGGCCCAGCCGTTGGCCCTACGGAAGGCGATGGTGCCGCCGGTGTGCCCCTCGGCGCCGTCCGGCTCGCCGGAGGACCGGTCGCAGTCGAGCCAGGTCAGGGTCGTGTCGGCTGTCATCCATTCGTGACGCAGTCCGAGCGCCTTGCGGTATAGGTTGAGCATGGAGCCGGAGTCCGTGTCCTCCCTGTCTACGGCGTAGTCGGCGAACCATTGCGGTTGCGGAAGATGCGGCTTCTCGCACGGATCGCCCGCCTGGCTCGCGTCCACGCCGGCGCCTTCATGCTTGGTGGCGGGGGAGAAGCCGAAGGTCGGCGTCCCGGCCTTCCAAGGCAGCGGGACGCGGCAGCCGTCGCGGCCCTTTTCGATCTGGTCTCGGACGCGGTTGAACGCGGTCGGATCCTCCAACTCGTCCCACGGGATGTCGGCGACCTCTGGCAGGCCGAGCTCCTCACCCTGGTAGATATAAGCGGAACCTGGTAGCGCGAGCTCCATCAGGATGGCCGCACGCGCACGCTTCGTGCCGAGCTCGCGATTCTCATGGTAAGAGGTACCGTTGCGCAGCAGCCAATCCTTGGCAAGTTGGTGGTGGGCTGCAGCCGGCACCTGCGGCAGCCCATAGCGGCTGACGTGGCGGGGGATGTCGTGGTTGCTCATTACCCATGTGGAGGTGGAGCCGGAGCGTTCCGCAGCGGCGATGCCTTCTTCGATGGCGAGGTGCATGTCGTTGCGAATCCAGTCTTTCTTGGCGAATTCGAAGTTGAACACTTGGCCGAGTTCTTCGGGCGAGGCATACCGGTATTGATGCTCCGGAGGTACCCAGGCTTCGGCGACGGCGAATGCCGGCGGATCATACTCGTTGAACACCTTGCGCCATTCGCGATAGATGTCGTGCACTTCGTTCCTGTCATACAGCGGATGCGTGCCGTCGGCGTAATGCATCTCGTCTCCGATGATTTTGAAATCATCGAGATCGTCACGGTCGAGATCCTTAGCCAGGCCGTGCGCCACATCCACGCGGAAGCCGTCCGCTCCATGGTCGAGCCAGAAGTGCAAGGTCTTGATGAAATCGGCGCGCACGTCCGGATTCTTCCAATTCCAATCGGGCTGTTCGACGGTAAACATGTGCAGATACCATTGTCCGTCGGGCACTCGAGTCCAAGCGGATCCACCGAAGCTGGCAATCCAGTTGGTGGGTGGCTCGTCGCCGTTCGGTCCTTTGCCGTCACGGAAAATATAACGGTCTCGTTCCGGTGAGCCGGGGCCTGCGGCAAGCGCGGCCTTGAACCATTCATGCTGGTTGGACGAGTGGTTCGGTACGATGTCGACGACTATTTTGATGCCTGCCGCATGTGCGGTTTTGGTGAGATGGTCGAAGTCGTCCATGGTGCCGAGTTTCGGGTCGACGTTGCGGTAGTCGTCCACATCGTATCCGCCGTCTGCCAGTTGAGACGGATAGAACGGGCTGAGCCAGATGGCGTCCACGCCGAGTCTTTTTAGATATGGGATTTGTTGTGCGACTCCTGCGATGTCTCCGAGGCCCGACCCGGTTGTGTCTTTGAACGAACGCGGGTAGACCTGATAGACAACCGCCTGCTTCCACCAGAGTGATGGATCGTCAGCGATGTGCCGCTCGTTGGCTTCGTTGCTCATTGGGTTGCCTTCCTTCATTGGATGCATTGTGATTTTGTTATAGCTTTTTATGGAAGCGTTTTCACTAGTTCATTCTGTTGAGAACGCTCTGTTTTGATGATTGGAATCACTTCGTTCTCGTCTTCGTATTGCTTAAAATGATAGCGCTTTCATTCTGTGAATGCAATAATTGTTTTGTTATGGCGTGTCTGCTTGTGAAATCAACGATTCTGCTAATATGAAAGCGCTGGATAAACAATGGGAAACTGGAGTGGATATGACACGAGCCACCATCGCCGAAGTAGCGGAACTGGCGGGAGTATCTCAGGCGACGGTTTCGCGGGCATTGCGAGGTGCTGGCAAGGTCGCTCCGAAAACGCGTGCCAAAGTTGAGGCAGCTGCGGACCGGTTGGGCTTTACCTTATCTAAAAGCGCATCGTCTTTGGCGTCCGGGAAAACCATGCGGGTTGTCCTGCTGTTTTCCGGCAAACTCAACGAATGGTTCAACGCCAACGTGTTGCAGGGCGTGTGCGAAGTGTTGGAACCGGAAGGCTACGACGTGTCGCCCACATTTGTCACAGGCAGACAGGAGACGGAGCGTTACTTCGCACAATTGCCTAAAAATCGCAATGCTGACGCGATCATCATTTCGTCGTTCCAACTCGACGAATCCGCACGTGAGAAACTGCGTGTCACCGATATGCCGACGGTCGGTGTGAACATTCCAGCCGAATCGTTCTGCGACGCAGCCATCGGTGTTGACAACTACGATGGCATGTCCAAGGCGGTGCGTCTGCTCAAATCGCTTGGACACCAGCGCATCGCTTTCGTCGTTGATTACATTCCCGACGACATGGTCTACAGCACCAGCCAGCGTATGGAAGCGTTCTTGGAAGCGGCTGAACAAAACGGTTACGACGATGAGTATGCCTACGTCATAACCGCGGACGAGCATGATGCGCCATTGTCGAAAGCGGACCTTGCTGCGCAACTGGTGGCGAAATTACTGTCATTGCCACACATGCCAACCGCCATCTGTGCCGAAACCGATCAAGTGGCAATCGCAGTCATCAAGGAACTCGGCAAGCAACAATTGCATGTTCCTGAAGATATCTCCGTCATAGGGTTCGATGATGCCGACATCGCACAGGCGGCGAATCTGACCACCGTTCGACAGAATCCGCTGGAAATGGGACGCAACGCCGCCCGTAAGACGTTGTCCCTTCTGCGTGGACAGACGCCAGACGCATCCTATGAATCGCAGGAGGCCACGCTGATGTTGCGTGACACCACCAGACGCGTGGCGACCGACCGTTCGTGACGGTTCTTCCGTATTCTCCGAACGGAATGAACGCAATATGGAAGGATATGGGCCCATGTAGCCTATGTGCCCTATGATGCGTTGAAGGAAACCGGTCTTCGGAAAACCGAGACGGTGGTCGAACCATACGAAGACATCGAAAGACATTCGGCAGGGCATGGGCAAAATCAACGAAAACAGCGCAAAGTCAACGAAAACGAAGAATGTGACGCCCGCGGTCACGCCATGGGGCAAGAACCGTGTGAAGAACACCGAAACAGGCAAGCACGTACTCATCATGCCGGGCATCGGCTACACCGTGGACAGGCCGCTGCTGTACTGGTCGGCGCAGGCGCTTGCGGCCAACGGCTGGTTCGTGGACCGTCTCGACCTGAAACTGACGGAAAGCGTCGAGTTTCCGGAAATGATCGCCTGCATGGAACGTGTGGTCGACCAATGGCGGGCCGAGGCGCTTGAACATGCTGCAGAATCCGGTGAGGAAGCACGGCTGCTGGTTGTCACCAAGTCACTGTCTACGCTTTCCTACCCGCATTCGGCGAAGCTGGGCTTGCGTGTGGTGCTGCTCACTCCGGTATTGAATCCGCCGCCATTCGACAAGCACAAGTCGGTCATTCCCGCGCCGCTGCCGGGAACTGCCGGCAGCCCGATGCCGCTAATCTGCGCAGGTGACGCCGACCCATACTACGATGACGCCAAAGCGCATCTGCTCACCGACCATGTGCGCACGTATGCTGGTGCCAATCATTCCATCGAAGTGCCGGACGATTGGCAGACATCGCTCGACTATCTGAAACAGGTCACGCAGGCCATCGTCGACTACGCCGGCTGAAAAGAACGAGACGGAATATGCGCATCGTATTGCAGAAGGTCAGCGAAGGATCCGTCGACGTGGTCGACGAGACAAGCGGAGAAGTCGACACCACATTCGAACCACAGCATATAGGCATCGGCTATGTGCTGCTTGTCGGAGTGGAAGATACGGACGGAGCGAAACAAATCGACTGGCTCGCCCACAAAATCGCCAACCTGCGCGTTTTCGAAGACGAGAACGGCAAAATGAACCGTTCCATCCACGACGTGGACGGCAGCGTGCTGTCGATATCCCAGTTCACGCTGTATGCGGACGTACGCAAAGGCAACCGGCCAAGCTTCGTGAAAGCAGGCGCGCCCGACCATGCCGAACAGGTATGGAACGGATTCAACGACGCCCTGCGCGCGCAAGGACTCGAAGTAAAAGAAGGACGATTCGGCTCCCACATGCGCGTGCGGCTCGCCAACGACGGTCCGGTCACCATCATCCTTGACACCGACGAACTCGGCGTCTGACCCAAAACCCAACGTGAAACCCTATATCCGACGATTGCCATAGGGTAAAACGCATGGGAATATGGAACGACCGCAAACTGATCGTCAACTGCCTGCCGTTGACCGAATCCGAACGTGCGCAGTTCACACGCGCCGCAAAAGGCATGCCGCAGGAATTCGTCGGCGACCCGGCACAACGAGGCTCCATGAACTGGACCGCCGAAATACCGGACGAACTCAAAGCGTATGCAACCGCGGTCATCGGCAACATCACGCCCGAAACATGCGCGCAATGCCCCAGACTCGAATGGCTGCAGACCTGGAGCGCCGGCGTCGACAAATACCAGCGGCCTGGCGTGCTCCACCCCGGCTCCATGCTCACCAACGCCACCGGCGCCTACGGACAAAGCGTGTCCGAACACATGTTCGCCATGATGTGGTCCATCATGAAGAACCTGCACATCTACGCCGTCGGCAACCCGAACGCCGCATGGCAGGACGCCGGCCGCGTCATCAGCCCCGACGGCAAAACCGCGCTCATCATCGGCACCGGCGACATCGGATCGCATTTCGCACGCCTATGCAAGAGCGTCGGCATGTCGACCATCGGCATCCGCCGCAACCCCACCGTCGAAGCGCCGGGCATCGACCACATGGTCGGATTCGAATCGCTCGACGACGTGCTGCAATACGCCGACGTGATCGCCATGTGCGTGCCATCCACGCCATCCACACACCACCTGCTCAACGCGGAACGCATCGCAAAACTCAAAACCGACGCCATCGTCATCAACGCGGGCCGCGGTGACGCCATAGACACGCAGGCGCTCGCCGACGCGCTCGCCAACGGCATGATCCGCGGCGCTGGCCTCGACGTGACCGAACCGGAGCCGCTGCCGGCGGCATCGCCATTATGGAGCGAGCCGAAATGCCTGATCACCCCGCATGTGGCGGGCGGCAACCACTTGGAGTCCACCGAACGGCGCATCATCGCCATCGCATTGGGCAACGTGCGCTGCTACGCCAACGGACAATCGCTCGACAACCGCATGCCTCTCAAGGGCTGACGTTCATTAAAAGTGGGTATCCGCTCCTTCGGTCGTCGGCTGAATGGTCCGAATCGGACGGCCTCCGAGATGAACTCTGAAACGAACCACATGAGGAGGTCTATCTGGTCTGAAGGCACATGCACCGCGCCCGGAATACGTCACAAAAACGGGCAAACCCGTATGATGGCAGCCATGGGGAGAAAGGCGGGAGATATGACATTGGACAAATGGCAGCGGATGACCGAATGGTTCATGACCGCATTGGCGTTGGTGTTCCTGTTCGCGTATTCGTGGGAAGTGCTGGCGAGGACGCATATCCTGTTGTGCGAAACGGTGATCAACATCATCTGGATGGCGTTCATCGTCGACTACGTCGTTTCGATTCTGCTGGCGAAGGACAAGAAAGCCTGGTTCAAAGAGAATCTGCTGATGCTGGTGTCCATCGCCTTGCCCATCTTCAGACCATTGAGGCTGCTGCGATTGGTGGCGGTGCTCAACGTGCTCAACCGTACCGGTGGCATGGCGGTGCGTGGACGTATCACACTGTACACATGCTGCAGCGTGACACTGTTGATGTATATCGGCGCCCTTGCCGAATTGGATGTGGAACGTGGGGTTCCAGGCGCTTCCATCACCGATTTCGGCGAGGCGATATGGTGGTCGTTCGTGACCGTCACCACAGTCGGCTATGGCGATTTGTCTCCGGTGACATGGCAGGGAAGAAGCATCGCCATCGGGCTGATGATAACCGGCGTGGCCCTGATCGGCATCGTCACCGCGACACTGGCCTCATGGATAGTCGATCGTGTCCGTGACGAAACCGACAAGCGCGCGGACGAGGCGGAATCGGAAACGGAACAGTTGCGCCACAATGTGCGGGAACTGACGGACACCGTCAACCAGCTGCGTGACGACATCGCGCAGCTGCGCAGGTTATAGCGGTTCTCATGACTGCACTGCGGAAATACGGAAAGAGGCTGAGGCATAGGAAAAGCGCCGGATGAATAACCCGGCGCTTTTCCTATGCCTCACCGTCATACGCCTTACAACCGGAAAGGCGGAGACGCTGCATTGGATTTATTCGCAGGCGACTCCGTCATGGTCGCGGTCCAGTTGCGAACGGTAGCCCGGCTGACCCTGGTAGATAGGCGCGGCGCCAGCGACTCGTGCCGCGGTGCAGTTCTGGTAGTAGACGTCCTGCTGTGGCGCTGGCTGGGGCGCGGGAGCCGGAGCAGGAGCGGGTTCGGGCGCAGGTGCCTGTGTCGTTTGTTGAGTCTGCTGGGCCTGCTCAGCTGACTGTTCGGTTTGCGTCTGTTCGGTCTGCTCGGACTCGGTGGTCTTCTCGGCTGTGGAATCCTTGACCCCCGTGTAGTCGGGCACGGTTTGCGTCGGGCAGGAGGACAGCACCTTGGCCATGGCTTCCTTTTCGGCCTGCGTGACCCACAGTGAGTATTTGTGCTTCACGCCGATCTGACGCGCCACGTATTCGCAACGGAACCCCTTGTTGGACGGCAGCCACGTGGCCGCATCGCCATCGGACTTCTTCTGGTTGGCACGCCCCTGCACGGCCAGCAGATTGTACGGATCGTTCGCCAATGCGGTGCGGCGCTCCTCGCTGAGCTTCTGCGCGCCCTTCTGCCACGCATCGCTCAACGCCACCACATGGTCGATCTGCACCGCGGTGGAAGTCTTCTTACCCTTCTTGAACTTGATGTCCTTGCCAGTGTATGGATCATGCAGTTTTCCGGACTTCACCACGCAATTGTGCGTACGCCACTTGTGCCTCACGCCGGTCAGATCGCGGTTGAGGATATCATTGCGGGTGTCGCAGCCGTTGTGGTCCACGTCGGCCCACGCCTTGCCGAATTGAGTGCGCTTGTACCCGGTTTTCGGCGCGCGGCCCTTGACCTCCAACGAATCCAACACCTCCGTGGCGGACGTGCCGGCCCCGGTGCCATCCGTCGGCTCGTCCGCATACGCCGAACCGACCGGCAGTCCGATGGCCAGACTCGCAGCCAGCAATCCGGACAAAACAACCATCATCGAACCATGACGACGCATGATACGCTCCTCACCCTAAAACCCCTCAAGTAGTACAAGAATATCCCCGGAACGAATTCGAATCGCTTATACGGCAGATTTTTCGGCATGCCGAAACCAGTATTTCGCATCCGTCAAGACGTATGGCAAGAATCGGCCGTATGACCAACAGCATCACAGCAATCAAACCGGAACGTCTCGCACAATACGCCAAAGACTTCAACGCCGACCGGGCCAACCTTGTGGCCGCCAACGCCGCGGTGTCCTCGGGCGTGCTCGAAGCCGCCACCGACTACAAAGGCCAGCGCGCGCTGCCACGCGACTTCTCCATCGAACTGAAACAGGGGTCCATCACCAACCAGCGCCGAACCGGCCGCTGCTGGATGTTCGCATCCCTCAACACCCTGCGTTACGAGCTCATGCACCAGTGGGGACTCGACGATTTCGAATTCTCCGAAACCTACCTGTTCTTCTGGGATGCGATGGAAAAATCCAACACGTATCTCGAAAACGTGTTCGCCACGCTCGACGAGCCGACCGACAGCCGCCTGTTCCAGGAGATCAACTACGGGCCGGCCGATGACGGCGGTTGGTGGCAGATGTTCGCCGCCCTTGTAGACAAGTATGGTCTCGTGCCGAAGAGCGCCTACCCGGAATCCGCCAATTCCAAGGACTCCGACGCGTTCAAACAATACCTCAACAGCAGGCTGCGCCAGTTCGCCGCCGACCTGCGCGAACGTTACGCAGCCGGCGCCACGGTCGATGAACTACGCGCGGTCAAGGACGACGACATGTCCACCGTGTACCGCATGTGCGCCATCTCGTTGGGCGAGCCGCCGGAGAAGTTCGACTTCCTGGCCCGCGTGAGCGACGATGACAAGAAGGACGATAAGAAAAGCGGCGAAGACGAGGCCGACAAGCCGAAAACCGGCAAGGACGAGCGCAGACAGATCCGCGAAACCGGCATCACGCCGATGGAATTCTACAAGAAGTACGTGCCGGTGGACGTCGACGATCTGGTGACGTTGTGCAACGTGCCGATGGCGTCCCGTCCGTTCAACAAGCGTTACCGCATCCGCTACACCGCCAATGTGGCCGAAGCGGGGGATATGGAATTCGTCAACGTGCCGCTCGACGTGTTCAAAAAGGCCGCGGTCGACCAGATTAGCGCCGGACACCCGATCTGGTTCGCCTGCGACTGCACCCAGTTCTCGCTGCGTGCGGCCGGCTATTTCGACTGCGACAGCGTGCGCGTGGACCAGCTGTTCGGCACCGATTTCGACTTCGACAAGGCGCACGGCCTCGAATACGGCGACAGTCCAAGCAACCATGCCATGACCCTCACCGGCGTGAACCTTGACGAGAAAGGCAAGCCGAACCGCTGGAAAGTGGAGAACAGCTGGGGCAAAGACAACGGCGAAGACGGCTACTACGTGGCCTCCGACAAGTGGTTCGACCGCTATGTGACCGAAATCATCATCCGCAAGGAATACCTCGACGACGCCACCCGAGCGCTGCTCGAAACCGAGCCGGTGGAACTCGACCCATGGCAGCCGCTGACCAAACGCTGCCGTTGACGCAACACGGGCGATAACATGCCGCGGTCCGGATCGGGCCGCGGCTTTTGCTGTTCCACCGCGCTGGTATGGTTGCATGAGAACAAACGTACGAACGATGGGGGTTCAGGTGGCGGACACTCTGGCATGGCTTTCCGACGAGCTGCGCAGCGAATGCAGCCAGCCGGTACTGCAGCGCGCCCGCGGCATCGCCAACCAATGGCGTTCCAAAATGGAGGACCTGCATTGCCTGAACGACACCGCATCCAACCGCATCACCCTGTATGCCACCATACGGGGCACCACCTCACCCTCCAGCCGTTACGAAGTGCAAGCCACGCTTGATTTCGCCGACGAGCTGTTTCTGGCACGCTACTGCTCCTGCCCGGCATTCAGCGGTTCGCAGCGCGGCTACGGTTCCTACCGGACCTTCGACTACCACAACAGTCCGAAATACCGCAGCTTCGACGATGACGACGACTACGATTACGTCGACGACTACGACGATTTCGGCTCCGGCAGCACGTACGGCCACGTCAACGATGATGACGACTCGGCTTCCTCCACCAGCCGCCGGTACACCGGCATGTGCAAGCACGTAGCCGCCATGCTGCTGCTGTTCCTGCAACAGCCGGAACGATTCCGGGGATTCCACGCCGCAGCCGCAACACCCCGGGCCCTCGCCGACTACATGCGCTCCCTCGATGCGAAAAGCAACAACGCCGGCGAGAACGCCCAACTCGACGTGCTGAAACGAATCATCAACGCGAAAAGCCGATTGATCGAGGAACAACGTGGCGCCTCCGGACAGGGAGCCGCCAAACCGAAACGCAAATCAAGCGCGCCGGTCGACGTCAAACCGGGAAGCGTGTACCTCGAGCCCACGCTGATCAACGGCCATGACGCCCTGCGCCTGTCCCTGCGCATCGGATGCGGCGACGCCGACTATGCGCTCAAAAACATCTCAAGATTCGTGGCCGACATGCGGACGGGAACATACGAGTCATATGGCAAAAAACTCGCGTTCACCCACACTCCGGACATGCTCGACCCCTTCTCGCTGAAGCTATACCGCTTCCTACAGCAGGTGATCGCATCCAGAATGGCGGCCCAACTGCAAAACGGATACTATTACGGCGAAGCGGTACGCATCGACCGTGAACTCGTCCTCACCGATTGGGAGGCATGCGACCTGCTCGACCTGTTCCACGCCGTGACACAGGACGAATACAAGGAACACGAGTCGAAGGCCCGCGGTTTCCTGCGCACGTCGGACGGTGACGGGCTGAGACGATTGCTTATCGAAGATTTCCAACGCACCAAGAAATCCGGGCCAAGCCGCATCCACATGGCCAACGAAGGAGGCGAACCGTTCGGCCTTGACATTGTCGAAGGCGACCCCACCTTCACGTTCAAGGCATCCTACGTGCATGAGGGCACCGCGTCGGGCGTGCGCATCACATCGAACCAAAGCATCTCCGATGTCATCAACGGACGCAACGGCTTCTACATTTTCAGCCGCGAACGTCCCGACGATTCCACGGAGACGGACAGGATAGGCATCGACGGGCTCTTCCGCTGCACCGATAAACTGCGCCCGGCATTACAGGTGCTGCCTGACCTGTGTTCCGACGATCCGGACGGCGTGTTCATCGCCGAAAACGACTGGCCCATGTTCGCCCGAACCATCGTGCCGAAACTCACCGAAGCGGGCATCGGATTCGACATTCCGCAGGAAGTGACCGAAGCGGTGGGAACCGAATGCCGGATCGAATTCTATCTGGACCGCGATTTGTACGGCATCACCTGCGAAGCGGTGGCGAAATACGGCGACTTCACCTTCCAACTGGTGCCCACCGCCAAAGAACTGCGCGGCGTGATCAACCCCGATTCACGTTCAAGAGCCTCGCAGGTCAAACGCGACCTGTCACGGGAATCGTTCGCCGTGCAGGTGGCACGCCAGCTGTGCCCTACATGGAGCTCCATCGACGTGGCACGCGTCAAAGAAGAGGATGAGCAGGCTATCCTGCTCATGCTCACCGACGGCGTGCAGATCCTCAAATCGGTGGGCCAGGTGTTCGCCACGGCCGCGTTCGACGGCATGATGCAGCCCAACCCGCCATCGGTGAAGGTCGGCTTGTCCATCGACTCGAACCTCGTTGAAATCTCACCGATCGCCGACGAGGTGCCGATGAACGAAGTCGGCGCGCTGCTTGACTCCTACCGCAGAAAACGCCGCTACCATCGGCTCAAGAACGGCACGTTCGTGGATTTGAAGGAAGCCGACCTGCACGAGCTCGACCAAGTGTCCACGGACCTCGACCTGAGTGAAAAACAGCTCGACTCCGGCATCATCAAAATCCCCGGATACCAAGCGTTCCTGCTGGACTCCCAAGTGGACGACGAAGGCAAAAGCGCCTCGTTCGTGGACTATGTCAACGATGTGAAGATCGTCGATCCGAAACGCTACGAAGTGCCCGAACGGCTCAAAACCGTGCTCCGCCCATACCAAGTGGAGGGCTTCCAATGGCTGTCCACCCTGTGGGACAAGGGCTTCGGCGGCATCCTCGCCGACGAGATGGGCCTCGGCAAATCCGTGCAGCTGCTCTCGCTCATCGAAGCGCGCAAAGGAAACGGTCCGTCACTCATCGTCTGCCCGGCATCGCTCGTCTACAACTGGGCCGCGGAATGCGAGAAATTCGCGGGCGATCTGACGGTGGAAGTCGTCGCCGGTACGAAAGCGCAGCGACGCAAGGCCATCGCGACGGTGGCCGCGCAATCGCAGGAGAACGACGGTGCTACGACGAATGGCACCACGACGTACGACGGCACCGACGTGGTGATCACCTCCTACGATCTGCTGCGTCGCGACGTGGACGATTACGCAGCCTGCCATTTCGCGCTGATGGCGCTCGACGAGGCGCAATACATCAAAAACCATGCCACAAAGGTGGCCAAATCGGTCAAACAGGTCACGGCCGACCATCGCTTCGCTCTGACCGGCACGCCAATCGAAAACCGGTTGAGCGAACTGTGGAGCATTTTCGACTTCCTCATGCCCGGACTGCTCGGCACCTATACGAAATTCCGCGAAAAATACGAGCAGCCGATCATGGCTCCCGGTCCGGAACATTCCGTCATGGCCGACAAACTGCAGACATTGGTGGGACTGTTCATCAAACGCCGTCTGAAAAAAGACGTGCTCACCGACCTGCCCGACAAATTCGAGAACGTGCTCACCGTCAAACTGGAAGGAGAGCAGCGCAAACTGTACGCCGCACACGAACAGCGGCTACGCGCCACGCTCACCAAGGCGTCGGACGCCGACTTCAACACCAAGAAGATCCGCATCCTCGCCGAATTCACCTTGCTGCGCGAAATCTGCTGCGATCCAAGACTCGTATACGCCGACGCGAAGAACGCCTCCGCCAAACTCGACGCCATCGCCGAACTCGTGGCCACATGCATGGACGAAGGCAAAAAGGTCCTCGTGTTCTCGCAATTCACCTCGTTCCTCGAACTCATCGGCGCCAGACTCGCCGAACAAGGCGTGGAATACTACACCATCGCCGGCGAGACGCCGAAGAAACGCCGTGTGGAACTGGTCGACGAATTCAATGGCAATGACGTGCCCGTATTCCTCATCTCGCTCAAAGCCGGCAACACGGGCCTGAACCTCGTGGGCGCGTCCGTGGTGGTGCACGCCGATCCATGGTGGAACGCCGCCGCGCAGAACCAGGCAACCGACCGTGCGCACCGTATCGGCCAAACCCAGGACGTGAACGTATACCAGATCGTGGCCAAAGACACCATCGAGGAACGCATCCTGAAACTGCAGGAAAAGAAAAACGAGCTGGCGCGCCAATTCACCGACGGCACCGCATCCGGCGGCGTCGGCACGCTCAGCAAGGACGATCTGCTCGACCTGCTGTCATAACATGCCCGCTGTCGCGGCGTGCGCAGGCTGCGTTCCGAATCGCAAGACGAAAACGGAACGCAGGTTGCGCATATCGCATGGCGGGCGTATATATGGACAAGCAAGTTTCAGGGAAGGTGAAAATCCTTACTGGCGGTAACGGCACGACCGGCATTCATAACGGCCCCATACCGAAGCCCGCGACCCGCGAAAGCGGCTGATCCGGTGAGAATCCGGGGCCAACGGTTACAGTCCGGATGGAAGAAACGGAGCTCAACATGAGTGTATCCTCTCCTAGCAATACCTCCAATACCGCAGCTGATCAGGCCGCAGACAAACCGATGACCCGTCCGGACAACGCGCACTCCACAGGCGTCGCCGACTCCGGCCGCTGGTCCACCAAACGCATCGCCATGTACGCGCTGTTCGTGGCGCTGTCCATGGCCGTCAGCTTCATCGAATTCCCGATCATCCCAGGCGTGCAGTGGCTCAAATACGACCCATCCGGCATCGTCTGCCTCGTCGCGGGCTTCGCGTTCGGACCGGCCGCAGCCGTCATCGTCAGCGTGCTCGGCTTCGTGCCGCACCTGTTCACCAACCCATGGGGCACCCTGATGGCCGTGCTCGTGGCATTGGCCCTGTCCGTGCCGGCATCGCTCATCTACAAAAAGAACAAGACGCGCAAGGGCGCGCTGATCGGCATCATCGTCGGCGCTGTCGTGGCGCTCGCCGTCGCCATCGTCGGCAACATCATCGTCACGCCGTTCTACGCGCACATGACCACCGCGCAGGTCGTGGCGCTTATAGTGCCGGCGCTCCTGCCGTTCAACGCGTTGAAGTTCACCATCCACGGCGTGGTCACGTTCCTGATCTACAAGCCGATCTCCAACCTGCTGAACCGTTGAGCTTCGTTTGTTCCCATTGAAATGAACATGGAGGGACCGTCCGCATCCGTCGGAGGGTTCCTCCGTCTTGTTTTCCCCGAGAATTCCATACAGTGCTGGTGAAGGAAGATTTTATGGTTACGACCAATGCGCCGATCATAACGTTACGCGATGTGCGATTCACCTATGATGGCGGCGCGACATGGGCGCTTGACGGTGTGAGCCTTGACATCCGCCGTGGCGAACGCATCTGTCTGGCCGGACCGAACGGTTCGGGCAAATCCACGCTGTCACGTGTCATCGCCGGACTGGTGGCTCCCGATGAGGGATATGTCGTATTGTCAGGCAATGTGGTGTTCGACGAGTGCGGCGCGCACGCCGACGAGTATCGAACCGCCCGTTGCGGCATAGGCGCGGTGTTCCAGCATCCCGAAGACCAAATCGTCACCACCGTCACCGAAGACGACGTGGCGTTCGGACCGGAGAATCTTGCGATTGAGCATGATGAGATCGGCCTGCGCATCTCCGGTTCGCTGGACGCCGTGGATATGAGCGACTATCGTGCTTCCGATCCGACGCGCATGAGCGGCGGCCAACAACAACGCATCGCCATCGCCGGCATGCTGGCGATGGATTCCGATGTGCTCGTGCTCGACGAGCCGACCGCCATGCTCGACCCGCAAGGGCGCGCCGACATCATGCGGGTGCTGGACGAACTCCAGGACCGCGGCACCACCATCATTCTCGTCACGCACCATGAGGACGAGTTGGAACATGCCGACCGTGTGATTCAGCTGGAAGCAGGCCACATCGTAGGCGATGGCCCCGCCGGCGAGCGGCTTCGGATGCCGGTTCAATCGGTGGGCCTACCGAAACGCATTGATGATGAGCCCGCCGAAACGCTCATCGAAGCACGCGACATATCGTATCGTTACGTGGACGCCGAACGTAACGTGTTCAACCACCTGTCGTTCAGCATCGGCAAAGGCGAGACAGTGGCGTTGATGGGACGCAATGGCGCCGGCAAAACCACATTGGCGCGCATGCTGTGCGCGTTGGAGAAACCCACGACAGGCTCGATCGTCATCGACGGCATCGCCGTGGCCACTGCGAAGGCGAACGGCGGAACGAAGCCCCTCAATCGCAAAAACCGTACGAGGCTGCGCCGTACGGTCGGCTACGTCATGCAGCATCCGGAACGGCAGCTGTTCGCCGACACCGTGGCCGAAGACGTCGCATACGGGCCTTCCAACCTGGGATTGGATACGTCCGAGGCGATGGAACGCGCCATGCAGGCCATGCGGCTGCTGCATATCGAACATCTGCGAGACCGTTCGCCGTTCGACCTGTCGGGCGGCCAGCAGCGACTGGTGGCGATCGCCGGCGTGATCGCATGCGAGCCGAAAGCGTTGATTCTGGACGAGCCGACCGCAGGTCTTGACGAGGAGGCCGCCGCACGCGTGCACGGGCTCATCCACGAGCTCAAATCACGCGGCGTGACCATACTGCTCATCTCGCATTCGCAGGATGAAGTGGACGAGCTTGCCGACCGTACCATCATATTGGGCAAGCCGGCGAAACGTGCGGACTCTAAGGAATCCACGGAATCCACAGTGAAAGCCACCTGCGAAGAGGAGCCGGATGCGGAACCATCCGTGGACGCCGCCGGCTCGGACACCGCGACCGTGGGGGAGCGGCGGACCCTGTTGGAACGCCTCGATCCGCGCGTGGGCATGCTGTCCGCATTGGCGCTCATGTTCTCCGCGTTCGCCATCGGCTCATTCTGGCAATTGCTGCTTGCCGTGGTGTTCACCGGCGTGATCGCCGCGGCCGGACGCATCAATGTAGGCCGATTGGCCGCTTCCGTGCGTGTGTTCCTGGCATTGTTCGTTTTCTGCGGCCTGCTGAACATCTTCTTCGTGCGCACCGGCACCACGGTGGCGAGCCTCGGGCCGATTCCCATCACCGATGACGGCATCCGCATCGCCATACTCTACGCATGTCGGTTCGCCGTGGTCATCGTCATCGGAGCGATGTTCCTTGCCTCCACCACACCGACCGCCATGACCGACGCGTTCGAATCGCTGCTGTCACCGTTCGCCAGATTCGGTCTGCACACGCAGGAGACGGCATTGGTGATGAGCCTCGCCCTGCGTTTCCTGCCGACGCTTGGTGTGGAAACGAAAGCAATCATCGACGCGCAGTCGGCGCGCGGCGGCAGCGTCGAAACAGGTTCGTTCGTAGTACGCATCAAAGCGATGGTGGCGGTCGTCGTGCCGGTCTTCGCCGCAGCCATCCGCCACGCCGACAACCTGAGCCTCGCCTTGGACGCGCGCTGCTATGAGGAAGGTGCGACGCGCACGCATTGGCGTGTCATGTGCGTCACCGGCATGGACGTGGCCGTGGCGATTGTGATGCTCGTCTATCTCGTCGCACTGGTCGTGCTGGGCGTGCTGTTATGACCGGTGCGTTGCGGGCGGATGGGCAAATACCGTCCTCACGCTAGGCTTGAGCGGGTATTTGTAGATAGGAATGGAACACATATGGCACTTACCAAAAAGCAGGTCAAGCAGCTGCGCGGCCTGGCCACCAAACTCAATCCGCTCATCCAGGTCGGCAAGAACGATCTGAGCGAAAACGCCGTCAAACAGGCGGACGAGACCATCGAGAAGCGCGAGCTCATCAAATGCTCCGTGCTCGACGGTTCCGGTCTGACCGCCAAGGAGGCCGGCGAAGGTCTCGCCGAACAGCTTGGCGCGGAACTCGTGCAGGTCATCGGCAACCGTTTCGTGCTCTACCGTCGTTCCCAGCGTGACGACGTGGAGCACATTCGTCTCGTGCGCGAATAGCGATCCGAACGTTATATGAAGCGGCCCGCCCTCCGAAACCAATCGGAAGGCGGGCCGCTTCATATGGAAATAAACAATCGGAAGAGAGCGTGCCGGAGAATCAGCTCTCCTGATCCCATTCGGGCTTCCACGTGTACTGCATGTCGTACGCGCTGGACCAGAACATGTACTCGTTCTCAACGCCGGTCACAAAAATATCGACCAGCTCCTGCTTGCGTTCCTCGCTCACCTCGGCGGCGAGTTTCTCGATATGCTCGATTAGCCAAGCCGAACCCTGCCAGAACTCGTCGGTCTTGTACATGTCCACCCAGCTCTTGTACTGGTTCACATCGAGCGTGTCTGCGAATTCATGGGCAAGACGATATCCGTAATCCGCATACACCCAGGCGCAGGGGAGCACGGCCACGAGAATGTCGAGGATGTCCTTGCCATAGGCGATGGAAAGGATGTTCGACGTGTACGCGCGGGCGAACGCCGACTGGCGCACGTTGTTCATCTGCTCGTCGGTGATGCCGTAGCTGGCCAGATACGTGCGGTGCACGGTCGACTCCACATTCAACGCGCCGTTCTGCACGTTGAGCATGAACGCCATGATCTCCGGATCGTCTGTTTTGGCCAGTCCCAAAGCATGCACTCTGGCGTAGTCGTTGAGATAACGGAAATCCTGCAGCAGATAGAACGCGAACTTCTCGCGCGGCAGAGTGCCTTCGCCCAGTTCGCGGATGAACGGCTGCCTGTAGCCTTCCTCCCATACGAGGTCGGCGGCTTTGCGCAGCCGCTGCGCGAATGGGGGAAGATTGGTTCGCGTGACGCCCTTCGAAGCGTCGAACGCGGAATCGGAATTGGTTACGGAAACCACATCAGCCATATGGCCATGCCTCCCTACGCTGGTGTCAACCATCAGGTTCAAAGGGTTCGGACGTCCACGCCCATCTCAATCCGTCATACGGATTCCCCTGCATACGCGGTTCATTATGGCAAACAAGTTCATGCCGTGCAAGGTTCTGTCCATATTTGTCGCGGATTATGCCCGTGCTCGGCTCCATATCGAACATGGCCGATGTGTGGTTGAGGGCCGGTGCAAGAATGGAATGTATGACTGAAAAGCAAGTTGCGAAGAAGACCATCGAAAAGCTGGCTATCGTCGTGGTGACCTACAAGCGCCAGCAGCTGCTCGCCACCCTGTTCGAATCCATCGAGAAGCTTACCGTCGCCCCGTGGCGCATCATCGTCGTGGACAACGAGCACAGTGACAAGACCCATGGCATGGTCGAAGAATTCAGCGCCAAGCTCACCGCGCAGTGGGGCACCACCGTGGCCGACCTGTCCGGCAACGAGAACCGCGTGGTCTACGCGCCGCAGGCCGACAACCTCGGAGGCGCGGGCGGTTTCTCCGCAGGCGTGAAGAAGGCGTACGAGCTGGGTGCCGAATGGTTCTGGGTCATGGACGACGACGTCGCCGTCATGCCGGAAGGCATCGAGCGCTTGGCCAAGTGGACCGATCGGCACGACGTGATTCAGGGAAGCCGCTACGACTATGATGGCGGTCCGTTCTACTGGCAGTACGATTTCATCGTCCCGCTCGGCATTCCGAACCCGATCGCACCGGCTGCGTTCGGCCCGGCTGGCTATCGCGTGATGGACACGTTGTGCTTCGAAGGCGGCCTGTTCCGCCGCAACATCGTCGAGAAGATCGGTCTGCCCGACCCGCGTTTCTTCATCTATTGGGACGACACGATGTACGGCTATCGTGCCAGCAAGGTCACCAATCCGATCGTCGTGCCCGACGTGGTGCTGCGCCGTACGCGCGAGATCGGCAATTGGGACATCGCCGGCGTGCGCCAGCTCAACTCCACTTCCGACATGAACCGCTACCACATCATGCGCAACCGCGGCTACATGGCCCGATACTTCATGACGTACGGCGATTACCGTCCGCTGTTGTTCGGCCTGGGTACGGTGCTGACCGCGGTCAAGGAAGTGATTCGACTGACGATGGTGGACCGCGAGCATTTCAAGACCGGCATCGTTCAGATCGCCAAGGGATGGTGGGATTCGCGCAAGCTGCTGCATGATCCGGAATGGCAGCCGATGCCGCCGCTGAAGTAACACCGTGGCCCACGCGTTTCCCAACGCGCGGCGATCACGCGATTGACGATTCGTCCCACGTCGGAGCCTCTACCGACGTGGGACGAATCGTTTGCAAAACAGGCGATGAAATATTTACTCGGTTAAGTATTACAATTTGTGCAATCGTTCTCACCATTTGTGCATGTCGCGCGCGATTTTGGGCATGTTGCGAGTTACCATAACATGTACCGGTTCGAATACACCCATAACATACCTTGATAGAGAGGTTGAAGATGATTGAGACTGCACAGGCATTCGGCGTTGACATTGGTGGCTCCGGCATTAAGGCCGCCCCGGTTAACCTCGAGAAGGGCGAGTTCGCCGAACCGCGTCTGAAGATCCTCACCCCGGAGGTGTCCACTCCGAAGGCCGTCGGCGAAATCGTTCGCCAGCAGCTCGAGCATTTCGAGGTTCCGGAGTCCGCTCCGGTCGGCATCGCCTTCCCGGCTCCGATTCATGTGGGCGAGAAGCTTGGCTACATGGCCAACCTGGACCAGTCCTGGGTCGGCGTGGACGTCACCGAAGTGTTCTCCGAAGCTTGCGGTCGTCCGGTCACCGTGGTGAACGACGCTGACGCCGCCGGTCTTGCCGAGCAGCAGTTCGGCGCCGCGAAGGGCCAGGATGGCCTCGTCATCGCCACCACGCTGGGCACCGGCATCGGCACCGCGCTGATTTTCAACGGCGAGCTCATTCCGAACACCGAGCTCGGCCATCTGGAACTGCTCAAGGGCAAGGGCGACGCGGAGAAGTACGCCGCATCCTCCATCCGCGAGAAGCTCGACATGGGCTACAAGAAGTGGGCGAAGCGCCTGACCAAGTACTACTCCCTCATGGAGTTCTACTTCGACCCGCAGCTGTTCGTCGTCGGCGGTGGCGTGTCCCGCGTCTCCGAGAAGTTCCTGCCGTACATCGACATCAAGACCCCGATCGTCGCAGCCAAGCTGCACAACGAGGCCGGCATCATCGGCGCCGCATACTACGCGAGCACCAAGCAGAAGTGATGTGTTGACCGATTAGGTTGTCACAAGGCCGTCCGACGAATCGGACGGCCTTTTTCGTTGTTCCATGTGCCGCAGATGGAAGACGGCAGTCCATGGAGTAGGGTGGAGAGCATGCGTTTTTCCTCAAGAGTCGACATCAGTGAGCTCAATCCCATCGCCAAGGCGGAAGCCACCGCCAAAACAGCCGGCAGACCGCTCGGCAAGCTCAACGACTCCAATCCGACACGGCACGCGCTGGCTCCGGATCTTGTGCCGGACATCTACTCCGCCGACCCGCGCGGCCAACGCTACGCGCGTGAGGCGCTGGCCGCGTTCCTTGACATGCAGGAAATCGGCCATTGCTCGCCGGACGACCTGTACATCCTCAGTTCAACTTCCGAAGCCTACTCGTGGCTTATCAAACTGCTGTGTGATGCCGGTGACGCCGTGCTCGCACCGAAACCCGGCTATCCGCTCATCGAATCGATCGCACGCCTCGAATGCGTCGACATGATCGAATACCAACAACGATTCGACGGCTCCTGGTACATCGACGTGGCCGAACTGAAAACCGCGCTGGAAGGCCCGGACGGCAATCGCATCCGCGCGCTGGTGCTCATCAACCCCAACAATCCGACCGGTTCGTACGTCAAACCGTCGGAACGCGAGGCGATCGTCCGCCTGTGCCGGGACCACGACGTGGCCATCATCGCCGACGAAGTGTTCTACGATTACGATTTGGAACCATTCGAAGGCAACGCACGACTCACGGGGGAGCGTGGCGCGCTCACATTCGCGTTGGACGGTTTTTCGAAAATGCTCGCCGCACCGCATGCCAAAGTCGGCTGGATCCAGGTATCAGGTCCCGCCGAAGACGTGGCGGAAGCCAAGCGTCGTCTCGACGTGATCGCCGACGACTATCTGCCCATGAGCGAGATCGTCGCAAAACAAATTCCCGCACTGCTTGAAGCGGCGCCATCGCAGACCGCGCGCGTGCAGGAACGTGTGCGCGGCAATCTCAAAGCACTGCATGCCATGCTCGACGCGGATGAGCAAGGTCTTGTCAGCGTATTGCGTGCCGAAGGCGGATGGAACGTACTGCTGCGCGTGCCCAGCGTGCTCGACGAGAACGAGCTGGTGCTGCACATGATCGAACGCCACGGCGTATCCGGACAGCCCGGCTACTTCTTCGACATGACCTCCAACGGCTATCTGGCCATCTCACTACTGCCCGAACCGGACGATTTCCGGCATAACGTGCACGTGGTGATCGACACCGTCAACGAACTGATCGGCTGAACGGACTGCCGAGTCCGAAATCTCTTCTACGCCCTGTCGCCCTTCGCCGCCTCATACTTCGAACGAACCAAATCCGTGTAAAAATCGACCGCCTCACGAGGCGCGCCGTCGAACACCACACGATGGTCGTCGACAATGAGCACGCGGCCGATCGCATATTCCGGACGGACGATCAGATCCGTGTCATGCGTGGCGAACACCACCTGCTTGTCATAGCTGAACAGGGCCTTCGCCACGCGCGCCGACGACACCTCGTCCAATCCCTTGGTCGGCTCGTCGGCGACGATCGCAGCGGGGGAGAAGCTCAACGCGGCCGCGATCGCCAGCAGATGCCGCTTCTCGCTATCCAAAGCGGAGGCCGGCTCGCGGGCCACGGAAGCCAAGTCGAAATGCGCGAACAGATTGCCGATGATCGCCTGACGTTCGCTTTCCGGCACCTTGTGCTTCTTCAACGGCAGGTCGATCGCCTCACGAATCGAAGCCGCCTTGTAGTAGGCGTTCGGAATCTCTTCGCGCCGCACGCGGCCGACCAGATCCTCGACATGCTTCAGATCGCGTTTCACGGCGGGGTCGTATGCGGTACCGTCCGCTTCGATGCGGACCGTTCCGGACGTGGCGGCCAACGCTCCGTCCAGCAACTTCAGCAGCGTGGTCTTGCCTGCGCCGTTCAAGCCGATTATCGCCACACGCTTGCTGTCAGGTGTGATATCAAGCGTGGTGGCTTCCAAGCCGATATTGCCGTCCTCGTACATGTGGGCGGCCTGGTCGAGATGGAACGTGACGGACGAAGCCGGTGTGGAATGTTTACCGGCGAACAGCGAATCGAAGAAACCCATACCGCCGATTGTAACGAACCGCAGGCGCAACCGCGCGCAGGTTCACCGGCAGTTCATCCGAATCGTCCGTGCCCGCATGCGTGGCGGACGCCTTGTAATCGGCGAACAGGCTGCCGAAATCCAACAGTCGCGTCACACTGCTGGTTTCGGCATCGAGTTTGACGACCTGGTCCTGCACGGTGTTGTCGTCGCGGCCCAGTTCGGTGGTGAGCAGCACGATGTCGCCTTTGGCATCCAACGTGCGGCCCGAGGATGGTTGCGTGGCGGCGAAAGCGGTTTCATGGTTGGCGACCCCCGGAACATAACTCAAAGCAACAATGATGACAATCGTTATGATTGCCGATGAAACTCAGAGCAAACCGGAAAAACTGCTATATGAATCAGGAAAGAAACCTGAATTTTTACTGGATGTAGCTTATGTCGGACGTCAACCCAACATGAACCAGGACTGCACGTCGAGATAGAGGGCGGGATTGTTGCGCAACATCTCATCGTCACGCCCGGGCAGGAACAACGACATCAGCGCGACAACCAGCGTGAACAGCAGCAGCGCGAGGAATCCGGCACGACATACCCAACGCAGACGCGGCTTGCCGCAATCAAGTACGATCAGCAACGAAGGCAACGCGGCCAAGGCAAACAGCCATCCGAAATCGGCGATGTACCGCCATCCCAAACCAGCCATGCGGGAGTCAATCACCACAAGCAGCAATCCCAATGCCAGGCTGGATGTCAACAACAGCCATGTGTTCGTACGCCCGGCCTTGCGCATACGCCGGTAGAGGAACGGGCAGGCCAGCGCGGCCAACGTCAACGGAGCTATCGTGAATAAGCCGCCAGGCATTGCCTCGGTAAATCCCCAAGTGGGAAGAGGCGCCGGACTGACGGCGAGGAACGGAAACGCATCCGTGAACCGCAACGGCAGGAACAGGTAATATGCGACGGTCAGCGCAAGATTCGACAATGGCTGCCGATAACTGGTCATATCCGTGACCGTCATCTGATATGAGGTGCCGAAGTCGAGCGGTGATCCGAACCGGACCACGTTGTACGCCAGCAGAGGAACGATCACAATCAACGCGGGAAGCAATGCGGCCAACGGCGCGCGCATCAGACGCCAGACCGACATATGGGGAAGGGAGGAATCATTGGAGGCGTGACGGAAAATCGACTGAATCTGCGGCCAGAATATTACGAAAGCCAGCAACGCCACGAGAATGAACTGCGGACGGCACCCCAGATTGGCCGCAATGCACATCGAGCCTGCAGCCAGATGGGGCAACGACAACGACTGCGTGCCATCAACCTCACGAATCCGATCGCCTGACACCGGCACCCGCTTGGCGGCGCCCAACCACAGCCACAATCCCAACACGCTCAGAAACAGGGAGGCGGCGATCGGCACCGAATAGAAATTCGTCCGATACCACAGATACAAACCATTGGAAGCCAACAGCATGAACACGCACAGCATACTGACCGCAGCCAACGGCGCATTCGGACGAATTCGGGATATCACACGAATCACCAGCAGACATCCGAATACCAGAAAACCAAGCATCAGCAGCGGCACGGCCGCACCGCAGGGCATCATCAGCCCGCCATCGACGAACAACGATGTGACCGCCCGATACGGCAGGAACAACAACAACGCGGGAACCACACCGAAATACGAATACCAGTGCCCCTGATAGAACGCGTAATCCCAATACACTGGGCTTACGCCATCGGCAAGCAACCGCTGCCGGGTGGCCACATCATACGGATCCGCCGCGTCACGCAACGCATCCGGCACATCCAAATCCAACCACGCGTGACCATCAAGCAGCGCCCTTGCCACGTAATCGTACTGGTCGAAATCATACGTGTACGTGCCTTTCGTATGGAAGCTCAACGGAGCCGCCTCCACCAGCTGCCACACCACAACGGCACAAGTGACCACAACAGGCACCGCCAGCAGCGCCCCCAGCCACGCACGCTGCCTCACACTCGTCGTATCCAACGGCATCCGCCACAACCGCGAACCAGGCCTCCACACCAGTACCATCGCCAACACGGCCGCCATCACGCCGATACGCAACGGATTCAACGCGAACGGTACACGCACATTCGCACGCACCGCATCAAACGGAATCAGCGAACCCTTCGGCTCGACAATCCGCACGCACACCGAACCGCCGGCAGCCGCCGCATGCACATACAGCGAACGTGGCGAAGACACCGACACCGAATTGACCGTACCGGCCCTGCGATTGACATCAGGACGGACACGAACCGTGCGCAACACCTGCTCCGATTGTCTGGCTGCCTTATCCAACGCCTTCGAAGACACCGGATCCATACGAACATATTCCGACGAGCCATCCGCATCGACCTGCATATATGCCTGCGTCGGATCGGTGACCTTCAACAACCCCTCGTCAGTACGTTCGAGCCCAGGGCCTAGCACGTTGTACGCGGCGGCGGAATCACCCGATGCGGCCAAGGAACGCCAAAACGGCATATTGCACAACACGCACTCGACCACCACCATCACCGCGAAAGCGACTACAATGGCTGCGCACATACGACGACGTGCCTGAAAACGCTGCTTCGAAAAAGTCACGTCATTATTCTAATAGCTTCATGTCGCGTTGGATTGAAAGAATGGCACACATGTCTCACCGCACACCATCAGACCCGGCCAGCCAACCGGAACATAACCGGACCATGCTCGAACGCGTCAGGCAAAATGTGCGGCGACTCGTCAACCAGGCCACGCCGCGCCACATCCACGCCAACCCCTTCGGCAAGGCGCTTGACAAGCCCGACGACATCGTCGACGAACTGACCCGCAACGCCATCCGGCTTAATCCGCTCATCAAACGACACGTCATCGACGGATTCGAAGGCGTGCCCGGAGGATTCCGCCTCGGATGGGCCCAACTGCCGCAGACCCACGGCCATGCCTTCTCCATCGGATTGTTCACCGACAGCGACCACTTCGCCCAAATCGCGCTCGCGGACGGCAAAGCGCGTGTCTTCGCCGGCACCGATCCGGACATGGACACGCAGGAACTCGAACCGCGGTTCGTCTTCGTCAAAGAGGAAACCCTTACGTTGGCGGACGGTCCAAGACTCGGCCATGCGGCCAGCCGCAATCCGAAAACGGTGCGCGCCACGCAAGGCGGCGTCGTGGGACGCATGCCGGGCGGTCGCATGATGTGGCTCGCCTCATGGCTCAAAACCGGCAGCCGATACACGCTTGAGCAAATGCGCGCCAACCTGCCAGCGAATATGCGGTTCGACCTCGAATATCGGGACGCCATCGCCATCGCCTTCTTCGCCGCCTACATGCTTCCACAGATGAACGGCCTGCTCGTCGGCTTCGGTTCCGGCAACATTTTCCGCAGGCTCAACCGCGAAGCGCCCATAGGCGCCATCCGACGGTCCATCAGAGACACCATGAGCGCCCGGTCGCATGGCATGCGCGCCTCCGGCCTGGAAGACTACTTCGCCGATCTGATGCGCGAAGCCCACGCGCTCGATACCGATCAAGGGCTCGAAGCTGTGCACGGAGCGGAACCGCTGCGCCTGTACACATCCAGCTATTCCGGATGCTACTTCTTCGCATGGGATTCCTCCCTGCCGTTCTCGGCAGTGCTGTGCGCCCTCAACATCGAGGGCAACCTCAACCGCTTCGCCGCCGTCAGCTCATGGCTGGAACGTAACGCACGCATCGGCGCTCTCCCCACGGAGGACACGGTGACGCGTGCCGAAGCCGCGCAGATCGACTTCGCCCTGCTGGAGAATCCGACGCTGATCGCGTTGAAACCGGACGACCGGTTCGGCGCGATCCTCGACCCGAACCGGGAAGACGGCATCCAGGCCGCCAGCCGACTGGCGGATATCGCGGCCGACTTCCGGCGTGAAGTCGCCGAATCAACCAAGGACAACGTGTTGGAAGGCGATTTCGGCGCCGACGGAGGTTCCGAATGGGTGTACCGGCAGACCATGTCCCGTCTGCTGCGCAGCCTGCGTCTGCCATACCGTTTCGACGTTGACTTCCGGTGCGACCTCAGCGACGGCGAAGTCGCAATCGGCTTCACTTCTGCTGGAGTGTCCATGATGCCGTTCACCCGATACGACGTATCGCGCCGCGCGTGGATCGACCTGACCGACGTCGAACGCACGCGTATGAGCGTCGATTACAATCTGCGCGTCGGACTCATGATGGCCGCGCTGAGCTTCGGAGCCGATCCGAATGTCAAACGCGTGTCGATGCACATCGATTCGATTGGTCTGGAAGAGGCCGTAGCCGAACAGGATTCCGCCATCAGCGAGTTGATGAGCGAGGCGTTAAGCGCCTTCGAACGCATCCGTACCGGAGACATGAGGCCATCCGGATCCAAAGCCGCTCCAAAGGACGGCGACTACCATGGCGATCCGGCTCGGCCCGTCACTCCGAGAACCACCGATATCTCATCCGAATCAATCGATTCCGACGATTCGGCTGGCTCGGATAGCGTTGGCACTGGAGACGATACGGTGGACGGCCAGTTCGAAGACCTGATGAAAGACATCGACTTCGACGAAATGGCGTTCGCGGTACCGGACGGACGCGCCGATGATGACGACGCCTCCATGCGGGACGACGCCAGCGACAAAACGGAGTACGACACCTACCTCGATGATGATGACGACGATCCGATGGCGCAGCTGCGCAAAAACCCGACCGTACGCAACTTGGTGACCGTCACCTTCACCCGCGACGAGTTCCTGAAGCGGCTCGACACTGACGGATTGGCCCATCCGACCGCCACATACCGCATGTTCGACGCCGAAATGGACGTGGACGGCAAAGGCGCGCTCAAACCCATCGATGCGGCCTTCGACCTTCGTGACAGCCGATTCTCACCGGCGGGAAGCCAAGAAGAACCCGAACTGTCCGACATTCGTTTTGATGACGGCACGGCGCAGTTGTTCGGCTGTGAGAACATGATGGGCCTGTCCATCCAGCGTGTCGACCTGTTGCAGCGCGCCGTGGGGGAGTTCCATCGTCTTGCGCAAAGCGACGGACTCGAATCGGTGGCCAAAGCCAAACAGGCCATGGACATCATCAATTCCATATCCGATCCGGAATTGACCGAATTGGCACCGCAGGTCACCAGCGCGCTGATCGACGGCGAAGACACGCCCGACTTCTCATTCGAACTGGCACAATCCCTCGATGACGAACGTCTGAAGGCACGAGACATGCTGTTCTCCGGAGACGTCGAGCGGGCCATCGAATCCGCCCAGTCCACACTCGAACGCATGGACCGGATCTTCGCTGAAAATCCGGGCGTGCCGCGGTACTTCAATTCATATGCGGAACGCGTCATCTACAACCGCATGTTCGCCACCGAAGGCGAAAGAACGGTGCTCATTCCCGACAACCTGTTCTACATGCATATGGAGCTTGCCGACCTGCTCGCCCAAGTCAAAGGCGTCGATGCCGCGCTGCCGCATCTGAACGCCATGGTGCGTTACGCCCCCGCATACCCGCTGTCGCACCTCAAGCTCGCCGTGCAGCTGGGGCGTGCCGAGGACTGGGATCCGGCACGTGCGGCATGCCTCAACGCGCTGAACGTCGCGCTTGACCGGGAAGACGCCTCATTCGCCTACTATCGCCTCGCCTATGCGGAATGGATGTGCGACCACTTCGACCTTGCCGCCGCCTCATACATCATGAGCGAGGAGATCGCCCCCGGACGTATCGCCATGCTCGAAAGCGAACTGCAGGAACTGATCGGAAGAGCGCAATCGCAGTGCATTCCGGTGCCGACCAACGTGCAGGAAGCCATCCACGTGCTCGCCGACGCCGGACTGCCGGTATGGCCGAACACGCCGGTCGCGCCCCTGATGCACCAAGCGGCCCGCGTCTGCGTGGACAAAGGCATGTTCGTGCCCGCACGCACCCTGTCGGTGGCCGCGATGCGCATGGATTACGAAGACCATGACGGTGCCGACGTGGTGCAGGTGCAGTTCCTGCGCTCTCTGAACAACTAACAAAACGGTCGAACATTTGTGCGATAATCGGTGCTGGCGTGGACATCCGCGCGGCATGGCGGAAATGATGGGAAAGCGGTGACAATGACGAATCGTGATGATTCCGAACAGTTGGCATGGGATTTCGACGCGCCGGAGAGCGACGGTAGTTCCGCGGCCGTCGTGGCCGATGAGGGGCTGGCTTCGCTGACTCCGGGCAGCGAACGTTGGATTGCCGCGTTGCAGCCGACCGATGCCGACGCCATGCGCCTCGACAAGGTTGATGTGGCTTCGATGAGCGCCGAAGCCGCGGCCAGGCTGTGGGCGCGCGTGGCCGCATGGGTGGAATCAGACCAGATCGCATACTATATCGACGATGCCCCCGTCTCATCCGACGCGGCATATGACGCAAGATTGCGCTGCCTGCAATCGCTTGAGGCGCAGTTCCCATCACTTGACTCACCGCAGTCACCGACCCATCGCGTGGGCGGCACGTTCTCCAACGACTTCGCTTCCGTACGTCATCCATCGCGCATGATGAGCCTCGATGACGTGTTCTCCATCGAGGAGCTGCGCGAATGGTACGACGGCGTGCTCAGGGGATTGGATTGGCCTGAATCGAAGCCGCTGCCCATGACCTGCGAGGTGAAAATCGACGGTCTTGCGCTGAACCTCATCTACCGCAACGGCGTGCTTGAACAGGGTCTGACCAGAGGCGATGGCGTGACCGGCGAGGACATCACTCTCAACGTGCGCACCATCTCCACCATTCCGCAGAACCTTGCCGGACCGGAGGAAGACATTCCCGAATTCGTGGAGATCCGCGGCGAAGTGTTCATGCGATGGGACGATTTCAACAAGCTGAACGCCGAGAACGAGGACGCCGGTCGTGCGCCATTCGCCAATCCCCGCAACGCGGCCGCAGGTAGTCTGAGACAGAAGGATCCGCGTATCACCGCAACCCGTCGCCTGAGCTTCTACGCGCACGGCATCGGATCGCTGCGTTGGGGTGCGGGGCACGCCGGCAACGGCCATGATGTGGTCAACGACCAATCCGAAGCCTACGAATTGTATAAGAAATGGGGTGTGCCCGTCTCTCCGCACAACCGTGAGGTCACGTCGTTCAAGGAAATCCTCGACATGATCGACTATTACGGCGAACACCGAGGCGACATCGAACACGCGCTTGACGGCATCGTCGTGAAGGTCGACGATTTGGGATTGCAGCGTTCCCTTGGCGCCACATCGCGGGCGCCGCGCTGGGCCATCGCCTACAAATATCCACCGGAAGAGGTCAATACCGAGCTGCTTGACATCACTGTGCAGGTGGGGCGCACCGGACGTGTGACTCCGGTGGCGGTGTTGAAACCCGTGTACGTGGCCGGTTCCACAGTATCCCGTACCACGCTGCACAACCCCTTTGAAGTGGAACGCAAAGGCGTGCTCATCGGCGACACCGTGGTGGTGCGCAAGGCGGGAGACGTGATTCCCGAGCTCGTCGGTCCGGTGCTGGAGCGACGCAAGGGACGCGAGGGCGAGCTCCGCCGGTTCGTGATGCCCACGCGTTGCCCGAGCTGCGGCGCGGAACTCGCTCCCGCCAAAGAGGGAGACAAAGATATACGCTGCCCGAACGTGGAATCCTGCCCGGCGCAGCTGACCGAGCGGATCATCAATCTGGCGTCCCGCAAGGCGTTCGATATCGAACATCTGGGCGACCAATCAGCCATTGCGCTGACGAATCCCGAAGAGGACAGGCCCGATTCCATCGACACGTATGCGCCGAACATCACCGAAATCGTGGTGAAACCCGGTGAGGAGCCTGAACCGTACGAGCCGGTGGCGGGACTGGAACTGCCGCCCATGCAGACACCTGTGCTGTCCAGCGAGGCCGGGCTGTTCTCGTTGACGTCCGCAGACCTCAAGGATGTGCGCGTCTGGCGCGAGGCCCCAATCATCGAAATCCACGAGACCGTCGGGTCAAACGGCAAGATCAAGAAAGTGCGCAAACGTGTGGGCGGATCCGGATTATGGCATCAGGTGCCCGCATTCTGGACCGCGCCTACCGCTGCCCGCAAACGCAAGGAAGCCGACATCGACGAGACCGCGGAATATCCGCAATACGTGGTGCCGGATGACGCCGTGGTGATCCGCGAGGAAATCAAGGTATCCCGTGGAGGCGCGTCCAGCGTGCAGCCGGTGTACATTCGTCCGGCGGAAAACACCCGCAAGATGCTCGACGAAATGGACAAAGCCCGCCATGCCGACCTGTGGCGCGTTCTGGTGGCCCTGTCCATCCGCAGGCTCGGACCGCCCACCGCACGCACCATCGCCAGCGCGTTCGGTACGTTGGATGCCATCGAACATGCCAGCGTGGACGAATTGTCCCAAATCGACGGTATTGGTCCGGAAATTGCGGAATCCGTAGTCACATGGTTCACCGCGGCCCGTGAGCCGGGCAATTGGCGCGGTGCCGTGCTTGACGCATGGAAGGCCGCCGGCGTAGGAGTCGGACAAGCCCAAGCCAGCGGACTACCACAGACATTGGCAGGCAAAACGGTCGTGGTCACCGGCTCGTTGGAAGGATTCTCCCGCGATTCCGCCAAAGAGGCCATCGTTCTGCGCGGAGGCAAAGCCGCAGGATCCGTCAGCAAGAAAACCGATTGGGTCGTCGTAGGCGAGAATGCCGGCTCAAAAGCCGCAAAAGCCGAGGAACTGGGCATCCCCATGCTCAACGAAGACCAATTCAAACAGCTGCTCGACACGGGAACAGTTGAATAATCGCCACACCATCTGGCAAGCCGTGCCGCGAACCGCTACTGTGGTACGCGGCATAAGGAGGAAGCATGAGCGACGAGCACACCATCGAAGCGCGCATCTACGAACGGCTAAGCAAAGTGATTGACCCCGAACTGGGCAGGTCCGTCACCGACTTGGGCATGATCGCAGCCATTGACGCCACGCCAGTGGCAGGCGAAACCAACACGTACGACGTACGGGTGCGGGTCGAACTGACCGTGGAAGGCTGTCCGCTGTCGCAGACCATCACCAACCAGATCAACGGCGCGGTCGCCTCCTATCCTGATGCCACGTTGATTCCCAGCATCGAAGTCGGCTCCATGAGCCAAGACAAACTCACCCAGCTGGTGGCCGGCCTCAAAGCGGAACGTAAACAGAACCCGTTCAACAAACCCGGCATCAAAACCCGCATCTTCGCCATCGCCTCCGGCAAAGGCGGCGTGGGCAAATCGTCTGTCACCGCCAATCTGGCAGCCACATTCGCGGCGCTCGGCTACGATACCGCCGCCATCGACGCCGACATCTACGGTTTCTCGCTGCCTAGGCTATTCGGCGTGCAATCACAGCCCACGAACCTCAACGGCATGCTCATGCCCGTCACCGCATGGGGTGTGAAACTGATCTCCATCGGCATGTTCGCCGGCGCGGACAGAGCCATCTTATGGCGTGGTCCAAGACTGCAACGCTCCTTGGAACAATTCCTATCCGACGTATGGTGGGGCGAGCCGGACGTATTGCTGCTCGACCTGGCGCCCGGCACCGGCGACATGGCGATTTCCGTGGCACAGGCACTGCCGAACGCCGAACTGGTGGTGGTCACCACACCGCAGCCATCCGCCTCCGACATCGCGGTACGATCCGGCCTGGTGGCATTGCAGGTGCCGATGAAAGTTCGCGGCGTCGTGGAGAACATGAGCTACTACGAGCACAAAGGCGAGAAGCTACGTATCTTCGGCGAAGGTGGCGGCGCACGCGTATCCGAACAGCTGACCCACAGCCTCGGCTATGAAGTGCCACTGCTCGCACAACTCCCATTGGAGCCTGAACTGCGCGAAACCGGCGAAGCAGGCCGGCCCGCAGTCCTGACCAAAGAGGGCGCGTTGCGGTCGGACGGTATCGGAGAAACATTCAAGAATCTTGCCGAATCGCTGATGAGACTGCCTCAATAAAATCACCATACGGTTGGAGCGTTCCTCCAAAACAACACATCGGAATGCGACTCAGCCACGGAATACGGAATCCGTTATGAGACAAAACCGACGTAAATCGTGGGTCCTGTGTAATATCAGGCGCAGACACGGGGGCCGAATGGCTGAGAGGAAGCAACCGCTTCAACCGTATGAACGTATACCGGGTAATGCCGGCGCACGGACGTCTCTCTATTTCCCGTGCCTTGACGAAAAGAGAAAGGCACATATCCCATGACTGAAGAAAACCAGTCTTCCGCAGTTCGCAAACACAACAACAAGTGGCGCGTGGTCGATATCGTCGTCGCAGCCATCATCGCCGTCGCATCCGGCGTGATCTTCTGGGGCTGGGACATCGTCTGCACCGCGCCGCTGGCCCTCTTCGAGGCGGTGACTCCAGGCTTCGAAGGCCTGCTTAACGCTTTCTGGCTGTTCGCAGGCCCTCTGGCCGCCATCATCGTGCGCAAGCCTGGAGCCGCACTGTTCGCGGAAACCCTCGCGGCCGCGCTCGAACTCACCATGGGCAACCAGTGGGGCGTCGGCGGCTCGCTGATCGTCGGCATCGTGCAGGGCCTCGGCGCCGAAATCGGTCTTGCCATCTTCGCCTATAAGAAGTGGGACCTGCTGTCCACCACGATCTCCGGCGCACTTGCAGGCGTCGGCTGCGGCCTGTACTACTGGCTTACCAATCCGGCTTGGAGCGCGCTACGCGTCAGCATCTACCTGATCGCCTCCGCCATTTCTGGCGCGGTGCTCGCCGGCGCGGTGATGTACCTCCTGCAGGTGGCCATCGCCAAGACCGGCGTGCTCGACCGCTTCGAATCCGGTCGTACGCAGGAACTGGTCTGATTGTCCGATGCAAGCAAATCCCGCATCACATCAAGGTGGTGCGGGATTTTCTTGTGATGGCGCATCGCATGACAACGGCATACGAAACAACAGCATGACAATCAGAAGAAAGAACGACGAATGACCACTGACGTTCAGAACACAACAGCGGCCGGCGTGACCGCACATGATTGGGGATGGAGACACGCCTCACGTAAGGATTTCGCGCTACGACACGTCGACTTCGACATCAAACCGGGGGAGCGGGTACTGTTGCTTGGCGCGTCCGGCGCAGGCAAATCAACCCTGATGTCCGGTTTGGCTGGCGTGCTCGGTGGAGATGACGAAGGCGAGCAGGAAGGCGAGCTGCTCATCGACGGCGTCGACGCCAGACAAGCGCGCGGACGTTGCGGGCTGGTGCTTCAGGACCCGGACTCGCAGACGATTCTCGAACGTGCCGGAGACGACACCGCATTCGGCTGCGAGAACCTGAACCTGCCGAAAGATGAAATCTGGAACCGGGCACGAGCCGCCCTTGACATCGTCGGGCTTGACTACATGGCGTTCGACCGCTCCACACGAGGACTTTCCGGCGGGCAACGTCAGCGCCTCGCCTTGGCGGGCGTGCTGGCCATGCACCCTGGCCTGCTGCTGCTTGACGAACCGACCGCCAACCTTGACCCGGACGGTGTCAAGGAAGTGCACGACGCTGTCCGCCACGTCCTCGAACAAACCCATGAGACGCTGGTTGTGGTGGAACATCATATCGACGTGTGGCTCGACCTGGTCGACCGCGTCATCGTGCTGGGCAAACCCGAAGCCGATTCGAACGTCGGCGGCGTAATCGCCGACGGCACTCCAGACGAAGTGTTCGGCCACATGGGTCAGGTGCTTGCCGACGGCGGTGCGTGGGTGCCGGGCCGCACCATCGAAAGCCACGCGCCCAAACCGGAACAAATCCGGCAACCGCAGGACGTCGTGCTTTACACGCGGGATCTGAGCTTCGGCTATGATTTCCCGCTCGGCGAGCATATCGACCTCGAATTCCATTCCGGTGAGGTGACCGCGTTGACCGGCAGAAACGGCGTGGGCAAATCCACACTTGGACTCACTCTCGCAGGACTGCTCAAACCGATGGCAGGACGTGTATGCATGGCGGACGATCTGGTACCTCCCCATCGCGAAAACAATGTGATCACATGGAAAAGCCGCGACTTGCTGGGACGTATCGGCATGGTGTTCCAAGAGCCGGAACACCAGTTCGCCGCATCCACCGTGCGAGACGAGGTGGCCATCGGCCCCAAATCCATGGGCAAAACCGACGAGGAGGCGTATTCCATCGCCGACAGGCTGTTGGAACGCCTGAATCTTTCCCGCTTCGCCAAAGCGAATCCATTCACCCTATCGGGCGGTGAGAAAAGAAGACTGTCCGTGGCGTCCATGCTGGCTGCCGCGCCAAAAGTGCTGGTCATGGACGAGCCGACATTCGGACAGGATTTCACCACGTGGACCAGCATGGTCCAATTGATCGCCGGTGCGCGCGACCAAGGTTGCGCGGTCATCATGATTACGCACGATGAGCCGCTCATCGAAGCGCTGGGCGCACGCCGTATTTTGGTCAGAGAGGGGGAGTGACATGCTCGAAACCAACAAAAACAGTGGGCGCGACGGCAATGAAAAGCCCGAAACCATTACCGTGGTGCCACACAAGGAACGTCGTAACGAAACGAAGCCGGCGTCACCGTCATGGTTCGTGGCGAAAATCAACCCGGTAAGCCGTTTCATCGGTGCGTTGATCCTGTGCATTCCGATGTTCTTCACCCTCGATGTCGTTTCGGCATCCGTGGCGTTTGGTTTGGAAATGCTATTGTTATGGATCGGCGGAGTGGCTCCCTGGACGGTCTTGCGCAAGACATGGCCGGTATGGATAGCGGCCACAGGCAGCTTCGTTTCCGTGGCGTTGTACGGCAAGACATCCGGCACGGTGCTGGCCAATCTGGGCGGCATCATCGTCATCTCCCAAGGATCGCTCTATCTGGCGTTGGCCACATTCCTACGTGTCGCCGCAATCGCCGTGCCGGGTGTGATTCTGGCTTTGGGACTCGACCCGACCGATCTGGCCGACGGACTCGTGCAGATTCTGCGCCTGCCGCAACGTTTCGTATACGGCGGCCTTGCCGGCATGCGCATGTTCACGCTGCTGCAGGACGATTGGCGTGCACTCGGCCAGTCACGCCGCTCGCGTGGCCTCGGCGACGGCAGCACCATCAAACGCGTCTTCTCGCAAGCATTCAGCCTGCTCGTCGTATCCATCCGACGTGGAACGAAGCTCGCCACCGCCATGGAAGCGCGCGGATTCGGATCCGACGCGCCACGAAGCCAAGCGCGCGAATCGAAACTGCATGCGGTCGACTGGCTGTTCTACGCCATCTGCATCGCGGTGCCGGCAATCGCGTTGGCCACCGCATACTACACCGGCTACTGGCATTGGGCGTTCAGCAACGTGTCCAACTAATGGATGATGATTCCCCAATCGGCAGCTAAATGAAAAAGCTCTCTGTCATACGTTCCAATCGGAATCGTATGACAGAGAGCTTTATTCTATTTCGGCAAGCCTTACACGGCTTCTTACTTGGCGAGCTTGTCCAGCAGCAACGCTTCGGTGATGACGTTGTTCTTCAACGCCGGCAGGCTGATGGACTCGTTCGGGCTATGCGCGTTGGCCTTCGGATCCTCCGGACCGGTGACCAGCACCTGCGCCTTCGGGAAGATGCGCTGCAATTCCGGAATGAACGGGATGGAACCACCCTCGCCCTTGTTGACCGGAGCCACACCGAACGCTTCCTCCATGGCGTCCATGGCGTCCTTGGTGGCCTCAGCGTTCGGATCCATGGCCCAGCCCATGCCGTTGTCGAGCTTGTCGACCCACACTTCGGCACCGAACGGCGCATGCTCCACCATGAACTTGGCCAACGCCTCCTGGGCCTCTTCCGGGCGCTGGTTCGGCGCGGTGCGCAAGCTCAGACGGAACGTGGTTTCAGGAGAGATGACGTTGAAGGATCCTTCCACCGGATGCGCGTCGAACCCGATGACGGTGACGCTGGGCTTCGTCCACAGACGCGCGGCGAGCGAACCGGTGCCGGCAAGACGATACGATTCGACGATGCCCGCGTCGGCACGCACAGTCGCCTCGTCCATATCACGCTGCAGGCCGCCAACCGGTTCCTCGGACGCAACGCCCGGCACGGCCAAATCGCCATTGGCGTCGTACATGGAGGAAATCAACATCGCAGCCAGCGTGTTCGCGTCAAGAATCGGGCCGCCATACTGGCCGGAATGCACCGGATGTTCCAACGCCTTGACATGCACATCAATATCGGTGTTGCCACGCAGCGACGTGGTCAGCGACGGAATCTCAGCGGACCAGTTGCCCGAATCGGCCACAATGATCACATCGGAAGCGAACTCGTCCCGGTGCTCTTCGATGAACGGAATGAAGCTCGGAGAACCCATCTCCTCCTCGCCTTCGATGAACACCTTGATGTTCACCTTCAGATCGTCTCCAAGCGCTTTCAGCGCACCGGAATGAATGGCGATTCCACCGCCGTCGTCCGCGGCTCCGCGGCCGTACAGACGCGTGCCGATTTCAGTGCCGACGAACGGGTCGGTGTTCCATACGCTCGGATCCGGCACCGGCTGCACGTCATGGTGCGCGTACAGCAGCACCGTCGGCGCGTCCTCGCTGACGTTTTTGGAACCGATGACCTCCCAAGCGCCCGGCGTGCCGTCGGGGTTGTGCGACTGCACCACCTTCGTATCGACGCCGACCTCGCGCAGCAGGTCCGCCACGAATTGCGCGGAACGCTTCATATGATCGGCGGTGATGCCTTTCGCGGAAATCGACTGCAAGGCGATCTTCTGGTTCAACACGTCGACGATGCGGCTGAAATCAGATTCGACGCGCGTGCGGATCTCTTCGGCTCCTAAAGCTGTCATAATCCTTGATGCTCCCTATATATGCGTGTATATTACGCGGATTGAATATCGTGTGACGAATGTCCATTGTATCCGTTCTTTGCAGACCGTCCGACCGCAGCTTGAATCGCAGCTTGAACCGCAACGCAGACGGCACCGCGGGCGGCATCGAGCGTCGATACGTCACCTTACGCTCTATAGGCATGAGTTTGTTTACCAAGAAGGAAGAACCGGCGCAGGAGAACGTCGAGAGCAAGGCTGCACAGCCGACCTCCGGCAAGGGCCGTCCGACCCCGAAGCGCAAGGACGCCCAGGCGCAGAATCTCCGTCCGCTGGTCCCCAAGGATCGCGACGCCAGCCGTAAGGCGGCCAAGGCCCGCATCCGCGAACGTGAGAACGCCGAATACGATGCCATGCAAAGTGGCGACATCAACCACATGCCAAAGTCGGAACGTCTGCCGTGGCGCATCTACATCCGTGACTACGTCGATGCCCGCTTCAATCTGGGCGAGTTCTTCATCCCGGTCGCGTTCATAATCCTGATCGGATCCATGGTCGTCACCTACAAGTGGCCTGCATTGGCGTTGCCGCTCATGCTGATCATGTATGTCTACTTGTTCGCCGTGATTATCGACGTGGCGGTCATGTGGCACAAGCTCAAGAAGAAGCTCATCGAGAAATTCGGTGAGCAGTCCGTGGCCAAGGGCATGCGTTCCGGTTCCTATGCGTGGAGCCGTGCCATCCAGATTCGCCGTTGGAGGCTTCCGAAGCCTCGTTACCCGAAGCGTGGACACTGGCCGGAGTGATCGGTATCGAGAACCGCCGGTGATTTTTCAAGCCGTCAGCGAACAACTGACGGCTTTTCCATTACCATGGAAAACGATTGCTCGCATCGAACAAAAGCTCACTTCACGTGCGTGCAAACGAATCAATGAGGAACGAATTGGGATTCAATATGGTTCAACAGCATTTCGACATCGCTATCATCGGAGCCGGCCCCGGCGGTTACTCTACGGCACTGCGTGCCGCGGAACTCGGCAAATCGGTGGCGTTGATCGAACGTGACGGTACGCTCGGTGGCACATGCCTCAACCGCGGATGCATCCCATCGAAGGCATTGTTGACCGCCGTGCATAGCGTCGAAACCATCCATAACGCCGAACGCATGGGCATCAACGCCACGCTGCAGAGCATCGATTTCGGCAGATTGCGTGATTTCCGCGTCTCCACCGTGGAAACGATGACGAAAGGGCTGACGGGCCTGCTGGCGCATCGCGGCGTCACCGTATTCCGCGGTTGCGCGGCATTGCAGAACGCGCATACAGTACGTGTCACGCCGGCTGAGGGGGAGACGCAGGTATCGCGGTCCGTGGAAGCCGGCGTGTTCGAACCGGTTGAAACGGAACTTGCGATCGATGCCGACGACGTCGTGTTGGCAACCGGATCGCGTCCGCTTGCGTTGCCTGGAAATCCGTTCGCCGGCGCGCTGATCGATTCCACCCAGGCGTTGGAGCTGAATACCTTGCCCTCCAGCGCGGTGATTATCGGTGCGGGTGCGGTGGCATTGGAATTCGCGTCGCTGTGGAATGCCGCCGGTTGCGAAGTGACACTGCTGATTCGTAAGGACCGTGTGCTGTCCACATGGGAACGCCGTGCTTCGATGACGCTGACACGTGAGCTGAAACGCAGGGGAGTGAACGTGATCGCACGCACCGCGGTGGACCGTGTCGACACTGGCGCGAACCTAGGGGCCACTGTGCACTATCGGCAGGGCGATTCCGATGAGGACCGCACCGCTTACGGCGAAGTGGTGCTTGCCGCCATCGGACGTGTGCCCAATACCGACGCCGACTGGTTCCGCTCCAGCGGCCTGAAGCTCGACGAACGAGGATACGTGACCGTCGACGGATACGGACGGACGAACCTTGATGGCGTGTGGGCGCTGGGAGACATCACTCCAGGTCATGCGCTGGCCCACCGCGCCTTTGAACAAGGCATCACCATCGCTGAGAAAATCGCCGGAGCCGATCCAAAACCCGTGATTGACGACACCGTGCCACAGGTGGTGTTCTCTTTCCCCGAAGCAGCAAGCGTCGGATTGACGCTCGACCAGGCAAAAGCGCGCGAAGACGTGGTCGAGCCGAAGGAGACGGCATACCCGATGCTGTCCAACGCGCGTATGCTGATGAGCGGTGAAGGCGGATCGATGACCGTCGTCAGCGGTGCGTTTGCGAACAATCCTGATATGCAGGTGGTGTTGGGCGTGCACATCGTCAGCCCAATCGCCAGTGATTTGATAGCGGAAGCCGAACAGTTGGTCGGCAACCGTGTCCCGCTTGCCGATGCGGCACGGCTCATCCACCCGCATCCCACGTTCAGCGAGACGCTCGGTGAGGCGTTGCTGAAAGCGGACGGACGCCCGCTGCATACGAGATAGGCGGAGTAGAATAGCGCAGTCGCACCATAAATGGCATGGTTCCTGATAGACTATCGTCCCAGTGTGTGTAACCGAACCGTCAAGCGAGGAAGTCGATGGCAGATAAAGCAGAGAAAAAGAAGCAGAAGAAGCAAGGCACCATCAGCCAGATCATCCAGATCTTCAAATACACCCAAGCTGAGGATAAGGCGCTTCCGTGGCTGTGCGGTGGCGTGTTCGTGGCACCGATTATCGTGTTCGTCGTACTGGGCGTCATATTCAAGTGGCATGTGTTCAGCTGGATCCTGTTCATGATTCTTGCCGTCATGCTGGGCGTGCTGTTCGCCACCATGATGCTCACCAAGCGTGCCGACAAGGTCGGCTACGCCAAGATCGAAGGTCGTCCCGGTGCCGCAGTAAGCGTGCTCGGCAACATCAGCAAGGCCGGCTTCAACTTCCCCCAGGAACCGGTGTGGATTGACCCGAAGACCAAGGACGCCATCTGGCGCGGTACCGGTTACAACGGCATCTATCTGCTGGGCGAAGGCGATTACAATCGCGTCAAGCGAGCCATGGATCGTCAGGAGCAGCGCATCAAGGGCGTGACCGCCGGCTCTGAAATCCCGGTCTACCGTATGTACGTCGGCACCGGCGCAAACCAGACCCGCCTCAAGGACGTGCGCAAGACGCTGCTCAAGTTCAAGAGCTACCAGCCGACCCATCACAAGAACAAGCTGATGGCCGCCATCCATCCGAGGACTCGTTTCGTGCTCACCAAGACCGAGCTCACGGTGCTCAACGAGCGTCTGCGTACCCTGCAGCTGAAGAACGGCATGAGCGTGCCGAAGGGCGTCGATCCGATGCATCCGCAGCGCGTGAGCCGTCGCGCCATGCGCGGCCGCTGACGGTGGAATCGCATTATTCCGTTGAAAAAGCTCCAATCGCGTCGTGCGATTGGAGCTTTTCCTATATTCGAAGCCATACGTGTCCATTAATTGACACGCCGCTGAAGGGCGTGACGCGACCGTTCGTAACACTTGAATCCCCATTTTTCGCGAAATCGCACTTCGAATATGTCATTACGAAACATTCTCGTAACCCAAATGGCGAGTGAGCGAAACTCGCGACCATAGACTAATAGCCTGTAAGTAACTTATTCGAAAGGAGCGGTCCCGTGACTGCACTTGAAACCAAGGCTGATGCTGAGGCCCTTATCAACAAGGAAGGCATTGAGTATGTCTCCGTTCGCTTCACCGATCTGATCGGTGTTCAGCAGCACTTCACCGTGCCGGCAAGCGAATTCCTGAAGGATGCCTTCACCGACGGCATGCCGTTCGATGGCTCCTCTGTGGAAGGCTTCCAGGCCATCAACGAGTCCGATATGAAGCTGGTGCCGGACGTTTCCACCGCATTCATCGATCCGTTCCGCAAGCACAAGACCCTCGACGTGGCATTCTCCATCGTCGACCCGCTGACCGACGAGCCGTACTCCCGCGACCCGCGTCAGGTTGCCGGCAAGGCCGAGGCTTACCTGAAGTCCACCGGCATCGCCGATACCGCTTCCTTCGCTCCGGAAGCCGAGTTCTTCATCTTCGACAAGGTGCGTTTCGAGAATAGCATGCAGCGCTCCTTCTACGAGGTGGACTCCATCGAGGCTCCGTGGAACTCCGGCATTGACACCGAAGATGACGGCACCCCGAACATCGCCTTCAAGAACCGCGTCAAGAAGGGCTACTTCCCGGTTCCGCCGATTGACCACACCCAGGACCTGCGCGACGACATGGTCGCCAACCTGCAGAAGGTCGGCCTGATTCTCGAGCGTTCCCACCACGAGGTGGCAGGCGCTGGCCAGCAGGAGATCAACTACCGCTTCAACTCCCTGCAGCACGCAGGCGATGACCTGATGAAGTACAAGTACGTCGTCCACGAGACCGCTGCCCTCGCTGGCAAGGCCGCCACCTTCATGCCGAAGCCGATCGCAGGCGACAACGGTACCGGCATGCACTGCCACCAGTCCCTGTGGAAGGACGGCAAGCCGCTGTTCTACGATGAGAAGAACTACGGCGGTCTGTCCGACCTCGCCCGCTGGTACATCGGCGGCCTGATCAAGCACTCTTCCTCTGTGCTCGCCTTCACCAACCCGTCTCTGAACTCCTACCACCGTCTGGTCCCGGGCTTCGAGGCTCCGGTCAACCTGGTGTACTCCGCTCGTAACCGCTCCGCCGCCATCCGTATTCCGCTGGCCGGCACCTCCCCGGCTGCGAAGCGTATCGAGTTCCGCGCTCCGGATCCGTCCTGCAACCCGTTCCTCGCCTTCTCCGCACAGCTGATGGCAGGCCTGGACGGCATCCTGAACCACATCGAGCCTCCGGCACCGGTCGACAAGGACCTGTACGAGCTGCCGCCGGAAGAGCACGCTGGCATCAAGCAGGTTCCGAGCTCCCTGGCTGAGGCCATGGACGCCCTTGAGGAAGATCACGACTTCCTCACCGCAGGCGACGTCTTCACCGACGACCTGATCGATACCTGGATCAGCATCAAGCGCGGCGAGATCGACCAGGCTCGTCTGGCCCCGACCCCGCTGGAGTACGAGCTGTACTTCCACATCTGAGGCCTATACTCAGTTTCCCTTGAAATCAAGCTGTTTTGGACTCCAAGGGTAATCAGAAGGTAGCCGGATTGGTTATAAGGAGAGCCTCCCCAAATTGGGGAGGCTCTCCTTATTCCTGCAGAATTTCTTCCATCCGGGACGGCAAAGACCTTACGGACCGGTCTTCTGATTCCTCGCCTCCACGAACACATCAGACGCATCCAATAAATAACCGTTGATATGAGCCGGACGCCTTCGTCAGCCTGGTTGATTACCTGACGGTCTACGCCAAGGACGACATCCGCGTGACTTTCCGCAATGGACAAGAAATCAAGGCATAAGAAAACAGCCTCACTATCCGAATACTGGGTGGTCAGGCTGTTCAAATATCTAGTTTTTACCGTTTATTTGTGAGGCTCTTCTTTGGCGACCTCTTCGGAAGACTTCTGAAACTTCTCGTCAAGTGGCTTGATAAATTCCGTTTGCCATTTGACGAATCGGGCCGACGGCTTTTTGGCGCGCTTGTCCCACTCCTCTTTTAACTCTTTATATTGATTCTCATCATTTTCATTTGCCGCATCCCTAACCTTGTAGGCGATGTCATTGCAGTTAACACAGAAACTCATCTGGTCTTCGCCATTTTTTACAGAGGCAAAAGACTCAAAGAACTTCTTCCTCCTTCCGCAGCAGTCACATACCATACGTCAGTCCTTCTTCCAGAAGAATGTTCTTAATATTCTTATCTAGTTCTTTCTCACACTTGGCATCTATCTTCCCACGTTGACTCGTCACCTTGGCAATCAAAGGCGAAACGTAGGCGACAATGTCCTTCTCCTGTTCCGAAGAAGACAGCAACTGTTGTTGAAGCTTCCGAAGATTCTTCTCATCCTCATCCAGCAATGCAATGACTTTATCCTGCTCATCGGGACTCAGCATATTGTCCATGAATTGCTTCAACAGTATCGCGTTGAACAATCTTGCAGTGATAACAGCGTCATCTTCATGGAAGATGTCCCCGACAGCCTTCACTCCAATCCCGACAATCGCTCCACCTGCAGAACCAGCCAACATGCCTATGGCTTTTGCGCCTTTCCCTCCGACCTTTTTACCAATTGCAGCTCCGGCCAATGCAGAAGATAAAGCACATCCTGCGAATGATCCGGCCAAGGACGTAATGTTCTTAAAGTATTGAGCACCAGACATCTTGCCTGCAGCAACTCGTATAGTATCCGGTACCGAAAACACCAAAAACATGACCCCCTGCGAAACAGCCGTAGAACCGAAGAATTTTGCAAAGCTCTTTTGCGCAGCCGCTCCATGAATGGGCTTTTTCCCAGCTAGAGCCCGGAACGAGTTCACCATGCTCTGGACCGTTTTCGGACTTAATGACCTGCTTATTCCGTTCACCAAGGGGTTTGCGGCGCTCATGAGCCCCGTTCGCGAAATCTGCGAGGCTATTACACCTCCTGCAAACGACAATCCATACACCTGCAGTCCCGTGAAAAGCGCGCTTTTCGCTGCCTTTTTGTAGTCTTTGGTTATCCACAGTGTCTGAGAAAAAGCAACAACGGCGGAGATTCCCAAGGCGGATAAACATGTTACCGACTCCGTGGCAAAGTCGAATGCTATTGACTCTATTGTCCCAGCCTTGGCAAGGTTGACTGCCTGAGAATAGGTGATCTTTCCTTTTCTTATGATGCTATAAGCTTGATTTGGATCCGTTACTCCCGGTACCTGCCCGTTTGTAATTCTGGTTTTCATACATTCGATGGCCTGCGCATACTGGTCCGCAGGAACCTCTACCTGCATAGCATTGCCACTTAAATCGTAATACCTAAACGACTTTTCCCCTGGTTGAGCATTGCTTGAAAAGCATGCGTTTACCGATCGATACGCCGATTTGTAATACTTGCACTGGATCGGCGAGGAGTTCACGATCTTATCAGGACCGTTCTTGGCATTATCCCGCCCAACCACTGTCGAATGCTCACCTGAAAGTTTGTCAAGAATGGAACCGGCTTCTTCCGCATAGATTCCGTGCCCCGTCTTTGTCTGATCGGCACCATAGGCAGCATTGAACATTACACCCTCAACATTGATGGTGTTCAAGGCACTAAATGTTGCCTCAGCCGCCTCGGCCTGCTCATGTATTCTTTGCCTGTAGGCCGTAAACAACTGATACAGAGCCTAATTTTCAAAATGAATGAGTTCTGTATCACCAGATTTCAGGATATACTTCTTGCCCTTGCCGTTTCCTTCTATCTGAATGTCAAAATCATCCGGCGAGTAGTACTCCCATGGAATGATTTGATAGATCGTATTGGGAGCTTTTTGCCTTTGTTCTTTATCTTTGTTAGCCTTCTGGATGAGCTTCTTGTTATCGTTCACCTCATCCCGCGTGGCCTTTACGACCAGCCCCTGCTCCGTAATAACAATGCCGGAGGGATACCCACCAAAACTGGATATGTCCGTCCACAAGATTTTGTAGTCTGTAGGAACCGGGATATATCGTTGTATCTTCTGAATGTTTTTGCTCGTCAGCTCTGTTGGAGATTCTGGTAGCTCTGATACAAGTTGCTGTAACACATCATCCATAGATCACATCCCTCCAATCCAAAGACATACATTGCTTCTCTTCAATAAAAAGCAAGCCGGCTCCAGACCGGCACCCTTTCATTTTAAGCGGCACTCTCGAACAAATCACGATTTTTCCGTATCCATATGCGTGGGTTGTTTTCAAGGAAACGCAATCCAGCCAACTTATCCTGGAATTTCATCAGACGATTAACGCGGGCCTGATGACCAAGTGACGAATCGTTTTCAATCACATCCAACTCGGCCTTCAAATCATTCAAAAACAGGGGATCAATCAAACGATGAATATTCTTCACTGTCGTATAGTGCATGCCACCCTCGCGCCGCTGATCATGAGACAGGGTCTCCTCCATCAGCGAGCCGAAAATAACGGGACTGATGTCTTTCCAAGAGAAATGCTCGCCCACATGAATCAACGCGCGTCGGATTTCCTCAGTAAACGGAATATTTCAATATGGTCGCCCAGTTCCGACAACGTGAGCTCATCAATCGGCTCACCTGTAGCGCGCGGGTCATGGTCAAGATCATAAAAACGAAAACGGCCAAAATTACACGTGCACAATACGGCAGGCTTCAACGAAAACGGCAATGAATCCGCATAACGCAACGCCTGCTGCACCGGAGTGACCTGCGTATCTTGACGATCCTCCGGCTTGTCCGAATCAATGCCAGCATTCTTTTGTTCGATAAGCAGACGCTCTTCAGGGAACAGCACATCAATGAAACCATTATCCACGGTCTTGTACTCTGTCGATGGCATCTTTTTTATTCGGCACGTTCTGAGCTAAATCAAGCAAAAAACGTCGGTCTCTTGCTTTTCATCACCATGGTCAGACCAACGATCAATAAATTCTTGTATCACTTTTTCGACAACAGATTTTCACGTCTGACGTCGCATGCAATAGGTCTTCCGCGACCGGATTCGTATACACCTTGTTGGGATACGTCAATGGTATGGCCCATGATCTGCTCGCGTACCTTATCGCTCATACCGAGCTGAGCGAGCGCAGTCGCCGTGGTATGCCTCGCCATATAACGCAGCTTCGGTGTGACGGACGAATGCACCTTGCCCGTTCTTTCGTATTCTTCATGTTTTTTCTAAAGTCGAAGTTTCGCAACAGCAGCCGTTTCCCCCTCGCAGTCAATCTTCTACGTTTTCCTGTGGCCGGATCAGGAGGCAACTCCATTGTTGTAATCCGCCCATATCCGTTCTTGGGGCTATACACAGAACCGCTACCGTGCGTTCGCCTACCCATTGCGGACTTCCGATTTGATATTTCTAGGGGTGCCAAAAGGGTAGTCACCTACAGGCAAAATCAAAGAACGTCAAAACAACTGAAATTGCAGCATTTCATAGCAATTACAACGAAATCACGAATCCTCACACATCAGATTTCACATCTGATTTTTGATCGGATGTGCTGAGTCTAAGTGACGTTGGGACGCCCCGAACCATGGGCAGTCATGGTTCGGGGCGTCCCCGTTTTTTGAAAAAGACCTGTCGAATAAAAACGACCTGACTGAGCCGCCTATGCCTTGTGCATGGCGATAATATGCTCTATCTCGGCAAGATCCGAAGCGAAATAGATGCCATGCTGGCGTTCCCCTGTGGAGAAGCCATCGTCGATCATGCGATGCAGCAGCGCCTTCATATCATCGTAGAAACCGTTGAGATTATAGAAAATACAAGGCTGTGCCAACTGGTCAAGACAGACTTTGGATACGACCTCGCTGATCTCCTCCAACGTTCCCGTGCCCCCGGGGAATGCAATGAAGACGTCGCCAAGCTCGATCATGCGCGTGCGTCGTTCGGTGATGTTCGGCACGATGGTGAGCTGGGTCAGATTCTTATGCGCGACACCCTTGTCCACGAACATCTGCGCCTCGATGCCGGTCACCTCGCCGCCATGCTCAAGTACAGTGTCGGCGATGACTGCCATCAGCCCCTCGTTGGAACCGCCATACACCAAACGGTGCCCGTTCTCGGCAATCCATATGGCCAGCTCCGCCACGGCCTGCTTGTATACGGGGTTGCTGCCTTCGTGAGCTCCTAAATACACCGTGACGTTCATGCTTGTACCTCCAACATTCATGGGATGATGTCGCGCGCCCAACCGTAATCAGACAATAAGTCAGATAATCAGTGTAACGAACCGATGTTCGCAAACCAACCGAAAGCGGTGAGACACACTCGCAAGCTGTGCATATCTTTCATGGATGTGCAAAAGCCCCATACTCGGCCTGCCAAATTCATGACATGCCGAATACGGGGCAAATAAGGGGGCGAAGCGTCCATCGACACCCTGCGTATCGCGATCGAACTGCGCCGCAACCTTGACTTTGTTCGCACCGATCGCGGTAAGTACGCCGATCTCATACTTACGTTCACGTACGTTCAGCAATGTGATGACCACCAGCACCACAATGAGCAGCGTCACCGCGAACTTCGACAGGTTGTTGAGCGGTACCAGGCTGGATTCGTGATTCTCCACTTTTCTGAATCAAAAACACGACATGAACGGGGCATTCGTTGCGGCAATGGTGTTAGGCTAACGCGTATGCCTATAAAATCCGAAGTCATTGCGAACACCAAGTCGGAGCGCGTCCACCGCGTGTCCGAACTTGCCGATCGAAAAGGGCGGAAACGGTCCGGCCGTTTCATGGTGGAAGGCCCGCAGTCGGTGCGTGAGCTGCTGACATACCATCCTGGGATTGTCGAGGACCTTTACGTTGAGGTCGAGTCAGCACAGCCCGATGCCTCGTTTGCGACACCTGTCGTCGCGCAGATAGCGGGCAAGGCCATGCAATCCGGCGTGTATGTGCACAAGGTCACTCATGCGGTGATGCACCGTATGAGCGCCGACGCGCAAGGCGTGCTTGCCGTCGCAGACATGCAGGCTTTCCTTGATTCGTCCGCTGTTCCAGACGATTTCGACGGACATGCGATGGTCGCCGCGTTTTGGCAGGTCCGCGATCCCGGTAACGCTGGAACCGTGATCCGTTCCGCCGATGCGGCCGGCTGCTCCGCCGTGGTATTGGTCGATGACTGCGTGGACGTGTTCAATCCGAAAGTGATCCGCTCCACTGCGGGATCACTGTTCCACCTTCCGATTCTGGCCATGGGAACAGACGACTTCTTTGCATGGTGCGATACTCACGAGCTGGCAGTGTATGCGGCCGATGTATATGGCACGGATTCCCGACAGCCGGAATCCCTGACGGATGTAATCGCCGCGCCGGAAACGCTTGCCGGAGCCAAAGCGGTGTTGTTTGGCAATGAGGCGCGTGGATTGACCAAGGAAGTTTTGGAACGAACCGATAGGGTCGTGTCCATACCGCTCTATGGCAAAGCGGAATCCTTGAACCTCGGCACCAGTTCGGCGGTAATGCTGATGAGCTTGGCTATGTCGAGTCATGTTGAAAGAATGTAAAGTCGGAAAACGTTGAAATTGCGCGTTTTTCGCGTAAAACAAACGGGAAATGAGAAAGGTATCTCGTGGCAGAAGGTGCGGTATTCGACGCCCAAGCGGTAACCGATGCGGTTGCCGAGGGCATCGCGAAAATCGAAAACGCCTCCACAATGGAGGAATTGAAAGCCATCAAGACGCAGTACGCCGGAGCGGAATCCGCGATGACGCAGGCCAGCAAGGCCATCGGCGCGTTGCCGAAGGACCAGAAGAAAGACGCCGGTAAGCTCATGGGCAAGCTTCGCGCCGACTTCGGTCGTGCGTTCGGCACCAAGGAAAAGCAAGTCAAGGCCGAAGAAGAGGCCCGCGAGCTTGCTGCCGAAACCGTGGATATGACCTTGCCGGTCAACCGCAAGCCGCTTGGCGCCCGCCATCCGCTGCCGAAGCTGATGGAGGATGTCGAGGACTTCTTTATCTCCATGGGCTGGCAGATTTCCGACGGTCCGGAAGTGGAAACCGAATGGTATGACTTCGACGCGCTGAACTTCGGTCCGGACCATCCGGCCCGCCAGATGCAGGACACCTTCTACGTCAAGGGCAATCAGGCCAAGGACGCCGCGGGCTTCGTCGGCTCCAACATGGTGCTGCGCACCCAGACTTCGTCCGATCAGGTCCGTGGACTCATCACCCGTGGCGTGCCGCTGTACATCGCCTGCCCGGGCCGTGTGTTCCGTACCGACGAACTTGACGCCACCCACACCCCGGTGTTCCATCAGGTGGAGGCCCTCGCCGTGGACAAGCATCTGACCATGGCCGATTTGAAGGGCGTGCTCGACAAGCTTGCCGTGGCCATGTTCGGCCCGGAAGCCAAAACCCGTCTGCGTCCGAGCTACTTCCCGTTCACCGAGCCGAGCGCCGAGCTCGACCTGTGGTTCCCCGATAAGAAGGGCGGCGCCGGTTGGCTTGAATGGGGCGGCTGCGGCATGGTCAACCCGAACGTGCTGAAGTCTGCGGGCCTCGATCCTGAGGTCTACACCGGCTTCGCCTTCGGCGTCGGCGTGGAACGTACCCTGCTGCTGCGCCACGACATCAACGACATGCACGACCTGGTGGAAGGCGACGTGCGATTCAGCGAACAGTTTGTGATGGGGGAGTGATTGACCCATGCCAATGGTTGACATTGATTGGCTCAAGGACCATGTCGAGGTTCCGGAAGGCCTTACGTACGAACAGCTTGCCAAGGATCTGGTGAAGGTCGGCCTCGAAGAGGAAGAGATCCACACCTCCCAGGTCACCGGCCCGATTGTCGTCGGCTATGTGGTCGACGCCACTCCGGAACCGCAGAAGAACGGCAAGATCATCAACTGGTGTCATGTGGACGTCGGCGACGAATACAACGAGACCGATGAAAACGGCAACAAGGTGCCACGCGGCATCATCTGCGGAGCTCCGAACATGGCAGCCGGCGAGAAGGTTGTCGTGACCCTGCCGGGCGCCGTGCTGCCAGGCGATTTCAAGATCGAACCGCGCAAGACCTACGGCCACATCTCCAACGGCATGTGCGCCTCCGAGCGTGAGCTTGGTCTGGGTGATAACCACGACGGCATCATCCTGCTACGCAAGTACGGCTTCACCCCGGAGGAATACGAAAAGCTCCAGCCGGGCGATGACGCCATGCATCTGCTGCACCTGGACCAGCCGCTGCTGGAAATCAACATCACCCCGGATCGCGGCTACGCGTTCTCCTACCGTGGCGTGGCCCGCGAATACCACCATTCCACTGGCGCCGTCTACACTGATCCGGCAACCGCCCTCGGCAAGAAGGCGCCCGTCACTCAGGGTCTGCCGGAAGGTGTCAAGAGCGACATCGAAGTGATTGTCGACGACAAGGATCCGATTCACGGTGTGGTCGGCTGCGATCGCTACTACGCGCGCGCCGTGCGTGGTTTCGACCCGGCAAGCCACACGCCGAACTGGATGCGCCGCCGCCTAATCCGCGCGGGCATGCGCTCCATCTCTTTGGCGGTGGACGTCACCAATTACGTGATGCTTGATCTTGGCCAGCCGATGCATGCCTACGATCTGGACAAGATTGAAGGACCGATTGTCGTGCGCCGCGCCAACGAAGGTGAGAAGCTCACCACATTGGACGGCAAGGATCATGACCTGAGCGTCGAAGACCTGCTGATCACCGACTCGCCGAACGGCGAGCGTGGCTCTCGTGTGCTTGGCATCGCCGGCGTGATGGGCGGCCTGTATGGCGAGGTCACTGCTGAAACTAAGAACATCCTGCTGGAATCCGCTCATTTCGACCAAGTATCGATCGCGCGTTCTGCACGTCGTCACAAGATTCCGTCCGAAGCGTCCCGTCGTTTCGAGCGTGGCGTGGATGATCAGCTGCAGCCGGCTGCCGCCCAGATGGCCGCCGAGCTTCTGGTCAAGTACGGCAACGGCGAGCCGAGCGAGCACCCGACTGATTACAACACCGTCTGCAATCGTCGTCCGATTCTGTTCAAGGCGTCCGAAGTGGCCCGCGTGGCGGGACTGGACACTGACGTGAACACCATCAGCGACATTCTCACCGATATCGGCTGCACTGTGGCCGGCGGTGGCAACGGTGAGTTCTCCGTGACTCCGCCGAGCTGGCGTCCGGACCTCAACGAACCGTGCGATCTGGTGGAGGAAGTGGCCCGTCTGGTCGGCTACGATGAGATTCCGGTCACCGTGCCGCCGGCACCGGTCGAAGGCAAGGTCGGACTGACCGTCGAGCAGCTGCGCAAGCGCCAGGTGGCCGACGAACTCGCCGAATACGGCATGGTGGAGACCCTGAGCTATCCGTTCGTGGGCGACGAAGACTACAAGAACTTCGCACTTGACGCCGATGCCACCAAGAAGGTCAGCGTCGAAATTGCCAACCCACTGGCCGGCGATCGCCCGTTCCTGCGTCGCGACATCATCCCGACCCTCGCGCAGACCGTGCAGCGTAACCTGCGCCGTGGCGTGGAAAACGTGTCGCTGTACGAAATCGGACACGTCTACCTGTGGGATCCGAACGCTCCGGCGATTCCGGCATTGCCGGGTGCCGTCAAGCCGACCGACGAGCAGTTGGCCGCGCTTGACGCAGGTCTGCCGGACCAGCCGATGCACGTCGCCGGCATTCTGACCGGCAACGCCGTCGACTCCGGCTGGATGGGCGATCGCCGTGCCGTGGACTGGTCCGACGCAGTTGAAGCCGTGCATCGTATTTCCGACCGCATCGGCGCAAAGCTCACGTTGGACCAGCCGAAGGCTGAGGACGTACCCGCGCAGTGGCATCCGGGCCGTGCGGCACGTGTGATGGCAGGTGACACGTTCGTCGGCATGGTCGGCGAGCTTCACCCGCATGTCAACGAGGCGTTGGGCTTCCCGGCCCATTCTGCCGCGTTCGAACTGAACCTGACCGCGCTGTTTGCCACCTTGAGCGGCAAGCCGGTGCAGGCCAAGCCGATTTCCACCTTCCCGCCGGTCAAGCAGGATCTGGCCTTCACCGTGTCGACGGACGTCACCGCCGCCGAACTCGAGAAGACCATCGTCGAAGCCGCCGGCAACAGCTTGGAGAGCATCGACCTGTTCGACGTGTACACCGGTGATCAGCTGGGTGAGGGATTGAAGTCCCTTGCATACGCCGTCACGTTCCGCGCTGAGGACAAGACGCTGACCTCCGAGGACAGCGAAGCCATTCGCAAGCGCATCGTGGATGCGGCCGCGAAGCTGGGCGCGCAACTGCGTGCCTGACACGTCAAGTCCATCGAAGTAACCAAAAAGATAAAGAGGACGACATGAACGAACCGGAGCAGAACCAGCCGATCAACCCCGACGAAGGGCAGGAGGCGGCCGGGGCTGCTCCGGTTTCGTCGTCTTCGTCGTCTTCGTCGTCTTCGTCGTCGGACCAGTCGGCACAGCCGGAATTCGGACAGTACAACCAGCCTGAATATGGCGCGATGTCCAACCAGTATCCGGCGAACTACAATCCATACATGTATGGGGCTCCCGAACAGCCCAAGCCGGCGGACGATGCACAACAAACGGCGCAGCGGCCGCAGACGAATCCGTATATGCAGAACGGGTATCCGGCGAATCCATATGATGCATCGGGACGGCAGCAATCAGGCCAGCCCAATGGCTATCAGTATGGACCAAATCAATACGGGCCAAACCAGTATGGGCCGAATCCATACCAACAGCCCGGCATATATCCCATCAACCCGAATGATCCCAGCCAGAACCCCCTGTACGGCCATTGGGATAGCTATGCGATCATCTCGTTCGTGTTCGCACTATTCCTGCCGGTACCGGTCATCCCTGCGGTGATGGGCGCCATCGCCATGTGGCGTACCAAAAAACTGCATATGAAAGGCTACGCGCTTGGCGTGGCAGCGCTGATTATCAACGTGCTGTACACCATTGCGGTGATTTGGATGACGGTTCACGGCATTTCCACAGCCGATTTGTATAACCAGATGATGCAGTACATGTTCGGTGGCAGTGGACAAAGTGGTGATTCCAGCTCGATTTCCGCCTGAAACCAATCTTTTTATGTTCGTCTGAACGGTCCCGTTATGGGCGGTGACCACTATCCGACACGATTGAACTGCATAATTATGCAATGTAGTGCATAAAGTGTATGCTGAATGTGTTTCAACGAGTCAAGGAAAAGAGACGTGACATGGCCAAATACACGGTAGCCGTGGCTGGCGCGACTGGATACGCGGGTGGTGAGGCGTTGCGCATACTCGCGGCACACCCGAATTTCGAAGTGACCTGCGTCGCCGGACATTCTTCGGTGGGGGACAAGCTTGGCAAGCATATGCCGCACATTCCGCAGTTGGCGGACCTCGTGGTCGAGGACACCACGCCGGAAGTGCTCAACGGCCATGACGTGATCATCCTGGCATTGCCGCACGGCGCTTCTGGAGCGCTGGCTTCCCAGCTTGATCCGAACGCAGTGGTGGTGGATCTGGGTGCCGATCACCGCCTTGAGGAGAAGAGCGCGTGGGACGCGTTCTACGGTGGTGACTTCTACCAGCATTGGACCTACGGCATGCCGGAACTCATCACCGGCGTCGCGGCTGACGGCTCCTACAGTCGTCAGCGTGAAGCGCTTCCCGGCGCCAAGCGCATTGCGGGACCGGGCTGCAACGTCACTGCGACCACGCTGGCTTTGCAACCGGGCATTGCGCAGGGTCTTGTCGAACCGAAAGACATCGTGGCTGATTTGGTGGTCGGTTATTCCGGCGCCGGCAAGAACCTCAAGCGCACCAATCTGCTTGCGGCTGAGGCGTTCGGCTCCGCACTGCCGTATTCGGTAGGCGGTACGCACCGCCACATTCCGGAGATCCTGCAGAACTTCGCGCACGCGGCCGGCAAGAGTGCTGCGGAGGCGGACGATTACACCCTCGCCTTCACGCCGATTCTCGCGCCGATGGCGCGTGGCATTCTCGCCACCGTTTCCGCCAAACTCACCGACAAAGCGCTTGGCATGACGGATGCCGAGATCCGCCAGGTCTGGCTGGACGCATACGAAGGCCAGGATTTCATGGTGGTGCTGCCTGAAGGCGTAATGCCGGCCACCGCCAACATCATCGGTTCTAACGCGGCCCACATTCAAGTGGTCGTCGACCATCATGCCGGCCGCCTGCTGGCATTCGCGGCCATCGACAACCTCAACCGAGGAACCGCCGGACAGGCCGTGCAGTCGCTGAATGTGGCATTGGGACTTCCTGAGGATGCAGGATTGACGAAGATTGGAGTGGCACCGTGAGCGTAACGTTCGCACAAGGTTTTTCCGCAGCTGGCGTGGCAGCTGGCATTTCCGCGGTCGAAGGCAAGAAGGATCTGGCTCTCGTGGTCAACAATGGACCGCTTGACGCCGCTGCCGGCGTGTTCACCTCGAACCGTTTCTGCGCGGCTCCTGTGCAGTGGTCGAGGAACATCGTATCCGACGGCCATGTGAAGGCCGTGATTCTGAACTCCGGCGGCGCCAACGCATGCACCGGCAAGCCAGGATACGAGCAGTCCAAGGCCACCGCTGAAAAGGTCGCCAGCCTCATCGGCGCCAAAGCCGAAGACGTGGCCGTATGTTCCACTGGTCTCATCGGCGAATTGCTGCCGCTCGACAACGTGCTGTCCGGCGCGGACAAGGCATTTGAAACCCTTGCCGATACCGCCGAGGCTGGAGCCGATGCGTCGCACGCCATCATGACCACCGACACCAAGCCGAAAACCGTCGAGCTGGAAGGTTCCAACGGCTTCCGTATCGGTGGCATGGTCAAGGGTTCCGGCATGATCGCCCCGCAGCTGGCCACCATGCTGTGCGTCATCACCACCGATGCCGTCGTGACCGCCGGACAGCTTCAAGCCGCCTTGAACGTCGGAGTCGAAATGTCGTTCAACCGCATCGACGTGGACGGCTGCATGTCCACCAACGACACCGTGCTGCTGCTGGCTTCCGGCGCGTCCGGCATCGAACCGGAACCGGACGAGTTCAACGAGCTTGTGGCCAAGGCCACCGCCTCGCTCGCTCGCCAGATCATCGGCGACGGCGAAGGCGCAAGCCATGACATCCGTGTCAAAGTTACCGGCGCGACCACCGAAGAAGCCGCTCTGGCATGCGGCCGCGCGGTCGCAGCGTCCAATCTGCTCAAATGCGCCATCTCCGGCAACGATCCGAACTGGGGCCGTATCGTCAGCTCCCTTGGCACCGTGCCGTCCGACGTCGCACCATACGATTCCGAAAAGGTCACGGTGGACGTCAACGGCGTACGCATCTGCGAAAACGGCGGAGCCGGACGCGACCGCTCCGAAGTGGACATGACCCCACGCGAGGTGCACATCGACATCGACCTGAACGCCGGAGAAGCGGAAGCGACCGTCTGGACCGACGATCTGACCCACGAATACGTACACATCAACGCTGACTACGAAAGCTGATCGAACAGGAATGGCCAAAGAACTCAAAGGACCTGGATTCCACTTCGACGTGCACACCGACCTGCGCGCCGACCAGAAGGCGGAAGTGCTTATCGAAGCGCTGCCGTGGTTGGAGGAATTCGCCGGACAACGCATCGTCATCAAATATGGCGGCAACGCGATGATCGACGATCATCTGAAAGCCTGCTTCGCCGAAGACATGGTGTTCCTGCGCCAGGTGGGACTGCACCCGGTCGTGGTGCACGGTGGCGGTCCGCAGATATCCCAAATGCTTAAGGCCCTGGGTATCAAGTCCGAATTCAAGGGCGGATTGCGTGTCACCACTCCGGAAGCCATGGATGTGGTCCGCATGGTGCTGACCGGCAAGGTGTCCCGTGAACTCGTTGGCCTGATCAACGCGCACGGTCCATTCGCGGTCGGCCTGTCCGGCGAGGACGGCGCCCTGTTCTCGGCCATGCAGCGCAAACCGGTCATTGACGGCAAGCCCACCGATATCGGCTTGGTCGGCGACGTGGTGAGCGTCGACGCGTCCGCCGTGGAGGATCTAATCAACGCCGGACGTATTCCGGTGGTTTCCTCCGTGGCTCCGAATGAAGACGATGCCACCGAAGTGCTCAACGTGAACGCCGACTCCGCCGCGGCCGCCCTTGCCGCGGCCCTTGGAGCCAGCAAGCTGGTCGTGTTGACCGACGTCGACGGTCTGTATGCCGATTGGCCGGACCGTGACTCCCTGATTGGCCGCATCGGCGTGGAGAATCTGCGCGATATGCTCCCCGACCTGGAAAGCGGCATGCGTCCGAAGATGGAAGCCTGCGTGCGCGCCATCGACGGAGGCGTTCCGCGGGCCCATATCATCGACGGTCGCAAACCGCATTCCATCCTGAACGAGATCTTCACCACCGACGGCATCGGCACCATGGTCGTGCCCGAGGACGGTATTGAAATGAGGAGTTCCTATGGCAACTGAACAACTGGAAACACTCGGCACTGAAGATGCCAAGTGGCTGGGAGAGTACTCCCAGGTGCATATGAACGTGTTTGGCACGCCCCTGCGCGTGATGGACCACGGTGAGGGCGCCCACATCTGGGATGTCGACGGCAATGAATATCTCGATTTCCTTGCAGGCATCGCCGTCAATGCACTCGGATACGCCCATCCGAAGTGGGTGAAGGCCGTCAGCGAACAGGCCGCCAAGGCCGCGCATGTGAGCAACTACTTCGCCACCGAACCGCAGATCAAGCTCGCCGCCAAACTCGTCAAGCTCGCGGGCGCTCCGGAAGGTTCCCGCGTCTACTTCGGCAATTCCGGCGCGGAAGGTAACGAGGCGGCGCTGAAGCTCGCCAAGCTCTACGGGCGCACCCTGCCGGGCGCGTTGCCTGAGATCGGCGGCAAACCGGCACGCATCATCTCCATGACCCACGGCTTCCACGGCCGCACCATGGGCGCGCTGTCCGCAACGTGGAAGCCCGCCATCCGTGAGAAATTTGAGCCGCTGGTACCGAACATCGAATTCGTCGAAGCCGGCAACGTCGAAGCCTTGCACGACGCTTTCGCCGAAACCGGCCAAGGCAAGTACGGCAAAGGGCCGGTCGCGGCCGTCATCATGGAGCTTATCCAGGGCGAGGCCGGTGTGATGCCGCTCGGAGCGGACTATGTGAAGGCCGCCCGCAAACTATGCGACGAACATAAGGCGCTCCTCATCATCGACGAAGTGCAGACCGGCATCGGACGCACCGGAGCATGGTTCGCCTTCCAGCGTGAGGATCTTTCCGGCGGTGTGACCCCGGACATCGTCACTTTCGCCAAGGGCGTTGGCGGTGGTTTCCCGATGGGCGGCATGATTTCCTTCGGCGCCGAACTGTCCGCGCTGTTCACCCCGGGTTCCCACGGCTCCACTTTCGCAGGCAATCCATTGGGCGCTTCGGCGGCATTGGCAACGCTGGGAGTCATCGAAGAGGACAACCTCGTGGACAACGCCGAAGAACGCGGCAAGCAGCTGCGCGACGGTATCGCCTCCTGCGGCAATCCGCTATTCGTCTCCGTGCGTGGCCGTGGCCTGCTCGACGCCATCGAACTTGCCCACCCCTGCTCGCATGCGGCCATGAACTGGGCTTTGGAACACGGTCTCATCGTCAATGCGGTGGCTCCGAATGCGTTGCGTCTCGCCCCGCCGCTGGTCATCACTGCTCAGGACGTCGATCAAGCGGTGTCCATCCTCGCCAAGATTCCGTCCGACCTGCCTAACGACTGATCTCGGACGAACCCGAAGAATTTGAAAGGAGCCTCTATACCAATGGCAACCCCTGAACTGCGCCATATGCTGCGCGATGACGATCTGAACCACGAAGAACAGAAGCAGGTGCTGGAACTGGCCATCAAGTTCCACAAGAACCGTTTCTATCACCAGCCGTTCGCTGGCCCGCAGGGCATCGCCGTGATTTTCGACAAGCCCAGTACCCGTACCCGCTCCAGCTTCTCCATTGGCGTGGCCGAACTCGGTGGCTATCCGCTGGTCATTGACAAGTCCGGCTCCCAGCTGGGCCGTGGCGAACCGGTGGCCGACACGGCTCGCGTGCTTGACCGTATGGCCTACGGCGTGGTGTGGCGCACCTTTGGTCAGGACCGTGTTGCGGAAATGGCCAAGTACTCCACCCATCCGGTGGTGAACGCACTGACCGACGAATTCCATCCGTGCCAGATTCTTGCTGACTTCCAGACCATCGCGGAACATCGCGGCGGTGTAGACAACCTCAAGAACCAGACCATCGCCTATCTCGGCGACGCGGCCAACAACATGTCCAACTCCTACCTGCTCGGCGGCGCTGTGGCGGGCATGAACGTGCGTGTGGCAGGACCGTACGGATACCTGCCGGATCCGCAGATCGTTGCCGATGCCGAAGCGATTGCCTCTGAGACCGGCGGCTCCATCCTCGTCACTACTGATCCGAATGAGGCTGTTGCCGGAGCCGATTGCGTCTTCACCGACACGTGGGTCTCCATGGGCGAGGAAGCGGAATACGCTGTCCGTTCCAAGCCGTTCTGGGATTACCAGGTGAACGCCGAACTCATGGCCAAGGCCAAGGACGACGCCATCTTCCAGCACTGCCTGCCTGCATATCGCGGCAAGGAGGTCACCGCCGAGGTTATCGATGGTCCTCAGTCCGTGGTTTGGGATGAGGCAGGCAACCGTCTGCACGCCCAGAAGGCGTTGCTGACCTGGTTGGCCGGCAAGGCCCGTGGCGATGAAAGCCTGCTGGTCTGATGACTGACCACACTCCCGCGTTACAGCGTCCTGCCACACGAACCGCTCGACTGAGCGCCATTGAGCAGGCGCTGCTGACGCGCATCGTCACCTCGCAATCGCAACTGTCGCAGATTCTCGCCGACCAGGGCATCGAGGTGACGCAGGCCACGCTGAGCCGTGATCTCGATGAGATTCACGCCACGAAGACCCGTCTTGCCGACGGAACCGTGGCCTACGCCGTCGGCAAACAGAACATTGATGAACATCCGGCTTCTAACCCGGACGCCAAAACCGAGCAGCAGATTAGCCGGGTACTGTCCGGACTGGTCACATCCGTGGCCGCGGCACGTAATCTCGTGGTCGTGCACACGCCATCCGGCGCCGCGCAATATGTGGCCAGCGTCATCGATAAGCAGCCCATCGAAGGCGTGCTTGGCACCATCGCCGGAGATGACACGGTCATGGTTATCTGCTCCGAGGATGATGTCGCCAAACGGCGTGCGCAATGGCTGCTTGATGTCGCTTCCAAAGCGTGAATAGCCATATAGTGGACACGACGCACCAAATATGCATAAATATACAGAGCTGTGCATATACTGATGAATAACGTTGGATGTTAGAAAGGGAAACCATGAGCGATCAGAATCGTCTCGTCCTGGCGTACTCCGGTGGTCTTGACACCTCCGTCGCCATTTCGTATCTGAAGGAACGCACCGGCAAGGATGTTGTGGCCGTGTCCCTCGACGTCGGCCAGGGCGGCGAAAGCCTCGAAACCATCAAGCAGCGCGCGCTGGCATGCGGTGCGGTCGAAGCCTACGTGGTCGATGCCCGTGATGAATTCGCCAACGAATACTGCATGAAGGCCCTGAAGGCCAACGCCATGTACGAAGGCGTGTACCCGCTGGTCTCCGCCATCTCCCGTCCGCTGATTTCCAAGCATCTCGTCCGTGCCGCCCACCAGTTCGGCGCTGACACCATTTCCCACGGCTGCACCGGCAAGGGCAACGATCAGGTTCGTTTCGAGGTCTCCATCGCCTCCATCGACCCGACGCTGAAGGCCATCAGCCCGATTCGCGACCTGTCTCTGACCCGCGACGTCGAGATCGCCTTCGCCAAGGAACACAAGCTGCCGATCGTGCAGACCGAGAAGAGCCCGTTCTCCATCGACCAGAACGTGTGGGGCCGCGCCATCGAGACCGGTTTCCTCGAGGATCCGTGGAACGGTCCGACCAAGGACTGCTACTCCTACACCGACGATCCGGCGTTCCCACCGGTCGAGGATGAGGTCGTCATCGAATTCAAGCAGGGCGTCCCGGTCAAGATCGACGGTCATGACGTCACTCCGCTGCAGGCCATCGAAGAGATGAACCGTCGTGCAGGCGCGCAGGGCATCGGCCGTATCGATTTGATTGAGGATCGTCTGGTAGGCATCAAGTCCCGCGAGCTGTACGAGGCTCCGGGCGCAGTGGCGCTGATCACCGCTCACCAGGAACTCGAGAACTGCTGCCTCGAACGCGAGCAGCACCGCATCAAGCGCGACATCGACAAGCGCTGGGCCGAACTGGTCTACGACGCGCAGTGGTTCTCCCCGGCAACCCAGTCCCTGAACGCCTTCATCGAAGACACCCAGAAGTACGTCTCCGGCGAGATTCGCATGGTTCTGCACGGTGGCCGCGCCGTCGTGACCGGCCGTCGCTCCGACAGCTCGCTGTACGACTACAACCTGGCCACCTACGATTCCGGCGACAGCTTCGACCAGAAGTCCTCCAACGGCTTCATCGACATCTATGGTCTGCCGAGCCGCGTGGCCGCAGCCCGCGACGTCAAGTTCGGCAACGGCATCGAGGTTCCGGAGAACAGCGTCGAGTAAGCATCATCCGGATTCACGTTGTGAATCGTCTTGATAATGGGGGAGAGCGTACCGTCGGGACCATCCTGACTGGTAAGCTCTCCCTCAGTCATATCTGCAAGGAGATTTGGAAAAACAATGACCGAGAGCACTACTAATGGTGAGCATCTTGCCCTGTGGGGCGGCCGTTTCAAGTCTGGTCCGTCGCCGGAACTCGCACGGCTGAGCAAGTCCACCCAATTCGACTGGCGACTCGCCGATGACGATATCGCCGGTTCGCGCGCCCATGCCCGTGCACTGGGCCGCGCCGGACTGCTGACCGCCGATGAGCTGCAGCGCATGGAAGACGCCCTTGACGAGCTGCAGCGCCGCGTGGATTCCGGAGCATTCGCTCCGATCGAGGATGACGAGGACGAGGCCACTGCACTCGAACGCGGCCTGCTTCAAATCGCAGGTGACGAACTCGGCGGCAAGCTCCGCGCCGGCCGTTCCCGCAACGATCAGATCGCCGCGCTCATCCGCATGTGGCTGCGCCGCCACAGCCGCATCATCGCCAAAATGCTGCTCGGTCTCGCCGCAACACTGATCGAGCAGTCCGAAAAAGCCGGTCGCACCGTCATGCCGGGACGTACGCATATGCAGCACGCCCAGCCAGTTCTGCTTGCCCACCAGCTCATGGCCCACGTGTGGCCGCTGCTGCGTGACGTGGAACGTCTCGCCGATTGGGATAAGCGCATCGACGCCAGCCCGTACGGCTCCGGTGCCCTCGCCGGCAACACCCTTGGCCTCGAACCGGTGGCTGTGGCCCGTGAGCTGGGCTTCTCCAAGGTGACCGCCAACTCCATCGACGGCACCGCCAGCCGTGATCTGGTCGCCGAATTCGCCTTCATCGCCGCCATGACCGGTGTCGATCTGAGCCGCCTGTCCGAAGAGATCATCATCTGGAACACCCAGGAATTCGCGTTCGTGCGTCTTGATGACGCCTACTCCACCGGCTCGTCCATCATGCCGCAGAAGAAGAATCCGGACATCGCCGAACTCACTCGCGGCAAGTCCGGACGACTCATCGGCGACCTGACTGGCCTGCTCGCCACCTTGAAAGGCCTGCCGACAGCCTACGCGCGCGACCTGCAGGAAGACAAGGAAGCCGTATTCGACCAAGTGGACACGCTTGAAGTGCTGCTGCCGGCATTCACCGGCATGGTCGCCACCATGGTCTTCGACAAGGAACGCCTCGAAGCCGAAGCCCCGACCGGTTTCGCCCTCGCCACCGACATCGCCGAATGGCTCGTCAAGAACGGTGTGCCGTTCCGTCACGCGCACGAGCTTTCCGGCGCATGCGTCAAGATTGCCGAAGACCGCGGCCAGGAGCTGTGGGATTTGACCGACGAGGACTTCATCAACGTGTTCAAGGACTTCCTGCCGGCGGACAAGGCCCCGCAGGTGCGTGAAGTGCTGTCCACCGAAGGCTCCGTCTCCGCCCGCAACGGCAAGGGAGGCACCTCCCCGCTGCGCGTGCGCGAACAGATCGTTTCCGCCAAGACCACCATCGAGCAGCTACGCGCCTTCGCCAACTCCGTGTCCGACGGTTCCGCATACAAGTCGCCCGAATCCCTGCTCAAGTAATCCCTATCAAGCAAGGAGCAAAAAGCGGTGCTGTTGACGCGCACGCAGATACGACGGCTGGTCTACGCGCACGGCCGGGAGATTCTGGAACATGACCACATGGCCATCGAAAGGGTCTGCTACCAGCATGGCGTGGTCACCACATTCGCCCATTCCATTCGTGTGGCTTGTCTGTCCGTCTGGCTGGCAGACAGACTGCACCTGTGGAATAGGGTTGATCTACGTTCGTTGATTCGCGCCGCTTTGCTCCATGATTACTTCCTTTACGATTGGCATGACTGGGACAACGGCACCCATCGGCTACACGGATTCACACATGGTGAAACGGCCATGCGCAACGCCATACGGGATTTCAAACTCAACCAGATCGAACGGGACAGCATCGAACATCACATGTTCCCATTGACTCCCTATCCGCCGAAGTACATCGAAGGATACCTTGTCACCGCGGCCGACAAAATCAGCGCCACGAAGGAAACGCTCTCTTTCGATCGTTTCGACAAACCCGCATCCGGACAACCGACGGACAGGAGCTGATGGCTGTGGCGCTCACACTCGAATATTTGTTCCTTTGGTTCCTGTTATACGCTTTCATCGGATGGGTGTACGAGTCGGTTCTCGTGTCCGTTTCGGAACGTCGATGGGTCAACCGTGGTTTCCTTAACGGGCCGTTGTGCCCAATTTACGGATGCGGCGCGGTGCTTGCGATCGTGCTGTTGCATGACTTCACGAATCCCATCGAGATTTTCCTTATCTCCTCATTCGGCGCGAGCATACTCGAATACATCACCTCTTGGGGCATGGAAAAGCTGTTCCACGCCAGATGGTGGGATTACAGCCATTACCGATTCAACATCCAAGGCCGCATCTGTCTGCTCGGCGCAATCGTATTCGGATTCGGCGGAGTATTGATCATCGATGTGGTCCAGCCGCAGGTCGAACGGCTCACCGCCATGATTCCGCTGCTTGCCGTGCACGTGATATGCGCGGTCGCCGCCATCGTCGTTATCATCGACACCATCGTCACCGTGGTGGGCATCGTCGGCCTGTCCGAGCGTCTCGCCAAATTCAGCGAAGCGGTGCAGGAGCGTGCGGAGAAGGCCGGAGACTCCTGGCAGTGGGGCAAAGAGGAATTCCGCGAGAAGATGCATGATTTGTCGGAATCGTCGCAGGAACGTGTTGCCAATATGCGTCAGCTTGTCTCTTCCGCGTTGAATTGGCAGCAACGTCGTATGATCCGCTCCTTCCCACGCATGCGTTCCACGGACTCCACCAAATACAGCAAGATCATGGAAACCGTGCGTGAGATGCTGCGCCGAAAGTAAGTTTCCACCGGCCACACGTGTCGTATAGCATGTGTCCAAAAACGATTTGCCCCGCCAACCTGCGTTGCGCACGCTGACGGGGCAAAATCCCTTTATGCATCACATCGGATAGGGGCTACGATACTTGCGATGTGGCCGACCCCTTGTAATCGGTGATGCCGGCACCAATGTTCGGATGCTGCGCCGAATACGCCTGGTCCACACAGTAGAACGCCAGAAGCACGACGGCCACAACGGTGAGCTTTCTTGTATCGATACGACTCAGCAAGTTGTCCAATGCAGGAGCCAGCAGATACACGATCGCCAAACCGCCCAAACCAAACGTCAGCAGACCCTCGGCACAGATACGACCATTGAGATTGAGAAAATAACCGGTGTAATCCCACCAGCGTTGTCCTCCGTGGGTCTTCTCCAGATACCAGGACGAGAAGTACTCCAACCCGCCACACAAGACCATGGCGGCCAGGAACTCGAATAAGGGCTTCTTCCTCAACTTCTTCAGCAGAATAAGGATAATCACTCCGCCGGTGCCATAGATCGGCAGCCATGGCCCATGCAGCGTGCCACGATTCACGAACGTTCCTTCGGAAATGAAGGCGAGGCTCACCTCCCATACCCATCCCACGAAACAGAAGATGAAGAACATCATGACCAGATTGACCAACGAATAGCTGCGATCGGAGCTGACGGTGCGGGATTCGCGGAACCGGAACGCCATCGGCGCCGGAGCCAGACGACCAGGATAGATAGCGCCGTCCAGAATCTCCCTGCCGGTATCGATCTGGTGCAGTTGCTCGCGATACTCCTCATACTTGGTCACCGACCGCGCATGCAGGATACGCACGCCCAACCATTCGGACAGGAACCCGACGAAACCGTTCGGCTTGTCCACCGGAACAAGATTGCTGGACAACTGCTCCACCGTTTCGGCAACATCACCATACGCGGCATGCAATGTCTCAGCGGAGGCCTTGCTGTACAGGTATTCGTCGCTGAGCAGCTCGCTTCCCTCCAATCCCGAATCCTTGGACAATCCGCGCACATGCACGTAATATTCGACGAAAAACGCCGCGTTATAGCCGTTGGAATAGAAGATGCCGCTCAAGCCGAGCGTGAACAGATTGAGCAGCCACCAGCCAAGGAACGACAGGTCGGCCACGAAACACTCCCACTTGTGACCCTTCATCATGCGCCTGGACAGGCTGATGGCCTCCCGTGCCCCGATATTCGGATTTTCGGCGACGATGTAGGGCACCATACGGTAGGAATACGGTTTGATGAACGCGCCGATGATGGTGAACGTCCACAGGAACAGGAACACGTTCTCGAGCAGCATCACCTTCGCCATCGACAACCATTTGCGCGTGGTGATCGGGTAGAGGAAACGGCTCACAGGAAGTTTGTCGTAGGTCCGCCCCTCAAGCAGCATGCGCATCATGACCACCCGGTATGTCTGCTGGAAAACTGGAACAAATAGCGCTCGCCGACGCGCGCTCCACAAAAACGTTGGAATCAAGCCGTTTCCAGCGTACATATCATCGATACGCCATTTTGAAACGCGGGAATTTTTGACCAAAAATAGACTCATACGCCACAATTGGAGTGGTAATTCGAGTGGTAAAGCTCCACCACCTCAACCGGGGGATGTGTCATGGTCAGGAAGTTCGGCAAGATCGTCGTCAAGCCAAGCAAGGCCAATCCGAAATGGATAGAGGCCTCCTATCTTACGCCAGTGTCCGCCTTTTCGGAATGGCCGGACCTGCCGAACAGGCAGACCGCCACCTTCCCCTGCACCCAGGACGGCAGGGACGAGGCCGCGGCATGGCTGACCAAGGCGAGACGACGCATCGAGGCCGACGTGTGGGAGCCGGAGCGCATCGTCAAGCGCAAGGCCAAGGACCACGCGCTCACCTTCGCCGAATACACGGCGAAATGGCTGAAGACGCGGGAGGGCGAAGGACTGCACGTCAACACCATCTACGGGATCCGATGCACGATCAAACGGCTCATCGATGCATTCGGCGGCATGCCGATCGGCAAGATCACCTCGGCCGACATCGAGCGCTATGCGGCCACACTGCCGAAGGACCATCCATACGTCGGTCGAGAGCTGCTGTCCAAGCTCCGCCAGATCCTCGACGCCGCCGCGACCCCAGACCAGGACGGCTTCGCCGTCATCGCCAAATCACCATTCGTCATGCCGGTGCGCAAGCCCGCGCCCAGGGAGGAGACACCCGCCGCCACACCACAGCAGCTCCGGCGGATCCACGACGCCATGCCACGCAAATTCCGGCTCGCCATCACCCTCGCCATCTCCTGCGGAGGCCTGCGCATCGGCGAGGTCTGCGCCCTCCAACGCGGCGACATCGACCTCGACAACCGTCTCATCCACATCCGCCGCACCAGACTCACCCGCGCCCGCGTCATCGCCGGGCCGCCGAAGACCGCCAGAAGCAAACGCACCGAACCAATCCCCGAAGCCGTCATCCCCGAAATCCGCGCGCACCTCGCCGAATATGTGGCCGACCAGCCGGACGCATGGATATTCCCCAGCCCGCTGGACCATGACAGGCCGATCAGCACGGACGCCATGCGCGACGCCTACGTCAAGGCGAGACGCGCAGCCGGACGCGAAGACCTCCGATTCCATGACCTCCGCTCCACGGCACTCACCATGCTCGCACAGCAGGGCGCCACCGTCCGCGAACTCATGGCCGCCGCCGGCCACAGCACCGCCATCATGGCCATGCACTACCAGCGACTCAGCAAGGACAGACAGCGCGCGCTCGCCGACAAGGTGGCCGCCAGCATCACCACGCCTCAGAGTGACGCCACAGTCTCGGCCGAGAGCGACAAGGACAGGGAAATCGCCAAGCTTCGCGCACGCCTAGCCGAGCTGGAAGCGGAATGATTCGCGATCACTCAAGCGACGTTGTGCCGTCCGTTGGGCACTTGGCCACGTCGTTGCCGTCAATATTGAGCGTCATCTGCCAGTCCATCGACGTTCCGCGCATCGCCGTGTCTGGGATGGACGTGGAGAATGTAGACTCATCATCCGAATTGCTCCAGCCTGGATAATTCAGATTCTTGTTCGTCTGCATGTTGAAGACGCTGCGGTTCGTTTCACCGGACGACACGTAATCGGATAGCTGCACCATCCAGGAGTCGCCGTTTTCATTGGTGAGCATCAGATCATATGAATAAAATCCATCCGGCTTGATCTGGTCGTTTCCCGGTATCTCCACACCGAGATACCCGGCGTTAGTGTCGAGCTTCACGTTCGGCAATCGCGGATCGTCACCTTCGCACGATCCAGACAATCCATCCGCAAGCGGAGTACCGTCGTCACCACTATCGGAATCCTGCGAATCGGTTTCCGTATCCTGTGATTCCGTCTGACTGTCAGCGCTCGCCGATTGGCTGGACGCGTCTTGATTGCCGCATCCTCCCGTCAACGCGACCGGCAGCATGACGGCGAGTGTGGCGACGATTGCTTTTCGAGTGATTCTCATCTTCTTCTCCTTCTTTTTCATGAAAGTCTACGCCTCCTCCGGCGCGCACTCACTGAAGCGTCAAGGAAAGAAGAACCCCTGCCGCAATGACGCGGCAGGGGCGTGTCATTTACTGCGCGGCTTTCGATATGAGCTCTTCCGGGCTCATATCCCACGCTTCGCAGATCTTCGAAATGTCGCTGAGCGCCCATTCCTTTTCATCTGCGACTCGCTGCCTCACATATGTCTCACCTCTTCCTATTGTTTTCGCAAGTTCCCTACCCGACATTCTGTGGATTCCCATTTCGGATCTTATGGCCTTGCTCACCTGCAGACCGAATGGGCTTACTTCTAGTTTTTTGCTACCCACATCTTTCATTATAGCGCGCAATTACGCGGACATGCGCGCGAGTGAAACGAAATGCGCGTGTTTTGATTTGACAGTGCGCGCAATTGCGCGCATAATGTGGTCTGTCAAGGAGGAAACATGACATACGGAAACATCAACGACATGGCATCGGCGAGGATTCGTGCGGTCATGGCCGCTCAGAACATCCCGGTCGCCAAAGTGGCTGAAGTCTGGCACCAATCAGTCGACATGGCCAGCCGCCGCATCAACGGCACCGTCGAACTCAAACTCGGCGAAATCGACGCCTTCGCCGCCAACACCGGCTACAAACCAATCGACTTCCTCGCCGACCGATTCGAAATCAAGATGCCGGCGCTCGCCGACGTCGCCTGAGAAGGGACGCGCCATGCAGGAATCAACCACCATCGACCAGCCACTCCTCGACCCCGTCGCGCTCGCCCATGAAATCGCGAAGGAAGCCGTCCGGCAGACGGCATACGCGCCACGCTGGGTCAGTCTCAAACAGGCCAGCGCGATGCTCGGCGGCGTCGACAAGAAGACTCTCCGTAAGTGGGCGAGAGCGGGACGGATCAAGATGCGCCAGCCAAGCGGATACCACGGCAAGGTCATGGTGTCCGTCGCATCCATTGAAGAATTCGATGCCAACGCCGGGACGCGCCGGCGCTAAGGAGGCAAACATGCGCAAGGAATCCAAGCCGAAAGACCACTCCGCCGTCATGGTCATCCGCGACCACAAGTGCGGAGCCGACGTCAAGGCCGCGCGAATCAGCATCATCACCGACGAAAATCACCTCGCCGGCGTGACAGTCAGCCGCGCGGCGCTTGAATCGCTGCAGGCCAGCATCGGCCGTCTGCTGCGCGAGATGGACGAGGAGGAATCATGACCAAGCTCGCACATGTCATCCTCTGCCAGCTCGTCGCCGCCATCTGGATCGCCGCCATATGGGTGCTGTATTGCACACCGGCGTGCACGCATCCCATCGAACACCTCATCGCCGCGCCGATCGCGGTGCTCATCCCCGCGGCCGTCGTCACGTGCCGCATCTGCTCGGATCCCCGCGTCATGCGATGGCTGGAGCAGAAGTGAAGGACTTGGATGGCTCCGCTCACATTGCGGCATGGACGTGGTTCGTCATGCGCGTCCATGCGGGAGCCATCCAACCGTCAAGGGAAAGACGCTAAAACCGGCCGGACGGGTCATCTTCTTCTTCTCCTCCCGTCCGCCCCGCCGGAGCCCGCGACAGGATGCGGGCGCCATGGATCGGCGCTCCGATAACGCCGGCGGATGGATGCGCGGTTCGAATCCGCGCCCCGGCACGACATCAATCCAAAGGAGGCAAACGTTGCCAAGCAAAACACCAAGCAGGCCGGAAGGCGAGAAGTGGTTCGAATGGCCGCTCACACCCGCCAGCGTCGGCATGACGGCCGCCGAACTGATCGGCGAACTGTACGAGACCATCAGCACGCTCAACCACGACCGTGGCTGGAACCTCACCATGGTCGCGCCGGCGCGCTTCGGCGAGATCGTCATCGACCGCGAGGCCGGATGCCTCCGCGCGAAATGCGCGTGGAAGGCCAAGGACCCCAGCCAGCTCGGCCCGGAACCCGCCGGATACGTGAAGGGAGCCTGACATGGCCATCGGAGAGACCGTCATCACCATCGTCGGCAACCTCACCGCAGATCCGGAACTGAGGACCACCGGCCAGGGCGCGCAGGTCGCCAGCTTCACCATCGCCAACACGCCACGCCAGTACAACCGGCAGACCGGACAGTACGAGGACGGAGACGTGCTCTTCCTCCGCTGTTCGGCATGGAACGACCTCGCCCAGCATTGCGTGCGGTCATTGGCCAAGGGCATGCGGGTCATCGCCCAAGGCAGGCTCAAGCAGCACTCGTATCAGGCGCAGGACGGCACCAATCGGACCGTCGTGGAGCTGACGGTCGACGAAATCGGGCCATCGCTGCGGTACGCGACGGCGCAGGTCGCCCGCATCAGCCGCCAGGGCGGTCCCGTCTACGGCAACCCCGCATCGCCGCAGCCGACCGTCAACACCGGCGCCGGTGGCTGGAGCCAACGGCCGCAACAGTCGGCGCAGACACAGCAACCCGCCCAGCCGCCGGCCGATGATCCGTGGGGCGCGCCGGCGTCCGACCAATCGTCATTTGGGGACTTCGGCAAACCGGATCAGGAACCGGAATTCTAAAGGAGGAAGCAATGAAAGCCAGCGAACAACAGGCGCTCATCCCGCAGGAAGCCACGCCAGACACGCTCATCGACCTCATCGGCAAGACCCAGCAGGTCACCAAAGCCGCGGCCGTCGTGCTCAAGGCATGCCGCACCGTCATGGACACCAAAAACAAGCAGGAGCACATCGACAAGTGGGGCGGCATCCACGCCATCACCGAAGCCGTGTACGACTGCGCGGACCTCGCTCAGCGCATCCTCGACGCCGGCCTGGCCATGGAGAACATGTGCGCGAAGCCGGCCACGTCACGGCGGATGATCCTCATCGACGACCTGCGCCGCAGTCTCGACATGGACGATGGCGACGTGGAGGCGACCGTCGATCCGGACACCGGCGAGATCGACTGAACCACAGGAAGGAGAAGAAGAGATGTGGTTCATCATCGACGACCAGATGGCCGACGACAGGCGCATCCGCCGCCTGCCGCTCGCCACCGTGGGCCTGTGGGTCAAACTCTGCGTCATCCACTCCAAAGGCGTTTCGATGCAGGCCAAGGACCCGGCCGCGTATCCAGGCAACTTCGACAAGCTCGATCTCAAGGACGCCGGCGGCACCATGAAACAGCTGCAGCAGCTCATCGACTCCGGGCTTATGGAGGAGCACGACGGCGGATGGCGTCCGGTCTACGCGGAAGGCATCTGCAGGGAGCCGCGAGTGTTGACCGAAGAGCAACGCGAGGCGCGCAGAAAGGCCGGAAGCAAGGGAGGACGCCGCAAGGCGGCCAACCAGAAAGCCAAGCAAACGTCTGGCGACTTGCCAGAAAACAGCCAAGCAAACGGAGAGCAAAACAGTAGCGAGACAGGTAGCAAACCGTCTAGCAAGTTGCTAGAGGACAGCCAAGCAAAAACATGGCATAAAACCGATACCGATACCGATATACCCTCTCCGACCCCTCCCGCTGGCACCGCGAAGCAAACCGCCAGCGAAGCGCCGGACGCCTTCGCCGCCATCGCCGAAACCTACCCCGGCACCATCGGCGCGAAAGGCCGCAAGGCCGAACGCGAAGCGCGGGACCTCGTCGAGACGATCACCGAGAACCCGGTCCAGCTCGCCCGACTCCAATCCGCCGTCCGACGCTACCGGCGAGCCGTCAACGACGGCCACGTGCCACAACGGCAGGTCCCACGACTCGCCACATGGCTCCGCGACCAATGGGAGACATGGGCGCCGGAACCCATCACACCCACGCGCCAGCACAAGCACACCTGGAACTGCGAACACGTCCACCAGCTCATGGATCCACATGAGGACGAATACGACCACAGCGGCAGCCTCAGGGAAGGCAACCCTTCCAAGTGGTATCTCGCGTGCCAGGCATGCGCAGATGAACTCAACCAAGAAACCAGCAAGGAGAAGCAATGAGCAACTACCAAAGCAACGAAATCAAGCTCATCAACACCAGCCTCATCGACCCCCACCCGGACAATCCACGAAAGCAGATCGGCGACGTGACCGACCTCGCGGCCAGCATCAAAGCCAACGGCCTGCTCTCGCCGCTCTCCGTCGTACCCAACGGCGAGCGCTATCGTGTCATCGCCGGCCATCGTCGTCTCCAGGCATGCAAGCAGGCCGGCACCGGAGCCGTGCCGTGTTTCGTGCTTGACTTAGACCCGTTGCAGCAGTTGGAGGCCATGGTCACCGAAAACTGCCAGCGCGAACAGCTCACCGTCCTCGAGGAGGCCGACGCCATCCAGGGCATGCTCGACCTCGGAGCCACCACCGCCGCCGTCGCGCACAGGCTCGGCCGAAGCGCCGACTATGTGCGTGACAGAGCGAAAGCGGCGAGCATCAAGGCGGACGTCAGGAAGACACGCGACGACTTCGACCAGCTCACCATCGGCCAACTCATGGCCATCGCACGATACGACGGCCAGCCGGACCGTCAGGAACGCCTCGCACACGCCGCGGGGACCTCGAACTTCGACTACATCCTCCACAACATCGAAGTGGAAGATCGCCGGAGCCAGTGGTTCGCCGATGTCTCCGCGCTCCTCGCCACCGGCACCACCGGTCTCAACGTCATCGAGGATCCCGGAGAGACCTTCTCGGATTCCGAATGGCATTACTCCGGCGCCATCTTCCCCGCCGCGGACACTCCGGAAGAAACCATCGAAGAGCTCCGCAAGCAGACTCCAGACGCGGTCTCCGTCCATGAAGCGACGCAGACGATATACCTCTGGGATCGTCGTGATGCGGCCGCCGAAGCCGAAAAGGAAGCCCAGCGAGCCGCCGAACAGGCCGAACGCGACGCCCGACAGCACGTGCTCGAGGAATACGCCGCCACGACGGCTGACAAGCGCATGGCATGGCTCCACGGCCATCTCCATGCCATCAAGCGCGCCAAGCTCATCGAGACCACGGCAAGGCTCGGACTCCTGCAGACAATTGACCCGGACCCGACCGGCTTCACCAAAGACCTATACACCTGGAACGACGCCGCATGCGCCCGGGAACAGTTCGCCGCCATCGCCGGCATCAAACCGGAACAGGCGCTCGCGGAACTCCACACGCACCTCGACTCACCGGACTGGCCGACATACGCGGTCATGATCCTCACCGCCAGAATCGAATGGTTCATCAGCCCAAATGACTGGGACTGGAGTGGCGACGACAACGTCAGCCGCCGCATCCCCGGCTATTACCTGATCCTCCAAGACCTCGGCTATGAGCCATCCGACGACGAGACCGAACACCTCGACCAGCTTGTTGCCGCCATCACGGAAGAAGACGAGGAGGAAGACGAATGACCAAGGAACAGATCAACAGACTCGCCCAACTCATCACCGACACCGCGGAAACCGCGGCGAACATCGAACTCCAGGCGCTCGCCGGCGGCAAGGCCGATAACGGCATCGCCGCGATGGCCTCCGGACTAAGAACGAACTGCACTTCATGTCTGGTGCTGGTCAACGGCCTGATGCAGGAAGGAGCGCGTTGTGAGTGAGTTCGAGGACTCGAAGCGCATCGCTTTGGAACGCCAGGGCTGGCATTGCCTGCGCTGCGGGGCGAACATCCACGATCCGTCACGATGGCCCGGACGAAGCGGCCATCACCGTCAACTGCGTCGCGCGGCGAATCCGGATGTGCGGCATAGTCCCGTCAACATCATCGAGCTGTGCGGCTCGGGGACGACCGGCTGCCATGGGTGGGTCCACCAGCATGTGGCTGAGGCCGAACGGCTTGGACTGATCGTCCCGCTCGGCATAGATCCTCTCTCCACCCCAGTGCGCGACTGGCAGGGGAGATGGCTCTGGCTCAACCAGGACGGCACGGCCACGCCATTGACCATGCGCGAAACATTGACAATTCAAACGGAAGGAATGACAAATGCACGAGAATAACGGCAAACCGGAGGCGCTGCTGTGGATCGACTTTGAGACCACAGGCGTGGACAGGCGCAAAAGCCTGCCATTGGAGATCGGTATGGAATGTACCGACATGCTGGGCGAACAAAAGTTCGGATCATTGTCCCGCATCATCCGCCCGGACAGACTCGACCTCCTGTCCATGAGCCCCGTCGCCTTCTCCATGCACACCGACAACGGCCTGCTGTTCGAACTCATGGGAGGCTCCGTGCGCAATGACAGCATGGTCGTCGTGGCCAACGCCGTGGAGGAATTCCTTGACTCGCTCTCCCAGCGCTTCTCCCTCGTCCCCGCGGGGACCAACGTGGACTTCGACCTTGACTTCCTCCGCCGACTCAACCTCAACCCTGACGCGTGGCTCACCTACCGCAAATACGACATGGCCACCATCCGCCGACTCGTCACCGTGCTCGGCGCCCCGGATCCATACCAGGGCGACAGCGGCCCGCACCGGGTGAAATCCTGCATCGCACGCGACATCAAAGACTACAAGGCCATGCTCGAGACACTCGCCGTCAAGACGGGAGACCACAAGTGAGAAAGACCATCAGCCACCTCGCCGACCGGCTCGGAGACGCCATGGCCACGCTGTTCACCCTCCTCGCGCTGCTGCTCATCCCGCACGCCGTCATCAGGGCGATCATCGGACAGGCGCTCCACCAGTGGACACCAATCACGTGGCTCGCCATCCACACCGCACTGACCATCGCGGCGCTCGCCACCAGCCTCGCCAGCTACGCGATCGCCGCACTGCTCGCACCGCCAAGACCGGAGACCTACCAATGACCGAAGACCAGCAAGACCAGCTCGTCATCAGCCTTGACACGCAATACGCCGTCGCGCACGCCATCTACAACCGATTCCACGCCAACGGCCACCGCAAACACCTCACGTGGGAAAACCTCGACGACGACGGCCGCGAACCATGGCGCCTGATAGCCAAGGACGCGATCACCGAGATGCTGGCCAGCCCGGAGATCGGAGGAACGGCATGAGCCACACCGCGATAATCCTCCTGGCGCTCGCCTTCCTGATCGGCTGGATGGGTGGCCGGGAATGAGCATCATCGTCCCATTGCACAAGTGGCGGTCGGCCGACCCGGCCATCCTGATCGGCCGCCGCTGCATCGCCCGCACCGACCAGGACGTCGTCATCGACGGCCGGCTCGAACTCATCCGCCGGCCGGACGGCACCGCCACCCTCCGCTTCCAAGGCATCGGAAACGACATCATCGACCATGATCCGAACACATGTTTCAACAGCATGAGCGACGGCATAAGAAGCCTCGCCATCTACGGAAAGGAATGAAATGCACACCGTCAGAATCGCCACCAACCCACGCAAATGGCGCAGACCCGCACCCTGCCCGGCATGCCGCAAGTCCCGGCCGCTCATCCTGACCCTCGGCGCCATCTACAAACTCCGCACACGCAAACCGGTCAACACCATCTACGGCTGCATCTGCCCCAACTGCCGACACAAATGCATCCTCCACGTCGACGGCACAAGCCTCAACAAAGCCATCCGCCTCTGGAACCACCACGCCAGCCACCAGCAAAGGAACGAACAATGAGAAACACCATCTGCGCCACCCTCACCACCATCACCCTCGCCCTCTGCATGGCGCTCGCCGGATGCGGCGGCATGGCCAAAGCATCCACGCCGGCGCATGCGGTCAAACCCATCGACTCGCAATGCACCGACGGAGGCACCACCGACGGCTTCTACGAATGCGTCATCACATTGCAGGACACGCGAAAAGTGGACTGCGTCGTCTACGCATGGGAGAAGCAAGGCGGCCTGTCCTGCGATTGGAGCCATGTGAGCGGAGCGGACAAGGATCCTGAGCGATGAGCTACCAGGAAATCCATGAGCTGTTCGTCGTCTGCGACGAGTGTCACACAAGCCTTTCCGTCTATGACGCGACCTACGAGGACGCCGACAACGAGGCCGCCGACCACGGCTGGCAATGCGACGAGCTCCAAGGCAGGCACTACTGCCCGCTCCACTGGCACGTCGAATGCCATGACTGCGACATCACCGACAGTGGAGCGCCGGACGAACTGGAAGCCGCAGGATGGCACATCGACCGCGATTACCCAGACGACAGCCTCTGCCCGAACCACCACCATCTCTCATGCCGCGAATGCCGCAAGTGGGACGTCGGACCGCTGCATCGGCTCGAATACGAGGGATGGCAGCTCAACTCCACCGACCCCAACGACAGCCTCTGCCCCGAATGCGTCAAAGCCAAGGAGGAAACAAAATGAGAAACAGCGACGCAGACATCGCCATCGACGTGCTCAACAAAACTCATCGCCCAGGAACTCGAGGCCGCGAGCGCCGGGCAGCGTTATGGCAATAGGCCCCTCGAGGAATGCGCGACGATCAGATCCAACGCCTACACCTTCGCCAGGGACAAGATTCGTGAGGCGCTCGCCGGCCTCCAAACCCTCAGCGGCAGCGAGGACATCCAGATCAGCCACGCGCTCACCATGGCCACCGTCCAGGCATCCAAGGCACTCAGACAGGCGCACCTGATGCAGGACTCGGCCGACATGCTCGACCAAGCCGACCAGCGGGACGAGGAGAACAACATCAGCCGCATGCTCATCAGCAAGATCGCCCAGCAAGGCGAATAAAAAGAGAGGCCCCAGCCGACCGGCCAGGAACCTCCAAGAAACCAACCACCATTCTAGCCGGAAAGCGGGAACCATGACCAGCCAATGCCAACAATGCGGCGAACCAGCACAAACCACCCTCTGCAAAACCTGCGCCAAACACATGCGACGACAAATCACCAGCCTCGCCAAAACCATCCCCGAACTCCGCGCGCTCGCCGAACGCAAAGCACACATCGGCGAGCGCGGTGGTGGCGTTCGTGGCGGTGAGCCTGGTCTGCCGGTGAGTGTGCATTGGCTGACCGTTTATGAGGATGCGGCCCGCTTGATGCTTCGGCTGGCGGGTTGTGTGGATTTGAAGTGGATGCTGTTGCCGGTCGAGGGATGGCGGCCGGCGTATCGCGTGGTGTGCAGGTCGTGGTCGCGTGTGGTGTGTTCGCCGTCGGCCGGCGAGCTGGCCGATCGGCTGGACAGGATGCTCAGGCGCGTTGACCGGCTTTCCACGCCTTCGGACGGCAGGGTGACTGTCGTGCAATGTCCTGACTGTTCGACGTCGCTGGCCGTGCCGCAGGGCATGCGTGATGGCTGGTGTCCTGAGTGTGGCGAGCGTTTGGACTTGGACATGCTGGTGTCCGGCAGGCTGGGGGAGGCTGGACAGGCGGTTATGACGTGTTCGCCCGCCGAGGCGGCCGACTGGCTGACCGACCGTGCGGGCTTGCGCACCACTCGCAAGCAGGTGTCCAACTGGCTGGCGCGTGGTCGTCTGCCGAAGGCGTGCAGGTTGGGCCGTGGCGTGTGGGAATTCAATCAGGCCGAGCTGGTCGACACGCGGCTTGCGCAAGAGGGTGAGTCCATGTAATCTGTAAGAGAACTTGCACCATGCCCGAAGGGTCTGGTGCTTTTCTTTTACCAATGCTTATAATCGTTGCTGTCCGGCGTGGAGCCACTAGCAACCCTTGGAGCCGTCGCACCGAAGGACGTCGACCATGGCGGCGACACCCGTCGCGGGAGACGTACCCCAGACATGCCGGGCCTCCGATGGGGGATTTGATGTACAAGGTATGCTCCACCTCCGGCTGCCCGCACCTGGTATCCTCCGGCTCCCTGTGTGACGAGTGCAGGAAAGCCAAGGACAAGCGCCGCTCGCGCGGCCGCAATCCATACACCTCGAAGGCGCATCGTCTCGCACGAGCCCGTGTGCTGGCGAGGGACCCGCGATGCGTCTGCCCTGGTGACGGACCCGACGGATGCGGCAGGCACCATGGCCTGTGCGGCGCCCCCAGCACCATCGCCGACCATTGGCCGCTCGAACGCGTCGAACTCGTCGAAGCCGGACTGGACCCCAACGATCCGGCGCGCATGCGCGGCCTGTGCAAGCGTTGCCACGACAGCAAGACGGCAAGGACGAAACCTTCAGGCTTCAACGGTCGAAGCCTTCGCTGATTCATCTCATCTGCTGCGCGCATGCGGTACGTCGAGCCAAGCCGACGACGTCCGGCGCGCGCCGCAAGCGTGAGGCGAAGCGGAAAACGAAAAGCGATCAAGTCTTTTTCAATTCGGTTCGCGGCCCGCCGCGAAGACGAACGCGCGGTATTGGAAAACGTTGGAAAATCAACGAAAACAAACCGGCGAAACACCCACGGGGGTACCCCCTAACGGATTGGCGGCCGGAACCGCCGGAGAGCTGTCTCCGAGGTGCGGAGGGTTCAAAAGTTTCAGAGGGGGTCGGGCGAAAGGCCCGGCCGCCCGCAGCGAAGGAACGGCGCGAGGCCGTCCGACGATGGAGGAGACATGCCAAGAGGAGGAAAACGCGTCAGATCCGGTCCGATGCCCGATCCGTCGAGCGGTGCGAGCGAACGCAGGGGATACACCCTGCGCAGCCTGCCGAACACCGAATACAAAGGCAGGCCGCCGAAATTCCCGCTACCACCGTATGTGCTCCGCGATTTCGACAAGGAGTCGCAGGAATGGGTCGAGGACAGGGCCGGTTCGGAATCCTGGAACAATCGGGAGGCCGAACTGTGGAAGCAATTGTGGCGTCTGCCGCAGGCGCGCGCATGGAAACAGCCGCAGCTGAAGTACCTGCACTACCAGATCGCCTCGTATGTCCGCGAATGCGTGGTGTGCGAGAGCCCGTCGGCCAAGGCGGCCGACGTGGCCGTGAAGATCAGGCTCGAGGACCGCATCGGCCTGTCCGAGGCCGGATTGCAGGCGCTCGGCTGGAAGATCTCCGAGGACAACGTCGACATGGCCGCCCACGAGGTGCCCGCCACGGACGCGGAGGCCGCCGCCAGCGGCATGGACACCAAGATCGTCCAGTTCCCACGACGCCTAAGGGCGTGACATGGCCGACGACTGGATCATCGACTTCCCGACCCTCGCCGACCTGCAGGACGCCTGGGTGCGGCGGCACGTGCGCCAGCCCGACGGCATCCTCCGCGGCAAGCCCTTCTGCTGGTCCGATTGGCAGTTCTGGTACGCCGCACACCGCTGGAGGGTGCGCGAGGACGCAGAATTCGTGCCCCCCGAGGAGGTCACGGTGGACAATCCGCTCGTCCTCAACCAAGCCTTCCAATATCGTCTGACCGGCTGCATCGGCCCACAGAAGACAGGCAAGGGACCGACCGAGGCGTCATGCGCCATCCTCGAGGCCTGCGGCCCCGTCGTGTTCGCCGGATGGGCGAAAACCGGCGACGTGTACCGCTGCTCAGACAACGGCTGCCCCTGCGGATGGGTCTACCACTACAATCCGGGCGAGCCGAAGGGCATGCGCCACCCGTCGCCCCTCATCCAGCTGACCGCGAACTCCGAGGACCAGGTGCGCAACGCCTACCGGCCATTGATCGCCATGATCCGGCTCGGACCATTGAAGCGGCTGCTCAAGGTGCGCGAGGGCTTCATCCGCATCCTGCGCCCCGGAATCAACTTGGATGATGACGATCTCGACCTCGACCGCATCGACGTGGTCACCGCCTCGGCCACCAGCCGTCTGGGCAACCCGATCTCGGACGCCGAACAGGACGAGGCCGGTTTGTACACCAAGTCGAACGGCATGCTCGACGTGGCCGACACCCAACGCCGTGGCGCCGCCGGCATGGGCGGTAGGACGCACTTCTGGACCAACGCCTACGACCCCGGCGAGAACTCGTACGCCCAACAGCAGTTCGAATCGGCCAGCAAGGACGTGTGGATCTTCTACCGCAACCCCGACCTGAATCCCGATTTGCGACACAAGGACGGTACGCCATACAGCTTCAACAACCGGCGCGAACGCCGCAAGATCCTCGAATGGGTCTACGCCGGAAGCCCGTGGGTGCCCTTGGACTCCGTCGAAGCGGAGGCCGAGGCGCTCATGGAGAAGGACCCGGCACAGGCCGAGCGCTTTTTCGGCAACCGAATGGTGCAGGGAGGCGGCGCATGGCTCGAGGACGGACTATGGGAGAGCTGCTATGCGGGACAATAGACCACTCAACAAATCAAGGATGCGGACGATGAGGCAATACAATCTTCCGCTGCTGCAAAAGGTGCGGACGGTTGGCAGATACGACATGCCAATGCTTGCAAAACAGGACGTCACCACCCCTGACACGTTGATGGGCTTCAATTACGCGACCGGCAAAAAGACAGTCAAGCATTGCGGAATCCATTTCTTCATCGATGACTATCAGTTTCAGAGGGTCTGGAACCAGCCGGACAGATACATCGCACCGCTCAAACGCTTCCAGTGTGTGCTGACGCCTGATTTCAGCACATACATGGACATGCCGGAAGCGATGAAGATCTATAACGTCTTCCGAAGCCGTCTGATCGGAGCATACTGGCAGGCCTGCGGGCTGAAAGTCATCCCAACGCTTCAATGGGCGGGCCCAGAGTCATTCCAGTACTGCTTTTCAGGCATTCCAAACAACTCCACAGTCGCGGTAAGCACGGTCGGAGCGAATAACAATCCGACGGCAGAGCTCTATTGGCGACTCGGCATGCGGTACGCGATCGACAGGCTTGAACCGGAAAAGATTCTCCTCTACGGAGATGCCATTCCGTTTTTCGACTTCGGTGGCGCCGAAGTCGTCGCATACGAAAACAGCAATGTGGAAAGGATGAAGAAATGGGCGGAAGAGGATCGAGCTCGGGCGCAGGCCGTGGCGGACATGGCGGCGGAGGGGGAGGCTCTGCCACCGACCTCTCATCCGTAAGCGACTCGGATCTCACCAAGATGATGCGCGATGCGGGAAACCGCATGGACGCCGCATCGGAAATCATGCAGAGGACCGCGCACGGAGCCACGCAATACAACCAGCGCATGCCGGAAAGCGTGTTCCCGGAGGCAACCAAGGCGAACTACGACAAATACCAAGCGGCTTCCAAGGCATTCCGCACCGCCAGAGCACAGCGCGACAGAATCTCCGACGAACAGATCCGACGCCAACCAAAATCAAGCGGCACAAGCCGCGCATTCGTCAATTCCTTCGGCGAAGCGACGACAAGGGAGATCACAAACCAGAACTACCAGCGCTCGCAGAAGAGTTTGTCGAAATCGGTCTTGAGGAACATGGGATACTAGCATGTCCGAGCATGAGCTTTGGCTTGAGAACCCGCCGAAAGGCACAGAGGTGTGCCTCGGCTTCGACGGCTCCGAGAACGACGACTGGACATGCATCAAGGCGGAAACCCGTGAGGGCTTCATCTTCACTCCGCGCTATGGCGCGGATCGTCGTCCGACGATCTGGAATCCGAAGACGTGGGGCGGGCGCATCCCGCGCGGCGAGGTCAACGCCGCCATGGACGAGCTCAACGACCGGTACAAGATAATTCGCGCCTACTGCGACCCAGGATTCCGCGACGAGGTGTCGTGGGAATCGCAGATCGAGGCATGGGACTCCCAATACGGGCCGAAGAAATTCATCCCCTGGTCGATGAGCGGTTCGAGCCGTATCACCGCCGTATGGGAGGCGTTGAAACGCTTCGAATCCGACCTCGAACACCACGCCATTACCCAGGACGGGTGTCCGATCACCATCACGCACATGCGCAACGCAAGACGCTTCGCCAAATCCGGTGAACGCTACGGGCTGGGCAAGCCGAAGCAGACGCGGAAAATCGATGCGGCGGTGACGTGCGTGCTGGCGCATGAGGCGGCATGTGATGCACGTGCCGCCGGTTGGGGCAGGAAACGCAAGGCGTACCTGCTGACTGGTTCTACTACGAGGGGGTTCTAAATGATTCGTACCGCCGATGACGTGAATCGCATGGCGAATCTTCTCGCCTTGAAGATCGAGAACCGTCGGCCGGGCATCAGGAAGCATACGGATTACGTGCGTGGCAAGCGCGGCACACTGAAATTCGCGTCCGACGAATTCAAACGCTACATGGCGGACCGGTTCTCAGGTTTCGCCGACAACTGGTGTCTGCCTGTGGCGCAGGCGCCGGTCGAACGCATCCACTTCAAGGGCTTCATCCCATATGACGACCGCGAATTGGATTCGCACGTGATGCGCGTGTGGGAGCGCAACGACTGCGACCGCAAGCTGCAGGAGAGCGCGCTGATGATGACCACGACCGGACGTGCTTTCGGCCTGGTCACGTCGATGCCGGACGGCAGGGCGCGCATCAGCTTCGAGCATCCGGACAGCGCGGCAGTGCACTATGATCCGCTCACCGGCGAGGTCGATGCCGGGCTGCTGGTCCGATACGACGAGGAGCACGAGTTCGGCACGCTGCTGCTGCCGGACATGGTCTTCGACGTGGTGCGCGTGCGTGCAGGCGGGGACGACGAGCGTAACCGTCTGCCGCCCGGCGTGGAGGGCTGGCGGTTCGTGCCGGATTCGGCGCGCGAGAATCCTCTCGGCCGAGTTCCGCTGGTCGAATTCCGCAATCAGATGCTCCTGGATGACCTGCCCATCAGTGATGTGGAGCAGGTCGAATCGATGCAGGACGCCGTCAACGTCTGCTGGGCATACACCTTGAATGCTTTGGATTTCGCGTCCATGCCTGCGAGGGTGATACTTGGCGGCGATTCGCTGTCCGAGCCGGTCTTCGATAAGGCAACCGGAGAGCAGGTCGGTGAGCGTCCTGTGAACCTCGACAAGCAGGTCATGGAGCGCATCATGCAGATCACCGGCGACAACGTGTCGATCGGCGAATGGACAGCCAGCAACCTGCAGGCGTTCCTGCCGATCATCCAAAAAGCCGTCGAGCACATCGCCGCCGAAACCCGTACTCCGGGGCACTACCTGCTGACGAGCGCCGAAGTGCCAGCCACCGGCTACGAGGTCGCCGAAGCCGGCCTCGTGTCGAAGACCTTGGAGCGCATCAGCTTCATGCGTCAGCCGGTGCGCGAATTGTGCGTGATGGCCATGATGCTCGAGGACGACGAGGAATCCGCCCGCATCCTCGAGGATTCAAAGGTCGTGTTCGCCACACCGCAATACCGGTCCGAGGCCCTCATGGCCGACGCGATGCTCAAATACAAGCGGCTCGGCTACCCGCTGCAGTGGATAGCCGAACAGATGGGTCAGAGTCCGGAGGACATCAAGCGCATCATGCGCATGGTGGACGACGAGAATCACGATCCGGAGATGGCGGAGATAGCCCGCAGCCTGCAGGTCGGAGGTGCATCTGATGACGGTGACGCTTGAGAGCCTGTCGGACAGTCGGCACACTCTGGCCAGACTGTGCCTGCTGGCCGTGAGGGCGGCGGACAAAACGTGGAAGGGCGTGGATCCGCGACGGGTGCGTGACAGCTGGAATCGGACAAACGCCGATTTCCTTACGCTCTTCGCCACACTGCAGACCCGCGCCGCCACGGACGCGATGGACTCATCCACGCTGATGCTCGCCGAACAGGGCGATTACGTGCATCCCGATGGCGGCATCGCGAATCCTCTCGCTTTCGGGACGGGTTTCGCGCCGAGCGGCATCGACCTCGAATCATATTTCGACATCCCGGTCACACATACGCTGTCGGCCATCAAATCAGGGATGGGCGAATCGGAGGCCATGATGGCAGGTCGTGCGACGCTTCGCCAGATGGCCATGCAGGCCCTCGAGGACACGTCAATCAGCGCGATGGGCGTCAGCATCACGCAACGTGCCGGCGTCGGCTATGTGCGAGTCGAATCACCCGACTGCTGCCCAAGATGCGCCATCCTCGCCGGAAAATACTTCCGGCACAACAACGACTTCCTTCGTCATCCGAAATGCCACGGCCGCACCATACCCTGCAAAGGCAAGGAAAAGGCCGAGAAACAAGGCTGGATCACATCGCCGATGGACCGCTTCAACAACATGAGCGAAGAGGAGCAGGACAAGGTCTTCGGACATGCCGACGCGCAGGCAATCAGAGACGGCGCCGACATCTACCAGGTCGTCAACGCGCATCGAGGCATGCGGCCAATCGGACGCGGCAACATCCGCATGACAACGTCCGAAGGCACCAGCCGCTACGGGTGGAGCCGCATGATCCGCAAATACGAATACGGCCAACGCCAGAGGCGCAGGCTCACGCCGGAGGGCATCTACAGCTTCAACCTGCCGCGCGAGCAGACCATCGAACTTCTGAAGCGCGAGGGATACATCCTGCCCGACAAATGGCGTGAGCGGGTGCCGGAACTCCGGCGCCGGCAATGGCTCCACAACAACAGCTACCGCCAGGGACGGCATGAGGAGCTGACCGCGGCGCAGAAGCGTCTGCTCAATGCGCGGCTCCGCTACGAGGCCGCATTGGACGGCCACAATCCCTACCAGCCCGGCAAACCGGTCACGCCTGACGTGCTGGCGAAGGCCGAGAACTCGTATCGCCGCTGGCTTTCCAGCAACGGCGAAAAATACACCGAATGAAAGGAAACACTATGTCCGATGGACAACAGCAGGATCCGAACACCAACGATCCGGGCGCGCAGGAGCCACCCGTCGACTGGCACGACAAGTTCCTAGGCCAGAAAAAGGTCAACAACGACCTCGAGGCGAAGCTCAAGACCGCCTACGAGAAGGCCGACCGCGTGGACGACCTGGAGAAACAGGTCGCTGACTGGGAGAAGCGCGGCAAGGAATTCGAATCCGCGCAGGCCACGATAGCCGGACTGCAGAAGCAGGTGCTCCAGGCGAATGTCACCGCGGCAGCGACCGGCAAGCTCATCAATCCGGGAGACGCATTGAAGCTTATCGATTTCTCCGACCTGACCGCGGACGATCAGGGAGGATACAACCAGAAGGCGATTTCCAAGAAAATCGACGATCTGGTCACGGCACACCCGTATCTCGCGCAAGGCGGGAACAAGGCTGGTCTGACGGGAATCATCCCACCGTCAGGCGCCCGTGATGGCGATCATCAGGCGGGACAGCTTACCAGGGACGATCTGAAGAACATGACCCCGAAGCAGATCGAGGAGGCGCGCCGCAAGGGCCGTCTGGATGACCTGCTCGCAGGCCGCAGCAAGTAAGGAGGCCACCAGCAATGGCAATCACCAATTTCATCCCCGAGGTATGGTCCGCCGCCATCCTCGAAGCCCTGCGCGCGAAGCTCGTCTTCCCGAGCCTGTGCAACCGCGATTACGAGGGCGACATCCGTGAGGCCGGCGATACCGTGCACATCACCGGATACGACGACGTGACCGTGCGCAAGTACGTCCGCGGCCAGGCGATCACCGTCGACGATGTCAATGACAAGGAAGCAGCCGTTCTTGAAATCAATCAGTCCGACTATTTCGCCTTCAAGGTCAACGACCTCAACAAGGCTCAGGCCAAGGCGGACATGACTGGAAAGTTCACCAATTCCGCCGCCTACAACATGATGAAGAACGTGGAGAACTACATCTCCAATCTCATGGACACGGCCGTCGAGACCCCGGCGAAGACCGTGGCCGTCGGCACCCCCGCCGACGCGTATCTCGCCGTCGTGGAAGCCGGACGGAAGCTTGATGTGCAGAACGTGCCCGACGAGGGACGCTGGCTCGTCGTCAGCCCCGACTTCTACGCCTTGCTGCTGCAGGACTCCCGTTTCATCGAAGGCACCGAAGCAGGTCATAATACGCTGCTCAACGGCGTGGTCGGCCAGGTGCGCGGCTTCACTGTCGTGAAGTCCAACAATGTGCCGCACAAGTCCGCCAGCCCGGACACGCAGTCCATTCTCGCAGGCACCAACGCTGCCGTGACCTTCGCGCAGCAGGTCAGCAACGTCGAGGCCATGCGCATGCAGACCGACTTCGCCGACATGGTGCGCGGCCTCGACCTGTACGGCGCCAAGGTCATCCGCCCCGAGTGCCTGACCAAGATTACCCTGAACCTCTCCACCACCACCGGTCGTTCCCTGCAGGATGCGCAGACCCCTGTCGTGAGCGGTACCACCGCAGACGGCGACGGTGAAGAGGATGCTGCTGCAGGCAAGAAGAGCGGCAAGTAGTCGAGTCCGATGATCGGAGGCTGAAATGACCGCACTGGCCACCTTGGACGACCTGAAACATAACGGCATCGAAGTGACCGATGAGCAGACGGCAAGTAGTCTGCTCGACTCGGTCTCCGATGCCGTTCGCTCGGCCGCTGGCTGTCCGATCACCCTCGGCGAATGGACCGTCGACATCCCCGGAGAACAGTCCAGGAAACTCGACCTGCCATGCAGGGCCGTCAGAAGCGTCTCCAAGGTGCTCATCGACGGCAAGGCCGTCGACGACTGGCGGCTCCTCGGATCCGCACTCTACCGCGAAGAGCCGTGGAGCCCCTTCGGACGCATCCCGTCGGTCGTGACCGTCACCTTCACAGGCGGCTGGAATCCGATACCCGCCGACGTCGTCAGACTCGTCTGCTCGTACGTCGCAGCCGGACTCCACCAGCTCGAGGACGGAGGCCCCGGCGCCCACGCCGGCGTCAGCTACGAACGCGTCGACGACGCACAGGTCGGATACGCGCAAGGCGATGCCGCCCAAATCGACGTGACCGAACTGCCGGAAGCGACCAAGCGCAGCCTGCGCAACCGCTTCGGCGCGAACGTCTCTTCGATAGGGGTGTTCCGATGAGAATCAGCGCATCATTCCTCTCCAAGGCCCGCCGTGACGCGGAGAGTCTCATGACCGACCGGTGCACGGTAACCCGACCTGACGAGTCCACCACGGATCCGAACACGGGACTGCCGGACACAGGCACGGAGCAGGTGTACCAGGGCAAGTGCAAGGTGCAGACCTCGGGCGGTCTCGCCAGCGAGCAGACGGAGGGTAGTGCGGCGCAGGCCATGGGCGCTGTAAGTCTCGTCTGGTCGCTGTATGTGCATTTCCCTTACGACACGTCCGGCCTGCGTGCCGGTGACGTGGTGGAGGTCACGGATTCCGCGAATCCGCTGCTTTCCGGCCGACGGTTCCGGCTCGTCTCCCCGCAATCGGAGAAGAGCCATGTCACCGCCTGCCGCTGGAATGTGAAGGAGGACGCATGAGTCTTGTGAACGTGGACGCGAGCCAGCTGAAAGCCTTCGGAACCACTCTCGCAGGCGGTGCCACCGTGCGTCGTGCATTGGTGTCCGCCGCAGTGAAGAAGGGCGCGCAGAACGTCAAGGAAAGCATCGAGGGCGATCTGAAAACGTCCCGGAACGCCGCCTTCCGGCGCATCGGCATCCATTACACGATGCAGACCGTCGGAGCGTCGGGCATCGCCGCCGACATCAGCCCTACAAAGGGCGGTGCGGGCAGTCTGGCCAACATCGCCTTCTTCGGCACCGCCAAGGGCGGTGGAAGCCACCGCTTCTACGAACACGCCGAAGAGGAATTGCCGTCGCTTGCAAGGCATGTGGCGCAGGCGGGGACGGAGGGATTCGCATGACCTCGATCATGACCCTGACCGGCACCATCCTCGACCACATCCCGCAGCCGGCCAAAGGTTGGACTGTGTACCGGCAGACAGCGCCGAAGCCGACGGACAAGCCGCCGTGGATCATCGAGACGGTGACCACCAACGGCCACCTCGTCGGAGAGACGCAACGCCCTCATTGCGGCATCGGCACACTGCAGGTGCGCATCGTCAGCACCACCGCGGATTCCGTCAACGTCATCGCCGACGACCTCATGGTCCCCGGCCTGACCGGCAAACGTTTCGTGGCGCAAGGCTTCGACACCGGCTGTCTCACCCTCTTCTCCGACTCCGGCGCCTACGCCGCTGGACTCACCGCCGAGGAGACGGCGCTCCTGTACCAGTGCCGCCTGCTCACCTTCAAATTCAACTGGTCGCGCATGTGACCGAAACCAATGTTTCCAACCCCTTTCGGCATTAGCCGCGAGGGGTTTCGTCTTAAGGAGCGAAATATGGTCCTCAATCTGGGAACCGAAATCCCGTCCACGCCAGCGGACGGAAAGGTCAACACCATCTGGGTGCCGTCCATCAAGGACATCAACCATCCGACCGCGTCCGAAATCTCCAACGGCACCGACCTGTCAAACTACGTGACATTGGGCGGTTGGTCCTGCTCTCCAAGCCAGGACACGATCAGCGACCAGCGCGAGAACAGCTCGATGGACTTCGAGAACCCAGGCAGGAAGAAGATCAGCAACCCGTCCGTCGAGGTCATCGACAACACCAACACCGAGCACGCCAACCAGAACGCCGCGATGGACACCCTCAAGGAGGGCGCGGAAGGCTATTTTGTCCGTCGATACGGCAAAGACACCGACCGCACCTTCGTCAGCGGCGACGTGGTCAACGTCTACGCCGTCCGCATCGGCATGAGCGCCAAGGACGCGATCGCCGCCAACACGGTGCTGCGCTCCAAGGTCAACTTCACCATCAAGGCCCCCGGCTGGGCCGAGAACGTGAAGGTCTCCTGACAATTCTTCCCGCGTCGGACTTTGTTCCCTTCGCCGACGCGGGAACCCCTCAAATTCTTCGCAAAGGAACACCAACACAGGACTTTTTACGGAGCGAAGGAACATCATGCTCAAAGTGACACGCAAGACCAAACAGGTCGACATCATCCTCGACCAGGAGCTCGCCGAACGCATCGCCATGCTCGGAGACCAGCTCGCCCGCGAACTCACCGCGGAACAGGTCACCGAGGCCGGCGCCAACAACGCCGCCAAACGCACCGCCAAACGCATCGAGGAATTGAGGAAGCAGGCCGAGGCAAGCACACTCGTCATCACCCTGCGCGCCATGGGCGTGAGCAAATGGGCCCAGACCCTCGCCGCCAACACCGTCACCAACGGCGCCACCGCCGGAACCCGCGACATGTTCGGAACCGCCGCCACCGCACTGCCGCAGATGGTCGAGACGGCCACCATCGGCGGCAAGCCCGTCGACGACGCCGACCTCACCAAGGACGCCCTGCTCACCCTGTTCGGCGAGATGACCGACGGACAATTTACCCCGCTCTGGCACGCCATCAACGAGCTCAACGGAACCGTCGCGGACCCAAAAGCAGCATTCGACCTAGCCTCGAAGGTTCTCCGCGGCTGATAGAGGACCTACGGCTCTGCCGCCAGCTCGGCATCAGCTACAAACGGTGGATGGGATGGACGCCATCCATCACCGTCCAACGCGACAGCCACCGCCGCATCATCGGCTACCAGGCCGAACCTGAATGGGACGAGACCGAACGCGACTGGATGCGCGCACTCGCCGCATACGAGCAGACCCTCTGCCCACTGTGCGGATTGCCGCGAGACATCTGCCAGTCACCCGACGCGGAATTCAACCTCCACGCCGAAACCAGCATCTGTTGGGCGTCCACCCACATGCAGGAAGCCATGCGCCGCTGGCAGAAAGCCAACAAGGACAGTCCAGCCAGAGACTCGCTCGTCGCACATATCACCGACTGAAAAGGAGGGGAAATGGCCGACAACAAGAACATCGTCGTCCGACTCATGGCCGACACCTCGCAGTATGAGGCCAGTCTGGCCAAGGCCGGTAAAAGCACCGAGGAGCTCGCCGGAGGACTCGAAAAGTCCGGCAGCAAGACCGGCATCGTCACCAAGGGCATCACCGCCGCGGGATTGGCCGTGGCCGCGTTCGGCGTCGCATCCATCAAGATGGCCGCCGACTTCGACGAGCAGATGAGCACCGTGCAGGCCAACTCCGGCGCCACCACCGCACAGCTCGGCCAATTACGCGAGGCCGCACTGCAGGCCGGTGCGAGCACCGTCTACACTGCGAGCGAGAGCGCCGGTGCGATCAACGATCTGGCCAAGGCCGGCATGAGTGTCAGCGACATCCTCTCCGGCGGCCTGACCGCATCCCTCAACCTCGCCGCCGCAGGACAGATGGACGTCGGAAACGCCGCCGAATACATGAGCCAGGCGCTCACCATGTTCCACCTGTCCGGCAAGGACGCCACATCCACCGCGGATGCATTGGCCGCAGGCGCGGACAAGGCCGTTGGCGACGTGTCGGACTTCGGCGAAGCGCTCAACAACTGCGGCGTCATGGCGAATTCGTTCGGCATGAATCTGCAGGAGACCGTCGGCGTTCTCGGCCTCTTCGCCCAGAACGGCATCGTCGGCGCCGAAGCCGGCACACAGCTCAATTCCATGTTGATGAAGCTCGCCAATCCAGCCTCCGACGCGAAGAGCACCATGGAAGAGCTCGGCATCAGCACTCACGACGCGAGCGGAAAATTCGTCGGCATGGCCAACCTCGCCGGCCAATTGCACGACAAGCTCGGCAGCCTCACCGACCAGCAGCGCCAGCAGGCCGAAGCCACCATCTTCGGCAGCTACGCTATCAAAGGCGCCGGCATCATCATGGACGCCGGCAAACAAGGCGTCGAAGACTGGACTAAGGCCGTGTCCGACAGTGGTTTCGCCGCACAGCAGGCGTCCAACAAGACCAACAACCTCAAGGGCGACCTCAAGATGCTCGAGAGCGCCACCCAGTCCGCCATGACCAAGATCGGCGAGGGCGCGCAAGGGCCGCTCCGCAAGCTCACCCAGGGCCTGACCGACCTCATCACCGACTTCGGCAACCTCCCCGCCGGAGTCCAACAGGCAATCGTCCTCGGAGCAAGCCTCACCGGCATCCTCGCCGGACTCCACAAGGCCGTCACACCACTCAACACCAGCACCAGCGCCGCAGCCCAAGCCTTCGGCCTGCTCGCCGACCCCATCCAACGCATCGCCATAGCCGGACCACAACTCAAAAGCGCCTTCACCGACATCACCACCGCCATCAAAGGCACCGACACCGCCGCCATGGCCGACGGACTCACCCGCACCCAAATCGCAGCCCGAGGCCTCCGCGGAGGACTCTCTGGCATCGTCACCCTCCTCGGCGGACCATGGGGACTCGCACTCACCGTCGCCGGATTCGCGCTCGCCGCATTCGCCAGCGCCCAGCAGAAGGCCAAGGAGGCGCAGGACGAGCTCAAGATGAGCATCGAGTCCAGCAGCAACATCGCCGAGACCATCGCCGACCATTTCCAGAATTTGAAAATCGGCGGTGAGGACGCGTCCAAGGCCATGAAGGAGATGGGCGTCAACCTCACCGACGTGACCAGCAGCGCCATGGGCAACGGCACCGCCATGCAGAAGGTCAAGGACGCGCTCGAGGAGTACGTCCAGGCCGCTGGGGACGACACCTCCGAGATGTCGAGGCGCCGCGCCGTGGCCGACGACCTCACGTCCGAAATCAACAAGGAGTCCAAGGCCTACAAGGAAGCGTCCGACAAGGTCAAGGAAAAGACGAAGGCCGCGAATGATGCCGTGGGCGCCGATGGCAAGAGCGCCTCCTCCGCCAAGCAGGCGGCCAGCGCAACCAAGGATCTCGGCAGCAGCGCCAAGGACGCGGCCGAGGAAATCGACGGACTCGTCAAATCGCTCTTCGGCCTAGAATCCAATAACCTCACCGCCGACGAGGCGGTCGACCAGCTCAACCAGAAGATCGGCCAACTGTCGGACACCTGCAAGGACAATGGTGTGGTCTTCGACCAGTACGGCAACCTGCTCGACAAATTCTCCGAGAAAGGCACGAAGACCAAGCAGGCTCTCGAGGACATCGCCAGCAGCGCGCAGAACGCCGCCGAGAAGATCCTCAAGCAGGGCGAGAACACCAACTTCTCCAACGGCGAACTCAATCGCGCCAGAGTGGTGCTGCAGGACGCCCGCGAAGCGGTCATCCGACAGGCCGAAGCGTCCGGCATGAGCGCGCAGGCCGCCAACGACCTCGCCGATCGCTGGGGCTTGAGCTCGTCTCACATCCAGTCCAGCATCACATCAATCGAAAAAGCCGCCCGCGACAACAAGGCGAAGCTTGACGTTGACGATTCCAAGGCCAAGAAGAAGACCAAGGACGCCAAGACGAGCCTCGGCAAGTTCCACGAGATCGACGCGAAGGCCACGCTGGACGCCGACGCGAAGAAGGCCACGGCCAGCGCCAAGAAGGCGCAGAAGATGATGCAGGCCTTCAACAAGACCCACGTCAAGGCGACCCTCGATGCGACCGACAAGGCGTCCAAAAAAGCTAAGACGGCCTCCGCGAATGTCAACAAGCTCAACAACAAGAAGGCTACCGCCAAGCTCGACGCCAAGGACAACGCCTCGCCGAAGGTCGACAAGGCCAACTCCAAGAAGCTGACCAACAAGCGCAACACCTTGGACTCCACGGACAAGGCCACGCCGAAGACGAACGCCGCGAACGCGAAGAAGCTGACCAACAAGCGCAACACGCTCGATTCGACCGACAAGGCCGGACCGAAGGTCGACGCAGTCAACGCCAAGAAACTCAAGGACAAGAAGGCCACCGCCTCGGTCAACGACCAGGCCACACCTGTGCTCCAGTCCATCAACAACTTCAAAATCGCCGACAAGTCCTTCACCGTCACCGAGCACACGAAGAAGGAGGGCGGTTACACCGGCGGCATGTTCACTGATGGCACCTTCCAGCGGTTCGCCGGAGGTGGCATGTTCTTCTCCGGCTACGTGGATCCGGCATGGGCGCCCGGCAACAGCCTCAGCGACAGCGTGTACTTGCTCAACGCCCGCCTCGCGGCAGGCGAATACACCCACAGGGCCGCCGCGGTCGACTACTACGGCCTGGAAACCATGCGTGCCATCAACGAGATGAAAATCCCACGCGAGGCATTCAGCACCTCGCGCGACATGCCGATTGTCGTCAAGGTCGAAATGCCGGCCGAAGCGGGAGCCACCACTGTCAACATGCCGATGAAGATCGTCACCACGCAACAGCCAAGCGTGACAGGCACCATCATCGGCCGCACCGCCAGCGCGGCAGTAAGGAGCGCTCGCTGATGTCAGACGTCACACTCACCGCGAACGGGTCGAGCGTCACCCTCCACGGCGACGGCGACTTCCAAGGGCCCGGCATCGCGCTGACCGGCATCGCCGGATGGTATCAGACGCCGGACCCGAAGATCACCGTCACCGCCAGGGGACAGGGGGACGGCGGCCACGACATCGCCGAATCCGACATCCTCTACGCGGCGCGCGTCGTGACCGTTGGCTACCGCGTCATCGCCGGAGACCGACAGGAGGCGCTCGGCCTGCTCGCCCAGCTCGACCGGGCCGTTCACGGCCTCGTCACCTGCCGCGTCACCGACCAGGGACAGGACACGCAATGTGTCGGCGGCTACTACAGCAGGAGCCTCGAGCAGAAGATCCAGAATCCCCTCTGGCAGAACTTGAGTGGCGACATCACGCTTGTATTCGAGCGTCCGGAACGCGTCACGGCAGAAGCGCGACGCATCCAGCTCACCGCACAGCATGTCAGCATGGCAGGCGGCGGCCTCGACTACAGCACCAACCACACCGGTCTCAGATACCCGCTCTCATACGGCCTCAAGGCCGAAGGCGCCGGCACCAACGTCGGCGTCCTTACCAACCAGGGATCCAGCCGCGCCTCCCCGGTCTTCATCGTCAACGGTCCCATGCCCGACGGCGTGAGACTCGACTTCCCCGGATTGCAGCAGTCCATCCACTGCACGCAACCGGTCCAAGACGTGCCCCTCGTCCTCGACTCGCGCACGCGAACCGCCTCGATCGGAGGGCAGGACGTGAGCCGGACGCTGGAGGAGCGCGGCTTTCCTACGGTCCCGTCCGATGGATCCATCAACGTCGTCCTGAGCAGCCTTGGCGGCGGATTCGTCGACTGCGCGATACGTGACACATACATGTAAGGAGTAGCAATGAGCACTGTTGCATTGGGCATCGCACCGAACACCAGCAACATCGGCGTGACACCGCTCGTCCACCGTCGAATCCTCGGCGCCCAGTTCGCCAACTGCGGCATCATCGACGGGTTGAACGTCACCGGCAGGAACGATCTGCGGTACAACGTCGGCGCGGGAGTGGCCGTCTGCTCGCGTGGTGACAGCGACGGCAAGACCATCGCCTACCACGAGGGAGGCCAGACCCCGGCCGTGTCCGCCGGAGACCCATCAAACCCGCGCGTCGACATCGTCTGGATCTGCGCGCACAACCAGCTCGAATACAAGGATTCCGACAATTACGTCACCCTAGGCGTCACCCAAGGCACGCCAAGCGCGAACCCGGCCGAACCGACGATACCCGCCGGCTGCACCATGCTCCGCAAGATGCGCATGCCGGCCGGCGCGACCTCGACGGCCAGCGCCACCCAGATGTGGACGCCGGACTACGCCCTACCATACGGCTCCAGTCTCGGAAAACTCGGCGAGAACTGGGACCGTCGTGACATGACGGGCGATTCGACCGTCAAAAAATACTATTTCGAACAGCCCATCGACTTCACCCTGCCGACTGACAGGATGGTCGAATTCCAGTTCAAAACCAATCTGAGCTCCGCCGGCGCGACCTCCTGGAGCGACATGTCGCACCGGTGCGAATGGGCCATCGGATTCCAGCTCGACGGCAAGGACCTCGACCACTCCTGCGCCAACTTCGTCAGCTACGGCGCATGGCAGACGCATGAGACCTCTTATATCGCCGCCGTGGCCGCAGGACGGCACACGGCAAGGCTGCGCACGTGGCTCCAAAACGGATCCGCACCCGTCTTCCACTACAACCCATCACAGGACAACAAGGACGCCCTCTGGTGCGGCCGCCGCTTCATCATCTGGGACAGGGGGCCGGTGGTATGAGCTGGCGCGCCTTCCTCTACGACGTTCAAAGCGGCCAACTGGCGCAGGAGATCGACATCCCCAGCTTCTCCTGGTCCATGACCGTGTCCGACTGCTCATTCGTCACCACCAAGGACAAAGGACTCGGAGACGACTCCATCAGCGGCCTCGAACTCCCATGGACCGAAATCCCCGGCACCACACCAGCCGCACGAGCCGCGGCACTCCAACCATACAAGCGTGGACTCGCACTCTTCTGGCGCTCGCCGATGGACGACCCGTCCTCATTGGGCACGCCGATTCTGGCTGGCGCGCTGGGTGTGCGCACGTCAAGCTGGCATGACGTTTCCGTGCCGGTCGTCAGCATGTTCGGCATGCTCGAGGACCGGTATCTCGTCCACGAGGGGGCGTTCGGCACCGGCGCGAACCACACCAGCACACGGAAATACCGGTTCGAAAACCTCAGCTGGCGCGCCCTGGCATGCGAGGTCATCCGCCAATGCACCGAGATGAAGCCCGGCGGCTCGCTGCCGATCGACTTGCCGTATCTCAACGAGGTCGGCACGCACAGCCTGCCGTCCGACGGAGCCACAGAGGACAAGACCGCAGCCAAGACCAAATCCAAGAGACGCGAGACATTGGCCGACGGCTACATCGAGACCGTGGTGGACGGCGACACCACCACCATCACTGAACAGCACGTGTCGAAGCGGACCAAGCAGGTCGCCGAAACCAAGCCGTACAGTTACCAGACGCGCAAGGGGACAGTGACCAAGCAGCATACGACGACCAAGACCATCACCACGGCGCAGACCACCGTCACCAAGAAGACCGTCACCAAAAACCACGCCGACTACTCGGAGCGGACCGTGACCACCACCACCGTGGTGTTCTCGTTCGACGCGGACGGCAAGCAGACCGGCAGCACCACCGCCACGGACGGCCCGCACAAAACCATCCTGCCGCGCCAGACCGTCGCGGAATACCAGGACTCGAACATCGGCAGCCACAAGTGCTCGGACATCCTCAAGAACATCGCCGACGCGGACGGCGGCCCCGACATGCAATTCAGGCCGTACCTGGCGGATTCGCAGCACATCCGCTTCCGTTTCCTCGCCGGCAGTGACGGAGACGTCCACCTCAACCAGGACAGGCGGCTCAGCCTCTCCTGCCATCCGCAGGGCGGCACTCTGGAGAACATCAAGATCGACAGGTGCGCGCCCATCATGCGCGTCTATGCCACGGGATCCGGCGCGGACAGTGGCACCATGTGCGCTTTGGCCGAAGACCTCTCCCTGACCAGACGCGAGGACCCATGGCCATTGCGCGAGACCACGCTCAGCGCGTCGGACGCGAAGACCTGGGAACTGCTCTCCTCGGCCGCGAACGCCGCGATGCTCGCCAACCGGCGGCCGCTCTGCCAACTGTCCGGCGAGATGGACGCCAACGACGTGGATGCCAACGGCCTGCCATTGCATCCGCTCGGCAGCTTCTGGCCGGGGGAGACCTTCGACGTCGCCATCGACGGATTCCCCGACTGGCCGGACGGCGTCACCACCATGAGGCTCATGCAGATGAGCGGAGACCAGACCGGCAAGGTCACCCTCAAATTCGACCCGATCGCCGAACCATTCGACTAAAGGAGGCATCACATGGCCAGTCACATGGAGATCAGGCCGGCCGACGACTCCCTCGCGCTCACCCTCGCCGAGGCCGCGTACTCCAAGGCCGGCATGCACGCCACCTATCTGACCGGCACCATCGCCGTGGACAACGGGGACGGCTCCCAGACATGGCTCGGCGGAGGCGCCGCGGAGCCCATGCCCGGCACCGGCGGCCTCATCCCCTTCGTCGGAGACACGACACCTCCCGGCCGTCCGATCGGAGTGTCCGCCACATCCTCGCTGGAGGTCGCGTGCGCGCGCTGGGACGGCGAGCTCGAGGGCGGCATCCCCGCCGACTTCGACCACGTCGAACTTTTCGCAAAGCCGGACAGCACCGGCGAGACCGTCGACCTCGGAGCATTGCGCGGCAGGGGAGAGATCACCACCGGCATCCTGCCCGTCGGCGACGTGGTCGAGATCTGGGCCATCGCCTACGACTGCGCCCACGACGCCAACGGCCTGTCCGCGCCGAACGCGTCGGAGGAGTCCGACCACGCGACCATCATCATCGCGCCCGTCGTCTCCCAGAAGGACCTCAACGACACCGCCGACGAGATTCTCGCCGCCGCGAAGACCGACGCGGACGGACAGATCAAAAAGGTCAGCGACGGACTCGACACGGCCAACAAGCGCATCGACGCCAACACGGACGCCGCCGACGCACTGCAGAAACAGCAGAAGCAGCTCTCCGACGACCTCGACAGGAAAAGCAGCGAGATCCTCGCCGCAGCGAAAAAGGACACGTCCGACCAGGTCGGACAGGTCTCCAGCGACCTGGAACAGGCCCGCAAGGACATAGACGCGAACGCCAAGACCTTCACCGGAACCGCGCGCGGCGCCGTCATCATCGGCTCCGAATTCCGCGACAGCGAGGACCCGCGCGCGGCGCACGTCAAAATCAACGCCAGCGGCATGTACCTCGGCAACGGCCTCGCATACTCCGTCAGCACCGGCACGCTGAACATCAAAGGCGCCGTCCAGTCCGGCGGGGCGATCAGCGGCGGCACCATTACCGGCGCCACCGTCCAGACCACCTCGAAGGACAAGCGCGGCATCAAACTCACCAACGGCGGCCTCACCGCCTACGACACAGCCGGCAATCCCACCGTGGCCATCGGCACCGACGGCACCGCCACATTCAAAGGCAAAGTCGAATCATCCACCTTCAACGGCGGCACCATCACCGGCGCCGTCATCATCGGCTCCGAATTCCGCACCGGCACAGACCCGGCCACATCGAAGGTCAAAATCAACGCCAGCGGCATGAAACTCGGCTCCAAACTCTCCTACGACGCCACCACAGGCACCCTTTGGATGAAAGGAGACATCCAATCCGGATCCACCATCGGAGCCGTCACCATCACCGGCGCCACCGTCCAGACCAGCAGCGACAGGACCACGACCGACGCCGACGGCACCACCAAGACCATCCACGTCGGCGTCAAAATGACCGCAGGCGGCATCGTCGCCTACGACCAGGCAGGCAACGCCAAACTCGCTATCAAAACCGACGGCAGCATCACCATGGACGGCCCCATCCTCACCAACGGCCGCATCACCGCACCAATCCTCGAAGGCGGCGTCATCAACGGCGGCGTCATCACCGGCACGAAAATCCAATCCAACACCTCCGAAAAAACCGGATTCAAACTCACCGGCGGTGCCCTCGACTTCTGGGACGAAAAAGGCGAAAACACCGTCCACCTCAACGGCAAAGCCAACACACTCGCAGGCAGCTTCGCCACCGCCCTATCCGGCCCACGACTCGAAATGCGCAACACCACCACTGAAGACGGCAGCGTCTGCGGCCTCCTCGAATGCTACGACGCCAGCGGCACCGCTTGGTACGTCCAAGGCCAATCACGCGGCTTCAACACCAGCCAACCAGACCCCGGAGCCTACCGACGACTCAACATCGGCATCAACCCCGACAACAGCGAACTCAGCGTCGTCCGATACAACAGCGGCGCCTCCCGCGTCGTCATGGAAGCCGGACGCGTCGACATCAACGGCAGCGACGGCTGGGCACAACAAGTCGGAGGCCTCGGCGTCTACGTCAACAACGTCCGCATCGACCCAGTCATCTACACCGACCTCAACGACTGGTTCGTCCCCGCCAGCGGATGGACAGCCTACTGCGGCGACAGCGGCAAAGACCCCCGAAGCCACATGACCGTCATAGGCAACACCTGCTACATGCAACTCGAACTGCAACGCGCAGACCGAAAAAGCGTCACATTCCAATCCGGCGACTACTGGGACATCGGATACTTCAAAACCGAATTCATCCCAAAAATCGGCCTCAACGTCCCCTGCATCTTCAACAACGGCCTCTACGGCGGCGCATTCATACCAGGCAACACCAGCCCCAGCAACACCACCGGCATCAACGGCGACGGCAACTACCTACGCGGCCACCTCCGCGTCGGCGTCCGCCAAACCAACGACGCATGGTGGGTCAGCGTCTTCATGATGTACACCCTCTAAACCCGAAAGGAAAACCATGGCCGGCACCACACAAAACATCCTCGACCTCCGACCCCCCAAAGACAGCATGAAAGCCGAACTCTACCGACTCGGCCTCCGCTACACCTACAGCACCGACAACGGCGAAATCTGGCAAAACGACACCCGCGGCATCCGAGCCACCATCACCAACAACAACCCAGACACCACCACACTCGAAGACATCACCACACACATCACACAAACCACAGCGCTCGCCGACCTGCGGAACATCACCCGCATCGACACGATGACCGCCTCCGACTGACGAAAGGACAGGCAATGGAAATCACCGCAGACGCAAACACCGTCATCGACGACCTCGCACGACAGCTCGCCGACCTAGCGAAACAGAACGCCATCCTGCGCGCCCAACTCTCCGAAGCCATGAAAAGGCTCAACGCCACCGAAAACAAGGAGGAACAATGACACAAGTCAAAATCGACATCGGCAAACTCGACGCCACCGGCATCGTCGACCTGGCCAACGACTCGATCAGCGTCACGCCCACAAGCCGCTTCGCCACCGCCACCAAAAAGATAGTGGTTGACGAACCGCTCAAGACCGCGCTCGACCAGCACGGCACCATCACGCTGAATCTTCCGCCGACCGGAAAGGACTGGGCCTATCAGCTGCATGTCGGCGCCGGAACACAGCACGAATTCAAGGTCACCTTCGACGTGCCAGACAGCGCCAATCCGGTCAACTTCGCCGACCTCGTGACCGTCGACCCATCAACACTCACGCCAACCAACACCGGCAATCCGTTGGCTGACATCGACCAGTCCGATGTGGATTGGGCCGTCGAAGCCATCAACGACTGAGAGGAAACGCAATGGCAAACCCTGATAAGCTCCTTCGCTTGAACGACTACGTGCGCCTGGAACGTGCCCAGAGGAACAAGGATGGATCAACGTTCCACTACGACGCCTCCACCGGCCGTGTGACCAATCTTCCGGAATACTTCGCGGCCCACGCGGACCCGAACATCTATACCGTCCGGTTCCCGCTCTGGACCACGTCCAACAGCACGCAGGGCGTGAAACTCGACGACAACGCCGGATTGTCCATCGTCCCGTCCACCAACACCGTGAGCGGCCGCGACGACTACCGCTCCCTTCCGGCCTTCCGCGTGTGGGACGTCAACGGAGGCGTCGACGACGCCGGCAATCCGTTCGTCACGGCCATCAAGGACAAGGCCGGCACATGGTCCGCCGACGGCTCGCATGGCGACGCGCTCGTCATGACCGCCACGGGCTTCTACCGCCTGCAGCTCGACTCCCAGTACATGACCCTCAGCTACAGCGGCGTCCAATACGACGGCTTCGTGCCCATGCCCGGTGCCATGCTCCCAGACGGAACCCTCCGCCCGTGCATGCTGTTCGCCAAATACCGCGCATGGTGCGACGGCTCCGGCATCCCGCACTCCTTCACCGGCAAGCAGACGTCCACCGCCTTCGGCTCGCAGAACGGCTGCATCGATCAGGCCACGAAGAAAGGCAAGGGCTGGAGCGGCAAGACCGTGGCCGACACCTGGTACGTCCAGCTCATGCACATGCTCAAATACGCCGACCGCAACATCGAGAACACCCTCGGCGGCGACTTCGGAGGCAACGGGCAGATCACCATCAGCAAGGCCGAAGCCAACGTCACCCGAGCGCTCGTCAAGACGACCGCCGCACAATACATCGATGTCGGCTCCTACGTTTCCGTCGGCTCTGGCACCGACCGAGAAGACCCGAAGGTAGGAGAGGCGGCATCCTGGCGGAAGGTCCTGTCCAAGACCGTCGTGGACTCCGCCACCACCGCCATCAACGTGGCCGGCGACAAATTCACGACCACCGCCGCCATGCACGTCACCCAGATGCCATGGCCGACCGGCGCCACCGACGGCGTGCTCGGCACCGACGGATACGCCACCGACGCGATCCCGCGCAGCCACCAGCCCATCCGCATCCAGGGCATCGAGATCTTCACCGGCGTCTACGAGGTCGAATCCGACGTCATCCTCAACAACATCAAGGACTCCGATACAGCCGGCCACACCGAGATCTGGAAGGTCTTCGACGTGACCAAGGCGTCCAAGTCGGCCATCACCTCCGACTACGTCCACCTCGGCGATTTCCCGTCCGTCACCGACAAGACCAACAACAACTGGCAGTACGCCAAGGGCTTCACCTTCTCCCACGGCATGACCATCCCGACCGAGTGGGGAGGCACCAGCACCAGCGGCCTGTCCGACGCGACGCTCATCAACCCGATCAGCAATCCCGGACTCCACGAGCTCCGCCGCGGCGGCGGTCTCGACGACGGTTCGCCCTGCGGCCTGTTCTGCTCGGGCTGCTGGAACTCGCTCTCGAACTCGTGGTGGAGCTTCGGCGGCCGCCTATCGACCCTCGGCCGGACGAGGGCGTAGCCCGAATCCGGTGGGGGTGAGCGAAGCGAGGGGGCGACGCCCCCTCCACTCGCCCTACTGAACCATCAGGGGATTCGTGACGACACCACCGGAGGTTCCATCCGTCTCCGCTCCACCGCGGCGGCAATCTCAACGACGGTTCGCACTGCGGCCTGTTCTGCTCGAACTGCAGGAACACGCTCTCGAACACGTGGTGGAACTACGGCGGCCGCCCATGAGGACAGCAAAAACAACCATTCCGCCACGACTACCTCCCGCACGGGAAGCGAGGAGGCCCAGCCCCGGCCAGTTCCGAAAATCAAACCGAGAAGGCGACCGGTAGACACATCGAAAGCCGCCATTGTCCCCATAGCTTATAAGGACACGAAAAATCAAAACATACTGCAGACATTCACCCGTCACCGATCCGGCGTTCGTCCGGGAATGCATCGACGCCTGCCTCAAAGGCAAAGGCCACAGAAGGGACGCCAGACGATTCCTCGAACGCCATCCCGACCTCGACCGATTCGCCCGCAAGGTCGCCGACGACATCCGCACCGGCGAATTCCACCTCCCGCCCATCACATACCACCGACACGTCGAGCCCATCAGCGGCAAGGTCAGAATCATCGGCAGGGAGACCATCGAGCATCAGATCCACGACTACGTCGCGGCCCGCGCGCTCATGCCGCTGTTCCACGCGAAGATAGGCCGCTGGCAGACCGCCAGCATCCCGGGCCGCGGCATCAACGACGCGCGCAAGGCCATCAAAAAATGGGTGAGGGAACGCGACAGCAGGGTCTTCGTCAAACTCGACGTCGTCAAATGCTATCCGTCGATCGACCGTGCCGTGCTCAAAACGATGCTCGCCCATGACATCGGCGACAGGCGTCTGCTGCGGCTCGTCTTCACACTCGTCGACCAGTACCGCGGAGACCGCGGCCTGAACATAGGCTCGTATCTCTCGCAATGGCTCGCGAACTATTACCTTTCCGCGGCATGGCATTACGCCGAGGGATCTCTCTTCGCCGTCAGACGAAGCCGCAGGAGGCAAGGCGAGGAGATACGGCGCCGTCTCGTCACCCACGTGCTGTTCTATGCCGACGACATACTGCTCATCGGCCGGTCGAAACGCGACCTGACCATCGCGGTCAAACGACTCCGCCGCTTCCTGCGTGACCGGCTGCATCTCGAGATCCACCCGACCTGGAACGTCAAGCACATCGAAGTGGAGCCGATAGACATGGTCGGCTACACGTTCCGTCCAGGACGCACCGGAGTCAGACCGGCCATATTCCTCCGAGCCGAACGCGCCTACTCCCGCGCAGCGAAACGTCCGATGACCATGGCCATGGCGCGCAAATGCATCAGCTACTACGGATGGCTCTACCACTCCGACAGCGTGGCGTTCCGCCGCCGCCACGACATCGACAGGATTTTCCACCAGGCGAGACACGTGGTCTCCGCCACCAACAAAGGAAGGACAACACAATGATCCAGAAGGTATCATCCTCCGAGCAATTGCAGGAGCTCGACTACCACGCCCGAGGAGACGGAACGGCCGACATCCGCATCCGCAAGAACATCAAGCAGGTCACCCACGAGGCCACCGACCAGACACCTGCATGGAGCGAATGGACCGCCATCGAATCCTACCAGGTGCTCCCATTGCAGGAGCAGGAGGCCATCGAGCAGGCCGACATGCTCTTCGAAGGCGACGTCACCAGCTCCCAGCCGGTGCTCGACCGAATCACGGCGCTGGAACAGTCCTCACTGGACAACGCCCAGCTTTTGGCCGACCTCCTCGCCGACGATTCCACAGATGACTCCACCGATGATTCCGCAGATGACTCGGCCAACCACACGCCGTCCGACACCGATGTGGCCGATGACAAGACCACCACCGGCCACATCGATTCCGTCGACACAGACAAATCCGGAAAGGAGGAGTGACCATGGCCAAAGTCAACCGCGCGGCAGCCGTCCGCATGTATGTCAGACTCGTCAAGGCCGGACGCATGGAATTGGACGAAGTGCCCGAGAAATACCGAGACGATGTGCAGTCCAAGCTTGACCCCTGGGATGACTGATGCCACCGCTTTTTTCAAGCACGGAATTCTGGACGTCTCTCATCGTTGCCCTGATCGGCGGTGGAGGAGTGGGCGCCATCATCGGCGCCATCTCCGGCAGACGCAAGGACACCGCGGACATCGCCGCGAAGGCTTGCGACATCCTCACCGATTCCGTCATCAAGCCTTTGAGGGAACAGGTCGAGTCGCAGGAGGAGCAGATTCAGCATCTGGAGGTCCAGCAGCGCAAATACTTCGCGCTCACAGCTTACACACGCTCGCTTTTCCACTGGCTTCAGCAGTTCTGCGAGATCGTCGAACCGGACTTCCTCCAAAGACATCCGAAACCGCACCTGCCGGACGAGCTGCGCGCCGACGTGGCGCCCGAGACCGTGGAGGACTCATGACCTTCGTCATCGCCTGGATCGGTCTCGCCGCGCTCGTTCTGCTTTTCAACCGTGGTGCCCACATGTGACGCCGCCATAACCCATGAAACCCCACGTGAAAACGTGGGGTTTCCCGTTTATAGAGAAAGGAAAAGAATGCGCAAGCACAAGCCACCGTGGCTCAAACGATTCCGGCTGGCGGTGACCGGCGTGGTCATGGCCATCGCCATGGTCGTGGCGCCAGCCGCGATGGCCGACCTGAACGGATACGACGTATCCGGCTATCAGGCTCCGGACATCACGCAGGTCGCTCCGGCAGACTTCGCGATCGTCAAGGTCAACCAGGGCTGGTACATCAACTCCAGCTGGGGCCAGCAGGCATCCGGCGCCGTCAACACCGGCAAGGAGCTGGGACTGTACGACTACGCGTCCGGCATGGATGCCACGACCGAAGCCGACAACTTCGTCAACCACATCACCGGATACGTCGGCAAGGCCATGCTCGTCCTCGACTGGGAGCCATACCAGAACGCCGCGTGGGGCAACAGCAACTGGGTGCGGACGTGGGTCTACCGCGTGCACGCCCGCACGGGAGTGTGGCCCGTGGTCTACTGCTCCAAGGGCTTCGTCGGCCAGATCCCGGCGGACGTCCGAGCCAAGTGCATGCTGTGGGCGGCCCAGTACGCCAACAACTACGCGACCGGCTACCAGGACTCCCCATGGCTCGCCGGATCGCAGGGCGAAGGCATGCTCCAGTACACGAGCACCGGCTACCTGAACGGCCGTGGACCGCTCGACCTCGACCGATTCTTCGGAGACAGGACGGCATGGCGCAAGATCGCCTGTGGCGAACGCGCCGGCTGCTCCACCACCGGAGGATCCACCGGCACTCCGAACGTCCACGTGGAGAAGCGGACGACCAACATCACCGACCTGAACGCCTTGGCCACCGCCGTCATCCGCGGCGATTACGGTAACGGCGCTGATCGGCAGGCTCGTCTCGGCGACAACTACCAGGCGGTGATGAACATCGTCAACAGCCGCCTGTCCGGTTCGACGTACCCCGGTCCGACCACCGTGACCCGCACCTACGTGGTCCGTTCCGGCGATACCGTGTCGGCGATCGCCGAGCGCACCGGCCTCAAGCCGGCCTCCGCATGGCGCGTCCCGTCCGGAAACATCAACCGGATCTACGTCGGCCAGGTCATCGCCTACTACGGTTCTTCTACGCACGTGGTCAGCGCAGGCGAGAGCCTGTGGAAGATCTACGGCACCGGCTGGTATGCCGCGGCTCAGCGCAACGGCATCCGCCCGCCGTACACCATCTACCCAGGCCAGCGGCTCCGCTGACCGGACCCCGGCTCCGCGATTTAACCGTGGAGCCGGTTCACGCAACATTAAAAAGGAGGTGGAAAATGGACGAAAACAACAAGACCAAGCTCGACTATCTGCTGCCGGACAAGGTGTATCAGGCGCTCAAGTGGGTCGCGCTGATCGCCCTTCCGGCCGTCGCCGTGTTCGTGCAGGCGGTCGGCCCCGCTTGGGGTCTGCCGCATATCGACCAGATCGTGACCACGCTCAACGCGTTGAGCGTGCTGGTCGGCGCATTGATCGGCGTGAGCGAGCTTAAAGCCAAGCTCTCACTTGCGGCCTGATTGACCATTTTCCTAACGTCGGGAGAATGGGTGCCCCTCTCTCAGCTTCTGCGCTGGGGGAGGGGCTTTTTTGTTATTCGGTCTTGTTTTTGCGTGGGCGTCCGCCGCCGACGCCGCGGCCGGGGCGCTGCGCGTCCCACTGGTCGATGGTCTCGGGGAGCCAGCCGCGCGTGCGGCCGATGGTTACGTCCGGCTCGGGCAGGTCGTAGGAGGCGGCGTTGGCGACGCCGAGGCGTTCGGAGACCTGTTTGATGCCGAGGTATTCAGTCGTCATCGTCCCTCCTGTCCCTGATGAGCGTGGCGATGCTCCAGATTCCCGCCGCGAGTCCGAACAGTCCGGCCTGCCATGCTTTCCCGGCGCAGCCGAGCGAGAGCGATGTCAGGCCGCATACGATGCCGCATACGGCGAACAGTGTGCTTGTCTTCATGATGGGTCATGAAATAGGATGGAACCGGAGGGTTCCGGGCAGTAGGAGTGCTCGGAACCCTCTTGTCATCTGCCGTGCCTAGGCGGCTTTCTGAGCGAGATGACCAGCGCCGCCAGTGCGATGATGTTGCTTGTCACCGAGCTGATGGCGTTTACGATGTCCGTCCATTTCATGTTCACCTCCTTTCCTTTGTTGACATAAACTATTGTATCAAATATATATAAGTAATGCAAGCCGAAACATGAAAAAACACGAGAAAAAATCAGCGGATTGATAGGCTCGACACCATGTAAGGTTGGAAATGGACAGAGATGGAGTCGATTACGGACCTGCCTTCACCGCTCTAGCTGTTTCACGACGTCAAAAAAAGCCGATTTTCATATATTTGAGACAGTGTAGAGGTGGTAGCCTGAGTGGTAAATCATCACGCAGGCATATAAAAAGCCAATAAACAGAACGGTTTTCAGAGAATCAGCGATATTTCTGCTGGACGAACAGCCATACGAAAAGGTAAACGGCCAGGGACACGACGATCGGTACGGCCACGGCGACGCCGTCATTATGCACGATGGAATTGGCCGCATCGGCCATCGACAGAATGACCGAACCCGATGAGAACGAGTTGAGCAGAGACGCGAACACGCCGCGTTTACGCCCCATCATGGCATTGGTGTCGTTTTGCACGATCTGCTCCTGATTGTGCTCCACTTGCCTGCGTGCCTGGCTTTCATCGCCGACAAGCAGGTTCTCCAACACTTTCGACACGTTGTCGGATTGCGCTGTGCCATCCTCCTGCACGGTTGCGGACGGGGAACTGGCGTTCACCGACCATGTCGAAGAACTGTAGGCGACACCGAACACCGAAGCGAACAGGCAGATGACGACTATCATCCAATAGTGTCTCTTATAGGCTTTCCTTACATTGGCCTTCATGCCTTTGCGATCCATGCAGGCATCCCTTCTTCTCGTCGATGAGATTCCATTTTCGATTTTAACCGGCATGTTCCGTGATCGCTTTGATAAAAACATGAAAAACGGCACACGCGGCTGTCTGTGTCTTCTGCGAAACTGTAGGGTGCGTAAAACGCGGTAATGTCCACAATTCGATAGGGAGAAAGCACAGTTATGGCTCACGTCATCGATTTCAAGGAGGCCGGTTTCGATTCCGTCCTCGATGAACTGGAATGGCGCGGGTTGATTTCCCAGTCCACTGACAGGGATCGACTCGCCGAAGCGTTGAACGGAGAGCCCATCACCTATTATTGCGGCTTCGATCCGACCGCCGCCTCCCTGCACATCGGCAACCTCGTTCAGCTCATCAACATGCGCCACCTGCAGGCCGCAGGACACCATCCGATCGCGTTGGTCGGCGGCGCCACCGGCCTGATCGGAGATCCGCGCCAGTCGGGCGAACGCACGCTCAACCCGAAGGACGTCGTGGCCGGCTGGGCCGATCGTCTGAAGAAGCAGATCGGCGGCATCCTCGAGACCGAAGGCAGCAATCCGGTGCGTTTCGTGTCCAACTACGATTGGACCGCTTCGATGAACGTCATCGACTTCCTGCGTGACGTCGGCAAGAACTTCCGTATGGGCACCATGCTCGCCAAGGACACCGTGGCCCGTCGCCTCAACTCCGAGGAAGGCATCTCCTTCACTGAGTTCAGCTATCAGGTGCTGCAGGGCAACGACTTCCTGCACCTGTTCGACGAGTACCATTGCGTGCTGGAGATCGGCGGCTCCGACCAGTGGGGCAACCTCACCTCCGGTCTGGATCTGATCCACAAGGTGCGCGGCGTGGACGTGAACGTGTTCACCAGCCCGATCATCACCGACGCGCAGGGCAAGAAGTTCGGCAAGTCCGAAGGCAACGCCGTCTGGTTGGATGGCACGATGCTCAGCCCCTACAAGTTCTACCAGTTCTGGTTCAACCGTCCCGACAGCGAGATGGAGAACCTGCTCAAGGCGTTCACCTTCCTGCCAAAGGCCGAAATCGAACGGCTTATCGAGGAAAGCAAGACCAATCCGGGCGCGCGTGAGGCGCAGCGCACCCTCGCATGGGAGGTCACCAGCTTCGTGCATGGCGAGGAAGCCACTCGCCAGGCCATCGAAGCTGCCGGCGCGTTGTTCGGACGTGGCGGCGATCTGGCGGACATCGATGAGTCCACGCTTGAGGCCGCTATCGACGGCATGAAGGTCGATGGGGAATTCGCCAAGGTCGCAGCCGGCGACCGTGTGGCCGAGGCTGGTATGAAGGCAGGCCTGTTCAAGTCGATTTCCGAGGCGCGCAAGACCATCAAGTCCGGTGGCGTGTACCTCAACAACACGCGCGTGGAGGATGAGGAACAGACGTTGCAGGAAGGTGACTTCCTGCATGGTCGTTTCGTGCTCATCCGCCGCGGCAAGAAGGCGCTCGGCGTCGTCGAACAGGCGTGAGACGCATAGGCAATCGTAAGTAAATAATCGCAAGTATCTCAAGACCAATAAGGAACAGCATGGCAGAAGAACAGCGCGGATCGCGCGGCAAGTCCTACGGCAACCACAAGTCCTACGGCTCGGGCAGGCCGGGTAACCGCGGTGGCAAGGGATTCAAGCCGCGCGGCAACGGCGGCAAGTCCTACGGACACAAGTCCGGCGGCTTCCACAACGATGACCGTAAGGGCGGATATCGCAAGGGCAATGGCGGCGGATACCGTCGTGGCGACCGCGATTTCCATCGCGATGGCGAAGGCGAAGGTCAGGAGCGTCGTTTCCACAACGGTCCGCGCAAGTTCAACCGCGATGGCGAGCGTCGTGACGACCGCCGCGGCGGCTATCGTGGCAATCGCGGCGACAATCCGCGCTACCAGCGTGATGGCGAGCGTTCCGGTTTCCGCCATGATGACCGTCGCGATGGCGAGCGTCGTAATTTCCGTCATGACGGTGACCGTCGTGACCTCCGCCGTGACGATGGTGAGCGTCGTGGCGGCCGCAACTTCCACAAGGACGGCGATCGCAGAGACTTCCGCCGCGATGACCGCCGCGGGGAGCGCCGTGATGGCGAGCGTCGTAATTTCCGTCGTGATGATCGTCGTGACGGCGATCGCAGGGATTTCCGCCGTGACAACCAGCGTCGTGACTTCCACAAGGATCGCGACCAGCGTCCGGAAGGCGAGGAGCGCCGCGAATTCACCCGTGAAGAGAAGATGGAGTACCGCGAGGCGAAGCGTGGTGAATACCTGTCGAAGCCACGTCGCAATTCCGACGGCACGATGAGCTTCCCGTCGCAAAACCCGTACACGCATCGTCGCCCGGGCGAGCCGAAGATGCCGAAGGGCATCGAGTGGAGCATGCTGTCCACCGATGACCGTGAGCGTCTGCGTGGCCTGTCCAAGGAACATGCGGAGAACATCGGCCTGCACATCCTCGCCGCCTACACGCTTGAGGAAAGGGATCCGGAGCTGGCGCTCGAACACGCCAAGTGGGTGGCGCATCAGGCTTCCCGTATTGATTTCGCGCGTGAGACCCTTGCGTTCGTGGCCTACCGTCAGGGCGATTACAAACTGGCCCTGCGTGAGTTCCGCACCGCGTTCCGCATGAACGGTTTCCTTGACTATCTGCCGTTCATCGCCGACTGCGAGCGTGGTATGGGCGAGCCGAAGAAGGCCATCGAAACCGCCATGAGCGATGACGCGAAGTATCTGCGCGGCGAATCCAAGGCCGAGATGTTCCTCGTGTACGCGGGCGCGCTGGGCGACCTCGAACTGTGGAATAAGGCCATTGAGATCGTGCATACGCTGGGCCGTTCCAAGGGTCTGGCCGGCGAATACCGCATGCGTGCGGTGCAGGCCGAACAGTACTTCCTCGAGCAGGCCGGACGCTCCGATGAGGCCGTGGCCCTCGACCAGCTGCTTGACAAGCTTGAGCTGCAGTACGCCGATGCCGAAGAGGACGAGACCTCCGACGATCTGGTCATCGAATACGACATGCAGGAATTGAACGACGAGCTTATGGACAAGCTCGGCATTTCCGAAGATGACGCCCAGTATGCGCCGGAAGACGAGGATGAGGACGATTCCGAGGCCGTCGACGAGAACGGCGAGACCAACGATGAGACCCAGCTTGATGCCGAAGCGGCCAAGGAAGGCGCCGAGTCCGACGACGAGCCTGCCGGTGACGGCGAAAACGCGGGCGACTCCGAAGACGACCAGACTGAGGATGAGGTCGAATCCGCAGCCGATTCCGACAACGAGTGAGGTGCGGCAAAACAATGCTGAAATCCACAACCCGTCCGCTGAGCGAAGCCTACCAGCTGGCGCTGCTTGATCTTGACGGCGTGGTCTACCGCGGCAAGAATCCGGTGGAACATGCTGCAGAGAGCATCCGCAAGGCCGAAGGCCTCGGCATGACGGTGGAATACACCACCAACAATTCCTCCCGACTGCAATCCGTGGTGGCCGACCAGCTTAAGGGCTTCGACCTTGACGTCGAACCATGGCAGGTCATCACCTCGTCCGTGGTGGCTGCCCGTATGGTGGCCCGTGCGGTGCCGCAAGGTGCGAAAGTGTTTGTGCTCGGAGCACAGCATCTGCGTGAGGAAGTCGCCAAGCAGGGTCTTGAAGTGGTTGATTCCGCCGAAGACAAGCCGGTCGCGGCCATCCAAGGCTGGTACCCGGACATGTCTTGGAACCAGATGGCGCAAATCGCCTACGCCGTAGAACAGGGCGCCACGTATTTCGTGACCAACCGCGACCTGACCATTCCGCGTGAGCTGGGCATCGCCCCCGGTTGCGGTTCCATGATCATGGCCGTCATCAACGCCACTGGTGTGGAACCGGTTTCGTCCGCAGGCAAGCCGGAATCCGCCATGTATGACGAAGCCCGACTGCTTGCCGCGCATGATGGTGCCGAACCAGTGGCCAAGGAAGCATGCCTCGCCATCGGTGACCGTCTCGATACCGATATCGAAGCCGGCAATCGTGGCGGCTATGATTCCCTGGCCGTGCTGACCGGCGTCACCAATCCGCATGAGCTGATGTTCGCTCCGGAGCATCTGCGTCCGACCTACATCGCCAAGGACCTGACCGGACTTAACGAGCCGGCCCCCGAAGTCGTGCATGAGGCTGGCGCTTGGAGCTGCCGCGACGTGCAGGCGTGCGTCGACGGCGATCGTCTTTACGTCACCGACATCACCAGCGTCGACGGTCTTCGTGCGGCCTGCGCCGCCATGTGGGATGCGGCGGATCGCGGACACAGCGTCGACGGCATGATCGTGCCGGAATTCCGAATCGCCTGATTGCCGCACGTGCGTATGCGCAACATGAATGACGATTCCGGTGCCGTCGTCCGACTCGACATCGCGCTGGTGGAGCGTGGCGTCACGGACAGCCGCTCCAAAGCACAACGGCTGATCGAATCCGGCAAGGTCCGGGTGAACGGCATCGTCGCATCCAAAGCGTCGCTCAAAGTCACGGCCGCCGACACGCTTGATGCCGATCTGGGAGACGATTACGTCTCCCGTGGAGCCTACAAGTTGGTCGGCGCGTTCGACATGTTCTCCCAGACGGGCCTGCGTTCCGCGGAAGGATTCGATTGCCTCGACATCGGCGCGTCCACCGGCGGTTTCTGCGACGTGCTTCTGCGACGCGGTGCCGCGCATGTGATCGCGCTCGACGTGGGGCACGGCCAGCTTGACCCGCGCATCGCAGGCAACGAGCGCATCATCGAAATGAGCGGCGTCAACATCCGCGACGTCGAAGCGGATGATCTGCCGTACCGGCCAAGCATGATCGTATCCGACGTGTCATTCATCTCGTTGACATACGTGATTCCCGTCATCGCGCGCATCGCCGCGCCCGGCGCACACGTCGTGCTGCTGGTCAAACCGCAGTTCGAAGTCGGCAAAGGCAACCTCGGCAAAAACGGCATCGTGGAAAGCGAAACCTTACGCAAACAGGCGCTCGACACCGTCACCGCCTGCGCGAAAGCCAACGGACTGGATGTACGCGCCACGGCGGTCTCACCGATCGAAGGCACGCACGGCAACATCGAGTATCTGCTGTATGCAGTGGCGTAAACCGTTCTCCGCCAATCGATAGCGTAAAAATGAAAGGCCGGCGGCCCATATGAAAAATCCCATATGGACCGCCGGCCTTTTGCATGTTCCGTGGGCCTAGCCCCTCAAAAACTTGTCGATCTGATCCTGCTTGCCCATGATGATGAGCTCGTCGTTACGGTGCATAATCAGCTCTTTCGAACCGTATTCGAATTCCTTGCCCGGCGATTTGACACCGACCACGGTGATGCCGAACCGTTCATGTACGCGCGCATCCTCGATGGAGTAACCGACGACATGCGGGGGAGTGTGGATCTTCACCACGCTGTACGCGCCTTCAAGCTCGATGTAGTCCAGATAGTTGCCGGACACCAAGTGCCCTACGCGTTTGCCGGCATCGGTCTCCGCGTTGATGATGTGCCGTGCGCCGATACGCTGCAGAATGCGCGCATGCTCCTTGGACACCGACTTCGCCCAAATGTCGGAGATGCCCGCGTCCAGCAGATTGCCGGCGGTGATGACGGACGCTTCGACGCTGTCGCCGATGGCTACGACCGCCGTGTCGAAATCGGAGGCGTTGATCTGCTCCAACGCCATCACGTCGGTCATGTCGGCCTGCACGGTGGGGATCTGCGACGACCAGCGGTTCACCAGTTCGCCGTCCTTGTCGACGGCGAGCACATCCTGTCCCATCGTATCCAATGTGGTGGCTACGGAACTGCCGAAACGGCCGAGTCCTACCACAAGAACGCTTCTGGTGTTGTTAGCCATGATTGTTCGCGTACCTTTCGATGTTCTGTTCCGGATTCAAGTATAGGAAGTTGCGGGTATAGAAACCGTATCGACGAATCCGCTCAGCCGACCACGATCTGCTCGGTGGGGTAGCGGACCGGCTCCACATTGCGCGGCCTGGAGATCGCGTAGGCGATGGTGAGCGGACCGAGCCTGCCGATGAACATGGTCGCGGCGAGAATGTACAGGACCGCTGGACTAGAAGCGCTGGCCACGCCGACCGAATAGCCTCCCAGACCGAACGCCGAGCAGGTGTCGAACAGCGCGTTGCTCAGCGAGCATCCGGTGATGGCCATCAATGTCATGGACACTATGGTGACGAGTGCCAGACATGAGGTGGTGACGGCCACGGCCGTCATGACGGCTTGCGAATGGATGCGACGATGGAATGCGTTGACGTCATGGCGTCCGGTGAACGCGGCGCGGCAGGTCAACAGAATCACGGCGAATGTGGTGACGCGGATGCCGCCTGCGGTCGAAGTGCTGCCGCCGCCGATGAACATGACGATGGACAGGAACACCTTCGTCGCGTCGCTCACGCCCGGCATCCATGACAGGTCGAAGCCGGAGCTGCGGGGCATGACGGCCGCCACCATCGCATGCCACAACCGCGGTTCCACGCCTTCGGTGGCGAACAGCAGTTTGTTGTTCCATTCCATGAGGAGGAACCAGGTGAACGAGGCGAGCACGATGCAGAACGTGGTGGTCAGCGTGAGCTTGGTATGCAGGCTCCAACGCTTCGGCGGACGATGGTTGCGCCATGAGCGCATGAGGTTAAGCAGGACGGGAAAGCCGAGCGTGCCGCAGAACGCGCTGACGAGGATAGGCAGGCCAACAGCCCAATTGTTGACATGCAGGCCGGCGCCGTCAGGGGTGAAGCCGGCGTTGTTGTATGCCATGACCGCGAAGAACAACGATTCCCACAGCGTGTGCCGCACATTGCCATGATTGACTTTGTACAGGCCGGGGAACAGCGCCACGAACGTGATGCCTTCGATGGTGAACGCGGTGGCGATGACCACGGTGAGCACGCCCTTGATCTCGCCGAGTTTCGTGGTGCCCAGCTCGTTGGCCGTCAGCAGCTTTTGCGTGGCCTTGAGATGGTGGTTCACGGCCAAGGCGATGAGTGAAGCGAACGTCATGACACCCAAGCCGCCCATCTGCACGGAGAAGATGAGCACGGCCTGGCCGAAAGCGGACCAATGCGTCGTCGAATTGACGATGGAGATGCCACACGTCGAAATCGCGGAGATCGCGGTGAAGAACGCGGTGGTGAATGTCGTTTGCTCGCCTTTCGGCGTGGCGGTGGGCGTGAGCAGGAGCAGCGTGGACAATGCGCCCAACATCATGAAGTACAGGATGGTCAGACGTCCGGGATGTGTGGTGAGTCTGTGCATTAGGCTGCGCTTGCGCGGCTTGCGCTCCTCCGCCATGGCCTTCTCGAACGTGTCCCCGGAGAACCACCAGGCATAGCCATGTGAGGCCTCGCGATTGGAGGAGGACTCGTCGAAGACGAGGTTGGACATGCTGTTCCTCGCTCCTTGTCTGTATAAACGGTCTTCGTTTCCTTGAGCTATTGTAGACGGTAGTGTGACGAACGGTGCAGAGACATACCATTCGGCCTGTTCGGCGGATTCGTGGGAAAACGACGAACAGGTTTTGCGGGTGGGATGTACGTGGCTCGTGAACGAACGGAAACGTCTGCGGCGTGTCCGGACACCCGCTACCGCCATTCGTTCATTTGTTCGATTACAATGGTAGGCATCGGCGTCCGTCGAGGACGTGGTATGTACGAGAGTTCTCGGAAAGGGCTTGCGATGCACGGTACCCGGCATGCGGTGGTAGTGACGCATACACGTCTGCGTGAAAGCGGCACGGTGGTCGAAGAAGCCGTCGAACAGCTGCGGCGCGCCGATTTCGAAGTGACGATCATCGACAATATCGAAGCGCCCGATTTCGGCAGCAAGACGCCAGTAGTGCCGAAAAACACGGAAATCGTGGTCGTGCTTGGCGGGGACGGTACCATTCTGCGCGCGGCCGAACTGGTTCATTGCACTGAAGTGCCCATCCTCGGCGTGAACCTAGGGCATGTCGGCTTTCTTGCCGAATTTGAAAGCTTCCAGATGAGCGAGGCGATCCGTCGGATCGCCGACCACGACTATTCCATCGACGAACGTATGATCGCCCACGTCGACGTATGGCTGCCGGGCGCGACGGAACCCATCGAGGACTGGGCGTTGAACGACATCACTTTGGAACGCGCCGACCGTGGCAAAATGGTGGAACTGTCCATCCGTGTCGACGACGTGGAGATGAGCTCATTCGGTTGCGATGGCGTGATCGTATCCACGCCGACCGGTTCTACCGCCTACGCGTTTTCCGCGGGCGGGCCGATCATGTGGCCGAATGTGAAAGCCTTGCAATTGGTGCCGTTGGCGGCGCATGCGTTGTTCGCACGTCCGCTCATCATCGGCTCCGGCTCCACGTTCGCCATCGACATTCTTGACGATTCCACGTCGGACGGCTGGATCTGCTGCGACGGCCGCCGCCAGCGCGCCCTGCCGAAAGGCACACGCATCGAAGTGCGCGAATCGAAATGCACTTTGCGATTGGCTCGTTTGTCCGGAGTGCCGTTCACGAACCGGCTCGTCACCAAATTTGATTTGCCTGTCGTCGGCTGGCGCGAGCAGGCGCGCAAGACCGGCGGCACGCATCATGGGCAATCGTTCCCTAGAACCGGCAAACCGGAAAGCGGGAAGTGACAGGGCATGCTGGAAGAGCTTGAGATCCACAATCTCGGTCCGATCCGTTCCGCGCTGATCGCCCCTGCCGGCGGTATGACGGCGATCACCGGCGAAACAGGTGCCGGCAAATCGATGCTGCTCAGTGCGATCCGACTGATTTCCGGCGGTCCCTCCGACGGCGGCCGTGTTTCCGTCGGCGCTCAGGAGGCGTGGGCGCAGGGCGTGTTCGAAGTCGCCTCGTCGCCGGCCGCGGTGGCCGCCGCACGGGAGGCTGGCTTCGAGCCAGAGGACGGCGAACTGTTCCTGTCGCGCAAAGTGCCCGCTTCCGGACGATCCCGCAGCATGCTGTCGGGACGTAGCGTACCGCGTTCCGTACTCGCCTCCGTCGCCGCCGAATTGGTGACGATCCACGGCCAGGCCGACCAGTTACGTATCGCGACCGTTTCGCGGCAGCGTGAATTCCTGGACCGCTACGCGGGGGATGAAGTGGCGTTGGCCGCCTACGGCAAGACGTGGAACGCGCTGCGCGCAATGGACGAGCGTTTGGAAAGGCTCAGCAGCCAGGAATCGTCCATGCGCCAGCAGGCGGATTACCTGCGTGAGTCAATCGAACGCATCAACCGGGTCGACCCGCAGCCGGGGGAGATGGACGAATTGCGCGCACGCCGCGACCGCATCGAAAACGCCGCCGAAATCGCCGAAGGCGTGACCCGCGCATTGGGTGCGTTGGACGCCTCGCAGGTGGCGGATGACGTTGAATCGGCCAGCGCCGCCGATTTGATCGACCGTGCCTCGCAGGCATTGCGCGCCATTCACGTGGAAGGCGTGTTCTCCGAACTCGCCGACCGGCTCGACTCCATCAGCACCGATTTGTCCGACGTGGTGTTCAGCCTGTCCGGCGAAGTGGACAATGAGGCGAGCGTGGAGGATCTGGATGCCATCAACGGGCGCATCCACGAGTTGGACGAGCTGACCCGCCGGTGGGGGCCGGAATTGTCCGACGTGATCACGTGGAGGGACAAGGCCGTATACGATTTGGAGGATTTGGACGCCTCGCCGGAAAAGGTCGAACAGCTGGAAGCCGAACGCGCCCAACTGCTTGAGGCTGCGAAAAAAGCCGCGCAGACTGTGAGCAAACGGCGTAGAGCCGCGGCGAAGGAACTCGCGTCCAAAGTCACCGCGGAACTTGATTCGCTGGCCATGGGCACTTCGAAACTTGAGATCCGCGTGGCGGAACGCGAACAGTTGGACGCCACCGGAGCGGACGACATCGAATTCCTCTTCACCCCGTTTCCCGGCTCCCCCCAGCTGCCGATGGGCAAAAGCGCGTCCGGCGGCGAATTGAGCCGTCTGATGCTCGCGCTTGAACTGGTCGCCGCCGAAAAGCATGTCGTGGCCGGAGGAACCGTGCCGCCGATGACGTTCATCTTCGATGAGGTCGATGCCGGCGTGGGAGGCAAGGCCGCTGTGGAACTGGGTGCCCGCTTGGCCAAACTCGCCCAATCCGCGCAGGTTCTGGTCGTCACGCACCTGCCGCAGGTCGCCTCCTGGGCGGACGAACAATATGTGGTCGCCAAAGGCGAAACCAAGGATGGTTCCATCGCCACCACCATCAGCCAGGTGCGCGGGGATGAGCGCGTGCACGAAATCGCCCGCATGCTGTCCGGCAGCGAAAGCGAAACATCTCTGGAACATGCCGAGGAACTGCTCAAATCGTCGGTGCTTGACTGACGGCGGATTCAATCGTAAAAAGTAATCGCAAATCGTAAAAGCGGTAATTGCAAAACAAAGGAGCCGATATGACACAGGAAACCAAGGCGAACCAAGGCAAAGGCGCCATCTTCGACCTTGACGGCACGCTACTCGACTCCATGGGCGTGTGGGATCAGGTGGACGTCGACTTCCTTGCCAAACGCGGCATCGAGGTGCCGGACGACTACATGCAGAAGGTCGCGGCCATGCAATTCCGCCAGATCGCCGAATACACAATCGCACGATTCGGCCTGTCGGACACTCCCGAAGCGTTGATGGAGGAGTGGGACCATATGGCACGTGTCATGTACGCCACGGTGGTTGAAGCCAAACCGTATGCGCGCGAATATCTGGAATCGTTGAAGGCGAGCGGCGCGAAACTGGCCGTGGCCACGTCATTGCCGCCGATGCTGCGCGAACCGGCCATGAAGCACGTCGGCATTTTCGACTATTTCGATGACGTGGTCAGCGTCGACGATGCTGGCGACGTCGGCAAAACTGAGCCGGACGTATATCTGCTGGCCGCGTCGCGTCTCGGCATCAAACCAAGCGACTGCACCGTATTCGAGGATCTGCTGGTCGGCATGCGCTCGGCCAAGTCGGTCGGCATGCATGTGTGGGCCATGCACGACGATTCCTCCGACGCCGACTGGCCTGAGATCTGCGATCTGGCCGACGGCGTCATGTTCGACTTCCACGACGCGCCCGTCATACTGTAACGGTTTGCATCATCGCCTGATGTTTCCGGGCCATTGCGTGATTCGACCGCTTCACGCTTTCATGACGCCGATCAGGTCCATATCTTGTTGAGCCTCATGAAGACGCGGCTCATGATTGTTCCCTATACGCCTTCTCGAACATGCCAAGCAGATCAAGCAGGCTGATGTCGGCGGCCTTGGCGGCGGTTACCGTCTGCCGGAACACGTCCATGATGCGTTCGCGCGCACGTTCCTTCATAAGCTCGTTGCCGTGGGCCAGCACGAACGTGCCTTTGCCCTGCACATTCTCGACAAGCCCCTCATCCGCCAGCTCGCTGTACGCTCTGGCGATGGTGAGCACGCTGATGTGCAGTTCCTTGGCAAGCTTCCTGAGGGAGGGGAGCGCCTCGCCGGTTTGCAGTTCGCCCGACATGATCGCCGCTCGGATCTGATCTTCGATCTGTTCGTAAATCGGTTTGCCGGACGCGGATGAGATGTTCAGCTTCACTGTATCCCTTTCTGCGAGTGATATATATCCTGACCGAACAGTGTACGCAAACTGTTCAACAGCTATATATAACAGTAACACAGATTTGGCCATGCTGTTATTATATGATCTATAACAGCATGGCCGTAATTGAAAACCTTGGTATTCCGCCATTCTGAACAGTTGGTGCCTACCGGCTGCGGTGCCTGTCCGTTACTTGTGCGACGGATGGATGAGACGGTGGAAGGACAGGTAGATCAGCCAAGACACCGGCAGCGCCAGCATGAACAGGGGATAGAACCATGCGATCGGCAGGTGCCCATAGAGAACTCCAGCCAGCACCGGCCCCAACGCCATACCCAAGTCGATGCCCATATAGTACGTGCCGTTGGCCAAGCCACTGCGCTCCCGGCCGGCGATCACCACCGCCTGCGCCTGCGTGACGGAACTCATCAGTCCATAACTGGCCGCCATGGCGATGCCCGCGCCAAGCAGATACCAATCGTTCGTCATGAACGTGAGAAAGGCAAGCGACGCCAACATCGCAAACGAACAGACGACAAGCCAGAAACGGAAACCCTTCGAATCGAACAGGTCGCGCAACGTGAGCCGCAGTACCAGCAGCGCGGCCGCATAGAACACGAAGAACAAGTCGGACGAGATACGCAGATGTCGTGCGGAAATGTAATCCACCAGGAACGACTGGTTCGCGAAATAAGGGATGGCGAACATCATGAACACCGCGGCCAATGGAATGGCCCGTGGCTCCACCAGATTGCGAAGACGCAGACGATGCCGTAACGACTGCTCGGCGGCAACGGTTTTACGAGCCGGCCTGCCACCGTTTTTCACCAGCAGAACCGTCACGAACGCGCACACGTTAAGCGTCAGCGATGCGATGAACGTCCACTGGTAGCCGACGGCCGCCTGCAGACGGATGCCGAGTGCCGGGCCGACCGCAATCGCCAACGCGTTGACGATGCCGTACAATCCCATGCCCGCGCCCATATGCCGGATCGGAAGCAGCAGCGACACCCACGTCGCCAGACAAACCGTGCCGCATGCGAAGCCAAGCCCGTTGACCATGCGCGCCGCGACCAGCATGCCCGTCGAATCGGCAAGACAATACATGACGCCCGCCACGATGTACAGCACCGTTCCCGCAGCCACCAGCAACCTCTTGCTGACCAAATCCGACAGATTGCCCGCGATGGGACGGCAGAACAGAGACACGAAACTCATCGCGCCGGCGATCACGCCCATCAGCGCGCCCGTCGCTCCCATCGACTCGCCATAGCCGGCGATGACCGGCGTGATCACCATGTTGCTGGTCATGAAGAAGAACGTCGCCAGCATCACCAGCGCCACGTCACGGGTGATGAGCCGGTCCTTCCTCGGTTCCGCGGGTCCATCCGGCCGATTTGCCGTTACGCCCGACTGCGATGCTGAAGCTACGCTCATGATTCTCCTGCCTTTCGGGAACGCACTGTACCAGCGTCAATGAAAAACGGCCGCCCGCGTATCGCGGACAGCCGATTCTTCTATGTATCGTTGCCGTTTTGCCTGTCGAAACCTTACAGCGCCTTCGCGGCCTGCTCGACGAATCCTTCCATGCCGTCGATTTCGACGACGTTATCGAAACGCACGTCGGCGGTCTCAAGACCGCGCAGCGCGGCCGGAGCGGTGGTGCCGGTGGCCTTGGCAAGCACGTCCATGCATTCGAAATCGGTGCCGGACGCGTCAAGACCCAGAGATTCGTTGACTACGCGCGGGAACTTGTACGGGCTGGCGGTGGACAGCAGCACGCGCGGCGTGAGCGGATCGCGCGGCATCTGCTGCATGACGTAGTAGCCGCATGCGGTGTGCGGGTCGATCACGTAATGGTTCTTGTTCCAGCAGTCCGCGATCATCTCGCGCACCTGGTTCTCATCGGCCCAACCGGTGCCGAAGATGGAACGAATCTTCTTCATCATCGGCTCGGGAACCTCGTAGGCGCCCCACTGGCTCAGATCGTTCATCAGCATGGAGATCAGGCGTGTGTCCTTGTCGGACATGTAATACAGCATGCGCTCCAGGTTCGATGAGATGAGGATATCCATCGACGGGGAAATGGTCTGGAAGAACGGACGCTGACGGTTGTACGTGCCGGAAGTCAGGAAGTCGAACAACACGTTGTTCTTGTCGGACGCCACCACAAGATGCTTGACCGGCAGGCCCAGCAGCTTCGCGTAATAGCCGGCGAGGATATCGCCGAAATTACCCGTCGGCACAACGAACTCGACCTCGTCGCCCACATTGATGACCTGGCGTTCCAGCAGCTGCGCGTACGCGGAGAAGTAATAGACGACCTGCGGCACCAGACGGCCCACATTGATGGAATTCGCGGAGGAAAGCACCACATGCGAATCATCGGCGAGACGTTCGGCAAGCTCCTTGTCGCCGAAGATGCGCTTGACGGCGGACTGCGCGTCATCGAAATTGCCCTTGACCGCGCACACGTTCACATTGGAGCCGGACTGCGTGGTCATCTGCAGCTCCTGCACCTGGCTGACCTTGCCTTCCGGATAGAACACGGTGATGCCGGTGCCCGCGGCGTCCGCGAAACCAGCCAACGCGGCCTTGCCGGTGTCGCCGGACGTGGCGGTGACGATCATGATCTTCTCATCCGCGTCGCCATCCGCCGGAGTGGTGCGCGCCATGAAACGCGGCAGAATCTGCAGCGCCACATCCTTGAACGCGGAAGTCGGACCGTTGAACAGTTCCATCACATAGTCATCGCCGAGCGGCTTGACCGGAGTGATCTTCTCGTCGGACCACTGCGGGCCGTACGCCTCGTCGATGCACTCCTTGAGCTCGGCCTCGGTGTAGTCCGGCAGCAGCACGGACAGCACATCGAACGCGATCTGCTGGTAGGACTTGCCGGCCAAGGAAGCGATATCCACATGGGTCTCACCCAAGGAGTCGGTCACGAACAGGCCGCCATCATCGGCGATGCCCTTGCGGATGGCCTGCTTGGAGGTAAGCGAATCGGTGGTGCTGCGTGTGCTGTGGAACGTGGTCACTTGATTTCCTTAGCAATAGAACGGACAGATTACGTCAAACGTGCTTCTCAGTGTACCGGCACAGGTGGGAAGAACGTCGCCTCGCGTCCGTGGAATGGGACGCCGACCCCATACGATTGCCGACGGAAGGTCCTGCTTTTCCACGTGGCACCGCGATCGTGCCGTCCATGTCTTCACGCGCAGGCGGTGCCATATTTCCCACATGTTTCGAAACCCTGTTTTCCTCCGATCGTTTTCACACGTACACTGCTCTGTAACCCGCGGTACAGCGGATGATCATTCCGAAGTCAAGGAGGGCTTCATGACTGCATCACCTCTTGCGCAAACACCGAACGACATGTTCAACGCGCCCATCGCCGAAGCGGATCCGGAAATCGCCGAAATCCTCGACGCCGAACTATCCAGGCAGCAAAACGGACTCGAAATGATCGCATCCGAGAATTTCGTGCCACGCGCCGTCCTACAGGCACAAGGCTCCGTACTGACCAACAAATACGCCGAAGGCTATCCGGGACGCCGCTACTACGGCGGCTGCGAGCAGGTGGACAAAATCGAAACCATCGCCCGCGAACGCGCCAAAAGCCTATTCGGCGCCGAATACGCCAACGTACAGCCGCACTCCGGCGCACAGGCCAACGCAGCCGTCTACCAGGCGCTCGTCAAACCCGGCGACACGGTCCTCGGCCTCGCCCTCGACCACGGCGGCCACCTCACCCATGGCATGAAAATCAACTTCTCCGGCCGCTTCTACCACGCCGAAGCCTACGGCGTGAATCCCGAAACCTTCCGCATCGACCCGGAAATCATCCGCCAGCGTGCGCTCGAAACCCATCCCGCCATGATCATCGGCGGATGGAGCGCCTACCCGCGCATCGAAGACTTCAAAGCCATGAAGGAGATCGCCGACGAGGTCGGCGCCAAATTCTGGGTGGACATGGCCCACTTCGCCGGCCTCATAGCCGCCGGACTGCATCCAAGCCCCGTCCCATACGCCGACGTCGTATCCTCCACCGCACACAAAACCCTCGGCGGCCCACGCTCCGGCTTCATCCTCGCCAAGCAGGAATACGCCAAGAAACTCAACTCCGCCGTATTCCCCGGCCAGCAAGGCGGCCCGCTCATGCACGTCATCGCCGGCAAGGCCGTCGCCTTCAAAGTCGCCGCCACCCCGGAATTCAAAGACCGCATGCAACGCACCCTCGACGGCGCCAAGATCCTTGCCGAACGCCTCATGGCCGACGACGTCAAAAACAACGGCATCAGCGTCCTGACCGGCGGCACCGACGTGCACCTGGTCATGGTCGACCTACGCAACAGCGAAATGGACGGCAAACAAGGCGAAGACCTGCTCGCACAATGCGGCATCACCATCAACCGCAACACCGTCCCGTTCGACCCACGCCCCGCATCCGTGGCCTCCGGCCTGCGCATCGGCACCAGCGCACTCGCCACCCGCGGGTTCGGACCCAAGGAATACGAGGAAGTCGCCGACATCATCGGCACCGCTCTCGCCGCAGGACAGGACGCCGACGTCGACGCGCTCAAGGCGCGCGTCGACAAGCTTGCCGAAGACTTCCCGCTTTACCCGGGACTCGACCAAATCCACTGATCACCAGCCTCGACTGACGAAATCGCGTCCCGCCGCGCAACCAACGACCCGAAAATGGCCGTCATTGCCCAGCGAGGCGTGATTTCGCGCTATTCTAAGAGACTATGACGAATCCACAGAACCAAGGCACCGCCATGAACGCCGACGTGTTCGAAGCAGTATGCGCCATGGGCGACGCAGCCCGCACCGCGCAATCGCAACTTGCCCAGGCAAACACCGAAGCCAAAAACCAACTGCTCAACGCCATCGCCGACGCACTCGACCAGCATGCGGACGACATCGCCGCAGCCAACACGCTCGACATGAACCAAGCCGAAACCGACGGCATGGACGCCGGCAAACTCGACCGACTCAGATTCGACCAGCAGCGCATCGCCGCCGCCGCGCAAGGCGTACGCCATGTGGCATCCCTACCAGACCCCATCGGCGAAATCGTACGCGGATACCATCTGGAAAACGGCCTACGCCTGCAGCAGGTACGCGTCCCCATCGGAGTGCTCGGCATGATCTACGAAGCACGTCCCAACGTCACCGTCGACGTGGCCTCCCTATGCATCAAATCCGGCAACGCCGTCCTGCTGCGCGGCGGACACGCGGCCGAACACACCAACGCGGCAACACTCGCCGTCATCGCCGACGTACTCACCAAACACGGATACGACCACAACATGATCGCCACCGTAGACCAATACGGACGCGACGGCGCCACCGCCATGATGGAAGCACGCGGCCACATCGACGTGCTCATCCCACGCGGGGGAGCAGGACTCATCCAAGCCGTGGTACGCAACTCCAAAGTCCCCGTCATCGAAACCGGAGCCGGCAACGTGCACATCTACGTCGACCGCACCGGCAACCCCGACAAAGCCATCCCCATCCTCATCAACGCCAAAACCCAACGCGTCGGCGTATGCAACGCCACCGAAAAACTCCTCGTCCACAAAGACATCGCCGAAAGCTTCCTGCCGAAAGCCGCGGCAGCGCTCGCCGCAGCGGGAGTCGAAATGCATGCCGACGAACGCGCGTATGGCATCATCGAACATGCCGGAATCGCAAATGCGCAACTCGTGCATGCCACCGACGAGGATTGGGACACCGAATATCTGGCACTCAAAATCGGCATCAAGGTGGTCGACTCGCTTGACGAGGCCATCGCGCATATCAACCGCCACTCCACCGGGCACACCGAATCCATCATCGCCGAAGACTATTCGGCCATCGAGGAATTCACCGCCCGCATCGACTCGGCGGTGGTGATGGTCAACGCCTCCACACGTTTCACCGATGGCGGCGTGTTCGGATTCGGCGCGGAACTTGGCATCTCCACACAGAAGATGCATGCGCGCGGTCCGATGGGGCTGCGCGAGATGACCACGACCAAATGGATTGGCTACGGAACAGGACAGGTGAGAGAATGAGCGACGAAGTCATGCAGGACAATATGCAGCACACCATGCAGGACAACAAGAACCCATGGAACGCGGACTTGACCGACCCAATGCTCAGATTGCGATTGGCATCCGAACGATTGAGCATCGTGCGGTATGTGTTCCTTGTGCAGGTCGAAGACGGTATCGCGTCCGCGGACGAACGCGCCTCGCTCGAATACGCCGACGCGGTGCTGATCGGCTGGCCCGAAACCGACGCTTCGGACGTCATCACTCCCGATGCCGCCCAGCTTGACGATATCGACGAGCAGATGCGGGTCATGGAACAGCACATCGCCAAGTTCAGCGCGATGGAACGAGACCATGACATCGTCGGCATGACCGACACGCTGATTCGTGTCACCGAGCGCGTTGCCGGAATCCGCAGCATATACCAGCCGGATTTCCCGCTGCCGACATTCGCCGAGATTCGACGTGTGGTGCAGGACGAGTGGGATGAGGATATGGACAAGATCGATCCCGACAACGCCTCACCGACCGCGGACAGCATCGAGCAGGAAACCGCCGACGCGGACAAAGAGCAGCAGGCCGAGAAACAGGCCGAACAGCAGGCCGATGGCGCGCAAAAGAGCGGAGCGTCCGCATGACCGGACCAAAACGCATGCGGCCGGAATCTGCGGAGGCCGATCCCGAACTGACCGTCAGCTACGTGGTCGAGCCGGAACGACGCATGTCGGAACTATCCGTAGACCGGCCGCAATCAGCCGTGACCACCGGACGCAGGTCCGCACGAGGCAACTGGCACAACCGGTTGCGCATCGGCATCATGGGCGGCACTTTCGACCCGATCCATAACGGCCATTTGGTCGCAGCCTCCGAAGTGTCCTGGGTGTACGACCTCGACGAGGTGATCTTCGTGCCGACCGGACGGCCGGTGTTCAAGTTGGACAAGAAGGTCACCAATGCGGAGGACCGGTACCTTATGACGGTCATCGCCACCGCGTCGAATCCGAAATTCACCGTGTCGCGCGTGGACATCGACCGTCCCGGCGTCACCTACACCATCGACACCCTGCGTGACATCCGCGCCCAGTATCCCGATGCGGAACTGTTCTTCATCACCGGCGCCGACGCCGTGGCGGAGATCATGCAATGGAAGGACGCCAACAAGATGTGGGAGCTGGCGCATTTCGTGGCCGTGACACGTCCCGGCTATTCCTCGCCGGACGGCGTGAAATTACCTGAAGGCAAGGTGGATACGCTGGAGATTCCCGCTTTGGCGATTTCCTCCACGGATGTGCGTCGCCGCGCCGAACATGGCGAACCCGTCTGGTATCTCGTACCCGATGGCGTGGTGCAATACATCGGCAAACACGGCCTATACCGATAGAAGATGGATGGGGCCGTCCGCATGGCCCCCCCCGAACACACGGGGTCGGTGAGGTCTGCGCGGCCGGTTAGTATGGGTCACATCCACTTCGCTAGAACAGACGTTTGGAGACACGGTGAGCGCAATCCTTGAAGGAAAGCCGGATAAGAACCTTATCCTTGTCACAGGCAGAGCACACCCGAAGCTGGCGGCGGAAGTCGCCGAACAGCTCGGCATTGATGTTCTGGAAACCACAGCATACGATTTTGCGAACGGCGAAATGTACGTGCGCTACACCGAGTCCGTGCGTGGCGCGGACGTGTTCGTACTGCAGAGCCATTCCAATCCGGTCAACCAGGCCATCATGGAACAGCTCATCATGATTGATGCGTTGAAGCGTGCTTCCGCGCGTTCCATCACCGCGGTCTGCCCGCTGCTGGGCTATTCCCGTCAGGATAAGAAGCACCGCGGCCGCGAGCCCATCTCCTGCCGTCTGGTGTTTGACCTGCTCAAGACCGCAGGCGCCGACCGCATCATGAGCGTCGATCTGCATGCGGCGCAGTCGCAAGGCTTCTTTGACGGCCCGGTCGATCATCTCATCGCCATGCCGGTGCTGGTCGATTACATCCGTGACCGTTTCTCCAACCAACTTGACAACGTCGCCGTCGTCTCCCCGGACGCCGGTCGTATCCGTGTTGCCGAACAGTGGGCGCAGCGCCTCGGCGGCGGTCCGCTCGCCTTCGTGCACAAGACCCGCGACATCACCCGCCCGAACCAGGCGGTCGCCAACCGTGTGGTCGGCGACGTCGCAGGCAAGGACTGCGTGCTTGTCGACGACCTGATTGACACCGCGGGCACCATCGCCGGCGCATGCAACGTGCTTAAGGATGCCGGAGCCAAGTCGGTGACCGTCGTCGCCACGCATGGCGTGCTGTCCGGCCCGGCCGTGGACCGACTGAAGAACTGCGGCGCACGCGAGGTCGTGCTCACCGATACCGTGCCGATTCCGGAAGAAAAGCGTTGGGACGGTCTGACTGTTCTGTCGATCGCGCCGTTGCTGGCAAGTGCCATCCGCGCCGTGTTCGAAGACGGTTCCGTCGCCGAACTGTTCGACACGTATCCGGAACATCACGGCCAGGGCTTCCTGTTCGCCTGATTTTCTAGGAAACTCGGATACTTCTGACACTTCAGATATTTCGAGGTTTTACGTTATACGGGCTCCGGTTCATTCGGAACCCGTTTTCTTTATGCTTTTCGCTGCATTGCACGCTGACGGTTGCGCGGATGGGAGTGTTTCCGCCATGCCGTACAGGCCGATCCGACTTGTTCGAATGGTAATGCGTGCGGAACGTCATGATGCCCCCGCATCTTAAAAAAACGTCAGGCCGGCATCAGACCTGTACGCCTGCGAGCTTCAGGAACTTCTTGTCGGACTGGATGCCTTGAGTCAGGAACTCGCCGTCCTTGAACAGCGCGTAGGTCGTGACCGGAGCTGGCATATTCTGGGCCTGCTCACGGCTGATGATGTGAATGGTTTTTAATGGAATGCTGTGCTCTTCCGCCACCGCTTCCACGCGTGGCACCCAGTAGTGGGTGAACGGACACTGGTCCGTGTAGTAGAGAACGAATCCATCACCATCCGCCGTGGGATATTTGGCGCATTCTTTGAATTGCGGAGGCTCCGTGTCCGAACCGAACGGCAGGTACATGAGCATGATTCCGCATGATGACGTGTCCGCAACCATGAAACCCTTGTGCGCAAGGTATTTCGCGTCGGAGAGGAATTCGCGCTTGCGTCCTTCGGCAGACAAAATACACAATCCCTTCCGCCCCTGCTCCTTCGCATCCCTCACGCACCCCCGTAACAGGTCGTTGGAATATCCGTGCCCTTTCATGGAGCCGGCGACCCATAGACAGTCGATGTAAAGATACCCATCCGCTTGGATAGGAACCCACGCGTTCTCCGCGGGGATATATTCGATGAAGCATTTTCCGCGTTCTACGCTGCGGTAGAAGATCAATCCTTCGTCGAATCGACGTTTGAGCCACTCCTTTTTCGCAAGGGCCTGTTTGCCGGACATGGCGCAGCAGACGTGCTCTGCATCGATGTTGTCCCTGGTAATTCGAATGTATTCCATTCGGGACCTCCTTGTCTTGCGCGGTTCCGCCCATGTTGCCGCCTATGGCGTGGGATTATTGCCGAGTCTGCTGGAAGGCGCCGTTCCTTGACATCAGCGTTGCTCCGAAAAAACGAGATTCCGGTTTCCATGACGTTTTCAGACTTCCGTATTTTAGATATTTAGACAAACGTCTAAATATCTGGTAGGATGAATATCGCAATCCGATACTGGAAAGAGAGCGATGATGGCAGGAGAAGGATTCAAGGCGCTCGCCGACCCCACGCGGCGTCGTATCCTCGAGCTGCTGCGTGCGGGGGATATGACCGCGGGGGAGCTCGCGGAGCATTTCGACATCAGCAAGCCATCGCTCAGTCACCATCTGGCGACTCTTAGGAACGCTGGTCTCGTAACGGACGAACGACATGGGCAGAACATCGTGTACAGCCTCAATACCACAGTTATGCAGGACTTGGTCGGATGGTTCATGGGCTTCGCGGACGATCCGGAAGACAGGCAATGAAAGGTCTGACAATGCAAAAGCAGGAAAAACCCGAGACAACCAAAGCTTCGACCGGTATTCCGGCCCGTGTATGGGTCGTCCTCATGCTGCTTTGCGTGCTGAACGTCGTGGCGCATCTTGCCGCCATGCCGGGGCTACCTGAGCGCATTCCCATGCATTGGGGTGCTGACGGCGGTGTGAACGGATGGGGGCCACGTTGGATGGCATCCGTTCTGGGTGCGCTTCCATTGACGTTTCTCGCACTGTTCTATGTGGTGCCGCGCATTGATCCGAAAGGTGCCGCATATGCCAAGTTCGGCGGATTCTACCAAGGATTCGTGATCTCGTTCACGGTATTCATGTGCGCCATCAGCTGGCTTGGGGAACTCACCGTCTGGAACCTCCTTCCCGGCAAGGGCGCGGTCAACGTCATCGTGTCCGGGGCGATCGGCGCGTTCTTCATCGGCATGGGTAATTATCTACCTCGTGTGCGGCAAAACTACACGCTCGGCATCAAAACGCCATGGGCGCTCGACGACCCCGACAACTGGCGCCGCACCCACCGTTTCGGCGGAGCCTGTTTCATGGTGGTGGGCGTTAGCCTGATTGTGCTGGGATTTTTAGGAGGTATATTGCCTGAAACCTGGATTCTGGCAGTGATTATGGTGCTTGCGATTGGCTCGGTCGCAGCCATGTATGTTTACTCGTATCTCATCTGGCGCAAATCCCACAACAGCTGATTGGGTAGCACCCCCGGTTTTCTTCAGCGAAACCACAGGGCAGTCCGACCCGAATTGCCTGACAGTGCGGGTCGTGTTGACGCGGATAAACGGATAAAAGACGCCCCAGTGACATGGAAACCAGCGGTTAGCATGGGACTCGTACTTGTAAGTGCAACAGGCATTCCGATGATGTTTGATTTTCCTGCATGCAAACCCGTCGTGTTCTTTATTTCTGTTGTATTGCGAGCAGTACGGTGGCGCGCAGGACGTCCTCGTCGGTGAAATTCAGGCCCCATATGATCTCGACCTTGTCGGTGAGGCGCTTCTGCACGCCACCGACGATCGCCGTGGCGTCGGACAGTTGGAGGCTCTTCGGACCTTCGATGGCGATTATCGCTCCCGTGACCTCGTCGGACGCGACGCTCGAATCATGGAACCGTCCGTCGAGCGCCTCCACGATGCCCGTCGACGACCCGCTTTCCACGCGGATGACCGTGGTCAGGGCGCCGGCGCAGACGCTTCTGACGTCGTCCCCATCGATGTGGATGTACTTGTTGTTGCCGAGGAATCCCTCCAACGCCGCGACGGCATCGTCCATCGTCGTGGCGGGATCCTCTTCCGGGACGGGCAGGAGGTCCACGTCCACGCGGTCCGTGGCGTCCGTTCCGGCTGCCGGCATGCGGACGGTCAGTTCCCGTTCGCCGTCGTTTTCGTTCCATAGGATCTTGACGACATGGCTTCCGTCCGTCTTGTCCGTGGCGTCGATGTGTCGTGCGGTCATTTTTGGTTTCTTTCCGATGAGGCGGGTTCGTTTCTTTCCGGGGCATGTCCCGGCCGTTCTTACTTCTGTCGATGCCGGACGAGCGTGTGGTCTGATCGGGACGAGTGCGAATCAGGACGGGGGTCGGCATGGGCGTCGTGGATCGGCGACGAGTCCCAAAAACGTCACCGATCCACGACGCAATCCCGACCACCCGTTTCGCAGCCGAGGACGATGGCGGAAGGGGCATTGGCGCGGTTCTTGCCGGCCACGACGGAAGACGTGGCCTGTGCGAGAGTGCTATGCCTTGGCTAGCTTCTTATGTCTGAGGGTGTAAACGGCATCGACGGAATCGGCGACACGTTTGGAATGCGTCACCACAATGACACATTTACCGAGTTGATGAGCGGCATGCCGCAAAAGATCAATCACCTCATCAGTCATTTCCGGATCCAGGCTGCCAGTCGGTTCATCCGCCAGAATCGCGCGGCCGGGCGCCACTAGGGCGCGGCCGACCGCCACCCGCTGACGTTGGCCACCCGACAAGTGCATGATGTTGCGCTTCGATTCCTCACGGCTCAGCCCCAGATCCTCGAGGATCTTCATATCGGCCTTGGGATTGACCAGGCGCAGATTCTCTTCGGGGGTGAGATAGTCGATCAGATTATGGTCCTGGAACACCAAGGACACGTGCTCGCGACGGTGCTTTGAATAACCCGTCGTAGCTATATCCTCGCCCTCAAAACGAACCACTCCATCAGAGGGGGCATCCAGACCGGCCAACAGAGACAGCAAAGTGCTCTTTCCCGCTCCCGATGGACCGGTTATCGCATACATCTTTCCGGATTCGAAATCTGCGTTCACGTCCGAAAGAACGCGAATCTTCGCCGCGCCATATGAGTAATTGACATGGTCCAATTGCAGACAGATAGTCATGATTAGTATCTCCTAACGCATAGAGGAAAGAATGGATTTCGGGGATTTGGCCAGCACTGCGGCGCACGACACGGCAAGCGCGATTGCGATGACCGCGCATCCGAGCAGCAGGATGAGCAGCGTCTGTTCCGGCGGCAGAGCCTCCACCTGCAATGATTCAAGAGGCGCGACTCCCGAATCGTGCAGCAGGAGCGAGGACACGTAACCGGACAATAGGGAGCCCGTTCCCAGCGAGCACAGGGCGGCGACCACAGCCATGAGACCGGTTTCGATCGCGAACTGGGCGATAATCTGCATCTTGCCGATGCCGAGGGCCAGAAGGGTGCCTATCTCATGGATGCGTGAGCGAATCCAGAAGACAAGCGCCATGCCCAATACCAGCACATCGGCCAGGCAGACGGACAACAGCACCATGCGGACCAGATCGCGTACCGTTTCCACCGACTGCAGCACGCCGGAAAGCCGCGCCGAGTCATCGGTGACGCCATACTCGCTTCCGGCGATTTTCTTTGCTTGGGCCATTGCTGCGGAAAGATCCCGCGGATTATCCGAGAGGCACCGGATCGTGCCGACCCGTTCCTCTCCAGTCAGCGCGGAAACCACTTGAGCGCCCGAATAGATGAGATTCTCCGATGCGTCCGATGGCATAGGGCTCTGTGCCTGTACATTGCCAGAGAAGATTCCGGCCACGCGAACGGTGGAATCGCGGCCTTCCTGACTGAGTCGGAAGGTCGATCCCACCGATAGTCCATTCTCACGTGCGAAATCCCGGTGAATCAGTACGTTCCGGCCATTACCTGAAATGTGGTGTCCTTGTTCCAACCGGTACAGGCCGCTTTGAAACTCTTCGGACAACGAGGAGTCAGTGGTGCCCAGCACGCTGACCTGCGTGGATAGGCCGGAATCCAGTCGAGGACCATGTTCGGGGACAACCGGATGCGCGCCATCCACCTGCGCCAGGGTCTTACGTTCGTAAACGGTTTTCCCTACGCCGGGGATGCGTGAGAACCGGCTCGCTTCCTTTGGACTGACGGGATTCTCGCCGGTGTCGACGGTAAAACCTGTTCCCAGGCTTCCGCCGATATCGTCGGACATTTTCTGAAGCGCCGTTGACGCTCCGACCTGAGCCACGAGACTGGTGAAAACCATCAGCATCAACAGTCCGATGATTCCGCTGCGTACCGGTTTACGTACGATTGCCAGCGTGGCACGCTTCCACACGTTCATGCCCGTCATCGGAGCTCCGACAGGCTTCGTGGCGACTTGCGCAGCATCGGTATGCACGATATGGCGACGCATACCAGCATCACCGCCAGCAGGCCGAGCGATACATACAGTACGGCGGTTGTGTCGATCGATACCGTGAGCGAATCCAAGGTACGAACCGACATATTTGACTCAAGATCGCCGCCGACCTGTCCCATGCTGCTCAGTTCCTTCGCCGCGGAGGCGTTCACGGAACGGAGGGCCGAGGTGCCAAGCCATTGGGCCGCTCCCCGTGCGCACAGCCATCCGAGGACCAGGGACGGCAGGCCGATCAGAATCATCTCGGTTAGATATTGGGCGATCAGGGATGGCTTGCCGATGCCGAGGGACACCAATACGCCCATCTCCTGACGTCGGTCGTTCATCCACAGCAAGAGCATGAGACTGAGAACTATCACGGCCGAAATGGTCACGCCGATCAAAGCGCCGCGCATCATGGAACGCACACTTCGGGCGGCATTCAGCATGCTCGACGTATATTGGTCATTGCGCGTGATCTGGTAGTTGTTCCAATCCACCGGAAGCTTCTTCGCCGCTTCCATGGTTTTCTCCACGTCGACACCCCTGTCCAGAACGAAAGTGGCATCCTGGTATATTTCCTTGCCGGCCTTGTACTGGTACAGAGTACTTGTAGTGTCCAAATCGGTGTACACAGTGTTGGAGGTGAGTTCCGCGCGGCTGGATACCTTTCTGTCGCTGTCCCCTTTGAATATTCCGACGATGGTGGTTTTGACGGTTGCCGTCGAATGCGACTCATTGTCGGCATCATATGGATTGGCCTTGAGCGTGAGGGTATCGCCGACTTTAAGCCCATTGGTTTTGGCGAGATCCTCATGGACCATCGACATATGCTTATCGGACGCCTTCAGATGACGTCCTTCGACCATGCCGAGCGTGTGGGACGTGAACACATTGAGTTTTGACGAATCGTTTGTGCCTATGACGTTGGCCGTATTGCCGAACTGCTGTTCTTTCTCCGCATCGTAATCATCGCCGCCGGGGACCTTCACCACGCTGGCTCCCACGAGATCGGCGGTGGCGTTCTGCCTGACCATGCACGAGCCAACCCCGGACAGCTTCGAGATTCGTTGCACATCAGCGGGACGAACCATTCCGCCTCCGCGAGGCGTCAGCATGCTGCCTTGCAGGTTACTGGCCAGCACGAATCCGCTGACCGCCTGTTTTTCAATCTGTCCGGCCTCATGTTGAGCTGCCTGAGAAACCGCGGTTGCGGACAGCATACTCGCCGTTATGATGGTCAGCACAATGAACAGCACCGCGGTGCGCACTCGTTTTCTGAGCACATAGCGCGCCGCCCGTGAGATAAAGGTCATTAATACCCCCTGTAAAGCTGGGACCTTCTCGGTAGTGCCCGAAAAGATGTGCACTTTGGACCATGGCCGTCCATGGCACGATGATCAGTTCGCTTCCGCGAGTTTGTCATCGAGCCGGGACCTGTCGAGATAGCGGCGGGTCGACGCTTTCCTCGCGCCGTCTGTGGCGCTCGATGACCGCGGATTCGAAGACCTCGCCCTTGAGCTTGGGCACCTTCAGGCCGAGCCTGCCGGCCTTGGCGGTCAGGCTCCGGTCGTAGTGGCCGGCGCGGTACACCTTCCGCTCCCCGGCGCGCTCGTATCTGGCGGCGTTGGCGATCTCGTCGGCCTGAAGCGCCGGGCATCGCGTTCAATGGTTCGGTGACCTTCTCGGCGACCAGGCGGTCGAGCTTGGTCTCGAGCAGGTTCCGGTCGATCTGTATGATGCTCGAGGGTCTTGCCGACTTTGTCGCGTCCGCGCCGAGCGGATTCCTACACTCTTTGGCGGCCCTGTCCAGATCGGCGGCCGCCGACACGCACGTTCCGCGCGCCATGGCCGTCCTGTGGTCCTCATATGCCCGATAGCCCAGGCGGCCGCCCACGACCACTGCGGTAGACGCGGCCGCCGCCACGCCGCTGAAGCGGCCGGAATGACGGACTGGAACCCGCCATCGTCGGCATACGTCGGTGTATGCGGTCGGCGCGTTGGGCAAACCCATGCCGCACCGGCCGGAGGCTGAGGGGGCCGTTCGACCGGAAAACTCAATGGCCGTAGGATTCCCGGATGCGGGCGTCGGGCCCGGTGGCAATCCGGACTGGAACCCTCATACGAAAAACGGGCTGCCGTGGTCCGTTGGGAACCACGGCAGCCCGCCATGTGATTCGTTGGAATCGGAAAGCCTTACTTGTTGAGGACCTTCTTCATCAGGTCGGAGGAGGCCTTGGCGAGTGCGAACTGGCCGAAGCCCGGGTCGATGGAGGCGAGGTTGGCGTTGATGATCTGGTTGAAGGTGTCGTTCTTCATGGTGTTTCCTTTCGGACGGCCGCCTGTCTTCTTGCTCTTGTCTTCTTCTGCGTCGCGCGGCTCGTCGCTTCGTTGTTTTCTTGTCTCTGTATCTTCTGTTGTTTTTCTGTTGTGCCTTCACTATAGGCAGGAAAGTATGCGTACGTCATGCCGCAATCGCCATTTCTATTGTAGACTCATCGGTTCATCTTAAAGAAAGAATAAAAAACGGTCATATATTCTGTTGCGCAGCCTGCCGCAGCGTAGTTTTGGGTAGATGAAGTGCGATTGTTCTGCCCATTCCGACGGAAAAGTTCATGTTTGCGTCGGAATGGGCGGATGAATTGCGATTGTTCTGCTGGTTTCGATGCAAATGGTAGCTTTATCGTCGTTTCGAGCAGAAAAGTCAACGGTTTTCTGTTGATTTCAACGCTGGCAGCCCGGTTTGCGTCGTTTCAAGCAGAAGAAGTGCGGCTCGTTTGCCGGTCTCAACGCGAACGGCAGACTTTGCGTCGTTTTGAATGGAAAGACCAATGGATTTCTGTCGGTCTCGACGTGGACGGACTCGGCCTTTTTCTGCACCAGTGGGGATTGACCTTCCGTCGGCATCCGGAGCGAAGGCCTATCGCTTCGAACGCTTGCCTACAAGAACCATGGAACAGCCTGCCGACACGCACAGGTTCACTCCGCAGGTCACCGCCGGCAATAGCCGTATGACCGGCTGGTCATAGAAATCGAGGACATCGGGATCCATGAATCCTGAGTACGCCTCGAAAAGCGGATATGGCACGAGTGCCAGTGTCGAACTCGCAAAGAACAATATCCAGATAACGGAGAGGCACAGGATGAAGGCTCTTCGACCTTCTGGACGGATGGTTTTCGAGAATGCGAAAAGAGTCCATGAAAGCACGGTGATTAAAGCTCCGGCGACATACAGCAGACTCGGAATCTCGTCATACATGATTTCGCCTCCTCTCGATTCGGTTGCAGACGATTCGATCTATCGGCAGTATGGGCTGATTATAAGGCGGCGTTGTTTTTTGCGTCAAGAGGTTTTGGCCGCTCATGGCCGATTTGACGTTTCGCCGGAATCGCAAGGCAATGATGCTGTACGGATCTGGCGAGTCTTCGATACCTGCGCATGCCAAGCGAGGGACGATCCATGGGGTGGCAGGGTCGAGGGATCTTCGCAATGCCGTTCTCGCCGCTCGCGAAAACGGTTCGTCATGATTCCGTTCGGCTACAACGCGGACCGAGCGAGCCTGCATTGGAACAACTGGAGCTACTGAAACGGCAAGACCTCCGAAACCGCGATTGCCGACGGCGACGAGGATTCGCCGAAGAAGGAGAAGTATCGGTCAAGGTGGCCGCGGTGAACCTGAAAGCAGTCTAGATTATCCCGATCCACATATTGTCCATTGTGTCCATTTGCCGCATGATGAAAACAGATGGAGGTGGTTGCGATGACCATGATGATGGGTGGCAAAGTCCATAGGACGAGGTCTAAGGCACGGCGCTCTGCTGGCGGAGTTCCCGGAGCGTTCCTGCAAGGGGTGGACGGCACGCGTATCCCGTTGACGCCGGACGACTACAGGCGCGTTAGGGAGTTTCTGCTTGCAGAGCCGGAACGGGCGGTGGCGGATGACGAGCGTATCACGACTGGCGAGGCGGCGCGTATTCTTGGGGTCTCCCAACGCACGCTCACACGCATGCTGGACGCGGGCATGATTCCGTACACCCGCATGGGGGAGCGCAGTTACCGTTTCCTGAGGCTTTCGGATGTGACCGACTACAAGCGCAGGCGCGACGAGGCCACATCCAAGGCGTTGGATGAGATGCGTTCCATCGCCGATGAGGACGGCGCGTACGACATCGACTATTCGGATTACCTGTCCCGGTTCGATAAGTAGAGTGCCCTTATGATTGCGCTGCTTGACGCCAACCTGTTCGTACCTACGTGGATCATCGACCCACTGCTTAGCTTGGCCGAGGCTGGTCTGTGCGAGCCAGCATGGTCTGCGAGGGTCATGGACGAGGCACGCTTGGCCATCATGGAAGTGCGGCATGTGCCCGACGTCCGGGCCCGCGGTTTTCTTGACGCGATCTGCAGGGCCTTTCCGATGGCCATGGCGGAGGATTGGGAGCGGTTTGAACCGGACGTGAATTTGTCGGACCCCAACGACGGGCATGTGGTCGCGGCCGCCCGTCGGGCCGGTGCGGAAACCATCGTTACATTCAACCTCAAGGATTTCCCCGCAGACGAACTTTCCAGGTACGGACTGCACGCTCAATCGCCGGATGTTTTCCTTACCTCCGTGTTCGATGCACATCCAGAAGAAGCGATGGACGCCATGCGCAGACTGGTCAGCTCCAAACGCCATCCGCCGCGTACCATGAGCGAAGAAATCGAGCATTTGCGCGTCTTGCGCCTTCCGCTGTTCGCACGGAGATTGTCCGAAACGGTAGGCTAATCCCCGTCATCTGCAACACTGCGAATCATACGGTAGGCGCAATCAATGCACAATCTGTGAATAATCGCTAATCCATTGGCTCAACACAACCTATTGCCGCCTTGCACCGTGGAATCAAGCAAATCACGAAGAAAAGGCCGTCCGCACGGCAAGATTTCGGTCGTAGGCGATGGATTCGGACGAGCCGTATCCGAGAGGGTGCCAGTACGAATAGGTGGACTCGGACCGGTCATGTCTAGGGGGTCGGAATAGCCCCCTAGACATAGTCCTTTTTGCTCCCCCACCTGGACTCGAACCAAGACAAAGGGTTCCAAAGACCCGTGTGCTGCCATTACACCATGGGGGAACGGCGATAAAACCCGAGGTTTTCCGCCAAGTGTCTATTATGCCATATGCGGCCATCACCTGATACCGCGTGTCGGACGCTTTCGCAGGTGATGGCCGCTTCCTCCGGATTCAGTTCAATGCCTTGACCAGCCAACCATGCGTACCGTTGTCGAAAAGCTCGCTGGTGATGCGGTAGCCAAGATGTTCATACATCGCGAAATTCTTATCTTCGGAGTGTACGGCGGCAACATGTCCACCGGCCTTCCGGATGAGACGTTCCGCCTCGGCCAGCACCGTCTTGCCGATACCATGGCCACGTTCGTCGGCGACCACGGCCAAACGACCAATCACCCAACGTCCGGGTTGATCGGCATGGTCGAGATCAGGGTAGAGACGGCATGTCGCCACGGCGCGGCCGTTTCCAAAAGCCAGCAGATGCGTGGCTCGGCCCGGCTCATCCCATTCGTCGAATTCCGGACGATAATCCTTCTCCACGACGAACGCCGCCGTGCGGATGCCGCGCGCCTCGTCCGTCATCATGTCGTATTCGCGGATCTCCATATGATCCGACACTACAGTCGGGCGGGGAAGAGAGACGAATGGAAGTTATGTGGCGTCGTGTTCGACGATGGCACTGTTGTCGAACGCACGCCGAACAACGCACGCCAAACGCACGTAGGCGGATGTATGACAGCCAGCGCACGTGATAGGGTACACCCGTGAACGAAAAAGAGAAGGACTCCGACACACGCATATACGCTTTGGACGGGCTCAGAGGACTCGCGGCCCTGGCAGTGGTCGCATACCATTACACGGGAGGCGCCCTCCGCCAACTATTGCCAGGCGCCCAATTCGTCACCCTATTCTTCATTCTCAGCGGACTTGTACTTTCCATCGTTCCGCTACGCGTCGGAATCGACACATACAACTGGTCTCGCTACCAGCTGCGTCGCATCGCCAGACTCGCCATCCCCACCTGCACGGTAATCGGGATCTGCTGCATCGTTTCCACAATCGCCATGCATATGGGGTGGAAAGCGGAAGAATACGCAAACGCGTTCAGCACATCCTCGCCATCAGTCTGGCTCCACAATCTGCTCACCCAACTCGACATGCTTTCAATGACCACCGCCGGCACCAGAGTGGACGGTTCCACATTGGCAATGGTCGACCTGCCATCATGGAGCATGTGCTGGGAATTGCTTTTCAGCCTCGCCCTGCCCGTATACGTCATCATCGCCACCGACATGCGATTCGTGGCACCCATTGCGTTCGCATGCGTGCTGTTGTCGGAGTGGACGCAGTGGCCGCCGTTGCGTCACATGGCCATGTTCGCGCTTGGCGTCGCGTTGGCGAAACGGCTTACGGACAACGGGCGCGAGACGATGCGCGACGTCGTTGCCGTACCGCTCGCCCTGTGTGGCATCGTCTTGGTTTGCCAAAGCGGTTTCGGTTTGCTGCCTGGTATTGTCGCCCAACCTTTGGCCGTGTGCGGATGCCTGATATTGGTGGTGGTCGCACTTACCTGCAACGTGGTATCCGACCTGCTTTCCACGCCACCTGTCCGTTGGCTGGGGCGCATTTCATTCAGCCTGTATCTGACCCATCTTCCCGTCCGCGACTGGATTGTGCCGTACATTCCCGTACAGGGTCTATTGCGCCCGATGGTTTTGTTTGCATTGTGCCTTCTGGTGGCGGAGGCGTTCTATCTTGCCGTGGAACGGCCTGCTACCAGACTGTCAAGGAGGCTGGGAAAGGCGAAAAGGGAAGCCTGATGTATTCCGCTTGCGCATGGTGCTTTAGGCGGAATCGCCGGTTTGCATGAATGGCGATTGAGCGACCGGTATACGCTTCCTGCGAGGACATGTTCGGCATGTTCCGCGGCAAGGCGTGCATTCGGAAACTGATCCGCGGAAACATGTCCGGCCACGGCAAGTCAGTCGCCATCACTTTGGAACATGGCATCCACGGAAGCGCGTACCTGCCCGGTGTCCTGTCGTGGCCCGTCAAATACCATCAGGGAGATGGAGTTGGTACGTAGTTCACTCAGCGAGCTCAGCAACGGACGCACCGCCGCGGTGCTGCCCAAAGCGACCGTGCGCCCGTCATCATCAAACGGAACAGGACATCCTACATGTTTATGAGTATCAACAGCTATCAGAATCTCTTCGACCGTCTTGAGGATAAGTTCGATGCTTGCCTCGCCGACGCCCGCATAGCCGAGAACGATGGACGCCGCAACAGGCATGGACTCTGATCCGACGCAGACGGTATTCGTGGCATGTCAATTGAATTATGATTCCCTTAGTTTCAGATTCGAAGGAATCGTCTGGAGCGATTTCCACGACGGTTCGGTCGGCATTCCCGCCTTCGTGCGCGAAGGACAGAACGTCCACATCAAAGCAACAGTGGACAAATACAATCCCGACAGCGGCTTTCCCGCATATCGATGGGTTCCGTGTTTTTCCGAAAGCTCAGGACTTTCGGAAAAACACGGAACCCATTTTTCCATTTCACGAGACTTTTGGCCGACATGTGGAATACCAGCCTGGAAACGCGCCGAACCATGTAATATCGCTTGCGGACACGGGGGCCATTATGGCTGAGAGGAAGCGACCGCTTCAACCGTATGAACGTATACCGGATAATGCCGGCGCACGGACGTCTCTCTACTTCCCGTGCCTTTGCATAAGAGAAAGGCACATACCTATATGACTGAAGAAAACCAGTCTTCCGCAGTTCGCAAACCCAACGTCAAATGGCGTGTGGTCGACATCGTCGTGGCCGCGATCGTTGCCGTCGCATCCGGCGTGATCTTCTGGGCCTGGGACTTCATCTACGCCGTCCCGACCGCCCTGTTCGACAGCCTCACCCCAGGCCTGGGCGGACTCTTCCATTTCATGTGGCTGTTCGCCGGCCCGCTCGTGGCCATCATCATCCGCAAGCCCGGCGCGGCCTTCTTCGGCGAAACCATCGCCGCGGTCATCGAAACGCTGCTGGGCAATCCATTCGGCGTGGCGCACGCACTGCTGATCGGCATGGCCCAAGGACTCGGCGCCGAAATCGGCTTCGCGGTCTTCGCATACCGCAAGTGGAACCTGCTCACCGTGACCCTGGCCGGCGCGTTGACCGGCCTATCCAATGGCCTGTACGAATGGGTCGTCACCGCCGGCTGGTCGACACTGCAAGGCGTCGTGTTCACCGTCTGCTGCGTCATCTCCGGAGCCGTATTCGGCGGAGCGCTCATGTGGTTCGTACAAAAGGCGCTCGCCAAAACCGGTGTGCTCGACCGCTTCGAATCAGGCAAGGCCGACGTCGTGGCCTGAACCACGCAACTCACAATCCAACAACAAACACAGAAAACATGCCGGCCGTCCGCCGGCGTATCCAAGAAAAGAGAAAATCATGACCAACCACGTTCCAGAAGCAACGAAACCCGCCAGTGGAGACTACGCCTGGCTGGGCGCGGAAGCCGGCTCCGTCGCCGACCTCATGTACATGCTCAACACCGAGGACTGGTACGACGCCATCAACTCGCGTTTCGTCAGCGAGCTGCTTGACGACACCTTGCCGGAATCCATCCTCAAGGCGTATCTGATCCAGGATTTCAAGTTCTATAACAACGGCATGATGGCGCGTCTCATCAAACTCGCCCCACGTCAGGAGACCAAGGACATGCTCGCGGCGCAATCGCAGTGGTTCGCCGACAACGAGGCCACCTACTTCGAGCACTTCCTCGAGGCCTATCACGTCAGCCAGGAGGAATACGACGCGACCGAACCGACCCCGGCCAACAAGGAGTACGGCGCATACCTCGACAGCCTGTCCGACAAGAGCTGGCCGGAATTGATCACCGCGATCTGCTGCATGGAATGGCTGTACCTCGCATGGGCCAAGCGCACCGTCGACGCCGACGTCATCCAGCAGGTGCCGGCGCACAAGGGCTGGGTCGACCTGCATGAAGGCGCGCACTTCCGCAAGTGGGTCGGCGACCTCATCTCCCTGGTCAACGAATACTGCTCCATCGATGGTCCGGAAGCCGAAGTGTTCCGCACCATTGTGCATCTGGAGCGCCGCTTCTTCGACGACTCCTACCCGCAGGAGTGAGCCTGCGATCCACGACCGCATAAGCCATGAGCCGGGCGCGTACGATCGATGTCGTACGCGCCCGGCTCATTTGTTGCGGTTCCGTCCGGAGCCCGGCTTCCTCGTGCGCGACTGCCGCGCGGGGGCGGCCCGTCTACAGCGAGATCCCGTCGATGCGGCGGAGCTCATCGTCGCTGAACGAAGTGTTTCTAAGCGCACCGATGTTGTCGATCAGCTGCTGTGGACGGGACGCTCCGACCAGCACCGAAGCCACCATGCCGTCGTGCAGCAGCCAAGCCAGCGACATTTCGGCGAGCGTCTGTCCACGCTCGGCGGCCAGATCGTTCAGGTCGCGAATCTGCTGAAGCCGTTCCGGCGTCAACGCGCTCTGCTGCAGGAATCGTCCGTCATGTGCGATTCTGCTGTCCGCCGGAACGCCGTTCAGATACCGGTTGGTCAACAGTCCCTGGGCGAGCGGGGAGAAAGTGATGAGTCCCTTGCCAAGACGGTGCGCGGTCTCCTTGAGCCCATTGCGTTCCACGGTGCGGTCGAAGATGTTGTAACGGTTCTGGTTGATGATGAACGGCACATGCATCTCATCCAAAATGGCGGTGGCCTTCTCGAGTGTGGGGCCATCATAATTGGACAGGCCCACATACAGCGCCTTGCCGCTGCTCACGGCCGTGGCGAGCACGTCCATGGTCTCTTCGAGTGGTGTGGATGGGTCCATGTGGTGGTGGTAGAAGATGTCCACGTAGTCGAGGTTGAGGCGTTTGAGACTTTGGTCGAGTGAGGCGAGCAGGTATTTGCGGCTGCCGAGGTCGCCGTAGGGGCCGGTCCACATTTCGTAGCCGGCTTTGGTGCTGATGATGAGTTCGTCGCGGTGGTGGTGGAAGTATTCGTGCAGGAGTCGTCCGCAGTTTTTTTCGGCCGATCCGGGTTCGGGGCCGTAGTTGTTGGCCAGGTCGAAGTGGGTGATGCCGTTGTCGAATGCGGTGAACATGATGCGGCGCATGGTGTCGTATGGGGTGGTGTCGCCGAAGTTGTGCCAGAAGCCGAGGGATATGGCCGGCAGTTTGAGGCCGCTTTCGCCGGCATGGTTGTAGGTCATGCTGTCGTATCGGTTTGGCGATGGCGTATAGACGGTGGTCGGTTCGAGCATGTTTTCTCCTTTGAATATGCTGCTCATGTCGTATCCGCAATCAACATACACGTCCGTTTGTCGTGCCGCAACATTGCGCAATACAATAAGGCGCATCGCGGTATTCGATGCGGTGGTAGGAGAGTGGCCCATGCGTGTGGAACATGGATTCGGTCCGGTTTGGGATGCCGGATCGCGCGTGTTGGTGTTGGGTTCCGTGCCAAGTCCGAAGTCGCGTGAGATGCGGTTTTATTATGGTCATCCGCGCAATCGTTTCTGGCCGGTCATGGCGGCTGTTTTCCATGATGACGGTTGTCTGCGCGAGTGCCGGGACCCGGACCAGATTGTGGGGTTGCGTAGGGATTTCGCTTTGCGTCACCATATGGCGTTATGGGATGTGATTGAGTCGTGCGACATCGATGGAGCGAGCGATGCCAGTATCCGTAATGCGGTGCCCAATGATCTTTCCCCGATAATCATGCGATCGAAAATCGCCCATGTCTTCACCACTGGCGCGAAAGCCGCGCAACTGTACCGTAAGCTCTGCGTTCCGCTGCTTCGGGCGCATGGATTGGACGGCATGCCGATGACGCAGCTGCCATCCACCAGTCCGGCGAACGCCAAAGCCGACCTGCCCGGACTTGTCGAAGCGTACGGATGCGTCGCACGCTCCGTTTCGCAGGCGTCGTAAGGCGTTTCCGACGGCTGTGGCATTGTCCGAACCCTATTTATACAATCGCGGTTGCGTTGAAATCCGAAGCGTCCTCCACTAATCCGTCTGGAATGGACGTTTCCCGCGAAAACCAGCAAAACGGAAGGCGAAAGATGGCACTGAGCGCCGCAATCATCCTTGCCGCGGGCGAAGGCACCCGCATGCGTTCCAACAAACCGAAGGTGCTGCACACCTTGGCCGGCAAAACGTTCCTGAACCGTGTCATGGACTCCGTGGCGGCCCTTGACCCCGATACGCTCGCCGTGGTGGTCCACTACCAGGCCGAACGCGTCGCCGAAGCCGCACGCTCCTACAACGAGCACGTCACCATCGTCGACCAGGACGACATCCCCGGAACCGGCCGCGCCGTGCAATGCGCGATGGCGCAGCTCACGCAGAAGGACGATCTGGACGGCGCCGTGCTGATCGCCGCATCCGACATGCCGCTGCTCGACACTGACACGCTCGACCAGCTGCTCGCCTTTCACGAGAAAAGCGGCAACGGCGCGACCGTGCTCACCACCATCCTCGACGATCCGACCGGCTACGGCCGCATCATCCGCGACAGCGAAGGCAACGTGCTGCGCATCGTCGAACAAAAGGACGCCAACAGCAGCGAACTCGCCGTACGCGAAGTGAACACCTCCGTATACGTGTTCGACGCCAAACTGCTCGCCGAAGCCATCGCCAACCTCAAATCCAACAACGCGCAGGGCGAATTCTACCTGACCGACGCGCTCGAAGCCGCCAAAGCCAACGGAGCCGTCGGCGCTTTCGCCGCCCCCGACCCGCTAAGCGTGGAAGGCGTCAACGACCGCGTGCAGCTCGCCGCGCTCGCCAAGGCGCACAACAAGCGCGTGTGCGAGCATTGGATGCGCGAAGGCGTCACCATCCTCGACCCGGACACCACGTGGATCGAGGACGACGTGCAGATCGCACGCGACGCGGTGATCCTGCCCGGCTGCTTCCTCCAAGGCCATACGGTGATCGGCGAAGCCGCCGAAGTCGGCCCGTACACCACGCTGATCGGCGCCACCATCGACGCCGAAGCGCATGTGGAACGCTCCCGCGTGCAGGAGACGCACATCGGCCGCGCCGCCAACATCGGCCCGTGGACGTATCTGCGTCCGGGCAACGAGCTCGGCGAGGGAAGCAAGGCCGGCGCGTTCGTGGAAATGAAGAAGGCGCACATCGGCAACGGCACGAAGGTGCCGCACCTGAGCTATGTCGGCGACGCCGACCTGGGCGAGCACACCAACATCGGCGGCGGCACCATCACCGCCAACTATGACGGCGTGCACAAGCACCACACCACCATCGGATCGAACGTGCACGTCGGCGCGGGCAACCTGTTCGTCGCCCCCGTCACCGTCGGCGACGGCGTCACCACCGGAGCCGGCTCCGTGGTCCGCCACGACGTCCCGTCCGACTCCATGGTCTATTCCGAAAACACGCAACACGTAGTAGAGGGCTGGAAGCCCGAATGGGAGCGCTGAACATGCCTGCATTGCAAGATTCCATCGACGCCATCCGCATCGCCGCAGCCGCGGCCGACCGCATGAAGGCCACCGACATCGTGGCGTTCGACGTTACCGAACCATTGGCCATCACCGACGCGATGCTCATCGCCAGCGCCTCGAACGAACGCCAGGTGCTCGCCGTCGCCGAGGAAATCGAGAAGGACCTGTACCTCAAGGCCGGCAAACGCCAGCCGCGCTCCCGCGAAGGCCTGACCGAAGGCCAGTGGGTGCTGCTCGACTACGGTGATTTCGTCATCCACGTCATGCACCAGGAATCCCGCGAATACTACCGTCTCGAACGGTTGTGGAAGGACTGCCCGAGCATCGACCTGCAGCTCGAACACGCCGAGGGCGAGCAGGAGCCGACGGTTTCCAGCGAAGCGTGATTTTTCATCCATCATCGAAACGTGCCTTCCCGAAAATCATGCGGAAGGCACGTTTTGGTATGCGCCGTCCCAGCAATCCGAATACGACGGCAGACAGGCAATAAATCGGAAAGACAACCGGCAGATAGGTGAGAGGCATGCCCAGAAACGTCGAACTCGACCATGATGAGACCATGACGCCACACGTGCGTTCCATCACACTGGTGCGCCACGGACGCACCGCATACAACGCGCAGCACAGGCTGCAGGGACAGATCGACATTCCGCTCGACGAAGTGGGTATGTGGCAGGTTCGCCAGACCGCGTCCGCATTGCGTGAACTGTACGTGGACCGTCGTCCCGAAGCGGCGCGCCAGCTGGTCGTCTGCTCCGATCTCAAACGCGCGGCCGCCACCGCCCACGCGTTCGCCGACCCGCTCGGACTCGACGTGCATCCCGACGTCCGCGTGCGCGAACGCAGCTTCGGCGATTGGGAAGGCATCGCCGTCGAAGATCTCGCCAAACGGTTCCCCGAGGATTATCTGTCATGGGCCCAGTTCCGCGGCGGCGAGCTCAAGTATGGCGCAGAACCGAAGCAGAACGTCGGCAGGCGTGGCGTCGAGGCGTTGAACGATTGGGCGTCGAAGGCCGGCTCCGATACCGACCTGTACGTGTTCTCGCATGGCGCCTGGATCTCGCAGACGTTGCAGACGCTGCTGGGATTGAGCGAAGTGCATGGCGATTTCGCCGACATTCTGTCGATGCGCAACGCGCATTGGGTGCGGCTGGCACCGTTGGAACTGCAGGGCACGCTGCGGTGGCGTCTGGTCGACTACAACCATGGTCCGGCGATCGCCGACACCGAGCAGTGGGAGCATCCGCAGCTATAGCCGCTGACGAAAACGGGGGATGACGCGCGTCCCGTTCCCAAGTTTTTTCCAAGCTTTTCACAGAATCGCAAGTTTTTTCAAAGCGTAATCGGCTACCGTAATGCTCTGTGAAGAATTTTTTCAAGGGCATATCGTTTTCATCGATTTTCGCGGGCGCGCTTGCCGCGGTGACCTCGTTCCTGCTGTCCGCAAAAATCGGCATCGCGGGATCGGTGATTGGCGTCGCCGCCGGTTCCATCGTCTCGGCCGTTGCGACGCAGGTGTACAAGAACGTGCTCAAGGCGTCGGGGGAGAAGCTGCAAAACGCCGTACCGTTCGTGGCCAACGACAAGGACGGTACGGACGGTGCCGGCAAGAGCGGCGATGACGCCACCACGGTGATCGCTCCCGCCGAATCCGAGGGCGAGCAGACCAAGACGCTGTCCGCGGAGGAATCCGATGAGACCACGGTCATGACGTCCGTGGACGGGGATACGACCACGGCGATGCCCGCAACGTCAGGCCGTGTCATCTCCTCCGCGCAGGCCGGAGGACGCGAATCGAACATGCTTCCGGACAATGCCGGCGGAAGTATCCAGCATGCTGGACGCCGGGCGTCGTTTGACGCTTGGCTGCATGGCAAGCGTGCGCCGATCGTCATCGCGATCGTCAGCGCGCTTATCGGCGTGGCCGTGAGCGCCGGACTGATCCTGGCATTCACGGGCGGACATGGAACCGATACCGTGGTGCGTGACATGGTCAACAGCAAGCAGACGCCGTCGGATGACAATGCCGGCGATTCCACCTACGGCAGCGGAAACAACGGCACGCAGGACAATATGCAGAACCAGTCCGGCACGACGGACACCGATAAGGATTCCACCACGAACTCCGACAGGAACAACGGCAAGGACACCGGGAAGAAGACGGATTCCACAACCGGCGGCACCGGAACGTCCACCGACGGCTCGGACTCGTCCACCAACACCGGAGACGATTCGAACAAGACGGATTCGTCCACGGACTCCACTACGCCATCCGACGGATCGACGTCAGGCACCAACAATTCGGGACAGTCGGGCGCGGGGACGACCACCACGCCGAATGGTTCGGCATCCACGAACCAGAATCCGACGCCGAACGGTTCGAATCCCAATGGCACATCATCCGGCACGTCAGGCAATGGGACGGACACTTCGAAATAGCCTATGAGGCATGCGGCCGGGGCTTTCCTCGACCACGTGCCCGACACGCCGCGAATTGCATGATTCTGCTCTGTGTTGTATCTTATACAAGGTTTGCAGAGCAGACATTGGGGCTATGGCGCAGCTGGTAGCGCATCTCCATGGCATGGAGAGGGTCAGGGGTTCGAATCCCCTTAGCTCCACCGTTAGGGCTTTCAGAGAAATCTGGAAGTCCTTTTTTGCGAAAACGGCGGACTCAATGCCACGAAAACGGCCACCAGTAACACGACCCAGCCAGTGTCTCCACAGCTCGGAAAGCTAATCAGTGAAGCGTGCGATGGCAAGAAGCCGACGGACTTCATAGTCGCCTGCTCTGACGGAACACATATCACCCCCAACCGTTTGCGCGACCACTTCAACGCGGCCAAAGTCAAGGCCGGAAGACCAGATCTACACTTCCGCACTCCGAGCAACCGGCATCACCGCCGTCGTCGCCGCAGGAGCCAGCTTGAAGGACACGGTAGGGGCTCACATCCCTGCGGGAACACTTCAGGCTCCCACAAGCTTGCACGATGGCCGCACGGCGACGTTCGGGGTCTTTGATGGCCCGAGCCTCCGCCAGACGCCATCAACGCATCAGACGGCGGAAACGATGAAACGTCGGATAATCCGTCTCCACGTCATCCTGTACCATCAGGGGGTTGTTTCGCAAAAATCGGCTGCTTTGGATGGGCTGAATATCGTTGGAATCAAGCCGTTTCTGAGTTTTGGTGTTCTTTGCTGGAACCAGTGGTTTTGGCTAATCCTGACGGTCACTGTTACTGAAATGTTACTGGGATTTGCTGCTTGGGAAGGCGACACGCTCGGCGTGTCGCGGGCGGCTGGATCACGCTCCGGCAAGGGTAATGACTGGGTAACCCCTTGTTCTTTTGAGAGGTCGCTTTGCTGGTTTCCGTTGGTTTCGTTAATCGCATTTTCGTTGCAATGACGCCGTTCTGGTGACGTTCGCGAGATTCGTTGATTGCTGCTGATTTCGCTGTTCTCTGCGGTCATTGTGTCCCGGTTGTGTCCACAGCGGCGCGGGTGTTCCCCAGTCAAATGAACTGGAATGACTGAGGAACAGCGTTGGACACCAATCAACTTGTCCGATTCTCTCCTATGAACTCTTGGAGCTGAGCATGTTGGTTTACTTACCATCCCTATGGTCACTTTCGTCGAGCGGGATTAGAGTAATGTGCGAGAAATCTATTACATCGCCGAAGAATACTTGTGATTCGTATTCCCGGACCTTGGCAGTGGCTGTGACAATTTTCTTAGCCACCATGCCATTGGCTCCATCCATCGGCAGCAACCTGTATTCTCCGGTTTTCTCGGAAATCGTTTTGCGTCCAGAGACGTTTGCGTACCACTGATAGTATCCAAGGAAGACTTTCCGCCTTCCTACATAGGCATTCAAACGGCTGACTCCATGAATGCAAGAAGGGAAACTCACCTTGCGTATCGACATGCTTGGATTAAGAGTGAAGGATAGTCCGTCCCACTTGTGGAAGATATAAGCATCCTTATGTTCCAGTAGAGCCAGATCGATAATGTCGTTCTGGATGTCGAAGTCTCTGATTTCTTTGAACTCCGGGAACAAGATCTCTGACGAGGAACGCCGCTGAAGATCACTGTACAGCTGGGCAATTTCTTGCAGCTGCGCAAAATCAGGAAGATTATTAGTCGGCAAGTTGTCAATAGACAGGAAGGCTTCACCGTCAGGCGAGTGAAGGTTGAACTCCGATCCCTGCGAGAGCTCCTGACAAACGGTTATGGCGTCTTTGACCTTATCAACCGGCTTGCCCACTATATTTTTGATGGTGAAATTCATCTTGACCGTCGTGGTCGCATCACCATCAAAAATAAGTTGGACCCGAAGGCACTCGCTTTCATCCTCACCAGTCCATTGAGCACCGCCTTCAATCCCGTGAGTGCGCTCAACCTGTTTAAGTGACACGGAAGCAGAAGGCGAGGCCAAGATAAGCTCTAAATCATTCCCTTCATTCTGCGGGAGAATGAACGCCCGGCAGGACTGTATCTGCGCATCGGGCAGCGCGTCCTTTAGAAACGGGATATTGCCAGTATCCGCAAGACGAACAGGGAAATCAGCAAGTGAGGTGCCATATTTTTTGAACGACTCAAGCTGCTCACGTTGCTCTTGGTTCTGTGGCACGAACTGCACGGGGAAGGTTATCTTCGCGAATGACGTCGCTTCCTTGTACTTGGCGATCACATCAACGGTGATTGACGACCCGTCCGGCCTCTTTTCCAAAAAAGAGAAAACGAGGTTCGGTCTCGTAATGAAATATGAATGCTCGTCGAACTTACTGGCGATGTTCATGGTATAGGCATAGTTGGGATCACGATTTTCCAGCATGTCACAAATCGAGTGAAGTTTCGACAGCAGCGCTTTATCATCATGCAGATCGTCCACACGAGCGGCTTCGATAAATGTATGGACCAATCGCTCCACTTCGCGTATACCGTTACCGAGGAAATAGTCATAGACCTCGGGCATATCGGTAGCCCAAGCTTGGATGTTGGGTAGCCCGACCCAATCACAATGATATGGCAGTTCCTTCGTTATTTCCTTGAACCACTTCAGATTCTGCGGAGTTGGATCCAAGGGCAAGACCAGATACCAGTTCGCCACCTTATAGCCGGTTTCCCGGATATAGTCGTTCAGCGACTTCAGCGACTTCTTAATCTGACTCTTCTGGCTGGTTTTAAGAGTATGGGCAAACTTCTTCACCTGATAAACGTCATAGGTGCCATCACCGTTCTTCACCTGAAGATCTATCCCATTGTCACCGGATGAAGGGCGAACACGGTTTGCCTCAGGACGCTGCTTGCAAATAAATACGGCAAGCAGCGTCTCCATATCCTCGCCGGACAGATTCCCCCATGGAATAGGATCAACCACGAAAACCTCGCTTCTTGCCAAGTCGGCAACTACCCATTATCATCAGCTCTAGCTTGGTTGATTCGTCTTTGGCGCGCCGCTTGTGCCGCAAGCAACCCGCTTTGTCACGCATCTAACGAGCCGGAACCCTTAGAACATATGTTCTAACATGTGGCCTTGACGCAAGCCTACGGCGGCGGCAATCGCTGACTTCGGACGGTTGATGACAAGCAGACGTACCTCGACTTGGCTAAACACTAGTATTGGCTGAGTCCAGACTCTAGACGGATTGGAGATTCGCAAGTGAGCAAGAGCCCGGTAGTTCATCCCACCAAGAACGAGGCGTTTGATGCAATTAAGCATTCCTTAGCAGACTGGGCCGTCTATACTTCTGATCGTGCTGTTGTCGCGCATGGAGATTCCCTTAATCTAGTGAAGCAGATGCCTGACGACTCCGTTTCATTGATTTTGACTGATCCGCCATATCATTCAACCAAAAAAGCCAACATTGTAAATGATAGGGCTTTTCGCGAAGATGAGGCGTTTATCGAGTGGATTGAAAAATATACACAAGAATGGCAACGAGTTCTTCGATCCAACGGAACATTGTATGTTTTTTGCTCTTCTCGCATGTCCGCTCGCTTAGAGGTAATGATGTCGCATTATTTTCGTCCAATAGCACATGTTGTATGGACTAAACCTAACGAGCCGGGATTTGATGGATGGAAGGGTAAGGCGAAAAAAGAGTCACTAAGGTCTTGGTACCCGCATTCCGAGAGAATACTTGTTTTTGAGCATGGTCAATATGGGGCGATGGAGGCATCTCGTCGCTCTCCTTTTGGTGAATATCTCCGAGACGCACGGAAAAAATGCGGCATGTCCATGCATGAACTTACAGAGGTGACTGGAGCATATGGCAAAGTCAATCATGGCGGAGCCGTTGCCAATTGGGAGGCAGGCAGAAATATACCCAGCGAAGAACAATATAATAAAATGCGTGATGCCTTGATAGCGACTGGCAAGATTGGCGAAATGCCCACGTATCAGGATGTTGTGCGTCCAATGTCGCTAAGCAACGATGTGGAATATACCGACGTATGGGACTTCCCCAGTGTACGTCCTTTCAAAGGTAAGCATCCGGCGGAAAAACCGGTCGATATGCTTGAGCACATCATTCAAGCTTCAACTTACTGTAATGACACCGTACTGGATTGTTTTGCTGGCTCTGGTTCTACTGCTGTCGCTGCACTTAAGCTCGGTAGGAGATCTATCTCCATGGAGATAGAAGACAAGTGGATTAAACGAATTGTGGATGGCATTGAAGCAGCGTCCGACGACATCCACAATTCAACGCAAGAAAAGGCGACTCAAAAATCGAATAGTGTTAGCGAGCTTTCACTATTTGATTGAGATTGTCTAGTGTCTATGTGATTCCGAATAAGAACTTTTGTCATCCATTCGAGAGTGCTTTCGATGCCGGCGTCTTTGACAACCACATTACAGAAGTGGTGTCCCCAACCAAGGTTATACGGCCTATGCTGAAGTCTGCCGACACGTAATTCCTCGATATGGAATAGACTTACCTCGGTTATCGTTATATCCCATGTTTCTCTGCCTTCGGCTTGTTCTTCACGTTGTAGAAATTCATTAGCGTGAATGGGTTGAAGGCAGAGAGGGCATATTGTCACATGCTGGGAATTTATTGCTCTAATATCAATGAGTCTGTCCAAGTCAAGCAGATTATGTTCGTCTGCTTTCCTCATGACACTTTGGCGACGTTCAAGAGCTTCTTGCTCAGACATTGTGTCTGAAATTGCGGTTTCAACCGCTCCCGGGCACATCCAAAATAGGGCCTCTAATTGTGTCTTGACATCGCTGATGATTGACGAGGAGGCATACTCATAAACACGGATTCCCGCTCCTCGCAAATTGGTTTCGTTGTAGCCGATATAGACCCTTGCATTATTGGCATCCGCTGTGGTGCCGTGGACACGGGCTAACACCGTTCCCCCAATTGGTTTTTCTCTACGGATAGGAGCGCAGAATGGTTTGCCGTTGGGAAGGACGCCAACATCGTGGTATTGCGCCCCATAGCGATTCCATTGACTACGACGAAGATATAGGAGAACGGCGTTATTCCCTAGTTCAATTCCTTCTTTGAGAAGTATCTGATCCGCGTCAGCAGTAGTGAAGTACCATTCAGGATCTACGAGAACAATGGATCCGTTTTCGTATTCGTCTTCATTACTGTATGGATGCCTACAGGCAGCCCACTGGCTGTATGGAATTAAAACGGTTGAATTTCTTGAAACCCGGTTCTGGTATATTTCACTGTTACTCGCTCCTCGCGTCTGTCCGGTCTTGTAGATCTTCCTGTCGACCAGAGAAGGCAGCTTCTTAAGACGTTTTGCACACATACCCCGAGTATATAGGGTATATTCATACTTTCTTGGATGGGACGCAACTTTTCTTCGCATCCCATCCGATAGTTGCCGTCACTTGGAGAGCTTGCCGCTGAACGCTTGGTTGACCAAGGTGTAAACGGCTTGTGCGACGCCGATGTCGCCGGTGAGGACGATGCCTCATCCGTAGCCGTGGAAGCCGTTGGTGGCGGCGATGGCGATGACGCCAAGCAGGATGCTCACGCCGAGGGGCGTCAGGCCCACGTAGTCAGCGGGGATGTACTTCTTGAACGCCTGCACTAAGGCGGGCGCGACGAGGGCGACGATGCCGGCCGCAAAGGTGGTCGCTGCGGAAATATCCATGCGTGTTCTCCTTAAGTGTTCGGATATGGGAGGTGCGGCCTCCGGCACGGTGCCGAAGGCCGCAATTGGACGGCGGCTAGTAGCGCAGCTGCTGTCCGGGATAAATGAGGTTCGGATTCCTGAGGTTGTTAAGCTGAGCGACACGCTGCCAGCCGGACACGTCAAAGATGCCGCTCAGCGTCTCATCACGCTTGACGACATGGATCCACGTGCCCGTGCCGGCGCTCGCGGACGGCGGCGGCTTTTTTCGCGGCCGGGCCTGACCCGACACGGCGTCGACGGTCGCGTACGCCGACGAATTCAAGAGCCGTTCCAGGGTCGGGCCGATCTGCAGGGCATCGGCCGAATCGCTGCACCGCGGGTCCATCACGCCGCGCGGCTGCCGCATGTTCAAAGCGCGTCCCGTCAGCCGCGTGAGGGCGCGCCGCGAGGCGCTGGCGCGCGACATCCTCGGGATCCACCCGGATTTCCTCATGGCCGTGTACGGATACGGGAAGATGCATGCCCGGCCGATCGCCCGGGGTTGGGATCCGGACGGAATCGGACGCCGCCGGGGCGATGGAATGCGGCATGCTTCCCTCGACTGGCACGGTCGGCGGCTCCTGTGGCAACGCCATGGCCGAGAGCGTCAACGGCGCGTACAGGACCGAACTCGTCTGGCGGCGCAAACCCTTCCGGGACCTAGGGAACCTGGAGCTGGCGACGTTCCAGTGGGTCTCGTGGCGGAACTCGAAGCGGCCGCACCGGCCCCCGGACCACAAGACACCGCAGGCGGTGAAAACCGGGTATTATGCAAACCAAGCGGCACAAGCCGCCTCACTATAAGGGCGGAACAAAAATCAGGCCACTTCAATCTGTATTTCTTCAGCCCAATAATCGGGGTACATATCATCCGATAGCCGGACAAGTATTCACAAGGGATTTATTGCTGGAGGGCTTTTCTTTTCCATGATTGATTGGATAGCGGATGATCGTGGTTGGACGCCTCAGCAAGGTGCGGAACAGGTGCATCTCTCCTAAATGTGTTTTCAGATGAGGCACGTATGTGATGTTATTCACGTTGGGCGAACATGCGTTGTGGGGTTTCTTGCCGTAATCTGAAAGTATGTCCGCATTCCATGGGCACGCAAACGAAAGGACGTCATCATGGCAGATCTCACCGATGAGATGAAGGAATTCCTCAACAGCAACCTCGCATGGGTGGCCACCATCAGCAAAGAAGGCCAGGTTGATCTCGGACCGAAAATGAGCATGTTCATCATCGACAGCAACCATATCGGCTACCACGAGCGCACCGCGGGCCAAACATACCGTAACCTGCTTGACGGCAGCGATCTGGTCGTCGCGGTCGCCAATCTTGAACAGAAGAAAGGCTACCGCTTCCGTGGCAACGTCGTGCTTCATTCCGACGATGCGATCTATGACGAGCAGGTCAAGGTCGCTGAGGAACGCGGTACGAAAAAGCCGACAACCATTCCGGTATTGGAGATTACGGAAATCCAGGATCTCACCCCGGGCGCTACGGCAGGTAAAACCATCGTCAAGGACTGATCAGTTCCATACTGACCTAGTCGAAACGATAACAGCGGAGAACCGCAGGCGGGACAGCATGTCCGGTCTGCGGTTCTCCGCTGTTATCGGAACGGAATATCGCGCATATGCAGCATATCGTTCGCGGCGGTTCGACTATGGATCCCTATACGACAGCTGCATGTATGGGTTGTGGATAAGTGTGGATAAGTGTTCGCTCATCCACTTATCCACAGATTTTCTTAAGGAGGTGGCGGGCGAATATTGGTTTCTGCCATGCTGGTCTGCACGCATAAGCGAAGACGCTCATGCAACAACCAGCAACCGAAGAAGGTGAACCATGACACAACACACCATACGCCGCCGATGCGTAGCATTCCTCGCCATTGGCGCTATGGCGGCCCTCGCCATGCCGAGCACGGCCCAAGCTGCTCCACAATTAGCCGATCTGGGCGTCAAACAGTCCATGAGCGTGAAAGCAAGCAACGGGGAAAGCCTCGAAGGCAAGGACCTCCGCGCCATCCAACTCGCCACATACACTGCGGCAAGCGTGGACGGCAACACGATCGTCGGCTACGATCTGACCACGAACACGGCATTGGCACCAGACATCACCGCGGCGGCCAAAACAGCCGGAGCCACCGACGCGAACCTTACCGTCAACGGCAAAAACGATCCGATGGCGTGGGTGGTGAAGAATCTGACCGACTCACGCAGCGATCTGTGGAGCGGAAAGCTACGCAACTTCTGCAATAGCCTCGCCAAACAAACCAACTTCGCCAAACAGGAGGGAACGGCGGTCGCCACAGCCAGCCAAGACAAAACCACCATGTCGACCGGCAACGTACTTGTGCCGGGAATCTACGCCATCGTGGACCGTACCCCGGCAATAACCACGCCAAGCAGCGGAACCGCCGTCAAAACGACCGCGTCCATCATGATGATGAACGGCACCGCGGTCAACGGCATCAGCCAACTGCGCACGGCCAGTGGCACGACCTTGACGCTCGGACAGGTGATCTACAAGGTATCCAGCGTGGAAGCACCCGATAAGAAAGTCAACGTCGGCAGCACGTGGAAAGACAGCGCATCCGAAGCGATAGGCAAGGATCTGACCTACCGCGTGACGCAGAAAATCCCTAACTGGACAGGCTATGATCACTACCATCTCGCGTTGAATGACAAGCTTGGCACAGGCCTCGACTACGTTTCGCTCACTTCGATTACCGTCGGAGGCAAAGCATTGGCAGACACGTTCTACAAGGAAAACGTCAACGGCAAAACCATCAGTTGGCTGTTCGGCGTCAACGGAGACATCCTCGCTTCAGACGCATCAAAGGCAGCCCTGCCGGTCGGTTCGACGATCACCGTCACCTACACGGCCCGCCTCAACGGCAACGCGGTCATCGGAAGCCCCTGCAACGTCAACTACATCGACTTGGAATACTCCCATAACCCCAACGCATGGCAGGACCACAACAACCAGCCCGGCAACGAGGTCAAAGTCTGCACCGGTGAAATCGCATTGCGTAAGGTCGACGCCAAAAACCAAAAGCTCACCGGCGCGAAATTCACCATCGCCCAAGGCGCCAACAACAAAACACCTTTGAAACTCGTATCACTCGGCAAAGGCAACTACCGCCTCGCCACCAGCAGCGACACCACAACCACCACCACGTTCGAAGCCGGCGAAACCAAAATCCAAGGACTCAAAGGCGAATACACCATCACCGAAACACAAGCGCCCCAAGACTACTCACCGCTCATGCTGCCCAGCGCAGTCGTCACCGTCAACGTTGACGACGCCACCATGACGTGGAGCATCGACGTCAAATCCGACCCCAACAACCTCATTAAAAAAGGCGACAGCCACACCGTGGTCGTCACCAACATCCGCACCATCACCGAAATACCGTTGACCGGCGCGGCAGGATTGACCATGCTTTTCAGCATCGCAACGCTCCTCTTCATAGGAGGCATCGTAATGCTGCGCATGTGCAAATCAGCTGACGACCGCTAACCGGCATCCAACGATAGGAAACACATGACGGTCCCCACGCACGACAAACCCCGACACAAAAACACGTCGGCAAAACGCAACATCATCCGATGGTGCGTGGGAACCGCCATGCTCACCGCAACAGCACTCATCATCAGCATCCCCCTGATCATGCGCGCCGAAGACAACATCCAACAAGCAGCCAACGTCAAAGCATACGCAGCCACCGTCACCAACACCACAGACACGACAATCCAAGAAAGCAAAAGGCAGGCAAAACTCTACAACGCACGCCTCGCCAACCGAACCAAACCACAAACCGACGATCCAGCAGACAACTCAACCAACAACCAAACCGACAACCAAACAAAGGATAAAACCCCAACACAAAATCCCATCGAATACAACCAACAACTCATCATCCCACCCAGCGACGTCATAGCAACCATCAACTACCCAAAACTCGGCATCAACCTACCCATACGCCACGGAACCAGCGAACAAGTGCTCGCCATCGGCGCCGGACACTGGAAGGGAACATCCCTACCGATCGGGGGAGCGGGAACCCACACCGTCATCACCGCACACCGAGGCCTCGCCGACAAACTCATGTTCACCAAACTCGACCAAGCCCGCGAAGGCGATGAATTCACCATCACCACCCTCGATGAAACCCTCACATACCAAGTGCAAACCATCCGCACCATCACCCCCGACGATTTCACCTGGATAAACAAACACGACGACACCGCCGATCAGGCCACGCTCATGACCTGCACCCCATACGGCATCAACACACACCGACTCCTCGTCACAGGAACACGCATCCCAAACCACGACGAATGCCCGCCCGAAACAGGCTGCCTCACCGACGGAACACTCACCGCCACAGCGTTCGTGCTCACCACCGTATGGGCAATCATCATCGCGCTCGCACGCCACAGTTACAATGAAATGCATGATCGACGAAGTATTGTTCCTACGCCACGGACGCACCGCCTACAACCTCGCAAGACGACTGCAAGGCCAAATCGACATTCCCCTCGACATCGTCGGCAGGTGGCAGGCCGACCAAAGCGCTTATGAACTCGCCAAAAAGTACTATTGGGCGAAAGTCGCGCACCTCGCCGACCATAATGACGAACTCGCCCAACCCGCGTACAAGGGCGCGTATCTCGCCGATATCGACGAAATCAACGAGGCGCCGGCCGCAAGTCGACGCATGGTCGTCGTGTCGTCAGACCTTTTCCGCGCCCAACAGACCGCCCACGCCATTGCCGACCTTCTCGGACTTGACGTAGTCCTCGACCCGCACCTACGTGAACGCAGCTTCGGCGAATGGGAGGGCATGACCCGTGAGGAGATCCTCGAACAGTACGCCGACGACTACCATTCATGGCGCGCCCACACCGGGGGCGAAACCAAGCATGGCGTCGAAAGCCGCCGCCACACCGGCCAGCGTGGCGCCCACGCCATCCGAAGCATCATCGCCGAACATGCCGGCGATTCCATGCCAACCACGCTGCTCGCCGTCGGCCACGGATCATGGATCGTGGCCACCGTCGCCGTATTGCTTGACATGGATCCGGACGATCTCAACAATCTCGGCGCCATGCGCAACGCCTTCTGGACGCGGATGAGCGTCGATGCCAGACGTGGCCCCGCCGAACCCGACACATGGCAGTGGAAGCTCGACGCCTTCAACCAAGGCCCGGCCATCGCGGCGCTTACGGACTGGGAGAATGGGCCGAAGGAATTGCGCGGCCCGAACATGCCGTTGTGGAAGCCCATCATGCAGTGACATGCGGTAACCCACGGTGGGCCATTGCTCACCGTGGGCGCATGCGGTGAACATGAATTCTCGATGAAATCTCCGGCTTGTGGTCGGTTAGCTCCCAAGGTTGGACTATCCTAAATAAGGTTGTTTGCCCGAATGGCCCCTGAGCGGCTGCGAAAAACTGGTCGCAGTAGGCTATGGGATTCGGGCTGCCGTACAGCGATAGAACGTTGGAAAGCGCGAAAGGCGGGTGAGAGACATGTTGAGAATGTTCAGAACGATTAACGGCCAGGTGGAGCAAATCCAAAAACCGGAGAACGGCTCCTGGTTATGTCTCTCGGCGCCCACCGACGTGGAGCTCGCCAACGTGTCTATGGAAACCGGCATCGACCTGGCCGACCTGCGCGCCCCTCTGGATGACGAGGAACGCTCGCGCGTCGACGTCGAGGACGACTACACGATGATCATCGTGGACATTCCTACCGTGGAGGAACGCGGCGGCCGCGACTGGTACGAGACCATCCCGTTGTCGATCATCATCACCCAGTCCGCCATCATCACCGTCTGCATGCAGGACACGCCCGTGCTGCACCCGTTCATGGAAGGCACCATCCGCGGCTTCAACACATACATGAAGACCCGGTTCATCCTGCAGATCCTGTACCGCAACGCCACCATGTACCTGCGTTACCTGCGCATCATCGACCGCGAAAGCGACAAGCTCGAACTGAAGCTGCGCCACTCCATGCAAAACCGAGAGATCCTCATGCTGCTGGAACTGAGCAAGACATTGGTCTACTTCACCACATCTCTCAAATCGAACGAAATCGTCATGGAGAAGCTAACCACGCTGCCGCGGCTCAAGCAGTATCCGGAGGACGAGGACCTGCTCGACGACGTCATCACGGAAAACAAGCAGGCAATCGAGATGGCCAACATCTACAGCGGCGTTCTCGCCAACATGACCGACGCGTTCGCATCGATCGTGTCGAACAACCTGAACAACGTGATGCGCATCTTCACCATCATCTCCATCACCCTGTCGATTCCGACCCTGATCTTCTCCATGTACGGCATGAACTTCCAGGAAGGCATGCTCGGCATGCCCCTCACGGACAAGCCATGGGGCTTCGCGGTGATCATCGGCATCTCACTGGTCCTTTCGGCGATCGTCACCTGGTTCCTCACCCGGTCGCGCATGTTCAAGTGACGTCCATGATGGGAAAAGCGCGATACGTGGCCGCGGCGGCATGCGCGGCATTACTTGCGGCCGGCGCCGGCGCGTGCGGCACATCGGTTTCCGTGGTGACCGAAGGCGCGGCGCAGGGGCCGACGATCGCGATAGGAGTGGCCGCCGACCAGCCGGGGCTTGGATACCTGCATGGAGGCGAATACTCCGGCTTCGACATCGACGTGGCCAAATACGTGGCGAAAACCCTCGGATACGCGGAAAAGCAGATCGTGTTCAAACAGCTGTCCCCGGCCATGCGAGCCTCCGCGCTCACCGACGGCACGGTGGACATGGTCGTGGATTCCTTCTCCATGGACGGGACCCACGATGGTGAGGCCGACGTCGCCGGACCATATCTGACGGTCCGGGAGGCGCTGCTCATCCGCTCCGACAGCGCATCCGAAATCACCGGGACCGACAGCCTGTCCGATAAAACCGTATGCGCGGTCGCTGGAAGCGCGGCGGACGACAACATCCGCAACCGCACGAAAAACACCCGCACGACGGTGGCGGAACGCGACACGTATCCGCAATGCATGACGGCGCTGATGATCGGCGAGGCCGACGCCGTCGCCGCCGACGACGCGATCTCGGCCGGACTGGCGTCGAACAACACAGGCGACCATCTGAAGATCGTCGACGTTCCCGACACCACCTGGTCCTACGGCATCGCCGTCAAATCAGGACAGGACGAGCTGGTCGGGCAAATCGACGCCGCATTGCGCGCCATGGTCAAGGACGGCTCGTGGCAGAAGGCCGCGGCCGACATGGGCAAGTCGATCGGATACACGCCCGACGCGTCCATGAATCCGCCGAAGGCAACGGCCGAGGCCCCGTCCTCCGGCACGTCCGCGGCATCGGAAAAATAACGGCGGCGCACGTGCCTGAATAGTGGTTGATTCCTTGCGAAGTGTCCAGTTGCGCGGCTAATTTCATGCATTATGAGTGACACTGAGAAAAGCGCGCAGGCGCAACCGAACGAATCCGCCGAACCGTCGTTCCGCTACAACGCGAAGCTGGCGCAGGGCATCGAAGAGAAATGGCAGAAGATCTGGGATGACGAAGGCACCTTCTGGGCCGCCAACGTCAACGGCGACCTGAAGGACGGCAAGGGCCATAACGCCGAAGGCCGCCCGTCCTATTTCGCGATGGACATGTTCCCGTACCCGTCCGGCAAGGGCCTGCACGTCGGCCACCCGCTGGGCTACCTCGCCACCGACGTGGTCAGCCGCTACCACCGCATGAAGGGCGAGAACGTGCTGCACGCCATGGGCTACGACGCCTTCGGCCTGCCGGCCGAGCAGTATGCCGTGCAGACCGGCCAGCATCCGCGCATCACCACCGAACAGAACATCGCCAACATGCGCCGCCAGCTGCACCGCATGGGCCTGAGCTTCGACAACCGTCGTTCCTTCGCCACCATCGACCCCGGCTACGTGCGTTGGACCCAGTGGATCTTCTCCCGCATCTACGACGCCTGGTACGACGAGGACGCCACCAACCCGTCCGGCTCCAGGGGCTGCGCCCGCCCGATCAGCACGCTCGTCGAACAGTTCGAATCCGGCAAGCGCGCCATCCCGGGCTTCGAAGGCAAGGCCTGGGCCGACCTGAGCGAAGCCGAGCAGGCCGACGTGCTCAACGACTTCCGTCTGGCCTACATCTCCAAGTCCCCGGTCAACTGGTGCCCGGGCCTGGGCACCGTGCTCGCCAACGAGGAGGTCACCGCCGAAGGCAAGTCCGAACGCGGCAACTTCCCGGTGTTCCAGCGCGAACTGCGCCAGTGGTCCATGCGCATCACCGCATACGGCCACCGTCTGATCGAAGACCTCGACACCATCGACTGGCCTGAGAAGGTCAAGCTCATGCAGCGCAACTGGATCGGCGAATCCCACGGCGCTTCCGTGCATTTCGACGTCGAGACCCCGAACGGCGTCAAGGACATGGAGATCTACACCACCCGTCCCGACACCCTCTTCGGCACCACCTTCGCAGTCGTCTCCCCGGAACACCACCTGCTTGAGGACGTGCCTGCCGAATGGCCGGCGGAAACCCCCGAGGATTGGAAGGGCGGCTACGCCACCCCGGTCGAGGCCGTGAAGGCGTACCGTCTGGCCGCCGAAGCCAAGACCGCCAAGGACCGCGTGGACGAGGCGGGCGAGAAGACCGGCCTGTTCACCGGCCTGTACGCCATCAACCCGATCACCGGCGCTAAGCTGCCGCTGTTCACCGCCGACTACGTGCTCATGGACTACGGCACCGGCGCGATCATGGCAGTGCCGGGCGGCGACCAGCGCGATTACGATTTCGCCGTCAAGTTCGGCCTGCCGGTCATCTACACCGTCAAGCCGCTGCCGGAATCCGGTGACGACCTCGCCAACTATGAGGGCAAGGCGCCGTTCGTCTCCCATGACGGCATCGTCATCAACTCCTCCATCGACGCGACCAAGGCCAAGGGCGATTCCCTGAGCCTCGACGGCCTGCGCGTGGACGAGGCCATCGACAAGGTCAACGCCTGGCTCGAATCCGCCGGCGTCGGCAAGGGCACCGTCAGCTACCGTCTGCGCGACTGGCTGTTCAGCCGTCAGCGCTACTGGGGCGAGCCGTTCCCAATCGTCTACGGCGAGGACGGCACCCCGCACCTGCTTCCCGACGAGCAGCTGCCGATCAACCTGCCGGACGTGCCGGACTACAGCCCGAAGACCTTCGACCCGGAGGACGCCGAATCCGACCCGGAGGCTCCGCTGAGCCGCAACGAGGACTGGGTCAAGGTCGAGCTCGACCTGGGCGACGGCAAGAAGACCTACTACCGCGACACCAACACCATGCCGAACTGGGCCGGCTCCTGCTGGTACTACATGCGTTACCTCGACCCGACCGACACCAAGCACATGGTGGAGAAGGACGAGTTCGACTACTGGATGGGTCCGGACCACAACAAGACCGCCGGCAAGTCCGGCGGCGTGGACCTGTACATCGGCGGCGTCGAACACGCCGTGCTGCACCTGCTGTACTCCCGCTTCTGGCACAAGGTGCTGTTCGACCTCGGCTACGTCGACTCCATGGAACCGTTCCACAAGCTGTTCAACCAGGGCATGATCCAGGCATACGCCTACACCGACGACCGCGGCCAGTACGTGCCGGCCGCCGAAGTGGTGGAAGGTCCCGCCGACGCCAACGGCGAGCCGACGTTCACATGGAACGGCCAGCATGCCAACCGCGAGTTCGGCAAGATGGGCAAGAGCCTGAAGAACATCATCACGCCTGACGACATGTATGAGAACTACGGCGCGGACACCTTCCGCCTGTACGAGATGGGCATGGGCCCGCTGGCCGAATCCCGTCCATGGAACACCCGCAACGTGGTCGGCTCCATGCGTTTCCTGCAGCGCCTGTGGCGTAACGTCATCGACGAGACCACCGGCGAGGTGCGCGTCACCGACGGCGAGCTTGACACGAAGACGCTGAAGCTGCTCAACAACACGATCGCCGACGTGACCGTCGAGATGGAGGCCATGCGTCCGAACACGGCCATCGCCAAGCTCATCGTGCTCAACAACCATCTGACCAGCCTCGACGCCGTGCCGCGCGCCGCCGTCGAACCGCTGATCCTGATGCTCTCTCCGATCGCCCCGCACATCTGCGAGGAACTGTGGAGCAAGCTCGGCCACACCGAATCCCTGGCGCACGCCGACTGGCCGAAGGCCGACGAACGTTACGTCGGACAGGATTCCGTCACCGCGGTCGTGCAGATCAAGGGCAAGGTGCGCGCCAAGCTCGAGGTCTCCCCGGACATCGATCCGAAGGAGCTGGAGAAGATGGCGCTCGAAGCCGTCGCCGACCGACTGGGCGGCAAGGAGCCACGCAAGGTCATCGTCAAGGCTCCGAAGATCGTCTCCATCGTTCCCGCGGAATGATCTTCTGACGAGACGGCCCGCATAAGAGGACGCGGGTTCTTCCGCACCATGGCGACACGCCAGGAATGTGGATAACCCGCGTTCTCCGACCACAGGAGCCGTTTCGGCTGGACAGTATGCCCATGCATCCTCCAATGTTGGATGCATGGGCATATTTGCATTTCGCGGCACTCACCCCATCCGTGCCATCCACACGGCGGACGGCGGCACTGGCATGCCGGTCGCCACGAAGCGGCTGCGGGGATTGGGCATGCCCGAAAAACCGTCCCGACCCAACAGCCTTACGGCCATGGAGGCGCAATCGGACGAACCGTCCGCATCACACGAACCCGCACGACCGATGCCGCAGCGGAAGACGCATGACGCGAAACCGACATTGGCGGAGCTCGCCGGCGTCCGGCCGACGGACAAACCCGACGAGGGGGAGCGGCCGAAACGCGACAGGCCACGATTGGCGTTCCGCCCGTTCCACGCGCTCATGGCGATCCTCACTTTGTCGTGCGCGCTGTGCGCGAGCCTGACCATGCTCGTCCAACAGACGATCCACTACAGCGAACTGCAGCATTCGCGGTCGCAGATACGCTCACAGGCCCAACAGCAGCCGCAACAGGCCCCGCAAACGGAACAAACGCCGGCACCGCAAGAAAACGGGCCGACGCAGGACGCGTCCACACCGGACAGCCATGACGGGCAAGACGGAGCGCAGCAATCGAACCAGCTTGACCTCAACACCGCAGACCTAGGCGAATTGCAGACCCTCAAAGGCGTCGGACCGGTCACCGCGCAGCGCATCCTCGACTATCGAACGCAGATAGGACGGTTCGACAACGTCGACCAGCTTCTGGAAGTCAAGGGCATCGGTTCGAAGACTCTGGCGAAATTCCGCGACCAAGTGTGCGTGAGATGACGGGCACACGCGATTGGCTGACCAGGGAGCGCGGGAGCCGAGACTGGAGACTGCTGCCGGCCGCAATATGCGGTTGGGCGGCCAGTCTGGCCGCGCACGCCGGCTTCGCATATTGCATGTCGCATGACGGCATGCTCGGCGCTTTGCCGGCCGTTCTCACCTGCATGATACCGCTGGCGGTCCTGGCGGGACTGCCCTTCCCACGATTGCCGGCGTCCGTTCGACGACGGATAACGCTCTGGCATGCGAGCGTCACGGTCTGCGCGATCGCTGCGATGGTTTGCGCGGCAAGCGCGTTGACCTATGATTTGCTGCAATGGCGCGACCCGGCTTCTCGGGCGGCCGCGGAAGGCGACGCTTCCGTCGTCGTCACGGCGCGCGCCACCTCGCCGACCGTCATCTCCGACAGACGGTCGAACGACTGCCGTGCCGACGCGCGCATCACATCGGTCACCATCGACGGCGTACGGCAAACCAGTTCGGCACGAGCGCGTATATACGCGGACCGGCCTGAATGCGGCAAACTCAAACAGGACGGCACCTACAAGATCGCGGGCCGCATCTCCGAAGCGCGATACGGTGCCATGCCGTTGTGGCTGACCGACGTCACGACAGTCGAACACGTCAGGCCGCCAAACCTGCCGATGCGCGCCATCGGCATGATGCAGGAGGCGTTCTTCGTCCAAACCGCACGTCTTTCCGACCAAGGGAAAGTGCTCGTCCCCGGACTGACATTGGGTGTTCTCGGACAGGACTACGTGCCGGCCGAAGGCGATGGCACCGACATCGATTCCACATACGCCGCACAGGTGGAGGACGCGTTCCAAAGGTCCGGAATCGTGCATCTCATGGCGGTCAGCGGCGGCCATCTGGCCGTGACCGCCGCATTGGTGCGTTCCGTCTGCTCGTTCTTCCTTCTGCCGCGACGATTCACCGCACTGCTGGTCGCCATGTCGTACATCATGCTGTCGGCATGCGTGTTTCCGTCGGATTCGGTATCCCGCGCGCTTTTGATGGGATTGTCCGGCGCGGCATGCCTGTTCATCGGCAGACGAGGCCAGGCGATGGCGTCGTTGAGCTGGACCACATTGGCTATGCTGATGGCATGCCCGCACATGTCGCAAAGCTTCGGATTCGCCCTGTCCTGCGCCGCGGTGCTCGGCATCGTGCTGTTCGCCGACACCCTCAACGCATGGATGGAACCGGTCCTGCCACGGTTCGTGGCCGAGGCTCTGTCCATGACCATAGCGGCGCAAGTGTTCACCCTGCCGATCCAGGTGCTCATCGAACCGGAACTGCCGGTGTTCTCCATACCGGCGAATCTGATGGTGGCGCCGTTCGTGGGTTTCGCCACATTGGCCGGCCTGGCCAGTCTTGCCGTCTCATGGCTGATTCCGTGGCTCGGCCTGCAACTGGCCCGTGCGGCCTCCTGGGGCACCGCGGTCATGGAACTGACCGCCCTTGAACTGGGTTCCGGCAGCCAGGCCACGATACCGTGGGCCGGAGGCGTCGAGGGAGCGGTCCTCGTCTGCGTGGTGGAAGCCGCCTGCGCGGCCGCCGCGATCATGACGCACCGGCTGTTCGGACGCATGATGGTCCAGGAACCCGATCTGCCCGGAAAACGTCTGATAGCCAACCCTGTGGAACGGCTGCGCATGTGGATGGAACGTACTCGGAAGGCATTGCGCGAACTGCAATGGGAGGAATAGGCCATGCCGGTTTTGTCCACCGATACAGCGAGATTGAATGGTATGCCGAAACCATCCGCAGCCACCACGCCCTTCCACCTCGTGTACGGAGGCGACTCGTACCTGAACGACCAGACGGTGCGCGACCTCAAACACGAGGCGCAACGCCGGTATCCCGACGCGGAAACCATCGAACTCGACGCGGCAAACGCCGACCATTACGCCTTCGACGAGGCGGTAAGCCCATCATTGCTTGCGGATCGCGCCATCGTCATCGTCACCAACCTGCAGAACGCGGACGAAAAACTGGGCGACGCCATGGTCTCTTACTGCAGACAGGCGTGCAAGGAGCCGGCGGACGCGTGCATCGTCATCTGCCAGCATGAGGGCGGTGTGAAGGGCAAACGTCTGGTGGAGCAGCTCACCAAGGCCGGAGCGTACAAGGACGCTGTCGCCGACCTGAAGAAGCCCGAGGCCAAACTCAACTTCGTCATGCAATGCTTCGAACGGCGCAAACGCCGCGTCGAGCCGATGGCCGCGCAGCAACTCGTGGCCGTGTTGGGGGATAGGACCGGCGAGCTTGCGGCCATGGTCGGCCAGTTATGCTTCGATTTCGACGACAATCCCATGACGCTCGCCCGCGTCAACCAATATCTCACCTCCAATCCGCAGGTGGATGGCTTCCGTGTCGCCGACCTCGCGTTGTCGGGACGTACGGCGGACGCGATCATCGCCATGCGATCGTCCGTGGAACAGGGCACCGCTCCGATCGCGCTTATCGGCGCGCTGGCCATGAAGCTGCGGACGATGGCGAAGGCGTCGGCGGTGCGTGCGGGCACCATTTCCACAGCCGAGGCGAAAACGAACCCCTGGGTGTTGAAGAACGCGACCCGGCAACTATCCGGATGGACGTCAAGCGGCATGAGCGCATGCATCCAGATGCTCGCATGGGCCGACGAGCAAAGCAAAACCAATGGCTCGGACCCGGTCTATGCTTTGGAACGGTCCATCGAACTGATCAGCCGCAAAGGACGTGCCGCATGAGCAACACCATTACCATCACAGTCGCCACCGGCGAGGACATGCAGGCGTTGGGGGAGCGTTTGGCGAAGCTTGCCCGTGGAGGCGACGTGCTGTTGCTGTCCGGTCCGCTTGGCGCCGGCAAGACCACGTTCGCGCAAGGGTTCGGCGCGGGACTTGGCATCGGAGAGCCCATCGTCTCGCCGACCTTCACCATCGCACGCAAGCTTGAGGGACGGTTCGCGGACGGTTCGCCGGCGCATCTGGTGCACGTCGACGCCTACAGGCTCGGCGGCAACGCCTACGCGCCCGGACAGGACACGGTCGGACGGCTATTGGACGAATTGGAATCGCTCGGCTTGGACGAGGAATTGGAGGATCCGGGCGAGCATACCGTCATCCTGATGGAATGGGGCGAGCAGATGGCCGCCGCATTGGCTCCGGAACGGCTTGAAATCCACATCGACCGTCCGCTTGACGCGCCCGCCGTGACCGCGGACGGCGAGCTGACCAGCGCGGGCGCACGCACGGTGACGTTGGTGCCGGTGGGCGCTGCCTGGGATTCGTTCGATTTCACCGCGGGAAAACGCTGACCCTGTCTAAGACGCATCCGACGTGGCCGACCGCACCGCATGCCGTGGCTTCCAGCGCCGGTTGTACAGTGGTTGGCAGTTTGGCACAAGGAGTTTTCAAGCATATGCAGACACTGGTGATTGACACCTCATATGGTTCGACCGTAGGCGTGGTCGGACATGAACCCATCGTCGAAACGGATTCGCGCACCCATGTCGAGAAACTGCAGGTGAACATCGCGCAAGCCGTCGAACAGGCCGGACTGCAGGCGTCGGACATCACCCGCATCGTCGTCGGCGTCGGACCGGCGCCATTCACCGGCCTGCGCGCCGGCATCGTCGCGGCCAAGGCATTGGCCTTCGCCACAGGCGCGCAACTGGTCGGACAGGACGTGCTCGCGCCGCAATGCCTGGCACATACTCAAGCTACGGACGATCGCCGCCATCTGACGCTTGCCGTCAACGACGCGCGTCGCCGGCAACTGTATTTCGCGCTGTATGACGGCGGCACCGTTGCGGACGGCGTCGGACAATCGCCCATAACGTTGATCGACATGGACATCGACTATCCGGATTCCATCACGATGCGCGTCAATGACGTTCTTACGAAGCTCGCCGACACGGGCAAGCCGTACGTCGTGGACGTCATCGGCCATGGTGCGGTCAAATACGCGCAGTCGTGGAATGCGATTGCCTCCCTCGGCGAAGTCGACGACCATGCTCTGCTCGACGAAGGCGCGGAAGGATTGGCGCGATTCGCGGCCTTCACCACCAGCGAACAGGCGTTGGCAGAACCGACCCCCGTCGAACCGTTATATCTGCGTCGTCCGGACGTGTCAGTGCCCAACCCGCTCAAGCATGTGCTCAACCATGCCGGCGCCGAACGAACGGAGTGACGGCACGCCCATGATTGTCGACCATTCCCAGATTCCGGAAGACACCGCCGTCGGACAGATCGCCGCATTGGAAAAGGACCTGTTCGGCCGCGGAGCGTGGAGCGAACAGTCCGTACGGCAGGAATTCCACGCTCCGGCACGCACGTATCTGCTCGACATTGAAGGCGATGCCGTACAGACGGCGGATCCCGTCGTCCGAGGCTACGCAGGCTACTGGTACGACGGCGACGACGCGGAGATCATGACGATCGGCGTCGGCAGACCATACCAACGGCAGGGGATAGCGGCGGCGCTTCTCGAAACACTGATCGTCTCGGCGCGTCGGCAGGGCGCCAAACGCATGCTTCTGGAAGTCCGAGTCGACAACGTGCCGGCATTGGCGTTGTACGAAAGGTTCGGCTTCACGCGGATGGGATTGCGCAAACGCTACTACCAGCCAGAAGGCATCGACGCGTACACCATGAGCCTCGACTTGGAGCCGCGCGTCGTCGGCTTCAGCGCAACAGCGGATACAGAGCACACTTCAGCAACACACACAACGGAGCAGCAATGAGCGAACCAATCGTACTCGGCATCGAATCGACCTGTGACGAAACGGCGGCGGCCGTGGTGCAGGGACGCACCCTCATTTCCAACGTGGTCGCGTCCTCCATGGACGAGCACGCCCGCTACGGCGGCGTGATTCCCGAAATCGCCTCTCGCGCGCACGCCGAAGCGTTCGTGCCATGCGTCTCCAAAGCTCTGGCCGACGCGAACATGACGCTGTCCGACGTCGACGCGATCGCCGTATCCGCGGGACCTGGCCTCGCCGGCTGTCTCGCGGTCGGCGTGTCCGGCGCGAAATCGTTGGCATGGGCCGCGAACAAGCCGATCTACGGCATCAACCACGTCATCGGACATATCGCGGTGACGCAGCTGCAGTTCGGACCGTTCCCCAAGGACACGCTTGCGTTGATTGTGTCGGGCGGGCACACTTCGCTGCTGCATGTCGAAGACGTGGCGCGGCATATCGACGTGGTCGGCACCACGCTCGACGACGCTGCCGGCGAATGCTTCGACAAGGTGGCGCGTCTGCTTGGTTTCCCGTATCCCGGCGGCCCGCACATCGACCGTCACGCGCAGCTGGGCAACCCACATGCCATCAAAGTGCCTCAGGGCCTTACGCAAGGCAAGGCGGGGCAGCAGCATCCGTACGATTTCAGTTTCTCCGGCGTGAAGACGGCCGTGGCGCGTTGGATCGAACAGCAGCAGGCGGAGGGCAATGAGATTCCCATCGACGACGTGTGCGCGTCGCTGGCCGATTCCGTCGCGACGGTGCTCGCCAAGAAGGCGATGCGCGGTTGCGAGCAGTACGGTTCGAAGACCCTGATCGTTGGCGGCGGCTTCTCCGCGAACTCCCAACTGCGCGCCAAACTGTTGGAGGTCGGAGCCAAGCATGGCGTCGAAGTGCGTATCCCGCAAATCAAACTGTGCACCGATAATGGCGCTATGGTGGCCATGCTGGGCGTGAACCTGGTGGAGAGCGGCGTGAAACCGTCCGAACCGGATTTCGCAATCGATTCCGCCATGCCGTTGACGAAGATCAGCATGTGACGGTAGTCCCGCCGCAGCAGGGGAGACACGCGCGGGATTTGCATTTTGCGTTTTACCGCGTATGATTCATGTCTTGTGCACAGCGCATTCCTGCGTAGCTCAGTTGGCAGAGCATCCGACTGTTAATCGGACGGTCACTGGTTCAAGCCCAGTCGCAGGAGCCATTCGAAAAATCCCCTTGGAAACAAGGGGATTTTTTCATTTTCAACGACTCTTGGCATTTTTGGCCACCCTTCATGTTTATCCGTCGGCGGAAACCGTGGTTCGTCCAGCCGTCCATGCGTATGATGAACGCACCGGGTCAATCAAACAAAGGAAGGAAGTCCATCATGTGCACTGGCGTTCGTTTCTCCGACGAAGAGGGAAACATGTATTTCGGTCGCAACCTCGACTGGAGCTTCTCATACGGCGAAAGCATCCTGGCCACTCCACGCGGCTACCACTACGACAACGTGTTCGGCGCGAGCGGCAAAGCCACGCCGAACGCGGTGATCGGCGTGGGCGTGGTCATGGCCGACCGTCCGATGTATTTCGACTGCGCCAACGAGCATGGTCTGGCCATCGCGGGATTGAATTTCCCCGGCTACGCGGAGTTCGTGCATGAGCCGGTCGAAGGCACCGACAACGTCGCGACCTTCGAATTCCCGCTGTGGGTGGCACGCAATTTCGATTCCGTCGACGAAGTCGAGGAGGCGTTGAAGAACGTGACCCTCGTCTCCCAGATCGTGCCCGGCCAGCAGGAGTCGCTGCTGCATTGGATCATCGGCGACAGCGAGCGCAGCATCGTCGTCGAACAGATGGCGGACGGCATGCATGTGCACCATGACGACGTAGACGTGCTGACCAACCAGCCGACGTTTGGCTTCCATATGGAGAATCTGCGCAACTACATGTGCGTCGGCAACGAGATGGCCGAGCCGGCCACGTGGGGCAAGGCGTCCCTGTCCGCTTGGGGCGCGGGTGTGAGCATGCATGGCATTCCGGGCGATGTGAGCTCCCCGTCGCGTTTCGTGCGTGTGGCTTATGCCAACACGCATTATCCGCAGCAGGAAGGCGAGGCGGCCAACGTGTCTCGCCTGTTCCACACCCTTGGTTCCGTGCAGATGGTTGACGGCATGGCGAAGATGGGCAACGGCCAGTTCGAACGCACGCTGTTCACCAGCGGATATTCGTCCAAGACCAACACGTACTACATGAACACGTATGATGATCCCGCCATCCGCTCCTACGCGATGGCCGATTTCGACATGGATTCCTCGGAGCTGATCACCGCCGCCTGAGCATGCGTGGGCTTTTTCGTCCGTCGGTTCCCATACAGACGGACGAAAAAGCCGCACGATTGCCGAAAAGGACATGAAAATGGAGTCGTGCGACAGATCCACTTTTCGGATACCGGCTCTTCCATTGCCCGCTCAATGCCGTTTGACGTCGGACCAATACGACACGCCGGAATATGGACTTCGAGCACTTTAAGTTTTTAGAGTGCGGGGTATGAGCAATACGACGACCACCTGGCATTCGATCCGTGAGGCGTCCATGATTTCCGGACTGCCCGAATCGACGTTGCGTTATTACGAGCAGATCGGCATCATCGATCCGATCGCCCGCGATCCGAGTTCAGGCCACCGAGTCTATTCGGACAAGGACATCGAATCGCTGACCACCATCGCATGCCTGGCGGCGACGGGCATGCCGCTTGAATCGATGCGCGAATACCTGAAGAACCGTTTCGACGGTCCGGAAGGCGCCCGACGGCAGATTGAACTACTCGACGCGCAATCGCTGCGTCTGGCCGCGAAAGCCGAGGCCCTGCGCATCCAGCAGGCGTACGTGTCGCTCAAATCGCTCTATTGGCGCGCCATCGCCGAAGGACACGAGGATGAGGCCAACCGAATTCTCGAGGAAAACAAAGACGTCATCGAAAACGTCAAGAAACAGCCCGGCAAGGGCGCGATCGCACGCTGAACATTCAGACGACGATGGCCGCTATCCGCACGCAACATTTCCGACGATAGAATGAACGCGGCATATGGCGCGAAGACATCGAATGGAAAGGAAGCCATGTTCGAGGAACTGCATAGGAAGATGAACGCGTTCTGGAACAACGACAGGACGCTGTCGCAGACCGATCCGGAATATGTCAAGCTGTTTTCCGACTTCGCTTACGGGGAAGTGGTGAACGAGCCGGGCGCGAACCATCCCGATCTGGACGACCAGACCCGCTCCCTGGCGATCCTCGCGGCTCTGGTCGGCTGCCAGGGTCTCGACGCGTTCGAAATGATGCTGCCGGTCGCCTACGAGACAGGACTAACGTCCGTGGCCATCAAGGAGATGATCTACCAAGCCACCGCATACTGCGGATTCGGGAGAACCCTGCCGTTCCTGAAGAAGCTCAACGTTTTCCTTGGAGCCGCGAACGTGCATCTGCCGCTGGAGCCGCAGGGCACGACCACGTCGGAGACCCGCGCGCAGGCCGGAGAGGACAAGCAGGTCGAGATCTTCGGCGAGAACATGCGCGGATTCGCGCAATCCGGACCGGAGGAGACCCGGCACATCAACAAGTGGCTGGCCGACAACTGCTTCGGCGACTACTACACTCGCGGCGGACTCGACACCCGCGAGCGCGAAATGGTCACGTTGTGTTTCCTGGCCGCGCAGGGTGGTTGCGAACCGCAGCTTACGGCGCATGCCAAGGCGAATATGGTCGTTGGCAATGAGAAGGCGTTTCTAATCGCGGTGGTCTCGCAGTGCATGCCGTATATCGGCTATCCGCGTACGTTGAACGCGATTCGTTGCATCGATGAGGCTGTGAAGGGCTGACCTGCCCGTTAAAAACGCCGGCAAACAAACAAAGGGCTATCCGCCGAACAAGACGGATAGCCCTTCCTTATAGCTGATTGTGGATGGCGTGCTGTGTTTACTCGCCCCACACGTCCTTGGCGATGGATTGGACGAGTGCGATCTTGGCCCACTGCTGGTCTTCGGTGAGCTTGTTGCCTTCCTGGGTGGAGGCGAAGCCGCACTGGGTGGACAGGCACAGGCGGTCGAGCGGAATGTACTGGGCGGCTTCCTGGATGCGGGCCTTGATGGTGTCCGGATCCTCAAGGTCGGGCTTCTTGGAGGTGATCAGGCCGAGCACGACCTTCTTGTCGCCGGAGACTTCGGCGAGCGGCGCGAAATCGCCGGAACGGTCGTCGTCGAACTCGAGGTAGTAGGCGTCCACGTTCTCCTCGCCGAACAGTTTGGCCGCGACCGGCGCGTAGCCTCCGGAGGAAAGCCAGGTGGAGTGGAAGTTGCCGCGGCACACGTGGGTGTTGATGACCAGGTCGTCCGGCTGGTCGGCGATCACGGCGTTGATGACGTCGAGGTTCTCCTGCTGCAGGCGTAGCGCGTCCTCGTCGCTCCAGCCGAGACGTTCGCGTACGCTCGCATCGCACAGGCGGGTCCAGGTGCAGTCGTCGAACTGCACGTTGCGGCAGCCGGCGGCATACAGGTCGGCGATGACCTGGCGGTAGGCGGCGACGATGTCGGCGGTCAGCTCGTCGTCGTTCTTGTAGAACTCGTCATACGGGTAGGCGGCCGCGTTGCCGGTGAGCACGAAGCGGGTCTGCGCGGGGGAGGGCATGGTCTGGCGGGCCACGGTGTTCTCGTCCTCGAACTGCTTGACGAACTTGAAATGTTCGACGAACGGATGGTTCTCGCCGGAGATCCTTCCGGTCACGGTGGCGGTGTCGGCCGGGGTCACCTCGTCGTGGAAGGCGACGCGGTGGGCTGCGGCGGCATGGTCCACGCCGTTGAAGCCCCACATGAAGTCGAAATGCCACCAGCCGCGGCGGAATTCGCCGTCGGTGATCACATGCAGGCCGGCGGCCTTCTGCTTGGCGACGAGTTCGGCGATCGCCTTGTCCTCGACCGCCTTGAGCGCTGCGGCATCGATTTTGCCGGCGGCGAAATCCTCACGCGCGGCCTTGAGCTCGGCCGGGCGGAGATAGGAGCCGACCACGTCGGCGCGGAACGGCGCGTTATGCGAGTATACCATTGAATACCCCTTTTTTTGGGAAAGTGACAAATACCTAGTGAAGGTTACACGCACGTCCCGAAACACGGGCGCACACGGCTTCTCGGCCAGTATTCGTGCTTGAATGGATGATGTTATCCGTTACACATTCGAGAATGGAAGGCAATGAGCGAATCGCGCGATCCCGCAGGCGACAGTACGACCACGAACAACATGGGGGAGGTGCGGGAAGCCGAACATCAGGGTGCAGCCGTCAAGGCGGCGTTGGGTGCGAACATTGGTGTCGCCATCGCGAAGCTGCTCGCGGCGTTCTTCACCGGATCGTCCGCCATGCTGTCCGAATCGGTGCATTCCATCGCCGACTGCTCCAACGAAATCGTGCTGATGATCGGCGGACGGTTCTCCAAACACAAGACGGACGGCGACCATCCGTTCGGCCTGTACCGTGCGAAGTATCTCGCCTCGTTCGTCGTGGCCACGCTGCTGTTCTTCGTCGGTGGATTCTTCTCGACGTCCGAGGCCGTGAAGAAGCTTATTGCGATCGCCGGCGACCCTACGCTACGTGACGTGAACCGAATGGAACTGCTCGTCGCGTTCATCGTGGTCGTCATCAGCGCATGCCTCGAAGGATATGGACTGCATCAGAGCATCAAGGAGGCCAACGAGCGTATGGAACGCACGAACACGAAGCATATGGGCGTGTTCCGTTTCTGGAGACGCACCAAGTCCGCCGAACTGGCTTCGGTGATCATGGAGGATACGCTCGCTTTGATCGGTTTGGCGTTCGCAGGTCTCGGCATTGGTCTTGCGATTCTGCTCGACGATGAGATTTTTGATGCGTTGGGTGGTCTCATGGTCGGTCTGGTGCTGATCGTCGGTTCGCTGTTTCTCGCGTTCAAATCCGGTTCGCTGCTCATCGGCGAGGCCGTGGATTCCGATACGCGCGGGAAGATCGTCGAGGCGGTTGCCACCACGCCGGGCGTCGAACGATTGCTGAACATGCAGACCGTGCACATGTCGGAGGACGACATCCTCCTGTGCGTCAAAGTGCAGACCAGCAAGCTCGACCGCGACTATGACGTGGAAACCGTCGACAAGATCGAGAAGGCCGTGCGCACCGCGTTGCCCTGGTACAATTTCGAGATCTACGTCGAGCCGGACATCTACAGCGCCAAACACGTGCACGCGTAACCGGTTCCCGCGTAACAGGAACCGTTCAATATGGGAAAGCCCGGACGATCTGATTCGTCCGGGCTTTCCCATATGCGTGTCGGAAATGGTGGAAGTGGGATTATTCCTCGGCCACCAGATCCAGGTAGGAGTCGTTCCACAGGTCCTCGTCGCCGTCGGGCATGAGCAGCACGCGTTCCGGATTCAACGCCTCGACCGCGCCCTCGTCGTGGGTGACCAGCACGATCGCGCCCTCGTATTTGGCGATGGCCTTCAGAATCTCGTCACGGGAGGCGGGATCAAGGTTGTTGGTCGGCTCGTCGAGCAGTAGCACGTTCGCGCGGCTCGTCACCAGCGTGGCCAACGCTAGACGGGTCTTCTCGCCGCCGGACAGTACGCGTGCCGGTTTCAGCGCGTCGTCGCCGGAGAACAGGAACGAGCCCAGGATGGAACGTGCCTGTGTGTCGTCCAGTTCCGGTGCCACGTGAATCAGATTCTGCAACACGGTGGCGTCAAGGTCCAATGTGTCGTGTTCCTGTGCGAAATAGCCGATTTTGCAGCCGTGCCCGTACTCCACGGATCCGGTGTCGGGATCCTCCAGATGGGCGAGCAGACGCAGCGTGGTGGTCTTGCCCGCGCCGTTATAGCCCAGAATCACCACACGTGAACCTTTGTCGATCGCCAGATTCACGCCTGCGAACACGATGTTCGAACCATACGCTTTGGAGATGTCCTTCGCCATGATCGGCGTACGTCCGCAAGGTGCCGGCTCGGGGAAGCGGATGTCAGCAACCTTCTCCTTCTTCTGCGCCTCGGACGTGTTCTCCAGCAGTTTCTCCGCGCGACGCATCATGTTCTGCGCGGCCACGGCCTTGGTGGCCTTCGCGTGCAGACGGATGCCCTGCTGCATCAGACGTTCGGCCTTCTTCTCGGCGACCTCGCGTTCGCGGCGGCGACGTTCCTCGTCGACCACGCGCTGGTGCAGGTATGCCTTCCAACCGAGCGAGTACATGTCGATCTGACCGAGCTGCGCATCCAAATGCCAGACCTTGTTCACCACTTCGTCAAGCAGTTCGGTGGAGTGGGAGATGACCAGGAAACCGCCCTCGTATTTTTTCAGATAGCCGCGCAGCCATTCGATGGAATCCGCGTCCAAATGGTTGGTCGGCTCGTCAAGGATCAGCGTATCCGCGTCGGAGAACAGGATGCGGGCCAGTTCGATACGACGGCGTTGACCGCCGGAAAGCGTACCCAGCTGCTGGCCCATCACTTCCTGCGGCAGGCCGAGACTGGCCGCCATCGCGGTCGCTTCGGACTGTGCGGCATAGCCTCCGGCCTTTTCGAAATCCTGCATGGCCTTGTCGTAGCGGTTCATCGCCTTGGTCATGACATCCGGATCCGGATCGGTCATGTCCTTTTCGGCCTTGCGTATGCGTTTGATGATGCTGGCGATGTCTCGCGCGCTCATCATGCGGTCCAGTGCGGTCTGCTCCGGGTCGGCGGCATGCGTGTCCTGTGGCAGATAGCCGAGTTTGCCGGAGACACGTACCTTGCCGGCGGTCGGCAGCATATCGCCGGTGATCACACGGGTCAGCGTGGTCTTGCCTGCTCCATTGCGTCCGACCAGACCGATCTTGTCCCCCTTGGCAACGTGGAAGTTGGTGGGATGCAGCAACGTGCGCGCACCGATCTGAATCTCAAGTCCCTGCGCCTCAATCGCCATGCCGTGATACCTCTAGTCTTTCGTGTTCCTTCAAACGCCAATCGAACATCATAGCGAACACCCGCAACCGTTTCACCTCATCTCACGTTTCATTTCCAAGCAGATGCCGGAGCAGTGATTCGCGGTGGTTGATGAAGACCCTGGTGATTTGATAGCTGTCCGTATCCTCATAATCGCAGGGATGGACGCCGTTTTCGTCGAATGACAGGATTTCCGCATCCGGCAGACCGAGCAGAATCGGCGAATGACCATATGCTATGATGAAATATGTTGAGTGTATTTAAATCCTCCCATATGCCAAGAGGGTTTTCGGGAAAGAGAAACGGACATTGCGTATCTAACGGGCGGCGGATACCGTCGGCAGAACCGTGCGCGTTGAAGCGCACTGCCGCGTAGCTTGCTCGTATGCACATTTCACGGTTCCGTATCCGTTCGTTTTTTTCACAATCAAGACCTCGCAGTGCGCCTGTATGAGAAAGAAGCCCCATACATGGCCCGGACAACAATGCTCACGCTTACTGGCATCTCTTACACATACCCGTCCATGTCTGAACCACTGTTCGAACACGTGTCCGCATCTTTCCAACAAGGATGGACCGCCGTGCTCGGCGACAACGGACTCGGCAAAACGACTCTACTGAACATCGCCATCGGAATGTTGCCCGCCGATACCGGCAGCATCAACCCGGACCCGCATGGACTCACTATCGCTACCTGCCCGCAAGACAACATGGTGAGGCCTAAGAACCTCGACGACTTCGCCACGGATTGGTCGCCCGGAACCATGCGTGTACGCAACGCGTTACACATCGGCGATGACTGGCCCTACCGTTATGAAACGCTTTCCGGAGGCGAAACGAAACGATTGCAGGTCGCTTGCGCAATCACAGCGCGTCCCGATGTGCTCGTGCTTGACGAACCCACCAACCACGTTGATGGTGAAACACGGAAAGCCATAGTCGAAGTCATGCGCCAATACCAGGGCATAGGCATCGTAATATCCCACGATGTCGCACTGGTTGACGCTACATGCGCACGATGCGTCATATTCGAACGACGGCACATCAGTGGGCGTAACATCACCGCCATCAGCACATATGATGGCGGATATACGCAAGCGCATGAGCTGATGACGTCCAGACTGCGTGGAGACGAGGAGTCAATCCGTGCGGCACGGCAGGAAGTCACACGACTGCGGTCCGCACAAGCACAGCGACATCAAGCCATGCAAAGCGCATATGCTCGCAAACGCAACGGGTGGAAAATCGACCGCAAAGATCACAGCGCCCTCGATCACCACAAATGGATCGAAAAACAGACCGATACCGCTTCGGGCGCCGCATACCGACAAATGAACAAGCGTCTTGAACGAGCACAGCGCACACTAGATTCACTAACCGTAGCGGCCAAACGCTACGACGGCGACATCTGGATCGACATACGGCCAAGCAACAGAAAGGAGCTCCTGCATCTCACGGAAGGTATTATCATATTCGGCAGCGGCAGGATGACCAGCTCGAACGATGCCGCGAGAACGCCAACACAATCCATACTGCATGCCGACGGACATCAATGGAAGGTCGCGCATAATCCAGGGATGAGTGGTGAAAAACCACGGATGCCAGGCGTCGCCATACCAAAACTCAGCATCGGACAGCAAGACCATATCGGACTGACCGGTGCCAACGGACTCGGCAAAACAACCGTGATGAACGCATTGCTGGACAGCATGCCGGAAGACTTGCCGCATCTGATCGTCCAGCAGCAAACGGGAGAAGCCGCGCTTTCTCAAACCATGAGACGACTCTCCGCATTGCAGGGTAAGGAACGCTCGCAGGTGCTGGCCGCCTTCGCCCAGCTCAACGCCGATCCGGATAAGCTGCTTTCTAACGAAGCGCCGTCTCCGGGCGAACTGCGCAAGCTCATGTTGTGCTTGGGCATTCTTGACCGGCCTCAGTTGATTGTCATGGACGAGCCGACGAACTATCTTGACTTAGAGTCCAAGGTGGCTCTGGCAAGATGTCTTGCCGACTATCCGGGAGCATTGGTGGTGGCCAGTCATGATGAGTGGTTCCTCGACCAAGTAGCCAGATAAGCCAAGCGATGACTATGCCATCGAAAGCGGGTTTGCGTTCCGCGTGATCAGGACGCGTAGGCCCGCTTTTTATCAATGCTGTACTAAAGCCAATCGTCATCGTATGGTTTCGACATCATGGCATGGTGCACGGTATTCCGTTGAACTTTAATATCCCTCGTCGATGAAGATCCATCCGTGTTCCGCCCGCGCGGAACCGGGATTCCACGCGTACCAGCTTCCCCAGCCATCTTGGGACGAGTTCTGCGAGCCCGCACGGCAAGAGATGTCATTGGACAGGTAAATCACATTGTCCATCCCGTATTCGTCAATGGCCGTGGAAATCGAAGAACTGCCGCCGGAAGCCGTGACGTCGTGTTCGGCTGCAAGTAGCGTGGCCGAACGCTTTGCGTCATATCGGACGGCATCCACGCGGCAACCGTTCCAGGATTTCAGCCCGGCAAGATCCGCCTTCACCGCGCCGTCGATCTGGGATTCGTCGAACTTGCCCGTCGCGTTGATGCTGATCCGAGCATGACTGACATCGGCAGGCCGGAGTGGCAGGTAGACGAACCGGTACGCGCCGACAGCGCATGCCACGGCGGCGACGCATACCGATACGACGGTGATGGGTTTCTTGCTTTTCGTGGTCCGCATGATCCTCCCACATAACAGCTTTCCCTAAAGCATACAGCGGAAACGTGATAAGAGGAATGGATACCAAGACCAACAAGAACGCCCTTCAACGGATACTACGATGGAACGCGTCAAACAGGCGGAATGATTCCCCCGCTCCGCAAACGAGATCGGCAAACGACTCATGGTATTTGAACATGGACGGTGACGTTTTGACGCGTATAAAGCGTATAAAGCCGAATCCGACGAATCAGTACTGGAATGCTGCAAGGAGGGTCAGATGATATTGACCGATGCCATCAATCTCGTTCTCGCCGAATATCCTGGAATGAAGGCGATTGGCGCCGCGGAGAGTGCCGATGCGTGGATCATCGGACTCGATTTCGCGTCTTCAACAGATGACCATCCGGTGCCGGGCACACCGAGCGTAGCGGTCGAAAAAACATCAGGCGTTCTGCATGACCTTATTCCGGGGACGGAAGATCTCTGGCATTACATGACCGGTGCCAAAAAGGTGACTATTCCTCGGATTTAAAATCCGCCTTAGTCTTCCCATAAGAGCTCCCGCCTTTCACGCCTTCCGCGTGGAAGGCGGGAGCTTCCGTTATTCGCTGAGCAGTTTCGGCGTGAACTCCATGAACAGGATTCCCGCGGTGACGGCGAAGACGATGTCCGAAATCGGTTCCGCGCGGATCAGACGCCAAGCAATCCAACGGAAAAGCAAGAGGAAAAAGACACGAAGAAACACGCCGGGCCATCTCATACCAGAGGATGAGTCACCCCAACATTTACGCCAAGGAATGAATACGACGGACGATGCCACGGACACGACCAGCCGTACTACCGTTGAACCAACAACGGAAACGAAACCCACGCACACACCACGCGCATCCCACACGCCCAGCAAAGGAAACCGGCCATGTCATACGTCCTCTACTTCAGCAAGCCATTCGCGCTCGCCATCGCAATCTGGCCATTCCTCTCACTCCTACTCACCCTGCCCGTGCTCGCACTGCTCTACCACCGCGACAACCGGCTACGCTTCACCTCCGCACTGACCGCATATCTCGTGGTGCTCTACCTCATCGCGCTCGCATGCTTCACCATGTACCCAATGCCAGAAAACCCGGCCACCTACTGCGCCGCCCACCATCTCAGGCCACAACTCAACCCATTCGAATTCATCCACGACATCCGAACCGACGGCATCACAGGCGTCATGCAACTGGCCATGAACGTCGTGTTCTTCCTACCGCTCGGCTACTTCATGAAACGCGTCTTCCGCTGGAAATTCGCCACGGCGTTGCCGGCCATGTTCCTCACCTCGCTGCTCATCGAAACCACCCAGCTGACCGGCATCTGGGGCATCTATCCATGCGCCTACCGCCTATTCGACGTCGACGACCTCATCACCAACACCCTCGGCGGCATACTCGGCTACGCCATGGGAAGCATTGTCACCCACTTCCTACCCCAACAGCGCATCGACGAAGACGCCATCACCACCGAGCCAGGCTTCGTGCGCCGCTGCGTGGCGCTCGCGATCGACCTGTTCCTTGTCGAAACGGCGTCGCTGTCCGTTACGGCGCTTATCTATCTGGTTGGCGTGCTGTTCGATGTGAACCGCGCGAACAACGTCAATGCGGCCGTCTCCGCCGTGGCCACCATCGTCATGTTCGTCCTGTTCGAAGGGATCATTCCGTGGAGGCGCGCCGGCCGCACGTTGGGCGGCGGTTTCACGCGCATGACGGTGGAGACCAGGGAGCGTTCCGGCATGCGCAGGATCGTGTTCTATACGTTACGCGCGTTGGTGTTGTATTGCGCGGTCTACGGATTGTGGACGGACCGTGGCTTCTACGCGCTGCTCTTCGACATCGCGCTTATCGTGTTCTGGCGCGTTAAAAAGCGCATGCCGTACGACTATGTCTGACCGTCGTGCGGAGCTGCCGCGAGTCCGGCGCCGCAAAAACGCGACACGCCGGGCTTGCGCAATGGCGGACGCTCCTGTATATTTTCAACTCGTTGCCCATCAAGGTGAAAAACATGCGGACATAGCTTAGTTGGTAAAGCGCAACCTTGCCAAGGTTGAGACCGCGGGTCCGAGTCCCGTTGTCCGCTCCACAAAACGAAAGCTCCCGGGAGGGAGCTTTTCTTGTATTTCCGGCAGTCGCCGGCACCGGCGAATCCAATGGAATCCGATGCCGGCGGTCTTGTTTTTTCAGTCGCCGATGTTGTCGCGTGCCGGCGTGACCATCGTCAGCATCATGACGGACGGCTCCTCGGCGTATATCGCGTGCGGGATGCGGGTGGGAAAGTAGGCCAGGCCTCCCGGAACAAGCTCCACGGTCCTGCCGTTGCCCGTCACCTTAAGCCGTCCCTTCAGCGTCTGCACGAACACCGGCATCGCGGCCGTATGCTCGCTGAGCTCCTCGCCCGTGTCGAAGGAGAACAGCACCACGTTGCCTCCGGCCTTCTGCATGACGGTGCGGGACACGGTGGACCCCTCCTGAACGGAAATCATGTCCCCGAGGTCCTCGATGTATCCCAGTTCGATCGGTTCGGCCTCATTGCGTTCGTCGCTCATCATCATCCTCCTTTGGTTGGTGGCAGGGATGCCTCCATCGTATCGTCTTCACGCCGGAGACACGGCATGTACGCGTGGAGGAAAAACGTTTGACCACGATGTGAACACACTCTTGCATCGAACGCGTTTATGGTCCAGACTTTTGCCTGTTCCATGAAAGTCGGCAATGTCGCCGGGGGCAAGTGGGACGAACGGAGGTATTAAGGAAATGAACGAGAACATCGACATCGACACCACTTTCGTGCCGGACGATTCCGCCAGCCATTCCTGGACGGAGCGCGACAGCGAGCTTGTGGAGGAGTATGCGGCCCAGCTCATGGCGATGAGCATCTGAGCGGACACGATCCGAAAACGTGGGGGACGCCTCTTCCGGAAACTCCGGAAGGGGCGTCCTTCCGTTTTTTCATTCCGCCGGGCCGAAACGCCTCCGGCGCGTCCGTAGCCACATGTGTGACTATGCTTTCCAGCCGTAGCGTTTGAGACGACCGGGAGGAGACCGCATGCCGACGGACGGAAAACCGAAAAACGGCATCGTCAGACAATTGTTCAGCTATGGCGGCGTTTCGGCCATGCAGACCTTCGTGGAATTCGGCGTGTTCGCCGTGCTTCAGCTGGCCGGCCTGCCGTTCCGTCTGGCGAATGCCGTGGCCGTCTTCTGCTCCGGCTCATTCAACTACGTCATGAACCGCAACGTCACATTCAAATCCTCGTCGAACTACGCGCGTTCGATAGCCATGTTCGTGGCCATGTACTGCTGGAACCTGCTGTTCTCCAACCTGATGATGGCCTGGATCCCCGGACTGCTCGGCTGGCCCACCATGGCGGTCAAGATCGTCACCATGGGCATGCAGGCGGTCTGGGGCTTCCTGCTGTGCCGCTACGCCATCTTCAAATGACGTTCGCGCCGGACGGTTTTCCCGCCGCGATCACGGGAAAACGGACATGCTATCTTACAATGGATGCGCATCGGGAAACTTGTGGCTAAGGGAAGGACGGGACGCCGTTGGCGGATGTAAGACGGGAAATGGAACGGCTCCGGCCCGTGTATGAGACCGGGGTGCTGCGATTGCTGCTGCGCGGCAATTCCATGCTGTACGTCGCGCTGCTGCGCTCCACGTTCGACCCGCTCACCGGCGAGCTGCCACGCGAGATCGTCGAGGAACGGTTCTCCCGCAGTCTGACCCGACTTGCGGAAACGGGCGATTACACGCCCAAGGAAGGGCAGACGTCCGCGGAAGCCGCGCACACGATCCTGCAGCAGCTGACGAAGGAAGGCGAAGGCGACTATGCCTGGCTCGCCAATTCGCTCGACGTCGCAGCCCACCGCTACCTGTACCGTCTCACGGCGCGCGCCCACCGTGCGATCGAGGCGCTCGACCGGCTCGAGGACACCACGAAAGCGCTGTCCGGCGCGCAGGCCAACAGCATCATCATGGAGATCGAGCATGCGCGCATGCAGCTGACCGCCGACCCCCGCGAACGCATCCGCCTGCTCGAACGCGACATCGAGGAGCGGCAAAAGCAGATTGACGAATTGAAGCACAGCGACACGTTGGACAAGCTTACCTCCCAACAGGTGGGCGACATCATCGGCGTCATCCACAACACGCTGCGCGGCGTGCCGATCGACCTGCGCGAACTGGCGCTCGAGGAACGCGACAACGGCGACAATCTGCGCCGAAGCATGCAGTCGGGCTCCATCAGCGTGGAGCAGGCGCTCGGCACCTACCATGACGAATACCACAGGTCGTTCCACGAATCCGACAGCGGCCGGCGTTTCGAGGACGCGTTCCAGGTGATCGTCACCGACGAGGGACGCCGCGAAATCGACGAGGCGGTGCGAGACATCGCCCAGAACCCGTATCTCGAGGGCGAGCCCGGCATCCTGCTCGCCCAGGTACGCGCCGAACTCAAACGCATCTACGAGGGCATCGAGGACGTGCGCCGGCAGATCCGCATATCCGACGAGGCGGTGAGCCGTCTGGTGCGCCAGCAGACCGACACGCATTACCGCACCATGCTCGACAAGCTCCATAGACTGTTCGTGCGGGCCAGCGACGACGCGAAGACGCACCCCGGCTCGGACGAACGCCCATACCGTACGGACACCGGCACGGCGCAATTCCAGGCATTGCCGTCCAGGCCCGCGAAATCGATGGCGCGCGCGGCCACGGCCGGATTGGACGACGCGCCTTCGACGAACGTCGACGCGCCGGACCTGAAGGCCATGGTCGAGATGTGCGGCCCGCGGCTGACGCACATGATCGGACTCATCAGGCGCGATCCGGTCAAAACGGCGGACGGCAGGTTCGTGGATTTCGCGGCGAGCTTCAACCGGCTGCCCCGGGAGGAACGGCGCGAAAGCGAGCTGATCGGTTTCCTAAGCGCCCTACGCACGCAGGACGGACCGGCAACCGTGGCATGGCATTGCGTATCCATCGACGGAGGCGAGCGCGTGTGGCGCACCAGGCCGATCCTCACCACCGAGGCGGCGCTTGACGAGATCATCGAGGAGGGATGAGCATGACGGACAACACCGACGGATTCGACACTGGCATCGGCATCGAAGAGGAGACAGGCCCGAAATCCGGCATGCCGTCCGAAGGGCCGGATATGACGAGGGACAGGCCGGCATTGTTCGACGGGGATACGGGAGACATGCCTCTTGAGGCGCGTATGGCCGCGATCGCGCTGAAACGCGAACGCTACATCGACGGCAGCCTGTACGACAGGGCGTGCCAGTACCGTGAGGCCGTGGAACGGTCGTTGAACAACGACATGCTCAGACTGGTCGACAACACGAAATACCGGATCATGTACGCGTCGCCGGTCACGGACGCGGAGACGAACATCCGCTCGTTGAAGACGCGTGTGAGCCTCACCCGCGAGGAGGCCGCCACGCTCGCGGCCCTGCGCATCAAGGTGCTGGAGTACGAGAACCAGAAGACGAAGCCGGGCGACTGGCTCATCAGCTTCGACGACATCCGCGCGCTGCTCGCCACGGGAGCGGGCTTCCTCACGGCCAGCAACGACGAGGAGGGCACGGCGAAGAAGATCACGTCCGTCATCTCGCGCATGCGCACCTACGGGTATCTCGCGGAAACGGGGGACGAGAACATGTACGTGCTCACGCCATTGGTGCCGATGGTGCTCGACCAGAAGCTCGCCGACCGGTGGCTCGGCTCCGATGATACGGACGGCGATGGTATGAAAGACGCGGATGGCGATGGTTATGACGATTCGTCCATCGGCGCGGATGGTGGCGATACTTCCGATTCGACCGGGACGGTTTCGTCCGGCGTCGAGCAGGACGCGTTCGATTTCGATTCGGCCGATGACGCTTTTGATGGGGGGAAACACTGATGGAAGACGGCATGAAAATCGTTTCCGACCGTTGGATGCTGCAAAGCCGGCAGATCGTCAACTGGGGCTCCTACGGCGGCTACCACGTGTTCCGCCCGTCCATGGACGATGCGATGCCGGTGACCCTGCTCGCCGGCGCGAGCGAATCGGGCAAATCCACGCTCGTCGACGCGCAGATCTCGCTGCTCTACCCATCCGGCACCCCCTACAATAAGGCGTCGAATTCGGGACGTTCGGAACGCAACGACTACACGTACCTGCGCGGCATGATCGGCATCAGCGACGGCGAAAACGGTGAGACCCCGATCTTCCTGCGCGGCAGGGACGCGGACGGCACCCCGCAGAACATCTGGGGCGCGATCGTCGACACATACGCGAACCGCAGCGACGGCGGACTGTTGTCCTGCGCAAAATTCCTCTACCTGACCGCAGGCGACGGGCCGGACGGACTGCGCCGCCAATACGTCACCTGGAACCAGACCATCGACCCGCGCCTCATGGACCGGCACCGCGACACGTCATTCACGCGAGGACTGATGGAACAGACCTACCCAGGATGCACGACGCACGTCAACGCGCAGGCGTTCCACGCCTCCATCTGGCAGGACATGGGCCTAAGCGCCGAAGCATGCAGGCTCCTGCACAAGATCCAATCCGCCGACGCGCCCTCCAAACTCGACGACATCTTCAAACAGGGCGTGCTCGACGTGCCCGAATCCATCCGGCTCGCCCGCGAAACCGTCGACGACTACAACCGGTTCAGCGAGAACTTCCACAGCATGGAAGACAAAATGGAACGCGTCGCCATCCTGCAGGACATACAAGCCCGCTACGGCGAATACGCCAAACAAGCCAGCGAACGCCGCGAATACACGCCCATCGACCCCGACCGCGAGCAAGGCGAGACGACGCTCGCCGCATGGACATGGTCGCGCATGGCCAGCGAAGTACGCGCCGGACTGCCATCGGCGCAACGCAAAGCCAAGGAATCCCAGGACGCCATCGACCGGTCTCAGCAGCGCATCGACGAACTCGACACGCAAATCGAAGCCGTCAAAGAACGCATGAACGGCATCGACGGCGGCAGCCTGCAGCAGCTCGGCAAGGACTTCGAACGCGCACGCCAGGACGCCGACGAGGCGCGCAGACAACGGCACGCCATCGCCGAACGGTTCGAACGCGTCGAAGGCAGACTCCCCGCCGACGAGCAGACATGGAACGCCAAATGCGCCGCGCTCGCCTTGTCGCTCGATACGTACGACAAGCGTTTGGAAGACGCGCGATCCGAATACCAGCGGATGGTGGTGGAACGTCACGCCCGGCAGGGCGAACGCGACCTGTTGAGGCAGGATTACCGGCGCAAGATCGAACACAGGACGCGCATCAGCGACGACATGGACCATGCGCGCACGCTCATCGCACGGGCGACTGGCTTGGACGAGACGGAACTGCCGTACGTGGCCGAACTGATGGACGTGGACGAGGGGGACGAGCAATGGCGTCTGGCGATGGACGTCACGTACGCGCCCATCGCGCAGACCATTCTCGTGGACAAGCGGCATGAGCAGGGGTTCGCCGCGAAGGTCAGCGCGATCGATCCGACGCGTATGACGCGGCGTGCCTGGCGTTTCGTCGATACCGACGCGCAATACGATTCGGCCTGCAACGAGGGGTGGATGTCGTCGAAGCTGCGGTACAAGGAGGATTCGCCGTTCATCGGATGGTTGAAGGAGCAGACCGCGTCGCAACGGTTCGACGCGCGTTGCGTGGAGGCGATCGACGACATGGACCGGGCCGAACGGCAGGTGCAGGTCGACGGGCAGATCAAATCCGGCGACCGTGGATTCCATGGCGTCAAAGGCCTGCGTCAGGTCATCGGCTTCGTGAACGAACGGTATCTGGCCGAATTGGAACGCCAGCTTGACGGGGCGGAACGGGCGTTGGAGGACGCCGACCGCCGCGGCAGGCAGATGGCCAACGCCATGACTCTGCTACAGGACGAGCATGAGCTCGCATTGACCGTCGCGGATCTGCCATGGGGCAAGATCGACGTGGACGGGCTCGAGACGAAGGCGGAACGGATCCGTCTGCAGATCGAACGGATCGAAAGCGATCCGGAACTGGCACAATTGCAGGACGAGTTGAAACAGCTGCTACGGCAGAAGGACGACGAGGGCAAGAACAGGTACCGTGCCGAAGCGGAATTGGAAAACGCGCAGCATGCCGTCCAGGCCGAACAGGCATGGCTCGACATGCATGGCGACTCCGATTTCGACGATGCCGCATTGCCCGACATGGTGTCGAATCTGCTGGCCGACACGTATGAGACCTGTTTCGACACGTCGCGTCCGCAGGAACGGCCGCAGCGCATCGCCGGCGGTTTCGACCGTGAGGGGACGGCGCCGTTCGACGTGCGCGTGCTGCGCAGAATCGGCAACACCGTGCGTGCGAGACTCCAGCAGATCGACGAGCGTGCCGTCCAATTGCGCGCCGACACGGAACGCGCCATGGGCGACTATCTGAAGCACCATTCCACGGAGGGCGACACCGTCATGGCGAGCGTGGAGGACTATCCGTATTTCCTTGACGAGCTCAAGAACCTCAACATGCTCGTCACCCGCGCCGCGACCGACGAGGAGTATGCGAACAGCGTCGAAAAGCTGTATATGAGCTTCCAACAGCTCAACCGCGCGTTCAACACCGACGAGGAGAACGTCAGGGAGCAGCTCGACCGCATCAACGGCATGCTCAAAGGCCAACAGTTCGGCCCCCGCGGCGGCAGGCTCTCGCTCCACGTGGACTTCCACCCGATCGACCGGCAGTTCAAATCCTCGTTGGGCCGCATCATGTCGAAGCTCGACGATTGGACACGCAACGCGCGCAGCAATCCCATGGAGACGCGCAAGGCGTTCGCAGGCTGCGAAACGTTCATCGGCAGGCTCCAGGCGGAACTCGGCCAGATCCGCGACACGAACGGCATCAAGGAATACGGTGCGCGCAACCTCGATCCACGCGTGCGCAGCTCGTTCTACGCGATCGTGCACCATAACGATCTGCCCGACGAACGCATCAGCTCCACCGGCGGCAAGTCCGGCGGCGCGTTGCAGGAACTCACCTCGTTCGTCTACGGCGCGGCCCTGATCTACCTGCTCGGCGGCGACCTGACCGGCAAGCCCACCTACACCACGCTGTTCCTGGACGAAGCCCTCATCAAAGCCGACGGACGCTACACGAAACGCGCCCTGACCGTGCTGCCGCGCCTCGGCTTCCAGATCATCGTATCCGCGCCGGAAAGCAAAACCGCCGAGATCCTCAGCATCGCAGACAAGGCGTACGTGGCATACAAGGATCCCGCAACCGGCAACTCGTACCTGCAGAAGCTCGACCGCGAGCCGGCAACGCAAGCCGAAACACAAGACGCCACCGTCGAGCAGACGCAACCCGCGACGGAGGCATAATATGGCAGCGGCCAGAAACACCACAGGCGAAACGGACATCCGCCGGAAACTCGACGAATACGTCGACGCCCACCTCACCAGGCACATGTACGACACCGACGAATCCTGGCCGCTGCGCAAAACCATCCGACTGCCCAAACAAGCCGAACTGGAGCAGCACTACAACCAAATCCGCGCCCAAAACGAAACCATCCGCGACTGGGCGCGGCAACACCACTGCGAAACCAGCGAGAAAACCAAAATCGTCTCCAGCGGACTCATTCAACAAAAAAGCCCGCTCATCGACTCCGTGACCATACCCGACCTCGACACCGCCCTCCGCATCGCCACCAAACAAACCCGCGAACGCTACCTACGCGAACACGACCGCATGAGCGCGCTCGCCAAAGAATTCGGCCTCGAACCGGCGAACGCCATGAACGTCGCCAAAACCCTCAAAGACCACGACGACACCGACTTCCACCTCGTCATCCAAGCCGCCCACTACTTCGCAAACCACGACTGCCACACCATGACCCCACGCATGGCGCCCATCCCAGGATTCAGCGCCAAATGGCTCGGCGCACCCAACTCCCAACGCCGCAAAGCGATATGCCAGCTCACCGGACAAGACAACCTCACCTTCCAGGAACGCCCGAACGAACTCCGACTACGCCTCATGGACGCCGAACACCACGACCAACCCGACCTCATCGTCACCCAACCATGGGTCCGCAGCCAGCCAACCGACATCGAACACGCCATCATCATCGAAAACAAAGACACCTACCAGGCCATGCCCACCGTCGAACACGCCATCTGCATCCTCGGCAACGGATACGCCGCAACATCACACATCACAACACTCCTGCCATGGCTCACCACCATCCCCAACATCATCTACTGGGGCGACATGGACGCCAACGGACTCGACATCCTCTCCAAACTACGCGCCACCGGCATCCCATGCACATCCATACTGATGGACACCACCGCATACCGGACATACGAACAATACGGCACCCAATTCGACGCCAAAAACAAACCCCTCACCACACAAACCCCACAACCCACACCCGGACTCACCACCGAAGAACGCAAACTCTACGAAACACTCTGCACAGGAACAGACATCCAATACCTACGCATCGAACAGGAACGCATCCCCATACGCGACGCCACAACCATCCTGCACGACCAACACCACTGGCCAATCGACATACCCGGCAACGACATACCAAACAACAACACCAAATAGAACACCTGTTCGAAACCACAACAAAAATACGCTATCCTATACAACAGAACAGGCAACACCAAGCGGAAGAACACCATGACAACCAAACGCAACAACACGACACACAACGAAGTCGTGGTCGAACGCGTACTCACCAGCGACGCATTCCTCACACGCGAAATCAAAAAAGCCCCCATGAAAACAACAGGCGACTCACTCATAGCAGACCTCACCCACCTACCCAACGACCTCAAAATCACCATCCAAGGCGCTCGCGAGCACAATCTCAAGAACGTGGACTTGGAGTTTCCTCGCAACCGCATGGTGGTGTTCACCGGCCTGTCGGGTTCGGGCAAATCCTCGTTGGCGTTCGATACGCTGTTCGCCGAGGGCCAGCGCAGGTATGTCGAATCGCTGTCGGCGTACGCGCGCCAGTTTCTGGGGCAGATGGACAAGCCAGACGTCGACTTCATCGAGGGGCTGAGCCCCGCGGTTTCGATCGACCAGAAGACCACGAACCGCAATCCGCGTTCGACGGTCGGCACAATCACCGAGATCTATGATTATCTGCGACTGCTGTTCGCCCGCACCGGCATTCCGCATTGTCCGGAATGCGGCGCCCTGGTAAGCGCGCAAACACCGCAGCAGATGGTGGACACGTTGCTGAAGTATCCGGAACGCACGCGTTTCCAGATTCTCGCGCCGGTCGTGCGCGGCCGCAAGGGCGAATTCGAGGATCTGCTCGAACTGCTGCGTGGCGATGGTTACGCGCGTGCGCTGATCGACGGTGAGATGCGGCAATTGTCCGATGACATCAAGCTCGCCAAGCAGAAGAAGCACACCATCGAAGTGGTGGTGGATCGTCTGGTGGTCAAGGACGGTATCCGCCAGCGTCTGACCGATTCCATCGAAACGGCGTTGAAGCTTTCCAAAGGCGTGGCCGTCGCCGATTTCGTCGATTTGGACGAGAAGGATCCGGACCGCCGCAAGCCGTTCTCCGAGAAACGCGCCTGCCCGAACGGCCATCAGCTGGAACTCGACGAGATCGAACCGCGCACCTTCTCCTTCAACGCGCCGTATGGCGCCTGCCCTGAATGCACGGGTATCGGATACAAGCTGGAGATCGATCCCGAACTGGTCATTCCCGATCCGGACAAGACGCTGAACGAGAACGCCATCGAACCGTGGGGCATGACCAAGGGCACCGGCGAATACTACCGTCATGTGCTTGAGGGACTCGGCGATGAGATGGGCTTCGACCTGGACACGCCTTGGAAGGATCTGCCCAAGGACGCGCGCGACGCCATTATGTATGGCCGTGATTTCAAGGTGCAGGTCTCGTACCGCAACCGTTGGGGTCGCATGCGCGAGTATTCCACCGGTTTCGAAGGCGTGGTGCGCACGTTGATGCGCCGGCATGACGAAACCGATTCCGACCAGATGAAGCAGTATTACGAGTCGTACATGCGCGAGGTGCCATGCCAGGCGTGCCATGGGCGGCGTCTGCGTCCGGAAGTGCTTGCCGTCACCGTGGGCGACGAGTCCATCGCGGACGTGTGCGACATGTCCGCCGAACGGAGCCTCGCATGGATCAACGGCCTAGAACTCGAAGGCTCGGCCGCGCAGATAGCCGGCGAAGTCGTCAAGGAGATTCGCGCACGACTCGGCTTCCTCAACGATGTCGGCCTGAACTATCTGACGTTGTCGCGTGCGGCGAAGACCCTGTCGGGCGGCGAGGCGCAGCGCATCCGACTGGCCACCCAGATCGGCTCCGGCCTGGTGGGCGTCATGTATGTGCTGGACGAACCATCCATCGGCCTGCATCAGCGTGACAACGAACGGCTGATCGGCACATTGCATCATTTGCGCGACCTCGGCAACACGCTGATCGTCGTCGAACATGACGAGGAGACCATCAGAAACGCGGACTGGGTCATCGACATCGGTCCGGGCGCCGGCGAACATGGCGGCGAGGTCGTGTATTCCGGCCCCGCCAGAAAAATCACCGAAGCGCCACGCTCCATCACCGGCGACTACATCGCCGGCCGACGGAAGATCGAAGTGCCCGCCGCACGCCGCAAGACGCATAAGACCAAGCAGCTGCGCGTGGTCGGAGCCCGCGAGAACAACCTCAAGAACCTGAACGTCAATTTCCCGCTGGGCGTGTTCACCTGCGTGACGGGCGTGTCCGGTTCCGGCAAATCCACGCTGGTCAACCAGATCCTTTATCCGGTGCTTGCGGACAAGCTGAACGGCGCGCGCATCGTGCCCGGCAAGCACACGCGCGTGGAAGGCGTGGACCAGTGCGACAAGGTGACCCACGTCGACCAGAATCCGATCGGCCGCACTCCGCGTTCCAATCCCGCCACCTATACGGGAGTATGGGACAAAATCCGCACGCTGTTCGCCAAGACGCCCGAAGCGCAGGTGCGCGGCTATGGTCCCGGACGGTTCTCGTTCAACGTCAAGGGAGGCCGCTGCGAGGCATGCCACGGCGACGGCACGTTGAAAATCGAAATGAACTTCCTGCCGGACGTGTACGTGGACTGCGAGGAATGCCACGGCCAGCGCTACAACCGCGAGACTCTCGAAGTGAAGTACAACGGCAAATCGGTCGCCGACGTGCTGAACATGCCCATCGAGGAGGCCGCGCAGTTCTTCAAGGCGTACCCGTCCATCTCGCGTTACCTGGACACCCTGGTGCAGGTCGGTCTCGGCTATATCCGGCTCGGCCAGCCGGCGCCGACGCTGTCCGGCGGCGAATCGCAGCGCGTGAAACTCGCGACGGAACTCCAACGGCGTTCCACCGGCAAAACCGTGTACATCCTCGACGAGCCGACCACCGGCCTGCATTTCGAGGACGTACGCAAACTGCTGCTCGTATTGCAGGGATTGGTGGACAAGGGCAACACCGTCATCGTCATCGAGCACAATCTCGACGTGGTCAAATCCGCGGATTGGATCATCGATCTGGGGCCGGAAGGCGGTGACGGCGGCGGCACCATCGTCACCGAAGGCACGCCGGAGCAGGTCGCGCAATGCGAACAGTCGTGGACGGGCAAGTTCCTTAGGGATATGCTGTGACTGATTTCGAACGACACAGTCCGGACGTGTGGCGCAAAACGGCGGATGCGTTACGGGAAACCGCAGTATCGGACGCCGGCACCCAATCCGACGGCAGGGGAGTGAACAAGAACGGCGCGCCCCTGTTGGGGGATACTCGCGACCTGTTCCGTCCGAAAACCTCCGACATTCCCGCGCAGCCGGGCGTATACAAGTGGCGTGACGGCGAGGGGCGCGTCATCTACGTTGGCAAGGCCAAGAACCTGCGCAACCGGCTGACGAACTACTTCCAGCCGCTCTACCAGCTGCATCCACGCACCCAGACCATGGTGTTGACGGCTCGCAGCCTCGAATGGACGGTAGTGGGTACGGAACTGGAGTCGCTCACACTCGAATACACGTGGATCAAGGAGTTCGACCCACGATTCAACGTGGTGTTCCGCGATGACAAGACCTACCCGTATCTGGCCATCTCATCAGGCGAACGCATCCCACGCGTATGGGTGACTCGCAGCCGCAAACGTCGCGATACCAGATATTTCGGCCCGTACGCCAAGGTATGGGATCTTCGGCACAGCCTCGACGCGTTGCTGAAAACGTTTCCCGTGCGCACATGCTCGAAGAGCGTGTTCCACAAGGCGCAGTTGACGGGCCGTCCATGTCTGTTGGCATCGATCGGCAAATGCTCCGCTCCATGCGTGAACCGTATCGGCGCTGACGAGCATCGCAGGATGTGCGAGCAGCTTGTCGGCGTGATGACCGGCCGAATCGGCAAATCGTATATCGCCCAACTGACCCGCGACATGAAGCAGGCGAGCGCCGAACTGGAATTCGAGAAGGCGGCCCGGCTGCGCGATCAGATCAAAATGCTCGGGACCGTGGTCCAGCAGAACGCCGTCGTGTTCGATTCGGATGTCGACGCCGACGTGTTCGGCATCGCGTCCGACGAGCTTGAAGCCAGCGTGCACGCGTTCTTCGTGCGGTCCGGATCAATTCGCGGCGAACGTAACTGGAGTGTGGAGCGAGTCGAAGATGTGAGCGACGCGGAGTTGATCGCCGATCTGATCACTCAGGTATATTCGGAAACCACGGGGGAGAGCGCGGCCGTCTCCGATTCGACCGTCGTGACCGAGCAGCGCAATGCGATCGGTTCGACACAGATCGTGACCGCAACGGATGCTATCGCCCGTGCGCAGGCCACGAAGGAACGCAACGAACGTCAGGAGCAGACGGGACGTGCCGACCTGCTGGCTCCAATCGCGCCTGTTCCCCGTGAGGTGATCGTTCCAATCGAACCGTCGCGCAGCGCAGGGCTTGAGCAATGGCTAAGCGGATTGCGTGGAGCGGCCGTCACCATCCGTGTAGCCAGCAGAGGCGACAAGAAACAGCTTATGGACCGTGCCAACGACAATGCCAAGCAGGCGTTGGCACGCAGCAAGATGAGCCGTATCAGCGATATGGGCGCACGTTCCGATGCGATGAACGATGTGGCGAAGGCTCTTGGGCTTGAACAGGCGCCGTTGCGCATTGAATGCTACGACATTTCCAACACAGTCGGCGGCGCATTCCAGGTAGCGTCCATGGTGGTGTTCGAAGACGCGATCGCGAAAAAGTCGGAGTACCGTCGTTTCGCCATCCGAGGTGCGGACGGGCAGGGCGCGTTGGATGATTTGAGCGCATTGTATGAGACGTTGACCCGTCGTTTCCGCCATGGCAACATCGCCGGCGATTCCGGGGAAAGCATGGACAACGAGCGTCGGATGGCCACGCAAAATGATAGGTCGGATGGCACGAATGGTCCTGAAATGGATGCCGTGCAGCAGAACACCAACCGTCGCCATTTCGCCTATAAGCCGAATCTGGTCGTGGTCGATGGCGGCAAACCGCAGGTGATGGCGGCGGCCAAGGCGCTTGCCGACTGCGGCGTGGACGATGTGGCCGTCTGCGGATTGGCGAAGCGTCTTGAGGAGGTTTGGGTGCCGGATGACGACTATCCGATCATCCTCAAGCGACAATCCGAAGGCATGTATCTGCTGCAGCGGGTGCGTGACGAATCGCATCGTTTCGCCATCACCTACCATCGTCAGACCAGACGCAAAGGAGCTTTGCGTTCCGCTTTGGACGACATTCCCGGCATCGGCGAAGCCTATCAGAAACGGCTTCTCAACCATTTCGGCTCCGTACGCGCCATGCGTGAGGCGAGCGTGGAGGATTTCGAACAGGTCAAAGGCATCGGCCATGCCAAGGCCGAGAACATTTACCAGGCATTGCATTCGTCCGTTGACATTGCTTCGAAGGCGGAGGATGCCCTCCGAACAGTGAAATCGGATGGAAACAGTCCGAAAGATGAAAAGAAATAGAATCTGTAACGAGCAATCGCTTCTGCGTTGCTAGCATGATGAATGGTGAGAGTAAGGGAGGGAACATGACCGAGGTGGACCATCGGTGCGCGGTCCTTGGCAAACCCATCGCGCATTCGCTTTCCCCTGTATTGCATAATGCGGCCTATCGAGCTCTAGGACTTGACAGCTGGTCGTATGGCAGGCACGAGGTCGGCGAGACGGAGCTTGAGGATTTTTTGGAGTCGCTTGATTCCAGCTGGGCGGGACTGAGCCTGACCATGCCGTTGAAGAAGACCATCCAGCCATATGGCGTGCCATGCAACGCGTGGGCGAAAGAGCTGAAGGTGGCCAACACCGCCGTCTTCGACTGGTCTGGCGCGAACGATAAGAACGCCGCCATCCCTGCGATCAGGCTCTACAACACGGATGTGAAGGGAATTGAGCTCGCCTTCGAGCACTCGTATCGGGCACGTGGCATGCGGATGGATTCTGGACAAGACGGCGAGGCGGTGATCATCGGCAATGGCAACACCGCCACCTCGGCTTTGGCGGCCTGCACCGAGATGCCCCACATTGGACATGTCACCGTCGTGGCACGCCATCCCGATAAGAACGAGGCGCTTGAACCATTGGCGGAAAGCCATATGGGCGTCGGCTCCATAAGCATCGTCGCCATGGACCATGCGGCGAATCTGCTGTCCCATGCGGACGTCGTCATCAACACCATCCCCGGCCTTGCCGCCGATCCGATCGCCGAGGCGTTTGCCTCAGCCGGCATAGTCACGAACGGCACGCTACTCGACGTGGTCTATGATCCCCGCCCGACCAAGCTCATGCAGGCCTGGAGGTCATGCGGCGGCACCGCCATCGGCGGCGAGGAGATGCTGCTGTACCAAGCCATGATTCAAGTCTGGCTGATGACCGGCATATGGGACAACGATCCGCCGACCGAGCCCACCAGCCATCAGAAAGTCGAAGCATTGGAGCATGCCATGCGCTCCGCGCTTAAGGAGGCCCTGTGATGAACGAAAAGAACAACGCCGTCAACCAGGCAGGCAGGCATACGAGCGCGCCTTCTCCGGCCGCAGGCTTCGAAGTGCTGCTCATCACCGGCATGAGCGGCGCGGGCCGGTCCCACGCGGCCAACAGCATCGAGGACATGGGCTGGTATGTGGTCGACAACATGCCGCCGAAACTGCTTGTCCCGCTGGTGGACATGATGACCAGCTCCGGTTCGAACATCCACAAACTCGCCGCGGTCATCGACGTGAGGTCACGTGACTATTTCGACGACCTGTCCGCCGTGCTGAGCCATCTGGACGATCTTGGGGTGAAGACCCGCATCCTGTTCCTCGACGCCAGCAACGAGGTGCTCATCAAGCGCTACGAATCCGTGCGCAGGCCCCATCCGCTGCAGCAGGGCAATCGTCTGATCGACGGCATCCTTGAGGAACGCGACCTGCTGAAAAACCTCAAAGAGCACGCCGACATCGTCATCGACACCTCGGCATTGAGCATCCATCAGCTGTCCACGAAACTGTACGAGGGTCTGCTTGGTTCCGGACCGACCACGGTTTCCGTGCATATCTTCAGTTTCGGATTCAAATACGGCATTCCGATAGACGCCGATTTCGTGGCGGACGTCCGGTTCCTTCCCAACCCGTTCTGGGTGCCGGAGCTTCGTTCGCTGACGGGCAAGGACAAACCGGTCAGCGACTACGTGCTCTCCAGCGAGGGCGCGGAGGAGTTCCTTGACGCCTACGAGAAAGCCATCGCCATCGCCATCGAAGGTTATGCGCAGGAAGACAAGCACTATGTGACCATCGCGTTCGGATGCACCGGCGGCCAGCACCGTTCCGTGGCCATGAGCGAGGCCTTGGCCAAGCGCCTGCGTGCGCGTGGTCTCACGGTCTCCGTATCGGCCCGCGAGCTGGACAAGCGTTCGGCCGATTGATGACCGCATTGTGAGAAGACAGTATCCAAATACAAAGAAAAGCTGCCGGCTTTGTCCAAGTTATTCGGTATCACAGTAAGCCGGTAGCAGTGCGGGTCGAGTCCGCGACTCGCCTGAAATTATAGGGAAGAACAGGAAAGTAGGAGGTTGGCTCTTGGCTCTTCTGGATGACGTCAAAAGCGAGCTGGCCGCAATCGACAACGAGTTGCCCATCGCCAAAAAGGCACAGGCGACTGCGATGATTCGATTCGGCAATGGTTTGCACTCGGTGGATCACCACATTCTCGTGCAGGCGCAGCTTGATTCCCAAGACGCGGCCATATGGCTGCAGGACACCATCAGAAATCTGTACGGCCACGAAGCCACGCTTACCCCCGTTTCCAGGCAGACGCCGACCGGCGTGGTGCAGCGCTTCATAGTCCGCGTCCCCAAGGGCAGCGCGGCTCTGGTGCTGCAGACCGGCCTGTACAGCCGTTACACCAAAAACATGGTGCTGGGTCTGCCGGGCGACATCATCAACGGCAAGATCGCCCAGATCAAGGCCGCCTGGCGTGGCGCGTTCCTCGCAGGCGGACACCTGTCCGACCCGGGCAAGGCCAGCTATCTCGAAATCGTATGTCCGAATCATGAGGCCGCGCTGGCGCTGGTCTCCACCGCGCGTCGTCTCGGCATCACCGCCAAGCCGCGTAAGCTGCGCAGCTCCGAACGTGTGACGTTGCGCGACCCCGATGCCATCGAACGCATGCTCATCCTCATGGGCGCCCCTCATTCCGCCCGCGAATGGACCGGAAAGCGTTCCGACGGAGAGGCCCGAGGCAAGGCGAACCGTCTGGCGAACTTCGATGACGCCAACATGCGCCGTAGCGCCAAGGCCGCCGCGGAAGCCTGCGATAAGGTCCGCCAGGCCTTTGAAATCCTCGGCGACGACGTTCCGGACAATCTTAAATCCGCCGGCCAGCTCCGACTCGACCATGCCGACGCGTCCCTTGAGCAGCTGGGCCGTCTCGCCGACCCGCCAATCACCAAGGACGCGATCGCCGGACGTATCCGTCGACTGCTGCAATTGGCTGAGAAAACGGAGAAGGCACGCCGTCAAGCGGCCTGATTTTCGTTTCCGGAAAGAAAACACCATGCGACTTTTCCGTCGTATGGTGTTTTTTGTTCGTTTGGGCTTGTATTATGCGTAAGTGGCAATATGGCCATTCCACGCTTACAAGCGGCTAGGAAAGGATATACATGAAGACACTCAAGGATCTTGGAGATCTCAAGGGCAAGCGCGTTCTGGTTCGCGCCGATTTCAACGTTCCGCTGGACGGCACCACGATCACCGATGATGGTCGTATCAAGGCCGCCCTGCCTACCATCAAGGCTCTGCGCGAACAGGGCGCGAAGGTCATTCTGATGGCTCATCTCGGCCGTCCGAAGGGCAAGGTCGTTCCGGAACTGTCCCTGGCTCCGGTCGCCGCCCGTCTCGGCGAGCTGCTCGGCATCACCGTTCCGCTGGCCGCAGATACCTACGGTGAGGACGCGCAGGCCAAGGTCGCCGCGATGAGCGACGGTGATGTCGTGCTGCTGCAGAACGTCCGTTTCAATCCGGAAGAGACCAGCAAGGATCCGGAGGAGCGTGCCGCATACGCCAAGAAGATCGCCGCCCTCGGCGAAGTCTTCGTGTCCGACGGCTTCGGTGTCGTGCACCGCGCACAGGGCTCCAACTACGACGTCGCCGCCGATCTGCCGGCCGCCGCTGGCCTGCTGGTCGAGAAGGAAGTCAAGGCACTGTCCCGCGCCACCGTGAACCCGGAGCGTCCGCTGACCGTCGTGCTCGGCGGCTCCAAGGTCTCCGACAAGCTCGGCGTGATCGACAACCTGCTGGGCAAGGCCAACCGTCTGGTCATCGGCGGTGGCATGGCGTACACCTTCCTCAAGGCCAAGGGCTACGAGGTCGGCACCTCCCTGCTGGAAGAGGACCAGATCGAAACCGTCAAGGGCTACATGGAGCGCGCCGAGAAGAACGGCGTCGAACTCGTGCTGCCGACCGATGTCGTCATCAACCCGGTCTTCCCGAAATCCGATGAGGACATCGCTCCGGAAGTCGTGGCCGCCGACGCCATTCCGGCCGACAAGATGGGTCTGGACATCGGTCCGGAATCCCAGAAGCTCTTCCACGACAAGATCGTCGATTCCAAGACCGTCGTGTGGAACGGCCCGATGGGCGTGTTCGAGGTCCCGACCTTCGCTGAAGGCACCAAGGCCGTGGCCCGGGCTCTCGTCGATGCCACTGCTGCCGGCGCATTCACCATCGTCGGTGGTGGCGATTCCGCTTCCGCAGTGCGCAACCTCGGCTTCCCGGAGGATGGCTTCTCGCACATCTCCACCGGTGGCGGCGCCTCCCTCGAGTTCCTCGAGGGCAAGGAACTGCCGGGCCTGAAGGTGCTCGACTGATCTCAGAATCATGAAGGGGTGCTTCCTCATCAGTGGGTGGGGGAGCACCTTTTGCGTATTTCGCATACAATGTCACAAGAACGACCTTTCGCTTTGACGAGCACGGACGGGAGACGACGAATATTATGGGGCCGAAACGGATTCCTTTGGTGGCCGGAAACTGGAAGATGAATTTCGATCATCTTGAAGCGACGTATTTCGTACAGCAGCTTGCATGGAATCTTCGGGCCATCCATTTCGACTACAAACGTTGCGAAATCGCATTGATGCCGTCATTCACCTCACTCCGCAGCGTGCAGGTCGCCGTCGAATCGGACAATCTGAAAATCCGCTACGGGGCCCAAGCCGTCTCAGTCACCTCGCAGGGAGCGTTCACCGGCGACGTCTCCGCCGATATGATCGCCCATCTCGGCTGCTCGTACGTGATCGTCGGCCATTCGGAACGACGCAAATACCATCCCGAAGACGACGCGAACATCGTCGACCAGGTGAGGGCCGTGCTTGCTGCCGGCATGCAGCCGATACTTTGCGTCGGAGAAAGCTACGAGGAACGGCGCAAAGGCATAGAGCTCGATTTCGCGGTCGGCCAGGTGCACGACGTGACGCGGGACCTGTCCGATGAGGAGGCCGCGAAGCTGATTGTGGCGTACGAGCCGGTATGGGCGATCGGCACCGGCATGGTGGCTACGCCTCAGTCGGCACAGGACGCGGCCAGGGCGATCCGAAACGACCTGTCCGATACGTTCGGAACACGGGTCGGCGAAACGGTGCGAATCCTGTACGGCGGTTCGGTGTCCTCGAAAAACGCGGTGGAACTGATCAACGAGCCGGATGTGGACGGCTTCCTGATCGGCGGCTCCGCGTTGAAGGTCGATGAACTCACACGCATCTGCAAGCTGACATTGGAAACAACCGCCTGAAAACTTTTAAAAAGCATGGTTGGACGCTCGATTTTTTCAACACCATGCGCTATTATCAGAAACAGTGTTTACGAACTGGAGGTTCACCCGTGTCCGCTATGGCTACTGTCAAGCTTGTGCTGCAGATTCTTCTTGTCATCCTCAGCCTCTTGCTCACCTTGCTTATCCTTATGCACAAGGGTAAAGGCGGCGGCTTGTCCGACATGTTCGGCGGCGGACTCACCCAGAACGCGGGTTCCTCCGGTGTCGCGGAAAAGAACCTGAACCGTTGGACCGTCATCATCGCCCTGCTGTGGGTGGCCATCATCATCGCCCTCGGTCTGATGACGAAATTCAACCTCATCTGATTGACGTAATTTGGTTTGGCCCATGACCGGCTTCACGGTCATGGGCCAAACTTGTCTCCGGCTAGATTGCTCCCGCAAAGGATTCAAATGACTTCGACAAACAACACCTATGATGACGTGACCATGGTCGTCGCCGATCTGGACGGCACACTGCTGCACGACGGAAAGACTTTCGAGGACCGTTTCCTGACGCAACGATCCATTGACAGCATCAACCGCATGCACGACGCCGGCATCAAATTCGTGGTGGAGACCGCGCGACCGGTCAGCACCGGCTACTCGTTCGTGCAGAAGCTTCCGGTTGACGCCGTCGCCTATCTCAACGGGGCGCTGTTGGATTTCAACCCCGTCTCGTCCGATTACGATATGCTCACCTCACCGACACTGCCGAAGGACGGACATCTGCAGAAGATCGGATTCTCTTCGAAAAGGGCCTGCGAGGTCTGCAAGTACCTGCTGGAGGAACTGCCTGGCATGGAAGTGGGCATCGTCATGGATGATGTCAGGTACACGAATTTCGACGTCACGAAATACTGGAAGACGCAGACCTGGCGATACACGGATTTCGATGACGTTCCGGACGGCACCGCGGACAAGCTGATCCTGTTCCCGAACGAGGAGCAGTGGAAGCGTGTGGGACGGCTCATCCCCGACGATTTCGACGTGCATATCTCCGAAGGCTCGCTGTGGATGCTGATGAATCCGCAGGCCAATAAGGAGCATGCATTGAGCATCCTCGCCGATCGCATGTCGACGCCGTTGTCACGGACCGTCTCATTCGGCGACGATTTGGTGGACATCGCCATGCTTCGTGAATCCGGCAGGGGAGTGGCCGTGGCCAACGCGAACCCCGACGTGTTGAAAATCGCCGATGAGATCTGCCCTTCGAACAATGATGACGGCGTGGCCCAATGGGTTGAGAACAATCTGCTTTGACCGCCCCCCCACATGGAGTCTTTTCACGGAATTGAACTCATTCATGCAGCGGCATGAAACACATCCACCAAAATTGAACTCTTTGTCTTTCTTGGTGCCCTGTCGTGCTATTCTTTGAACTAGCTTTTGTTTAAATTGAACTGGAAGGATAGGCATGACGGAATCATTCTCGACCAGATTGAATGATGCCATGGCATTACGCGAGCTTAAACAGATTGATTTCGTTCATGCTGCGGAAAAGTTCAATATCAAGCTCGGCAAAAGCCATATGAGCCAATACGTCAGTGGCAAAACCGTTCCCCGTGCCGATATCGCGCATTTCCTTGCCGCGTATCTGCGGGTCAACGAGGATTGGCTGATGGGCAAGGATGTTCCCATGGAAGAGCATGCCGCGATTTTGCCGGATTTTGCCGGTGAACAGCCCGACCATGTTGACGATGCATCCGAGCAACCGACAGAAGGAAGAACCATGCGCACTTTTACGAAATCCCACAAGCTCGACAACGTGCTGTACGACGTCCGTGGACCGGTCGCCGACGAGGCCGCGCGCATGGAGGCCGCCGGCACGCACATCCTGAAACTCAATATCGGCAATCCGGCACCGTTCGGCTTCCGCACGCCGGATGAAGTGGTCTACGACATGTCGCAGCAGCTGCCCGACACGGAAGGCTATTCGCCGTCGAAGGGCCTGTTCTCCGCGCGCAAAGCCATCATGCAGTATGCGCAGCTGAAGAATATCCCCAACGTGTCCATCGACGACATCTACACCGGCAACGGCGTCAGCGAACTTATCAACCTGTCCTTATCCGCGTTGCTGGACAACGGCGACGAGGTACTCGTGCCGTCGCCGGATTATCCGCTGTGGACAGCTTGCGTGAATCTGGCCGGCGGAACCGCGGTGCATTACGTCTGCGATGAGGATTCCGAATGGTATCCGGACATCGACGACATGCGTTCCAAGATTACCGACAAGACCAAGGCGATCGTCATCATCAATCCGAACAATCCGACCGGCGCGCTGTATCCGAAGGAAGTGCTTCAGCAGATTGTCGATCTTGCGCGAGAGCACCAGCTCATGATCTTCTCGGATGAGATCTACGACCGTCTGGTCATGGATGGGTTGGAGCACATCTCCATCGCGTCCCTTGCGCCTGACCTGTTCTGCGTGACGTTCTCCGGATTGTCGAAGTCCCATATGATCGCCGGCTGGCGTGTCGGCTGGATGGTGCTGAGCGGCAACAAGCGTCTCGCCAAGGATTACATCGAGGGTCTGAACATGCTGGCCAACATGCGTATGTGCTCGAACGTGCCTGCGCAGTCGGTGGTGCAGACCGCATTGGGCGGCCATCAAAGCGTCAAGGATTATCTGGTGCCCGGCGGCCGCATCTACGATCAGCGCGAGTTGGTGTACAACATGCTCAACGATATTCCAGGCATCACCGCGGTCAAACCGAAAGCGGCGTTCTACATCTTCCCGAAGATCGATGTGAAGAAGTTCAACATCCATTCCGATGAGCAGTTCGCGCTTGACCTGCTGCATGACAAGCATATCCTCATCAGCCACGGCGGTGCGTTCAACTGGCAGGAACCGGACCACTTCCGTGTGGTCTATCTGCCTCGCATCAGCATGTTGAAGGAGACCATCGGCGAAATCGGCGACTTCTTCAGCACGTATTGGCAGGCTTGATTTTCGGTTCGCTTTTCTTTCGATTATGGCCGCGATCTGATATCGCGGCCTTTTTGTCTTTCCGTATGTCTTCTGCGCGTATTATTTCGGCATACGAAAAAGAGGTCTCCATCAAAAGATGGAGACCTCTCGGCTTTTATCCGTTTAACGGTGCTGTATCAGCGAATGATTCAGCCGTTAACGCGGTCGATGCCAGCCTGGACGTCGGCGAGGACGGTGTCCCAGGACTTGATGAAGGCTGCTACGCCGTCAGCTTCCAGCTTGTCGGTGACATCCTTGATGTTGATGCCCAGATCGGCGAGCTTGTTCATGATGGCGTGGGACTCTTCGTAGGTGCCCTTGATGGACGGAGCACCATTGCCGTGATCGGCGAGAGCGTTCAGGGTCTTCTCCGGCATGGTGTTGACGACGAACGGAGCAACGAGCTCGTCGACGTACTTGCAGTCGGAGTAGGCGGCGTTCTTGGTGCCGGTGGAGGCCCACAGCGGACGCTGCTTCTTGGCGCCCTTGGCCTCGAGCTCGGCCCAGCGCGGATCGTTGGCGAACTTGTTCTCGAACAGTTCGTAAGCGAGGCGAGCGTTGGCGACGGCGGCCTTGCCTTCGAGAGCCTTGGCCTCATCGGAGCCGTTGGCTTCCAGCAGCTTGTCCACGGCGGTATCCACGCGGGAGACGAAGAAGGAAGCGACGGAGCCGATGTGCTTCAGGTCGTGACCGTTGGCAGCAGCCTGGGCGATGCCCTCGATGTAGGCGTCGATGACCTGCTCGTAGCGCTCCAGGGAGAAGATCAGGGTGACGTTCACGGAGATGCCCTTGGCCAGGGTGGCGGTGATTGCCGGCAGGCCTTCGAGGGTGGCCGGAATCTTGATCATGGCGTTCGGACGGTTCACCTTGGCCCAGAGTTCCTCGGCCTGCTTCTCGGTGGCCTCGGTCTCGTGAGCCAGACGCGGATCCACTTCGATGGAGACGCGGCCGTCAACGAAATCGGACTTCTCGGCAACCTCACGGAAGATGTCGGTGGCGTTGCGCACGTCGGTGGTGGTGAGCTCGCGCACGGCGGTCTCAACGTCGACCTTGCCCAGTTCCTTCAGCTGCGGATCGTACGGGCCGACCTCGTGCAGAGCCTTCTGGAAGATGGACGGGTTGGTGGTCACGCCGACAACGTTCTTGTTGGCGATGAGATCCTGCAGAGAGCCGGACTCGATGCGGGAGCGGGACAGGTCGTCCAGCCAGATCGAGACACCGGAGTCAGAGGTGCGCTGAGTTGCTTCAGTCATTGTTTTTTCTCCTTGATACCTTTTTGGATCAAATCTTGTTTATCGGTGAAAGGGGAGGGGCACATGCTGTCGTGTCCCTCCCCGTATCATCACTTGGCGGCTTCGACTTCCGCGATGGAGGCCTTGGCGGCTTCCACAACGTGCTCGGCGGTGATGCCCAGATCGATCATGTTCTGAGCGCCATCACCCTGCAGGCCGAACTGCTCGATGGACACCGGCTTGCCGTAGGAGCCGAGGTACTTGTACCACGGCATGGCAACGCCGGCCTCGACGGAGACGCGGGCCTTGACGGCGGCCGGAAGCACGGCCTCCTTGTATTCGGCGTCCTGCTCCTCGAACCATTCCACGCACGGCACGGACACGACACGGGCCTTGATGCCCTCGCCGGCCAGGGTCTTGGCAGCGGACACAGCCCACTGGACTTCGGAACCGGTGGCCATGATGATGACGTCCGGGGTGCCCTCCGTGTCGACGAGCACGTAAGCGCCCTTCTTCACGCCGTCCTTGGCCTTCTCAGCGGTCTCGGCGAGAACCGGGACGCCCTGACGGGTCAGAACCATAGCGGTCGGCAGGGTGTTCTTCTTCTCGAAGAAGTAACGGTAGGCTTCAGCGGTCTCGTAAGCGTCGGCCGGACGAGCGACCTCGAGCTGCGGGATGGCGCGGAAGGAAGCCAGATGCTCCACCGGCTGGTGGGTCGGGCCATCTTCGCCGACTGCGACGGAGTCGTGGGACCACACGTACAGGTTCGGAATCTGCATGAGAGCGGCCAGACGCACGGCGGAACGCTCGTAATCGGAGAACATGAAGAAGGTGCCGCCGTACGGACGGGTGTGGGAGCCCAGCAGGATGCCGTTGGTGATGGTGCCCATGGTGAACTCGCGCACGCCGAAGTGGAGCTGACGGCCGTACTTGCTGCAGTTCGGCCACTGCTTGGTGGCGCACTCAGCCGGGGCGAAGGTCTCAGCGCCCTTGAGGTCGGTCTTGTTGGAGCCGCCGAGGTCGGCGGAGCCGCCCCAGAGTTCCGGCATGACGGCTGCGATGGCGTTCAGAGTGGAGCCGGAAGCGCCACGGGTGGCGACGTTCTTGCCGACTTCGAAAGTGGCCTCGAGGTCGTCGATGGCCTTGTCGAAGCCTTCCGGAAGCTCGCCGGCCTTGATGCGGTCGTACAGGGCAGCCTTGTCCGGGTTGGCCTTGCGCCATGCGTCGTACTTCTCGTCCCATTCCTTGTGGGCTTCGAGACCGCGCTCGGCGACCTTGCGGGCGTGGGCGAGGGCCTCTTCGTCAACGTGGAAGGACTCCTCCGGGTCGTAGCCGAGGAGCTTCTTGAGGCCGGCGACGGCCTCGGCGCCCAGCTTGGAGCCGTGGGAGGACGGGTCGTTGGTCTTGCCCGGGGTCGGCCATGCGATCAGGGTGTCGACCTTGATGAGCTTCGGCTGGTTCGGGGCGGCGGCGCGGGCCTTGGCGATGGTGTCGGCCAGGCCTTCGACGTCCTCCTTGTAGGAGCCGTCAGGCTGGATGAAGCTGAACTCGTCGGTGTACCAGCCGTATGCCTGGAAGCGCTTGAGCACGTCCTCGGCCAGCACCAGGTTGGTGTCGCCTTCGATCTGGATGCGGTTGGCATCGAAGATCACGGTCAGGTTACCGAGCTGCTGGTTGGCGGCGAGGGAGGCGGCTTCGCCGGAGATGCCCTCTTCGATATCGCCTTCACCGCAGATGACCCAGATGTTGTGGTCGAACGGGGACTCGCCTTCCGGAGCTTCCGGATCGAGCAGGCCACGCTGGAAACGCTGGCCATAGGCGAAGCCGATGGCGGAGGCGAAGCCCTGGCCCAGCGGACCGGTGGTCATTTCGATGCCCGGGGTCAGGCCGTATTCCGGATGACCCGGGGTACGGGTGTCGGCGCCGCCACGGAAGTTCTTCAGATCGTCCAGGGTCAGGCCGTAGCCGGAGAAGTACAGCTGGACGTACTGGGTGAGGGAGGCGTGGCCACCGGAAAGAATGAAGCGATCGCGGCCTTCCCAGTTGGGGTCGTTCGGATCATGCTTGATGAAGTGCTGGTACAGGGTGTAGGCGATAGGCGCCAGGGAGACGGGGGAACCCGGGTGGCCGTGTCCCGCACGCTCAACCGCGTCGGCCGACAGGACCTTGGCCATCTTGATGGCGCGTTCGTCCAGCTCGGTCTCCTTGAATTCGGTCATGGATTACTTTCCTTCCAATTGGTCGGGCCGCGTATCCGGCTTGTGCCGAGCGCTCGACGCCCTCACATTGCGTTTCCCATAGTAGCGATGTGAGGTGACGTTGTGGTGAAATTTTGGCGTGTTTTGGTAGTTTGTGTGCTGTTAGCGCTCACAATTAACATTCGCGTGAACTTCAGATGTTCGTTTGTCGATATATCTCCCAATGCCAGTCGCCGCAAGCCTTTGCCGCATGAAGGAAACTACTCTGGAAGCGAACGAATTAGCACTCCGGGCGCCGGAGTGCTAAAACATTAAAAGAAGTTTTCCGGGTACGTCTCATCAGCACCGTCAAACATAAGGCGTATCGGCACACACCTATGCATAAGGAGGCGCGCATGGCGCAATCAAGACGCATGCTGGTGTTGCGTGCCGTGGTCGAGGATTACATCCGTTCTCAGGAACCGGTGGGTTCCACCACACTGACCCGGGATCATGACCTCGGCGTCAGCTCCGCCACCGTGCGCAACGACATGGCGGCCTTGGAAGATGAAGGCTATCTTATTCAGCCGCACACTTCGGCCGGCAGGGTGCCGACCGAAAAAGGGTACCGTTACTTCGTCGACCGTTTGGCGACGGTCGTTCCGCTATCGGAGGCCCAGCGCCGCGGCATCAACAGCTTTCTGTCCGGATCGGTCAATCTGCAGGACACGCTGCAGCGGGCCGCCCGGCTGCTGGCGCAGATCACCGGACAGGTCGCCGTCGTGGCCGCGCCGTCACTGTCGAAGTCGACATTGCGGCATATCGAAATCGTGCCAGTGTCCATTAATACGCTGCTTGCCGTAGTGATCACCGATACCGGCCGTGTCGCGCAGCATATCCTCAACGTCACGAAATTGCCGGACGTGACGACGCTCACTCATCTGACCAACGAGATCAACACGCAATGCTCCGGCGTTTCGCTGACCCGCACGGCCGATTGCGTACGACAGATGGGAGCGCGCAAGGAATACCATGCGATCAGCACGCTTGCGGAAACGCTTGCGCAGGCCTTTGATGGCATGGCGGATGACGAACGCGCGAGCGAATTGTACATGGCGGGCACTTCACGGCTTGCGCATCAACGCACGATGGCCGACCTGGCCCCGCTGTTCGACGCGTTGGAGGAGCAGGTGGTGCTCATGAAGTTGATGAGCTCGCTGAGCGAAACCACGCAATCCGACGGCGTCGGAGTGGCGATCGGTTCCGAAACGCACACGCCCGGTTTGCTGCACGCCTCAGTGGTAACCAGTGGCTACGGGCGTACCTCCGCGGCCGCCACGGACGGCGCGACGCATGCGGCCGTATCATCACAGACGGAAAATCAAAGCGGTGATGATACGCAGCAGGCGGGCGAACCGGTCGCATTCGTCGGATCGATCGGGCCGACGCATATGGACTACGCGGCGACCATGGCCGCCGTGAGGGCGGTCGCCAGATATCTGACGGCGTTCCTCGCCCACGATGAAGGTCAGCCGGCCGACTGACCCCGCCTTATGGCACAATGACACGCAGAACCAACAGGGAGAAAGAATAATCGTGACGGACTATTACGAAGTGCTGGGCGTCGACCGTTCGGCAAGCGACGACGAGATCAAAAAGGCGTATCGAAAGATGAGCCGCAAATACCATCCCGACATCGCAGGTCCGGAATTCGAAGACAAGTTCAAGGAAGTCAACAACGCGTACGATGTGCTGTCGGATCCTAAGAAACGGCAGATGTACGATGCCGGCGTCGATCCGAACGATCCGAATGCGGGCGGCATGCACGGTGGCGGATTCGGCGGCGGATTCGGCGATATGGGGGACATCTTCAGCATGTTCACCGGTGGCGGATTCGGTGGCACCGGCGGTGGACCGACTCCGCGCACCCAGCCGGGGCGTGACGCGCTTGTTTCCGCGACCATCGATTTGAGGACGGCGGTGTTCGGCGACACCACGCACGTCAAGGTCAACACGTTCGGCCTGTGCCAGGAATGCGGCGGCACCGGCTGCCAGAACGGCACACAGCCCACACAATGTCCCGACTGCCACGGTCAGGGATATGCGCAGCGCGTGGTACGCACCATGCTCGGCCAGATGATGACCACCGCGCCATGCGAACGCTGCGAAGGCCATGGAACGGTCATCGAGAAGCCGTGCCCGTCCTGCCTCGGCCATGGCCGCGTGCGCGTCACCCGCAATGTCGGCGTCGCGGTGCCGGCCGGCGTGGCGAACAACACCCGTCTGCGTCTCGCTAATCAGGGTGAGGTCGGCGAAAATGGCGGCGTCGCGGGCGATTTGTATGTGGATATCCGCATCAAGCCGGATGACATGTTCACTCGTGATGACGACGATTTGCATTGTTGGATCAAGGTGCCGATGAGTTGGGCCGTATTGGGGCACGAAGTCGAAATCGACACCTTCGACGGCAGGCAGACGCTGGATATCCCAGCCGGCAGCCAGCCGGACGATACCGTGACGTTGAAGAACCTCGGCGTCACGCATCTCGACGACAAGAACGAGCGCGGCGATTTGGTGGCGCACGTAGTGGTGGAGATTCCTAAGAAGCTGTCCGATGACGAGCGGGAGCTGATTGAGCGGTTCGGCGAGATGCACGACACGGACGCCCAGCATGTTGTCGTGAAGTCCCGTCCGTCGTCCGGCGCGAAGAAGGGGTTCTTCTCCAAGCTGAAGGACGCGCTGCGCTAGTTTTCGCAATCCAATCGAATACGGGACATGTGAAAGAAGTCCGTATCCCAACTCATAACCTTGGGATACGGACTTCTTTCACATCTGGCATGGCGGGTGATTCCCGCCTATTTGAGCAGCGACCTGCACATGGCGCGATACTGGCTCACATATCCTCCACCGAAGAACACGCAATGTCCTGCAATGGGGTAGAGCTGCCACAATGTGATGCGGTCCTGCCATCCGGCCTTAAGCGGATGCGCCGACTGATAGCCTTCGAGGATGTCCGTAAGATATGACATGCCGAACAGGTCGAGCATGGCAAGGTCTTCCTCACGGTGCCCACCGTGAGCCGCAGGGTCAATAAGCACGGCTTCGACGTCACCGGAATCAGCAGTCCACATGACGTTGCCGCTCCACAGGTCGCCATGCACGCGTGCGGGCTTGTCGTTGGCGGCCTTGCCTAGGATGTCGGGCAAGGCGTCGATAACGGCTTCAGTCAGTTCCATGTCATAGTCGGTCAGTTCGCGACGTTTCATGCCGAGTCGTACCATCGGACGCAATCTGCCGTCCGCCAGATAGGTGGCCACATCATCCCAGGCACCGGTATCCATCGGGACGGGATCCTGCAACGGCCCGAAATAGCAGGTGCCGTCGTATCCAGTTGGAGCGGAGCCAAAATGTTCGGCACCGGCATCATGCATATGAGCTAGCGCAACACCGAAATCGCGCGCGGCTTGGATGGTCGGACCGCAGGCGTTCACGCGTTCAATGTCGAGATAATCCTTGCCCCAGTCGTATACGTCGACCACGCGTGGGCCGCCCTGCGATTGCGCCTCGCCGAGCCATTTGAGGCCGCGTCCCTCGCATTCAAAGAAACCTTCGGGGCTGAATGCCCTGCTTTTGCGGTATTTGCCCATGCCGATGAGCCTTTCTCCCATGCCGGACATGCCGGCGTACTTTTGGCTCCATTGTGTGCATGGTTTGAGACAACTATGCCGGGATGCCTTGAAAACTAGACCCCTCTCGCTACTCTTGGTCACGGAAAAGCAGACGAAACCATATTTCTACGAACATAAAGAGGGTTCATGAATTTCTTCCAAGCGATTTTCCTTGGCCTGGTGCAGGCGTTGACCGAATACTTGCCGGTCTCTTCCAGCGCCCATATCCGTATCATCGGCGATTTGATGCTGGGCTCCGATCCGGGTGCCGCGTTCACCGCCATCATCCAGATCGGCACCGAGCTTGCCGTGATCCTGTATTTCCGTCATGACATCATCCGCATTCTCGGCGCGTGGTTCGGCTCCTTGTTCGGCAAGGAGGGCAAGGACTTCAAGAGCCGTATGGGCGCGCATAACCGCGACACGCAGATGGGTTGGTTCATCATCATCGGCACGCTGCCGATTCTGATTGCCGGTCTGTTGTTCAAGGACGCCATCGAAAGCACGCTGCGTAATCTGTGGATCACCGTTACCGTGCTGATTATCTTCGGTATTCTGCTGTGGGTGGTCGACGCCCGCGCCAAGCAGGTCAAGACCATGGATGAGATGACCTGGAAGGATGCGCTGATCTTCGGCATCGGTCAGATGCTGGCGCTGATTCCTGGCGTTTCCCGTTCCGGCGGCACCATCACCTTCGGTCGTGCGATGGGTTATACCCGTGAGGCTGCAGTGCGCGTGAGCTTCCTGATGGCCATTCCGGCCGTGTTCGGCGCGGGCATCCTCGAAGCCGTTTCCGCGGTCAAGGATGTGGCCGCAGGCAATGCGGGAATGTTCCCGGGCTGGGGTGCGACCATCGCGGCCACCATCGTGGCGTTCGTGGTCGGCTATGTGGTGATCATCGGCTTCCTGAAGTTCGTGTCCACCTTCTCGTACAAGGCGTTCGCCATCTACCGCATCGCGCTGGCCGTTGTCGTGGCTCTGCTGCTGATCTGCGGCGTGCTGCACCCGACGGAAGTCGTTGCCGCCGCGTAAGCGTGATTCGGCGTAAATAAAGCGAATCCCGGCCATCCGTAAGGTGGTCGGGATTTTTTTCGTCTGCGACCTCCTCCTGGAGGGGAACGACTCAGACGCCGTTGCGTAGAAGTGATTCGGCCTCACGAAGCAGTTCCTCGCAGGCAGGCATGCCATTCGAGGCGATTCGCTTCGCTCTCGCGTCCAAATCGTAATCATGTTCCAGACGAGCCAAATAGTCGCCGGCATGCATGTCTGACACCAATCCATCGGCGTCGGAATGCCATTGCATGGCCTTTCTGGTCAAATCTCCTTCAATAAGCGGATACTCGATTATTAAAGACAAGGCGCGCAGCAGCTCCAAAGTGCCTTGCATGCATTCGGTATTGGCACAGTAATGCGGTACGGATACCCATATGGATGTTGTCGGAAAGCCCGCTTCGGCGGCGAAGGCGTCAAGGATGTTGGGGATGCCCACCGGACCGTTGTATTCCCTGTCGGATTCGCATTCGCAGCCGCTTTTGGAGATGTCAAGCGGCAATGGCCGTGTGTGCGGGCATTCATCGAACATGGAGCCAAGCGTGATGACATCACTTACGTCATAGTCTTCTGCGACACGTAGCGTCTGCCTGCAGTATTCCTCCCACCGGTAATTGGGTTCGGGTGCGATTTGCGCAAGCAGGTGCAGCATGGGGGAGACGGCAATGTCATAGAAAGTCGTTTGCGGCCAGATGATGCGCTTACGCCCCTGCACGGAGCAGATCATGGGCCGGGCCACCTGATAGTCGTAGAAACCTTCGTTGTCAATATGGCGCACTTCCTGCGACTCATACCGGGACACCAAATGACGGACGACGTTCGTGGCCGCTTGGCTTGCATCGTTCCATCCTTCGAATGCGGCGATAAGTATCGTCTTGGGCATTGCGCTCTCCTCACACATGCTTTTAATGTATACCGAAAACGGGTGGTGTGACACGCGCTTCAGCCATCGGTGAATACGAATAAACCAAACCGCGACACGCTGACTTGCAAATTACACGAATGTGGTTATAGTAGATACTCGTGCTCACGCAGTGAATCTGCTGGAGACATGCGGACATAGCTTAGTTGGTAAAGCGCAACCTTGCCAAGGTTGAGACCGCGGGT